>Ga0080064_1000018_pt1 | contig 585078 bp, 509 predicted proteins | sample Subgrocontami54m_FD_69260 | JGI IMG/M metagenome (GOLD analysis project Ga0080064, IMG submission 69260) | Subsurface groundwater microbial communities from S. Glens Falls, New York, USA - GMW46 contaminated, 5.4 m (SPADES assembly) (version 2) ... | reverse complement strand
TCCCCAGTAATATTCACCGCACAACCCAATCATCGTTATGGCGGGTTTGCTTGGTACGCTGATAACTCTCAGAAAGATATTGCAATATACGCAGCCGCCACATCAAACCAAAACATTACACCAACATCTACTCCAACACCTACTCCAACTGAATCTCCAACACTTCCTCCAAGTACTCAACCTACTCCTTCTTCAGAAGATGATATACCTCCTCCAGTATTTCTACCACCTGTTGTCAGCACTCCTAGCCCATCTCCTGCTCCTTCAATTGAAGAACCAGTTATACCTCTTAGCACAACTTTTACAGGATTTTGGAAGGGTGTTATTCCTATAAAGGAAGTAAAATCAGGACAATCTAGAATAATTACTTTTAAACTCTGTGTCGAAGATGGGGAACTAGACGGTTTAGTTAATCAAGGTGGGGTAATAAGTAATGCTCTTATAGTCTCACAAGAGGTAATATCTGAGAATGAAGTTAACATTGATACTGTAGATAAAAATGATAATGTTGCAACATTTAATTTAAAACTACTTAGTCCTAGAAAACTTGGTATTACATTACTGGATGGAATTAGAGCCAATGCAAGAAAAATAGGCTCAGTAAAAAAGTGTGAATGAAACTATAGTTACCACCCCTGCATCTCTCTAATCACTTCATCCTGTGTAATTATAAGATAAAATAAATACCATGGCACAGGACTTTAGTTTTGACATAGTAAGTAAAGTTGATCTGCAGACCCTTGATAATGCAGTAAACAATGCTATGAAAGAAATTAAAAACAGATATGATTTAAAAAATACAAGTAGTTCCATAGAAATTGAAAAAAACACACAGGAAATAACCATGATTTCAGATTCAGATATGCAAATGGATCAGGTTGCACAGGTTCTCTATCAGAAAATGATAAAACTCGGGCTTAATATGAAATCAATTAAATCAAAAGGAAGAGAGAAAGCTGGTGGTGATAAAGTTCGCGAAGCTTTCACTACAGTAAATGGGATTGAACAGGAAACAGCAAAAAAAATTGTAAAAGACATTAAAGATCTAAAACTTAAAGTTCAGGCATCAATACAAGGCGACCAAATAAGGATATCAGGCAAAACCAAAGACGATTTACAGTCAGCAATAACACTGTGCAGGCAAAACGATTATGGTATTCCTCTTCAGTTTGTGAATTATAGGTAGCCCGTGGCTATGCTTTAGCAAATTTTTTCTTGCATTGAATAACTAAAAATATTAAAACTGCTACACCAAGAACAATTAACAAGAATGTCCTTTCAAATTCACTTCGCAGCTGTTCTCCGATAAAGCTCGCTGTATTTGCTACAAGTATATATCTGATACTTCTTACAGGAAAACTTACAGCAGCAAATAATATAGGATTAAACTTCATTAAACCACTTCCAAGGGTAAGAGCTTTATATGGAATAGGAGTAAATGCATCAATTACAATTGCCCACACACCGTATTTTCTAAACATCCCTTCTACTTTAATAATAAACTTACTGTTAGGAAAAATTTTATCTACAATGGTTCTCCCGCCAAATCTTCCCACGCAATAACCAATACAACCACCAATAACCGATCCCAGGCTACATATCATCGCCAGTGTTGTAGGATTTGCTACTTTTTGTATTGATAATCCTGATAATAAAAAATCTGGAGGTAAAGGTAAAATAAAACCATCAAAGAAAGCATTAAAAAACAATCCAGTGCTACCATATTGTTTAAAGAATTCTTTTATACCTTCAAGCATAAAACAATGCAAAAAAAACCTGTGGCAAAAATAAACGCAAAAAAGAACTTACGCCCTCTTATACTCGACCTGCACCAGTATACAGCAGGAAGGTCTATTGAAGAAATAGCACATAAATATCATATTGATCCTTCAAGGATTTTAAAACTGGGCAGCAATGAAAATGTTCTGGGCTCCTCACTAAAAGCAAAAATTGCAGCAACCTTTGCACTTGATAAGGTAAATATTTATCCTGAAGTTACATCCGACAAATTAGCAAATAAAATTAAAAAAATAAATAGACTTAAAAACGTTGAGGTTGTTGTTGGAAATGGCATGGACCACATATTTGAGATGCTTGCAAGGTTATTTCTGAACAATGGTGATGAAACTATCATTTCTGTACCCACCTTTACACCTTATGAACTTGTAACTCTATGGGCAGGTGCAAAACCAAGACTTATACCGCTTCTGAAAAACAGTTATCAGATGAACATAAAAAAAATTCTTGATTCAGTAAATAAAAAAACAAAAATTATTTTTATATGTTCTCCAAACAATCCCACAGGGAATCTAATGAATTCAGATGACATAAAACACATACTTGAATCCACGGATAAAATTGTTTTTCTGGATGAAGCATATACAGAATTTCCGGGTAATTCGCTTATAAAATGGATTGAAAAATATCCACATCTTATAATAGGAAGAACTTTCTCAAAAATATTCGGACTGGCAGGATACAGGGTTGGATATGCCTTTATACATAAAAGCCTTGTCACTTATTATCTAAATTCAATTACTCCATTTACAGTCTCAAGACCAGCGCAGTCAGCAGCATTAGCTGCCCTGGATGATCATGACTTTTTTAATAAAAGTGTTCAAATGGTAAAAGAAGCAAAAGAGTATTATTCCAGGGAGTTAAGCAAATCCGGAATTAAATACATTCCAACAGATGCAAATTTCATTACAATTGACACAAAACCAAATAAAGCAAAACTAATTGCAACAAAACTACTTGAAAAAGGGATCATAGTCAGGGATTGTTCATCATTTGGTTACGGAGCAGAATATTTTCTAAGAATTACATTTGGAACAAAAGAACAAAATAAAAGAGTTATTGATGCATTAAGGACAAATATCCATTTGTGTCAATAGGTGTGTCAATAGGTGTGTCAATAGGACTGTATCCTCTCTGAATAATCTCTGATAACCCTTACTGCTTCTTCCTCTGCAATATAACTTCTTGCAAGCTTGGTTATGTCTTTTGCACTTGCAGCATATGCAGGTTCATTCAGCATATGCTGAACCTGATCAAATAAAGCACCATTATTTAACTCTTTATATGATAGTTTTGTTGCAATACCAAGCTCACAAAGTCTCTTTGCATTTGATTCCTGCTCCACCTGATAAGTATCAGGAACAACAAGCATTGGCAGTCCTAAAGTTATAAGCTCCATGGCTGTACTGTGCCCAGCCTGGTTAATTACCAGATCTGCATTCAGATAGTAGCCTGCAGGATTATCTACAAAACCAACAAGAAACAGATTTGGGAGATTAACATCAGAGGTAAAATTACCAAGCACTATAAATAAAACTTCAGGCATTCGTTTAGCCAGATTTAAAACAGCATCAAATAAAGGTCTTCTGTATTTATGTCCTCCTAATGTACAAACAATACGTTTTTTAAAATTATGGTATTGCACAGGGAGAAACTTCCTATAATCACTGTCAACAATTAATTTCCAGCTCCAGGGTAAGAGCGGTCCTATAAACCGTTGTTTCTTTTTTACAAAATTTTCATTGTAATAAAGTGGAAGTCCAACTGAATACGGTGGTGGTAAATCAGGAATAAAAATTTCATCTGTAGCTTTAAGCCAATCTTTAACTACTTTCAATACAAAAGGTTCTGCAGCATTGGTAATAACAGCCTTAGTTCCTGCTCTAAGCCATTCTCTGAACGGTTTTTCTATAAGACTTCCCTCAAGATCATTAATTTCAACATCAAAAAACGGTGCAAATGTAGTCTGATTTGTAAGGAGTATGCACGGCAACCCAAGTTTATTTGCAGCAAAAACAGGTGCAGTTCTGGAATCAGAAACAACACAGGTAATCCCATAATTCTGCATTATTTTTTTCTCTTCCCTGATTATCTGGTTAATTGCAACAGGCCATGAACTGTTTTTTATAATCGTTAACCCAATATCAAAATTACCATCCTTGCCTACAAAGCTTACTTCAGGACTTATTTCAACAGTTGTATATGGAGTATTTTTCAGTCTGTTAAATACATAACCATAGCTGCCTAGAACCACTTCACCTCTGCCAAGCTGCTTTGCAATTGCAAGACATCTGCTTGAATGACCGTATCCTTCTCCATTAATTGAAAAATAAATTTTATGTTTTAGTTCTTTACAGGGAAAGTTACTACTTGTAACCTGTATGTTTTTAATATCCTGTTGTAAGACTCTATCATCCATAATACTAGTTTGAGTTCTGGCTTATATATTATAAGCCAATATAAATTTTAAAGGATTTTAGTTAATTTCTTACTTAAAACAGTCTATTCAGTTTCAGGGATAATACACAAGTCCTTATGTTAAAATCCTCTGTGTTTGCTGGTTTCTAACATGATAAAAGATACACAAAAAAATACAGTAATCAAATTAAAGAGTGTTAACTGCTATTACAATAATTTTCTTGCTGTTAAGGATGTCTCCCTTGAAATAGAAGCAAATAAAATATCTGCATTCATAGGACCATCAGGCTGTGGAAAATCAACGGTTTTAAGAACACTAAACAGAATGAATGATACTGTACCAGGAGCAAAAATTACCGGCTCAGTATTAATCCAGAACGATGACATCTATAAAAATGGAATAGATCTTATAGAGCTGAGAAGAAAAGTAGGAATGGTTTTTCAAAGACCATACCCCTTTCCTATGAGTATTTATGACAACGTTGCATACGGACCAAGAATGCACGGGATAAAGGAAAAAAACATACTGGATGAAATTATTGAAAGTAGTCTCAAACAATCTGCACTCTGGGATGAAGTACATGACAAACTCCATGACCATGCATATGAACTTTCCGGAGGTCAACAACAAAGACTCTGTATAGCAAGAGCTCTTGCAGTAGAACCTGAGATACTTTTGCTTGATGAACCTTGCTCAGCACTTGATCCTATTGCAACTTTAAAAATAGAAGATTTGTTAAATGAGTTAAAAAAAGAATTGACCATCGTAATAGTCACTCATAATATGCAGCAGGCAAGCAGAATTTCAGACAATACTGCTTTCTTCTGGACTACAGAAGAAAGAACCGGATTTCTTGTTGAGTACAGCGCAACAGCAGAAATTTTCAGTAGTCCGCAGGATAAAAGAACAGAAGATTACATTACCGGAAGATTTGGTTAATATGGCTGAAATAGTCACATTAGATCAATTACCTCACAAAATTGAATTTATCCGTTCAAGGAATAAAAATTTAAAGTTTGTAGCCACAAACGGCTGCTTTGATATTTTACACGTTGGTCATATAAGATATCTTCAAAAAGCAAAACAACTTGGCGATGTTCTTATTGTTGGCATAAACAGTGACTCATCAGTAAAAAAAATTAAAGGGTTGAACAGGCCTCTTAATTTACAGAATGAAAGAGCAGAAGTGCTTGCTTCACTTTCATGTGTAGATATTGTGAGTATATTTAACGAAGAAACTGCTGAAAAATTTCTAACGATGGTAAAACCTGATATTTATGTTAAAGGCGGAGATTATGATCCAGATAATCTTCCCGAAGCACCTTTGGTTAAAAGTATCGGTGCAAAAGTAGTAATTATCCCTTTTGTACCTGGATACTCTACTACCAGCACTATTGAAAGGCTTAAAAAAAATTAAGCTCTGGGACTATCTTTTTTAAAACCTGATTTGCTATTATAAAATTAAGAGAACATTAAGGAACCTAATTCCTAATAAAACAACATTATTTAAGGAGATATATATGGAAAACCACCAATACTCTAAAGAGCAGGTACCGCATGTGCTTAACTGGCAAATTGCCTATGCAGCCAGAGAACTAAGGCATAAAAAGAAGGTAACCCTAAGCTGCCTTAAAGGGGATGCAGGTTTAATTCTTGAACAAATATGTTCTTTCAGTAACTCAAGCCCGGTAAGAACAAAAACCTTTCCAAAGTCAAATTCCACAGAAGTCTTAATGGAAATATTCCAAACAGCATAATAAAGAACAAAAAAGGCGCCTTATGGGCGCCTTTTTAATTATATTGGTTAATCCCTTATATTCCGCCTGCTTCTTCGGGAATATCCAGCTCATCACCTAATTTTTCCTCAAGGTTATCTACAAACTCAAGCATTAAACCAAGCTTTCTTAGTTTGTCTTCCTTAAAGATGATCTCTTTAGCTATGTCTTTTCTTCTATGATACAGTTCGCTAAGATCTTTTGCCAAAGTTCTAAATTCATCAGTTAATGTAGCCATAATGCCCCTTTTGTTTTTAAAAGCTGACCAAGATTAAACTTCGGCACCTTTTAACTTTTAAATAGTGAGGCTAACCCAAAACCAGGGGTATCCTGTAAAGATTTTCAATACAAATATTGCTGACTGTTATCTGAAAAAAAATTGAAACTTAATTATATAGGATAAAAATACTAGGTAGTGCCAGGCTGAACACCTTTATTGAACCTGTTTCCGACAAAGCCTCTTATGGCTCCCAAAACTGATTTAAAGTTTTGTATAAGACCACTAATGCCTAATTTAATATCAAGTTTTGGAAACAAATGAATCATTTTTGCATTTAATACGCTTAAAATTTCTTTTCTGAAATTACCTAAATGATCCACTAATAAATCATTCACTGGAGGATTTGCAATCCTTAAGAATCTAATAAGTCCACCAAGGAAACCTCTCTTAAATACATGAGCAAGTATTGGAATAAACAAATTCTGTATTGAATAAATTAGCCCGAATGTGCTTGTTACTCTTTTAATGGTATCTTCACTTATTGAACGAACTCCTTTTACAATACCTAAAATTATTCTTGAAACAACACTTCCTCCAGGGAGATCCTTAAATACTTCGTCTATGTTTGACTTCTCTCCTTTTTTCAGATAATCACAAAGCTTCTTAATAAAAGTTGGATTCTCAACATACTGAGCTGCAAATTTCTGATAGTTTTTATTTTTACTGGAGAAAAGCCATAACATTCCATTTAAAAGCAGGGATGATAATGTAGTATTTTTCCCAAACAATCTTTCAAACGCATCATTTACATCTTTTACTATTCTCTGTAGTCCATATTCCTCATGGTTGTAATCGGTAAGTTTAACTTCATCCACTACTACACCCTCAGGGTTCTGAACAACTCCATGTACAGCAGGATTCTTTCTCTCAGTATTATTATTTACGAACAAATTGCCTGAAACTGATCTTATACTTCTGACCTCTTTCATTAAATTCCCCAGAAGTTCAGTAAAATAATCACCAATCCATGGATTTAAAATCACCATCATATTTGCAAATTTTGAAAATAACCCCTTCTGAGAATCTTCCTTTTCATTAATAAACCATGGCATTAAAATATTCTGCGCAGTAAATACTACAGGGAATATACTCACAATCCAGTCTGGCAAGCCGCTACTTATACCTATAATTTTTGAAGAAAGTTTAGCAATTTCTTTTTTCTGTCCAGCATTATCATCTTCCTGAAATGCAGTGTGAAGATATGATTCTGCTTTTCCCCTGTCAGTTCTCTTAAGCCTAAGATACTCAGTGAATACTTTTACAAAAGCAGGATCCTTCAGCATTTTATCTATTTTCTGCGGGATGGATTCTTTCCCATCATCTTCTATCCCAAGCCTCTGCAAATACATTAATAGCATCCATGCAGAAGAACTTGTTCTTCTATCGTATACACGGCTAAGCATGTCAGAAATATTCCTAAGCAGGTCATGAACTTTCTGTTCATCATTTGAAAAGCCTAAAAATCTATCTGTTGCTTCTATAACATATGCAGTATTTGGATTTAAATCTTTTCCCTGTTTTTGATCACTTAAATCAATGCTTTTCCCCTGTAAATTTTCAGGAGTCATTAAACCATCGGTAAATTCTTTCCCTTTGGTACTGCCGAATTGAAGAATATATCTCCCGGGACTAATAGCCGAAGGAGTAAATCTTACCTCATCAGGTTGTAATTCCCCCTTTGTGTCAACTTTTACTGCTTCAATTTTATCTACTTTCTCAGCCTCTCCAACAGGCACAAAAAGCCTTAGCCTGGTGCGAACCTGATCACTCCCGCTTCTTAAAACTGAAACTGATTTTAATGCCTGTACCATTTAATAAATAACCATGGCCAAAAGCATCAATACCTGATCTAATAACATTTAGATAGTATGCTTAAATACTTTTGGCCTTTATAAGAATCAAGCTTTCAAGCCGATTTTATCAATCCTTAACCAGTAAAAGGAACTTTTTCTTAACCTAAAAAGATTAATTAAAAATTATTAGTTTCAAAACCACTATTTTTACCCCTCCAAAAGTTAAAGAATTCACCCAAATAACCTAAAAAGCTTAATTCTTTTAACCATTTTACGGGTATAAAAACTAGAGTCGCTTGTTTATCAAGTTAGATTTCTATTTTTTTGAAAGGGTGGATCTATGAGTAAGGTAGTTGTAATTGGAGGTTGTGGACGAACAGGGTTTAGATTTTCATTGATTGCTGCTAACAAAGGACATAATGTAGTAAGTATTGATCTTGATGAAGAAAAAATACATGAGATAAAACAGGGTAACCTTCCTTTTGTAGAGAAGGATGGAGAAATATATTTAGAGCAGGCATTAAAGAAAAAACTTCTTGCAGTTACTTCAGACTATAAATCAATTGAGAAATCAGAAGTAGTTGTTATTGCAGTAAGTACACCTGTGGATTCGAATTTAAATCCAAGTCTTGAACCAGTTGCAGGAGTGGTTTTCGATATCGCACCATATCTGAAAGAAAATCAGCTCATAATTTTCAGGAGCATATTATCACCTGTTGTAATTGAAAGAATAAAGACTCTTATAGAAGATAAAACAGGGTTTAAAATCGGCAAGAATTTAAATCTTGCTTTTGCACCAGAAATGTATGATGAAAATTCAAACATTCATTCACTTGCAAATTCAAATCAGCCAGTAGGAGCATATGATGAAGAAAGTTTCGTAGCTGCTGAAGGATTCTTTAAAACAATTACAAAAGGAAAAATAAGCTGGCTCACACCTGAAGAAGCAATGCTTTCAAAATTAATGAAAAATATGCATTTTTATATACAAAATGCAACTGCAAATGAATTTTATCTAATAGCTGAAAGCTACAAAGCTAACATTCATAAAATTCTTGATGCAATCCAGTGGAAATTACCTAACCCAAATCCAAACAGCTCAGGACCAGGAACACATAAAGAAGGATGGTTCCTTGTTGATCGAATTCCTTTTGGAGAGCTCATAACAACAGCATTTAAGATAAACGAATCAATGCCCACTCTTATTGTTCAGAAGCTTGAAAATTATAAAATAAACAAAGTAGCAATTCTGGGCATGTCAAACTGGGCAGACTCTGATGATTACAGGTCGTCCTTAAGCTACAAACTAAGAAAACTACTCTACTATAAAAACTATACTGTGGGTTGTTATGATCCATATTTGCCTGAATATTCTGATTCATCGGTTATTCACAAATCAGATGCAGTCATACTCATGACTCCTCACAAAGAATTCGAAAACTTAAACCGGATAAAAGAAATGGTAAAAAATCCAAACTGTGTTTATATAGATCTTAAAGGTTTCTGGAAAGAAACAAGTGAAAAGGGTGTAAACGGGATATGGCAGGCAAAGGAAGGAAAAGTAAAAAAGTAATCTAAAGGAGACTTATGAAAAACGTTCTTTCTTATATAGCTTTTGCTTATTGTCTATTATTAATCCTATATCCTAGCAAAGTACACTCCCAACAAAATATACAATGGGCATGCGATACTAAACATATCTGTTTTTATGATGTAGGAATTAACGGATACAATGGTGTTTGCTTTGAAGTAAGAGAAGGTGATGAAAGATTAAACGATACAGATCGCTATAAAATAGTTGGCGATCATTGTGATGATAGTAACTGTGACTCTACTTGTAAACAATAATAGAATTTAAATTATTCTTTTCCTACAAACTGCACAAAATACCTTTAGGTTTTCTTTTTTATAAAATCTAAAATCTGAATAATTTCTGTTTTTTGCTGAGTGAAGTTTCCCATCTGCAAGGCCACGGACAAAAATATGAACTTTATCTTTATGACAGAACTGAAAACTTGATGGGATTTGGAATTCTTCATGAGGCAATCTTTCAGGATCAATTTCTTTACCACTTCGCTTTAAGAGCTTTGCCCAGGTTAATATTGCTTTTAAGTAATTGTGCATTTTCTAATATTTTATCTTCTTTTAAGATTTAATAACACTTAACGTCATTGCGAGGAGTCCGCCTATCTTTATTTCATTGATATAATTAGTTTTTATTACACTATGACAGAAGATAAAAAACAAACAACAAAATTAAAAGGTTCACAAGCATTATTAAAATGCCTCGTAAATGAAGGTGTAAAAACAATCTTTGGTTACCCTGGTGGCGCAGTGCTTGGGCTCTATGATGATTTATATATGCAGAAAGATTTAAATCATATTCTTGTCAGGCATGAACAGTGTGCAGGATTTATGGCTGATGGCTATGCAAGAGTCAGTGGAAAACCAGGAATTGTTTTAGCTACAAGCGGTCCTGGAGCAACAAATATTGTTACAAGCCTTTGTAATTCACACATGGATTCAGTACCAATAATTGCTCTTACTGGTCAGGTTCCTACCTACGGCATTGGAAAGGACTTCTTTCAGGAAGCTGATATTACTGGAATAACCATGCCAGTAGTAAAGCATAGTTACCTGGTGCTTGAACCAACACAGGTTCCAAAAACAGTCAGAAAAGCTTTTTTAATTTCAACTACAGGAAGACCAGGTCCGGTTTTAATTGACCTGCCAAAAGATGTGCTTGCAAAAACATTTGATTACTCTGAAGGAATGGAAACAAAATTTACACTCCCTGGCTACAAACCCACTGTAAAAGGAAACTCCAGACAAATACATACAGCATCAAAAGCAATTCTTGAAGCTAAAAAGCCTATTCTATATATTGGTGGCGGTGTTATATCCAGCGGTGCTTCTGAAGAAGTGTTAAAGCTTGCTGAAACATGCTCACTTCCTGTCACATATACAGTTATGGGAAAAGGGGCTTTTCCGGATAATCACTTTTTAAATTACGGAATGCTTGGAATGCATGGAACTGCATATGCAAATTATGCAATTCATGAATGTGATTTGCTTATAGCAGTCGGGGTAAGATTTGATGACAGGGTAACAGGAAAAATTGAAACATTTGCACCCGATGCAAAAGTAATTCACATAGATATAGATCCAGCAGAGATTGGTAAGAACAGAACAATGAGGGATGTAGTAGATATCCCTATTGTAGGTGATGCAAAATATGTTTTAATTGAACTCAATGAAAAAATAAATGGCAAAAAAGGAAACACTTCTGAATGGATAAAACAGCTTGAAGACTGGAAGAAACAATATCCTCTGGATATGCCAAAAGACAAAACTCAGGTTTCTCCTCAGCAAATTTTACTTGCACTAAACAAATATTTTAAAGATGCGATTTTTACAGTAGACGTTGGTCAACATCAGATGTGGTCTGCCCAGTATCTTGAAATAAACAAACCACGTAGTTGGTGCAGTTCAAGCGGGCTAGGAGCTATGGGATATGGTTTTCCTGCTGCACTTGGGGCAAAAGCAGCTATGAAAGATATGGGAATTGATAAACCAGTTGTAGCTATTACAGGAGATGGTGGTTTCCAGATGAACTTTCAGGAATTAGCTACTATGGTTGCAAGTGATCTGCCTGTAACTATCATCCTTATAAATAACAATAATTTAGGCATGGTTCGTCAGTGGCAGGAGCTTTTTTATAACAAACACTATAGTTACATAGACTGGGGCAGCGGTAATCCGGATTATATAAAACTCGCTGAAGCTTTTGGAGTAAAGGGAAGAAAAATTGAAACCCCTGAAGATGTAGAAAGTGCAATTCAGGAAGCAGCAAAATCTAAAAAGTCAATTCTGCTTGAATTTGTTATCCACTATGAAGCAAATGTCTGGCCCATTGTCCCGCCAGGTGGAAGTAGTCATGAAATGATGGGAATAGATTCAGATACGCTTCCAAAAAAGCCTGTTAACAAAGATGAGTTAAAAAAAATCATTAAGAGCTAAAAAGTCAAAAGTTAAGAGTAAAAATCCTTCAAGGTTAAGAAACAAATCTATCTTTAAGAAACAAGATAAATAATTTGTAAATATTTAAATAAAATTACTGATACCTAGTTATAAGTACTTATAATATAAAAACACATATTTAAGGACTTTAAATTCTTTAAAATTAGTTTTTAATAATGGATATTTAAGAATGCCACCTATTTCCAATGTCCCAAGCATCACTGCTTCTGCAGGCTCACAGTCTCGCAGAACTAATCTGTCTGGTTCACGAGATCAATATATCCGGCAATACCCAGTAGCCTCCCCGGATGAAGAAGAAATCAAATCAAAAAAACTTTTAAATTATGTTACTAATGGCGGTGCAGCATTATTAAACCTTCTTCACTTCATAAACAGCAACTGGAATTTTTCAGATTTTCTAAAAGATAAATTGGGATTTGCAAGCAGCCTTATGACCAGAGCAGCTGTTATAAGTCAAGGAATTATTCTTACCAATGAAACATGGAATGCAAAGAATTTAATACCATTTATTGGTTCTGTAAGTGAAATTCCTATTGCTCTTCTTAGCAGTGATGACAATATCTGGTTTAATCGCGGCTGGTCACAAGGACTAGGGCAATTTTACTCAATGATTGCTAAGCGGCATATAAAACAAAACGGAGAATCTATTTTTGACACTGAAGGAAAACCCATCTGCATGAATCCTGACTTTAGTAAGCAAAATTTACATGGACTTATAGAAAGTACCAAAGTTACACTTAGAGAGTCAGGAAAAATAGTTTCAGAATTAATCAAAGAGCCAAGAAATCTTCTTAATTACTCACATTCAATTTTTGTTGCTTCAGCAGGGCAAATTACCGGTACATTACTAGGTGTATTCGGACTAACAAATACCGGAGCCATAATAAGGGATATCTTTGGAACTTTTGTTGATTTTGCACTTACCAGAGACGATGAAAATAAAAAGCAAGTTGTTGGTTCAGAACCTCAAAGAGTAAAACATAAACTTTTCAATTTAGATTTTTCATCAACCTTTGTCTGGAGCGGATTAACCTGGGTGCTGGCTGCAGTTGTTGATGCCTATAAACGCATACCATTCTTATCAGATACTCAAGAAGCACTTACAAATCTGTCTCTCACATCAGACCGCTTTGCATCAATGCTTTATACAGAAGCAAATCTAAATATTAAACAAGAAAAAGTAAGGAAAGAAAAGGAAAGACTTGCTTTAGGAGTAGCTGCATAAAGTTGAGCACTATGGCAATTACAGGAGTGGCTCCTTATGGCGGACAAAGCCCTGCCGGTCAAAGCTTCTTAAGTGATAGATTTAAAACTAATGTAAATCTTACTTTTAACGGAATAGCATCTGCTGCAAATTTACTTACAACACTTAATGGCAATTTGTTCGCTGGAAATAGTCTTCAGGAAGGGCTGGAAACAACAAGCGCTTTTTGTTCAAAAACTGCAACTGCAGTGCAGGGACTTTTAAATGGAATTATAGCGTTTGAGAAAAAAAACCTACTTGCAATGATTGGAGGCCTTTTAGAATTACCAATAGCTTTTTCTGTAAAAGGTTTTAACTTATTTCTAGCAAGAGGAATCTCTGCTGGTCTAAATCAGTTTGACAGTATAATTAGTAGAACAATAAAGCAAGGCAAAGATGGGAAATTTATAGAAATTGCAGGTAAAAAACAACATTACGATAGCTTTAAAAAAGAAGGATGGATTGAAGGACTTAAAATTATTGGCAAGAATTTCCCCAGATTAATTAAAGAACTTTATCCAAACCCTTTTAAAAGTTCCGAATTATTCCCTAGGACATTTTTACTGTGTTCAATATTCATGATACTTGGACCTATAATTTCACTGGCAGGGAATTTCGTACCTGGACTTTATAAGCTCGGTGCAACAGTCAGGCATGTATTTGGTGGTCTTGCAGCAGTATCACTTACAACAGACAAGAAAACAAACACAAATATAAAACAACAAAAAGAAGGCAAAGCAAAAGGCATATCAAAATATGCTGCCTCGGGAATATTTTGGGTACTTGCAGCAATCCCGGATGTACTAAAGCACTATGACTTTTTCTCAGACAGAATAAAAAACGGTACAGAACTAGCATTATGTTTTGATCGTTTAGGTGGATTCTTCTTTATTCGTGGTAATCAAAGAGCAGGAGAAAAGTAAAACATTTGGATAATATAACATAATTAGTGGTTTCTATAGAAATATTTAGATCTGTTAACAAATTAAGACTTTGAAAAAGACCTTAGGTTATAAGTCCAACAATTTGATCCCACCCTGCATCTATAAAAATACTTTTTACAAACTCTGTATGCGCAACACCTCTATTTTTAACTATATTTCTAAATGCTGTTCCTCCTATTGATAAAAGTAGTTTATTTACTCGATTGCTTCTTATTGAAGCATTAATTCTACTTAGCTCTTGAGCTAATTCTCTTATTTTTTGCCTTAGTATAACCTCTTCTTCTTTTAGAGCTAAATTTTCTACAGTTAAAGCTTCTAAACTTGCTCCTAATTTTATGTTAGCCTGATACAAAGCTCCAATTCTATCTAAAAGAGGTCCTATGGCATCTCTATATTTATCTTTCTTTCTAATTAACTGTTCTACCTTTGCTCTTGATGGATGCTCTTCTAACTCCAAAAGCAACTTTGCATCTTCTAGTCCAGATACAGTTACTAATCTATTTAGTGATTCATTTATTGTTTGCAACTCATTTGTTGAAGCAACTTCTGGGTCTCTATTCACAGCACAGAGATGTTCTATTTGATCTGACTTTTCTTTAGGAATCAAGTCAAAATTTCTATTAGTTATTACAGCTAATCCATAAGTAGCATTATTCCTTGCTAATTTATTTAAATCATTACTTGCAATATGTAGAAGAGATTGAACATCACTACCTTGAACTTCTAAAACTGGCTCCAAAGAAATTACCAAACCAAATATTTTACTAGCACCAGCTCTAATGTGTTCATTTTCATCATGCAAATTATTTCTTGCTATTTGCTTTAATTCTGGATCGTTTATTTTTTCTCTTTCAAGACAAAAACTAAGTGAACCTAATGCATTACTCCTATTTTGCCATACCGAATCGTGTGCAACTTCCTTTAACAGCGACAGCAACCTAGGATTCCTAATTAATCCTCTTTTTAACCTATGGTAAACAGCATATATCCCTCCTTGATCTTTATTTTCCAAGCCTTTAACTAAAATGTCATCTAGAGAAGGATCATCAATCTGGTGCTGTAATAAATACTTTCCTATTGTACTAAACGCTCTTGTCCTAATTTGAGGATCATGTTCTTGAGAACATTCAACTAATATTTTTTCTATCTCAACATCTTTTCCTTTGTATGTTATGAAGCTTTCATCTTTATCTTTAGCAAAAAGAAATCGAGGATCTGCCGATATGATGGAAAGGGTAACTTTTCTTTTTCTTTCAGGAACAGTTTGAATACCTAACGTTCGAACAATACCCCATACCGCATCTGAATCATTTCTCCATTTATGTTTTCTTGCACTATATACCGCTTTTACTCCTTCATTACGAACTTCATCTAATGGAGCAGTTAATAGTTTCCTGATAATTTCAGCCTCATCTGGTAATGAATTGCCTATCTTCTCAACAATAATTCTTAAAGCTATTGCAGAATTTACTGCTGCATTTCTACAAATAGCTCTATTAGTACCAAACCAGTCAAACCATATTGATATTTCTTTAACAGGATCACAAGTTGACCACTCCATTAATTTGGATTGAGAATATGGTTTAGAAAGTTTACCGGGAGTTATTTTTTGAACAATTCCACAAATTATCTCCGTCTTATAATCACGAAGAGCATAATAATCATCTAGATTCAATATAAAAACTATGTCATTAAAATCTGCTCTACCTTCATTAAGCTTTTTTGCCCTATCATTAAGGTATCCCTTAACATTCATATAGCCTGCTATTTCAGAAGAAGCAGCATTAGCCTGAAATCCTATACCATTAGTTACTTCTTTTAGACTTAACATTTTTTCAATGGAAGATGGATTTTGATTGGTTCCAGCCACTCCTGAAAATCTTGCTAATTCAAAATGAATTTCTCTAGGCACAGCAAAAAATGGTTCAAATACAGGTTCATGAGCACCACCAGACATAATAAAAACATTTGGTTGTTGATTCTTGTCTAAGATTCCAGTCAACCTTTTCCTACTTTGAATATTGGATTCATTGATTAGTGTCTGTCTGACTTTTGCCAATAAATTTATTTCTCTGCTAAGCACAAATCCATTATGCCAAGACAACCTTGAGAATTCTCTTCTAACATTATTTACTCTCATATCAAATTGTTCTGCCACAGATTCCGTACATTGCCTGATTAACTCATCAAGCTCTTTTCCATTAGGTAATCTTTCAGCATCTTCCAAAAATGGCACAAGATAATCTAGTACTAGAACTGAAGTAGCAGCTATTTCTCTATCTATAGAAGTTTTGTCAGATATAGATGGTGTAAAAGGATTTACTATTGGATCTTCAGTTTTTATTCCATTCTCATCAGTAAAAATTTGAAGAGATTGATTTTCAAAAGGAGAAAAGGGGATTCTATGTCTTTTATTACTTCCTTCTATTAAAAATAACCAATCATAAGGATTTAAATTCGCTTGAACATTTTCAGTTTCTCTTTGAACAGTAGTAAAATTTTCTGGCAAGGTATGTCTTTTTAGTAAAACAGACTTAATACTATTTCGGCCAGCCCAAATACCTCTTAAGGGTTCACTTATAACTTTTGGAGTTTTCAAGGTCATTAGATAAAAATACTACACTCTAATCAACTTAACTAACAATCGGGCAAAGTAGGTAATTTAAGCCACAAGTTTAAGAAAATAGTGGTAAAAATTAATGTAAAATATATGTGAAATAATTATATTCTCCATCATTGGCTGAACAACAAAACAACACAATAATTTTAATTGATGCACCTAATCTTGCATTCAGAATGTTTTTTGCTATGGAGCGCACAAATATGCGCACTCTGGGAGGAATCCCTACCTGGGCTACATATGGTTTTTTTAAAGCAATTTTTGATCTTCTCGACAGAACAAAACCAATAGCAATTGCAGCAGCATATGACTGTAAAGAACCTACTTTCAGACATAAAGCATATGAAGAATATAAAGCAAACAGACCAGAAGAAATGCCGGAGGAACTTTCAGTTCAGTGGCCTTACATAAGAGAAGGACTTGAAAGTCTGGAAATCCCTATTTATGAACTTCCTGGGTATGAAGCAGATGATGTAATTGGAACGCTTGCAAAAAAAGCAGCAAAGGAAGGACACAACGTTTTGATTCTTACTGGTGACAGGGATGCATTTCAATTAATCAATGACAAAATAAAAGTACTGGTGCCATCAAAAGGTGAACTAAAAGAATATGGAAGGGATCAGGTATTTGAGTATTGGGGAATATGGCCTGAACAGGTAGTTGATTTTAAAAGTTTGTCCGGAGATTCATCGGATAATATCCCTGGTATTAAAGGTATTGGTGAAAAAACAGCTACAAAATTACTTACTGAATATGAAACTTTAGACAATATTTTTAAGAATGCAAAGAAAATACAACAAAAATCACTTCAGGAGAAAATCCTGACTGGTGAAAAAATTGCATACCTGTCAAGAAAATTAGCTGAGATTGACACTAATGTACCAATTGATATAAACCTTAAAGATACTCACCTGAATATGCCTGATGTAAATAAAGTCATCGCTTTCCTGCAAAAATTTGAATTTAACAGTTTTATAAAACGGCTTCCAAAAGTTCTTGCATCCTTTAACGAGGGTAAACCAGTAGAAATAAAGGATACACAGAAGCTTCTAGCAGGGCGTCAGGAGCAGATGAAGCTTGATATTGGAGGATTAAATGGTAATAAAGATTCTGATGATCTGTTAAGCCATCTTAAAATACCAGATCTTGAAGCAGATGTAATTGACACTGAAAAAGAACTTGAAAAGCTAATATCAAATCTTAAAAAGAAAAAAATTATTTGCGTAGACCTTGAAACCACTTCTACAGATACAATGACATGTAATATTGTAGGCATAGGTCTTTCATGGTTTGAAAACGAAAATTTAAATATTGAAACCTCTACAGAAATAAAAACATGTTATATCCCTGTAGGACACAATAAAGGAAAACAGTTAAAGGAAGAACAGGTTTTAAAATCACTAAAACCAATACTTGAAAAGGATGATGTTGAAAAAATTGCCCAAAACTGTAAGTTTGAGTACAAAATTTTAAAAAGACATAATATAGATCTTGGTGAAAATATTTATGACACAATGCTTGCAAGCTATGTATCAAACCCTGATGAAAAACATGGATTAAAGGATCAGACAGCAAGAATTCTTGGTTACAGAATGACAAAAATAGATGAGCTTATAGGTTCAGGGAAAAAACAAATTTCAATGGCAGAAGTTGATATTGAAAAGGTTGCACCATATTCAGCCAGCGATACTACTTACACAATGGAGCTCGCACTGCATTATAAGAAAAATATCGATAAATCATTAAAGTTTGTACTTGAACAAATTGAAAATCCTCTGGTCTCAGTTCTTACAAATATGGAATTAAACGGAGTAAGAATAGACACAAAGGTACTTAAGAAATTATCAACTGAAATAGGAGAAAAAGTTCGGGAACTTGAAGAACAAATTTTTAAGACTGCAAAAGAACCTTTTAACATTAATTCATCACAACAGCTTGGAAAAGTTTTATTTGAAAAGCTTGGTTTAAAGCATGAAGGAAAAATTACAAAGACTGGTCAGTATTCTACTGATGCAAGAACACTTGAAACACTTTCACATCATGATAAGACAGGAATCATTCAAAACATTCTCGAATATCGCACCTTAAGTAAAATAATTTCCACATATACTGATTCGCTTCCAGAGGAAATAAATAAAGATACAGGGAATATCCACTGCGATTTTAACCAGACTATTACATCTACAGGCAGGCTAAGTTCAAGTAATCCAAATCTACAAAACATTCCTATCAGATCTGAACTTGGCAGGAAAATTAGAAAAGCTTTTGTTTCCAGCTTTGATGAAGGGATATTATTAAGTGCAGATTACTCACAGATTGAACTTAGGGTACTGGCACATATGTCAGAAGATCCTGTATTAGTGAAAGCTTTTAAAGAAGATGAAGATATCCATAAAATAACAGCCATGGAAATCTATGGTGTGCCAGAGGACAAAGTGACTTCTGATATGCGATCCCATGGCAAAACTTTAAATTTTGCTCTTATATACCAGCAGGGACCATTTGCAACAGCCAGACAACTAAACATAAGCCAGAAAGAAGCACAGGATTTTATCGACAGATATTTTGAATCCTTTAAAAAGGTAAAACCTTTCTTTGAAAATCTTTTGAATGAAGCAAAAGAAAAAGGTTATGCAGAAACAATTTATGGAAGAAGAAGATATTTTAAAAATCTAACCATAAGGAATAAGGCTCTTCAAAGAGAAGATGAAAGAGCTGCATGTAATGCCCCTCTTCAGGGAACTGCAGCAGACATAATGAAACTTGCAATGATAAAAGTTTATAAAGAATTAAAAGAAAAAGAATACAAATCAAAGTTAATACTACAGGTGCATGACGAACTTGTTCTGGATGTTCATCCTAAAGAAAAAAAAACAATAGAAAAATTAATAAAAGAATCAATGGAGCTTGATCAACCATTAAAAGTTCCACTAGTAGTAAATCTTTCATGGGGAAAAAGCTGGTATGAGTGTGGCTAATGGTTACAGAACAACAAATACTAAGTCTAATAAGGCAATTAACTCCTAACTCAAAAAAATATCTTCATGATGATGCTGCAGTTATTGAAAAGAACCTCGTTATTACTACTGACACACTTGTAGAAAATACTCATTTCACCTTAAAAAATTACAAGCCTGAAGAAGTAGGCTGGAAGGCACTTGCAGTAAACCTGAGTGATATTGCAAGCATGGGTGCAAAACCACTATATGCACTAGTTTCACTATCATTGTCAAAATCCTTATCAGAGAAATGGATAAAAGGGTTTTATAAAGGTCTTCTTGCTTGTGCTAAAAAATTTAAAACCCAAGTTATAGGTGGTAATCTTACAAGATCAAAAGAAATAAACATTACAATAACTTTAATCGGAAAGACAGTTGTAAGGGCAGGTCTTACACCTGCCACAGGAAAACGATCAAATGCAAAAGCTGAAGACCTGGTTTTCACATGCGGCAATTTTGGTGAAAGTGCTCTGGGATTAAATATTCTAAAAAGAAAGATTAATAACTTTAATACCCTGATAAAGATTCACAAAATGCCTGTTCCACAGATTTCACAAGGTCAACATATAGCAAAAAAAACAAAAAGAGCATCAATTATGGATGCAAGTGACGGTCTTGCAGACTGCATTATACAGATTGCAGAAGAAAGTAATGTAAAAATAATCATTGAAGAAGATAAAATTCCAGTTTCTTATGAGTCAAAAAAGGCTGCTGAAAAGCTTCATATTTCACTTTTAAATTTAGTCTTATATGGTGGGGAGGATTATAAATTAGTAGGGACAGCATCAAAATATGACTGTAAAAAACTTAAAAACATAAAAATCATAGGAAAAGTAGTAAAAGGCAAAGGTGCATTTTTAAAACAAAAAAACGGTATGGTTGTTAAACTTGATATGAACAAATCTTTTAAACACTTTTAATAATGAATACTTCAAATGAACGAATTGCAGCAATAGACATTGGATCAAATTCTTTCCATATTATTATAGCTGAAATAAATCCTGAGACACAATCATTTAAAGTCATGGACAGACTACGAGAAACTGTTAGACTTGGGACATTTCATGAACCTAATAATGAGCTTAGTGAAAAGGATATGAAAAGAGGGTTTGAGACTTTAAAGAGATTCAAGAAACTTGCTGAAGGACACCATGTATCAGAAATATCTGCCAGCGCAACTAGTGCTGTTAGAGAAGCAACAAATGGAAAAGACTGGCTTTTAAAGGTAAGGAATGAACTAGGTATTGATGCACATATTATTGCAGGAGTGGAAGAAGCCAGACTTATATATTTAGGTGTACTTTCAGCTATGGAGTTACAAGGAAGAAAAATAGGAATCGTTGATATTGGCGGGGGGAGCACTGAGCTTATAGCAGGTGATGAACAGTTTATTTCCCATCTTTCCAGTACAAAAGTAGGTGCAGTAAGGCTTACAGAAAAGGATCTAAAAGATGAGAGCAATCTGCCTGAAAAAATAGAGTATATGATAAACCATATAGAAGGTTTAATCTTTACTAAAATCCAGCAAATCCATGAAGCAGGTGGATTTGAGGTCCTGGTAGGCACCTCAGGAACTGTGCAGACACTTGCAAATATTGACTATAGAATGCATAACTTTGTTGATTCTGAAAGAACCCCGAATTTAAACCAGTACAAAATTACATATGATTCACTTTGTTCTATTACTGAAAAAATGGCTGCCACTCCAAAGGAAAAACGTGCAGATGCTTTTGACATAAGCAAAAACCGTTCTGAAATTATTCTTGCAGGTTTAGTAATCCTGAAAGTAATCATGAAAGATCTTAAAGCAAATGAAATAATTTATTGTGACAGGGCTTTAAGAGAAGGATTAATTGTCGATAGGCTTTTACAGAAAGGGATAATTAAAGACAGACTCCAGTATCAAAAAACAATCAGGGAAAGAAGTGTGCTTGAGCTGGCTAATAAATATAAGTTTTTAAAAGATCATGCATTCCAGGTAAAAATGCTTGGTTCAAAGATTTTTGACCAGACAAAAGGATTATTACACAATTACACTAATAAAGAAAAAGAACTTCTTGAAGCTGCTGCAATACTTCATGACATTGGTTCTTTAATTACCCATAATGATCATCATAAACATTCTTATTATCTGATAAGACACAGCGGACTGTTAGGCTTTAATGATGAAGAAGTAGAACTAATAGCAAATATAGCCAGATATCATAGACAGAGTAATCCTAAAGATAGTCACACAAATTTCCAGAATCTGCCCAGGGAACATAAAAAGATAGTTAAAGAGCTAAGCTCTATACTAAGAATTGCAGAGGGTTTGGATAAAGGACATAAATGTGCTATAAAAGATATTGAGATAGCCCCCAATTCCAGTAAAAAGAAGTTAAAATGTAAGATAAAAAGTAATATAACCGGATATGATTGTGAGCTTGAGAAATGGTCAGCAGAAGGAAAAAGCAAGGATTTTAAGAAAGAATTTGGTGTGGACATTGATTTTATTATGCAAAAGCAGGGTAAATAAAGAATAAGTATTCAATGGCAATTTTAAAAGTTTTAAAAAAATTAAATAGTTAATGATGGTAGGATTACAAAAATTGCTACTATCGTTATTTTCTGAGCCCACAAGCCCAAGAACCTATGAGCCAATTATATTCACTTGTGATGCCGAAGTGGTGAAACTGGCAAACACACTACGTTCAGGGCGTAGCGGGCGCAAGCCCTTGCGGGTTCAACTCCCGCCTTCGGCATTTGGTAGTAAATAAATCGAAAGGAGAAAAAATACTTGGCTAGATTTGAAAGATTTGAAAGAAGACCTTACAGGGAAATTCCAAACATTAATGAGAGGATACGTGCAAAAGAAGTCAGATTAATTTCTGAAGCAGGAGAAATGATGGGTGTTATGCCTACTTATCAGGCTGTTCAGATAGCAAAGGAAAGAGGCTATGACCTTGTTCTTGTAAGCGCACAGGATCAACCAACACCTGTTGCAAAAATAATGGATTATGGCAAATTTAAATTTGAGACAGAAAAAAAAGCAAGAGAAGCAAAGAAAAAACAACACGTGGTTGATGTAAAAGAAATTAAAATGAGTTATAAAATTGAGAAGCATGATTATCTTGTAAATGTAAGAAAGGCAGAAAGATTTTTAACTCACGGTGACAAAGTAAAAGTCACAGTGGCTCTACGAGGGCGTGAAATGGAACATAAAAATCTTGCTATGGACTTACTAGGAAGATTTGTCCAGGACACAGCACAATGGGGAGTACCTGAAAAGCCGCCAAAGATGGAAGGGAAAATAGCACTCCTGATACTTAATCCGATTCCACATACACATAAGAAGTAGAGATGTATTATGTCATTCCGGGCTTGACCCGGAATCCAGACAAGGCTTCTAACGTTTGGTTCTTTTTCTGGATTCCTGCTTTCACGGGAATGACATAAAATGCATTGTATAATAAATGGTCTGCTATGCCGAAGCTACATACAAACCATGCAGCTAAAAAGCGCTTTAAAATAACCGCTAATGGAAAGGTATTGGCCAAAGGTTGCGGAAAGCAGCATCTTAATGAGCACATGTCTTCAAAGAAAAAAAGAAAAATAAGAACTCCAAAAACACAAATACATGAAACACTGGTTGATCATGTAATGAGACAGCTGCCATATGCCAGATATACGAGGTAATCATGAGAGTTAAACGTGGAAGTGCCACAAGAAGAAAACACAAGAAAGTTTTAAAAGCAGCTAAAGGTTATGTAGGCTCCAAGAGTAAGCTATTTAGATCAGCCCGTCAGGCTGTAATGAAAGCCTGGAGATATGCTTACAAACACAGAAAAGAGAAAAAAAGAGAATTTAGATCTTTATGGATAACCAGAATAAACGCTGCATGCAGAGAGCATGGAATTTCTTACAGCAGATTTATGAATGCACTAAACAAAGCAAACATCAAATTAAACAGAAAAGCTCTGGCAGAAATTGCAGTATCTGATAAGGATGCTTTTAAACAATTATTATCACAGGTAAAAGCTGCCTGATTTTTTAAAATATCAACCCTTTATACAATCACAACCTATACCAACTTTAGTTGTTGTTTTACCAGTAACTGAAGTACCATTTATTGGATTACAGGTACCATAGCCCTTTACAGTCCTACAATTACCTCTAGGGCAAGGATGGAGCTCCAGTGAGCAAATACTTTCTACCCCTCTTCTAACAAAATTTCTGGTTATGACTTGTCCTCCAACTCTATATCTATACCTACAGGTAGCTGTAACTTGTTTGGATTTTGAAGCACAGCAACTAGCATTTGCAAAAGCTGGTGAAAAGATTAAGCCATAAGATATTGCACCATCATTTGCATCACAAGATGGTAACAACTCTTCAACTGAAAAGCCATTTTCATCATCAGGATCAACCTCTATACCTTCAAAGGGATCTGTTTCGAAATCCTGCAATTCTTCATCACCTTCTTCCTGAGCATTACTCAAATTAAATGTGATTGCATTAAAGCTAAAAACTAATATAATTGTTAGTAGTATATAGAACAAATCTTTTCTATTATTTCTCATAATATTAATCTCCAAAGATTTTGAATCCCCAATAATAAAAGCTGGATTCCTTTATAAATATACCCAGGGAATGACAGTTTAATATTAAATTCCTCTTAATTACGAATACAAGATTTAGCATTTATTATGCATAAATTCACTGGTTATAAATCTTCAAGTACACCATTTAGATGAGTCCTTATAAACCAACCAGGTAAAGGCTATTTAACGCTTTTCCTTTTTCTCAAACCTTTGTAGATCAAAAGTAAACTTGAAAATTGGCTTATTTAGAATCAGATTTTTTATTTAGCTTTTCTAATCTATCTGGTCTCCACATATACATAAGTATAAATGGACCAAGTGCAAAGGCAAAACATGCTATAGCAAAAACAATTAATTTATTTTGATCTTCCATATTACCTTTTTCTATAAAGTATATCACGTCCAATTTCTATAAAGCAAAATCCAAGAAAAAATAAAAAGAAACAAAACAATGAATAAAAGATAAATCTCCATAACCCTAGCTGACTAAATAAAGTAGCTGGGTCCATAATCAAATGTCCAAGTGGTGTCATCAATGCAAACCCACCGAAATTAAATGTTCTTGATCTATATTCTCTTTCTTTTTCAAGGTTGTCCATAGCAAGAACAAATTACCATGAACCACATAAAAAACCCGTAACCTAAGGTTACATAAATAAAATTAACAATAATTTAATGCACCAAAAACTATCTAACCTACACCCTCTAACTGCGATTGTTTTAAATACTCCTGTATAAAATCATCCAGATCTCCATCCAGAACCCTCTGTACATCACGGGTTTCATATTTAGTTCTGGCATCTTTTACCCTGCCTTCATCGAGGACATACGATCTTATTGCATTTCCAAAAGTAGCTGAAATTGTTTCACCTTTTATTTTTTGAAGCTTTGCTTCATGCTCTTCTTCCATTTTTGCAAAAAGTTTACTACGTAAAATTTCCATTGCTCTTTCTTTATTTTGCAGCTGGCTGCGTTCTTGATCGCATCGAACTACAATACCACTTGGTATGTGTCTAACTCTTACTGCAGTTTCTACTTTGTTTACATTTTGACCGCCAGCTCCTCCTGATCTCATGGTACCTATTTCAAGTTCTTCAGGTTTTATTTCTACCTTCTTATCAAGCTCTGGAATTACAGGTGTAATTTCTAAGCCTCCAAAACTTGTTTGACGGCTATCTTTTCCAGCTTTATACGGAGACTTTCTAACTAATCTATGTACCCCTTTTTCAGATCTTAAATAACCAAATGCAAATGGACCTGAGATTTTAAAAGTGGCACTTTTAATACCTGCCTGCTCTCCATCTGACTTTTCAAGCATTTCAAACTTATAGCCATGAAACATCTCTGCCCATCTCTGGTACATGCGAAGTAACATCTCTGCCCAGTCTTGTGCATCTGTCCCACCAGCACCTGCATTAATTGAAACTATTGCATCACAATTATCATATTCGCCGGATAAAAGCTGTTCTGTTTTAGCTGTATTTAATTCTTTTTCAAGACCAACAATTTCATTTGATATTTCTTTTAAAATATTAATGTCATTTTCCCTCACAGCAAGTTCAAAAAGATCGTTTAAATCTGTAACTCGTTTAGATCTATTCAGATACTTCTCTTTTTTATCTTTTAAAAAACTAAATTCCGAACTTATTTTTCCTGCTTCTTTAGGATCATTCCAGACATCAGGTTTTGCCAGTTTCTCTTCAAGTATTTTTATATCAGACTCAAGTTTATTTAAATCAAAGCAACCCCCTTAAGGATTGCCATAGATCATTTAAATTTCTAAGTTTTATTTGTAATTCAGAGGTATCCATTTGCTAAAAATATATCACATTAACTTTCCAATTGGCTTTCCGCCCAGTAAAGCAATTGTTCAAGGATTCCTCTGCTTACAATTTCTCTTTCTGTTGGTGAAAGTCTAGCTGCTCTTAGCTGTCTCAACCTGGGATCTGAAATCTGGACTAATCTAGCTCTTTGAGGATTTGAAAAATCTGCATAACATCGGGCTTCTTGACTATGCAAATTGTGTTGTTCATTACCAGGTGGCAAAAATGGCCTAGGAAATTTTTGCCCAGAGATATTTGCTCTATTGTCTTCAGCAGATATATATCTAATTATGTTTGCCATTTATAGGAATAATTAATATCTGATCTGTAATTCATATTCAATATAAAGCTAAGTAATATTAATAAAATTAAAGAAATTTAATTGGTTAACAAAATAAATAACTGGTTTCTTAAACAAATCAGCTACTTTACCTGATTATATTCTGAAAAATATTTCATTACTATTAATCCAACTATTATGCCCTTAACACTTGAAAAACTAGACAGAATATCAACTGGCTACAGAGAAAAACTTGTAATTGAAAAAGATCGTATTAGATTACCCTCTCCAGCACCTGCCAGGACATCATCTCATTCACCAACAAGCCTATGGACTGTTCAATATCCTGCCCTACAGAGAAACTATGACAACAGTACTCTTTTTGAACAGTTTGCAAAAACAAGGGGCTGGATATCACCATATTACATTGCCGCTTTAATTTCAAAAGGAGCTCTAAAAGAAAAGGATCTCGATATTCTTGATGTTGGCTGCCATCATGCAAATTTATTAACAGCCATGGAGGAAGTTAGCAGTAACAGACTTAAAATTAGAAATTATACAGGGTTGGATTTCTCCGCCTCAGCAGTTACAACTGCCCAGTCCAGGTACCCATATCACCGTTTCATAACAGGTGATGCTTTAAACCCGAACAGTTATATCCATATTCCAGATTACAGTAAAAATGCAATCGTCTGTTCCGGGGTTTGTGATTATTTAACCCCTTCCAAAATAAAACAATTATTAGAGAATATCGAAGAAAAACTTTCCTGGGATGATGATTCAAGGATATACATGACATACCGAACAACAAGACCAAAATACAGCCTAGATAATGCACAGGAAAGAAAATTACCACATGTTACAGGAAGAATATTTACAGAAAATGGAATAAAATTTTATGGTTTTCCTGATCCTCACATGAAAGATCTGATGCTATTTAACTATAATCCGGATGATATTGAAAAAATAGCCGAAGAGTCTGGTTTAGAAATAGTAAAAGAAAACTCTCTTAGCTGTCCATCAGTAAATAATGTTCTGGGAAGTGATTATGATTATATTTCCCTGAAAAGAAAAAAATCACCCTTACCTGAGTTTAAACCCTATTGGGATGTAAGGGCAAGAATATTAGCCAATTAATACTTTTTCTGACTGCTTTTTATTTCTACTATTTAGAGAAGAAAGTAGTACCGCAATATCTGCAGGAGATACACCACCGATTCTTGAAGCCTGACCTATAGTAATGGGTCTTATTTTCGAAAGCTTTTCCCTGGCTTCATTTGACAGGTGTACAAACTGGTTAAAGTCAAGTCCAGCAGGGATTTTTATTTTTTCAAATTTATCCTGCTGAGAGATTTGCTGAAGCTGTCTGTTTATATAACCCTCATATTTAATTTCTGTTTCAATTTCAAATTCAGGAATATCGCTGATCACACAATTTGATAATTCTTTTATACATTCATAAGTAACCTCAGGTCTTTTTAAAAGTTCAAGCAAGGTAATTGGCTCCTCAATTTCCTGATTATATTTTTTTAAAATTTTATGTATCTCAGATGCAGGTTGTATCTTTGTTTTTTCTAATCTTGATTTTTCACTTTTAATTTTTTCCATTTTTTTATTGAAGTGTTCCCACCTGAAATCATCCACAAACCCGATTTCCCTGCCTAATGGTGTAAGTCTTTGATCTGCATTGTCCTGTCTGAGCAAAAGTCTGTATTCAGAGCGGGACGTAAGCATCCTATATGGTTCATTCATTTCCTTTGAAACCAGATCATCTACTAAAGTACCAATATAACTTGAGTTTCGTTCGAAGATTATAGGTTCAAGATCTCTCACATACTTTAAAGCATTAATTCCTGCTACTATTCCCTGAGCTGCAGCTTCTTCATACCCAGAGGTACCAAGCACTTGCCCTGCAATAAACAAACCATTAATCCCTTTAGACATAAGTGATCTGGTAAACTGTGTCCCCGGGAAATAGTCATATTCAACTGCATATGCAGGTCTTATAATAATTGCACTTTCAAGCCCAGGAAGCGATCTTACAATCTGCCACTGGATTTCTATTGGAAGGCTTGTTGAACAACCCTGTAGATAAATTTCATTTGTATGTCTGCCTTCTGGTTCAAGAAATAAATGATGAGATGGTTTGTCTTTAAAACGAACAACCTTATCCTCTATTGAGGGACAGTATCTTGGTCCCACACACTCAATAATCCCTGCATATATTGGTGATTTATCAAGGTTATTCAGAATAACTTCATGTGTTTTTTCATTGGTCCGTGTCAGATGACATGGGTACTGTTGTCTTTGAGGTCTGTCAGGTAAAAATGAAAAGAATGATGGTTTATCATCCCCATAATGTTTTTCAAGAATTGAAAAGTTTATTGTTCTTCCATCAAGCCTCGGCGGAGTACCGGTTTTTAGTCTTTTTGTTTCAAAGCCATAAGATACAAGTGAATCTGTCAGCCCAAATGATGCAAACTCTCCTGCTCTTCCTGCAGTACTCGATTTCAAGCCTACATGTACTTTCCCTGCTAAAAATGTGCCGGTTGTGATAATAACCGCCTTTGAATGTATGATTTCTCCCAGGTGTGTCTCAATTCCTGTAACCCTTGGTATTTGTGAAGATTCATCAACAATAAGCCTGGTAACCATACACTGGTATATATCAAGATTGGGTATATTTTCAAGGTGGCTTTTAACCCACATTGAATACTCTTTTTTGTCAGACTGAGCTCTTAGCGATCTTACAGCAGGGCCCTTGCTGCTATTTAAGGTTTTTAACTGAAGATAAGTAGCATCTGCTGCAACACCCATAAGTCCGCCAAGAGCATCTATTTCTTTGACAAGATGAGATTTTGCAGGACCACCAACTGCAGGATTACAGGGCATGTATGCAATGGTGTCTAAATTTAAGGCTAAAAGTAAAGTCTTTGCACCAAGTTTACTGGAGGCATGTGCAGCTTCACAGCCTGCATGTCCTGCACCAACAACTACAACATCGTAAAATCTTTCCATGATCAACCAGTTTCTCCAAAAGAATATAAAATTATTTTACGGCATAAGGCAACTAAATGGATAAAAAGACTCAACAAACTGAGAAAAAAAGCCCTAAAGATGGAAAAATTAATTCATCTGACAATATAAACATTGTAAAAAGAAATGGAAAGACAGATAACAAGAGGAATTTAATCCCTAGTATAAAACCTACAAATGTTGAAGGACATTATCCTCGTTTTCTAGTACATGGCGCAGTAAATCTTCTGGAAGAAGATATTCGAGAACTAAGTGTTATCCTTGAAAGTTTTCTCCCTCACCTGGATAAAATTGGTATTCAGATTTTAAAAACAAGTCCATTAATAAAGGAAACAATAACCGGGACTGAAATCTTCAGAAGGCTGAAAGGAATAAGTCAGGTAGAGCTGATGCCATTTGCATTTAAGCAGGTTCCATGGTTTACAAGATATACACACTCATGTCTCACTTATGTATTTGGCGAACATATAATTAATAAACTCCGACCAAAACTTAAATTCAACAATACTCAACTTGAAGCTGCAAAACTTTGTTTTTTAATTCATGACCTGGGACATGGACCATTCAGTCACCTTACTGAAAGAGCATTTAAAAAACCAAGGGGACGCGGAGGAAAAATTCCAAAGGAATACGATCATGAATACTGGACAAAAATACTTTTAAATGAACTGAGAGAACAATTATTTGATACAAATAACAACCCTTACATAAACAAGGTATTAAGTAAAGAGGAGAAACTAAACCTCGATATATTTTCAAGTGCAACAGAAATTATATCTAAAGAAAAGAAAAATATACTTTCACAGCTTCTTTCAAGTCAGATTGATTTAGACAGACTGTCAAACTACCTTGGTGACAGGATTGTAGTAAATGCTGTTCTGGATGAGAAGGATATTCAAAACGAAGACATGCTTAAACACCTTAGTTCAATAAATGAAGTTGTAGAAAATATAAAGAGAATTATGAATAATTTTATAGTATTTGAGAAAGACGAAAACGATAACAAATGCGAACCATTCATTGCAGTTCATGAAGATGCTGTAAACCCACTAATCAGATATCTTTTAGACAGACACATAATAAGATATTATCTCCTGAAGCATTCCAGACGGGAAGCAGCAAACAATCTTCTTGAAAAAATACTTCTTAGGTCACAGTATCTGGTAAGAAATAACGAAATAGCTTCACTTGGTAAAACAGATTTGCTCGTACAGACCTGGCTATTCGGAAATCATACTGAAGCAGAGTTTGTAGGAATGAATGATCAGATGGTTTTTAATCAGATCCGAAAATGGAGTAAATTTACAAATGACACAATCTTAAGGGATCTGACTTTAAGATTTACAGCACATAATTTCTTCTGCAGCTACACCTGTGAAAAAGATGGCAAACCATCTCCACCAGATACCAAACTCATAGAAAAAATAAAAAGTAAGGTTAACGACCAGATTAATCTTGATATTTCACTATATCCTCAGGAATTAATAACCCAGTACTATTTCACATATGATGAAACCACATCAAAGCCTTATCATACTGATAAAGATGAGGCCTTTATTTATACTTCTGATAAAAAAATTAAAAAACTATCGAACTATATAAATGAAACAAAAAATGAATATGGAAAATTGCTTTTAAATTCAGAATTTGAGAGGTATTTGCTTATAATGCCACCAGAAGTAGAATTATAGGTTTTATTCTTGAGTATTGACAATTCCTGTGATTAATGTAAAATATTACTTACATTCAAAAATGACAAGAATTAATACTGAACATCCATCTGTCAGCTATCCTGCTTTATTCCCCACTATCGGAACTACAATGGGTTATTCATCAGCAGGACATGCACTTTCGCTTGCAGAATCAAAAGGAATAGGAATTAAAGGTACAGGCATTGAGAGGGTTTTAAGCATGTTCGATGCTAACAAGTCCTTAGAGTTTTCAAACGGTGATGGAAGAGTTAGAAAAGTTAAATCACTTGGTTTTGTTATGCTTGGTAACAGAGGTGAAGAAACTTTATATCTTGGGATTTCATCTGGCGGAAGTAAGATAGATGACGAAATTCCTATTGCAACACAAAGATCAAACAGAACAATTACTCTCTTAGAAAATGGCAGTTCAATTGAAATAACTGATCAAAACGGGCATGGACCCGTCCACTACACTATACAGTCAGAAAAAGTTAGTACCTAAATTCCAAGCCCATGCATATAATCATCAATATTTTCAATAGTATCTTTTTTAGACTGTGCCCCATTATCATCCAGGAATTTCGGCAAAGGATATTTATCTAGCACCTTCTCAACCTCTTTTGAATTTGTTTCCTTAGAAAGGATTTTAATTGCTTCTTCAAGTTCTTTTATTTTAGTAACCAGGCATCTTATAGCATCTGCTTCCGGATCCGGCAAAAGATTATGATTTAAAGGATCTCTTTCATGTACTTTTCTTCCCTGATGGATGACAATTCTTGCTGGTATGCCTACAACAGTTGAATTTGGAGGTACATCTTTAATGACAACAGAATTAGCACCAATCTGACTACCATCTCCTATTTTTACATTCCCAAGGATTTTAGCCCCACACCCGACAACAATATTATCACCGAGTGTCGGATGTCGTTTTACTTTTTTTGTACTTGTACCTCCTAAAGTAACACCCTGATAAATGACCACATCATTTCCAATTTCAGAAGTTTCTCCTATTACAACTCCTTTACCGTGATCTATAAAAACTCTTTTGCCAAATTTTGCACCAGGATGAATTTCAATTCCTGTAACCCAGCGCGATATATGTGAGATGAGTCTGGGAATTATAGGAATTTTTATTTTGTATAAAAAATTGGCGATTCCGTGAAATATCATTGCATGCAGTCCTGGATAGCAAATTAAAACTTCAAGCCAGGAACCTGCTGCAGGATCCTTTTTCTGTATGTTTCTTATTTCATTAAAAAGCCAGGTTAACATTTGTTTCTAAACTGACGCCTTTGCAAACTGTTGTTCAAATAAATCAGCAAACAGTATAGTTGATAGGTACCTTTCTCCTGTACTTGGCAAGATAGTAACAATTAGTTTCCCTTTATTTTCAGGTCTTTTACCAACTTCAAGAGCTGCATATACAGCAGCACCAGAACTTATCCCGCAAAGAATACCTTCCTGCTTTGCAAGTTTTCTTCCATACTCAACAGCTTGCTCACTTGAAACATGAAATATTTCATCCACAACAGATTTATCCAGAATATCAGGTACAAAACCAGCACCAATCCCCTGAATTTTATGAGGTCCAGGCTGTCCACCTGTTAAAACAGGTGATTCCGTTGGTTCTATAGCAATAAGCTTTAATGAGGACTTTCTGGGTTTTAAAACCTGTCCACAGCCTGTTATAGTACCACCGGTTCCTATACCACTAATAATAATATCAACTTTCCCATCGGTATCTTTCCATATTTCTTCTGCTGTTGTTTGTTTGTGAATTAAAGGATTGGCTGGATTTTTAAACTGCTGAAGCATAAATGCATTAGGGGTTTCCTTTACAATTTCTTCTGCCTTTATAACTGCCCCTTTCATGCCAAGAGCACCTGGTGTTAAAACAAGCTCTGCGCCAAATACTTTTAAAAGAGCCCTTCTTTCCATACTCATTGTGTCAGGCATTGTAAGAATCAGCTTATAACCTCTTGCTGCAGCAACAAATGCAAGTGCAATCCCGGTGTTACCACTAGTTGGCTCAATTAAAACCGTCTGACCTGGTTTTATTTTTCCTTCTTTTTCTGCTTCACGGATCATACTTACACCTATTCTGTCTTTTACAGAACCAAGCGGGTTCTGACTTTCAAGCTTGCATGCAATAACGGTAGAAGGATCAAGACCATGTTGTTTATTTAATTTATTTAATCTGACTAACGGTGTACTTCCTATTAGTTCAGTAATGTCATTAGCAATTTTCATAATTTATCTCCGTTTCTTATACAGCCTGCTCGCTCATAATGAGACTCGCAGGCTTTGCAGAGTGCTTATAATAGAATTATACCCCACTTAACGGTTTAGTTTTTAAACAACTGCTGGAGCTTTTTAAACTCTTCACTCCCAGCCTCATAAGCCATTTCAAATAAAACTGTTTCGACAGAACTAATTACTCCTCCAGCACTTTTAATTTTCTCAACAGCAACAGGTTTGTTATGAGCCAATCTGGAGGTAACAGCATCAGTAACAAGATGTATTTGAAAACCATTATGAATAAGATCTAGCGATGTCTGAAGAACACAAACGTGGGCTTCTATTCCACATACTGCAATTTGTTTTATGTCTTTTGATTTAAGGTCACTAACAAATTTAGATTCTCCGCAACAGCTCATTGCCTTTTTTGAAAAGAACTGGACACCCGGGAGCATATCTTTTAGTTCTTTTATGGTTGGTCCAAGCTTTTCAGGAACCTGCTCTGAAACATAAATTGGCACATTGTAAATTTTTGAACCAGAAAGCAAAAGTTTTATGTTTTTTACAGTTTGTTCATTATCCCGAAGAACAGGCACGAACCTCTCCTGATAATCAACAAGCAAAACAGCAGAATTGTATCTTGAAAAAAGATTAGGATGTCTTTTATTACCACTCATAACTTTGATCTTCTTCTTTCTTCTTTTGGGTTTGTTCTTTTAGCAACTTTAACTGATTTTCACCAATTTCTTTTTTTATATTTCCTTTTGTTATTAAATCCTGCCTGTTACGTTTTTCACCTTTTTTTATAAGTTCTTTACCCTCTGTAATGAGCTTATGTGCTTCCTCCTGTCTTTTTCGAAGCATTTTGTCAGTCTTATCCAGAACCTGGATCTCATCATTCTTTCTCATCTGGTTTGCCTGATTTTGAGTTCCAAGTTGAGCATTTACTGAAAGTAAAAATCCAGAAATAAAAATTAAAATAAAAATTCTAAAAAGAGATTTCTTCATTAGACAACTCCGACAGCATGTTTATCTTTTAATTTCTCAGAAAGGTTGCACACGCTTTCGAATGCATAAGCTGCATCCAGAAGAAGTTCTTCACTTAAAGAAGGTGCAGTTAACTGAAGTCCTATTGGCATATTTTTAGAATCAAATCCACACGGAACTGACACTGAGGGTAATCCAGCAAGGCTTGCAGGAATTGTTGCAATATCTGATAAATACATTGAAAGTGGATCATCTACTTTTGCACCAAGTTCAAATGCAGTTGTCGGACAGGTTGGGGTAAGAAGTAAATCAACTTTTTCAAAAGTATTCAGAAAATCCTGGGTAACAAGTTTTCTTACCTGCTGTGCCTTTTTATAGTAAGCATCATAATAACCAGAACTAAGAGCATAAGTCCCAAGCATAATTCTTCTTTTTACCTCAGGACCAAACCCGCTTTGACGGGTTTTTGTATACATTGGCAGTACTTCTTTTGCACCATCAGCCCTAAGCCCATACTTAACACCGTCATAACGGGCCAGATTAGAACTGGCTTCAGCAGTAGCAATAATATAATAAACAGGCAATGAATATTTTATGTTTGGTAGTGAAACTTCTACTACTTCAGCACCAAGATCCTTAAAAAGCCTTACTGATACTTCTATAGCTTTTTTTACTTCAGCATCAATGCCTTCCCCCATAAGTTCTTTTATTAATCCAATTTTCTTCCCTTTAACAGTATTAACATTCAGTCTGCTGATATAGTCCGGGACTTCCACATTTAAGGAAGTTGTGTCTTTAGGATCATAACCACTGATAACCTGAAGTGTTAGCGCAGCATCATAAACATTTCTTGCAAAGGGACCTATTTGATCAAGGCTGCTTGCAAATGCAATTAAACCAAATCTTGATACTCTGCCATATGTAGGCTTTAAACCAACCACCCCACAAAAACTAGCAGGTTGCCTTACAGATCCTCCTGTATCAGTACCCAGACTAATAGGTGTTTCCATAGAAGCCACACTCGCTGCCGATCCTCCGGAACTGCCACCTGGAACGGTATTTAGATTCCATGGATTTTTTGTTTTTTTAAATGCAGAATTTTCAGTCGAGCTGCCCATTGCAAACTCATCCATATTTGATTTAGCAAGGCATATTGCACCAGCATCCCATAATTTACCAGTGGCAGTCGCTTCATAAGGAGCAATGAAATTTTCAAGTATCTTCGAACCGCATGTAGCTGAAAATCCTTTTACACAAATCACATCTTTTATAACTATAGGAACCCCTGCAATAGGTCCCAGCTTTTCTCCCTTACTGATTCTTTTATCAAGTTCTTCAGCTTGTCTGTATGCCAGCTCCTTGGTCAGGGAAGTTAAAGCCTGAATTTTTGGTTCTATAAGTTCAATTTGTTTATAGAATGAATCAATAATTTCTTTTGCAGAAATCTCTTTATTTATAAAAAGTTTATTTATTTCTTTGGCTGATTTATTAATAATTGTCATTTACTAATTGTCCTTTTAGTTAATTTATCTTAGATATATTCTAATGGTCAAGGAATAAATAGGTCCAACTATTTTTCAACAAAGGTTTTGTTCCACCTTTGGTGAACAAAACCTGGAAACCATTAAAATTAGTATACTATAAGTGCACTATGCAAAGGTGGCGAGTCTCATTATGAGCGAGCCACCTGTGTAATAAAAACATGGATATTTTTCTTATAAGGCATGCTCAAAGTAAAGGAAATGAATTAAACATTGTCCAGGGTAAATCTGATAACGGATTATCTGATTTGGGAAAGGAGCAGGCAGAAAAATTAAGCAATCATTTTAACATAGGGGACCTTCATGCAATTTATTCAAGTGATTTAAGCAGAGCATTTTACACAGCAGAACCAACTGCAAAAAAACTTGGAATAGAAATCAAAAAAGATCCTGACCTACGTGAAGCAGATTTTGGTATATGGGAAGAACTTACATATGATGGGGTAAAAGAACAATACCCTAATGAACATTCAGCCTGGTTTTCAGATTATTATGCAAGACCTGAATGGTTTGAAAGCTTCGAGTCCCATTTTAAAAGAATAAAAAATGCTATGGGAAAAATACTTAAAAACCATAGCATAGATGAAAAAGTTGCAGTTTTTACACATGGCGGCAGCATTAAAACACAAATAGGCTATTTTAACAATCTTACAGGATCAGAGTTGGCTCAGTTTGCAACAGTTAACTGCAGTCTTACTTTAATAAGATTTAATCCCACCCAGCATTATGAAAAAGGGAAACTAATTTATTATAATAAGATTGTAATTGATCCAATAACTCATAGGATGTTACAGCAATGAATCGGATACAATCTTACTTTATAAGTAGTTTACTCGGCAGTGTTGTCCTAGGTAGGCAGTAACATGAACGAATTAAATCTAGATGCAGAAAGTATAACCAGGAATAAAAGTTATGATGCACTGGATCATCTGCACCACCTTTTAAAAGTAGGCTGGCCACCTGAAAGCAATCTGATTAAAAAATTTCTTACAGGAAACAATCTCACAACCACTGATTTAAATAATGTCTTATCAAAAATAACCGAATCAAACAGTAAAGAGTGCTGTACAGAAAGGCATAGCTGACTGAGATTCGAGAGTAAATATAGTGTGAAATACGCTTTATGTCAGGGTTTTGCATTATATTTTTGTTTTTTATATAATTAAATGGTTTAAAGTAGAACAGGACTAAACCAATGGCTAAAAAGAAAGATCGTGTAATAGTTACTTTGGAGTGTACAGAAGCTAAAAAAGAAGGTAAACCACCTTCCAGGTATACAACTTCAAAAAACAAAAGAAACCAGACCGAAAGAATAGAACTTAAAAAATATAATCCATATCTTAGAAGGTATACACTCCATAAAGAAATTAAATAAAAAGGAGTAAAACCTGTGGCATTTAAAGAGTGGATTTACTCCTTTAAAAGAACTGCAAGGGTAATTATTGATGCTTCCCTTTTTGGCATATCACTTGCAATCTCATACAAATTAAGACTTGAACATGATATCTCTCTCACCACACAAAGTTGGTACTGGTCTTATCAGTTACCCTTTGTAATTAGCTTTGTGGTTTTTCTCAGAACAGCTTCACTATTTTTATTCCAGATTTATAGCAAAATGTGGAGATATACAGAAATTGGAGAAATTGCAGAACTTACAAAACCAATTGTTTTTTCATCCATAATTCTTTCAATACCAAGAATACTTGGCTTATCAGCCCAAGATCATATTTTTGTAGTTCCTGTAAGTGTAATTATTATTGATTCCTCATTAAGCCTGATTTTCCTATCAATAGCAAGGCTACTCAGGAAATGGCAGATTACATACAGGACATACAGAAAAAGACAAAAAACAAGCAAAACAAAAACAAAGAAAAGAACACTTCTGATAGGTGCCGGACAGGCAGCTCTTGAGCTTGCAAGAAAGGTTATACAACACCCTGAGTTAGATATTGAAATAGTTTGTGCCTTAGATGATGCACAAAGAAAACAAAATATTAAAATCATCAATGATCTAAGAGTAGTAGGACTAATCAGTGAAATAAAAAACAAAGTAAAAGAACATGATATTGAACAAATTATAATAGCAATTCCTTCTTTGCCTCCAAAAGAACTAAGAGAAATTATTGAGCTTTGTCATTCCACAAATCTTGAAACAAAAATTATTCCTGGCGTTGATCAGCTGGCTGATGGAAAAGTAACGGTAGAACAGTTAAGGAAAGTAAGCCTTGAAGATCTTCTTGGAAGGGAACCAGTAGATTTATCAATTCCTGAAGTTGCAAATTTTATAAACAATAAAACTGTTCTTATAACAGGCGCAGGAGGATCAATTGGAAGTGAGCTTACAAAACAGCTAGTGAAAAGCTTTTCACCAAAGAATGTCTACATTCTAGGCAGGGGTGAAAACAGCATATTTCAACTAATACAAGAACTCAAATGCATTACAGGAGTTAAATTTACTCCAATAATTTGTGATATAAGAAATTACAAATCACTATATCAGCAGATACTGAAAGCCTCTCCAGATGTGGTTTTTCACGCTGCAGCACATAAACATGTTCCTCTTATGGAAGATCATCCCGTTGAAGCATATGAAAACAATGTAATAGGCACAAAAAATATTGCTGAAATTGCAGGTATTTTAAACATCCAGACATTTGTAAACATTTCAACAGATAAAGCAGTTAATCCCCAAAGCATTCTTGGCTTTACGAAAAGGCTTGCTGAACTAGTAGTAAATTCACTTGCAGTCAAATATTCTAAGACCAGATATATCTCAGTAAGATTTGGAAATGTAATTGGTTCTAGAGGAAGCGTTATTCCCATATGGGAAATGCAGCTAAAAAATAATTTACCCGTGACGGTCACCGACAAAAATGCTTATAGATATTTTATGACACTTACTGAGTCTGCACAGCTTGTTATTAAAGCCGGCGCTACTGGAAAATCATCAGAAATAATGGTTCTTGATATGGGAAGTGAAGTAAACATTCATGAGCTTGCAAAAGACTTTATAAGGCTAGCAGGTTACGACCTAGATCAAATAAAAATTAACTTTACCGGGCTTAGACCGGGTGAAAAGCTAAGGGAAGAACTTGTAGGCTACTATGAAGGAACAAATACTACAAAATATAAAAAGATTCTTGTAATTAATTCAAATAACCCTGCTTCAGAGCTTATTACCAAAGCTATTGAAAGGCTGGATAAGACACTTAATGATATAGATGATGAATCCTTCAGGAAATTACTGTCTGAAGAAGTAAAAAAACTAAATAACATAGAAAAATTAGCACCTGCACAGGTTCTTTAAAAACCATAGAGATTATGCACTTTTTGCAAGTACTTTAACTTTAAGCCTGGCTAGCTTATTTTTCTTCTGTTTCCTTTTAAGAACCTTCTGTGATCTCTTCATTCCTTTTTGTTGTTTATTTCTCATAATGATTAATCAGCCTTTACTATATCAACCTTTGCCACGGTAATAACTTGTGGATTAATGCTTACAATCGGACCTCTTACAAGCGCAGTATGCCCTTTCTGGGGAATTGCAATAGCAAATTTTGCCTTCCCAACTGCTCTGGCAACAAGATCAACATCAACAGCAAAATCCTTTTCTGCTTCAGGAGTTAAAATAATTTCCACACCTGGACCACCTTCATGCAGAGAGCCTGAACCAAATGTTTTTACTGAAACCCCCTGTGCTACAACTGCATGACCAAATGATTCATCCAAATCAACAGCAGTCTTATCAAAGATAACAGGAATAAAAATTGTTTCTTCAACTTGTACTGGTCTTTTTATATTAATTGAAAGCTTATTGCTGCTAAGGAGCAGTTTTTTCTTGCCCTTTTCAACCTTTTGAGAAACTTCTACCTCATCTTTATTATCAGTAAAAGTTATAGAAATATCTTTATTAATTACTGTGCCTCTTGCAAGCAATGCCGGCTCATCTGCTACTTTTACCAAAGATACTTCTGTCTGACCATCTCCAACCGGTTTTAGAAAAACTTTTAAAGTAAGGCTTGGAGGAAGTCCTTTATCATCAAATTTAAGCAACCCAATCCCTGTACCAACTTTATCTTTTGATGTAGAAGCTACAGCAAGTATATTCTGGCTGGATACATCTTCTAAAGCTACTTTATCAAAATCAAGAATCTTTGTATCAATTTTTATAGGTACAAATAATGTCTGCTGACCAGTAGGAATATTATCAATTTTTACCTCAAGGGAATACTTCGATGATGAAATCTTGACTAATGGTTTTGACTTATTGGGTGAATCTTCAGCAGATACAATTAAAGTCATTGAAACCATTAAAAATAAAAGAGTTAAAAGTAGTTTTTTCATAATTATCCTCACTTTAAAAACCATTCTAGCAAAATATAAAAAGCAATTTACTATATTTCTGACTATAAATAATTAGGAATTCAAGCATAAAAAAAGGCGCATCTGATGATGCGCCTTTTAAACCAGTAAAGCTAAAGGTAAAGTTATTTTACCCTTAAGATTTTACTCAAGCAATGGACGTGAACAGGCTCCTTTTACGGAAATTTTCGCTGCACCTGTACCACCAGCAGTGGATACATTTACAAAACTTCCGTCTGGAATACAGTCATCAGCAGAGAATTTAACAACTACTTTGTTTTTCTTTGCTTTTAAGCCCTCTATTATACGAGTGCTAGACTCTGGTATTACTACTGTAGTAGCACGTTTGAGGTTCTTACCCCTAATTATAAGTTTTGCTGGTACATTATTCTTTGCATTAGCTTTCCTTACTTTTGGAGTTTTACCTGAACCTGAGCCAACTGTTACTGTGCCAAGGTCAACTGTCGTTGAACCATTTACAACCAGTGACAGATCTAAGTTACCACTTGCTGGTAAGTCAACAATTGCTATACCTACAGTTGAGCCACTATCAAAAGTAACAGGATTACCATTTAATGTAGCTGATAGGCTTCCCATTGCTCCACTTACTCCAAATGCAAATGCTGCTTTTCCAGGACCTGTAACAGAATTTGGACCAAGCAATGTAAATGTTCCTAAATCTGTTTGGGCTGAATTTGAGTTAGTTACTGTTGTTGGATCAACTGTAACTAAAACTGCTGTTGTAATGTCATTTCCACCAGATGCTTCTACTTTGCTTACGCTGATTGTAGAAGTACCTGCTTGTGTGCCAGCCTTTAGCATGCCGGTAATTACTGCTCTATTATCAGTAATAGCGCCATCCCATACAACAGTTAAGACATTAGACGCAGTGTTCACATCTGTTAGTAATTGGGTTGCACCAGTACCCATAAATGTAACTCCGGAATCTAATTGGACTACATTTGGATTGCTGAATGAAATTGTAACGTTTAATGCGTTTGTGGCTGCTAATGCATCACCGTCAATTGTTACTGTAAAGGTATCAGCACTAAGGTTTCCACCAGGACCACCAGTAGAACTGCTTGAGCTTGATGATGAGCTGGAACCAACTGTTACTGAGTTTACATCAACAGTTGCTGATGCCCCTGTAATTGGTGTACCGCCAAGCATATCCAGTACCTGACCAACAGCAACTGAGGATGTGCCTGCAGTTACTCCAGTAAATGGAACTGTAATTGTAAAGCTTGCTGGTAATTCACCACTTGTACTAATAATTCCTACGCCTTCTGACATACTCCCTACAACTGCTAATGCACCGCTTACACTGCTTGATGCAGATGAGTTAAGTGTTACAACGGAAGTATCAACCGTCACTGCTACAGCAAGCCCATTTGTACCACTAGGTACACCACTTACTGTAATTACCGCTTCTGAAGGTGTTGCTGTTTGTGCTTTTGCAGCTGGTACTTGATTTATTAGATACAGACCAACTAAAAGCAACATAACCACCACACCTGAAGTTGCTCTTTTTATCATTTTATTTTCCTCCACCCTTTCCTAAACCACTAAACTTTTTTTGGTTAAAACTTTTTTATTACTATTTTATTTTCTATATATTATTTATTTAATCTGAAAAGAGGCCCCCGTTGCCGGGGGCCTCAAGATTTAGAGGATCTTAGCCTTAGCTAAGTCCGAGTGCAGATTTAGCAGCTTTGATTACGCCGGCAAGTTTTCCACCACCAGCTGAAACAATTGCTGCCAAGCCGCCATTTGCTGATACATACGATAGGACTTCGTCTATCGTGACTATGCCATCACTGCCAGCAATTTCATTGAATACTGCATCTTCATCTGCTGCAGTTTCACCTGAACAAAGTGCTGTCTTTGTGACAGAGGTTGTCTTCGTTCCGCCGACTTGCTCAGTTACAGTAACTGTAATGCTTGTAGCAGTTGCACAGTCACCTCTAACCTTAGCTGTAAATGACCCATCATCTGAAGCCACTACTGTAACACTGTCAAATGTAGTTGTACCACCAGTTGTTACCACTACTTGGGAATTACCATCAACAGCACCAGCTGCACCAGTAACTGTAACAGTATTGTCCGTTGTTCCTGTCGGAGTAGTTGCCTTAGCACTGGTAACTGTGATCTTTGAGCTATCAGCATTCTTTGCAGTGGTAACTACCTTTGCGAAAGGATTAAGTTGTGGTGAACCTTGTGTGGTTAACCTTGATGTCAGGAGTTGGTTTGCAAGCGAACCGGTTCCAAGCTGGACACCAGCTGCTTCAAGTTGTCCAAGTGCTTTTACTGAAGCTTGGGCATACGGTGTAAATACCGTTGGGCTTGAAGCATTGTTTCCAGATGCGGAACCTGGTGAGTTTACAACAACACCTGCATCTTGTGAGAAGAACAGTGCTGAAGATACCAGATCTGTAGTGCTACTTGTAGCAGCTGACAGCTTCAGATTCTTCACAGTGACTGTAGTTTTCTTGGTTTCAGGACCAGCAGCTGTTGAAGCTGTATTGTCCTTAACACCAATTATGAGTGTTCCAATTGGAGCACTTGGATCAACAGATGAACCAGTCACGATAGTTGGACTGCCATCGATAACGAGTGAGTCATCTGAGAATGAAACATCAGCTGCTACAGGTGCTGTTGAGAAGGCTGAACTATTTGCTGGAATAATCCAGATTTGTCCCCTTGTCAGTACACTTGAAAGCAGTGAGTTTTCTGGATCCAGATTTCGGGAAGATACTCTCCCTCCAATTGGAATGGATTTTTCATGATTTTCCGATATAGTAAACGGATTTGAGTTAGTTACGCCTCCTCCAACAAGTCTTGGTGTTGGACCAACCATTGAATTAGTTGATACTTCACCTTTTGTTGAAGTTGCTGTGTCACCTTCAAATGCAAATTTAAAGGCTTCAACTGCAGTACCAAGCATTGCCGAACCCAGACTGCTTGTAACTGTTGGGCTGGTAACTTGGTTAATTGCTTTGACTGAAGCTGTAAGATCTCCTGTAACTGATATTGGACAGAAGAGGTCTTGAGCATCAAGCCTTAGCAAGACTGCGTCATTAGTTAGTGCATCTGTGCTGGTTCCTGTAGCAGTTGCCAGTCTAAAGAGAGCTTTAGCTGGTGTACTTCCGCTTGCTGGTTGCAGTACGTTAGCATTTGTTAATGCTGCATTTCCTGTACCACCAGCAGTTACTGCTGCAGTAATACCACCTGTAGTGATGACTGTAGTTCTTGCTACGTCGTTACCACCTGCATTTGATGCACCATTAGTTGATGCTGTGTTGTTGTCATCATTATCATCAATAACATCGCAACCATTTGGTAATGAAACTTCAAATACTGTTCCTTGTGTTCCACCACCTACTTGGTTTACAAGTTCGCTGAATCCGGTTGCAGTTTGTTCTTCAACAAGTATACCTCTGGCATCACCTTGAACAGTGGGTGAACCATCAATAACTGTTGTACCAGATACTGTATTTCCAGCACCACCTGTAAAGAATGGTCCTGCCGGAGCAACTACACCACCTGTACATGCTGCTGTTGCTGCTGCATCAACTGTACCTGAAGTAATACCTGCAAGCACTACGCTTGAAGTACCACCACTTGAACAGTCAACTCCAAGTTGGCTTGATTCAGAAACTGCAACACCTTTTACTTTAACAAGTGAGCTGTCTCCTGTTGGAGGAGTTCCAATCAGTTTGGTTAAGTTCAGTGTTGTTGTACCAGTAAGGTTATTACCAGATATCTGAGCAATAATATTTATATCTGATGTAAATGTATTGCTGATATTGGTAACTCCAAAAAGTGGAGATATTGCAATGACATCTCTTTGAGCGTCAAATGCATTTTGAATTGGTAGAAGAGTCAACACATTGTTTGTGCAGGAAGCATATAACAGTGCATTATCAGTAATATTTGATGTTGATGCAACTGTTAAATTGTTTGATGCTGTAAACGATATTGTTGGGTTTGTACCAGCTAGGTTTGTCAGTGATTGTCTGAAGAAGTTGGTTTGACTATTGGTAAATATTAATCCACCAGCTTGTGAGTTATCAATTATCTGACTACCAGTTGCTGTTGTACCAAAAGTACCAACAGTAGTGTTACTACTGTTAATGAGTGCAAACCAACCTGCTACTGGGTTTGTACTTGCACCACACTGAAGTCTCAGTTCAACAAAGGTACTGTTGAATGGTTCAGATACAGTCGATGCAAGTGATGGAAGACCACCAAATGCTGTACCTGATGCATCAACGGCTTCCTGAACAAAGACGTTTGCTGGACCGCCTGAGATTGCTGCAACACCCCATAAGCCTGTTGTATTACTTATGAAGTTACTGTTACTAGTAGCATTTCCAGCTTCAAATACTGCTGCTCTTAATGCTCCCAAGAAACCATGTCTTGAGGTTGGAACTGCAGAAAGACCTGTAACTGTTGGTGTAGAACCTGCATTAGAATTAGCAATAATAATGCTTACCGCATCAAGTGTTGTTGTTGCTGCTGCATTATCATCTGCAAATGCAACTGTAATTGGCGCTACAACAGAGTTACCAAATGCAGTTGTAATATCGAGACTGCTTGCACTTGGGACTTCTGCAGCTGTATCAATATCGCTGGACAGTCCACCTGTTGCAAATACCTGGTCTCTTACGGCTGTACCGGTTCCTGCTTTACCCCTGATAAGTATTGGTTCAAGGTCAACAGCAGAACCAGCAGTACCACCAACTGGAAGTGATGAGGCTGTATTTGTTGTAGTGTCAAATGCATTTACTCTTGTTACAGTACCAATCTGACTTAAAGCCAGCAGGTTTGCACTTGCTGTTGCTTGTTTGTCATAAAGGTCTGTCGTAGAGTCTGTATCTAAAATTGCTTCCAGCTGACCCGCAGGAGATGTAAGTGTACAAATATTAATTGTTCCACTAATACCTGGAATAGCTGAAGCTACTGTTTGCGTACTGTTATTTCCTGTAGTATATGCAGTAATACCAGCTGGCGGAGTTGCATCAAAGGTGGCTGCTAATGTTCCACTTAATGAACCTTGACCACTTGGAGGGATTGCAACACCCAAACCATTAATTGAAATGGTTGCTGTACTACCGGATGTACCTGATTTTGGATATGTTTCTGCACCGATTGTAGCAGTTGCTGCTGCTGTGTCAGAGTCTCTTGCAATTGCAATGATGGCTCTGCCTACACCAACTGTACCTGTTGTAGGAATACCAACTTCAATTGCGAGATCACTTGTGTTTGCACCACCGGTTGCGTCTTGTGATTGTGCTCCGGAAATAGTAGCACTTACTGAATTAAGAATGTGAGATCTATTAGCTCCTGTATCTCCAAAACCAGGAACAATAACAAAGTTTGTACCTGTTGGAGGGACGATTGATACTACGTTACCGATAACATCGGCTGCAGTTGCAAGATCACCGTCAGTACCAACTGCCATTGCACCTGCTGAGTTTGCAGCTGCAGCAGCTGTAGTGTCCTGTCCAGGAACTATGTCTGTATTTAACAAGGTAATTTGAATATTACCGACTGAATAAACTGTGACCAGTGCACCAGTTGCAACTGTACCTGATTGTTGAAAGCAAGTACCTGCTGAGGGTGCTGATATCGTTACCGCTGCATTGGCACTTGGGCCGAACAGAGATAAGAGATTCGAAAGCATGAATGCGAATACGAATGTAACCGCAATTCTACGCTTGGTCTTACTCGATGAAATCAATTTCATTAATTTCTACTCCTTTTTGATTTTCGTTAACAGCTTTTAACTTTTTAAAGCTTTTGGAAGCCAGGCCTAAATTCTTTTTGGAATCTTAACTTGACATTAGAATTCCAAATAAAACTGTGTCCTGACTCAACCAAACTTACAATACACCAGTCTGTTTGAACTTCAACTGATTCATAAAGTTCCACTTAACATAGAAAATTCACACTAAAAAGTATTACTTATTCTTATGACTTATTTGTTTTAGCAGTAATTATTGTATATTCCGAAAATTAATTTATTAGTCCTAAAGATACTCTTTCTATTATTTTGATAACTTTTAGGAGAGATCCTAATGCCAGGACAAGACATATAACATATTTGTTTGCAGGTTTTCTCCTAATGAGTTAGGACTTAGAAAGAAAAATAATAATTTCTTTAGGTTTAATTATCACGAATATAAAATAGTTACAATGCCTAAAACAAAACAGATGCTAAATAAAAAATCTGCAGAATCTTTCTTCACTTTTGAAAGTATGATTTATCTCCTTTCAACAATATTTTTTGTTTTTCTAATATACTCCTTTTCACTTCCAAGACCATGGCTTCCTTTTGATGAAAGGTCATTCTACAAAGAAGTACTTTTCCCTATTCCTGTAAGATTTGATGAATTAAAAGAAATTATTAATGCATTTGCGCTTAATTACCATATTGAATCAATGAATACTTTTTTTTCAAGCCATCTGACAATCAGATCGAATCCCATAGCTGCAATACTCGTAATTATTACCTCATGGCTTTTTCAAAAAAACGCTTTCTTATATCATTTGCTCCAATTATCACTACATCTTACAAATACATTGCTGGTCTGGGCAATTCTAAAAGAAACAGGGAGAATCCTAGGTTTTAATTTTAAAGAATATATTTTTAAAGAATATCTATTAAAAAAAATCAACCTGGGATATTTGATTGTTTCTCTTTTAAGCTGCATGTGGGCTTTGCATAGTGCAAATACAGAAGCAGTTTTACTTACTACAAACTGGACAGCTATTCTTACATATACTTTTTGTTTCATTTTTATTTATTACGAACTCTGGAAAATAAATAAATACGGTATTGAAAAGGCAAGTAAACCTTCTGGTTTTAATTTTATCTTCGTAGCTGCATCTTTTTGCACAGTAATGTTTTTAACAGAATATGGTTATTCTCTTCCACTTATAGTATTTTCTATTTGTTTGTTTTTTGCCTCAAAGCACTATGAAAACATAAGAAAAGGAATATCACATTCTTTCAGGATAAGTTTGCCTTATTTTGCAGGACTTTCTCTGTTTGCATTCTTTTCACTATTCAGAACTGATTCACCACTTGTAAATATTTTTAAGTCTCAAAGCAATGGAAATATTACTGAAAGCATTACCTTCTTTATAGAAAGGAATTTATGGCTTACACCACAAATTTTTATTAAACTGCTGAGTCTTATACTATTTCCAGTAACTCTCACACCATATCAGTCTGATCTGACAAACATTTCACCTTCTATTTTTAATTTGTATTCTGTTTTTTCTTTTGGAGTATATATTATTTTCTTGTCTTTACCAATAATTCTTATTATCAAGCTAAAAACAAGATTTAAATATTTGCCACTTCTTATATATGCATTTTTCTTTTCTTTACTCCCTTTTCTTCATATCTTATTACCAACGTACTGTCTAAGTGCAGATAGATATTGTTATTTCCCATCATTTGTATTCATTTTCTTTCTTGGAACCTGGATATTTAATATCATCATTTCAAAAACACATTTAAGCCGGGTAATTATTTCATCACTGGTTATTGTTTCACTTTTATTTTCTGTAAGAACTTTTATAAGAATCCTGGACTGGAGTAATCCTTATATTTTGTACAAATCAGCAATTAATGCTGAAAAATCACCCCTTTACAAAGCACATAAATTAATTGTTTTTGGAAGTTATCTTGGAGAGCTTGGAAAGCAGGAAGAATTTGAAGATTGTCTTAAAGATAGCCTGAACCTTCTCTCTAAAGCCTTTACTGATTTTAAAAACCTTGTGAAAGAATATCCGAACCAACCAGTTACCCTATACAAATATGGGCTGGATTACAAATCACTTTTATTAAAAACTTCATATCTAATTTCTACAGTAAGGTTTGATAACTATAAAGAATCCCCAGAGAAAATACTTGAATTTTACAGTCCTTTTATAAAAAAATACCTTAAGCTTGCATCACCAAATGAAATTTCATTTTATGCAGAAGTACTGGTCGCCAATAATGAAAGAGAAAAAGCAGAAAGGATACTTAAATACGGGCTTAAAAAATATCCTTATTCTTCTGCACTGCTTTTTTCACTTTCTGAATACTATCTGCAAGAACAGGATCTTGATAAAGCACACAACATACTCGCACAGGCTTATAAATGTTTTCCAAATGATCCTCTCTCACTAAAAAAATATTACAAATATTATTTGCTAAAAAATGATCCTGTAAATCAAGCCAGGTTTGCTTATCTAATTGGTCTAAGAGAGCATGATGCACAAAGCTATCAAGTAGCATTTCAGCTCTATCTAAGCTTAAGACAATTACAAAATTCAAAACTTGCATTAAGAAAATTAATCAGGCTTACCGGGGAAACGCCTTTAACAATACTACTTACTACAAGCTACTTAGATTCCACCGGTCAAAAACAACAAATCTTGCCTCTTTTAACCAAAGCATATCTTTTAAGCAAATCCCAGGGTAAAAATGAAAATGTTCAAATTACAAAAAGTATTTTAGCCAGTTTAATCAATACAAACATTTTTAATGGTAAGACCGGTGATGCAAAAATATATTTAAGTGAATTTAAGCAGTTAAAAAATCTAACCAGTGAGGATAAAAACTTAATCCAACAACTACAAGTTAAATTGGCTAATGAGAACATGTAATAAATGTTAAAGCAAAAGTCAAAACACATTTTATTCCTTTCTTTGACACTTTTAATAGTGTTTATTATTTATAGCTTTTCACTTTTAAGACCTTGGCTGCCTTTTGATGAAAGGCTTTTCTATAATGAAATCTTATTCCCAATACCCCAAACCTTTAGTGAGATATTTGAGATTATAAGCTCTTTTGTAGTAAATAGTCATATAGAGTCAAGCAATACTTTTTTCTCAAACCATCAGACTATTCGGGAAGCTCCAATAGCATGGATAATATATGTTTTCTTATCTTACTTTTTTAAAACAAATTCTTTCCACTATCATTTATTTCAACTTCTAATTCATTTAACAAATACAGCTCTTGTATGGTTTATTATTTATTTCACAATAAAACCTTTTAATAATCAGCTTGCATCACCCAATAACAATAAACAATTCTTTTTTATATCACTGCTTACTTTAATATGGGCTCTACACAGTGCAAACACAGAGGCAGTATTACTTACCACTAACTGGAATGCTCTTCTCTCATTTACATTTTGTTTTGCCTTTTTGCTTTATGAAATCTTTTCAATATACAGAAATAACCTGAAAATATCAAAACTAAGAGCAACTTTAATCTCAATGTTATTTTTTTTAGCTGTTTCTTTAGTAGAGCAGGTGTACACATTTCCGCCAGCTATTTTCTTAATTATTTTTGCTTATGTCATAAGAAGGTCTAAAAACATCAAGGAATCATTTATTACTTCACTTAAGGCTACTTCCCCTTATTTTGCCGGGCTTTTTTTATTTGTACTTTTCTCGTTTTTCAGATCCGGTTCACCACTAATTACTAATTTTTATAGTTCACAACATTCATCTATCTACCTCTTTCTTGAAAGAAACCTATGGCTTACACCTCAAATATTTGTTCATTTTTTAAAACTTTTAATTTTCCCTCAGTTATTATCAACTTATCAATCAAATTTTGTTTATTTGTCAAAAACTCTATTTGAAACCTACTCAATACTTTGCACCTTATTTTATTTGCTTTTTTTATCTATTCCTATAATCTCTTTTTTCTTGTCAAAGAATCAAAACCATAAATCTATATCTCTTATTGTTTATGGTTTTTTCTTTGTGCTTTTTCCTTTTCTTCATATACTTACACCAACATACTGCTTAAGTGCTGACAGATATTGTTATTTGCCCTCTTTTATTTTTTTGTTATTAGTGCTTAATGTACTTTTATTTTTTAACTTTACAGTAACCAGAATTTTAAAACCCGTTATTATTGTATTTTTCTGCATAACACTATTAATTGGAATAAGAACCACTATAAGAATCCAGGACTGGAAAAATCCCTACACTTTTTACAATTCAGCTATAAGAATAGAAAAAAACTGGTTTTATAAAGCACAGAGACATAACATACTTGCTAATTATTTAGAAAAGGAAGGTAAAAAAGATAAAGCACAAAGGCTTGCTAATCTAAGTTTAAAAGAACTTTACAAGGCAGAAAATGAATTAAGGCTACTTAAAGAAAAATATCCAAAGCAACTGGAAACTTTAATAAATTACGGTTTAGACCATGAGTCCTTACTTCAAAAAGCTGCATATTTAATTCTTGCTATAAAGACCCAAAACAATAAAATAACAGATGAAAAGGCATTAGCTGAATATGAATCCAGCTTACAAGAAGAAGCTATACTTCAAACATCTGAAGAAACAAGTTTTTATGCTCAAGCTCTCTTAAAAGCAGGTAAACTAAACGAAGCAGAAAAAATTCTTAATTACGGAGTTAAAAGATTTCCACACAGTTCATTAGTATTAAATACCATTGCAGATCTTTATCTTATACATAAAAATGATCCGGATAAAGCATTTCCTTTTATTCAAATCGGTTATAAATATTTTCCAAATGATCTTGTAATCTTAAACAAATTATATAAATACTTTGAATTAAAAAATGATCCTATTAATCAGGCAAAATTTGCATATTTACTGGGTCTAAGGAACCATGATCCAATCAGCTATCAAAAAGCAGCACAAATCTATCTGGACTTAAATCAAGTAAAATTAGCAAGTAAAAGCATAAACAAATTAATTCTTCTAAGCGGGGAAACCCCTGTAGCATTACTTTTTTTAAGCAGATATTTTGATTTAACTGGGCAAAGAGAAAAAATAATTCCGTTATTAAATAAAGCCTACATACTAACTAAAGCTCATGAGGGAAATAATATACAAGTTACTAAAAGTATACTGGCAAGTTTAATTAACATAAACTTATTTAGTGGTAAAACTAATGATGCACAAAGATACTTAAGCGAATTCGAGCAATTAGAAAACCTCACAAAAGAAGACATGTTAATAATTAAAGAATTAAAGCTTAAGTTAAACAGCTAGATCCAAATAAATGAAAAGTAAAACCTTATTTTTATTATTTACTTTAATTACAATATTTTTCTTCTATTCTTTTAGTTTAAACAGAGAGTGGCAGTTTTTTGATGAGAGGCTTATATATGGTGAAGGATTATTCCCTATACCATCCAGCATAAGTGAAGTATTTGAGGTTATTAAAACCTATGCATTTAATTATCATTTTGATTCACAAAATGCATTCTTTTCAAATATTGTTGTAATGCGCTCAGCACCTGCAGGTGATTTTTTAAAAGTTCTGGTTTCTTTTTTCTTTAAGAAGAATGCATTCTGTTACCATATTTTACAGCTAACAATACACTTGTTTAATTCACTTCTCGTATGGTTTACTTTCTTTTATTTATTCAAACATTTTAATATTTCCGAAGGGAAAAATACTTTATTGTCAAGTTTATTTAGCTTATTATGGGCACTGCACCCTGCAAATGTTGAAGCAGTTATGCTTGCAACTAACTGGAATGCTGTGCTTTCATACGGCTTTTGTATTTCTTTTGTACTCTACACCGTTAAAAAAGCTTCTGAACTAAAAAGATATTCAAAAAATGAGATCATCTCCATTTCAGCCTTATATATAATAAGCCTCTTTTTAACTGAGTACAGTTATACATTGGTTTTTATGATTTTTATAATTTGTTTTGTATTTTCAGCTAAAAGTGAACCTTCATTTAAAAGCCGGATTGCTTATAGTGCATCTATGTCGCTCCCTTATATTTGTGGTTTAATTTTATTCCCCTTAATTTATTTTGAAATAGCATTATTTAATACAAAGCCATCTACATTTTTTAGTCAGTTTGCAAATTTCTCTTTTGAAAGGTTCTTTTTTCTTACACCTCAGATTTTTGTACATTTTTTAAAGCTATTTACCTTTCCAAAAGATCTTTCACTCTATCAGACAAACTTGATTAATCTTGCTGAAAGTTATTTAAGCCTAAAGATATTCATTTCAATAATCATTTTTTCTGCTTTTGTTTTATTACCCTGCTTAATATTTTTAAGGTCAAAATCCAATCCTGGCATTTTACTTATATATGCATTTTTGTTTTCACTTTTCCCGTTTCTGCATATTATTTCTCCAACTTACTGTCTAATAGCTGAAAGATACTGTTATTTCCCTCTGTTTTTACTTCTTTTGTCAGTTGCATTTTTATGCGGGAATATTTTTAGATCGCAGGGACTCCCGGGAAAAGTTTTTCCAGTACTTTTGCTTTTTATTCTTCTGGCTAGTGGCACAAGAACTTTTTACAGAACATTAGACTGGAAAAATACTTACTCACTTTACAGCTCTTCATTAAATCTAAGATCGAATAATATTTTTAAAGGGCAGATAAACTCTATACTTGGTTACTATTTAAGTAAAACTAACAACACCTATCAAATGCAAAATCATATTATCCAGGGAATAAAAGAACTAAATAATGGTATTGAAACACTCAAATTAAGTAACAAAAATACCCCACAGTCACTAAAAGTATATGGATTAGATCCAATTTCAATGCTCATTACATGTGCATTCTCTATTTCAGAAAGCAGGCTTAATTACTTAAAAGAGTCCCCTGAAATTATTTTAGCTTATTATGAGCCTTTTATAAAACCATATTTATCTTATGCAGGGAATTCACAGATTGATTTATATGCAAAATTGCTTATAAGTAATAAGAGAGAAAAGGAAGCAGTGAAAGTACTTGAATCTGGAATTAAAAAGTATCCTTTTTCTCCATTTATTATTTATACACTGAGTAATGTTTATTTAAAACAAAAAGATATTCAAAACGCAGAAAGAATCATCCTCCATGGATACAAACTCTACCAAAGCTATCCACGGATGTTACTTAGAATGATAAAACTCTGTATATTAAAAAAAGATATTGAAAATCTGGCAAAATATGAGTACCTGCTTGGATTAAGAATGCATTCAATTACAGGTTATCAAAAAGCGCTTCAGCTTTATATAAAATTAAAAAACCTAAGTCAAGCAAAGGCATGCATAACCAGATTAACCAAAATTGATAGAGAAGATCCGATAACGCTTCTTTTAAAAAGCAAATATTACAGCCTTATAGGTGAGATTAATCTAATAGCACCCACTCTTGAAGAAGCATATAAGGAAGGGAAAAACCGTTTTCTGGCAGGAAGGTTAAGCAAAGATTTATACAAAACTATTTTATTAAACTTAATAAGCTTTAATTTAACCTACAACAATATTAGCAGTGCAGAAACCTATAAGAATGAATTAAAACAACTGCAGAATTAAAAATGAACATTTTATTTTTATCGCTAACCATTCTTTCAGTATTTTTATTTTACTTTCACACCATTTTTTACGGGGTAAAACTTTTTGATGAAATTACACCATTTAAGGAGACATATTTACCTGTTTGTTTTTCACTGAATGAAATGTTTGAGCTTATATCAAAACTAGGATTAAATCAACATTTCGAGGCAACTAATACACTTTATTCTAATATAGTCTCGCTGAGGTGCAATCCTTTTGGTACTTTTCATACCTTATTGGCACAGTTTGTTTTTAAAAAAAATCCTGTCAGTTACCATTTATACAGTCTTATTCTTCATCTGATAAACACTGGTCTTGTTTTTTTAATCATTAACAGCACTGGAACAAAATTTACAATCCTCCCATTAATGAGATTATTAACAGCTTTAGTCTTTTCATTTCTTTGGGCTGTTCACCCTGCAAATATTGAATCTGTACTATTACTAACAAATTACAATACCTTGCTTAGCTATACCCTCTGCTTTTTAACAGTCTATATTTATTTCAATAAAATATTTAACTTAAAGGCTTCTGGACTCGGATTATATATTTCTGCATTTATACTGTATCTTTTTGCCTTATTTACAGCAGAGTTTCATTTCATGCTGCCTGTTGTTATTTTGTCTTATTCACTGGCATATGGAAACAATCTGTTAAAGTCTTTGAAAGTTACTTCCCCATTATTTATTGCTGCAATCTTGTTTGTATTATTCTTCTCAATTTCAAATACAGGAATAAATCTAAAATCACAAGGGAGCTTTCAGTTAATTATTGAAAGAATCCTATGGCTAGCCCCTCAGATATACTTTCATTTCTTTAAACTTGTTCTTTTTCCGTTAAAACTTTCAATTGATCAGCCTCTTCTTGTAAATCTTGGTAAATCACTACTTGATCCTTATTCTTTATTTTGTATTTTATTTCTTTTAGTCATTTTAGCTCTGTCTCTTATTTCACTTCTAAGATCTAAAAAAGCCTTCCCTTTTATTTATGTAATTTTCATCCCAGCGATTATTTCACTTTCTCCTTTTTCACAAATATTTGCTCCTCTTTATAATATGGCTAGTGAAAGATATTTATATCTCCCTACCTTTTTATTTATATTCGGGATTTCACATTTTGTCTTTTATATAACTTCAAAAATAAATACTAAAAGAGCCTATATCCTGCTTTTAGTTGTTGGGTTAATTACATCAATATATTCAATTAGAGCATTTGTTAGAACATTAGACTGGAAAGATAGCTTTAGTTTGTATTATTCAGCCATCCAAGCAACTGACAATCCATTAAACAAAGCTTTCAGATACAAAGGTCTTACTCCACAGGATAAAATCTATGCAAGATTTCCAGAGCATTTTGTAGATCCAAAATACCTTAAACTTGCTTATGAAAATCTTGAGATAGCTTTAAAAAACCTGGAAGCTGATAAAACTAAATATCAGCACAAAATACCCAAAATAATAAAATTCTATGGACTTGATCCTGAATCCCTAATCTCTAAAGCAGGGTATTACCTCTCCCAGACTGATTTTACCTTAAACAAGGACTACAAAAGAGCTTTGGATATCATTACTCCTTACACAACTGACCTTACAAAATTCGACAGTGCTGCTCTGTCCTTCTATGGCGCTCTTCTTTTTTACAATCAACTTCCTGACAAAGCAGAAAGTATCTTAAGAAAAGCTCTTCAGATTACTCCTTACTCCACCAAAATTATTTTTCCCCTCTGCGATCTTATTCAAATCAACAATAAAGATTCAAGCGAAATCGAAAAGTTAATGCTAAAGGCAGTTTATTACTTTCCCTATGATACCTATACTCTTTATCGGCTCACTAAATTTTACAGACAAAAAAGCAATCTTAAGGCATTTGCATATTACTCTTATATTTACGGCTTGAGACATCATTCAATCCAGGATTTAATTAGTGCTGAGAGAGTTTATCTGCATCTGGGTAATAAAGAAAGTTCAAGAATGGTAAGGGAAGGAATAAAAAGATTGGAAAAATAATGAAAACTACAGAAAAAATAAATTTCAAGAATAATACCTCTTTAAATTCCAATGCTGATTTAGCAAAAAGAGGATTTACACCTGTATCTATTTTATTTCTCCTGGCAACACTGTTAATTGTTTTTATTTTTTACTTTCCAACAATATTTTACGGAGTAAAACTTTTTGATGAAATTACACCAATTGCAGAATTATATTTGCCTATATGCTTTAGTTTTACTGAAATGTTTGAGCTTATATCAAAACTAGGATTACATCAGCATTTTGAGGCAACTAATACATTTTATTCAAATATAGTTTCATTGAGGTGCAATCCTTTTGGCAACCTCATCCAGATGTTTATTCAGTGCCTGTTTAAAAATAATCCTGCAAATTATCACATGTACAGCCTGATGCTTCATTTAATTAATACTGCATTTATATTTTTAATATTAAAAGATATTGCAGGATTATTTCATCCAAATTCTAATTTAAATAAAATGTTGTTATTTCTTACTTCAGTTTTGACATTGCTCTGGGCGCTTCATCCGGGGAATATTGAATCAGTACTATTACTCACAAATGCAAATATTGTACTTAGTTATACCTTCTCTTTTTCAGTATTATATTTTTACATTAACAAACTAGCTCAGGGTAACGAGGGAAGTATTTTATCCTTTCCGTCTAATGTAGTTTTATTTTTATTGTTTCTAGGTGCCCTATTTACAGCAGAGTTTCATTTCATGCTGCCTGTTGTTATTTTGTCTTATTCACTGGCATATGGAAACAATCTGTTAAAGTCTCTGAAAATTACTTCCCCGCTATTTATTGCTGCAATTTTATTTGTATTATTCTTCTCAATTTCAAACACAGGAATAAATCTAAAATCACAAGGGAGCTTTCAGTTAATTATTGAAAGAATCCTATGGCTAGCCCCTCAGATATACTTTCACTTCTTTAAACTTATTCTTTTTCCGTTAAAACTTTCAATTGATCAGCCTCTCCTTGTAAATCTTGGTAAATCACTACTTGATCCTTATTCTTTATTTTGTATTTTATTTCTTTTAGTCATTTTAGCTCTGTCTCTTATTTCACTTCTAAGATCTAAAAAAACCTTCCCTTTTATTTATGTAATTTTTATCCCGGCGATTATTTCACTTTCTCCTTTTTCACAAATCTTTGCTCCTCTTTATAATATGGCTAGTGAGAGATATTTATATCTATCTACCTTTTTATTTATATTCGGGATTTCACATTTTGTCTTTTATATAACTTCAAAAATGAATACTAAAAGAGTCTATATCCTACTTTTAGCTGTTGGGTTAATTACATCAATATATTCAATTAGAGCATTTGTTAGAACATTAGACTGGAAAGATAGCTTTAGTTTGTATTATTCAGCCATCCAAGCAACTGACAATCCATTAAATAAAGCCTTCAGGTACAAAGGTCTTACTCCACAGGATAAAATCTATGCAAGATTTCCAGAACATTTTGTAGATCCAAAATACCTTAAACTTGCTTATGAAAATCTTGAGCTGGCTTTAAAGGAGTTGGAAGCTGACAGAACTAAATATCAGCACAAAATACCCAAAATAATAAAATTCTACGGACTTGATCCTGAATCTCTAATCTCTAAAGCAGGATATTACCTCTCTCAGACTGATTTTACCTTAAACAAGGACTACAAAAGAGCACTGGATATCATTACCCCTTACACAACTGACCTTACAAAACTCGACAGTGCTGCTTTGTCCTTCTATGGCGCTCTTCTTTTTTACAATCAACTCCCTGATAAAGCTGAAAGTATCTTAAGAAAAGCTCTTCAGATTACTCCTTACTCCACCAAAATTATTTTTCCACTCTGTGATCTTATATACACTAAAACTGAAAGCTTAGATGAAATTGAAAGTCTTATTCTCAAAGCATTTAAATATTTTCCGTATGATGATTACACATTGCTTGCTGCAACAAAATTATATGGACTTAAAAAAGATCCAGAGAAATTTGCACATTTTTCATATATTTATGGAATAAGGCACCACTCAATTTCTGATTTAAGAAATGCTGCTAGTGTCTTTAAAGCATTAAATAAAAACAATGAGGCAGAGAGAGCAGAAAAAAGGCTCAATGAAATAGAACAATTTTTAATTAAAAATAAAATGAGGGTATAATTTTGGCTTTAAAAAAACTAAATTTATTTTTTTGTTTACTTACAGGACTAATTGTGTTTTTATTTTATGCACATACTTTAAACTACGAATGGAAATTCTTTGATGAAGACATTATTTATAATGAGCTTATCCTCCCTGTTCCAGGGTCATTTTCTGACCTGCTAGATATAATTTCGTCTTTTGGATTAAATAACAGGTTTGAAGCCAGCAATCCTTTTTATTCAGATATTTCAAACTTAAGAGGAACGCCATCAAATAACTTAATACTACTAACAGCATTTTATCTGTTTAAAAAATCCCCTTTAAACTATCACTTATTTGCTCTTATTATGCATGTAATAAACTCAATTCTGTGTTTTCTAATAATTCACAAAATAATTTCTAGGCAGAAAAATAAAAATATTTCACCCAATTTTACGGGTTTTCTTTCACTGATAGTTTCCCTGATATGGGCATTGCATCCTGTGAATATTGAATCTGTTCTTTTTACAACAAATTTCGGAGCATTAATATCATACTTTTTCTGTTTTTTAATTGTTTATATTTATCTGGTGGCTACATGGTCAAAAAATGAATTAAATAAAAATCAATTATTTCTAGTGTTTTTTCTGTATTTAATACCACTTTTTATAACTGAGCATTCAGTTACTCTCTCATTAGCGATATTTTCATATTGCTTTTTAACAACCAGGTTTAAAAACAGCTCTATTAAAGAATCATTATTTAGAAGTTTCAAAAATACTTTCCCTCTTTTTATAGCATTATTTGTTTTTTTAATTTATTTTGTTTTTATCCAAGACAATTCAGTTGTAAATAAAACTCCAATAGTTATAACTCTTCAGAGAATATTCTGGTTTTCACCTCAGGTTCTTATACATTTGCTCAAGCTCCTGTTCTTTCCATTCATACTTACAATAGATCAAAGTGCACAAATGAAATATTCTTTGGAGCTATTTAGACCATATCCACTTATATGTCTTGGAATAGCTCTGGTTTTAATTACTAGTTCCTTTATATGCCTACTCAACACAAACAAAAAATGGGGATATTTATTTAATATCACTTTTATCCCGTTTATTTTTTTCCTTTTGCCATTTCTGCACATTATTTCACCAGTATATAATCTGGCATCTGAAAGATATTTGTACTTTCCTTCTTTTTTATTTATTTTTGGTATAGCACATGTTTTATCAGTTGGTTTTCAGATTTCAGCAAAAAATGGTGTAGTAAAAACGATAACACTAATTATTTTTTTCATTTTGCTTTCTGCTTATAGCACAAGAGCATACCTGAGAACGTTTGACTGGAAAGACAGCATTTCTCTTCTGGAATCAAGCATAAATGCAACAAATAATAATCTTTTTAAAGCATTGAGAGAACAAATGATTTTCAGAGCACTTAAAAACATAAAAAAAGAAACATCAGTCGAGATCCTAAAAAAGCATTCAGACTCAGCCATAGAATACATAAAAATGGCTTGCAATGAAATGGAAGAAAAGAAAAATAAATACAATTCAAATATTCCAGAAGTTATTAAATTCTATGGCTTAGACCCTGACACACTGCTTGCTAAAGCAAAATTTCTGGAAGCAACAATTGAAATTGACATAAATGGTGATGTAAAAAAAGCATATGAAATATTTGAGCCATTTGCAAATAAGCTAAGAGCACCAGATACACAAATAATTAATTTTTACTACAAACTTCTTTTTAACATGAAAAAATATGATGAGGCAGAAAAACTCTTATTATTTGCATACAATAGAAATAAAATTAGTCCTTCGTTATTTGTAGCACTGTCAGATTTAAATGAATTTAAATATAATGATTTAAGAAAGACTGAGGAATATCTCCTGAAATCATTTAGTGTTTTTCCTTATGATCCAAATACACTATTTGGGTTAAGAAGGTTATATAGGAAAGGATTAATAGATAACGAAAAATTTGCATACTTTTCATGGTTATTTGGATTACGTACACATAACATTGAGAGCTTTAAAGAAGCTGTACTAGTATATCTTGCACTAGGTAAAAAAGAAGAGTCAAAAAGAATAATCAAAAATTTACTTTCAAGCTTCCCTGTTGATAAGGAGACAATTGAACTTAAAACCATTTTTGAACGAAGGTTTCAAGCAACATTGTAAAATCAAGAAATGAATTATTTGTTTTGTATTATTAGTGGATTAATTGTGTTTTTATTCTATGCACATACTCTAAGCTATGAATGGAAATTTTTTGATGAGGATATTATTTATAATGAAATAATTCTTCCTATATCAAAATCTTTTTTAGATCTAACTGATATAGTTTCATCAATTGGTCTAAAGAACCACTTTGAAGCAAGCAATCCTTTTTATTCAAACATTTCAAATCTTAGAGGAACTCCTTTTAGCAACCTGGTGACACTTGCTATATTCTGGCTATTTAAGAAGTCTTCTTTCAATTACCACTTCTTCATGCTATTTTTGCATATTATAAATTCAATCTTGTGCTTTCTTATAATAAAAAACATATTCTCACTTTTAAATGGAAATAATAAAAGTCTTATTTATAAGAACTTCATAGCATTAATCATTTCATTATTATGGTCTCTTCACCCGGTAAATGTAGAGTCAATCCTTTTTGCAACCAATTTCGGTGCAATAATAACTTACTTTTTCTGTATATCCTTCATTTACATATTTGTAAAAATAGCTTGGTCTGATGAATCCTTAAGCCTTACGAGAACTTGTTTATTATTCTTATTATATTTAATACCTTTATTCTTAAATGAATATTCAGTAACTTTGCCACTTATAACTTTCTCTTATTGCTTTTTTATTAAAAGACTAAAAAACTTTTCTATTAAAGACTCTTTAATCACAAGTTTAAAGAATACAACACCTTTTATTTTTGCTTTGCTTTTATATTCAATTTATTTTATTTCTAGTCAAGCAAAATTTAATGTAATTCCTGCATCAGCAACATTAACATTAGAAAGAATACTTTGGTTTTCACCACAGATATTTATACATTTAGTAAAACTAATTTTATCTCCACTCTCACTAAATATAGATCAAAGCGGGCATTTAAAGTACTCCTTTTCCTTATATGATCCATATGCGATGCTTTGTTGCTCAGTAGTATTTTTACTTTTGACTACTTCTTTTATATCCATTATATTTGGAAATAAAAAATTAGGATTTTTATTTAATGTTACTTTTCTACCCATGTATTTTTCTTTAATCCCCTTTTTGCATATTTTGTCACCGATTTATAACATAGCTTCAGAACGATACTTATATTTTCCTAGTTTTCTATTTGTAGTCGGAATCGCACATATTTTCCCAATTAGTTTAAATTCATTTAAAACAATTTCTATGGCATCAAAGGTCTTTATAGCGACAGGACTCTCTATAACACTTTTAATATTTAGTACTAAATCATATTCAAGAACACAAGATTGGAAAGATAGTATAACTTTGCTTAAATCAAGTGTATATAATACAGAAAATTACTTATATAAAGCTTTAAGAGAACAAATGGTTTTCAGAGTATATAAAAGCCTTAAAAATCCTTCATTAAATGAGCTTTTAAAAGGACTTTCTGAGTCTACCAGGTTTTACATAAAAAGAGCATGTTTAGAACTTCAAATAAAAAAAGATAAGTACAACCCAAATGTTCCTAAAATTATAAAATACTATGGGCTTGATCCAAACACATTGTTTGCAAAAGCAAAATTCTTAGAGGCTTTGATTGAACTTGATATAAGTGGAAATACACAGAAAGCTTATGAAATATTTGAACCTTACTCAAAAGATATTTTACTACCTGACACTCAAATTACAAGTTTCTACTATAAAGTTCTTTTCAATACAAAAAATTACAACGCAGCTGAAAAGCTTTTACTTTATACCCTTAATAAGGGGAAAATAAATCCTTCTATATTTGTTGCATTATCAGATTTAAATGAATTTAAATATAATGATTTAAGAAAGACTGAGGAATATCTCCTGAAATCATTTAGTGTTTTTCCTTATGATCCAAATACATTATTCGGGCTTAGGAGATTATATGGGAAAAGTATGATTAATAACGAAAAATTTGCATATTTTTCATGGCTATTTGGGCTTAGAATGCACAGTCAAATAAGTTTGAAAGAATCTGCCTTAGCATATATTGCACTGGGTAAAAGGAATGAGGCAAGGAAAGTTCTAAAAAACCTTATAAAACATTATGGAGCAGATCAGGAGACAATAGAATTAGCTTCAGGATTTGAGAGGAAATTCGGTAATCTTTAAATGCATAAACAAGAAAATAAATTATTTTTTATATTTCTGTCAATTAACATTCTTATTGTTTTTTTATTTTATGCACATACACTGAATTATCCATGGAAACATTTTGATGAACAGATAATTTACAACGAAACTGTTTTCCCGCAGGCTAGATCCTTTTCTGAAATTTCTGAATATCTTAAATATTTTGGATTAAATCATCATTTCGAAGCAAGCAGCCCGTTTTATTCTTCAATAGCAAATTTAAGATGTGATCCAGCAAACACATTTATGACAATTATTGTTTATTATTTATTCCAGAAAAAAGCATTGTTATTTCATCTTCTGTCACTTATATTTCATATACTCAATGTTTGTCTTTTATTTAATTTATTAAATATAATCTCTATGAAATACTTATCAAATTTAAATCATATTTTAAAACTTACTTTTATTTCAGCCCTAACCCTTATATGGGCTTTGCATCCATTAAACACAGAATCAATTTTATTTACAGCAAACTGGGCTGCTTTAATAAGCTATTTCTTTTGTATTCTAACAATGTATTGTTTCTTAAAACTAGATCTCAAAAAGAAGGTTAATTTATTATTTATTTTTATTATTTATCTTTTCCCCCTATTTATAACTGAATACTCAATAACCATTCCTATAATTTTATTTTTTTATATGTTTTCTTTTTATCGTTTTGAAAATAAGGAACTTGGGTTTAAAGATTGTCTAAAAAAATCATTTAAAGATGTTATTCCATTATTAGCTTCACTGGGAATATTTATTTCATATTTCATAACGCAAGAAACCAGAACTAACCTGTCATATTTTTCTAACAATGGTTCAAATCTGGTACTTGAAAGGATTTTCTGGTTTAGCCCGCAAATACTCTGGCATTTTATAAAACTAATTATTCTGCCATTCAATTTATCAATTGATCAGACCTCTATGGTAAACATTGCAAATTCATATTTTCATCCACATGCTATTTTTTGTATGGCATTATCTGGGTTATTAATTATTTTATTATTTATATCTTTTCTAAATGTTAAAAAGAAGCCTGGATTTTTCTTCTTTATTTCACTTTGTCCGTTTCTTATAGCATTATTACCATTTTTACATCTTATTTCACCCACCTACTGTCTTAGTAGCGAAAGATATTTATATTTTCCTTTGTTTATGCTTGTGTTTGGAATTTCTCATATTTTATTTTTCTGTTTAGCAAGATTAAACGATACGAAAAAGGTTGTCCCTATAATTATTGCTGCATTTTTATTATTAATTACTCTTGGTACCAGAGCATACATTAGAACCTTTGACTGGAAAGACAGTGTAAGTCTTTTTACATCAAGTTTAAACTCAACAAATAACAAACTATTCAAATCACTCCGTATTGCAATGCTTGGAAGTCTTTACTCACAGGATTCAAGATCACAAATGTATGGATTTAGACTATTAAACAATGCAGTATTAATGCTTGAAAAATATATTGCAGATCTGGAACAACATAATAAGTCAGTGCCACAAATTTTAAAATTTTATGGGCTTGATCCTGATTCACTACAGCTAAAAGCAGCATATCTTCTGACTTCAACAAAACTAGGCATAAATACAGATATTATCGGAGCACTTGGAATCCTAAAGCCTTATGTTAATAAAAAATACGTTCAGTCTCTGGATACACAAATCCTGGATCTATATTTAGGTATTCTTTTTCAATTAGACAAACTGGATGAGGCTGAACAAATACTTAATGAATCAATAAAAAAGAGATTAAATCCTACAATACTTGTTATCATGTCAGAGCTTCAAAAGCGCAAATACAATGATTTAAACAAAGCAGAGATGTACTTACAAAAATCATTTAAATACTTCCCTTATGATGTCCAAACACTAGATGCACTTAAGAAAATATACTTAATATCAAATAAAGACAATGATCACGGATACTTTTCATATTTACATGGAATAAGAACTCATTCACTGGAGAGCCTGGAAAACGCATATAATGTTTTTATAGCATTAAACAATTCAGAAATGGCAAATAAATCCTTTAAAAGTATTAAACTAATCAGGCAACAATAATGAAACCAAACAGTAAAAATTCTGATACTAAAAACAAAGAAAAATCAGCATTAAGTATTTTGCTTTCTGATATTACCAACCTGGATGTGCTTATTTGTTTTCTGATAGTTTTTATATTATTTTTTCAGTCTTTATTTCGCCCCTGGTTAATTTACGATGAGAGAGCAATCTATGAAGGGTTTCATTTTGGTTCACCAAAATCTATTGGTGAATTATTTGAGTTTATAGAAAACTTTGGCTTGAACTTTAACATAATCTCATCAAACCTTATGTACAGCTCAAACTATGTGACAAGAACCAGTCCATTTGGACAATTGCTTGGAACAATTCTAAGTCTTCTTTTTAAGAAAACTCCCTTTCTTTGGCACCTTTTTAATCTGATAATGCATCTAATCAATTCATTTCTTGTTTTTCTCATTTTAAAGACCTGTCTTATAAAGGGTGAAACAAGAAAGGTTTCAGTTGTTCAAAGAATAGTATTAGTACTTCTTACCTTAATATGGGCAGTTCATCCTGTAAACATTGAGCCAGTTCTGCTTGGAACAAACTTTGGCGCATTATTCAGTTATATGTTTTTCTTCGGGTTTTTGCTTGACTTTTTTCTAAACAGAGAAAAGAACAGAAGCTCTCTCGTGAGGGAATTTTTAATCCCTATCGTTTTCCTTATTCCAATGCTTACAAATGAGTATATAGTAACAATGCCTCTTGTCTTATTTATAATTTCATTCTGGATGAATTTCAAAGAATGGAATTTTAAAAAGGCTTTGAATTTAAGTTTTAAAGAAACAAAACCATATCTCTATGGGCTTGTATTATATTGCTTATATTTTGTTTTTCTTACTAATTTTAAGACTAGTTATAGTCTTGAGCAAAACAGTTTAATTGCATTCCTGGAAAGAATTTTCTGGCTTGCACCTCAGATATTCTTTCATTTGATCAAACTTGTAATATTTCCATTAAGACTGTCTATTGATCAAACTATTTTTGTAAAGTTGGGGCATGTAATCTATGATCCCTATTCATTGTTTTGCATTTTATTCTCTTTCGTGTGGCTTGCTTTGCCTTTATTTTGTTTCCTGAAATACAAAAAACTTTCAACTATTTTCATGATTACATGGACTTTTTTTCTAACACTAATGCCTTTCCTTCATATATTAATGCCCTCCTATACACTTACTGCAGAAAGATACCTGTATGCACCTCTTATGTTACTTGTGCTTGGAATTGGAATTATTTTTTCAGATTTGAACATTAAAAGTCAAAAACTCATTTCAATCTCTGTTCCTTCATTACTCTCAATTATTCTTTTGTTCTGCCTATGCAGATCATACATAAGAACTCTTGACTGGAAAAACAATGGATCATTTATTAATTCAACCTACCTGACTAATACTGATCCGTTGTTTAAAGCAATGCGGCTTGGCATGCTGGCTAAATGCCTTTCTGTAACAAATCCTGAGAGATCTGAAGAAATTAAAAATTATTTCAGAGAAACAATAAATCTTTTAAATCAGGCAGAAGAGAAATTCACCAGAGAAAAAAAGAAATATCAACACTCACTACCAAGGATTTTAAAAGTTTATGGCTTAGATTATGATTCACTACTTTCAAAAATTGCTTTTTTACAAACATCCTCAATCTACCTTGAACTAAAGGGTGATTATAAGACTGCATTAAAAATATTGAAACCACATGTAAAAACCCCTGAAACAGTTGATCCCAGGATTCTTGAATTATATGCAAATCTCTTAATACAGGACAAAAAGTTTAAAAAAGCTGAGAAGATATTTTTAACTGCAAATAAAATATATCCAAATAGCAATTTCATTCTTGGGAATTTATTTGATTACTATATTACATATGAAAAAGACTACAAAAATGCCGAGAAGTATCTTCAGGAAGCTCTCAGGCTATACCAACATGATCCATTTATCCTGCTAAAAGCTGTTTCATTTTATCAGGAATTAAAAAATCCTCTGCTTACTTCACATTATGCATATCTTCATGCGTTAAGAACAGGGTCAAAAACCACTTATCAAATTGCTTTATCAAATTTTCTCATTTCAGGAAATCTTAGAGGAGCACAGAAAACAGTAAATAAATTAATAAATCTCGATCCGACAGATCCTGAAACACTTTATTTTGTAAGCAAGTATTATTACCAGCTTAAGAACTATGAGAAAGCACTTTCATTTCTTACTGAAGCTTATAATCAGACCAAAAGACCAAACATAAGTAAGATTCTTGCTTTTGATATTACACACAATCTTGCCAAACTCTACCTTTTTCTGGGGAATAAAGACATTGCAGCAAAATTATCAACAGAAGCATTTAATCTTGCAGAAAGCAAAGAATCATTTAAAAAACTTGCATCGTTTTACAAAGCCTTGGGGCTAAATAAAGAAATGCAGCTTTGTATAAGCAGATTTAGAACTGCAAAAAGTTAAGTTTTAATCTTTCAATTCAAAACAACGATTGTTTCAGTTTAGTAAACTGAATATTTTTTATTTAAATAATCCCTTACTCTTCCTCTAGCAGCTGCATTTAATACCCCGTTAAATACAAGTACTTCAGCAACATCACCATCAAAATAACGAACTCCAAATTTCCCTATTTGAACCGTGGTAGTTAAACTTGAGGTTGCTCCACTTGCTGTTGAAGTTGCACTATTAGCATTTAATTGATTATAAATATTAGTACCATCATGCCAACCAGTAAAAATATAAAAAGTTCCGGTTGAAATTGATGTATCCAATGTGTCAAATGCTCCATCATTATTATATTGACGAACAACTGGTCCAGTTGCCACTTGTATTCTCCAGTCTCCTCCTTCAAATATATTATGATCTGGGCCACCTACAGAAGTCGCTTTAAACACTACAAATATTGTCTTTGCTGACGCCGTTGCAAATGCACTTAAAGCACTTCCAGCTTGCAAATAATCATCAGAGCCATCAAATCTTACAACAGGTTTACCATTAAGAATATTAGTCTTATATAAAGGCTTTAAGCCTGCTGTTGACTGACTAACATTTTCTGCTGCTCCACTCGTATCATTCCAAGTGGTTACAGAATCATTGTCACTCAAACCTGTAATTGCATCTGCCGCAAGCAATAAACTCAAAGAATCAAGATTCTTCGGATTAAATGATACACCAAGCTGGGTATCCACGTATGCTTTATTAGCAACTTGAAAATTAGTAGTGGGGTCAGAGCTTGGAGTAACAGGGAAAGAACTGAAAGTTTTTATCCCTGCTATTGTTTGATCACCAGTTAATAAACAAACCTGATCATGTCTAACAGCATGATTAGCAGAAGAACCAGCAGCGATTTCAAGATTGCCTAAAGTACTACCATCTGTAGTAACTTGCCATGCAGTATTCCCACCTTTCCAGCAAACTCCCGGATCGTTTGCAGAAGTTGAACCTCGATTAACTTTATAACAAAGAGTAGTGGCTTCAGGACTAGCATTATCTCCGTCAAGTGTAAGATTTGCATCATTGAAAGTACCAGAAATTGTTAGCCCACCAGAAATTGTTTCAGTACCAGAAGTAGTTACTGTGCTGCTGTTGGTTACAGCACCATTATGTGTGACCGTACCATCAAAAGTAGTATTTAATGTACGGCTAGTTAACTCCACTTGATTCCAAGTTTGGCTTGTACCATCACAAACTTTTAATACAGGATCAGTTGCTGAGCCAGGTGCAGTGGTATCACACCACATTTTGCCACCATTAGTCATAGTAGTACATGTAGGAGCAGGATTATTATTTTGAAAAAAATCGCAAGTTGCTAGACAAGGACTTCGGCCGAAAAAGAAAACCAGAAAAAGTAATAGTGGCATGAGTAATAACTTATTTAAGAATTTCATATGGTTCATCTCCTCAATTTTTAAGCTAACAAGCTAAAATCAAATAATAACTTTATCCCCCCCTTAACTTTTTTCAAGTATTTGTAGCTTAGTTTTTTACAGTAAAGGAATTATCTTTGTAAAATACCTATAATTAGCAAAAATAACTTATGAGAAAAAATACAATTAACTTTCAACAAAACAAAAATCATAAACTAAGGACTATCATTGGAATATTCATTTGTTTATTAATTGTGGTCGCAGTTTTCGTATCCACAATTAACCGCCCATGGATTTTTTATGATGAAAATGTAATTTATGAAGAAACCGCTGTACCGATGGCTACATCATTTAGTGAAATTGGTGAAATAATTAATGAATTTGGAACTAGTTATAGTTTTACATCAGGGAATTTTCTACATTCATCAAACATAGTCTATAGGAAAATAAATCTTGGCGCACCTTATCTGCTATTACTGGCTTTTTTATTAAAAAAATCTGCTGTTTTATATCATTTAGCTAATTTATTTTTTCATTTAGTGAATGTCATTATTGTATATTTAATACTTAATAACTGCATTTTAAAGAATTCACTTCCTAAAAGGATTTTAACCATTGCTTTTACATTAGTCTGGGCATTACATCCTGTTCAGGTCGAGTCAGTGTTGCTTTCATCAAATATAGGAGCAACAGTCTGTTATTCGATTTGTTTGGTACTTTTCTATAACTTTATAAGACAAAAACACAGAGTTTATCCAATTCCAAAATCATTCCTGATTTTTTTTATTTTTATCATTACAGCAATAATGTTACATGAATACATTATAATTCTCCCTCTGATTTTTTTAATTTATTCATTCTTTAATCATTACTTAGAGAACAATATTAAATCTTCACTTATAAAAAGCATAAAAGAAGCACATCCTCTTCTGTTAGGGCTGGTAACTTATCTGGCATTTTTACTCTTAACTTCAAACCACGATTTTAATCAGCAAGGTCTTTCAAAGCCGTTACTGCTTTCATTAGAACGGATATTCTGGCTTAGTCCACAGATAATTATTCACTATTTAAAACTTATATTCTTCCCCCAAATATTATCAATCGATCAATCGGCATATGTAAAATTAGCCGACTCTGTTTTTTCTCCTTATTCAATCCTGTGTTTTTCTTTGTTAATGTTTTTGCTCTTTATACCTCTTTTTATTTTTTTGAAAAACAGAAAATTATATTTAATGGTTTTAATTACCTGGTTAACTTTTATCAGCCTCATCCCTTTCTCTCAGATCCTCTCTCCGACATACTGTCTGGCTGCAGAGAGATATTTATACCTGCCACTGTTTTTTATTGTCTTTGGAGCTGTAAATCTTATATCAAAAATAAATTTAAAGAAATCTACAATTCCTGCTTTAATATTATCGATAATAATTATTATTTCCTTAGGTATAAGGACATATCTAAGAACAAATGACTGGCAGGATAATCAGACTTTGCTCTGGTCTTTAATTAATAAAAGTCCAAATCATTTATATAAAGGTTTCAGATTTAATGATCTATATAATCTTGAAAAAGAACCAGAAAAACAAAAAAAATTCCTTGAATTATCCACGAACTATTATGATTTATATATAAAGGAGATTAGCAAAAATATTACAACAAACAAAAATGAGCCCGAGATTCTTAAATCATATGGCTTAGATAGGAACTCATTATTAATAAAAGCAGTTTATTTAAAAAATTATCTGAAATTTGCCACAAATGAAGGATTCTATAAAGAATGCCTGAAAGAATTTGAACCATTTTTACAACATAAAGACAGACTTGATGCAAAAATACTTGAACTTTATGCAAACCTTTTAATTAAAAAAGGGGATTTAGCATCCGGAAAAGATATTTTTCTATATGCACACAAAAAATATCCAACAAGTCCATTTATACTTGTTTCACTTATAAGATTTGAAAGGGATATAGAAAAGGATATAACTGCAACAAAACTATATCTGGACAAAGCGCGAAAACTCTATCCTTATTCAAAGGATATATTGTTTGAAACACTAAGGTACTACCAGGCATCAAATAATCTAAAGGAATATTCAAGACATGCATATTTATATGGACTCAGAACCCACTCAGTTTTTACATATCATGAAGCATTGGCTGGATTTCTTATACTTAATGATTTAAAAAATGCAAAAAAAGCACTGGATAAGCTTTTAGTAATAGATAAGAATGACCCAAAAACACATTATTTTGCAGGAAGTTTATACACAAAAACAGGAGACCTGATTAAAGCAAGAATACATCTAAGAAATGCACTTGACCTTGCAAATAAAATTAAAGATAAAGAGCTAATCCAAAAAATATCAGGCATATTAACGGTAATAGATACTAGATGATTTAAAATATAGTTATGATAGCAGTAACAAAGTTTATTTTTTTCATAATGACGTTATTTGCATTTGGTTCTACATCACTATTGTTTTTAGCCAATATCAGATCTGCCATATTACTTTTAGCATTATCTCTACCCATTGGAATAGCTTCATATGTTTTTCTTTTACATTCACTTTCTTTTATTATTGGACCACGCGCTGCATCAATAATTTCAATTCTAATCATATTTCTTATCCTAACAACAATTCTTACAATCAAAAGGAAATATCTTAAAAAGAAGATTAGTGAAATTGAATTCTCGGGGAATATTTATTGTTTTGTATTCTCAGCACTATTAATAATTATCCTTTCATATTTTGCGGTAAACAGGTCAGGAGTTACAGATATAAAATTTCATAATGTTGTCTCTCTAACAATTTTTCAAAATAATATTTATCCTCCAAAGGACATGTTCAGACCTGAATATCTGCTTATCTACCACTATGGGAGTGATCTTTTTGCAGGTGCAATTAATTATATATTTAATATAAATATAAACAAATCATTTGAATTAATTGTCAGCATAATGTGCGGGGTTACTTTTCTATGTTTTTGTGCAACTGGTTGGATTTTAAGCAAAAATTATTTGTTCGCTTATATTGCCGGGTTTTGTGGATATTTTTCTGGAGGACTCTTATGGTTTGATGCATTACTAAAATATTTAAGTGGCTATTCAAAAACCCTAAACCTGGATTTCATTCAGTCTTTAGCAAACTTTGGAATTCATGGAAGCATACTTAATGCTCCCTCATCAAGCTGTCTTGTACCAACGTTTAATTTTGGATACCCTCTACTTACCACTTCGTTTATTCTTTTCTGGCATATGGTTAATTTAAAAGAAAATAAAAAGATCATTATTCAAATGATACTGTTAAACCTGTTACTATTTGGTTTATTTTTGTCAGCAGAATGGCTTTATTTTACCTTTTGGATTGGTATTCTTCCTTTTTCGCTTTTTTACTTAGCAAATAAATCAAAAAAGAATTTTTATTTGACATTAAGCCTTCTTATAACTTCTACGATTCTAAGCAAGTTAATAGGAAATGCAATATTTTTACAGGATAAAATCCAGAACCTTGGAAGAGCAAATATATTTAATATTGATTTAAAAGAAAAACTATTCTGGATTACAAGTTGGGGAAAGTTTCCAAGGAACACATTAGATTATTCCGAAATATCGCTCTTTTCATGGGATTTTGTTTCCGACTTCGGTGTAACAATCATTTTAATTCCTTTAATTGTTTTTTACCTAGTAAAAACAAAAAACATGTTTGCTGTTTTATTATCAATCTGTTCAATCCTTACAATGTCACTTCCTCTATTTATAGATTTTAAAACTAATCCTGCTGATTTAAACAGATTTTTTTCATTTGGCAATGCAATACTTGCAATATTAATTCTTTACAGCATTGAAGAATTGATTAAAAATTCCAGGTATAAAAGGATATTAATTCTTGCTTTTGTTTCTATGCTTACATTTTCCCCTTTTTTGGGACTACTGCTTAGCTCAACTCTTACAAAATATTGTTACATGAATAAAGATTTCTCGGGCAAAGTAAGAAATGAGGTTAGCCAATTAAAAACACTGCATGATTACATCGACTACTTTAAAAAATATAATGATTCTATTTTTTATCTGAAAAATGAAGGTTTTATTATTTTTGACAAGGAAATAAAATTCCTAAAAGAGAATATGAAAGCTAAAGATTTTGCTATCAGTGCAGATCCTAGAATATCTTTATTTTCTGGCATCTATACTATAGTTCCTTCTAGATATAGTGTCTATAAAGATCAGCTTTATTCAAGTTTTGATTCAATTTATTCAACCATATTTAATACACTGGATCCTTATCTTTTAAAAGAATTAGGCATTAAGTGGATAATACTTGAAAGTAAATTTAAAGAAGGATTACCAAAAGAAGTACTAACATTGTTAGATAACAGAAAAAAATTCAATCTCTTATATACAAATAAAGTAGCTGGCACAGAAATTGAAATCTACCAGGTGCAAAATATAGAAGAATCTTTACTTGCTTCCATTAACAGAAAAACAAACTGGATACTTGTTAATAAGTATGGTCATCCAGTAGTAAGTACAAATAATCCAAAAGATATTATTTCATTTCCATCTTCAAAAGATGCCCTATTATATCTTAGCGAACTCCATACTAAGCATAAATCTCTCAAAAAAGAGCTTTTTACTTCACAAGCAATAGTTATTGACAATTCAAAATTAACAGTAAAATAATTAGAATTAAGCTGTGATTTCATTTTTTATACTTTTAACTTATCTTCTTATTACATCAATATTTGGATTTTTAATTTTAAAAAAAGTTTTAAAGATAACCTCACTTGTTTTATTAGTACCGTTATCAGTAACACTTGGCACTGGTAGTTTTATTTTTTTACTGCAGAGCTTATCATTTTTACTTACTCCAAGAACAGCAGCAGTTTCAATTTTAATAATACAATTTGCTGCATCAATAGTAATTAGCCTATTAAAAACAAATGAAAACAAAGAAAAGGAACCTGATATTTCAAAAAAGCAACTGACTGTTTTAGTCATATATGCATCAATAATATGTTTTTTTACATACCTTGGAATTTATAGATATGGCACATTTGACAGAACTGCTCACCTACCAATGGCAACTTCAATCTTTCAAAACAACATTTATCCTCCAATGGATCCTTACAGACCAGATTATGTACTCCTATATCACTATGGAGGCGATTTGTTGGCAGGAGCAATTAACTACCTTTCTGGAGCAAATATTTCAACATCATATGAACTTGTTTCATCTCTTTTTAGCGGAATCACTTTTTTAAGTTTTATTTCACTTGGATGGATATTGAGTAAGAATTTTTATTTGTCGTTCATTGGGGGATTCTGTGCTTACTTTAGCGGAGGATTACTCTGGCTTGATGCAATACTAAGGTACATAACCAAAAATTTTCCTAGTGGAGAAACAGACTGGGGCTTCTTACAGACGTTTTTAAATTTGGGGATTCATGGCAGCATTATTAATCCACCCTCAGTAATGACTTTTACCTCAACATCAAGCCTGGGAAATCCTATGCTTATTTTTTGTCTGATAATTTTTTATTTAATGACATTAAAAACCAGATTTAAAGAAACAATGCCTTTTATTCTTGTGCTTTTTATAACTTTATTTTCACTTTATATGACCACAGACTGGCTATATGTAACTTTTTGGGCTGGAGCTGTATTATTTTCATTATTTATCCTCTCCAGAAAAAATAAACAGGCTCTAGTTGCCACCATTATATTATTAGTACTTTCTGCAATAAGCTGTAAAACACTAGCAAACCCATTATTCATGCAGGATGCTGTCCAAAACCTTGGAAGAACTAACATTTTTGCCCTTGGAATAAAAAAAGATTTATTTACTGTTGTCAGCTGGGGAAGATTAGCTACCCACATCATGAATTACACAACTATTAACTGCTTTAGCTGGGATTTTCTATGTGAATTCGGACTTAGCCTTATCCTCATACCTTTTGCCATCATCTACCTGATTAGAGAAAAAAATGTTTTTTCCATGCTTCTGTTTTTTTGCATAATTACAACCATGCCTTTACCAGTAATTATTGATTTTAAATTAAATCCTGTAGAACTTGTAAGATTATTTGCATTCGGAAATACAATGTTAGTATTGCTTATTACACTTGGCATAAATCATATTCTAAAAACATTTTTCCAGAGCAAAATATTAACTACACTTTATTTGATCTTCCTCTGTCTTTCACCAATATTACAACTTACAACTGCTGTTATTTTCACTCCTGATGCTTTTACAAATAGAGAATATGTAAGGAGACTATGCATCAGCCTAAGAGCAACAAAATCCTTATCTGATTTTAAATTTGTATTTAAAAATATAAATGATCTGGCTCTTTCAAAAAAAGATTCTATATTCTGGAGCTATAAAAATGAGATGGATTTCCTGAAAAAGAATTGTAAAGAACGTGATGTTGTAATAAGCTCACTTTATGAAGTGCCGGCATTTGTAGGGGTTTATTCAATAATTCCCCCCGGAAAACTTATCTACTGGGATCAGTTATATTCTCCCTCTTCAAAAGTGTTTAACACAGCATTTAATACTCTTGACCCTTATCTGGTTTCTGAATTAAATATTAAATGGATATTAATCGATAATGACTCTAAACAATTCTTATCAAAAGAAGTTCTGGAAATCCTTCAAAAACAAGATCTTTTAAAACTTGCTTATTCAAAACAAAATATCGAGATTTACAGAATAGAGGATTTAACAAAGTTAATTAATACGGCTCAAAGAAAAACTGCATGGCTACTCATAAATAGCGTAGGGCAAACTATTGAAACATCAGTATTAAATCAAAACAGAATTTCCTTATTCCCCACAAAAACATCTTCTCTTATTTACCTAAACAATTTATATTCCACTTATCCTGACTTAAAGAAACAACTAATTACCGCTCAGCCTGTATCAATTGAACAAATTGAAAATCAGATTAAATCAGCAAATCTGGCTATTGCGCTTGACAAGAAATTTTAGTGTTTAAGTTGATATAATACTTTGCTTGAGGGTCATTGTTGATTACATACCTAAAAAATCTGAAAGATAAAGTTGACAGACAAGTTGGCTCTGATGTATTTCAGCGAGTTATGCAACACCAGGGAGCTCAGGGGCTTATAAACCTGGTTCATGTTTCTCTCACTGCGTTACAGAAAGAACACCCGTCAAGGTTAAATTATCTACCACCATGTCTTTTTGTAGAAGTAACAAACAGGTGTAATCTGACCTGCCCTACGTGCCAGCTTGGAACAGACCAGGCATATAAGGGATATAACAAATCAGACATCACGTTTGAGCAGTTTAAAAAAGTAATTGATCAAATACCTTCATTGGTTTATGTAACCTTACAGGGTGTTGGTGAACCTTTACTGAATAAAGATATTATAAAAATGATCAAGCATTGCAGCGAAAAAGGAATTTCTACTTATATAAATACAAACGGAACAATTCTTACAGAAAACAAATCAAGAGAACTTGTAGAATCCGGGCTTTCAAATCTTTCGATTTCAGTAAACAGCTTTAATGAAAAGGTTTTCAGCGAAACAAGAAGCGGTGCTTCAATTCACAAAATTACAGAAAATGTCAAAAGATTTATTGAAATCAGAAAAGAATTAAATCTAAAAAGACCTATTGTTTCATTCAGAGCAATTCTTATGAAGGAAACAGAACCTTATATGGAAGAACTTATATTTAAGTCAAATGAGTTAGGAGTAGATGTTCTTTATATACAGCTTTTCATAAGCATGATTGCAGATAAAACTCTGTGTGACTCTTCCTTAAAAAAAGAAGAGATTGATGCATTCTCTGACAAACTTGAAAAATGGAAAAAACAAATTAAAATGCAAATCATTACTGAAAGTTTCGGTAAGTCTTCCAATAATCTGGGACAATGCAAACTGCCATGGTTTAGTCCAAATGTAACAGCAGAAGGTTTTGTAACACCATGCTGCACTATAAGCAACCCAAGCATTTTAAATATGGGAAATATTTTTGAAACCCCTTTTGAACAAATATGGAATTCAAAGAAATTTGCTACCTTCAGAGGAAATTTTTATAAAAAGCAGCCAAAAGAATGTATTGGCTGCCAGAATTATATTCGTAACTAAATGAAAAACATTTTGTTTATTCTAAAGTTATTTCTTCTTTGTCTGATTATTTTCTGGATATCTAGATCAGTTAATTTAAATCAGACACTAACGGTCTTAGGACATACTAATTTTTATTATTTTACATTTGCATTTTTACTGAATAATCTTTCAAGCATATTTCTTACCATAAAATGGCACAGACTTGCTACACCGCTCAAAATTAAAACTAACTTCTGGCAGCTCCTAAGATTAAACTATATTTCAGTTTTTTACAGCAGTTTTCTTCCCGGGCAAGCATCAGGGGAATTAATAAAAGGTATAAGAATGGCTCGCTCAGAGGAATCAAAGCAAACAGTATGGATTCCTATTTTTATTGACAAAATCACAAATGTTTTAATTGTGTTTATCATTGGTTTTGTCGCAGTATTGCTTGACAGTACTCTCAGGCAGGATAAATATGTTTTAAGTATTGTTTCACTATCAACTTTGTCACTTTCATTAATTACTATTATTTTATTCAGTGAAAACACAGGTAGAATTGTTGCATTTATAAGAGAAACAATGATCTCTGTCATGGAAAGATTTGGTTTAAAAACTGACTTAATAAAAAATCTTTCACTGAACTATTTTGAAAAGTATAAAAAATATGATTTATTAATGATTGAAACTATTTTATGGAGCTTATTAATTAAGCTACCCCATATTTTTGCACTTTATTTGCTTGCATTAAGCTTGAATATAGACTTAAATATTACTCAGTCAGCATGGTTATTTGCAATAATTTCAATTGCAACTATTATCCCTATAAGCTTTTCAGGGTTAGGAATCAGGGAAGGGGCATCAATATTAATCCTTTCAAAAGTAGGGATAAACAGTGCAAGCGCACTTAGTCTATCTCTTTTAATCTTCCTGAACGGACTTCTTGTTGCAATAATAGGAGGAACAATAGAACTATTTTATGGACATAACCCAGGGAAGAAATCTGCAAGTTAATTAAATAAATAAAGAAATGAATAAAGAAAACAAACTGATCAAATTTTTAAAAGAGAATTATTTATATATAATTCCCATATTAGTTACAATTGCTCTGTATTCAGTTTCACTAACATATGGTTTCAGAAATTTTGATGAAGATGTTCAGATAAAAGATTTTTATGTAAAAAAAACATTTCCTGAATATTGTGAGAGATTTTTGCTCCTAAATCAGTTTGGAGTTACGGAGGCACAAGGCTATGCATTTTCAAGCATTAAAAATGTACACTTCAGTATTATTGCATCAACCGTTAATTATTTTATTTCATACTTATTTCAGGCAAAACCTCTGCTATACCATAGCTGGAACCTAATCCTACATTGCCTTGCAGTGTTTTCATTAATTTTACTTATTAATAGTCTTTCAGGTAACAAATTAATCAGTTTATTTACCGGGCTAATCTGGGCAATTCATCCTACAAATGTTGAGTCTGTAATATGGGCTACCAACTGGCCACCAAACATGGGTGCTGCAATATATTTTTTCACATTATATTTTGTATCTAAAGCAACTAAAGTTAGAAACACACTGAATACAAAATTATTTATTTTCTTACTTACAATTTTTCAGGTATTTCTAACCGAATATAACATTATGATTTTTGTTTCAATATTTATTTTAAATTTTTATTTATTAAAATCGTTCAAAAGCTCTTTGGTCAAAAGCATTCCTGCTTTTCTTGCAATAGTTATTTATTTTATTGTCAGATTTACTGTAACAAAAAACGTTTCTGACGAAAAATCATTTTTTGATATTTTTGAAATAATTCAAAGAGTCATTTATCTGTCTCCTCAGGTATTTATACACCAGCTTAAGCTCATACTTATCCCGATAAACCTAAGCATTGACCAGCTTGATCTGCTACATCTGGACACAAAAGTCTTTGGAACCTACAATCTGTTTTGCATTGCAGTTCTGCTTCTTTGCATATATGTTTCATTTCTATTTAGGAAAAGATTTTCGTTTTTTTCTCTGGGTTGTATTTTATATATTATTTCTCTTTTGCCATTTTTACAAATAATACCGCTTTATTCTGTCGTAGCAGAAAGGTACAACTACTACGGTTCAGCATTTATAATTTTTGGATTAATTTCATTAATTTACAGTGGAATAAAATCCAAAAAGAACTTATTGGTTTCAATACTGGTCTTACTAAGTCTGGTTTCTTTTGGCAGATCTCTTTTTAGGACTCAGGACTGGAGAAATAGCTCTACTCTTTTTTACAGTACAATAAATACCAGCAAATCTTTAATAAAAAAAGGGATTTGGACTTATAATCTTGCAATCTGCCAGGAGAATGAAAAGAAAAAAGAAGAATTTTTAAGGCTTTCTATAAACTTATTAAAACTATACCTGGAGAACAATGAAGAGAAAAATTATCCAAAAACTATTTTGAAGTATGAACTTGATAATGAATCACTTCTTGGGAAAGCTTCCCTAAGAATTGCACAAATATATGAAATTTTAAACGAAAAGAACAATCAGCTTTTATATCTTGAAAAAACTCTTTCTTACTCAAAAAATAACCCACGGCTAAAAGGGTTGGCTTATAAGGGGCTTGGCACATACTATTTCCAAAATAAAAATTATGAAAAAGCTATAGACTATTACAAAGAAAGTAATCTGGTTTCATCTCAGCCAGATACAGATTATGCACTAGCTGTTTGTTATTTAAAATTAAATGATCTTGATAATTATGAAACCTATATAAAAAAATCAACCTCTGTTACTTCGACAGGAAATGGAAATGCATTTAAAACCTATGGACAATTCCTGGAAACATATAGAAACGATTATGAAGGTGCAATAAAAAATTACAGGATAGCCTCCCTTTTAATGAATAAGCCAAAACCATACACCCTACTGGCTACTTTATACCTTAAATCCGGAAAACCTGGAAAAGCTTCAAACATTATAAAAAATGGATTGTACAGTTTCCCTGCTAATCCTCCCCTCTTATATTTACGAGGTTCTATCTTAATCAGTAAAGGAAAACTAAAAGATGGTATAAATGATTTATCTAAAGCAGCAGCAATAAGAAAGTCTCCAAAAAACATTAAAACAGCATCATGCTTAATACTTGCAAATATTTACTTAAATCAAAATGACTTCTCAAATGCAAAAAAATATAATGACATAGTATTAATGATTGATCCCGATAATAAAGAAGCGTTAAGGCTAAACACAGCAATATCAAGGAACCCATCATCATAACTGGGTCCTGAAAAATGTAACAGATGGTAGACTGGGAGTACTTTGCAAAGCCCGACGAGCGAAGAATGAGCAAGAAGGGCGGTAGGCAGAAACATTTTAACTATGGAAGCTACAAAAGAAAAAATAGTTAACCAGAAAATTAATCTAAGGGAAAATGCTGTAAGACAGGGTTCCAGAATAAACCTTACAATATTTAATTATTGTTTTCTTGTTTATTATTATTTAATAAAAGAAATTAAGAAGAGTGCACATTATGCTTCCGGTGTTTTGCTGGATGTAGGTTGTGGGAATACTCCCTTTCGGGAATATTTTTTAAAATATATTAAAAAATATTTAAAGCATGAACATCCTGCAGCTGCTAAAAAAAACATTACCTATGACTATCTATCAGAGCTTCCTACATTAAATGTTCCTGATAGCTCAGTCAATACTATTGTTTCATTTGCAGTACTTGAGCATGTTTCAGAACCATTTGAAACAATTAAAGAATTTTACAGAATATTAAAAACCAATGGTATCTTCATGATTTATGTTCCCCAGTACTGGCATCTTCATGAAGAACCCCATGATTATTTAAGGTTCACCAGATATATTCTTCAGGAAAAAATCAGACAAAACAGTTTTGAAATACTCTACATAAAAGGTATTGGAAAATCTTTTGCAATTGCAGGTCAGGCCTTCTGCAACGCACTTGTACTGATGTTTGATTTAAAGCATGTTAAAAATATCTTTGCTCTATTAAAAGGTGAGAAAACGTCTGGTGTATTAAACAGCTTAATTTACACTATCTGTAAATCACCTTTAATCTTATTATCAGTTCTCCTAATTCCAGTTATCAACTTAACTTTTCTTGCACTTGATTTACTCCTGGGAAGTGAAAAAGATACTATTGGATATTTTGTAATTGCCAAGAAAACCAGCGGTTAAAATAGCAGAATTTGTTGTTAAAATGTCTTTCGTTGTATATTAGATGACTATGAAAGCAGTAATACTAAGCGGTGGATCTGGTGCAAGATTAGCTCCGCTTACAAACACAATAACCAAACAGCTTCTACCAGTAGCAAATAAGCCTACTTTGTTTCACATCCTGGAACTAATTAAAGAAGAAACACCTGTTACTTCTATATCAATAGTTGTTAGCGAAGACTATGGTCATCAGGTAAAAGAAAGGATTTTAAATTCTGAATATAAAAAGCATTTTGAGTTTGATTTTGTATTTCAGGACAAACCGCTGGGACTTGCACATGCAGTACAACTAACAAGCATGCACATGCAGAATGAATCTTTTTTAATGTTTCTCGGAGACATATTAATAAACAAAGGCGAAATTAAAAAAGCTTATGAACAATTTACAAAAAACAAACCAGAGACACTTGTCATTTTAAAAGAAGTAGAAGATCCAAGACCATATGGACTTGCAGAAGTTGAAAACGGACGGGTTACAAAGCTTGTTGAAAAACCACAGGATCCAAAATCAAATCTTTGTCTTGCTGGAATTTATATGTTTAACCCTTCAATATTCTATGCCATAGCAAACATAAAACCCAGTTACAGAAATGAGCTTGAAATAACAGATGCAGTGGATTTTCAAATTAGTCAGGGGAAAAAGGTCGAATATTATGTCATAAAAAGCTGGTGGTTTGACATCGGCACTCCTGAAAATATGATTAAAGCTAATGAAGTAGCACTTGAAATTAAAAAACCTGATTTACAATCTGAAATCAAACCCACAGTAAAAATTAAAGGAACAGTAACAGTTGAAAAAAATGTTTTAATTGAAAATTCAGAAATTACAGGTCCAGTTATTATTGCTAAAAACAGTGTAATTAAGGGGTGTAAAATCGGACCAAATGTAAGTATTGGTGAAAGTGTAACTCTTGAAAACATTAAAATTGAAAACTCAATAATAAGAGAAAACACAAGAATACATCATTTCCCGGAAACCATCTCAAACAGCATTTTTGGGAGAAACATAGAGCTTAATTTCTCAGGCAACCACAGCGTTAACTACAATGGAAATAAAAAAGTAAGATATATCTTGGGAGATGATACAAAATGCTCATTGCTGTAACAGGTGGACTAGGTTTTATTGGTTCAAACTTCATAAGATATATTCTTTCTGAAGAACCATCCATATCACTTATTAACATTGATGCACAGACCTATGCAGGCAATCCTGACAATTTAGCTGACATACAGTCAAAGAAAAATTACACCTATTTTAAAGGATTAATTCAGGACTATCATTTTATTGAAGATATTTTTAGAAATCATAAAATAGATGCTGTTATTAATTTTGCTGCAGAAACACATGTTGACAGAAGTATTGCATCAGCACAGCCTTTTATTGAAACAAATATAGTTGGAACACATGTCTTACTTGAGCTTGCACTTAAACACAAAATTAAAAAATACATTCAGATTAGTACCGATGAGGTTTATGGCTCAATTGAACCACCACAGAAATTTAACGAAAACAGTCCTATTAAGCCAAACAGCCCTTATTCAGCAAGCAAAGCCTCTGCAGATCACCTGGTTAGAGCATACTATAAAACATATGGACTGGATACAGTAACCATAAGGTGTTCAAATAATTTTGGACCATATCAGTATCCTGAAAAAATCATACCGTATTTTATTTCACTTGCACTTGAAAACAAAAAAGTACCTGTTTATGGTGATGGCATGAATATTCGTGACTGGGTTTATGTACTTGATTTTTGTTCAGCAATAAAACTAATCCTTGAAAAAGGAAAAACAAGTGAAGTCTATAATGTTGGCGGTGATTATGAAATAACAAACATTGATTTAACCAAAAAACTATTAAAATTGCTTGGAAAACCTGAAAGTTTAATGGATTTTGTAAAAGACAGACCGGGACATGACAGAAGATATGCAATGGATTCTACAAAAATAAAAACCGAACTTGGCTGGCAAAGAAAATATAATTTTGAACAGGCACTTGAGGAAACAATTGACTGGTACAAATCAAATAAAGCATGGATTGAAAAAAGAACAAAAGCACTCATCACATAACTTCTTCAGGCAGTAACTTTTTCTTTAGATCTTACACTAGATATTTTTTTATTATGTGGCATTTTCCTTACTATTAGTACCCAGAATGTAATTAAAAGTAAAATGATTAAAGAAGCTAAAGTTAAAGAAAGTCCAATAAAAAACAGTTTTGGATAATAATAAAATTCAATCGTGTAATCTCCCTCTTTAGGCAAATAAACTGCTCTTTGCACAAGATTTGCCTGATAATGATTTGACTCATTGTTGTTAATTGTTACTTTCCAGTTTTCATTTAAATTATGCCCAAGGATTAAATATCCCTTTTGATTTGTTTTAACATTTAATTTTATATTTTCAGCTTCATAGTTTAAAAATTTAATTTCGTATGCAGGCTTTACTTTATTCTCGGTCTTGCTATTTAACAAAGCGTCAGGCTCTTTAGTAAAAATCACCTCTTTCAAAGGATCAAACTCATTTTTATCAAGCTCAACAATTACATCTTTTGGTGAGATTATAACCCTGTAATCAGTTACAAAAAATGCTCTGGGAAGATATCGTTTGTTTTCATAGACTACTGCATCGCCAGAAAAAATTTTATTCACCTTTTCTGACTGTACAGTTAGAAAATTCGGAACTACAAAGTATTTAACATTTAATAAATCAAGTATTCTGCTGTGAAAATTTGAGATTGGGTAAGGAGTATTAATATTTGAAAACAAATCAAAGATTTTTCCTGAGTAAAGTTTGTTATAGTCCTTCGTCTGTATATAAACAAACATATAATAAATATCTTTTGGAATAAAAGAACTATAACCAGATGCATCTTCTATACCATAAGGCAAAAGGGTATTTGGTTCAGCAATATCAGGTTTTAAAAGAGCCCCTTCAACCTTATGACTACTGAAAGGTAAAATCCTAAAAGGTTCTTTTGATTTTTTTTGTTCATTTAATATAAACTGAAGCACTCCTTCTTCTGGTATAGGTTTGTAATCTTTCCTGTCAGACCAGGTAACAAAAAACGAAGAAAAGTACATTAAATCAATTGCTGAAATAATAATAATCAGATTAACTAAAGTCTTATACATATTCTGTAAATAAGGTTTAACAAGATCCTGAAATACCTGAAAACCCATACCAGCTAAAAATGGGACTGAGTAACTAAATATCTGAAGAAATCTATAATGCTGCATTTCCTTAAATCCGGGCATAAAAGATCTAAGCATGAAAAAAAGCGGTGTCCCTGTGCACATAAGTAAAGAAAATAAAATACACATAAAAAAGAAAATTGAGATTTTTTGTTTTCTAAACAGAGAAACAAAACTAAAAAGAGAAATTATAAAAGGTAAAAAACCAAAATAAACATAATTTCTCATAAAACCAAGCTTATAATCTTCAAATTCTTTTGTTCTGTTTATAAGTCCTGCAAGAGGCCAGTCTGGAATACCCAGATAGTAAGGATGAAGCAAGCCAATAAATGCTTTTAAAGGCACAGATGTGGCTTTTACAAGATCTAAGGGATTTTCAGTCCTGTGTGAAATTTTAAACATATTTAAAAACGGAAGGATTGTAATACTTCCAATAAGCAGTCCAAATACAAATACAAACAAAAAAGAAAAAACATGCATCATAGCACTTTTTCTGTCACTGAACATACAAACCAGAAAACGAAAGAATGCAAAGAGAAAAAAGAAAATAGCTGAGTAATAAATATACTGAAAATGTCCTGAAAGAAAAATTAATCCAAGTAATACTGCTGAAGCTATAAGGTTTTTATTTATGAGCCTGTTTTGTTTCAGTGCCTTCTCATAAAACAAAATTAAAAACGGCATGGCAGCACTGTTCATAATCATATGTTCATAGCTCATCCATGTAGCATTAAATGGCTGAAACATAAAAACAATGCCCGTAAGCACTGAAGAAGGATGATTCAAATTCCACTCCCTGCTTAAAAGATAAGCACCAAAGCCAGCGAATAAAATACACAGGAATGTCAGTATCTGATGTGCAGTAAAATGATCAAATAAAAAATATAAAATAAAATAAAAAGGATGGAAATAACCTACCTGAGGCTCAGCAATAAATTCTGCCCCGGAAAGAATATAGTTATTCCAGAAAGGAAGCCTGCCACTCTTTATAGAATTTGAAAAATATTCCCGAAAAGGAGTAAACATCTGAATTAAATCGTTATTAAAGTGATTATGAGCTTTAGTGATTTTCGAAAAATCCTCACAACCAATTTTTAAGTTTTTAATCTGAATTGATGCAGCGCTTGTTTTACTTTTATTATTTGCACTAATTCTTATGTCAAACTGATTAATGTTATTAACTGAAGACTGTTTTGAAAGAAAATTATTTAAAGGAAATTGTGCTTTATACCAGTTTGTACTCCCGTCTTCTGAAGATACTGGTACAACAGCAACACCAGGAGTATACTCTGCGCCTGTAGCTCTGTTTATAAGAGAAGGACCAAAGCTAAAAGCAACACTACTATCATATTCAGGCTTAAAGTCAAAGCTTATGAAATAGTTTGAGTCTTTAAAATCTGTAAGTTTTTTAAGTGATTCACTGCTAAGATTAATATTTAAATCAATGCTTGTAAAAGTATCTTTTGATGTTGTCCATTTAAAAATTTCACCATTAATTGACTGAAACTGAGGACTTTTAATTCTGGAGAAATCGCCTTCCCAAAGGGTTAGCATCTTTATCTTCTTATCAACCATGTAATATCGCCACGGATACATACGCATATCGCGTATATCACATGGAGTATCTACTTTCCCTAAAAAAGAGGGAAATAGATAAATCACACTAACTACAAAAAATATCAGTAGTGCATAATAATTTAGATTTTTAAATTTTTTAATCTCGGCAATCTTATTCATATTTTTGCTATTACCTTTAATTTACCATTTTTGGACTCTTCAGAGGCACTCAATGATAATTTATTTTTTGAACTAAGCTTTATATAAAGAGCTAAAAGAAGAATAATTATTATTGCTAAAAGACTAAATGAAGAGCCAATTAAAAACAATTTTGGATAATAATAAAATTCAATTTTATAATCTCCGACATCAGGAAGATACACAGTTCTCTGGACAAGATTTGCTTGATAATGCTTTGCCTCTTTATCATTAATCTTCACTTTCCAGTTAGTGTTTAAATTATTGCCAAGAACCAGAAATCCGGGGGAGAGAACCTTTGCATTTAAAATTATATTGTTTTGTTCGTATTTGAGAAACTTTATGTCATTCCCACGAAAGCGGGAATCCAGATCAGTATTGTTTGTAGCTTCCTCTGGATTCCCAGTCAAGCTGGGAATGACAGGAGGTTCCATCATCAAAATAACTTCTTTTCTTAAATTAAAATTATCACTTTCCAAAGCAAGAATTGTTCCTTTTGGAGATTCGATTACTTTGTATTCTGTGACAAAAAATGCTCTGGGAAAATAATTTTTATTTTCATAAATTGAACAATCACCACTAAAAACCTTTTCAGTGTCAGGCGAGTCCAATGTAAGAACATTTGGAACAAGAAAATACTTTACATTTAACAAATCAAGTATTTTACTCTTAAAATTAAATATTGGATATGGAATATTCGGATTTTTAAAAAAGTATGTGAGTTCTTTTGGATATAGTTTTGCCGGATCCAGACTCTGAATATAAACAAATAAATAATAAATATCCTTCGGAACAAAAGAGCTATAGCCGGAAACTTCTTCTAGTCCATAAGGAAGCAAGGTATTTGGCTGAGCTACATTAACTTTTAATGATGTTTCACCAACTTTATCTATAGCAAAAGGGAGTACTCTGAAAAGGTCTTTTGATTTATTTTTCTGGTTAATCAGAAACTCAAGCGATCCTCCCTTAGGAACAGGCTTATAATCCTGTCTATCAGACCAGGTTATAAAATAAGATGAGTAATAAATCAAATCTATTAATGAAATAATAAAAACCACAGAGAACAATATTGCCAATGTCTTCTTCTTGAAAAGAGATAACATGTCAAAAACAGCTTTTAGTCCAAATCCTGCAAGAAAAGGAACTGAATAACTAAAAAGCTGGAGAAATCTGAAATGCTGAAGTTGTTTAAACCCTGGAATAAATTCCCTGAGGAAAAGGAAAATTGGTGAGCCTGTACAAATAATTAATGATATTAAAATGGTCAGATAAAAAAATAAAACTATTTTATATGACTTCAAGAATTTAATACTAAATAAAGAGACTATAAAAGGTAAAAATCCAAAATAAATATAATTATTAAAAAATCCAATCCTGTAATCAGGATTAATGTTTGGATTTCCAGCCTGAAATGCTTCAGGTAAGCCGCCGTAATATGGGTAAATTAATCCCAATAATCCCCATAGGGGGAATGAGGTTTCTTTTATATAACTCACAGAGTTTGCAATTCTGTGAGAGTTCTGAAGAATTGGGAAAAACGGAATAATTACTGCCATCCCAATCATCAATCCAATAGAAGTCACAAAGAATATACCAAATAAATGTTTAAATATTCCAGCATCTTTTTCAAAGAAGCTAGATACTGCTTTAAAAGAAGCAAATAATAAAAAGAACACTGCACTGTAATAAACATACTGAAGATGCCCGGATATAAAAATTAATCCTAAAAGTAATGCAGAGAAGAGCAGGTATTTATTAATTAGTTTATTCTCAAGCAGATTTTTTTCATAAAAAAGGATTAAAAACGGCAAAGTAGCACTATTCATTATCATGTGTTCATAACTAAACCATGTAACATTAAACGGCTGAAACATATAAACAAGAGCTGTAAGCAGCGAAGGATAAAATCCTATATTCCAGAATCTTGCAAGTAAAAATGCTCCTATGCCACTTAGCAAAAAGCTCACAAACACCACAATTGCATGTGCTATAAAATGATCAAAAACTAAATAGCTTAAAAAATAAAATGGGTGAAAATAGCCTACCTGTGGCTCTCCCAGGAATTCAGCACCTCCAAGTATGAAATTATTCCAGAAAGGAAGCCTGCCACTTTTTATAGAATTTGAAAAATATTCCCGAAAAGGAGTAAACATCTGAACAAGATCATTAATAAAAAAATTGTGTACCTTAACAGTGCCAGAATAATCATCAAAACCAAAGTTTACATTTTTAAGCACTAATGAAGCTTCTTTTGAACCTTTATTTAAGGCTAATACCTGAATAAAAAATGAATCCAGATCATCTGGAGATTTAAGAGATTGTATAAAATTACTTAAATTAAAATAAGCCCTATGCCATGAACCATTCGCTGAAGAGAGTGGAGTTACTGCAACTCCAGGAGTAAAAGTGTAACCTGAAATTTTATTTATAAGTGACAATCCAAAATTAATTTTTTCACCTGAATCAGTTACAGGACTAAAATCAAATGTTATAAAATAATTTTGTTTCTTCATGACGTTAAAATTCTGAAGATATTTTTTATCAGTATTTAACTCAAGCAGAAGCTTGCTTGTATTATTTGGCTGAATTTTGAGAGTGTAAACACTGTTACTATCCTCTTTTGAGTGAGCATTCCACAAAATAACTGTCCGGACCTTTTTATCCACAGAATGATATCTCCAGGGATACATCAGGGAATCTCTTATATCAATAGGAGTATCAATCTTCCCCAGGAAAAATGGGTGTAGATAAATAACTGCTATAAACAAAATAAAAAGAAACGCAATTTTTTCTAATGTTTTCATTTGTCAGACACTAATCTTAATTTTATCCGGTTCTTTATAGGATTTTCCATCTTTATAAGCTATAGAAATTTTATTTTTATATTTTAAAATCAATGCTAAGCAAATCAAGATAAAAATTGCAAAACAACTTATTCCAAATCCTATGAAAAATAGGATCGGATAATAATAAAATTCAATGCTATATTCCCCTGCTTGAGGTATATAAACAGCCCTTTGAATCAAATTAGCCTGAAAATGTTTATTCTCTTTATGATTAATTTTTACTTTCCAATTATTGTTTAAGTTGTGCCCAAGCACAAGAAAACCACTCATGTCTACAGTCACTTTTAAAGTTATGTTTTCTGGTTCGTATTTGAGAAACTCTATGTCATTGCGAGAAGAGGCAAAGCCTCGACGTGGCAATCTCATAACGTTATCAGATTGCTCCGTCGCTACTCTCCTCGCAATGACAGGAGGCTCTACCATTAAAATCACTTCATTTCTAGGATTAAAACTCTCACTATCAAGTTCTACGATAGTCTCTTTAGAAGATTCAATCACTTTAAAAGTAGGTACAAAAAAAGCTCTTGGCAGATAGTTTTTATTCTCATATATTACACAGTCTCCACTAAATACTTTTTCTGTATCATTAGATTTAAGGGTTACTATATTTGGTACCAAAAAATATCTAATGTTTAATAAATCAAGTATCTTACTCTTAAAATTATAAATTGGATAAGGAATATTAGTATTGTTAAAAAGTTTAATTATTTCTTTTGTATAAAGATTATTTGGATCCTTGGTTTGAACATAAACAAATAAAGAATAAATATCTTTCGAAATTAATGAACTATAACCTGATGCTTCTTCTAGGTTATACGGCTGTAAGGTGTTGGGCTCTGCAACTTTATATCCTATGTTATGTACAGTAAATGGTAAGATTCTAAATAGCTTACTAGATTTCTTTTGTTGCCTGACTAAAAACTCTAATGCACTATCTTTATACAGAGGTTTATATTTCTTTTTGTCTGACCAGGTAACAAAATATGAAGAATAATACATAAGGTCAATTGTTGAAACTAAAACAACAATACTAACAATTAGCACTTTTATATTTTCTTTAAGAAAAGATACCAAATTTAAAAAAACTTGAAAGCCAATACCAGCTAAAAAAGGAACACAAAAACTATAAACCTCCAGGAACCTGTAATGCTGCAGTTGTTTAAAACCAGGCACAAAGTCTTTAATCATAAAAAACAGAGGAGAACCTACTGAAATTAACACAGAGAAAGTAATCGTTAGAAAGAAAAAAATTGTCAGTTTATTTTTAAAAAGTACTTTTATACTAAAGAGTGAAAGTAAAAAAGGTAAAAGTCCAAAATAGACATAGTTTTTAAAAAATCCCCAGTTGATTATGGATTCATCAAAATTTGGCCAAGCAGGATATCCTTTGTAATAAGGGAATAAGAGCCCCAAAAATGCTTCTATAGCTATTGAGCTATCTTTTATAGAGGCTTCAGAATAAGCTACTCTATGGGAGCCCTGGAACAAAGTTAAAAAAGGAACTAAAACTATTGCTCCAATCATAATCGCTATAGAAGAAATAAATAAGGTACTAAAAAAGTGTTTTAAATAGTTTCGTCTCCAGATAAAAGCATCTATTGAAAATCTAAAAGCAACAAATAAGAAAAAGAATATAACCGTATAATAAACAATCTGCAAGTGACCAGATATAAAAATAAGTCCAAGCAACAAAGCTGAGAGCAATAAATATTTATTTATAATTTTTGATTCTTTTATACTTTTTTCATAGGCAATCAGCACAAAGGGTAAAGTAGCACTATTCATTAACATATGTTCATAACTAAACCAAGTCACATTAAAAGGATGGAACATATAAACAATGCTTGTTAGTAATGAAGCTCCAAAACTTAATCCCCAAAATCTTGCTAACAAATATGCACCAATACCACATAACAAAAAACTAACAAAAGTTATAATTGAGTGTGCAGTAAAATGATCAAAAATTAAGTAGCATAGAAAATAAAAAGGATGAAAAAAACCTACTTGAGGTTCAGCAATGAATTCACCTCCCGTTAGGGTATGGTTGTTCCAAAAAGGTAATTTAGCCTTTTTAATAGATTCAGAAAAGTACTCTCTTGCTGGAGTAAACCATTGAATTAAATCATTTATAAAATAATTATGAACTTTAGGGATTTCTGAAAAATCTTCACATACAATTCGTAAATCTTTTAAATACAATGAGGCTGCCTTGTTCTTATTTTTATTCTTTGCAATAAGTTGAATATTATATAAATTTAAATCTTTTACAGAAATCACATTATTTAAAGGAATATAAGCGGTATGCCATGAGGTTATTTCGTCATTTTTTTCAACATTAGCTGGGTATACAACTATACTAGGATTTAAATATCCATTAGTAACTTTATTAACCAGTAAAATACCAATTTCAAAAGAAGGTGAATCATAACGAATAGGTTTAAAATTAAAGCTGAAGTAATAACTCAGATCTTTTAAATTGCCTTGTTTACTTAGAAGAAGTTCATCCAGAGCAGGTGTAAACAAGGAACTTACTGTGCTCAATGAAGGAACTTGGATCTTAAGAACCTGCTCATTTATTTCTCTATCATTAACAGTTTTATTTTTAAAGGAATTATGTTCCCATAAAACGATTTTTTTTACTTTTTTATCCACATTGTAATACTTCCAAGGGTACATTTGGATATTACGGATATCAATTGGTGTATCCACCATGCCAAAAAAAATTGGATGCATATAAATAGTTGTAACTAATAAAATAAATATGAAAGCAATTAGTTTGTCATTTAGAAGATTGAATTTTTTAATAAACAGCAAACTAAACATATTTTAAATATTCAGGATATACCCCCAAGTTTTTGTCAAATATATTTTGTTTATCTACAAATACTGAAAATTCAAAAGGCATATAATCATTTCTAAGTACAATCCTATTTGAATATTTATATGCTAGGTCCAACACTTTTAAAGGATCTGAGTAATAAATATCTTCTTTTGTAAAGTCAACTTTGTTTGAAATAAAGTTAATAGCAAAACCATGTGTTGAGTACCTGTCAAACAAATTAAAACTTTCTTTTATATAACTCCAGTTATCCTTTAACTTAAAGTTATGTACACCTGAAGAAAGAATATAATTAAACTCCTTGTCAATTTTTTCTGAAAAAATGTCCTTTACTTCAAGGAATGCACTCGGATATCTTTTCTTTCCCTCAATAATCAAATTTTTATTAATATCAATTCCATGGTAAACAAAATTTATTCCTTTTTCTTTTGCATAACCATACATGTCTCCAAAACCACAGCCATAATCAAGAACAGTTTTGCCATTTAAATCCCAGTGGCTAAGGAGAACATGATATCTCAGCCTATGTGTTTTTTTGTCCCAACCAAGGGTTTTTGGACTATAGCCAAAGGTTTTGTACCTTTCATTGTATGATTCAAGAATATTTGTTAAATCATTTTTTTTCATTTAATAAACCTTTCTTAATTCCTAAAAATTCTAAAAGGTTTTTATAAAAGATATTTTCAAGTTTAATTTGTGATATGCCTAAAGAAAGTTCTTTTACCCGTTCCACTAAATCTTTATGAGAATATGATGGGTGATCCGTACCAATACAAATACGCCTGTCAAATTGTTCGAATAAAAATTTAAGATCAAGATCAATAGAGCTTCCTTTGTATTTTAAAATAGTAAAAGACAAATCAAGCAAAAGATTCTGATTATGTCTTACAAACTCAGCATATTGCAATAATCTTACATCTCCTCCATGCAGTAAAACAACTTTAGCTTCAGGTGATGAACTTAAAAGGTTTACCAGTGAAATAAAAGGATCATTATAATTTCCATTTGTAATCTTTCTATGCATGTAGCTACAAAGTAAGATAACTAAACCTTTTTTTGAAGCCAGGTCTAATATAACTGGCAAAGTTTTATATCCCCAGTCAATCCCAGCCAAACGCGGATGAATCTTAATGCCCTTAAATCCTAATTCTTTAATGTGATCAATTTCTTTTTCCAGAGCTTTTTCATCTGTTTTTGGATCAATACCTGCAATTGGAATAAAACAGTCATGCTTTAAGCACTCTTTTATAAATAACTCATGATTATAACCATTTTCACCTGCAAGACCTACCGCCAGAGCCCATTTAAATCCGTAAGCTGACATTTGATTCTTAACAACATCAAAACTAGTATCGATGTCAGCAGAATGATTGTTTACTGTGGGGTGAGTAAGTGAATCAAAAAAGAGCATTACAGTTTAACCTTGCTAGTCCTAAGCCTTCTTTTCCAAAATCATTGCCATTATAAAACATATAGAGATAGTTCTTGTACTGTAACACATGAGCATAGCAAATAGACTTTGAATCCCAACCATGGTCAGACACATCAATACCTGCATTTTCATCTTTTCTTTCCCACTTTATGCCATCACTAGATGTTGCATATCCTATCCTGTACTGTTCACCTCTGTATGAATACCACATGTGATATTTATCCTTAATTTTTAAAACGCAGGGTTTTCCTATTGCATATTCATTTTGATTTTTAAAATCAATACAAATAATATTATTTCTAATCCAGTGAATACCATCTTTAGACTCTGCATATTTAATTACATAGTAATGTTTATGCTCACCTGAGCCTTTGCCCCACTTCAAAAGAGAGGTGTACCACATTTTCCAAGTATTTCCTTCGACTAAAACACAAGCTGAACCAATCCATAGATAGTCTTCATTATTTCTTTCTAAAATTGGTGCTTTCGACACACGTTCAAAAGTTCCATCACTTTTTAACACTGCTAACCCAAGATGATTTTGGAATGGTGTAAGTACAGTTGGCATCCACCCTACATAGTACATAAAAGTTTTTCCATTATGCTGTACAAGCCACGGATAAGATACTCCATTTTCATCAAATGCTCCTAGTTCTCCTAACTGGAAAATCGGCTTTGCAGTGATCTCTATTATTTCAGTAGGATTTTCTATATTAAGTTTTATCCTGCCGATAGTTGATCTATTCAATGAATCTCTACCTGTTACATAAACATCAAAGAAGGGTCCTTTAGTTTGAAGAGCAAAAGAAGCTCCAGTATAAGTACTTATCCAAGGAATACTTGCATCCGGCTTAAAAAGCCTTCCTAGTTTTTCCCATGTGCATAGTGTACTAATCATAATTTGTGGTTAATCCATTTCAGGCTAAGCAAAGACAGGTTCTTTGCTAGATTTATTAGAAGCCTTTCTTTCATGTTTAATAGGTAATTTAGAATAAGCATCAAGAAATTCTTCAATTTGCTTGCGGTTTTCCCAACAGGCATTTGCAAGCTTTTCAACGAATTCAAATGATGGTTGCTGGCAATTATCACCGGTTATGTAAATTGCAGTTGGTCCATCCAATTGTTCAAACTGAATATCATCAAGCGGCGCAGAAATATATTTAACAATACTTTCTTCTTTTTCGGTTTTCATTTTGTCTAGCAAGTCACTATCTGTCCAATCAAGAAGCAAGAGCATATTTTTTGCAAAATTGTACATATTAGAGCCCTCTTCATATGCTTCCTGCAAGAAGCTTCTCATAGCTTGAGTTTTAGTACTATAGCCTGCAAATTCAAGAAAAATATCCTTATTGAAACCTAATAGCTTTAGTACATAAGCAATTTCAACTATTGAAAGTGTTCCTGTATCCAGTCTGGATAAGAGGTAACCAGCCATTGCACTTGCACCAGCTGGTTCTGGCTTCCGTGCATGGCGCATCACTCCTCTAATTATGCTTTCAGTTGGCTTTTTTGTTTTGTCAAACCACCGGCTTAGATAGCGGAATATATCTTCACCAAAGATTAATGCCTGAGCAAAAGGGTTTACAGTATGGGTAGAAACGTGAAATGCTTCTTTGCCTACAAAAGCTCCTCCACTTGTTAAGCTGTCCTTTAATATTTCAAAACAGCGGTTTCCATTACCATAAGAGCTAGATCCCAACCCTACATATGCTGTTCCCCTGCCAGAAGAATGATTTTCTACTACCACTCCAAGCAACTGGGCTAGAGACTGTAAGTTAGAAAGATCAAATACTCCATGAATACGTGTTTTCAGGTCACGTCCCAGTTTGTTTGAATCCAAAAATTTACTAATTTCCGGGAACAGGCTATTCAACTCACTTCTTACACTATCCTCCAGCTTCATTGGTTCGCGCAAAATATCATCTGCCAAAGCAATAGCTGCAAGAGCTGCACCAATCGATGCCTGGTTCCAGGTGGAAAGAGTTTTTCCCATATTGTTTTTAAGGAATTCTTCAAGCAAAATAAGGTAAGGCACCATAAGACCATAGATTCCGCTTTCCACTCCATGCTCAATAATGACTTTTCCGTCTTTGACATATGCACCAATACTTTCAAGAGCATGATGTATATTTTCATCTGTCAGAATCTCTACCAGGGGTACTTTCTTTTCTTTTTCAATCATTTTTAAGGCTATAAAAATGAGATTCTGCATTTCATCTTTAGATTGTGGATTAGTTGGGAAAAAATATCCTCCAGTAAGAAGAGCATCAGACAATGCTCCTGGATCCCGCTGCTGACGGTTTATATATGTGCGGAGCTTGGTAATTTGAGGCTCTTCCTTTTCCAGTTCTCGTAAAAAGAAAGTTTTCTCCTTGTTCATAAAATCAGCCCGTTCATCCGGACACCAGATAACAAGACTTCCTTCATTTTGATTCATCAAAGTGAATTCTTTACCTTTAAATTCTAATTTCTTACCTTGCATAAGCCTGAGAACTTGATGACAAGAAATTCCCATATTTGAGGAAGTAGAACAATATATAGTTCTCTTACCAAAACATGACCAAATCGCAACAGCTTCATCGTTTATCTGAAGCAGCTCGGATGCTTCAATGTTTTTTAGCTCATTAGGGGTGAATATCTTCTCCCCTGTATTGGTTTCCCTTGATTTAAGGAAATCTAGTTTCAAGTTATTAAGGTCACTAGTCGAGAGCTTTTTCATTCTCTCTACTTCAAGTAAAATCTGCTCTGCCATTAAACCCAGAGCATTAAAGCCTTTCACACAACTTTCAAAGTGTTTCCAGCCTCGCAGGTAGATAATTTTTTTATTAACCAGAGCTGTGCTAAGTGGAGCTTTAAATGTTAGTGAATCGCTGCCAGTGCTGTATGGAAGTTCATCATCTTTAGTCTGACCTGGAAGCATAATACCTAACTGCATAGCCAGCCGTACTGTAGAAAGGCAAATTTGCATACTAGAGGAATTATTGTACTCTCCTCCTGGTGCAACCTTTACGGTTTCTTCTTCCAAAAAGTCTCCTGATAACTCTGGTATCTCCTTATGTAAATAGGTAAGTTTCATTAACTATGCTGACTGACAGCTAAACTCCTTTCAAAATATTCTACCTGAACAAAAGACTCTATCATTTTTTCTTTTCTCAATACATCATCCCGATCATTTCCGCATACGATGAAATATCCTGGTCTGTCACGGCTATCTTTTACAGGGTTTATATTGTCACCTTCTTTGAGATCAAGGTTAAAGACAAGCACATTGCTGGCAAGGTTCTTATCTATATATGTCTTCTTTACTTTTCCAGGTGGAAAGTTAAAAAATTTGAGTACTGCATATTTCTTTTTGTAATCTTGAATCTTCACTTCAAATGGTTGCCCGGTTAATGTTTTTAAAAGTGCTTTCAATGGATCAAATCCTGTAAGAAATGGAATAATATGACTGCTTATACTTCCTCCTGCACCCCTTGCTGCAATCTCCATTAGATAAATATTCCCATCTTTTACTTTGTATTCAGCATGTGTGTTACCAAAAGGTAGTCCCAAAGTTTTGATCACCTTTGTGTTAACATCAAAAATCTTTTTCTCAAGCAATAGATCGATATCTCCCAGAAAGGTGTTTCTCTCATCCAAACAAGGATTAGTATTGTAGTGGTACTTTTTAGTGAGGGTAATGTTGTAGACTTTTTCATCTTTCACAAAAGATTCAACAGAAAACTCAAATCCAGAAATGTACTTTTCAATAATAATTCCCCGGCCTATGCTCTCTCTGAATGCAGTTGCTAACATTTGTTTGTACCTGTGATCCAGAATAGTAACCCCTTTACTCCCCTGAGAATTAATAGGCTTTACAACATACTCTGAGAGTTCAGACAGTCCTTTGCAGAAATTTTCTGCTTCGCGCTCATTATCAAAATAATGGGATTCCGGGATATGCTCATCCAATTTACCTTTCAGTGCGCTGCGCATGACATACTTATTAGTAAATTTCAAGGCTGTATTGTAACCAATTCCTACTAAGTTTAGCTTTTCAGCTATGAATGCAACAGTAGGGACAGCAACATCTGTTTGATCCGTTGTAATGTAATCTATCTTATATTTTTCAGCACATGAAAGTGTTGCCTGTTTGTTAGTGGTATCAATTTGCTCATAATAGTCAGCATATTCCTTACAAGGAGGATTAACATTCATGTCAGTAACCAAAACGCAGTAGCCCATTTGCTTTGCTTTTTGAACTAGTGGTATTTGGTTAAAACCGCCACCCACAATGTGGATTAATTTTTTATGCTCAAGACAAGCTTGAGCTTCCGTATGTCGATCTTTTTCGACAGATCGGATTTGCCCATCTTTTATATAAAATTGGGGGACAAATCCTTTACTTGTGAACTGATCTTCTTCTGTCATTTTTTCTTAACTTGATAGTGTTGGCTGGAATTCGTAGTTATTATACTACTTTATATAAGGTATCCATTTCAAGATCAACTGCATCTCTTATTTGAGCATTATCAAAAAGTTTATTTATAGCAAAGAGTAATGTCCAGCGCCCTTCAAAAGATAGCCAATTTGGTTTACATTCGGGGTCAATAGTATCTACACCATGAGGTAACATTGCATTAAAATAAACAACATCCCCCACGTCTGCAAAGTCTTCAAGTAATATTTTCTTACCATCCTTAGTTTCTACAAATACTCCACCGTTTTTAAAATCGACCCCTTTTTTAGACATTTGTAGTATTGGAGCAGTAAGCTGATGATGATCTATTGGATCAGAATGTTTGTGCATACCTCCAATTCCTTTTGGATAAAATTGAAAGGCAATTCTTGCAATGCAATTATCCTCAGGCTCAATCCCTAGAAATTTATTTTTTTGATTACCACTAATAAGATTTCTAACCTGATAAACTTTTTTAAAAACCTCAAAAAAGTTAAATACATCCTGGTTCCATGGGAAAAAGACAAATTGATGAAAACAAGCTTGAACATATGAACGCTTATCCCAAAGATTTATCCTGTGAAAATTTAGACACCCTTCTTCAATTTTTTTGTAGTTTGGAAGCGAGTTTCTACCTATGTTTGTTAGATATAACTTGATCTGAACTATAAAGTCTTTTTCAGCTACATTTTTAATAATATAAATACCACCTGCTTCTATCCTCGTTCGCATTAGAGAAACAAGAGATGGATCGTTTAAAAGTTCATCATGGCTTTCTAGATAATAAATATTCTCTTGATTCATTTTTTTCTTCCTCACATTTTTCTTCTTCACAATTTAATGTCTCATCTATTATATATAAAGGCCTGCCTTTTGCTTGTTCAAGAATTTTCCCAATATAAATACCAAGGATACCAATTGAAACTAATATAATGCCAGTTGTAAAAAGAATTAAAACCATAAGAGAAGTCCAGCCTTCTTTAAAGCCTTTTATAAAATACATTACAACAAGCAATACTGAAAACAACATTGATAAAAATGAAAAGCTAAGCCCTACAGAAATTGATAGACGCAACAACTTATCAGATTGAGAAACAATGCCATCAATAGCATGCTCCCACAATTTTAAAAACGAATAAGAACTATTTCCGCTAAACCGGGGATTTTGAATTACATCTATATAACAATGCTTGAATCCAAGCCATCTTAAAAGTAAAAGATAGTGACGCTGAGTGTCTTTTATTTTACAAAAAGCATTAACAACTTTCCTGGATAAAATTGAAAAGCTTATTACGTTTTTACCTATATAATTACAATCACTAAACAAATTGAGAACTACCTTAAATAAATATGAGTAAAAGTTTCTTAAGAAGGAATGTGTCTTATTTTGTACTCTGGTATAAACAATTTCATAACCCTCTCTAATCTTTTCATATAATTTTGGTATATAACTAGGATCATCTTGAAGGTCACAATCAATTACAATTACATAATCTCCCTTTGAAGTTTCTAAACCAGCAGTTATTGCATGTTGCTGCCCGAAGTTATTACTTAATTTAATTCCTTTAATTCTCTTGTCCTTACCACAATTTTCTTTTATCTTAGTCCACGAACTATCAGGACTACAGTCATCAATTAATATAATTTCAAAATCTTCCGTTATTTGTGAAACTGCTTTAGTAATCCTACTTACAAGTTCATCAACTATATCTTCTGCTTTATAAACTGGACTTATTACACTAAGCTGCATAAAACCCTAACTCTTTAAACTGATTTGTATATAATAGAACCTGATTAATTTTGTCTTTATTATACATCTTTCAAAAATGAACTTCTGAGCAAGAGAAAATGACAACTATACGATTTGAAGAAATAATGGACGAGCTAAACATTGTCCTAGGTGATGTACTCTTTGTTCACAGTTCTTGGAATAGACTTAAATTCCTTGGCTTAAGCCCGCATGAAGTTATTGAAAAGTTAAAAGCAAGAGTTGGACAAAAAGGTTTACTATGTATGCCAACTTATCCGTGGATTCATCCAGATATACCATTTAATCCAAAGAAATCTTTCTCTATTATTAACACCCCATCAGAAGTAGGCTACCTAAGTGAAACCTTTAGAAATTATCCAGATGTTTATCGAAGTGCAAATCCTCTTTTCCCTGTAGCAGCTTGGGGAAACAAGGCTTGTGATTTGGTTTCTGGACAAGAAAACGCAAAGGATTTATTTGGCGACGAATCGGTCTTTGTCCAACTTATAAAGCTTAAAGTTAAGCAACTGGGACTTGGAGTAAGTGTTGGACTCTCAACTTTCATACATATGGCAGACTGGAGATTGCGTCACTTACTTGATTTTAGAGTTAGTGAAGAAGTAAAGGTCTCTATTAAATTGAAAGATCGTTTCTTAAGTGATGTGCCTTTTCTTGTTATTCCAGAAACTGTCTTTAAGGTTATTAATTCAGCACTACTATTTCACAAGAGAAAAGATCTCATGGATCGGGTTATTTTTAAAACCGTTGAAGGAAATTTTCTTTATTCTTATTGCATACAAGATATGCTTGAAGTGGCATTTGAAGAGGCTGAAAATGCTCTTCGTGCTAAGACTTTTCCTTGCTGGTATCACAAGCAACCAATTGATAAGCCTTAAGAAAGTCTTTTAAATCTAGTAAAAGTGCTGCAAGTTCAAGAGCATGAGTACAAGATGTTGAATGATAAGCCATGTGTTCTTACATTTGTAAAACCAACTTATACAAACTGTTTCCTAATAATTCATGAACCTTTTTACCGGGGTGTGCATCAAGTTTATTAATTGTAACTTCATTTTTACTCAAGTTTGAAACCAGATCAGAAACCTCTACAACCTTAACTCCACAGCCTTCAAAAACATTTTTGACTTTAGTAACAATAAATTTACTTCCATCAACATCCTGTAAGAACGGAAATATAACCACTATTAAATTTACTCCCATAGACTTACAAACCAGTGCAAGCTCTTCTTTATGCAAATTCCATACCTGGGGATCAGCATATTGTTTATTTACCCACTGTATATAATTGGTAGAAGCATTGTTTAATTTAAATCTAACTAAGAGCCAGTAAATATAGTCAAGAAAATAAGATTTAGAAGTTATATTTTTTACAATTCCAGCAGCTGGAGTCGGAAACTTAAATCCCTGGTTTAACCTACTAGCTGCTTCCTCAATGTCATTTGGGAAGTACGACCATATAACAATGTCTGCTTTGTGCGGATAATTCTTTAGCTGCATAAGCTCAGTTCTTGTACCCCAGCCATTTCCAGCAACTGTTATAACAGCATAAGCTGGTCCAAGATTCTGTGCTAGCACTCCAGAGAAGCGATCAGCTATGTTTTCAATGCCATGTCCTGCTACAAATGAATCACCAACTACTATTACCTTGGTTTTATTTTCTAAATTGTTTTTTGTCCACTCATTATCTCTATATCCAAACGAGTTTATAGGATACCAATATCTCTTAAACCATCGTTGAGAAGAAAGTGTTATGCCAAATCCATCAGACCGGATAAAAAAGAATCTAAAGTATATCTCCAAGCAAGAAAAACAAAGAAAGACAACCAAGAAACTTATTAACAAATTTATAGTTAAAGATTTATAATTTAACAATTTGCTTTCTTCTTCCCTATCTTCCAGGTAAAGCTTAGAAACAATAACATAGCACTGTTATCACCAAAAAGAAATATAATATAAAAGCCTAACAATCATCCTAAAAAAGCAAGAATATGGACATACAAAAATATCTTTTACTACTTATCTTTTTTTTCATTGTAACTAGCTTTGGCTACGCATTCACAAAAAGAATATTAAAGGAAAACAGAATAATTTGTTTGATTCCTCTTTCAATTTGTTTTGGATCGTCTTTTTTTGTAATCCTGTTACATTTACTTTCGCTTATTTTTGGTATTAAACTATCAACCTATATAAGTTTGTTTTTAATTTTTGTTGGGACATTATTTATTTTATTGAAGTATAAAACAACAACCAAGTTAGTGCTTAACTTGTCAGTCTTTCAATTTATTCTACTTTCTCTATTTTCATGCATTGTTGCAGCTTTAACTTTTTGGCACCTTATTATTTTTGGCACTTATGATCCCCTCTATCAAAGTATAGAAGTCATGATAAAAAACTCATATCCTCCTCATCACCCTTATAATTCAGAAATGATAGTTAGTTATCATTTTGGTGTCATTTTGTATGCTTGTGCATTAAGAGTATTTTCCAGTATAGATGTATGGAATAGTTTTATCCCTATCCAAACAATATTTGCATTTGTTACACCTTTTACTATTTTTTGTTTGCTTTTTTCCTCAACAAAAAACTACATACAGTCTTTTATTGGTTCAGTAATCGGTTGCTTTTGTGCAAACTTAACATCCTTTAAGCTATTAATGCTCCTTCCTCAAGTCAACAATTATGACTTTTTTAGTAATGCACACAAAACACTAGTAACAATGAATGAAAGTGGATTTGCTATAAGTACAAGCAAAGCTCTTGTTTCTCCTAATTTGTCTGTTGCAATACCACTTTCAATATTGTTATTTTATTTATGTACTAGAGAGAATGCAAATGGTAAAAGATACTGTTCTGTAATTCTATTTGTTACAGCTTTTTTGTTTTTTAGCTATGAGTCCTTTTACGTGCCAGTTTTAATTTCTGTTTTTCTATATTACTTTTTCTTTTTTATTCTAAGCAAAGATAAGCCAAAGCAACTAATTACATCAATTCTAATAATAGCTTCACTTCTTTTGGGTCCTTTTTTAGTTGGCAGTGTTTTTGTTAATAATGTTAGAGGCATATCAAATCTTTTATATTTCCATCCAAAACTTTATACTTACTCTTGGTCTGGCATACTGAATCAGTTTTATCCCAATGAGTGGTTTGGTAAAAATATGGTTTTATCTAACGGTGATGGGTGTCAGTTTTATAAGATTCCACTTCTATCAAAGTATTTTTTTGTTGAACTGGGGCTACCATTTATTATTTTACCTATTATAATGATCTGGCTTTTCTTTAAAAAGAATTTGATTCTGATTTTCTTTTTCTTAAGTGGATTAATTTCATTTATGTTCCCTTTTTTAATTAGCTACTTACCAAGAGAGATAGAAGTCTTGCGATTCTTCATTTATGCAAGGTATATTTTTTCTATTTTATTTGGGGCTTTTTTAGGCTGGTCGCTGACTGTTAAATTGCCTTATTTAGTTACAAATACTTACCGTTTGATTTTAATTATTGTTATTTTTCTCCAAATACTTCCAGGAATTGTTTGGTTTATACCTAGAAAAATAGCAGAATATGATTATAGGTATAGTCAAATACCCAACCTTGATAAAAAAGCCCTAAGCTGGCTGAGTAAAAAAGTTAAGCCTGGTGATAGAGGATTAGGCCCAACAAATATACCCCACGCACAGTTTGAATTAATTAATATTGCAAGTGTTTTTGGAATAACAGGAGATCCCAAAGTTTTATTTGCAAGTGAAACAAGAAAAACTGCTTTAACCACACTAAACCCATGCTTACTAAAAGAGCTAAAAGTCAGATGGATTTTTTTAAATAATGATTTGTTAACAGTAGTGCCAAAAGAAATGATTGAGAATCTAAAAAATGAAAAACTTTTGTTTCTTCGTTATAAGTGTAAAGATGATAAAGACACAAAAAAGATATATGAGTTTATTCCTAAAAATGTCGATAGGTACTGTACGAATAAAACATATGAGTGGGTTTTAGGAAGGATGTATGATGGTAAGTTTATACAGCTAATTGATTCTGACTCAATGTTAAAGATTGCATTTAATGATAAAGAGATTGCTCTAAATACATTAGAACAATTAAAAAAACGCTTAGATCCTAAAGAAGCATACTGGTATAGAGTAGAAGCAATAAAAATATAAAATGAAAAATAATCTAATCAAATATCTATGTTGCCTTAACTGCAGGGGAGATTTACGGTTAACTAACCATAGCAATGACAATGAAACCACAAATGGTAAATTGAATTGTATAAATTGCAACAAAACCTATGAAATATTGAATGGTGTACCAATTTTTACAAATTTTTATTCAGATCAAAACTATAAAGTAAAAATTACTGCGAAAAACTTTGCATATTCATGGCAAAAGTTTTCAAGAACAGATAAAAGTTTTTACAAGGGACAATTTTTTGACTGGATTAACCCAATAAATGAAGATTTTCTAAGAGGGAAATTTGTTTTAGATGCTGGCTGTGGTAAAGGGCACCACTTAATGACAATAAGTCCTTATGTAAAAGAAGCAATCGGTGTTGATATTAGTGATTCTGCTTTTATAGCATATGAAAACACCAAACATTTACAAAATATTCATATAATTCAAGCAGATTTAAATTGTCTCCCACTAAAGGATGAGATTTTTGATTATATATATTCAGTAGGGGTCGTACACCATACAGAATTCCCTAAAGTAACTACACAAAACCTTTACAAAAAAATAAAAAAAGACGGGGTAATGTCTATTTGGGTTTATGGAAAAGAAAATAATTGGTGGATTATATACCTTATTGATCCAATGAGAAAATTAATAACTTCAATACTGCCACCTCAAATAATCCACATATTATCTTTTTTTCTTGCACTATTCTTATTCCCAATTTTAAAATTAGTTTATTCCCCTGTTAATAAATTTAAGATTCTAAAACCTTTTAGTAAAATACTCTTCTACTATCCTTATTTATCATACATATGTAATTTTGATTTTATTGAAATAAATAATATTATTTTTGATCATCTAGCTGCACCTATTTCACACTACCTAAGTAAAAACGAAGTAAAAGATTTAATAAACTTTAATTCACATAAAGCAAAAATAGAATGGCACAATGAAAACAGTTGGAGAATTTTAATAACCAGATAGGGAGACTACCACTGGCTATTTCTACTAATTATGATAACTATGACAATTGTCACACTTGATAACTAAGTCTAAGCTGTACTGTTAAAATATAAAGCTAATTAAAAAGGGGTGATTATTATGAAAAAGCAAGATAGTTTATTTTTACTTATTGTTCTACTGGTTTCTTTTTCTCTACCACTTTGGGCCTATGCACATGAAGAAAAAGAAATTGAAGGCTTTACAAAAGACTGTAAGTTTTTATACATACTAAGAGAAGATTCAATAGATAAACATAGTTTGCCAAATCTTCAATTAGTAACTTCAGTAGATCTTCCTTCTCGCACAAAAGGAAAATCAATTGAAATTGCTGGACAGTGTGGTGACCCAACTGAAACAATATTAGTATCAGTTAAAAGAAAAGGCCGTAATGGCGGAGAAGCTGTACTTTCCTATAGTGAAGATTTACAACTTATAGGTGAGCTTAGCTTAGACGATGATGATGATGATGATGATGACGATGATGATGACGATGATGATGACGATGATGATTAAATGGAAACTCTCTCGGAACGTTTAAAGCAAAAATTGAATGGCATTAGGAGAACTGCTGTAGCAAACAGCCTTTAGCTTCTTCTTATATGAAGAATTAGGGGGGGGTAATAAATTTTACTTTTGAAGTGTATACTTAAATATAAGTATGAAAGTTCTTGCGATTTCTTGCGAACAAGATGCTGGTGCTGTAATAAACATAAATGGAAAAATTACTGCAGCAGCAAATGAAGAAAGATTTAACAGGAAAAAACTCTATATTGGTTTTCCTGAATTATCAATTTTAGCTATATGTAAAAAAGCAAATCTAGAACCAAAAGATTTTGATTTTATAGCAGTTTCAACTTATAACCACATTTCATCTTTAGACTATAGCAACCCGACTTTCCATCAAAAAATAGGAGAAAAACTTTCAAAAATAAAACTAATTCAGGCTGCTCTAAGGACTAATTTCTTTTCAACCATTGTGAAATATATACATAGGATTAGTCAAAGTCACTATAGAAGCTACATAAAAAAAAGGCTTAGAGAATTAGGTTTTAATCAAAAAGTTTATTTTATTGATCATCATTTATCCCATGCATGTTCATCATATTACACGTCAGGGTGGAATGATTGTTTAGTTGTTACCTTGGATGGTGCAGGAGATGGTGTTTGCTCAAAAGTATTCCTGGCAAAAGAGAATAAACTAGTTGAGGTACATAGTATTCCTTTTTACGGTTCTCCAGGATACTACTATTCTTATGCAACAAACATATGTGGTTTCAAATACGGAAGAGAAGGAAAGCTAACAGGTTTAGCAGCCTTTGGAAACCCTGAAACCACAAAGAACATTTTTGCATCAAGAATTAAATATGATTCAAAGCAATTAAGATTTATCAACCATGGTCATTATTTCAACAGTGAAATAAATTATTTAAGACTTGCACTTAACGGTAGCAAAAAAGAAGATATTGCAGCCGGAATTCAAATCCATCTTGAACAAATGTTAACTTCTTATATTTCTGACTTAATCAAAAAATTTAAAAATAACTCGCCAACAAAACTTGTTTTATCAGGAGGAGTCTTTGCAAATGTAAAATTAAATCAAAAAATTAGCGAACTAGAAAACATTTCAGAAATTTATGTTCACCCTCACATGGGCGATGGTGGATTAGCAGTAGGTGCTTCCTTTGCATTATTAATGAAAAAGAATTTTCCGTTAATACCAACTAAACTTGAAAATGTATATTTAGGTCCTGAATATAGCGATAAAGATATCCTTAATGCTCTTGAATTACATGAAGTGGATTATTATACTCCAACTAACTTAGCTCTAACTATTGCAAAAGCGCTTAGTAGAGGTAAGGTCGTTGCTTACTACAATGGTGCAATGGAATATGGACCAAGGGCTCTTGGACACAGATCAATTTTTGTTAGTGCAAAAGATCCATTAATAAACCATACCTTAAATCTAAGGCTGCAAAGATCAGAGTTTATGCCTTTTGCACCAATAGTTTTAAAAGAATATGAAAACGATTATTTTTTAAACCTGGATCCAAAACATAACTGCACAAAATTTATGACAATCACTATGAATGTAACAAATAAAGCTCTGAAAGACATCCCTGCAGCAGTTCATATTGATGGAACAGCAAGATTTCAATCAATAACAAAAGAGCAAAACCCTATTATTTATAATATGCTGACTAATTACCATTTAATAACCGGTGTTCCTGCAGTTATAAATACAAGCTTTAATATGCATGAAGAGCCAATAGTAGAATCTCCCCAGGAAGCTATTGAATGCTTTAAAAAAGGGCATTTAGATATGCTAGTCATTGGTAATTATGTGCTTGAAAAAGATGAAGCTAACACTAGCGATAAAAGTATTGCTGGGTCAGAAATAACTACTGTTAAGGTATAATTTATAGCTTAATTATGTTACCTGGCAGTCATAAAAAACTAAAAGTCTTAATGGTAAATTACGAATTCCCGCCAATAGGCGGCGGCGGCGGTACCACGACAAGGTTCCTGGCAAAGTACATGGTAAGACTTGGTGCAGATGTAAATGTAATCACTTCAAAGCCAGGAAAAGATGATTATATCGACCATCCTGAAGGATACAGAATTTATTATGTAGGTCCTACTAAAAACAAACTTTCAGGCACACATATACCTGAACTAGCCCGATTTGCACTGACAATGATTTACTACTCAAAATCAGTATTGAAGACTATTCAGCCTGATATTATTCATTGTTTTTTTACTTTGCCATCAGGAAGTTTTGGTTTATTCTGTAAAAAGTTTTGTAACATACCCTATGTGGTTTCCACTCTGGGAGCTGATGTACCAGGATTTAGTATTGGTGACTGGAGGCTTGATGTTTATCATACTTTTACAAAATTTATTTCAAAATCTATCTGGGACAATTCTTCTGCTGTAGTTGCAAACAGCAAATCACTTCATGACACATGTAAAATATTTGCACCTGAAGATGATATAGGCATAATTACCAATGGTGTGGACACAGATCTTTTTTATCCACCAGCAAATAAAAAAACTACAAACGAAGTAAATATTCTTTTTGTAAGCAGGCTAATGCTTCAAAAAGGTGTTGATACTCTTATTAAATCCTGCAATGCATTAAAAGAAAGAGGAATTACAAACTTTAGACTAACCATTGTTGGTGAAGGACATTTAAAAGAAATGATGTTTTCACTGATTGATAAATTTAACTTAGGGAAATACATTGATTTTCTTGGATGGAGAGATTTAGAACAGCTTCCTGAAATTTATAGAAATGCAGACATTTTTATCCTCCCTTCTGTAATGGAAGGGATGTCCAGTGTAACTCTACAGGCTATGGCTAGCGGGTTACCTATTGTGGCATCCAGGGTAAAAGGATTTGAAGAAATATTAGAGGAAAATGTAAATGGATTTATGGCAGATTACAAAAATGAGCAGCAGTTTGCAGATGCTCTTGAAAAGCTAATAAAATCGCCTGAGTTAAGGCAAAAAATGTCACAAAAAAGCATTGAAAAATCAAAACAATTTTCCTGGGAAAGAATCTCAAGGCAGTATATGGAATATTATGAGAAGGCTTTAAATATCAAAAAAACAGAAAAAGAGTTATTATATTTAAAGAAATAAATTCTATTTCTTCTTCTTTAAAGTCAGCACTATAGGTGTATGCATTCCAAAAAGATTTAAAATATTTGCTCCAATATTAGCCAAACCTAATTTTTGAACTAAAGAAACAAGTGGTCTTATTGACTTAAGAGAGGCCCAGTCTGAATAATTGCCCGACGCTAAGCGTTTTTTAAAAATATTCTTACCCCAATCAAGTATTTCAAAATTTTGGGAATTTATATTGTTTAGGATTTTTTTTAGAAATTGAGGACTTATAAGTTGCAAAGTATCAATATAATCAGGGTTTTGCCCTGTAAGTCTTGCATAAATTTTTCCAAGAAATTTATTAGTAATGCATGGCCAAAGTATCCCATAATGCCCTTCCCAGAAAGAAAAATAATTTGGAACAACAAACTGCAAATACCCGCCAGGTTTTAGTACTCTAATGGATTCACTTAAAACTTTTTCAGGATCCTGTACATGCTCAAGAACATTTGTAGAATAAATAAGATCAAATGTGTTGTCATTAAAATCTAGTTTTTCTGCTTTTCCACAGATAACCATATTATTTGGCAAATTGTATTCTTTAAGAAGAGAAAGTGATATCTGATTAAACGGAGAAAACTCATCCTTTGAAGGTTCTACACCATAAGCATCAATATCAAACCTTGTTCTTGCTACTATTAAAAAAGTACCTACTCCAGCTCCAACTTCAAGCAGCTTTCTTCCTTTCAATTCATATTTCTCAAATCTGTTTATTTCAGATTTTAATAACTCAATTTGTTCTATTGCTCTTTCAACAGTTAAAAACTCTTCTGCAATTAGTTTTGTGTCTCTTTTAAGCAAATCCGAAGTTGACTCATTTAAGGCAACAGCCAGTTTATTTAAAAGTTCAGGATCTTTTGAAATTAGTGTAGTCATTGGTTTATAAGAAATACAAGGATAATTCTATCCTGTTTAAGCATTACTGCAAAAAGCATCTTGCGCTCCGCATTTTTCTCCTCAACCCCTCCGCCCAAGAACTGACGGGTCCCCGTCGGGGCATTCGGAGAATAAATGCTACACCGTGCTTTTTGCCAGCTTATATTAAATCATTAACATTCTATACCTCACCTGTAATTACAAGGTAAAAGCCAAAAAATATATAAACCACAAAAAGCTATAATAATTTACGTCTCTGCACCAAAAACATAAAGCAATGAGAAGAAAAGCACTTAAATACTTAGCCTGTCCGGAATGTAATTCTGATCTGGATTTGGAAGGAAATATCTCTGAATCCAACTCACACATAATGTCAGGCAAACTACAATGCAAAGCTTGTTCAAAAGATTTCCCAATTATAAAAGGTGTGCCGTTTTTTTGTCTGGATCCAAACAACAAGATCGTTGAAAAAAATAAAAATAATTTTGCAGACGAATGGATTTATTTTACATCAGTTCTTGATGAAAAGAATGAAAAACTTGCTAAGCATGAACTGGATAGTTACTTTCAACCACTAATTAATTACGATGAGCTTGATAATAAAACCGTTCTTGATGCAGGTTGCGGGGGTGGAAGATTTACTTATGTAACCGGCAGAGAAACAAATGCAAAAGAAATATTTGGGGTTGACTTATCAAATGCTGTTTTAAGCGCATTTAAGAACACAAAAGATAATGAAAAAATTACCATAATACAGGCTGATATTACAAAGCTGCCATTTAAAAAAAAGAGCATTGATTTTATTTACTCAGTAGGAGTTTTACATCACCTACCTGATCCAAAACATGGTTTTTCTTCATTAGTTAAATTTCTTTCTGAAGAAGGTAAAATACTTTCCTGGGTTTATGGAAAAGAAGGTAACTCCCTTTACATTACATTTGCCGATCCTATAAGAAAACTTATCACTTCAAAACTTCCATTCTGGTTGAATCTATTTTTGTCGTTTGTAATATCTTTTATTGTTTGGATAATTATCTGGGCTATATATTTTCCTCTTAATATAATGCTTACAAGGAAGATTGCAAATAAAATTCTTCCATTTAATGAATATTTTGGATTTTTCATGGAAAGAGGATTTGGTGATTTCTGGAGAACTGTAATAGACAAAATGATTCCAACAATTTCTTACTATATAAGTGAAAAAGAATTTAAAGACTGGTTTACTTCAAATAATTTAAATCACAAAATCTTATTCAGAAACGGGCACAGCTGGCTTGGAATTGGAGACATAAAAGGAAACAAAAACCAGGTAAAAAGTAAATCCAACCTTGCTCAAAACAAAGTATAAATAAACGGTGCAAGTGCTGAGCCTTCAGTAAAAACAATTAGTGCTCCTAATAAAAGAAGAAATAAAATAATTGGTGTAAGCCACCATTTTTTTCTTGTCTTTAAAAAACCCCAAAGTTCAGAAAATATTGACAGACTAGCCATACGTTTATTTTACTAAATTGTTCTTAATAAGAAAATTACATATGTTAAAAGCTAACTCCTGTGATAACTCACTGTTGTAATGATCAATATCCACATATAATGCCTTTTGCTTGTCCTGTTGAATATCAGCCAGCCAGAGAAAATCACTACCTAGTTTATCTTTAATTTCAGCCATTTTTTTATAACCAAACTTAGAATATGTAAATCTACCAAACCCTTCTTTTGCAAACCTGTGATATTTCAAATCATAGTTATATGTAGGAGCAGGCTGCCAGACAAAAAGAGTTTTTACACCAAATGCTTTCCCGGCATTCTCCATTAGTTTTTTATTTGCCAAATAACGGTTAATCGTATCATTTATTAAATCAGGTTTATTATATTTTTCTTCATTCAAATCAAGCGCTAAGTCAGAATGTTTATTATTCCCTCTTAATTCTTCTAATAATTTAAGTAAAGGTATCCTGAACAAAATACCACCACCTGTTTCAACAAAACGTGCCAGCTTGTCCGTATACAAGGGTTCATCATTGTAATAATAAAAATCATTAATACCATCAATAAAAATTGCTAAATCCGACATGTAACCATTTGAAAGTAATTTCTCAAATAAAACTCTTTCCTGTGAAGAAAAATAATTACCTCTGCCAAAATTATAAACACAAACTCTTTTATTTCTTAAAGACAAACTTAAACATTGCTGAATTCGGGAGGCAATAGTATGGTCATCAGGAACACCATAATTAAATGTAGTTGAACCTCCAAAAAGAAAAATATTGAAATTATTAGTATCAGGCGGCCATGGACCCTGGTCTTTTACAATCCTAAAGCCATTTTCACTAACATTTACATATTTGCCTTTAAATGGTCTTTCTTTAAAAAGTGTATATGGTTCAAAAATAAAAGACCTAGACCATGTTTCCCAAAGCAGCTCATTTATTTCATCCGATTTCAGATAAGGATAGATTTTATCCAGAGGTTCGCTGTATTTCAAAAATATCTGATTCCTGTAAAAACCCAGATCCCTAATATTAAAATATAAAAACAGTCCGACATTTACTAAAATAAAAAGTATAAGGGTATTAAAAAGTATCATTGCAATATTTTTATACAGCTCAATACTATTTATAAAAAATTGTCTGTCAAATCTTGTAAAAATCAGAAACAGCCCTGAAACAATAAAAATTAAATCAGCAAGCCAGAATGGAAACCGGTTATTAAATTCTGACAAGGAATATGAGCTAAGAAAGTTTCTAAGGATAAACTCATTAAATAAAAACCCAAGTATTATAAGTAAAACACCCAGAACGTTTTTAAAGCAAAAAAATGAATTAGTATTGTTTTTCATAACTTTCTTTATTTATATTCTCATTATTTCTTTTTATCCAGTAACTATCAGATTTATTATTGAAATTAATATCTAATGTATCTTGTCCTGATATCTTAAGGATAAGTCCTAGAGGAGTTATAACAAAATAAAATAAAATACCTAAAATAACCCTTGTTACAAAAAAACCAATTACTATTGCAAAAGTCATCCATATTTTATGTATTGGAAGAAGTGCAACAGGAGCAATTAAACCAAACAAGACAAGAAATATTGAAATTGCATAAAAATATGGATAAAAGCTTTTGCTTCGTAAAAGAAATAAAGTAGCAAGCAATCCAAAAACTGCTCCTACGATGAGTCCAAACTCTCTGAGTTCTTTCCTGGTACTTTTTATTTTTCTTATTTCGTCTATAAGCATAGTCTAATCCAACTCAAACTCCCTAAGCCAGTCAATATCCTTATCAAGAGGTTTTTGTTCTTTTTTCTCAAGCAGAAAATTTTCCATAATTAAATAATCCATATTTGTTCTCATAAAACACAGATAAGCTTCTTCAGGAGAACATACTATAGGTTCACCTCTTACATTAAACGATGTGTTTATAATTACAGGACAACCATACTTTTCGTAAAATCGTGAGATAAGCTTGTGATACAAAGGATTATCATCCTTAGATACAGTCTGAACTCTTGCAGAGTAATCTACATGCGTTACTGCAGGAATTTTTGATCTTACAGAAAAGAGTTTATTTATGCCGTGTAGTTCTTTTTCGTTGCTAGTGACATTATTTCTAACACTTTCTTTAACAGGAGCTACAAGCAGCATATAAGGACTCTCCTGGTTTAAATCAAAATACTCATCTGATTTTTCTTCGAGCACCGAAGGTGCAAACGGTCTGAAACTTTCACGAAATTTTATTTTCAGGTTCATTTCTTCCTGCATTTTAGGAGACCTGGCATCACCAATTATTGACCTTGCACCAAGAGCTCTGGGACCAAATTCCATTCTTCCCTGAAACCAACCTATTACTTTCTCTTTTGCAATTAAATCAGCTATAACTTCTACAATTTCATTGTCAGCAAGTTCTCTATATAAAATATTTTTTGTTTTTAAGAAATCAAGTATGTATTTTTTGTCAAACGCAGGTCCAAGGTATGAACCTTTCTGAAGATCTTTTCTGCTATTTGTTAATCTTTTATTTCCAAGATACTGGTACCAGACAAAAAGTGCTGCACCCAGTGCACTGCCAGCATCACCACTAGCAGGTTGAACCCAAACCTCTTTAAACGGTCCTTCTCTAAGGATTCTTCCATTACCAACACAATTTAAAGCAACCCCACCAGAGAGGCATAAACTCTTCAACCCAGTTACTTTATAAGCATGTTTTGACATACAAAGCATGATTTCTTCAGTAACATCTTGTATAGACTTTGCTATATCCATATAATGTTGAGTTAATTTTGACTCTGATTTTCTGGGTTTGCTTTCGAAAAGTTTATTGAAATTTTCATTTGTCATTTTAAGTCCGGCACAATAATCAAAATATTTCATGTTCAATTTAAAAGAACCATCATCTTTTAAATCAATTAATTCTTTTAATATTAAATCTTTGTATTTTGGTTCGCCATAAGGAGCAAGCCCCATGAGTTTGTACTCACCGGAATTTACTTTAAAACCTGTATAGTAAGTAAAAGCAGAATAAAGAAGTCCAAGTGAATGCGGAAATCTCATTTCATAAAGAAGTTCAATATTATTATTTTTTCCAATTCCAATGCTTGATGTAGCCCATTCCCCAACACCATCCATGGTTAAAATTGCTGCTTCAGTAAAAGGAGAAGGGAAGTATGCACTTGCAGCATGAGATTCATGGTGCTCAGGGAAAATAATTTTCCCAGTATACCCAAGCTCTTTCCGGATTAAATTTTTCATCCAGAGTTTTTGTTTAATCCATAGAGGAATTGCTTTTATAAAAGACCTTATACCAAAAGGAGCATAAGCCACATACGTTTCTAGTATTCTTTCAAACTTAATAAAAGGCTTATCATAAAAAGCTACAAAATCAAGATCTTTTACTGATATTTTTCCTTCCTGGAGACAGTAACTAATTGCATTTTCAGGGAATGCAAAATCATGTTTTTTTCGAGTGAATCTTTCCTCCTGTGCTGCAGCAATAATATTTCCATCCTGCACCAGGCAGGCAGCACTATCATGATAAAAAGCTGATATTCCTAAAATGTTCATGAGGATCAATAGTTCTTACCACTAAATTTTTTGTCCTTGGGTTTTTCATACTTATAAACCACGATCTGAGCATCATTGTTAAATCCATAAAGCTTGTAACTGTCATTTAAAATTGGAGCACCCATTAAAACCATTTCTTTGTTGTTTTGAAACAGCCAGTCCGATGGTCTTAAGAACAGGTACTCAACAGGTTCCGGGAGGATTGAGTTAACTTTTAATAACTGCTCATTTGTAGCATCTTTCATAATCTGTCTTATAGGATATTGGGTAAATGTAGTATGAATACCATCATTAAAATAAATAAATGCAGGCTTTTCATCTTTTACAACCGATTTAATAAGCTCATCGTTAAACTTTGCTCTTTTGTGAAAATTATGTTCATAGTCTATATAATGCCTGATTGAAGAAAGAAATAAAGGAAAATATAAAAACACAAGAAATGAACCAGCAATTACTTTACTAGCGACAGGATGATCAAATGTAAAAGGCTCAAAATAAGAAACCTGGTGTCTTAAAAGTATCCATAATGCAGGAATTGAAAGCGGTAAATAATACATGTTATAACGCCATAAATTCTCATGATAGGTTTTCATTATTGAACATAAAATTAAATTAAAAACTACAACAGAAGATATTGCAGTAACAGTAAATAGTTTTTCAACAGCTGAAAGTTTCTTCCAGCTTATACTAGCGAGAATTGTCATAAATAAAATCATTAAAAAATAAATCCCGTTCAGCACATAGCAACAGGTAGTTCCAAGAACTGAATTCCTGAAAGATGCATAATCATCAGCTATGCGGGAAATAGCAGTAGGATAAACAAAGTAAGAACCAACAATAACTTTCAGAAAATAATGATAATTCGATAAAAAGTTGTTAGGGAAATCATTAAACACTCCCCCTAAAAACTCAGCATATGCCTGTTTCATTTCCTGCTGATGTGAAAAGTTCACCATTGGAGCGACAGGGTAAAACACAAATTGTTTAAAGACATAAAATAAGGCTGCAAAAATCAGCAATGCAATTCCTACAAATGCAGGAAAAGGAAGTACTGTTTGAATTTTTCTTCCTGTAATTTTCTGGTTATAAGCCAGAAATAAAAATACTACAGAACCAAAAAGGTATCCTATAAATATTGTTTTATAAAGCCATAAGACTGTAAATGATAATGCAAGCTTTAATAGAGTCAGATAACTAAATTTTCCTTTTTCATAATCTTTTAGTATTAAAAATACTGATCCTGAAAGCAAAAGACAGCCAAACTGTTCCATCATCCCCGAGTCACAGTTTTTCATTACTGTAGGGAAAAATAAATATGACATTGAAATTAAAAATGAAAGTTTATGATTTTTATTTGTAAGAATAAGCGAATTAAAATAAAGAAATAAACAAACCCCTAAAGCCGCAACCCAGGTAGAAAAATAACCTACAGTTAAAGTCGAACCAAAAAGTTTAAAAAACAAAGCAATATAAGTAGAAGATATTGGAAAGTTAATTAAATGATGAGGAAATCCATAATTTAAGAGTCCCATCACTGTATAAGATCTGGCACCAAAATGAAAATCCTCTGCAATACCACGAGCCACAGAAAGATAAGCCACTTCATCCCACCCAAGTCTGTGTGGCAATGCAAACTGACAGACAATATATGAAACAAGCCACACACCAAAAATCAGACTAAGATAAAAAATATTTCCTTTTGATTTTTTTAACTGTGAGTTTTTAATATTAGTATTTTTATCCAGAGTTTTAGTTGTCATTTAAAATCCTTTTTTTAAGTAAAAATCCAATCAACCCTAACGAGAGAGTAAAAAGCGCAATTCCCTGCAAAATCATAAAACCCATAATTCCAAGCGAACTATTAAGAAGATTTGAAAATACAGGTATTAAAAGAACAACAAAACCTAAAACACTTATCAAACCTGATGTAAGCATAAATATTTTAATAGGATTATATAGTGTAATGGTTTCTACAAGTATCTGTGCTGATCTTAAAATATCCCTCAGGTATTTTACTTTTGATTTACCTATTCTCTGTCTGTATTCAATAGGAAAATAATGTACAGAAAGCCCTTCCAGTATAAAAATCAACGTGGTTGAAAGTGAGAATGAAAATCCACTGGAGGTATTTGGCAGATATCTTAAAACGACATCCCTTTTAAAAACCCTGAGTCCTGAATTAACATCCTGAATTTTCTCACCTGCAACAAATTCTGCAATTTTCTTTAAAAGATATCTGGAGAGTTTTTTTATGGAAGGATCAAAAGATTTTAAATTACTTCTTTTACCAATTATCAAATCATATCCTTCCTCAAGTTTTCTCACCATAAGCAAAACAGATTCTATGGGATATGTAGTATCTGCATCAGTAACAACTATAATTTCCCCAGTTGCAGCTAGTATGCCTTTTTTAATTGAGTAGCCATAGCCTTTATTATATGGATTTCTTAAAAGTTTAATGTCCTTTCTGCTTTTTAAAATCTCATGTGTCCCGTCAAAGGAACCATCATCTACAACTATAATTTCATGAATAGCTTTTCCCAGATAAAAATTAATTTCATCTAATGTGCCTTCAATACCGCTTCTTTCATTAAAACAAGGAATTATTAGTGAGATTTTGTCCATAGCTTTGTAAAAATTATTCAAGTACCAATTATACTTTAAAGAAAGCCTAAAATAGACTGGATATAGACCCAATTACTTACTGTTATTTAGATAATTCCTTGTATATCTTGGAATTCCTGTATTGCTTCCTGAGTAACGATTTGATACTATATTTCTATAGCTTACACTTTTATGTAATATATAGAAATGAACTTTAAAGAAGTAAAAGATAAATTCAAAGACTATCTGATTATTGATAACCAATCGATTAATTTAACACAGAATCCATCTTATTTCAGGAGACAAATTTCAGAATGGAAAAAAAAAGATTGGTTGATAGAACTTAGAAGAGGAATGTACGTCATTAATGACCTATACTTTAAAGAAAAAATCTCACACCTCTATATAGCAAATAAAATATACACTCCATCATATATAAGTCTAGAGTATGCATTATACGAATATGAAATAATACCTGAGACAGTCAAAGTAGTTACTTCTATTACCACCAGAAAGACTGCAAGATTTAAAAACAAATTTGGGCAGTTTAATTACACAAAAATTAAAAATGAGTTGTTTTTTGGATATAACCTTATTAACCATCAAGGTCAAAATATTTTTTATGCTATCAGAGAAAAAGCTATATTAGATTTTATTTATATTAACCTGAGTTCATTTAAAGAGACAGAGGAAGATTTCCACCACTACAGATTTCAGAATCTGGAAAGTATTTCCTGGAAAAAATTAGAAGTATACTTAAAAAAATTTAAAAGTAATAAATTAAAAAGAGTAATAAAGCTACTTAAGGAATATCATAAAAAGGAGAAATATAGGAATCTGTAAAATGCTTGAAATAATAGAAAATAAAATCAAAAAAGGTAAAAATAAGGAAGAAAAGACAAATATCCTTAGAGAATTCCTTCAAATACTAACTTTAAAGATTCTAAGAGACAAGAATGCATTTTTAAATATTGCTTTTATTGGGGGAACTTGCCTAAGGATACTCTATGATTTGAAACGTTATTCTGAAGATCTGGATTTCTCATTGACTTCAAAAAAAGGATATAGTTTTTTAACTCTTCTGGAAAATCTGAAGAAAGAGCTTGAGTTATACAACATACAAACAGACTTTAAATATAAAACAGGAACAGTTAATAATTGTTTTATAAAGTTTAAGGATGTGCTTCAGAATTTTGATCTACATCACCATAGAGATGAAAAACTCTCAATTAAACTTGAAATTGATACTAATCCACCAAGCGGAGCAAATCTTGAAGAAAGGATAGTTAATAACGAGTTTATTTTAAATTTAATAACCTACGATTTACCTTCGCTAATGGCAGGAAAACTTCATGCCATAATGTGCAGAAAATATGCAAAGGGAAGAGATTTTTACGATCTACTTTGGTACCTGACAAAAAAAATAACTCCAAATATAAAGCTTTTAAATAATTCAATCGTTCAGACAGAAAAAGAGGACTCAAAAATTACAGAAGACAACTGGAGGGAGATCCTTTTAGGAAAAATTAAAACCATAGATTATAAAAAAGTTCGGAATGATGTCTCCACATTTCTAGAGACAAAAGAAGAAGCAGAATTGATCAAACTAAGTAGCTATGAGGGTTTACTCAGTAATTAAAAGATTACGAGTGAGATTTTATCAATAATCGCTCTAAATCTAATACTTTTTCTAGCAAAAGATTAACCAGTTTCGATACTACGCCAAAAGTCATCTGTTAGAAAATCAGTGTTAAATCTTAAAGCAGGTGAAAATAATAAAAAATTCTCATCCAATTTTAGTAATGAACTATTAGCATTGTTAATTATTTGTTGAATATCAGAAACGATATATAAAGAGTTCAATAAGTTAATGCAACCAGAACGAAAAACCATACTCATAATTTTCCTAACCAAAGATATATCACCGACAGGGAATACACATTGTGAGATTATTTTGCCATTATCAACTTCAATATCTACATAATGAGTAGTACTACCAACAAATTTACAACCTGCTTCAATAGCTTCATTCACAGTTTTATCTCCAATTAAAGCTCTAAACGAAGGTAGCAAAGAGTAATGTAAGTTTATTAATTTATTTCTATATGAACAAACTATATCCTTATGAATAATCTTATGAAAAGTAGTTATTATAAAATCTGGTTTTAACTTACTCAATAATGTTTGTAATTCGTGATAAGTATCTTTTGTATAAGAAACAATATAAGATGAAAAATTATTATTTTTGGCAATTTGCAATGCACCACACTCCCTATCTGCAATTACAGCCTCTATCTTAAATTCCTTAGATGAAATCTCTTTAATGTATTTAGCAATAAAATTTAAATTGCCACCACCACCTGATACTAAAAAAATTAATTTTTTCATAACTTAAACTAAGACTTCAAAGCAGTATTAAAGCTTTTCATGTAAGAAAGTGCATTTGGTCCTTCATTAAAAAGAAGATCAATTACGCTTACTTCATGAACAAAAGCTCCATGCAACTGATTATATTCAGGATAGTTAGAATAATCGATATATTCTATTTTTATCCCATTTAATGTAAACAGGGATTCATCCAAATAATTTTTAGCAGACGGACCTGTAACATAGCAAGAAGCTCTAAGCTCCTTACAAATGTTCACTAATCTTTCTGTCTTTTCCCCTATTAAATTAAAGCTGGAAGAGCAGCTAAGCTTTGTTTTTATACCTAACAGCTTACATATTTCTTGAATAAATTTATAATTTATCTCACATAATAATTTTACATCTAGATTCATATACAAACTTTCAAATCTCTCTTTATAATCGCTGAAATACTTTGCCTTTGAATAATTATTAGAAATCGCTGTCCAGTGCTTTCTGTTCCAATTGGAATTTGCAACTTGTGTGTCCATAATAGTTTGAGACAAGCTTTCAATCCTAACCGGTATAGTAAGCCATTGCACCCCCTGATTAGTTTTTATCCTGTTCCTATTTCTCCAGTCATTTTTAGTATATTGAACATTATCATAAAAAATAAATTCATCAACCATATTAATTAGATCAAAATAACCTTTCCAGGGAATATAATTTGACTGTAAAATTGCTATTTTTTTCTTCAAAGACATTTCAATTATAAATATTTCTAATTATTGTATTTGGTCTGTTTTTTACTTGTAAGTATGTTCTGCCAATATAAATACCAACAATACCTATAGAAAAAATTATTAATCCTCCAATTAAATACAAAGATACCATCATCGATGTCCATCCAAGTAAAACCTCTGAACTACCAAATAACCTCTTTAATATCAAATAAGCTGCACAGAGAAAAGAAATTATTGACATTATAAAACCCAAAACACAAATATACAAAAGCGGTTTATTACTAAAGGAAAATATTGCATCTGCTGCAAGTGAAAGTTTTTTCAAAAAAGTATAGGTACTTTTTCCTTTATCAGCCTTATGGACAGGAACAGCTACCTGTTTAAAGCCTGCTAACTGCATAAGCCCAAGAATAAAAACATCTTTCTCCTTAAACTGTAATAAATTGTTAACGTAAGATTTTTTCATCACTCTTACAAGGATAGTTCCTTCATGCATAAATATATCGCCAATAAAATTAAACAATTTATAAAATAGCTTACCAAAATATGTTCCTCTTCTGTCCTCCAAGTACCCATAAACTACGTCAGTATTTTTCAGATCTTTTTGCATAATCCCATAAAAAGTTAACAGTAAGTCAGGATCTTCTTCCAAATCAGAATCAACTAAAAAAACATAATCTCCTTTACAATGTTCAAGTCCAACAATAATTGCTTTGTGATGCCCAAAATTTCTTGACAACTCTACAAGACGAACCTTTTTATCTTTTTCAATAATTTTTTTGGCAATTCCACATGAATTATCAGTTGAACCGTCATCTACAAAAATTATTTCGTAATCATTAGAAATTTTAGAAGCTGCAGAAATAGTCCTTTGGTAAAACTCTTCAACATAATGCTCAGACTGATAAAGCGTTGTAACTATTGACAAAAACGGCATACTTAACAAAATACTACTTTGTCGCTATAAAACCAATGTATTTATACAAATTCTTAGATAAAGGCAATGCTTTTTGCAACAACTCATCAACTATTTCAGCATTTTTAAATCTTTCATCTTTGTCCTTAGTTGAATCATTAATTATGGCACCTTGACCAATATACCAATAATAGAAAAAATCAATTTTAGAAAATCCTATTTTTAAAAGCAGCTTTTTCATTTCTTCTTCCTTAAAACCACCTAAAACGTTTTTACCGTATTCAGCATAATCAACTATTTCTTTTGGAAGGCCAAAGTTCTTTTTAAAATCCTCATCTTTATATTTCACCATTTCAATTTCTCTCATTACAATAGGATCGTATCCTCCGTTTCTTTCTAAATTATTTATAATTTCCCATAAGTAGAAATTTGGTTCTAGATCCACATAAAACTTGCCGCCTTTTCTCAATGCTTTATAAGCAGTTTTCAAAGTAGGTTCAATATCATATAAATGGTGCAGAAATGAATAAGCAGTAGCTATATCATAAGTTCCACTTTCAACCGAAAATGATCCCGTATCATGTTTAAAAGTTTGAATTTTTGCACTGCCAGATTTGTCAACCTTATCTAACATCGCTTGCGTAACATCAATACCATGGATTTCTTGAACATATTTTTTTGCTATGTCAATAATAAATCCTGTTCCACAGCCTAAATCTAAAAGCCTCTTAGCATTTGTTTCTTTAACTAGCTTCAATAATTTGGCTTCCACTTTTTGAACATTTTCAGGTCTAAAATGTGGTTCACACATCTTATAATCATCCGCTAACGTCCCATGAAATGAGATATTGGCATCAATTACTTTCTGATACAAGTCTGTATTCACCATTGCTATTCAACCTTTTGTTTAAATTTTCTCTTTTCAAGCGGAACATAATACTCATCATATGATGCTGGTATTTGTGCATAGAAGCCAAGTTTTTGTAACGCTCTTTCAGAATAATTAGAAATATCAATTCCAGACATAGCTCTTGGTATATCAACTCTTTGCTTCATCCAAGGTCTACACATATTAAACGTTAAGGCATGTCTCCATTTATTGGTTTTATTATGACCACCTAGGTGCCAAGTCCTAGCATTGAAAAACCATACTGTTCCTGCTTTAGCAATCAGTCTTTTAGCATGACTAAAAAAATATTCCTCAGAAGGGGGTTCATAAGTATTCTGAGAACACGGCAAAAACCATGTTGCACCATTTTCTTCAGTAAAATCATCGAGTAAAATTGTCGCCCCCATATTGGTGATATACCCTGGAATTATTCTTGGAGAATCTACATGTATTCTGGAAGAATAATTACCACTACTTGGCGGCATTGATGAGGAAATATAAGCATAAACAATACAACCATCTCCTAAAATTAAATTAAATGGTTCCATCATTTTAGGATTGTCAAAGATTTCAATAAATGCTCCTCCATAAAGAGAACATAACATCACCATTCCATAATCACTATAATCTTTACCATTGTGGTAAGTTGCTTCACTTTGAATTGCATCCTTTAATTCATTCTTCATCTTATTAATAAAATCACGATCTAAAATATTTTCTACAATTGAATATCCTTGAGATTGAATATCATTTATGAATTGCTCTTTATTAAGGATGGTTTTTAACATTTGGTTCAACTAAAAATTATAGATCAATTTATTATAGTAGTTATAAAAATCATCCTTAAGGATTAACAAGAATTAATACATATTTCAAAGAGCCAATATTCATATTTTCTTTGCGATTAAAAGAAGCGAGCTACCAATCGGGCTTTTAAAGCCCAATTTAATCATGCAATATTCTATAAATAATATTTTTTCAAAGAAAAAATTCATTGATTTTCCAATTTTCAGCTCGGATAAAACATCGTATTGTTCCTTTTTAAATCTAGACATTAACCTAGACACAATTACCAACGGTAATAATAGAAAAACAAATGACGTCATGTAAATCACTTTAAAACCAGCATACTCAACTTTTGTTTTTAATTCCAAAGCAGTATACCTTCTCACATGATGCCCTTCTTCATCATATCTGCTCCACAAAAAAGGATGTTGTGGAACAGTTAAAATAATTCCCCCACCAGATTTTAAAGCTTTATTAATTTCACATAAAACTTTCTCATCCTGTTTTATATGTTCTAAAACATCAAAGGAACCAATTACATCAAATTCCTCTTTAAAAGGAATACTAGTAGCATCGATTTGAAATAACTTAGCTCTTGAAACTCTTTTTGAAGCAAACCTTAAACCTTCTTGATGAATTTCACTTCCATACAAATCTAAAGATGGGAATTCTTTTTCAATACCAGATAAAACAAAACCAGTCCCACAGCCTATTTCCAGAAATTTGTTTGTATTCTTAAAATACTTACCTAATACCCATAATATTAATTTATTCCTAATTCTAAACCAAAAATGTTTTTCTTCTGATGAAGCCAGTTTTTCAAAATGACTAACTTCAAACCCTGCATTCACTTTGTTAGATATTAATAAGAGCATATTTTACTTTTATCGTTATCAACTGAAACAGATTTAGAGACAAAATAGTTTTTTATTTTATCAATTACATACTCCTGCTCTTCTTCTGTAATTTCATTATAAAAAGGTAACCTTAACAGTCTTTGACTAACATCTTCTGTTACAGACAAATCACCTGTTCTATAACCTAGTTTACTTCCCATAGGAGATGTATGAAGCGGTATATAATGAAAAACACTTTTAATACCATTACTATCCAAATGTTTTATTAGATTATCTCTTTCTTTCTCATTTTTTAAAAGCATGTAAAACATATGATAGTTAGGGGTGCAACCATTTGATATCTTAGGAAGTTCAATTAAATCTTTTTTTTCTAGCTCATTTAAAGAATTAAAATAATTATCAAATATTCTTTTTCTTATCTTGTTAATCTCATCCATCTTTTCTAGTTGTGCAAAAAGAAAAGCCGCCAATATATCTGAAGGCAAATAAGAACTGCCAATATCTACCCATGTATATTTATCAACTTCTCCTCTAAAAAACTTACTTCTGTTAGTCCCTTTTTCTCTGATAATTTCAGCCCTTTCAATAAATTTTTCATCGTTAATTACAAGAGCTCCACCCTCACCACATATATAATTTTTTGTTTCATGAAAACTATAACAACCCAAAGTACCAATTGTACCCAAATACTTATTCTTATACTGTGCATTTACAGCCTGGGCTGCATCTTCTACTACATAAAGATTATATTTTTTTGCAATATCCATAATTCTATCCATATTGCACGAGATTCCTGCATAATGAACAGGAAATATTGCTTTTGTTTTTTTTGTTATTTTTTCTTCTATAAGATTTTCATCTATATTTTTAGTATCTTTCCTTATGTCCACAAAAACTGGTTTTGCACCTCTTAGCATAAAAGCATCTACAGTAGATACAAAGGTAAATGATGGAACAATAACCTCATCTCCTTCTTTTAAATCAAGTAAAATAGAAGCCAACTCAAGAGCATGAGTACAGGAAGTGGTAAGCAGAATTTTTTTTGCACAAAAGCACTTTTCTAATAATTCATGACATTTTTTTGTAAATTGCCCGTCACCAGAGATGTGCCAATTTGACATAGCCTCTTGAATATATTTAAGCTCATTTCCAGAAAAAGATGGTTTGTTAAAGGGTATTCTACAAATGCTTTTTTTCATAAATTATCTTTTCTAAATGATACCAAGATAGAACCTTTGCTATAAGAGTGATACAAATACTAATATTAATTAGTAGTCAAATCTGCAGAATTAATGCTATTTAAGAGATCTCTGGCTTCTTCATTAAATGGGTTATACGAAAGCAGGGAATTTAGGGATTTCACTGCATCACCATGGTACTTGTTCTGAATAAAATATTTTGCAGCTGTTATATACAAAAAATCTTCTCTAACACTAACCCTCCTATCGTCTTGGACAGCTTCTCTAAAATTGCTTAGTGCATCTTCAGTTCTCCCAAGCTGCATATAAAAATACCCTATAAACAAATGTGGATATGAATAGGCAGGATTCAGACTAATATAGTTTTTAATTATTCTTTCTGCTTCACTCACATTATTTGACTTAATAGCAATTTCAATAAATCTTAAATCATAAGAATGCTTAAAGCCGGGGGATTTCTTAATAGCTGTTTTCAAAGCATGCCATGAGTCTTTCCATTGATTAGAATCTTTTAAGAACTTAGCCACTTCATACCATCCCAGCCAGCCATCATTAACACCAACTGCTGTATTTAATGCTTTAGATAGTTTTTCATACTGACCAGAATAATATAAAAATTTAAAGATTCCTCTAAATGCATAAAAATTATAGGCCATCTGCATTGGACCATATTTAGTCGACAGGCTTGGCTTCAAATCCAGATATGCACTCAACCACTCACCAATTAACTTACCAAATGCATTTTCATTTAACCACTGCGGAAGTTCTTTTTCTCTATGTTCTGTCCATCCAATATCAAGTGCTCTTGCATAATAAGTAGGCTTATTCCATAACGGTGCTTCCTTTGCACAATATATCCACTGACTTAATAGATCCTTACTCGATGGTAAATAGTAAATAGTTCTTGTAAGCAAAAACAAAAAAATTGGAATAGATAAAACGATTAAACATTTTCTGAAACTTGTTCTAGAACAGCTAAAAATAAAGCTCAACAGTGCAAACATCAATCCTAAGCCTGGAGCATATAAATAACGAACTCCAACAATAGTAAACAACGGAAATATTTGAATAAAAAGCACAATTGAAATAAAAAACCAGGATATTCCAACTGAGTACAAAGGATTTTTTTTATACATAAAACCAACAGATAGAATTAAGCAAAGAACAAGAGTTTGACAAAACAAACTATACGGGCTAAACAATGAACCACCTACCATGTACCATTCAGCTTTTGAATCCATTAATCCAAAAGGCCAAAAAAATAATTTAAAATAATGAACTATAAGTTGTGGTGAAAGCCATATTGCCCTAAGTAACATACCTTTAATCCCACCAATATCAGTCCATGACATAAGCTCATTTGATACAGATGTATTAAAAATATTTCCATCAGAAGCTAAAAATCTTAAACTTAAATACAGTGGTATTGTGAAAAATATGGGTATACTTAGGTACCAATATTTTCTATTAAAAAGACCTGTTCCTTTTAAATAATAACTCATCAAATAAAGCAACACAGGAAAGAAAAAATAGCTTTCTACAGACATTAACGCTATTAAAAAAAATAAGTTGGCAAGTGTTATATAAATCCATTTATAAGTAAAAGTATCGTTCTCCACAACTTTTAAATTAAAATAAATAAAACATAGACAAAAGGCAAAGCCCATCACACCAGCACCAACAAGAACTCTAGTAGACATCTGGACATTTACCGGATGCATTATCCAAAAAGCTACTACCATTACAGAAAACAGTTTATTCTTAGTAATACTGTGAAAAACTAGAGTAGCAAAAATACATACTAATGATTGGACTAATAAATGATATAAATGAAATCCAAAAGGATAAGCACCTGCACCAAAGATTTTATTTACTAAAAAATATTGTAAATAGTACATTGGTAAATAATGAACCCCTGAATATTGACTGGTATCATAAAAACTTTTAAGCATTAAATGAAAGTCTTTTGCCTGTGGACTAATTACCATGGGATCATCACCCCATACAGCACCATAAAAAACTGACTGTGAGTAAATCAAAAGAAACATAATTGATGGAATTAGATAGTAATATCTCTTAAGTACATCCTTTAACATATGAACTATTATTATATAGGCTTTACTGAAAAACTTAGAGCTCAGACCTCCCCACCAGAGAGAACAGAAGAGAAGATATATCGTTTTTCTAAATAGTGTACTAATTACTGCTTAAATGATTAAATCTGATAGGATGGGCTAACAATTATGGATAGACAAGTGGAAATTAAGGTATTATAATAAGTATCTGAATTTCCGTATTGGTCAATTCAAATACTTATTGAAAACTATGAAAGAAAAAATTTTTCTAAGAGAAGTTTTACATTTTTGCTTTCTTGAGCACTTACTTAAAATATCTGATCCGAAAATATATATTCTTAAAGGGGGGGTCAATTTAAGATTCTTTTTTAACAGTCCAAGGTATTCAGAAGATATGGATATTGATGTAATAGCTGGCAATGTATCTACTTTGAAGAAAAATGGTTATAAGATATTAAACGACAACGGGTTTAAAAGAAAATTGCAGACATTTGGCATAGAAGAAATAAGTGTTAATGATCCTAACAAAGCAAAACATACGGAAACTACTCAAAGATTTAAACTAAAAATTATAACAAGTTCAGGCGAATCATTACCAACCAAAGTAGAGTTTTCCAGACGAAAAAGAGTACAAAATTTATATGAAAGTAGTTTTGATCGAATAAGCACAACTGTAGCAGAAAGACATAAAAGACTTTCATTTTTATGTCAACACTATTCTGGTTCTACTGCTATTATTCAAAAAATAGAAGCATTGTCTGGGAGATCACAGGTGCAAAGTAGAGATGTTTTTGACATTTTTATTTTATCTATTGGTGGATATGAGAAAGGATTGGATATAGGTAGATTAGATAATAAAATAATTACCAAATCCAAAGAAGCAGTATTGTCGCTTAACTACAAAGATTTTCAGGGACAGGTTCTGGAATATTTAGATGATGAAAATTTAAAACTTTATTCAGAATTACAAGTCTGGAAAGAAATGAAAGAGAAAGTTGTAGGAATGTTGTCTGTATGAATATTAAATATTTACAACAGGAAATTATTTTTACTACCAATAGTTATGCATGCTCTAATGACTTAGCATTGTCTGCTGCTTCTAAACAATTAAACAGGCTTTATAAGAAGCACATAATAGAAAAAGTTACTCGTGGTGTATGGGCAAATATTAATCATCCTTATTACAACCCTTTAGCTGCAGTACCTTATTTACTTGGAAAAGAACAAGGCTATATATCTTTTTTAACTGCCTTACATTCCTACGGCATTATTTCTCAAATTCCTTCAAAGGTTCAGATAGCTACTACTGGACATAAAAGAGAATTAAGAAGTTTAATTGGACGCTTTGAATTTATTCACTTGGCACCTTATATGATGAAGGAAGGTATTAAATTAAGTGACAATAAATCTAACTACTTCATTGCTTCTCCTGAAAAGGCTCTCCTTGATACTTTATATATTTCTACTCGTAAAGGTAAAAGATTTTCATTGCTACCCGAGCTAGATCTGGAAGATTTAAATATGAAGAAATTAAAAAATCTAATGAATAATAGTATTAAAAGTACAGCAATTAAAACTGCAATTGAAAAATATATGTCAAAAAATAAAGATTTTTAATTTTGTTTAACATTTAAATATGGTTTCTGTTAAAGGCTATAAGGATTAAAGCTCCATAAGTCCTGTGGAATGTAATAACCTTATGTTTAAGCAAATTTCAGGCAAATTTACACTGGAGCTACTACTAAGTCAAACTAATAAGCTCTTTGCTATCATATGAGTAAATATGACCCAAAGTAATACAAAACAAACAAAACAAAAAGTTTTACTTTTAAATCTGCCAGGTAAACAGCAATATCTGAAAGACTATTACTGTAATAACATCTCAAAAAGTAATTATCTTCATTACCCTATGGATCTTTTATTTCTAACTGGGAGGCTGGATGAAAATAATTTTGAAGTTAAAGTTATAGACGCACTTGCAAAAAAATATACCACTGAAGAAACGATAAATAAAATTAGTGACTTTAAGCCTGATTATATGGTGGGTCTTGTAGGTTCACTTTCCTGGGAAGAAGACAAAGAGTTTTTAAAAAAAGTAAAAAGCCAAAATCCAAAATTAAAAATCATTGGCACAGGAGATGTTTTTTTAGATGATGGTTTAAAAACGATTCAGGAAAATAGTTTCTTTGACGGTTGCATCCTGGATTTTTCAGACAATTCGATTTTAAATATTATAAAAAAACTCAGTGGCAGTTCTAATGGGAAAGAACCATTAGAAAACTGCATTTATAAAGAAAACGGAAGTGCTCCTATTCCAGGAAAAGTAACAAGAACCAAAGGAGAATTTTCATTACCCACTCCAAAACATGAATATTTTCCACTCAAAGAATACAAATATGCCTTTTCTAGAGAATTCCCTACAGCGCATCTTATGACTGATTTTGGCTGTGCATTTAACTGCTCCTTTTGCCCGATTAGAAACGATAACCTTGGGTTTAAGGTAAGGCCAGTGGATGAAGTCATAAAAGAGCTAAAATACATTAAATCACTTGGTGTAAAAGAGCTTTACTTCAGGGATCAGACATTCGGTGCAAATAAAAAACGTGCTATTGAGCTTTGCAACAAAATGACAGAAGAAGGATTTAAATTTTCCTGGCACTGTTTTTCACGGGTAGATGTAATTAATGAAGAGCTTCTTGATGCCATGAAAAAGTCAGGCTGCCATACAATAATTTTTGGTATTGAGAGTGCAAATGAAAAAGCACTTCAGGATGTTCAGAAAAGAATAGATACAGAGAAAATTAAAAATGCATTTGCTCTCTGTAAAAAACAGAAGATAAGACGCGCAGCTACTTTTATAATAGGTATACCTGGTGAAACAGAAGAAGACATAATGAGAACAGTTAATTTTGCTATTGATATAGACTGCACATTTGCATCATTTAATCTGGCTGATATAAGACCAGGCACTGACTGGAGTCACCACAGAGAACAGGTAAAATTCCTGCCTTATGATGAACTGGTTAGAATAAGAAATAAAGCAATAAAAAGATTTTATCTTAGACCTGGTTATATCTTTGGAAGAATAAAAGAAATTACTACCCTGTACGATATCAATGTTCTTGTTGAAGAGGGTGTAGGGATAGTAGTAAATCTGTTTAAATCAGCATTCGGGCTACAGCCTAAGATGGTGAAAGAATTTAAATAGATATCTTAATGAAATCCAGCAAGATATTCATTAATTTTTAATTCAGCATATTTATTTGCTTCTTCTTCTGAATCAAGAGATTTATTCCAAAACAAAGGAATTACTTTTTTTTCTCGTAAATCTTTTAGAAGTACTTTTGGGCACCACTGTTCAGAACTACCAAGCTTAAATGGAGTAAACTCAAGTATGTAATTAGATTTTATTCTCCAATTTTTCATATAAGTGTTTTACCCATACGCCTAAAGAGATCAACGTTTTTTAGGATTAAAATATTAGGGTAAAGCTGTTCATACATAAAGTAGGGATTAACAGGAAATATAAAGGGATAGCCTGGGGTTAGAATTCAGTGCTAATTCTTTCTAAAATTGATTTATTCTGATTACGCTATAATTTCCCCTATGTGCGGAATCATAGGAATTTATAATTTTACATCCAGGGAGCCTGTTAACAGAGCACCTTTTGAAAACGCTGCATCAGTTATTTATCACAGAGGACCAGACGAATTTGGATATTTTTATGATGATAATGAAGGTGTAAGTCTTGGCAGCAGAAGGCTTAGCATTATTGATTTAAGTACAGGAAAACAGCCCCTCTATAACGAAGATAATTCAATGGTCTTAGTTGGGAATGGTGAAATATATAATTTTCCTGAGCTTTACGATAAGCTGACTGCTAACGGACATAAATTTAAAACTAGATCTGATAATGAAGCAATAATTCACCTTTATGAAATGTATGGAACAAAGTGCGTCGATCATTTAAACGGAATGTTTGCATTTGCATTATGGGACAGGAAGAAAAAGCTTTTATTTTTAGCAAGGGACAGAATGGGGGTAAAGCCCCTATATTATGCACTTCAGAACAATTCAATTTATTTTTGTTCTGAGATAAAGGGACTGCTTGCATTACCATTTATTAAAAGAGAATTAAATTTAGAAGCGCTAAATAAATATCTGACATTTGAAAATATACCTTCCCCACATTCAATTATTAAAAATATTTTTAAACTTCCAGCAGGATACACACTTACAGTTAAAGATGGGAATATAAAAACAGAACAATACTGGGATATTCCTCTGGATTCACCAAAATTAGATATTACTGAAAAAGAAGCTGTAGAAGAACTGGAGAGACTTTTTAGAGGTGCAGTGAAAAGAAGACTTCTATCAGATGTCCCTTTAGGAGTGTTTTTAAGCGGTGGCATTGATTCAAGCCTCGTAGCAAAATTTATGGCTGAAGAATCAAGTGAAAAAATAAGGACTTTTTCAATAGGTTTTCATGAAAAATCCTTTGATGAATCAAAGGCTGCAATGCGATTTGCAAAAGAATTAAAAAGTGAACATAACCAGTTTATGTTTGACAGCAAGGAATGTCTGAAGTTAATTCCTAATATTGCAAACCTGGTTGATGAGCCTCTTTCAGATGCATCAATTCTTCCCACCTATTTTCTTTCAAACTTTGCATCTAAACAGGTAAAGGTCTGCCTTGGAGGAGATGGCGGGGATGAAATGTTTGCAGGTTATCAGATTTTTCCGGTTCATAAATTAATCGGACTCTATGATTTAATCCCCAGAGAGTTTAAAAAACTCCTTCTTTTTACAGCAAATACAATGCCTCCAAAAGAAACCTATCTAAGTTTTCCATTTGTTTTAAAGCAATTTTTAAGGGGTGTAGGGCTTTCAAATGAAATAAGAATGTTTATATGGATGGGCGCGTATCTTGACAGTGAAAAGAAACAATTGCTTAATCCAGAAATCCAAAAAACAATTCAAACAAATACATTTGACATTATAAGAAGTCATTTAAATAAAAAATTTATCTCTACTGATGTAGACAGAATGCTATATCTTATTTCAAAGATTTATCTGACTGACGACATTCTTGTAAAGGTTGACAGGGCAAGCATGGCAACAAGTCTTGAAGTAAGGGCACCATTTCTCGACTACACCATACAGGAGTTTGCAGCACAATTACCATATGACTTTAAATTAAATAGGCTGATCTCAAAATATATTTTAAAGAAAATGGCAAAAAGACATTTGCCTGATTACATTATAAATAAAAGAAAACAAGGCTTTGCAATCCCTGTTACCAAATGGCTTAAGCATGAACTAAAAGACACGCTTCTTAATTACACAAGTAAAGAATACATAGAAAACCAGGGATTGTTTAACCATGACTTTATTGAAAAACTTGTACAAAATCATTTGAGCGAAAAATGGGACAATAAAAAACTTTTGTGGAACCTGCTTGTTTTTCAGCTTTGGTATGAAAAATATAAGCCATCAATTCCATCCTTATCAGGAACAGAAAGCAATTCAGAAGTTCTTTTAAAGACCTAGTCCTTAAATCCCACTTGTCTTATCCTGAGAGGTTATAATTAAAAATTTTTCAAAGTCTACTGGTTCACCAAAAAGAAAATTAAGTCCAAACTGTGTCTGTTGGCGAAGAGCATCCCAGTTCACGAGCATTTTAAAATCTTTTGGTCCGACTTTTGCCCTGAACTGTCTTTCAATAAGCTCAGCAGCTTTAATATTATAAGTACCATAACCACCAAGTGTTACCCACTCATGAAGCTTTATATCCCCGTCAAGCAGCACGCTCTGCATGCCCTGAATATATTGATCATAAAAAAGTGGTGATTTTCCTTTAACAAAACCCTGATTATAACCAAGTTCAAATGAAAGAGGTCCAATTTTATTATCAAATAAAGGCCCACCGGTAAATATTCCCTGCAGGTCTCCTGTAGAATATGCCCTGAATGCATTCTGTGTTTTTAGCCTAAGTGCAGTGTTATATTTTTCATTTCCAAATTTAAATATTGGCTTGCTTATGGCTGAAATCTGTTCTTCAAATTTAAACGCACTGTTTTCAAAATCTTTTGGATTACCAGCATCTTTAAGAAAGTCTTTATACCTTGAGGGGAGAATTCCCTGATCACTTTGAGCCCAGCTACCTGCGGTTCTGAAATTTAAACCGGTTTCGGTAAAAGGTAATTTTATTTTTCTTCTATCAACAAGTTCTACATTTAATTTTGCTAATGTACTCCCTAAAAAACCATTATCAAGATATTTATTATAAGCAGCCCGAAATTCTGTTTTGTTTCCAAATTTCTGCCTGAACTGTCCAACAAATCTGTCCTTTAATGAACCGTATGCTCCTTCCAGTATTGTACTTGGACCGTAAAACCCAATCTTTTCACCAAATCCAAATTCACCTTCTGAACCAATCTGCCCAAAAGGTGACAAAGACAAAATATGATAATCAGTAAGATTAAAGTTAAATCTTGGACCAACAGCAAAACCACCCAAAGCACCCTGTGTACCAAGAATAGGGGCAAGAAGGGGGGCACTTCGCACATCAGGATCTGAACTCACAGTGGTCGTAAATTTGGGCGATGCTGGTATTGAAAAATTTTTAAAATGAACCCTAGCGCCATATATCGTAAGGTTATTAATCTTTTTTTCACTGTCATAGACTATCTTCTCTGCAGTAACCTTGTATCTTTGTTTTTGGGGAATCTCATTCCAAGAAGGTTTCTTTCTGGATGTTACAGAATTTTTAAAGCTATAAAAGGTTCGAGGCCGTCGTCTTACACCAAAACCCTGTGCTATGCGAATAGGTTCACTGAGTTTTAGCCTTCCCTTTTCATATTCAATCCGATCACCACTCGTGCTGCTTACGGTTCTGGCTTTTATAACTGCACCAGATAAAGTAGTATGAGGCCTTGTTAAAAGATATTTATTTGAAGTAACATCAAACTTAAATGACTCCCCAACAGTAACAATATTTTGCCTGGTAATTTTTATATTTCCGGTTGCTTCAATATGCTGATCATCTCCATAATAAATAATACTGTCAGCTTCAAGATGCGCATCCTGATCAACTATATGAGCTACCGACATACCATAGGTTATGTATAGGTTTTTTTCATGATCATACTCGACATTATCTCCTTCAAGTTCAAGATAGATAGCTTTTGCTTTCAGAGTATTGTCCTGGATTACTGATTCACTCTGGATTTTTGTCTGTTTTTGTTTCGACTGTTTGTTATTTGATTGTTTGCTAAAGGGATTTTTTAATATGGCTGCATAAGAAGAAGCAGAACAATAAGCCAGACTTAAAGCAAATATCAATAAAGTTAAATATAATTTTTTCATGTGAATATTGACAGGTTAATTATATAGCTTGTTTATTATAAGCATGGTCCACAGGAGCTGAAAAGCCCTTCATTGTTTCCAAAAGCAAAAAAATTTTACCTTAAATTAAGGATCTGCCATATAGGATAAGATACTTAACTATTGTGCTGTTAAAAAAGTTAAAACTTACTGATTTTCGTAATTATAGTGAATTTGAGGAAGATTTTAAAGAGCTAAAGATCATAATTATTGGCCAAAATGCACAAGGGAAAAGCAATATACTCGAAGCAATAAACCTGTTGGCTACAAGCAAATCTGAAAGAGCTGAAAGAGACAGCGATCTGATTCACTGGGGGAAAGATTTTGCACTAATTTTTGCAGATATTGAAAGAAAAGATGGTTCTTCAAAAATTGCGCTACAGATTAATTCATCGGGCAGAAGAAAATTAAAAATCAATGATGTTGCTAAAAAAGCTCCACAGGCTGATTTGCTTGGGAATTTTTTTGCGGTTATGTTTTCCTGTGATGATCTATACCTTATAAAGGGTTCTCCTTCAATACGACGGAGTTGGCTTGATTCTGTATTATTCCAGCTGGATTCAAAGTATCACAGAAGCCTTCATGATTATCAAAAATCAATATCACAAAAAAATGCACTTTTAAAAAGTGGCCGGGAAAATCCTATTGCAAGAAAAGAACTAAAAATTCAGACTGAAATCTGGAATGAACAAATTATTAATTCCGGAACAGAGATAATTTATACAAGACTGGAATTTCTTAAAGAAATAAGCCCTTACAGTTCTGAACTGCTGAAAAACATATCAATGAGAACAGAAGATCTTGGATTAAAATACCTATGTACTATCAATAAGAATGAAATGGAAATACCCAACGAAAAAACCAATATTAAGTCCCTGTTTAAAGCTTCTCTTGAAAATTCATTTGAAGAAGAGTGTGCCAGAGGACAATCAGTAATTGGTCCACACAGAGATGATTTACAGTTCCAGCTTAATGGAAGAGAAGCCAGGTCATTTGCCAGCCAGGGTCAGCAGAGATCAATAATACTTTCATTAAAGCTTGGGGAAGTCCAGGTAATTGAAAAAAGGAAAAACGAAATGCCTGTTCTGCTTCTGGACGATGTATTCGCAGAGCTGGATGAAAAAAGGCAGGATTTTCTATTACATAATCTTCCTGAAAACATTCAGATTTTTTTAACCACAACACACATAAGCGATGTACAGAAAGAATTTATAAAAGGTGCTCATATTATTGAAATTAAGACAGGTAAAATAGTTCATAAGGTTTCAGCATGACAAACAGCAACAAAATAAATTACAACAAGCCAAAGAAGCAAAGGCGTCCAAAAAGTAATCTGACAAAAATAAGTGAGGTTATTCCTGCAGTAAAAGAAAAGATGGGTATTAAAAAACTGTTAAAAATAAATGCAATAAAGGAAATCTGGCCTCTTATTACCGATTTTGAGATTGCAGAAAATAGTCAGCCTGCATATTTTGACAATAACAACAACCTTGTTATAAGAGTAAAATCAAGTGTACTTGTTACAGAGCTTTCTATGCAGAAAATAAGCATATTTCAGAGACTTAAGGATGCAATAAAAAATACTGATATTTCATTTAATGACATCAGATTTGTAAATAGACCATAAGTGTTTTTACTCCGGCGGCTCGCTCATAATTCGCTTCGCCACCTTTCCAGAGTGCACTAAATATCTGCTTCTTACCACGATGTCCAGGTTTTGCCGAGCAAGTCGGACAAAACCTTTCCTTTTATTAATTGTTGTTGTGGTCATTTTATAGCTGGTGAGTAGCTACCCTTAAGTTTATATATGTAATTTCAGTGTAAAACTTACCTGCTCAAAATTCCTTAAATACATCATATATATTGAATTTCAAGAGTGGCAATATTAACTCTAAAATGGTAAAATTAATGCTTTAATAGACAACGATATGGCAAAAACAGACACAGCAAAAGATAAATCCCTACAGGCTAACAGTTCATACACAGCATCTGACATAGAGGTTCTAGAAGGGCTAGATGCTGTCAGGATACGACCCGGTATGTATATTGGTGGGGTTGATCAGAAAGCCCTGCACCACTGTATATATGAAATTGTTGATAATTCTGTCGATGAAGCACTCGCAGGTTTTTGTAATGAAATAAAAGTATTTATTTATACTGATGGTTCAATTTCAGTTGAAGACAATGGTAGAGGTATTCCTGTTGAAAAAGTACAAAAGACAGGACTATCCGGAGTAGAAACAGTTTTTACAACTCTCCACTCAGGTGGAAAATTTGGTACAGGCACAAGCTATAAAGTTTCTGGAGGGCTTCATGGTGTAGGTGCATCATGTGTTAATGCTGTCTCAACAAAAATGCATGTTGAGGTTTACAGGGATAATAAAACATATTTTGTTGAATTCTTGGGAGACAATCCATCTGGAGTTGCAGGTAAAAACAAAGAACCTATACAAGTCACAGGTAAAGCAAATAAAACCGGCACCAAAGTCATATTTTGGCCTGATCCAAAAATCTTCAAGGATCAGGAAACAGGAAAGATGCCTGTCTGTAACCGTGAGACCATTGCAACAAGACTTCGTGAAATGGCTTTTTTAAATAAAGGGCTAAAAATTATTTTTACCGATGAACGTCTTCAGAAAACCGATCCTCACTTTGAAGAAATTTATTTTTATGAAGGAGGGATTAAAAGCTATGTAGAATTTCTAAATTCCACAAAAAATCGCCTTCACAAAGAAGTAATTTATCTCGAAGACACAAAAGAAGATGTTGCAGTTGAAATTGCAATGCAATACACAGACACATATAGTGATTCAATATTTGTTTTTGCTAATAATATTAATAATCCCGACGGTGGTACACACCTTACAGGTTTCAGAAATGCTCTGACACGTGTAATTAACGACTATGCCCGAAGCAGTGAATTTCTTAAAGAAAATGATGAAAATCTTCTTGGTGAAGATGCAAGAGAAGGTTTAACTGCAATTATTTCAGTAAAGGTAAAAGACCCACAATTTGAAAGCCAGACCAAGGTAAAACTTCTAAATAACGAAGTACAGACAGCCGTAATGACTGTTCTTGGTGAAAATCTCAAAGACTGGCTGGACAGAAACCCAAAAGAATCAAAACTAGTAATCCAGAAAGCTATTCAGGCAAGGGATGCCAGAGAGGCTGCAAGAAAAGCAAAAAATCTTATAAGGAGACAATCTGTGCTTGAATCAGCAGGTGGTCTACCTGGAAAACTTGCAGATTGTACAAGCAGAGATCCTGAAAAATGTGAATTGTTTATAGTTGAGGGAGACTCAGCAGGCGGTTCTGCAAAACAGGGACGCGACAGAATGTACCAGGCAATACTTCCACTTAGAGGGAAAATTTTAAATGTCGAAAGAGCAAGAATCGGGAAAATCTATGATAACACCGAAATTCAGGCTTTAATACAGGCTGTAGGGCTTTCAACAGTAGGAGATGATGTCTTAAGACCAAACATAGAAGAGCTTGATCTGGACAAAATAAGATATCACAAAATAGCAATAATGACTGATGCAGATGTTGATGGCGCACACATCAGAACTCTTTTACTTACATTTTTCTTCAGGTATGCAAGACCTGTGATTGAAAATGGTTATATGTATATTGCCCAGCCACCACTTTATAAGGTTGAGAAAAATAAAAAGATAATTTACTGCTATAACGAGCATCAGTTAGAACTGGCTCTTGCTGAAATTGGTGAAAAAGCCAATATCCAAAGATTTAAAGGACTTGGAGAAATGATGCCTCAGCAGCTCTGGGATACAACAATGGATCCAGCAAAAAGAACTTTAAAGCAGGTAACATCTGAAGATGCGGCAGAAGCAGATAGAATCTTTGATATTTTAATGGGTGATGCTGTAGGTCCAAGACGAGAATTTATAGAAGAACATGCTGGATTAGCTGTTTTAGATGTTTGATTTTTCTGTTACTACCTTTTTAAGACAATTTAATTAAAGGAATTAAAAGTAGAGCTATACTTTTACCAATTCATTTTTAAGACTAAAGAGAAAATATTATATGCCAAGAAGTGTAAGAGTTAGTGGATCAGTAGCACGATCAAAGATACATCGTGGCAAACGAAGAGTTATTGGGAAAATCCCACCTGGAAACAGAAAAAAAATTGTTCGTCCAGGTACAGTGATAATAAATGGAGTAAATGGTGCAAAACAAAATCACCCTTCGGCTGGGTTAAATGGTGCTCATACTTTCTCTACTTTAGACAATCCTTTAACTATTAGTACTGAACCCACATTTTTGCCAAGAGAAACAAAGGATTTTTTATTTGACATTCTTCAAAATAACAACAAATTTCCAATGAGAGATGTTGAACCAGGGAAAAAAGAAGAAAACCTTTTATTAAAAGGTGAAGCAGCACTTACACTATCTCTAAGTGGTTATACTACAAGCAGATTAACTGAAAGTATAAAAGGGATTTTAAATACTGTTGTAGAAAAGCCTATAAATGGTTCCGTTGTAGAACCTGAGCCACAGGTTAGTCAGTTTTCTTTTACATTTATCGTTTCACCAAATGCACCTCAGCCTTTAAAACAAGCAGAAAGCAGTCCTCCTCAATATTCAAAAGGAGTTAAATATTTAATTGCTGCACTTTATGTTGCTTATGAAAATTCAAACAATAGAAATGGAATTGCTGAAATATTAAAACAATATAGATTAAGCAAAGATGAGTTAGTTGTAACAGCAAGAACCTTTAAACCTTTTAAACTGGCTGAATTAGCCGATAAACTACCTGGCAACAAAAAGTAATATTTAAGACATTAGCCATTGCCAAATATTTCTGTATAGGTTATATTTTCAGACAAGTAAACATATTGCTTATCACCAAGCCGTTACAAAGCAGTAACAGTTTTTTATGATTGTAAATCTTGAAACAGATCCACGGACTAAATTACACCAGCTACAGTCATGGGGAACAACCTTTCGTCATTTAGACAGACATACTTTAATCGACCTTGCAACAAATCCTAATAGAAGAGTTAAAAACATTAACGTAAGACTTGATGCAATGTTGTTCCTCAGGGAAAGTGGTTGTGTTTCTTCAAAGGAGGTTGAACCATTATTCAGATTGGTAAAAGACGAAAAAGATTTCCCTATCTGGGTAGATGCAGATTCTATTGTTGTTCAGGAAGTTACACACGAAAAAAATCATGAAGATTTACCATATAAACAAAAACTAAAAAGAGATATTGAGGAAAATGTTGCTATATTAAGAAGTTGGGCTGCTCTTATGGTTGCTGAATTTGGTCAGAAAACTCAGATTTACAAAAGAATTAAACAAGAATTTATTACTGAATTAAAGGAAATACTTAATAAAATTGCAACTGATCCTGTTTTTGTAAATCAAAATACACATAAAACATCAACTTACTTTAATGGCTTCTTAAAAGCGCTTTATCTGGCTGATAAACAGTCTGCAATGCCATTTATTACTAAATATGGGATTGATCTTTCCGATCTGTTTCCACCATACCCAAGAAAAGCAGCGAAATAAGTATTTATTCCAAACAAACAATATTTTTATAATTCACTTGATCTTTTATGTGAATTTAGGAGAATAAAACTGTTAGCCTGGTTCTTACTATTTAAGAAAGGTTATAAGTTAAATGATAGAAACTTTATATAAAACAGAAACAAAACAGAATCCACTTCTTACAAACGTGAATGGTAAAAGAGCAGTAAAAATATTTTCAGGCCGGGCAAATAAACCTTTAGCCCAGGAAATCTGTAATTATCTTAATTTACCTTTAGGGAAAATAAATATAAATCCTTTTTCAGACGGAGAATTATATGTTCAGGTTGAAGAAAGTGTACGCGGTTGTGATGTATTTTTAATTCAGCCAACATCACCACCAGTAAATGAAAATGTAATGGAGTTGTTTATTGTTCTGGATGCATTAAAAAGAGCCAGCGCAGAAAAAATTACTGTCGTTATGCCTTACTATGGCTATGGTCGCCAGGACAGAAAAGCTGCAGGACGTGAGCCAATCACAGCAAAACTTATAGCTGATCTGTTAAGCCCTGCAGGTGCAAACAGGATACTTGCACTTGATCTGCATGCCACACAGATAATGGGATTCTTTGATATTCTTGTTGATCACTTATTTGCAACACCTGTACTTGTGGAACATATAAACACTCTTAAATTAAAGGATATTGTAGTTGTAAGTCCTGACGTAGGCGGAGTGACGAGAGCAAGGGCATTTGCAAAAAAATTAAACGACGCACCGATTGCAATTCTCGACAAAAGAAGACCTGTAGGAAAACACAATACTGTTGAAGTTATAAACATCATCGGTGAAATAAAAGGTAAAACCTGTGTAATAGTTGATGACATGATTGATACTGCAGGAACCATTACACAAGGCGCAATATTACTTGCAAAAGAAGGTGCCAAGGAGGTTATAGCATGTGCAACACATGGTGTTTTATCCGGTCAGGCAAAAGAAAGAATTGATAACTCTCCAATAACAAATTTAATAGTTACTAATTCAATCCAGGTACCCACTGAAAGAGCTCCTAAAAAACTTAAAGTTCTCAACGTAGCAGGACTTCTTGCAGAAGCCATCAAACGAATTCACCTTGATGATTCTGTCAGTGAAATGTTTAACTAATGTACAAACCACTGCTATTATTTTTTTTAATCTTGTCCGGATTTCAGTTAAAAGCTTATTCACAAACAGGATCTACTGAAAATCCAGGTGGTATCCAGATCATAGCCCCACAGCAAAATTTAAGAGACAGAGAGCTATCTAACCTAAAGGATGAAATTACCAGGCTTAGAAAAGAGATTGTGGGACAAAAAGAAACAACTTCAAATCTTGTTCAAAGATTCAATGAGCTTGTTACAAACCAGGGTTCATTTATAACAGAACTTAGAACTACAATCTTCACTAATCAGGATAATAAGTTCAAAGATGCTTTCATCCTGGGTAAAGATGGTAAACCATTTGCTTTTATAGATACAGGCTTAAAGATTTACGAATATGCAGGAGGGAATCTTCTCGGATGGATAACCTCAGATACAAATGAAGTAGTAAGAAACTTTGATAATTCAGTAGTTGCAATAATTGAAAGTGATTTTGTAATTGATGAATCAGGGCACCCAATCGGCTCTATAGAAAGATCTGAAACACTAAAATGGGACAGGGAAAAGCTTTATGGAAAAACACAAAAAACACCTGTTTCACATTTTTTTGAAAGACCTCAGACACCACGCAGATTTATCCTGAGCCCATACAGATCAAGCGAATGGTCAACACTAAGAATTGAAGATGTGCTTAGCTTCTCTGAAAAAAGCATTCAAAGAATTAAATAACAATATGTAATTCGTCTCTTAGAAAAGTCTCTTAAGTTATAATAAGTATGCTCTTTGGGCAGTTGGCGCAGCGGTAGCGCACCTCGTTTACACCGAGGGGGTCGGGGGTTCAAATCCCTCACTGCCCATGTCATTTCTTACGGCTCGTCACATCTTAGATTTTTATACTTTTCAAGCTACATCACCTAACATTGATCGGATTTGTCCGCCTAAGGCGGAACAAATCCTCTAAACTTAAAACAGTTTTAATTAAAAAATTTAATTCGAGGCTTACTTCCCCATGCCAAGTTTTTGGGCTTTCTGAAACATTTTCCCTTCAGTAAGAATTGATGGAGCAATTACAATTTCTACCTGCTGCATTTCTTTTATATTTTGTGCTCCAAGTGTTGACATAGATGTTTTAAGTGCGCCTATAAGGTTTTGAGAGCCATCATCAAAAGTTGCTGGACCCAGTAATATTTCTCTTAGTGTTCCAATTGAACTTACTTTTATTCTTGTTCCTCTGGGTAAAACAGGACTCGGCGTAGCCATCCCCCAGTGAAAACCATTTCCTGGTGCTTCTTTTGCTTTTGCCAGCGGGGAGCCAATCATTACAGCATCTGCACCACATGCAATTGCTTTGCATATATCACCACCGGTTGACATTCCACCATCACCAATAACATGCACATATCTTCCTGTTTTTACAAAATAATCGTCCCTTGCCGCTGCACAATCTGCTATTGATGTAGCCATTGGAACTCCAATTCCAAGCACACCACGGCTTGTACAGGCAGCACCAGGACCAATTCCAATAAGCACTGCACTTGCACCTGCTTTCATGTGTTCAAGAGCAACTTCATATGTTACACAATTTCCTACTATTACAGGAATTGACATCTTTTGTATGAAATCTCTCAGATTAAAACATGCAGATTTATCATTTGATTTATGTTCAACTGAAACTACTGTACTTTGAACCACAAAAATATCAGCACCTGCTTTTTCTGCTACTGGTCCATAAATATTTGCCACATTTGGAGTACAGGAAACAGCACAAATTGCTCCAGCAGATTTAATTTCTTTAATCCTTTTCTGAATAAGTTCTTCTTTAACTGGTTCAGAATAAAGTTTTTGCATAAGAGGTACTAAAGCTTGATTATCTGCTTCAGTTATTTCTTTTAAAGGATTTTCATAGTTTTCATATCTTGTATAAATTCCCTGCATGTTTAAAACACCAAGTCCTCCAAGTTTTGAAAGTGCAATAGCGGAAGCCGGGCTCATTACACTATCCATTGCAGAAGCTATTACAGGAAATTCAAATTTGTGCTTCCCTAAAATAAAGCTTGTGTCACAGAGTTCGATATCCAGTGTTATTTTCCCTGGTGCAAGCGAAATCTCATCAAAGCCAAATGTCTGTCTTGCTTGTCTCCTGCCACCTATAACAGTTTTTGCCTCAGAGAGTCTTTTTTCATCGACATTCACCATATTAGTGAAATATGGTAACTCTTTAAAAATAAAAATTCCAATAATATAGAATTAATTTATCTTTGCAGAAATAAAACTAAATACTAAATACAGAAGGGAAACTCGCTTTATGCTACTTGTTGTCGTTTCAGAAAAATATGATTCAGAATCTCATATACCTCACCGGTGGGATATGCATCATAAAATTTCTTATAAAGGAAATACACATAGTTAAAAGAAACCTCAGGTGCAATAGTCTCAAGCATCTTAAGGTCATCAGTACCAATCTTTTTTATAAAGTCATCGATTAGTTTTCGTACTGAATAATTCAAGTGAATTCTCCTTATTAATATGAAACTACACTATGCTAAAGATTTGGTTAAGATAATAAAATATCCCTTTAAAATTAACCAGCCATTGCAAAAAAAATGTTACACAAAAAAATATAAGGGGATAGGAAAACCCACCCCCTTACATTAATAAAACAATTTAAAGTTCTTAATGAGTTAAGTAACCTTCAAGTTTTGTACATCTGTCAGGTTGCCTAAGCTTTCTCATTGCTTTAAATTCAATCTGGCGCACTCGTTCCCGGGTAATTCCAAATAATTGCCCTACTTCCTCAAGAGTTCTTTCGCGACCATCATCAAGCCCATAACGAAGCCTAATAACCTCTTTTTCCCTTGGCAGTAATGAGCCCAAAACAAGTTCAATATCATTTCTAAGAAGCTCGTCAGTTGCTGAACTATCAGGCTGAGCAGATTCTGAATCTGCTATAAAGTCACCTAATCTGCTGTCTTCTTCTTTTCCAAGGGGAGTTTCCAAAGAAACAGGTGTTCTGTTGGCAGCAACAATTTCCTTAACTTTTTGGACTGAAACATCCATTGCTGCAGCCAGTTCATGTTCTGTAGGCCTTCTGTTTAACCCCTGAGACAGTTCACGGGTAATTTTCTTAAACTTATTTATTGTTTCTACCATATGGACAGGTACCCTTATGGTTCTTGATTTATCAGCAAGAGCCCTCGTTATACCTTGACGAATCCACCAGGTTGCATAGGTAGAAAACTTATACCCTCTGTCCGGGTCAAATTTTTCAGCAGCTCTGATTAAACCTAAGTTTCCTTCCTGTATCAAATCAAGAAAAGGAAGCCCTCTGTTTAAATATTTCTTTGCAATAGAAACTACCAGCCTTAAATTTGCCTGAACAAGCTGTCTTTTTGCCACAATTCCATCATAGCCACCACTGGCAATTCTTCTGGCTAAATCAATTTCTTCTTCAGCTTTTAAAAGCGGTATCCTTCCAATTTCACGTAAATAGAGACGGATCGAGTCATCAGTTCCAAGTTCAAGTCTTGGATCAAATAACTCCTCCTCAACAGGAGCATCAGTATCTATATCACTAAGCAGAGCATCACTAAATTCAGATTCAATCTGAGTAAGTTGTTCTGCATCAGGTAACTCAGCAGCATCAGCAAGTATTTCTGCCAATGAATTTTGACTAACTATTTCAGCCATAATATTTACAATTACTAATTCCTGAAAAATTCAAAAACTAGCTTTTTCACCTTTCTTTTAAAAATATAACTTACAACCACTTAAATGACCGATAACTCGGCCACCACAGACCTTAGCTTATTCATCCCAAAGCTTCTTTTAATCTAGATTATGCTAATTCAGCCGAATTTGAAGTTGCAAGATCTAAGTCAAGGTCGAATATCCATATACTAATATAACTGTCATAAGTTAAGTGGGAAAGTAAATTTTCTTAAATGATCATTAATTTTCTTAATTAAAGAATTTCCTCTTAATTTAGGTTAAGCAGAAAAGGATTACTTAGAAAATTATATTGAATTTAAAAAAAATAACAAAGAAAAAATAAAATTAATCTAGTTTATATCCTGCCCAGAAATGGGAGTAACAATCTGAAGCTTTATGTAAGATATTCCTTTATTTCTTAAATCAATCCTTTCAGCAGCTTCTTCAGATAAATCTATTATCCTGTTCTCAACAAAAGGTCCCCTGTCATTGATTCTTACAACTATTGATTTCTTATTTTGTAAGTTTGTTACCTTGACCTTGGTATTAAAAGGTAAATATCTGTGTGCTGCAGTTAGATCATTCTTATTATATTTTTCACCGTTTGAAGTCTTCTTACCGTGGAATTTCTTTCCATACCATGAAGCTGTACCGTACCATATTTCACCTCTGAGTTTTGGGAAATCATTATCATAAACTGAATCCTTTTCAATTGAGGCCGTAGCTACAGTCTCAAATAAATTAACTGAAGAGAAGAGAACAACAGGTAAAAGGTAAAAGAAAAGTTCTCTGATAGTTTTTAATGTCGGTGTCATATCTTAGTAATTATTACCCCATGAATATTGATGAATTACAAATACAATTATCAAAAATTAAGAATTTCGCCTTATTTTCATATTTGATATATAAATTAACAATGATTCTTAACATTACTTACAAAACTATTTAGGAAAATTCCTTATTGAAATTGTTTGGAATTAATTTCCTGAACAAGCTTCCCGATAAAATCCTCAATCTTAATTTTTCCAAGATCTCCTCTTTTTCTTGCACGAACTGAAATTAAATTTTCCTGAACCTCCTTATCCCCAAGAATAATCATATAAGGAATCTTATCCAGCTCAGCATCCCTGATTTTTGCATTTACCGACTCTGCCCTATCATCTACAAATACCCTGATATTTTTTTCTGTTAACAAACCAGCAATTTTATTTGCATATTCTATCTGCCTGTCAGTAATTGGAAGTACTGCAACCTGTTTGTAACACAACCAGAGAGGAAATGCCCCTGCAAAATGTTCAATTAATATTGCAGCAAATCTTTCAAGTGCACCATATATTGCCCTGTGAACCATTACAGGTTGTTTTTGTGAACCATCCTTATCGGTATACTTCAGTCCAAATCTCTCTGGCAGATTAAAATCAAGCTGTATAGTTGCACCCTGCCATATCCTGCCAATTGCATCTTTTAATTTAAAATCAATTTTAGGTCCATAAAATGCACCGTCACCTGGATTAAGCTTGTATTCAAGACCATATTCTTTAAGAGCCTGAGCCAGTCCTGATTCTGCAAAATCCCAGATTTCATTACCACCTATTGCATCCTTAGGTTTGGTGGAAAGTTCAGCAGTATAGTCAAGTCCAAATGTTTTATAAATTAAATTAACAAGTGCAATTACCCCCTTGATTTCATTTACATATTGTTCTCTTGTACAAAAAATATGAGCATCATCCTGCGTAAATCCTCTAACTCTTGCAAGTCCATGCATTACACCAGAACGTTCGTATCTATAAACAGTTCCAAGTTCAGCCATTCTTATTGGAAGTTCTCTGTAACTATGCCTAGTTGATTTAAAAATAAGAACATGAAACGGGCAATTCATCGGTTTTAGAACATAGTCCTGCTCATCTACAGTCATATAAAACATGTTTTCTTTATAAAAATCGTTATGTCCTGAAATATTCCATAAATCATTTTTAGCTATGTGGGGTGTATAAACAAGCTCATACCCTTTTTCCTGGTGAAGATTTTTCCAGAAATCCTCAAGCTGTGATCTCATAAAAGCAAGCCTGGGATGCCAGAGAATTAACCCAGGACCTGTTTCTTCCTGCATACTAAAAAAATCAAGCTGCCTGCCAAGCTTTCTGTGATCACGTTTTTCAGCTTCTTCAAGTCTGGCAAGATATGCATTGAGATCTTCTTTAGACCACCAGGAAGTTCCATAAATCCGCTGAAGGGATTCCTTTTTCTCATCAGCACGCCAGTATGCTCCTGAAATCGATAAAAGTTTAAATGCTTTTATTTGTCCTGAACTCATAACATGAGGACCTCGACATAGATCGTCCCATACTGGATTACCACTTTTATCCTGGAGTACATATAATGTAGGGTTTTCATTCCTGTGTTCCTGAAGAAGCTCAGTTTTAAATTTTTCACCCTTTGATTCAAATTCTTTTAGCTGTTTATCAACATCTTCTATGTTTACTCTGATAAATTTCTGATCCTCATTAACAATCCTCTGCATTTCCTGCTCAATCTTTAAAAGATCCTCAGGAGTTAATTTATGATCCGGTATTTCAAAATCATAATAAAAACCATGCTCAATTACAGGACCAATTGCAATTTTTGCGTTTTTAAAAAGGTTCTGTACCGCTTCTGCAAGTATATGTGCAGTGCTATGTCTAAGGAATTCGTAGCTTCGGGGATCTTCTTGTGTAATGAGTTCAACCTTATCCTCATTCTTCAGGGTCGTAATTAAGTCCTTTAATTCACCATTCAGCAAAATGCCTACGCATTTTCTAGCCAAACTGTTACTTATAGACTTTGCCAGATCAAGTCCATTACTACCAGCAGGAATTTCTTTTTTCGAGTTATCCTTTAAATAAACCGAGATTGAAGTCTGTGCTATCGTCATAAAAGTTATTTTTTATTTTTTGCCCCTTCAATTATCTCATTAATATCAAACAAAAAATTATACTCCAGATTAAGCTTTTTAAAAGCTTCTCTCCCGCCTTCATTTCTGTCTACTATTGCAAGTACCTGTTCTACTTTGCATCCAGCTTCTTTTATTTTTTCAATTGCTTTTACTGATGATCCCCCCGTAGTTACTACATCTTCAAGCACTGCTACATTCATCCCGTTCATTAAAGGTCCTTCAACCCATTTACTTGTTCCATATTTTTTCGGTTCTTTTCTTACATATAAAGCACTTATATTCTTCCCAAGCAAGTAACCAATTTGTGAAACACCACTTGCAAGAGGACAAACCCCTGTTATTAATCCCCCCACTGCATTAATATTTTTTTTAAGCAGACGAAAGAATAGTACAGAAATTATTGCCCCACCCTCACTATCTAACGAGGTTCGTTTCCCATCTATATAAAATGTGCTTTTTTTACCGCTTACCAGAGTAAAATCACCTTTTATATAACTCTTTTGTACAAGAATATTTAAAAGTCTTTCTTTTAATTCTGATGAGTCAGCCTTCCAAAGGGTATTAATTAATTGTTCAAGTGTAGCCATGGCTTAAATATTTTACTATGAAAGATTAATATATAGATAACCAAGTAGGGAAAGTGAAAACATATAAAAAAATATACAGTGTTGTAAGAAAAATTCCTAAAGGAAAAGTTGCAACTTATGGACAAATTGCCCAGATGCTTGACTTAAACCCCCGTGTTATAGGCTGGGCATTAAACCGGCTTGTATCAGTAAAAAATAACAGACATCCAGTCCCATGGCAAAGAGTAGTAAACAGCAAAGGCACCATCAGCACAAATAGAGCTCCTAACATACCGCTGGATTTGCAAAAGCACCTTCTGGAAAATGAAGGAATCAAATTTAATGATCATGGAAAAATTGATTTAAAAAAATATTTATTTTGATTTCATATAATTTACGAGTGTTCTTATCTGATCAAGGTAAGTGCTTATATATAAGGCTCTTTGATCTCTGTCTAGATATTTTTCCAGACTGAGCCAGTCTTTTACTTTTAGTTGTAAATTAATAAGTTTTTTTTCAATGTCCGCAATTTTTTCAGGAGTAAACGATTTAAAATCATTGTTCAATTCATTTGTCAGCAAATAAACTTCTTTCTGGATTTCACTATTGGACAGAACAGACAGGTTTTTCCCTGCAGCAAATTTATCTATAATCACAGAGAACTCATCAAGCAGTTTCTGTGAAGATACAAGAGGATGATTATATGGTATATATTCAGCTTTCTCCCTAAAAGGACCTATTTTTAAGAGATTCTTTTTTTCATTATTCAGGTGTTCAGCAGCAAACAGTGCAAATCCCAATACACCTGAATTTCTGCTCTGGGTTATCCTTTCAGCAAGCTCACCAATACTTAAAATTCTTAAGTTATAAGCAGGTATTATTATGCCTGAAAAGCTTACAGTTTCTTTTTCTGCATTTATTTTTGCCTGAATTTCACCTTTTGTAAATGAGTAATAAAATGGATATGCAACATCAATCCATTTATTTAAAAGCCAGCTTTCCCAATCCTGATTTATTGTTCTAAGTCTTAATGGTCTGTCAATCCCAAAAACAGCTGCTGAAATTTTAATTCCTGGTCTCTGCTTTTTGAGTTCTGCACTTATATCCCTAACAAAATCAGAGACTGTTTTAACTTTCCACTCAATCCATATTTTATTTACAATACCTTCTTCTGTAGGATTTTTACCGCTGGCTGTTTTAAATGCTGATTTTGTCGGTAAATCAAAACCTGCCTGCGTATATTTCTTCTGAAAAGGAAATCTTATATAATCAAGCTGCAAGCCATCAACCTCATATTTACTTATAATCTCGGAAAATATTGTTTTCAGAAAATTACAAGCTTCCGGATTTGCAGGACTTATCCATGTCTCAGGCTGCATTTCTATTCTCAAAGCCCCATTTTTATCTGTAAGAGCCCAGTTCTTCCCTTTTTCCGAAATTATTGGTCCGGTATAACCAACATCCTGTCCGAGCAGCAGATTATGACGTGAATTTCCAACAGCAAAAGTCCATACCCATGCATGAAGTTCAATACCGCTGGAATGTGCAGCCTCAACAGCAACCTTCAACGGATCCCACCCACTAATCAATGGATTTTGCTTAAGATACTCAGAGGGATACATTGAATATCCGGCATTTATTGTTTCAAAAAATATTATATTAAATCCTACTCGAGACAAATCTTTTATATAGCTTGATAGTTCTCCTGCATCTTTCATTCCCACAATGGTTCCACGATCAAGCCATATAGCTCTTATCTCTACATTTTTTAACGGTACACCAAGTGCATAAACAATAGAAAATTCGTTCTTTGCAGATTCTGCATTTTCCCGGGCAGGAAGATAATTACCAAACAGGTAATCAGAATTAAATTCATTTATAAAATCCTGTCCATTTTCATAGTGTCTTTTCAACTGGTATTTAGGAACTGATAAATCAAGCTGCTCAGATACATGAATAACTGAACTTGCTTCCTTCTGAATGATGTTTATATCCCTTAGTATTTTCTTATACTCTTGTTCAGTAATTTCCATTGCAAGTGATGTTGTAATATCTCTCCAGAAGAAATCAAGAGCACCAAGAAAAACTTTTATGTCATCATCTCTGTCAACATTCTGACCCCAGCTATAGCCTATGTATGCAATTTCATTACTGCCCCCAACTGCAACTTGATCGCTCTCTTTCCATCTGGCAAGTACTTTCTTATCCGAACTTTCAATATCAAAGGCTGAATAAAAATTTCCACTTGGTACATGAACATATGTTTTCCTGATTTTATGCTTGGAGTTTAAATTTGTTTTTGCAATCATGTTTTCCGCAACAATAATCCCATGAGAAGAAAGAAAATCCTTTAATGTTTGTGAAATAGGCCCAACGCCGGCTGTCACAATAACCTTTCCCCCTGAACTTAAAAACTTGTCGAGAAAGTTAACCTCTTCAGGGCTTATATCCAGCGCAAGAGGGAAAAATATTACATCCACACCTACATCTTCGATTCTGGTACTTTCAGAAAAATTACACAAAAACTGATAATTAAGATATGTTTTCTGAAATGTCTCACAAAAAGGTTTCCATACTTGATAAAAACTTAAAATATTATTTGCCCTGTAAAAATCAACATTCCCATAACTATAAAGAATCCCTATCTTACGGCTGCTTTTTGCATCTGATAAACTACAACTACAAATGAATAATATTAGTAAAAAAAATAGCAAAGAAAACCTTTTATATAAGGAATCTGCGGATCTGCTTTTAAAAAAATTTAAATTCATACCTGACATTGCAATAATTACCGGTTCAGGAGTTAAAATCTTCGAAGATTTTAGTTCGTCCTTTGAAATAAAATACAATGATCTCCCTGTCTGGTCAAATAAAAAGAAATATAAGGCAATCAAAGCATCAGGGCTGAAAGTTTGTTTATTAAATAACAATGTCAAAGGGCACGAAAGTCTTATAAAGCTTTATTCAGTCAATAACAAAAAAGTACTTGTTTTTTCAGGCAGACGACATTTATATGAAGGTTTACTTTTTAGTAATGTAATTACTAACGTAAGGCTCTGTCATGAAATTGGAATAAAAAGGCTAATAATTACAAATGCTGCAGGAGGAATTAACACAAAGCTAAATAAATCAGATTTAATGCTAATAACAGGATTTTTAAATTTAATGCAACCAACTGAAAGAGGATTACTGAATGGAATTATCCAGCAACCTGCAATAATTAAATCAGGACTGACAGATCTCATAAAAAGAATTTTTAGAAAAAATATAAAAACAGGAATCTATGCTGCATCAGCAGGTCCTACATACGAAACTTTTTCAGAAATTACTCTTTTAAAAAAGTTAGGAGCTTCAGCAGTAGGAATGTCAACAATTCCTGAAATTATTTGCGCAAAAAGTCTGGATATTGACTTTGCAGCTATATCTGTAATAAGCAACATGTGGAGTAAAAGTCATAAACCATCACACAAAGAAGTTCTTAAATCTGTCAGTAAAGCAAATGAAAAATTAAATGATTTGTTCATAAAAGTATTAAATAAATTGTAATCAGACAATTACTGATATTGAGATTATTGAGGTAAAATTAAAAACATGGAACAACTAACAATTAAAGATATCCCACAAAACAGCTTTGCTAATAAAAAGATATTAGTAAGGGTTGATTTTAACGTACCTATTGAAAAAAAAGACGATAAGACAATAATTACAAATGATCTAAGGATTAGATCCTCTGTACCAACAATCAAATATTTGATTGAATCAAAAGCCCGGATTGGACTGGTTTCACATCTAGGCAGGCCAAAAGGATTTGATACTGATTTAAAAATGGATCCAGTCGCAAAAAGGCTTTCTGAGATTTTAGGTGAAGAAATATTAAAACTAAATGATTCTGTAGGGGTTGAAGTGGAAAGAGCTATTGAAGGACTTAGTCCAGGTAAAGTATGTCTGCTTGAAAATATAAGATTCTACAAAGAAGAAGAAAAAAATGATCCTGATTTTGGAAGGAAGCTAGCTAAGCCTTTTGAAATATATGTAAATGATGCATTTGGAACAAGCCACAGGGCTCATGCAAGCACAGCAGGAGTAAGCGCATTCTTAAGTCCATGCCTTGCCGGATTTCTGCTTCAAAAAGAAGTTGACTCACTAAGCAAAATACTAACAAATCCAATCAGGCCTTTTACTACTATACTTGGTGGCAGTAAAATATCCACCAAAATTGAAGTCATAAAACAGTTAATCCCAAAGGTAGACACTCTTTTAATGGGTGGAGCTATGGCTTTTACTTTTATTTATGCAAAGGGAGGGGAAATCGGGGATTCATTATTTGAAGAAAAATTTATTCCTCTTGTTAAAGAAATAGACTCTTTAAAAGAAGAGCATGCTATTGCACTAATCCTGCCTGAAGATATGGTTTGTATTAAAAAAGAGGAAATAAACAATCCCAGGAAAGAACTACATATTTTCCCAATCAATAAAATTCCTAAGGGTTTTACAGGTCTTGATATTGGTCCGGAAACAATAAAAAAATTCACAAAAATGATTAGTCAGTCAAAAACACTTTTTTGGAACGGTCCTATGGGAATGTTTGAGGATAATAATTTTATTAAAGGAACGCAAAGCATAGCTGAAGCATTAGTTCTGGCAACAAAAAATAAATCTACTACTGTTGTAGGAGGCGGTGATTCAGTAACAGCACTGGAAAAATTAAATCTATCTTTTGAATCATTCACACATGTGAGTACTGGCGGAGGCGCATCAATAGAATTTATAGAAGGTAAAACGCTTCCCGGGATTGCATGCCTTGATAAAAAAATATCTGTAAAAAATTAAGAACTCTCAGACATTAAACTGCCTAATGCTGAATTAATTTGACTACCTATAATACTCATAAGCTCTTCATTTGCTGCTGCAAAAGATATTTCTGCTGCAACACTTTTTAATTCTGATCTAAGTTCAGAGGCTGTACTTGTGGAAGATTGAGATCCGCCAGATTCAGATGTACTTTGCTTCAACCTGGAAACAATTGAATTAACCTTAGCTAATTCTGTCTGAAGTTCAGCACTTAGATCCTCTTTTCTTGCTTCAAGCACTTCTTTTGACTGAAATGAAGCCAGCGCACCAAATAATCCCATGAGTTCATTTATCCTTCGTCTTAGATTTGCAGCCATAGCAATTGCTTCTGCATTCTGGAGGTCATTATTTTGATCGCCACCTACATCCTGATTATCTACACCTGTATTTGAATCAGATGTAGCAGTAGTACCACTTTGAGTCTGGTAAACTTTTGTCCAGAATTCAGCTGAAGCCTTAAGAAAATCTCTGTATGCAATAGCTACTTTCAATTCAGCTTGTATACTTGCAAGGTTGTTTGGGTCCACATTTGAGACTGATGTATTAGATGTGGTTCCGGTATTATATGCTTCCAGAAGCTTTTCCAGATCGCTAACTCTTGTATCAGTCATTTGCTGCATGGTTGTAATATCCTCAAGTCTTGCCTGTGCATCAGAGGAGTTAGAAAGTCCGTCATTTGTTACTGCTTCAAAAAGACTATCTCTTCGAACCTGAAGTTCAGCAGTTACAGCTTCAAAGTTAGTATTATCAACGCCTGTAACCCTGTAACCAAGATACTGGTTTAGAGTCAGTGAACCAAACAACGCTTCAAGGGCCATAAGTTTATGCTCTAGAATGTCTGTCTGGCTGTTAACATCTACCATAACAGCATTTGAATCGTAACTTAAAAAGGTTGGTACTATGGAAAGTATAAACATATAAATTAAATAACCTGTGGAACTGTCGGAAACCAGGATAAATTAATCAGAATTTTCATTAAGAAGAGGTAAATGCATTAGTTTTAATAAGATTAATTATGGTTAATTTACAGACAAGTGTTTAATGAATCACATTCTAGAACTAAATTTATGCAGCATTTCTTGCATTTGGATTAGAAACTTCCATTACTTCATTACCCATATCACTCATTGCATTTTGTAAAGCCCCAACGCTTACTGTAATTGGTTTATTAGTACCAGGATCAAATAATAATGCCATTCCATCTCTGATCCCCATAAGTACAACAGCATGACCACTAGAAGTTAAATCTTTTCCTAAAAACTCCTCATATTTTTCAGGATTAACTGCAAGCATATATTTTTTCCCACTATTCAATCCATTCATAAGATCACCAACGCTTGCTTCACCAACATTTGCATTTAATCCAAGTTTTCGTAATCCACCAGCAGCAGTACTTAATGTAGTTCCTTCACTTTCATCCATAGATGCACCTGATAGACCTCTCATCTGTTCAATCTGTGAATCAGCTTCGCCTGCACCACCACCCATTGCTCCAAAATAACGAGCCAACATTACACTTGATGCAAAAGCACAATTACCGTTATTAGGTCCGCCATCCTCATTTGGATTAGAAGAACCCCCTATCTGGCTTACAAACCATTCAGATGCTTTTCCAAGCATATTACCAAATGCGCTGAGTCCATCTTTTACTGCATTCCCTACAGTATCAACAGCATTGCCAAGAAAGTCTTTTACGGCATTATAACCCTGGTTTACAAACCCGCTCATTGAGTCATAAGCCTGATTAAAAGCACTATCGAATAAGCCTCCAAGTTCAGATCCACTATTTCCAGAATTCAATGATCCGAGTGAATTATTATCAGAGGAAGCTATTGAACTTACTGAGGAGGATGGAGATGTAGCAGAACCACCTGTATAACTGCCTAGTACTTGTTGAACTTCTGCAATTCTGCTTTGATAATAACCTTCAAGTACTTCATTTAATTTGTTCTGGGTTCCTACTGTATTATTTCCATTATTATTATCACTTCTTCCAGCCTGAAGACTTTCCTGAAGAATCTGATTATTATTCCTTACATCTTCTAGCTGCCTTTCAAGATAACTAAGGTTAGCAAGCAATCTGACCTTCTCAGTGGACTGGCCATTATTAGACTGCTGCTGTTTTTGTCCGTCAGCGGCTTTGGTATTTTGGTTTTGATTGACGTAAGGTGTCTGCATAAGTACCTTGACTTAGACAGTTAGTTAAACACCAACAGATTAAAGAAAGTTTAAAAGAAAAATTGGGCTATTGCCAAGAGGTATAACCCTGACAAATGTTATAAACATTCTGGTTTTAATTTCCTGTTAAGGAGATTGGGTTTGTTGTCTTTGATACATATCTTCTTCTTTTTTTCTTATAGCCTGTTTATCAAGGTCATATGTATTAGATCTTCGAGCAGGATCATATAAATTACCATCTTCTGGTTTTATGTCATCTCCTGTAACAGGATCAGGATTGTCTAAGTTCTTATCAGTGGAATATCCAGGATACTCTTGGTATCCTGGACTGCTAGGGCTGTTAGGACTTTCAGGATTTTTAGGATCTGATAATGAATCTTCTATTTTAATTGTGTTTTTAACAGGATCATAGTCTTTGGCTTCAATTGAAATCCAGTGTGAACTTTTTCCGGGACTATTTGAGTAAGATTGTGGATTCACAGCAACAATTGCATTTTTTCCACTTGAAAGTGTTTTCTTTAAATTATCTATCCCTCTTTGAGGAGGTTGATTAAGAATCTGTCCCATCCGTTGTGGAGAAGTTCCACCACCAGATAGATCTCCTGTAAAATTAGTTTTTCTATTCAGAGCATTTGATACTGCTTTCATCCCACAAGAATAATTATCGTTTTGACCATAAATAGTACCATTATCTTCTCCAGTTGGATTCACCCCAAAGAAAGTACCATTATATTTATCTGCTCCTCCAGGTAAGCTGTTCATTGCTTTATCTAATGTCCCTAAATCCATTCCAATATTTTTACCTAATCCCATAGAATCATCTTCACCATTGCCAGAAACTGGTTGCTGGCCTCCTTGAGGATTAGCAGTTAATGTATTTGTTTCTGAACCAGACCCAGGTTGTACTTCCTGAACATTATTGTCAGGAGCAATTGATTTGTTTTCATTTCCTGAATTAAGGGGAGGAGAGCCAGTAGAATCAATTCCTAACTGACCCGACACATACGTAAGCTGCTTCTTTATATCTTCTAATTGTGTGTCCCAAAACTCTCGTGCTTTTGCAGTCTGAATAACTGATGCAAATTTATTTCCGCCATCCTGAACATTAAGCTGCTTTGTAATTTCTTTTTCTTCACTGGACTGTGTACCACCAGGATTTGTAGTCTGAGGAGATTGCCCAGCTTCAGCTGCTTTCCCTCTTAAATTAGCAATCTCATTGTTTAATGATGTAAACTTTTGAATATACAGTGAAGTGTCAGAAGAAAACCCGCCTTTATCATTTTGGCCGTTATTTACATTAAGTTTTTGTTCTCTTGAACCTGCTACTGCAGCTACCATACTTTAATCCTCCGCAAGAATTGAAACATGGGAGGATTAAATCCTACTTAAAAAAATAGGCAAAAATATAATATAATCTTTTAGATCTAGTACACCTCTTTTTTTTAAAAATAAATTTTCCTGTAGTGAGTTTTACTCATCCTACATTTAACAGTCAAACGGTTAAATACAGGTAATCACTTTAATTAAATTCACCTAAGATTTTTGTACTAATTTTTGACGTTAATTTCATTCACCACTGAATATTCTCTTGGGTTTTTAAAATAAAGCCCTGCAAGTATAAGCGGACTGTTCCAATTATTTTGCCTCTCCGGTTTCCAAGCATTAAGTCCCATAGAATCAGACTTTTTTCTGTTACATTCAAAACAACATGCAAATAAATTTTCAGCATCATAATTAAACTGAGGGAATTTACTTGCAGGCAAAAAATGATCATAAGATGCTGAATGTTCTTTTAATACATGCACAGTTATTGTTTCTCCCTGGTTATTTATATAATCACTAAAAGCATTTTGAGAGTGAGGAATAGCTGTTTTTACTATCTTTGGATCCAGTAACTGTTTCCCGCAATAAACACATGTCCAGTTATCTCTTTCCCAGACGCTATAAAGTATTTTGTCTTCTGGTTTATTTCTTTGATTATTTGATTTATCTTCTTTATCCTCAAATTCTGGTGAAACTATTTTTCTCTGAATAACTGATTGTTCCATGGAATAATCAAGATAAATTTTTCTTCCCAATTCTGACAAATTATTAAAAAAGCTGGACTGGGATCTTTCATCACCTGTTATTTCACCACTAAAAACTACTTGAAAGCTGTCTTCAAATATACTGCCAATTTCAAACACGGTCTTAATCCCTGTTTTTATCATATTTGCTATTAATTTATCAGAAAAAACAATCCGGCACTTTAAATTACTCACAGAAAATAAATTTAAATCAGAACTATAAGATAATTGAGTCGGCTCAGCTTCTTTATAAAAATCAATTGCTGCCTGTGAATAATCAGAATGCGCCCGGATCAATCTAGACTGTTCTGTCTTATTATTTAAATCAATGAATTTGTTTTCAAAATCATTTTCTTTTATCTCAGGTAGGGAATAAACAGAATTCTCCTTATACTTTTCTTTATAGTGTTTTGATATTCCTTCCTGCAATATTCGAAAAATAAGATTATAAACCTCATTGGAACTGGTATAACGAACTTCTTTTTTTGAAGGGTGAACATTTACATCAACAAATCCAGGCTTAAAATTAAGATTTAGAACTATAACCGGATATTTCCCGCCTGGTAATAATCCCTCAAATGCATTTTGAATTGCTTTTGAAATTATCTGACATTTAACAGGTCTTTTATTTATAAAAATTAAAATGGACTTTCTGTCACTCCTTGAAATTTCAAGAGAGCTAATATAACCATGAATTGATAAAAAATTATTTTCCCCTATAATATTTATTAATTTTGATTTTAAATCATTTCCCAATAGTTCAACAATTACCTGCTGTAACTCAGAAGAACCTGAGGTTTCAAGCACAGTGCTTTTATTATTTATAAGCTTGAATGAAACTTCAGGATGAGACAGTGCATGAGAAAGAACTACATCATATATATGTCCAAGCTCAGTTGATTCTGACTTAAGGAATTTAAGTCTTGCAGGAACATTATAAAAAAGATCTTCAATTTCAAATGAGGTCCCACTGGACACAGCAGCACTTTTTTGTGTTATATTGTCTTCTTTTATTCTTAATTCAAAACCATTTTCTTCATCTTTGAACCTGGAAACACAAGTAACCTTGCTTATAGAAGAAACTGAAGCTAAAGCTTCTCCGCGAAAACCAAGTGTACTTATTCCCCAGAGATCATTAATATCATTAATTTTGCTGGTTGCATGTCTTGAAAATAACAGAGGAATATTCCTGGAATGTATTCCTTCCCCATTATCTGAAACCTTTATATATTTTCCTGATCTTTGAACTACTATTTCAATTTTTGAAGCATTGGCATCAATAGAATTTTCAATTAATTCTTTTACTACTGAAGCAGGTCGTTCAATAACTTCACCAGCCGCAATTTTCTTTATAAGCTCTTCTGAGAGTTGTTTGATATAAGTCATGGTTACATTTTAACTTATGTCAAAATGTTATACTTACCGCCCTCCTCGCTCATTCTTCGCTTGTCAGGCTTTGCAATGTGCTCCGGGTGTACCATTCATTACATCTACAGATTTTGCCGAATAAATCGTCAAAATCTTACTAGATAAATAGGTTGCTCGAAAATGTTACGTAAGCTAAGCAGTAACCATTAGGCTTTAACCTTCTCAAGCACTTTACTAAACACAAGCTTATCACCATCATAATCAATTCTTATAACATCACCTTCAGAGAAATTCCCACTTAATAATTCTGTTGCCAGCTCGTTTTCAAGTTCTTTCTGAATCAGTCTTTTCAATGGTCTTGCACCAAAAGTAGGATCATATCCTATGGTAACCAGATGATCTTTTGCATCATCTGTAAGTTCAAGTTTTATTTTCTTTTCTTCAAGTCTCTGCTTAACTCTGTTCAACTGGATTTCAACAATTTTCTTTAAATCATTTGCTTTAAGAGGATTAAATACAACTATTTCATCAACTCTGTTTAAAAACTCAGGCCTAAAATGTTCCTTTAAAAGTTCAAATGCCTTTTCTTTTATTTGATCATAGTATTGCTCCTGGTTACTGCCACTCACACTGAGTTTTAGCTGATGCTCTAAAATAATCTGACTCCCAATATTACTTGTCATTATTATAATTGTATTTTTAAAATCAACTACTCTGCCCTGTGAATCAGTAAGCCTGCCATCATCAAGAACCTGCAACAATACATTAAAGACATCAGCATGTGCTTTTTCAATTTCATCAAATAATATAACCGAATATGGTTTTCTTCTTACCTGTTCTGTCAGTTGTCCTCCCTCTCCATAACCAATATATCCGGGAGGCGCACCAATTAACCTGCTTACAGTATGTCTTTCCTGATATTCACTCATATCAATCCTGATGATATTTTGTTCATTATCAAACAAAACATATGCAAGTGTTTTAGCAAGCTCTGTTTTACCAACACCTGTAGGTCCAAGAAATATAAATGAACCAATTGGTTTCTGGGGATCACTAAGTCCTGAACGTGATCTTCGTATAGCATTTGAAACTGCTTTTACAGCTTCATCCTGACTGATTACTTTTTTATGTACTTCTTCTTCAAGTTTTATTAATTTTTGTTTTTCACCTTCAAGAAGTTTACTTACAGGAATGTGGGTCCATTTTGAAACTACATCAGCAATATCATCCTCATTTATTTCTTCTTTTAACAACCTGTTATTTTTCCCATCTCCCTGAAATCCGGAAGCACCGCGAAGTCTTTTTTCAAGCTCAGCAAGCTTTCCGTATTTTAATTCAGCAGCTCTCTGTAAATCTGTTTCCCTTTCAGCTTGCTCAATTTTTATTTTTGTATTTTCTATCTCTTCTTTTATCCGACGAACCGAAGAAATAGATTCTTTTTCTTTTACCCACTGAACCTTAAGAACATCTGCCTTTGACTGGAGTTCAGTAAGCTCTTTTTCAAGTTTTTCAAGCCTTTCTTTTGAAGCAGGGTCTGTTTCTTTCTTCAGTGCTTCTTTTTCAATGCTAAGCTGGATTCTTCTTCTTTCAAGCTCATCAAGTTCAACAGGCATTGAATCAATTTCTATTCTTAGCTTTGCAGCTGCTTCATCTACAAGGTCTATTGCCTTATCAGGTAAAAATCTGTCTGAAATATATCTATGGCTTAATACTGCAGCACTTACAAGTGCAGCATCTTTAATCCTCACACCATGATGAACTTCATATTTTTCACGAAGTCCTCTTAAAATGGAAATAGTCTCTTCAACTGTAGGTTCATCAACCAAAACAGTCTGAAATCTTCTTTCAAGAGCCGCATCCTTTTCTATATGTTTTCTATACTCATCTAATGTCGTAGCACCAATACAATGCAGTTCTCCTCTTGCAAGTGGCGGTTTTAATAAATTACCTGCATCCATTGAGCCTTCACCTGTAGTACCTGCTCCTACAACTGTATGTAATTCATCAATAAACAAAATAATCTCACCTTCATGAGACTGTACTTCCTTTAAAACTGCTTTTAATCTTTCTTCAAATTCCCCTCTAAATTTTGCACCTGCAATAAGTGCACCCATATCAAGAGCAACTACTTTTTTATTCTTAAGTCCTTCAGGCACATCTCCCCGCACAATTCTTTGTGCAAGTCCTTCAACAATTGCTGTTTTTCCTACACCAGGCTCTCCAATAAGCACAGGGTTGTTTTTTGTTCGTCTTGATAAAACCTGAATAACTCTTCTTATTTCTTCATCACGACCTATAACAGGATCAAGTTTCCCTTTTTGAGCAATTTCTGTAAGATCTCTGCCATATTTATTTAATGCATCAAATGTTGCTTCAGGGGTCGGGCTTGTAATCCTTTGGTTACCTCTGATTTTAGTAAGAACTTTTAAAATTTGTTCTTTTGTAACACCTTCTTCTTTTAAAATCTTTTGTGCTTCTCCTTTAGTTCCCTGAGGATCGCATAAAGAAAGTAAAATATGTTCAACACTAATATACTCATCCTTCATATTTTTTGCTTCTTCGAATGCTTTCTCAAGCAAAGAATTTGATCTGTTACTTAAATAAAGCTGCTCACCACTACTTGCAGATGCCCTGCCTTTGGGCTGTTTCGAAAGATAATCATGGAGTTTATCTAGTATTTGCTTTTTACTTACTCCAATACGATCAAATATCTGCGGGACTATCTCGTTAGGCTGCTCAACAAGTGAAATCAAAATATGTTCAGGCTCAAGAACACTATGCTCATACTTTTCAAGCAAAGTACGGCATGACGAGAGTGCAGACTGGGAATTTAAAGTTAACTTATTAAAATCCATAAACTAATTATATCTATCCACATAAACAATATGCCCACTTTAAGAGTTCTTATATTGATATAGTACAACAGCTAAAGATAATTGAAATTAATATTTTTTTAAGAATGCATGCAGTTTTTATTCAATTTTTCTACCAGGAAAGAAGCTTTGTAATTCATCAACATTTCTTGGCTCTAGTCCAGATATAGATGCACCTGCCAGGCGAAGGAGATAAGCATGTACACCAGGTTTTGTTCTTTTAGACTGAGATACTGCTGCACTCATTAAAGCATTCATTTCAACTTTGTATCTTAAGAACGCATAGTCCATTAGGTCAACAAGATTTATTTCATAATGGTTAATCTTAGCAATAGCCTGACTTCGTGAAGTCCCGCTTTGAACTACCTGATTTGCTTGTTCCCCAACTATTTTCTCAATCATAGGAATAATTCCTACCTTTTGAAAAACAGTCATTGGTGTTGCAGGGGGTAAATCACTGTCATGAGAAAAAGTTGTACCATTATCTTTATTTTTTTGAGCTCGTGCAATAAAAATATCAGAAATCCTATCAAAACCAGAACTTATACCTCTTGCAGCAGGAGTAAATTCACTATTAAGAAGTCTGAATAAAATATCCCCAAATGAATTTTCAAGATCAATATGTGAAACAACAAAAGCAAGCGGCAGTGAAGGTTCATTAACCCTGATTTTTTGTTTTATTGCATCAACTAATGTAACTTTTCCGTCTTCTTCACAAGAATTAGCAAGTTTATAAGTTGCATAATTTACAACAAGGGGGGTTTCACATTCAAGTACTACTCTTTTTAATCCAGCTACTGCTTCTTTTGCTCCTTTTTTTGTTACATAATCATCAATAGCCCAAAATCTTCTCACCCGTTCATAAGAATCATCTTTTTTACTTTCATCCAGTACAGACTCAAGCAAAAACAAGTCTGGATCTATTTCATCACAATCATTAATCAGAGCCATTGCCCTATCATTGATTTTTGTCTCATCGGATGATCTATATAACCTCTCTAAAGGTTCTTTCGGTACTTTTTTATTGTCCTTTTTTAGTTTTTCCATAATCAATAAAACTAAGGTTTGAATTCGTTCTTTATCTTCAACATGAATGTACGCTTCAACTCCTTCGATTTTTGCATTTTCGCCAACCGAAACGTCTACCAAAGCATTTAAAACTTTCTCTACAGGTCCATCATTCAATGATGCAATTGATTTAGCAAATTTATCATTGTCATTTATTCCATCAAATTTAACCAGAGCAAATATTTTACCAAGATACTCTCTTGGTAATTGTTCTAATAGCATTTTTACATATTTATTATTATTGTCAGCATTTTCAAAGTGCTTTCTTTTATCAAGAGAAGGAATTATAAAATCATTCACCACGATATCTGGGTTAATCACAAGTCCAATTGCAGTAAGGAATGCTTTAATCCTGAAGTTTGTTGAGCATTTAAGCTGTGCTAAAGCTTCTACTAAAAGATTTGATCCTGCATCATTGAACTCACCTGCTTTTTTATCAATAAGTCTCGAAAACTTAGAATCATCTTCAAAACCAACTTCAACAATCTCAACTACCTCGCCTTTTGTATTTGCTTTTAAATAATCCAGTAAGTCATCAAGCATGGTTGATGCTGCAATTACATTTCTCATTGGTGCAAGCAATTTTGGAAATGCTAGCGGGGGTACATGTTGTGGTGGTTCAAGCGGTTCATTAACAACCTGGTCAGGTGGTTTCTTATTATCTAGATCTTTTGCTCCTGATGTAGCTCCAGATGCATTGGCTGCAGGCAATGAGGCCGGAGTACTTCCTACTGGTCGTGGTTTTAAACTACCGTCAGACATATTTTATTTAATACTTAAAAACAATATTATACCTCTAATTAAATGAAAGTTCTGGTTTAATCCTGGCATTTTTATGCTAAATTACTGATTTTTAAATCTACATACTATTTTACAGCTTATGAAGCTTTAGCAAGCTCACTCATATCACCCAGTTTATAAAAAATTGAAAGCATATCCCCCCTGTCATTAACCGCTGCTTTCATAAGAATTTCCTTTATTCTTTGAAAATTTTTTCCACAGGCATAATTTAATAAATCCATTGCATTTCTTTTTACATTTTCTTTTTCCTGTTCGTTTTTGCCTTCACCATAAGCTGCCCAGTCCAAAAACTTTTCAATGCCTACATTTGAAATTAAATCAATTACAAGGTTTTCACCAGAACCTTCTGTTAACGAAAATATAATATCGCCTTCATCATCCATATAAAAATTTACAAATGAAGCTTCTGATAGATTTTTGTATGCCTGAACTAGATCATATTTTTCTTTGTAATTTCTTACCATGAGATCCCTGATTAGATCTTGATATGGTTCACCATATGCTGAAAGCTTTGTAACTGCAGCCAGAGGAAGTGAAAGCTGGTTTTCTCTGACATTGTTTACTATTGCACCTATTAATGCTCTTCTGCCGTCAACCCCACAGATCTTAGAAAGTCCATAACATGCATAAAATACAAGGAAGGAATCTTTCTCCTTTAAAATAAAATCTTTCATTACAGATGCACCATATTCACCAGTGGCTCTTACAAAATGATTTATTGCGTAAAATCTTCGTATCCTTGACTCTTCAGAATCGTCAGAATCATTCATCATGACCTCTCTAAGAATTCTTGAAGCATCCTGCCCAAAATTCGTAGTTAATATTTCCAGCAACTCCTCCCCCATTTCATTATCAGTGTTTGATTTATAGAGCTTTTCGGGAATATCTACAGAAAATTTCATCTGGTTATTAACAAGATTCTTCATAAGTGAAACCAATATCATTCTGAGCTTATGAATATTAACCTTATTTTCCTTACTATCATCATATTCAGCTTCTTTGGAATAAATAATTTCAGAAAAAATATTTAAAGCTGTTTCTGGATATGTTGTTTTTAAAACAGAGGCTGCAAAACTATTTATATCTGTTATTTCAGAGTAGTCGAGAGACTGAAAGAATTCTTTCTTGGCTGAGTCATCCAGGACACTAATAAAATTACAACAGAAGTTCTTATTAATTCCCAGATTTTTTAAATTTTTCCTGGATTCAAGAGCAGGTATAAAAAATTCACTCGTAACCTCATCTTCAAGTCCTATTGAAACAAGCATTTTTATAATCAATGCCTTATCTTCAAAATGTTCATTCTCAACAAGCATTTCTTTAAGTAATGAACCCAGATTAATTCCTTGTTTTGAATAATACCGAGCAAGATCATCTACAGCTTCTCCAAACGATTCATCACAAGAAAGTGATTGTCTTGCTTTGTATTGCCAATCCCCTTGAATTGTTTTTTTAGTCCAAGCAAAAAATCCTCTGAGTCCATCTATGTCAGTAACAGAACTTCTTATTCCTGCAAATAAACTTCTATGTAATGAAGGGTCTAGAGGAGCAACTTCTCCCTTATTCTCTTTTTTGGGCACCAAAACAAGAGCCCTACACTCAGAAGGAGGGCTTTTAGAAGCAACCTGTAAATGACTATTATTAGGGTAAAGCGGACTACTGCTCACCCCATCTATTACATCAGGCATAATTTATTCGGTAAGAGTATTATAGAATAGCTGTTCGATTTTATATCAACTATTTCCCATACAAAATGTAAGCTTTTCAATACAATTGATAAACTAATACTCATGGAAGTTAAGGATGAACAATATTAAAACTGAAAAAATTAAAACAGATTTATTAATTATAGGAGCCGGTGCCGCAGGCTGTTTTGCAGCTTATGAAGTTAAAAGGTTAAATCCTGATCTGGATGTTCTTATTATTGAAAAAGCACATATAGATAGAAGCGGTTGCCTGGCTGCAGGCGTGAATGCAATAAACGCTTATATTACACCTGGTAATACTCCGGAAACTTTTGTAGAGTATGTAAAAAAAGATTCAATGGGATTAATCAGGGAGGATCTTGTTTACACCATTGCAAAAGAATTAAATTTTGCAACAGAACTTCTTGAAAAATGGGGACTCCCTATACCAAAAGACGAAAATGGACAGCCATTTGTAAGAGGAAGAGGTTCAATAATTGTTCAGGGTGAAAGAATAAAACCAATTATTGCACAGGCTGCAAAAGCATCTAAAGCAAAAATACTTAACCGCACTGTTGTAACAAACTTAATCACTAACGAAAATCGCATATCCGGTGCATTTGCATTTGGAGTAAGAGATGGAAAATTTTATATTATCAATGCTAAAGCAGTCCTTGTTGCTACAGGGGGAGCAAGCGGAATCTATAAACCAAACAACGAAGGCAATGCAAGGCACAAAATATGGTACTCACCTTTTAATACAGGCGCAGGCTATGCAATAGGAATAAGAGCCGGCGCTGAAATGACTACTTTTGAAATGCGTTATGTAAGCATGAGAATTAAAGATCTCATGGCTCCAACAGGTGCAGTAGCACAGGGTGTTAAAGCACAGCAGGTAAATGCAACTGGTGAAAGATACCTGGAGGAAAGATATTTAAATCTTGGTGGAAGATCCATGCCTACCTCTTTAAGACTCTGGGCAACATTACAGGAAAATATTGAAGGAAGGGGTCCGTGTTTTCTCGATACCACACATCTTTCAAAAGAGCAGGCAGAAAGACTTCAGGCTTACTACCTGCACATGACACCTGGATTAACGCTTTACTGGGGAGCAAGAGGTACAAAACCAAATATTGACCCGCCTGAAATTACTGGAACAGAACCATATCTGGTGGGTGGACATGCACAGGCGGGTTACTGGATAAGCACAAACAGAATGACAACCATTGAAAATTTATACGCAGCAGGTGATGTAGCTGGAGGTGCACCAAAAAAATATCTTTCAGGAGCAGGAGTTGAGGGTTTAATAGCAGCAAGGGATATTGTTTCAAAGATTAAAAATATTAGTGAATCACAAATCTATGAAAAAGATATAAAAGATGAAATAAAGAGGGTTTTTGGATATTTACAGAAGGAAGGCAAAGATCAAATCCAGCCTGATGAGCTTGAATTAAGAATGCAAAAAGTAATGGACGACTATGCCGGTGGAATCTCAAACAATTATATTCTGAATGAGCAAAAACTTATAAAAGCTAGAAAATTAATGAGACAGCTAAAGGATGAAGCTCTAAATCTTTATGCACCAAATCTTCATGAATTAATGAAATGCCATGAGGTAATTGACAGAATTGATGTAGCGAGAGTACTTATTGAGCATCTTTTATACAGGAAAGAAACAAGATGGCCTGTTTACCAGACTAGGGCAGATTATCCTGAAAGAGATGATAAAAACTGGCTAAAGTTTGTAAATTCTGTTTATGATATAACAGCTAATGAAATAAAAATTGTAGAAAGGGAATATAAACCATTGGATAAAAAATTGATGGAGACTGTTAAATAGTATGGGCATTCATATAGATCATAATTTATGCGACGGGTGCGGACACCCTCAGTCTGAAACACCATGCAACATGGCATGTCCGGGGGATCTAATTTTCATGCAGTCAAATGGGAAAGCACAAATATGTTCTAATGCAGACTGTTGGGATTGTGCAGCATGTATAAAAATATGCCCCCAGCAGGCAATCGAACTAAAACTTCCATTTGAAATTGTAGGAAAAGAAGGAACTCTTAAAGCAAGAGCCTATAGGGAAAAAACTGTGTGGACATTAAGAGACGAAAAAGGCAATGAGCAGATTTTTGAAACACCAGCCAGAAATGAAGCAAGTTTAAGTATGCTTATAAATCCTGAAGAATTCACTGACAGTGTTGAATCTTATAAAGGCATTTCAAAGACATTTACTGATTTAGGTTCTGATATTTAGAATTTGATTGGTTGACTAACACCAGTCATTGTGATTTAATTAAGCCAATTAATCTAATTTTATAAAAAAGAGCTTTGATAAGGAGAGTTTATGAGTTCTATTTCAGTAAGTAATTTAAACAGAAAGCAACGATCGCTGGTCGCAAGAGAGCTGGGAATAAGTCCTAAACAGCTTCAATTAAGAGGCACTATAACAGAGCCATCCTCTAAAAGTGAGAGGTTTAATTTTAGAAGACTAGCTGAAAGAGTTGATGGCAGTAGAACAAGACGCTAATAATTCACACACATCACGCTATAGCAGGTTCACGTTCTTTCTTTCCACCTTCACATACAGAAAGTATGCCCAGGAACTTCCTGAAAGTACGATAACAAGCCAAGTCATAGTGTTCAGCAAAGTTTTTATGGAACGCTCCTGCAAGCGGTAAGAATGCCTTGCTTTGTTCCGGCAATTTTACATTATCAAACAATTTTTTCCCTAAACTAAATGGAATTATCTCGTCATCTGTTCCATGGCTTACAATTACTCTTTTTGCTTTCACAGTTTTTATTGCTTCTCCTGAATCAAACTCGCTTCTAGTAAGCATTCCAAGTAAAGCTTTTAAAATGCCAGGGACGCTTGCTGAAGATTTTTCTTTAACAGCTTCTTCAACTGTAGTAAATGAGGATTGAACAACCAGGGTATTAACTTCCCTTCTATTTGCAAGCTCAATAGCAACTGCGCCTCCAAGAGATACTCCAAAAAGAGAAATATCATTAGCCGTTAAACCCTTCTTTTCAACAAGATACTGATACATTGCTTCAGCATCTAATACAAGCCCTTCCTGTGTAATTTTCTCTCCTTTGTTTAATTTGCTTTTACCCATTCCACAATAATCAACCATTAAAACATTTACAGGAACTTCTTGTTGAAGTTTTGAAAATTCATCAAGACAAAGACTAGCATTATATCCTCTACCATTTAAAAATATTATTGTTTTCTTCGTGGGTACTGGAGCAGGTATATAATAACCATTTAATTCTCCACGATTAGTTTCAATAGAAACATTTTCACATTTAATTCCTTTTTCATCTGGTGTTGTTTCAACTTTTCCATTTGGACTAATTAAAAGATTATTATAAAGTCTACCTATTGAATCCCATTCAATACCACAAAAATTTCCAACAAGAGTTGCAAGTGCACCAATCCCTGCCAAAACTCCACCTATCCATTTTGCAATCTTGTTGTCTTTAAAAAAACCAACAGTAGCTGTAACTAAACCTAAAACTGTAGCTAGTGCACCAGCATATGTACCATATGAAACACGTTCTAAAGTGCTTGGATTTTTTTCTCTTAACCACTTTTCAACATATCGTTGAGATGGAGCCTCACCAGCAGGTGGTTTTGGGCATCCTACAGGCCAATGATATATTCCTATTTCTGGTGTTCTTAACATTGAAATAAATTTTTATAAAAATTTAACTGTTACTTTATCTTGATACTAGCTGATTAAAACTGCTTATAGCAAGAATCAACACTTAAAAATTAAATGGTTAAGAGGTTAAAGGAAAAAGATCTTAACCCAGGGAATCCAAGCTTACTAAAACTCCGCAATTATACCAAAACAAGCAATAATAATTAACCATACAAAAAAGTGCAGATAGAAGAAGGTTAAGTTAAAAAATATTTTTATTGGTGAATCATTTGCTACATTCATTATCACTTTTGCATCTTTTATATTTGCCATATATTCTCCTAAGCTCCTGCTTTAGCTGGTTCTTTTACAGTCTCTTTTTCAGGAAGATTGTTTAAATCTTCTTCAAATTTGTTAACCTTCTCAATAAATTTCTTATAGTCACACTTTGCCAGCCAATAACCTCTCAACCTGTTCCTGTCAATTGCTTTTTTAATATTCGGCGGTCTTAAACCCAGAAGCCTATCCTGACACCACCTATTCCCTTCTCGAAAATGACAGTCACCAATCTGACACCCCATTACAAAAACACCATCAGCACCAGCTTTTAAGCCTTCTTCTATCATTATTGGCTGAATCATTCCTGAACAAACCATTTCAAGTATTGAAACATTGTCTTTGTCTTTAAGTTTGTTGTTCTTAATGTGTTTTTTTAAATCCACACTACGTTCGCAAACTATACCTAATATTTTTTTCTTTTTGCCTGCCATTAGCCTACTCCTACTGGTTCTTTTAAAACATCACCAATCTTTGCAATAATTTCTTTTGAATGTTTTTGTGGCAAATCTATTGCTTTAAATGCACATGCCCCTACACAGAGTCCGCACTCAGCACAGCGGGCATCAATAACAATTGCAAGCTGTTTAAACTTCGGGTGATCTGTTCTTGGCACCATATAAATAGCTTCATATGGACAATCTTTTGCACACAAAGTACAACCAACACAATTATCCAACAAAACCTGTGCCGGTGATTTTGGTTCATCGATTATTAAAAATGGTACTGCTAAAAGTATTGTAGTAATGATAAATAAAACTGTCCAGACTATCATTGCAGGCATGGATGAAAACATCGGGAATAACCACAAGTAAAACCAGTCCGTTGGAAACTCAGCTGGTACCTGGATAAGGACTGCAGGTTTACCACTACTAACAGGAATTACTGCTGCAGGAATAATTATTGATGCCATTAAAAGAAGCCCAAGTCCTAATGGCACATCGGTCACGGGTCTGGAAATCCTGAGATAATGCAACCATAAAAGATATAAAAGTAAGAATGATATTCCCACATGGAGGAAAAAAGACATAGCCAATGTATAGTGAGTTATCATTTCACCATTTACAAAAAATTCAGCAAGTGGCGGACCAATAGCAGGTATTTGTTTTAATGCATCAGCCATCATTAAAACAATCATGTACGACCGTTCATCCCATACCAGAATATACCCTGTAATTCCGATAACAAGCATGCAGCCGATAAGAGCAACACCTGAATACCATGCAATCCATCTGTATTTTCTGTATCTGTCTGTGAAATAAACTCTTAAGGCATGAAGCAGCACTGCAATCATCATTGCATCAGCAGCATAACGGTGCATTCCTCTGACAATATTTCCAAAAGGAAGTTTATTCGAAATATAGTTTACTGAAATATATGCACTATCCAGTGTTGGCTGGTAATAAGCAAAAAGTAAAAGTCCTGTAACAAACAAAGTCCACATAAATAAATTCGGGACTGCGCCATGGTAATAAAAAGGATTATATTGCTGGCTGAAGACTTTATTAGTCCACTTCTCAAAGCTTATTGTTAGTATTTGCAGTTGATCAAGTATTTTTTTATACATAACTCTTTAAGATTCTATCTCCTCTTCTCTTCTGCAGGTTTTGTCTCTTCATTATCTTTGTTTCTGGTTAAAACAAAAAATGTCAAAGCTCCAATTGTTGAAAATATTCCAAAATATAATGCAAAAGTTAGATCCTGAAAGTTATATTCACTCAGAAGCATTAAAACCACCAGCACAGTACATGCTGCAGCACTTATGAGTCCAAAAATCAGTTGGAGCATTTCTCTCATTTTTGCGGTTTCCTTCCTGAGAGTCTGTTATATAACCACTCATACATGCCAAACTTTATTCTCAGATTATTTTTTTCTTTTTCATCTGAGTAAACCCAAAATCCAAGGATAAAAAGAGTAGAAACAAAAATAAATAATGAAATGATTGATGATCCAATATGCCTAAAAGTCATGTCAGAAGAAATCAACCTGCCTGCCTCAAAGAAATTTGCAAGTGCAACCGTTGCAATAAGAAAAATTATAAGTCTGTGAGGTTTAAAGTTTTTCACTGTGCTGTCTCCTTTACCCCAACAAGTTTTTTCCTTATAAATAAGTGCCATATATATCCAATTGCTGTTGGAACCATACAGATGCCAACACCTACCAACTGCTGCTTTAAAGTAATCCAGCCATTTAACAAGGTAGGAAACGACCAATATAAAACAAAAAGTGGACAAGCAACATATGCAATAAGATCCCCTATTGCAATATTTAGTTTTTCAGGTCTGTCAATTTTATGAACAATATACTGCCATACAACTCCAATTGCAATAATTACCCAGGTACCCATCCTCCAGATTGGTGGATCCCTATGAATATTTGCAATATTGAAAATAATTAGGAATGAAAATATTAAAAACTCAAGAAATCCCATAATAGTAACCATTAAAAATATAGGTCTTCTTGAAAGTCTTTTTTCAGAACCAAGATCAAAAAACGGAAGAACTATAACAGTAAGAGGAACAAGTACAGTAAGTCCTGTAGCCCAGACTGGCTCCATATATTTTAAAAACTGATAAAGTGCAAGAAAATACCAGTCAGAAAGAATTGGAAGCGGAGTAACATTAGGATCTGCTCTGTGACCTAGCTGAGCAGGCAGCATAATTGCAGTAACAAATACCATCAGGATAGAAATACTTGCCATTTTCCATGAAATATTTAATCTCTTATGTCCTGTTTTATAGATATATAGTTCATATGCAATAAGAGCAAGAAGCGTAAACGCTACATGGAATGAATAGAATCTGGTCATTGTAGCCTGACCAATTGAACTTCCACCAAGCAGAATCTGAGAGGTATTTATACCTACATGAGTAGGTCCAAGTAAATAAAATGATTCTACGTATGTAGGGAAAGTAGCAAAGACTTTGGTAGCCCAGAAAGCTCTTTGATTCCAGATCAGAAGGTAACCAGTTAAACCAGAGTACATTCCAAGTAATAAAGTTATAAGAGCAATAGCAACATTAAATTCTCTGTTTGGCTTGTAATCACAACAAATGAAAATCCTATACAGCCTTATTGTTGCAGCAATAATAAGTGCATCAGCACCATATTTATGCATCCCTCTCATTATATTTCCAAAAGGAATTTGATACTGAATTTTCAGTATTGAATCATATGCTTCGTCAATCGAAGGAATATAAATAGCCATCAGTAAACAGCCAGTAACAATAGTAATCATCCAGAATAACCATACCAATGAACCAAGGGTATACCAGGGATTTGTTTTTGCTTTATCTATATAATGCTCATCAAAAATATCAATTCCATCAATGTGATCATTAACCCATTTTTTACCGGCTTCAAAAAATTGCATCCCTTTTTGTGTTAAAGCAGTAAGCATGATCAAATCTAAGCAATTCCTCCTGTTTCAAGATCAGTAACAACCAGCTTGTTATTTTCTACTTTATAAACAAATTTTCTTGGTGGTCTTGGAGCAGGACCTGAAACAACTTTGCCTTCTTTTTGAATGTCAAAAACACTTAGATGGCAGGGGCAGGCAAAAACAGGTCCATCAGGTCTGAAGTTATATCCTTTTGCTACATCATCCGGGTTTAGCACAAAGTTAAACACACAACCAAGATGTGGACACACACGGCTGTAAACTGCAAAATCACCACTGGGTAACTTAACAGCAAATCCTGGTATATCCCTCAATTGAGTACCAAGTGCAGTATATTCTTTATTTATTTGTGTAAAATTAAATGCCTGACAGTCAAATGGCTTTTGAAATAATGAAAGATCAAACTCTACCGGCTTTAAAGATTCAGGCAAATCAGGTCCTTGCATATAATTTAATGGTTTAATTGTTGGTTTTAAAAATCTCATAAAAGGAGAAAGGGCAGCAAGTAATGTCCCAAGAATAGGGATTCCAAGCATACATTTCAAGAGGTTTCGCCTTGTTGTTTCAAAATCTAGCATCTTAAGATCTCCTGTACTATTTTTCCCTCTTACCTTTGAACAGTTCTTCGGATCGTAAAACATCCTTTTCAGTTGTATAACCAAAATGTCTTACATACTTTACTAGTTCCCATATAAATTTTTCATCAAATTCAAAGTGCTTGTCTTTATCAATCTTGCCTGCCCATGGTGGCATTGCTGTCCAGGGAATGCCATGTGTTATCTCATCAAATAATTTCTCATCTGTTTTTTCATAGAGCCTGTCAAACTGATTAAAGTTTGCTGGTGGAGGATTTAAGAAGTAATGAATATCTCCATCTGCAAAGCCTCTAGTACCATGACATACAGCACAGTTACTACCAAACTTTATTTTTATATCTTCATATTTTTCTGGTAATCCAAATAGTGTATGACGGAGATACATTACTACATCCCATCGTTCTTTAACTGTAAGAGCACCTTTAAACGATGGGTGTTTTGGATTATTTGTAAACGATTTAAAAAGATGAGAGGGTGTAACACTATTAATATATTTGAGCGTAAAGTTATGTTTCCCGGGTTCATTTTTAAATCCGTGACAGCTTGCACAATTCTGTGTAAAGAACTTTTTCCCTTCTTCAACAGATGGATCTTTTGTCGGGTATGCAAAATCTTCTTCAGCAGCTTGTTTAGTTATAAGTGGTTTATTTTCAGAAGGCACTGAAACTTTACTAAGCTGAATATTTGACTGACAGGCAGAAATTAAAAGTCCAACCAATACTACACACAAAACAAATGTCATTGTGTTTAATACTGCTCTTAGTTTTTCTTTTTGTTTCATCCTATCCCTCTATTAATAACCAAAAAACGGAACCCAAGAAATTAAAGCCCACACAAAAACCAGAAAAAAAAGAAAAACTAAAAACAAAGGGGGCTTATGTTCACCCATCCTATACTCTTCAGGAGCTGTTACTTTTGGAATCTGACAAAGTGGTTCATAATCTGTTTTAGACTTATCTGCCATTTATAACCTCCTTGTCTTTTTTTTGATTATCATCTAGCATATCAAACTTTACATCTTCAATATTATCCATCTGACCCGACTTAAGCGCCCATAGAAATATCAAAAAAGCAAACACAAAAAAGACAACACACACCCAGGCAAACATTCCAAGTCCAGGTCTGCTTACTAAATCATTTATTACTTCCTGAAAAGTTACTTTCATTGGAATTAGTGTCCTCCCTCGGTACTTGGTGGTGGTCCTTTTGTTTCAATAATCATTGCTGGTTTCTGGGAATTTAATTCATCAGCAGAAATCTTATACTGCTGAACCCATTTTTCAGGATCAAGTGTTTCATACTCCTTCGGATAGACCTCATTTTCCCTGGGTAAAGTTTTTAAGTATGCAACAAGATACCAGATTTGTTTTGATGTAAGAAGTCGTCCCCACTGAGGCATTCTGGTACCAGGCACTCCCTCAGATACTCTCCAGTACCAGGTCACATCATCATAATCTTTAAAGAATGGACGTGAGAAGTTGGCAGGCTTTTTAGCAATTTGAATTGCATTTGGACCGTTTCCAAGCCCGTGTGTACCATGGCAGGTAGCACAGTTTTGCTGAAAAATACCTCTGCCTGCATTAGCTTCAGCTGAACCATTAGTGTTAACATTTCTTTTTTCAAGCAGCTTTTCAAGTTCATCAGGGTGATAAATTCTCTTATATTTAACAAGTCTTTTTTTACCAAGTGACTGCACATATGCTACAAGGGCTTTCATTTCATCATCTTTAAGATAACTAAAAGGGGGCATGATAGAACCAGGTGTTGTAGTTCTTGGATTTTTAAAGTGAGCAATGTGCCATGCATCAGGATGCTTCCCGCCCTCATTTGATAAATCCGGACCTGTTCTAATTGTGCCCAGAAGGTTTGGGGTTTCATATACATAGTCACCTGCCTGAACATGAACACCAAAATCCCTGTCCTGAGGTCTTACAAACTGACTATGACAGTTAACACAACCTTCTCTAATATATATTTTCCTACCACTTGCTTCAAGAGGAGAATACTTAACAGCAAATTCAGATGGTGAAGGTTTAAAAATAAAATTAGGGAGAAGTACAGTACTAAAAATGATTAGTGAAAATGACGTCAGGATAACTAAAGCTGGGAGTATATAATTTTTATTCATTTATTTATTACCTAACTCTCAACTCCTAATTTTTTGGTACTGGTACCATAGCAGGCTCTACATCAGGTGAATCAAGAGGTTTTACACCTCTATTGGTCTGGAAAATATTTACAAAGAACAAAACATTACCAAACCACATCATGCCACCGCCTAGTGCCCTTATAATCCAATATGGCTGAAGTTCAACTACCCAGGTACTTACTGGTACTCCTGCATGCCAGCCTGCTGACTGAACAAGACCTGCAATTGTAAATGCTGTATAAAAAATAAAGAAACCTATCAAGGTAAACCAGTAATGCATACGAGCTAAGCTGACACTGTACATTTGTTTCCCGGTAACTCTTGGAAAGATATAGTAAATTGCACCAAAATTAAAAAAGGTAAATGCACCCAATAGTGCAGCATGAGCATGTCCTGGCACCCACTGGGTAAAGTGAAGGTACCAGTTTATTGATCTTGTAGCCTGAAATGGTCCTTGAAGACATGTAACTAAATAAAAGAAAGCACCGGTTAAAACAAAACGCAAAGGCAGATTATTTGCAAGCTGCCACCAGTTGCCTTTCATTGTCATAAAGAAATTTGTAAGCACTGTAATAACCGGTATAACAAGAGCAACACTAAAAACAACCGCAAGAGCTTTTAGCCATTCCGGAACAGGTGACTGAAGAATGTGATGTGTTCCTGTAGGTGCATAGAAAAATGCAATTGTCCAGAAACCAAGCATTGACAGACTGTGACTCCACAGTGGCCTACCGGTAAGTTTTGGGATCATATAATATGCAATTCCAACTCCAAGTGTTGTAAACCACATCCCCAATATATTGTGTCCATAAAACCAGTTCACAATACCATCGTTTAAACCATCAAGTCTTATAAAAGTCCTGTTACCAATAAAATAAACAATAGGCATCCAGAAAAATGCCCCAAGAATATACCACAGACTTACATAAAGTTTTTTCACAGTTCTGTTTACAGCTGTCATGTAAACCACAAATGAAAGAGAGAGCAAGCATATTAGCACTCCAACATCAATCGGGACAGGTAGTTCTGCATATTCACGTCCCTCGGTATAGCCATTCGTAAGGCAAAGAATACCACCAAGAATTGCCAGGTTCCAAACCACGCAAATAAAATTAGCAAACTTATCACTAAAAAGTTTTGATCGTGTAAGTGTAGGAATAATATAAAGTGCAATTCCAATATTTGCCATTGAAAGCCAGCCAAATGCAACAGTATTTATGTGGGTAGGTCTTAATCTTGAAAAAGTAATCTGAGGAATTCCTGAGCTCATATCAGGAGCAGTAAATTCTATAGCTCCTGTAAGTCCCATTGTCATTCCAATAACAAGCCAAAAAACTGCACTGAGTATAAAAAATCTGCTTGCTGAATTTTCTTCGTTTGAAAAAATCATTTTAAAAATTTGCCTTAAGTACAAGATAATTGTATTAAATTCTAAAAAAAATCAAATACTTAAGTCCTGTTTCTTTATAAATACAAAAAGCGGTTTCCATCTCTCTCAAGATGAATACAAAATTTATTTAGTCATCACTACTGTGATAGATAAAAAATGCCTATTTTTACACATTTGGAGCAAAATACCTGAAATTGCTAAATATATAAATTTGCTGTTACTTTGCGTATGTATAAGATTTGTCTCAACATCATCTATATACAACTCAAATAAAAACTTAAAAAAATTTGATTTAAATTTACCTTCTGATTTAAATTCTGCAGGCCTAAATTTTATTTTGGAGACACATTATTAATAGATTTTTTTATGGGAACATGCTTGGAACTTTTTATTATCAAAATCAGTTATCACAAACAAAAAAAATAATTTTTCTATTATCGATAATCTCTTTTGATAATCCGCTTAGAAAAAGGGTTTCAGCAGGAACCAACAATATTTTTTTTCGACAAGTACATAAGGTATCAAAAGTACAGATCTAAAAAGCTAATATCCTAAGATAATCTGTACGAAAAGCACAATAAAAAAAAGATGCTCAAAGCAAAAACAGATGAGCATAGGGATAGTATTCCCCTGCTTAAAAGCGAAATATTTAAAATAACTGACTTAAAATACACTGTCAGTGAGGAATCTTGTTTTACAATCAGCAGTTATTACCTGAAAGACACCTGGAGACAAAATATAAAAACAAAAAACTGGGGGCATCCAATGCACAGCATGGCATCCCGTTCTGGTTCTTTTCCCCCGGCACTTGCAGATTATTTCATAACCAATTTCTCAAAAGTAGGGGATTTAGTTCTTGATCCATATTCCGGTAAAGGTACTGCTCCATACCAGGCATGTCTTTTGGACAGAGTTGGATTTGGGGTGGATGTTACACCTGAAGCATATGTTTTAACAGGAGCCAAAGTACATGCCATAAAGCATGAAGAAGCACTGGATTATTTAAAATCAATCAGGTTTGGCATATCCAAAATAAACATAAAAGAAACTCCTGAAGAAGTAAAAATATTCTTTTCAACAAAAACACTTTCACAAATACTAACAATAAGAGAAAAACTTCTGGAAGATCTTGAGTTAAGCACTGATAGTATTGATTATTTAAATGGTAATGTTTCCCATCATGCAAAAACAAAGAAAGAACAGTTTGCACAATACTGGCTGGGAATACTTGTAGGAATATTACACGGATCATCAAGTTACAGCTTAAGTCTGCCATGTTCACATTCATTTTCAATGGCACCAAACTATACTAAGAATTATGCAAAAAAACATAGCCTTAAAAAACCAGACAGAAATGTCATTCAGTGCATGATTGAAAAATCACGTTATTTGCAAAGTGCTGGAATAGCTAGAATAAGCGGAAAGGCATATCTTGGAAAAGCCCAGGATCTTCCAAAAAGCTGGGAAGAAAAATTTGATTTGATTGTTACCTCTCCACCATATTTCACTGCACAAAGTTATGCCTGGGACAACTGGCTCAGAGAATGGCTTCTAGGTTTTAACTTTAAAGAGGTCAGGAAACAAACCACACAAACAGCAAGCTATGAAAAATACTCAATAGAAATGTACAAATTTTTAAAGGAAACTTATAGGGTTTTAAAACCAAATAAAAGAGCATTCATAGTGGTAGGTGATGTAACAAAAAAATCAAAAGAAGGAAAAACAATAATAAATACAAGCAAAATTATCGCTGAAGAAGGGAAAAAAGCAGGATTTGGAGTTGAACTAATTATTAATGACGACATTCCACCAACAAAAAGATATAACTCTTCATTCTTAACTGCTAACCAGGGATTGCAAATTGACAGGATTGTTTGTTTAAAAAAATAGTCTTCTTTATAATTTATTTATAAATAAATTAGATAAGATTAAATTATTCTAATGAATTTTGTTTATCAACTTTGTTTTGCTAATTTTAAACCAGCAACCTTTATTATATGATTTCACGACTTACAGCAACAACAACAGCTATATCAGACAGATCAGGGCTAGTAATAGCAGGTCTTAGGGCAAAAACCGATCATGCTTGCAGGGCACTAAGTAACTTTTCTACACCTATTAAGTTAGCAAACAGAGACATTGCAAACCAGTTCAAAGAGCTAATAGTCGAGGCTGAAAAAATTGCTCTTGAAAATATCTCCGGAAAGATATTTATAAACGTAACCTATGTAGGCGGAGGATCTGATACCTATGCATATTCACCTGGTGACAGACTAGCAAAAAAAGGAGTAACTGTTATACCGAAGGATACAGACTATTTTATTGTAAGCACCGGAAGCCTTGGAAGAAAAGATGATTTTGTCATAGATTCAGATGCTGATTTTGTTGTATTTCCTGCTAATGAAGATTCAATCCACTTTGCACAGGCACTCCAAAAAGAAATTACAGCTGTTTTACATGAATTACTCGGACAGAATTCTCTTCCTTATAAAACGGACGAGATTATGACAGGCACTTACAATTATCATATACCGCCAGAAAGAGTACCATCTGAACTTTTAACTCCATATGTAGATGAATTTGATTGCGAGTTTGGAATGACTATTAAAAGAAAATCAATTGCACCTGATACATTCAGAGATATGGAATTTATAAGCGGTAACAAACAAGCTTATAACAGGCTGGTTGAGTTGACCACGCCAGTTTTATATCCTTATGACCAAGCCGGAAATATAACAAACCAGCAGGGAGATGAGCTTGTAAGAAACAGTCTCGATGAAGTTAGATGCTATAAATCAGATAAATTTAATATAAGAAGAGGCATTCCAGACTTTAAAGGAAATACTTTAAGACCATTTCAATATTTCACATGGATAGTTCGTGCAAGAGAAGGGATAAAAACAGGAAGTGTTTTTGAAACTCTTGAAACAAGAGCGCAAAGAGGAAAGATGGGGGATTCAGAAGCAGAAAGTCTGGCAAGTGATTATGATTTTTTACTGAGAGCAAAATCTGCACTTGCAATTGTAAGACAAAAAGTTATTCCATTAAGAAGAGAAGAAAAACCATCATTAGGTTTAGACATACAACCTCAAATTGCTGAAAGTATGGGGCTTAATCTGGAAGGATTTCAAACAGCATGCCAGGCTCATATTCATGATAGTATAAAAATAATAGCTAGTGGATTAGAATTTAAATAATGAAGGTCCTAACAGCGACTGAAACTACTCCCAAATTCAACAGGAGTTACAAAGCCTCTACTGGATTTGATTTGGTTTCATATATGCAGGGCCGTTCCTTTTTTATCCCTGAAAGCATATATAACGGTGTGATTTTTCAAGGGAAAGTGATTTATAAGGGTGTTAAAGATTTCCTGGATCTCGGTCCATTTACAGTTGAAAGAAGTAACAGGATTTTAATTAATTCTACGAAAAGATTACTTGGAGAAAATATTGAACTTAGATATTTTGATTCTTCAGGCGCTATTGCTGTTTTAACTCCTAAGGAAATGGAAGATTTAATTAAAAGACTATATGATCTTGATCCGGAACTAGCAAGCAGATTTGAAGGTGAGCTTACATATCAAGCTTTTTATGGAATAGAGAAGAGAAAGTCTTACTGAATTTTATTTGTAAAATTATGTTAATACCATGTATTACAAATGTAATTTAAGTGTTAATATATATTATTAACGAAACAAATTAAAAAGAAAAAAGGAGGAATCTATGAATACCACTTCTTCTGTTACCCCTTTGCACTCTTCAGCTGCTACAGGGAGCAGGTTTGGGAGAGCACTACGGACACTTGCATTAGGCACTGCTATTACACTTGGTTCTCTTAGAGGTGGACCAGCATTAGCCCAGGATGCAAACCCAGCACCTCCACAGGATCAGCCTGTGCCAGCACAACAGGATGAACAACCAGCCCCTCAAGAACAACCCGCACATAAGCATGGTTGCGGAACCGGAACCAGTGTACTGCTTGGTTATGGTGCTGGTGTATTAATGGAGAAATTACTTCAGAAGATGAGAAACCGGGAAGTAAAAGGAACCTAAGACAATCCTAAGTAAGGACTACTCTTCTTCCTGAGTTCTAAGTTTTTCAAGAACACCTGCATCTTCAAGAGTAGTAGTATCACCTACAGTTTGTTTCCCACTTGCTATATCACGGAGAAGTCTTCGCATGATTTTTCCTGATCTTGTTTTAGGCAGTGACTCAGTAAATTTGATTTGATCAGGTTTTGCTACAGGTCCTATTTCTTTTGCTACATGTTTTTTTAACTCTTCAGAAAGCAAATGATGATCTTTATTTACCGAGTCCTGTTTTAAAACTACAAATGCACAAAGTGCCTCACCTTTTATCTCATGCGGGTAACCTACCACTGCTGCTTCAGCTACAGCAGTATGATTTACAAGCGATGACTCAACTTCCATTGTGCTTAACAAATGTCCTGAAACTTTGATTACATCATCTACTCTCCCTAACAACCAAAAGTAACCATCTTTGTCTTTTTTTGCACCATCGCCTGTAAAGTAAGCACCCTTTATCCTTTTCCAATAGGTTTCTTTATATCTTTCATCATCACCGTAAATAGTTCTTATCATTGAAGGCCATGGTTTTTTAACTACTAAATATCCTCCCTGATCCCCATGAATATTTTTACCATTTTGATCTACTACATCAGCAAATATTCCAGGCAATGGAAAAGTAGCTGAACCAGGTTTTGTAGAAGTAATACCAGGAATAGGGGTAATAAGAATACCACCCGTTTCTGTCTGCCACCAGGTATCAACAACAGGACATTTTTCATTACCAATATTTTTTTGATACCACATCCATGCTGCAGGGTTAATAGGTTCCCCTACTGTTCCAAGAAGGCGCAGGCTTGAAAGATTATATTTTTTTACCCATTCCAGACCTGCTTTCATAAAAGCACGGATAGCAGTCGGAGCAGTATAAAAAATAGTAATTTTATTTTCCTGGATTGTTTTCCAGAATCTTCCCCAATCAGGATAATTTGGGGCACCTTCATAAATAACAACAGTTGCTCCACAACTTAAAGGACCATAAACAACATAACTGTGCCCTGTTATCCATCCTATATCAGCAGTGCACCAGTAAACATCGCTGTCTTTAATATCAAAAACCCATTTTGTTGTTAAGGTAGTCCACAAAATATACCCGGCAGTGGTATGCAAAATCCCTTTTGGTTTGCCTGTTGTACCAGATGTATAAAGTGTAAACAAAGGTTGTTCAGAATCCAGTTCTTTAGCTTTAAAATCTCCAGAGGCTTTCGAAATAACTTCATGATACCAGTAGTCCCTACCTGATTTCATCTCAATATTATTTTTTGATCTCTGAGTTACAATTACTTTTTCAACAGCAGCACATTTTTTTAATGCTTCATCTACATTTAACTTCAGAGGAACAATTTGTCCGCGTCTGTAGCTACCATCGGCAGTAATAACCATTCTTGCCTTAGAGTCATTAATTCTGTCAGCTAGTGCTTCAGTGCTGAATCCACCAAAAACCACACTATGAACTGCACCAATTCTTGTACAGGCAAGCATTGCAACTACAGCTTCTATAACCATAGGCATGTAGATCACAATGCGATCTTTTTCTTTTATGCCAAGCTGAACAAGTACATTACTAAATTTACAGACTTCTTCATAAAGCTCAGAGTAAGTAACAGATCTTTTCTCTTCATTTTCACCAATCCATATAATGGCGGTTTTATTTGATTTTTTTTCAAGATGCCTATCCAGACAATTATAAGAAACATTGACTTTTCCACCAGTAAACCATTTACTGAATGGTTCATTCCACTCCAGAACCTTATCCCATTTTTTAAACCAGTGTAGATTTTCTAGTGCCAGATCTGACCAGAAACCTTCAAAATTAGTATTTGCTTTAAGTAAAAGCCTTTCATACTCTTCTTTTTTCAGGTTTGCCTGTTTAATAAAACTATCAAGTGGACTAAATGTCCTTTTTTCTGTTAAAACAGATGTTATATTTTCTTCAGGCATGATTTTTTACTCAGGTGACTCGCTCATAATGAGACTCGCCACCTTTCCATTGTGCACTTAATATATTTAAGTCTAACATTATCAAGGTTTTGTCGAGTAAATCGATCAAAACCTTTCTTTGTGAAATTCCTATTTTGGTCATGTTACACTTGCCCAGGTAATCACTAGGCATGACTACCTCTCAAAAAATTAAAGACTTCACTGATTTTACTTCAATCTGCAATTATTTTGGCATTGAAGTTAATAATAATCAATTAAATCTCTTTAAAAAATATTACGAAATACTACTTGATTGGAATACAAAGATTAACTTAATAAGCAGAGCCTCATTAAAACGTACAGATGATGAAAATGACACTATTTTAGAAAAACATTTTCTGGATTCAATTATATTTCTCCCTGAAATTGAGGGTTTGATAAATGAAACCCCTGCGGTATTTGATATTGGATCAGGTGGTGGTTTTCCTGCTATACCACTTGCCATAATGAAACTAAATTGGCATTTCATATTATGTGAATCGACTACAAAAAAGGCAGATTTTTTAAATCTTCTCATAAATGAATTAAATCTAAATGAGAGAGTAAAAGTAATTAATTCAAGGGTAGAAAAAATAAATAAAAAAAATGAATATAAAGATAAATTTGATATTGTAACTGCTCGTGCAGTAGCAAAACTTGATGAATTAATTAAATATTCTCTTCCATTATTAAAACAGAGGGGTTATTTGCTGGCATTTAAAGCCAGAGAAACTGAAGAGGAAATCTTAAATGCAAAAAAAGTTATGGAGAATAATAAATTAGATTTTAAAATATTTTCAAAAGAAATAAACGGGATTGAGAGAAAGCTCATTGTATTATCCCATTCGGGTATTCTTTAATTCCTTAGCATTGTTGTGGTTTAAAAGTAGTATTTTTAGACTATAAATTAATTTTATCTAATCTTCTTATTTAATCCCTTTAACTATTTGTATACCTTATTTTAGTTTAATCCGGCACATGAACAATACTCAAGCAGGTTATCAATTATATTTATTACAAAACCATGTTTCAAAGAACTATAATCCAAATGTAAATCCTTATTTTGGATCAGGATCTTCCGACCCTAACTCTATCCCTGAAGCAAGGTTTACAGAAAGATCGCCCTATCATCATGGTTGGGGAACCGGGGGAATGTATGATTCTTATGAACGGCAAGTTGATCAATTAGAACATTACTTCAATCCTTTACACAGATGGAATGGACATGTACCAGAAGGGTTAGAACGATTAGATTTAAAGTCATTAATGAGAGTCGCTGGTAGAGGCTCATTTTTAAACCAGCAAAGATTAAGTCCAGGACAATTTTTAGCTTCTGATATAAATAATGATGGGAAGGTTAGTCCTAGAGATGTAGATGCACTTATGGTTTTGCGTGGCATGCGAGTAGGTGGAACAGGAGATAGAACAGGAATTGGAGGATATGCTGAGCATAGAATAGCTTTAGACAACTCCATGAAAAACGAAGCTATACAAAGGAGGGCATTTCTTAGTATGCAAAGAGGACCTTTTCAGTTTAACAATAGGATGTACTCATCTTATGAGGATTTGAGAAAAGAAGATCAACAGTATTATTCTCAGTATCAGAATGGAAGAGAATGGAATCCAATTGAAAAAGACATGTTTACAAGGCTTCAAAATCTAAGACAAAATGACCCTCATAATTCCAATCCAAACTACATGACATCAAACTACTCTGATCTTAAGAGTATTATTAATGAAATCAGAAGGCAATCAGGAAGCAACACTTACACTACCTATGCAAATGGTTTCAATCCAACTTATTCTTTCAATCCAAGCTACTGAGACTATAAGAAGGTAAGTCCGCGTAGATATTAACCCATTCGGGTATTCTTTAATTTCTTAATCATTTCAACAGCTTCAAGCATTACAAGAAGTCTTGATAGTTCCATTTCAGCTTTCTGTACATCTACTTTATCTTTCTTTTGCGCAATCCTTGCCTGAGCCAGTTCTTTTTCCTTTTCTGCAATAACAGCATCAATATCCTCAGCCAGTGCAGCATGATCAGATATAACCGTTACACCTTCTTTTGAAACTTCCATCATCCCACCCAATACTGCAGCAACTTTTCTTTCACCACTTTGCCAATACTGAAAAGGAGCAGCAGTAAGCGGTGTAATTAACGGAATATGCTCGGGCAATATTCCTACTTCACCATCAATTGTTCTGGCAATAATCTGTTCTACATCAGTATCAAGCACAGATGCATTTGGGGTAAGGACTTTTAAATGGAATGTTTTTGGCATAAAGTTTATTTTAACATTTAAGATTAGACCAAAATGTTTTAGTCTCTCATTATTTTGTGTATTTCTGCATGATCCATCTGCCATTTAACTGTGTCTTTTTCTCTTTGTGGAGATAAATTACCCGATCTTGTTTTAAGCCAGTCAACACATGTTTTCCATATAGTATCTTTTGCTTTTTCACTTCCCATAATTGATATATGTCCAAAAGGTAATTCAACATATTGAAAATCCTTTGATGAAATATGTTTCTGAATTGCCCTAACAGAATCAGCAGGAATAAAAGTATCTCTGGAACCTGCGAAGACAAGTAGACTTGCCCTGCAATTTGACAAATCAACTGATACCGTCTGATCCATAAGTTTTAGTTTCCCTGCAACAAGCGCATTTGAACAAATAATTTCATAAGCCTGTTTAAATACAGCAGCAGGAAGTTGCTGGAAATTACGGAAAAAGTTGCTGAGTACCTGATATTTGACCAGAGAATCCCTGTCCCATGCTTTATTTAAAAGATGTAATGGTCTTCTAAAATAGCCGACAGGATCCGATATTTTAAAAATAAAAGTTAACAGTTCTTTCGGAATACCACCGTGTTTATTAACAAGATTGAACCACTCTTTCATGAAATATTTAAAAATTATATTAAAAAAAGGTAATGAGCCTACGTCCACTGGTCCAGCAATATTAATAACATTTTTAACATCGTTTCTTGCATCAAGGGAAACGCTTGAATAAAGAATACTAAAAGTTCCGCCTAGACAGTAACCTAAAAGGGAAACCTTATCGGAAGAAGAGTGCTTTTTTGTCATGTTTACAGCTCTGTAAAGAAAATTCAGCACATAATCATCAATCTTTAAGTGAGAATCATTTTTATCAGGTTTTCCAAAATCAAGCATGTAGACATTAAAACCACTTTCAGCAAGTTCATTTGCAAGACTATGCTGAGGTAATAAATCAAAAATATCGGTTGTAATCATAAGCGGAGGCACAAGCAAAATGGGAATATTGAATACCTCACTTGTTATAGGTTCAAAATGATAAAGTATAAGATGCTTTTCTTGATATAAGATTTTCTTTCTACTTGCCTGCTGTGGTCTTATGTCACCTTTAATCGCAACTTCAAGGCCATTAATAAGCCTGAGCAGATTTTTTTCAATTTCTGCCTCTACTACTGATTCAAAATCTTTTGGTATTTCAAGATTCAACAGATTTTTAAGGTTAATAGCCATAAGACAATATAATCTAGCATTTTTCAAATGTATTACTAAAAACTATTGGGTTACATTCTAATACATACCCATAAAGGTGGTTTTTTTCACAAGATCTCTTCTTCTAAAATAAGATCATACACTGATTAAAAGCTTAGAAGATTCTTAGATACTTTGCTTCTTCCCAGGTACTTACCTGAATTCTATATTCATCCCACTCTGCCCATTTCAGTGATAAAAACTGTTCATAAATATGATCACCTAGGGCAAGCTTTGCAATCTGACTTTTTTCTAATTCTCTAAGAGCTTCCTCAAGCGATCCAGGCAGACTATCAACCTTTAACTGTGCCTTTTCAGCTGGATTTAAATGGTAAATGTTTCTGTTTACTGGTGCAGGTGGTTCAATTTTATTTTTTATGCCATCAATACCAGCAAGAAGCATACACGCAACTGCTAAGTAAGGATTACTAGTAGGATCAGGAGATCTTAGTTCTACTCTTGTAGAACTTCCTCTTTTATCAGGAACTCTGCACAGTGCAGATCTATTCCCCGGTGACCAGGCTATATAAACAGGTGCCTCATATCCCGGGACAAGTCTTTTGTAGCTGTTTACAAGAGGGTTGGTTATAGCACAAATTCCTCTTATATGCTTCAAGAGTCCACCAATATACCATTTCATTTCCTTGCTTAGCTTATCCGGGGTCCCGGAATCAAAAAAAATATTTTTCCCGTCTTTGCAAAGAGACTGATTACAATGCATTCCTGATCCATTCTGCCCAAAGATTGGTTTTGGCATGAAAGTTGCATGCATTCCATGTTTTGCAGCAACTGCCTTAGTAACCCATCTAAAAGTAGCTATATTATCAGCTGCAGTTAGTGCATCTTCATATTTAAAATCAATTTCATGCTGCCCAATTGCAACTTCATGATGGGAGGCTTCTATTTCAAATCCCATTTTTTCCAAAGCATAAATAATTTCTCTTCTTACCGGCTGTCCTATATCCAGGGGTTCAACATCAAAGTAACAGGCAACATCGCTTGGATCAATTGCAGGATTTCCATTTTCATCTTTATTAAAGAGGAAAAACTCGCACTCAGGACCAACATTCATGGTATAGCTCAGTTCTTTTTCAACCTGTGCAAGTACTCGCTTTAAATTATTTCTGGGACATCCTTGAAATGGCTTTCCATCCGGATCATAAATATCACAAACAAGCCTTGCTACTCTTCCTTCATCAGGCCTCCATGGCAATACTCTAAAGGTACTTTTGTCAGGATAAAAATAAAGATCTGATCTTTCAATTCTCTGGAATCCTTTTATAGAACTCCCGTCAAGCATTGCCTCATTATTAAGAGCCTTTTCAAGCTGCTCAACAGGGATTGCCAGATTTTTAACTATGCCATAAATGTCAATAAATTGCAGACGAACAAATTTTACATCATTTGCTTTTGCTGCTTTTAAAATATCTTCATTTGTGAGATTTTTTGATTTATCCATAGGTAATGCACTCGCTACTGGACTCATTGAATTCTCCTTATCAAAGCCGGTGGCCCGACTTTAGTTTTTTGCTTAAAAATGCTGCTGTCATAGGAGCTTTTTATCCAGGTATCTAAACCCTATAAGTTACTATTATGCCTTATACCTCCACATAATATTTGATTTTGTAAATGAATAAGAAGATTAAAGATAGATTTGCAAATTAAAAAGTGGTATATAAAATACATGTTCAAGATTAGAACTCCAAACATAAATGATTTAAACAAACTTGAAAAGTTTGCATTAACTATTCCAAATGTAACTACACTAAATCTTATTCTTAAAAACAAAACATTTTGTTTGTTACAATTTCTAGTTCCGCAGAATTTTCGTTTCCTTCCAAGTATTCATGTTGCAGCAGAAGAAGAAAATGTCCTTGGCTTCATAGACTTAAAGTGTACTTCAAAAACCAATAACTGCTGGCAAATTGACGAGCTATATGTAACGGATGAATTCAGAAACAAAGGCATTGGTGAAGAACTTTTAAGATATGTTCTTTCAGTATATGGAGGTCATGGTGTTGAACATTTTCTTGCAGAAATAGACTCGCAGAACTTTCCAGCTCTTTCACTTTTTCACAGATGTGGCTTTAGAAGATATTCAAAGATATTTTTATATGAAAAAGAAATAAACAATACGGATGGATTATGCTTATTAGACAAAGATTTCATCTTAAGAACTGTAAATAACAATGATTTGAATGAAATTGAAAAAATTGAACTTTCATCAATACCTCCGGACTTTCGCCCCGCTATAGGAAGACCAAAAGAGTATTTTAAAAATAAAAATATGGTTTGCCTGATTGATAGAAACAGAAATCTGTTAATTGGATGGGCACAGGTTGAAAGAAAATCAGATGATTACACTCAAATAGAACTACTTCTAAGCCCAGGATGGAGTCATCTGTATGAATACTTTTTCAACAGTCTGCTCTCAACCCTGGAATACAAAGGAGAATCATTCAGGGTAGCAGTAAGAGTTCATGACTATCTGACAGAATTAACAGAAATACTTACAAAATCAGGTTTTCTTTCACGGGAAGTAAAAGAACTCCTAATCAGGACAATTTGGCAAAAAGTGAAAGAAAGAAAACCAAAAGCAGCTAAAGTAGGTTTACCAAGAACAGCTCCAACATAAATCCTTCACTCTTAAAATGACATGTTGCTTAAAATCCTGAAATAATATAATTCTATTTATGACTTTCTTATGGCCACAGTTTCTGACATTATATATTTTAGTTCCTCTATATATCTTTCTATATTTTTATTTTGAGAAGAAAAAGAAAAAAGATATTATCCCTTTTGGGAATCTTGAGGTGTTGGTTGAAGCGATTGAAAAAATTAGGAAAATTGATTTATTTAAGTATCTTCCATTTATTCTAAAAACATCTATTCTATGTCTGTTAATTTTTGCAATTTCAAGACCTGTTTGCACCACATATGTACCATTAAGAGATACAAAAATAATGCTTCTTATGGATATTTCAATCAGTATGGAAGCAGGTGACATGCATCCTGACAGGATCACTGCAGCAAAAGAAGCAGCAAAACAGTTTGTAAGAGATTTGCCAAATGGGATTCAGATTGGGATTGCGTTATTCAGCGGAAATGTAAGAGTACTGGTAAATCCAACAACGGACAAATTAAAAACAATTAATGTTTTAAACAAACTAAACAGAAAATTACTTGAACCAGGGACTGCAATAGGAGACGCAATCCTTGCAGGAACAGAATCTATAAGTTTTGAGGATGAATCAAAAAGAAAAAATAAAAATGACAGAGTTTTGGTGCTTATTACTGATGGAGAAGCAAACATTGGGAGTGATCCATTATTTGCAGCAGCACATGCAAAAGTAAACAGGATTATTATTGACTCAGTCGGAATAGGAAGTCCTCTTGGAACAATAATCAGGGGTGGAATCCTCACCAGGCTTGATGAATACACACTAAAAGAAGTAGCATCTCTTACAGGAGGGGAATACTTCAATGCTCAAAATTTAAATGAAATGAAATCAATCTACAAACAAATTAGAAAATCTATACGACTCGTACAACAGGAATCTGAAATCACATATATACCATTGGCAATTATTTTTGTCTTATTATTTTTTTATCAGCTCCTGAGATGGACCAAGTTTAGATTTGCTTAGTAATTACTCACCGCCCTCCTCGCTCATTCTTCGCTTGCCCGCCAGAGGCGGGTCCGTCCTCTGGCGGATCGGGCTTTGCATAGATTTATGCTATGCCATCTCTCACTAAGCCCAGATTTTGCCGAGTAAATCGGACAAAATCTTTCTTAATTAGTTGTTTTATTTTCATCATAATGGAGGAGCTGAGTAGTTACTTTGCCTAGATTACTTTAAAGATTGTAAAATTTTCAGTTTTATCCTGCCATTCAATTTTCAAATTATCAACCCTCGCATGCGATGGGCCTTTTCTACACCATTCAATTAATTTTTCAATATTTTCTTTTTCTCCCTGAGCAAGAACCTCTACTTCACCAGAAGAAAGGTTTCTTACCCAACCTTTTAAATTTAGTTTTATTGCTTCTTCTTTACAGTCAGCTCTATAACAAACACCCTGAACTAATCCTGAAACAATTAAATGAACCTGGTACATTAAATTTATTCTACTGTTATTTTCTTCAACTGCCAGCTATCCTCAAACTCATTAATAAGACTGTCTATTACTGCATTCCAGTTACCATCTGACTCTTTAAAAATTTTTCTTTGCCTTTTACTGCTTGTTCCTCTGCTGAATACCTGCATGAGATTTTTTAGTTCTTTATCTGCCTTTAATTCAACTGCTGTAGGTTCAAGTTCATTTATTAATTTCTGAACTGCATCTTTCATTTTAATTGTCGTTCCTATAGAATCCATTATCAAATTAGCATCAGCGCCATATCTTGCAGCACGCCATTTATTTTCTCTTATAAGGAAAGAAGGCAGATGTCCAATTTCATCCCTTCTTCTATACATTTTTGCAAGATGAGCCACAAGAGACTGGATAAAAGCAGTTACTGAAATTACGTCCTCAAGTAATGGCATTGCATCACAAACCCGCACTTCAATTGTTCCAAAATCAGGATGTGGTCTGACATCCCACCATATTTCACGGATAGATTTAATAGTCCCTGCCTTCTTTAATACATTAACCAGATCAATATATTCTTCATAACTATGCAGATTAAAGGGCAGCCCAGTAGTAGGAAGTGTTTCCATTATTTTTACCCTATAAGACTCCATACCAGAATCACGTCTTGCCCAGTAAGGTGAACTACAAGAAACAGCAAGCAGATGAGGAATATAATCCATGAGAGCATTGTTAATTACAATTGCTTCATCACCGCTGCCAACACCCACATGTACATGAAATCCAAAAATAAGCATCCTTTTTACAGGCATCTGAATCCTGTCAATTATCTCCTGATATCTTTTTATAGGAGAGATTTCCTGGAATGCCCAGTTACTTGTCGGGTGAGTGCCAGCCATAGTGATCTGAAAACCAAGCTTTGAAGCACAATTATGGAGAGATTTAACATGCTTCAGAAGATCGTCTCTTAGTTCTGAAACATTGGCACATGGAGAGCTGTTTATTTCAATTACTGACTCAAAAAGTTCATGTTTTACATTAGGTGGGTTATTCAGCGCTTTTATAATTTTAGTTGTACCAGTTGCAAGTTCTTTTGTATTCTTGTCTATAATCTGCAGTTCAAGCTCAACCCCTACAGTATGATGCTTGTTTGATTTAAACACTGATGGCATGATCTAATTTTAACATCAATAAATCCTGTAATTTGTTCCGCTACAAAAAGAATTTTTATCAAACTTCACTATGCTAGTTTCAGCTAATGATCATTGTTTCAGGGCTATATTCAAACTGTATGCCCGAAATATATATTGAATCGCCTTCTTTTGCACCTTTTTTTTCAAGTTCTGAAAATATACCCATGCTTTTAAATACTTTCATTAAATGAGCTACTGACTGATAATCTTTAAGGTTTGTAACTGAAACAAGCCCTTCAACCTTTTTCCCCTCAATATAAAACTTTTTCTTTTCCTTATAAACAAAATATTCATCTAGTTTGTGATCAGTTGCTATTGGATCATAAAAAGACTGGATTTCATAAATCTCCTTAGGCAATTTTGACAATTCAGAAAAGATTATTTTAAGTAAAATATTAATATTTTCCTTTGTAGCAGCTGAGATTAAAATGGGATTTAATTTATTTTTTTTAAATTCTTTTTCTATCTTTTTTCTTTGTTCAGGAGCTAACAAATCAACCTTATTAAGTACTATAAACTGTTTTCTTTTTAAAAGTATTTTATTATATTCTTTAAGCTCATTCTGGATAATTTCATAAGCTTCAAGTGGTTCAAAGCTATTAGCAGAAGCAGAATCTATCACATGAATAAGTAGTTTTGTTCTTTCAATGTGTCTCATAAAGTCGTGTCCAAGGCCACTTCCTTGAGAAGCACCTTTGATTAAACCAGGAATATCAGCTACCACAATACCTCCACCGTCAGGTTTTTTTACTACACCGAGATTTGGTATTAAAGTAGTAAATGGGTAATCTGCGATTTTAGGTTTAGCAGAGCTAATAACACTAATTAACGTGGATTTTCCTGCATTAGGTAATCCAATAATCCCTACTTCCGCAATAAGTTTTAATTCAAGCTCAAGTTCTCTTTCTATCACTGGTTCACCCGGTTCGCAAAAATGCGGTGCCTGCCTTGAACTTGTTTTAAAATGTGTGTTTCCCCTGCCACCTCTGCCACCATGAGCAATTAAAACTCTTTGCTTATCCACTACCAAATCAGCAATTATTTCTTTTGTTCCTGAATCTCTCACCACCGTACCACATGGAACTTTTATTATAAGATCATTTCCTGCTTTTCCTGTTTTATTCTTTGGTCCACCTTTACTGCCATCTTCGGCTTTAAAAATTGATTGGTATTTAAAATCCAAAAGTGTTCCAAGGTTCCTGTCTGCTTCAAGACAAACATCCCCGCCTTTGCCACCATCACCACCAGCAGGTCCACCAAAAGCCTCGTACTTTTCGCGCCTCCAGGCAACAATGCCGTTTCCACCTTTACCAGAGCATACTTTAATTTTTGCTGTGTCTATAAATTTCATACCGATGAATATTGTAACGCCTTCTTAAAAATATGTTTAAACATTTTTTTTGTTAATCTCCCAGTTTGTGTATTTTGCCTGCTTGGATGATAGCTAGCTATTAATACATGTGGTAATTCTTTTGACTTATATGTTGCACCATGGGAGAATTTAAAATCTTTTTTTTGTAAAATACCATTGAAATGGCGTATAAGCCATTTCAAATATCCATCAAAGGCTATTTTTCCTAATGCAACAACAACTCTTATATTTTTCAATAACTTAATCTCTTCTACAAAATATGGAAAACAATTTTCAAGCTCTTCTGGAGTAGGCTTGTTTTGTGGTGGTGCACACCGACCTACTGAAGTAATGTAACAGTTTTTTAAAACAAGTCTATCGTTTAAATTTATTGCTTCTGGTTTATTGCATAATCCAACCTCATATAATATTTTGTACATAAAATTCCCGGAAGAATCACCAGTAAACATTCTCCCTGTTCTGTTTGATCCAAATCTCCCTGGTGCAAGACCTAGAATTAAAATTTCTGCATTTGAATTTCCAAAGCTTGGTACCGGTTTACACCAGTAAGCAGGATATTTTTCTTTTATTTGTTTTAAATATTTAGCTAACCGAGGGCATTTTTTACATTTTATGATCTTGGTTTGTAGTTTGTTGAGACGCCCCGACGGGGCGTCTTTACGAAAAATCATCTTCTGTCTATCGGTACAAATTCTTTCTGGGGTGGACCCTGGTAAAGTCCTCGTGGTCTGATTAATCTGTTATCAGATAATTGTTCAAGTATGTGTGCTGACCATCCGCTTGTTCTGCTCAAAACAAATATCGGCGTATATAAAGGAATCGGGATCCCTAATAAATAATAAGCAACAGCAGAATAAAAATCTGCATTTGGGAATAAACCTTTTTGCTCTCTCACTATTTTTTCAATTTTTTCTGCAATATCAAAATACTTTGTATTTCCTTTTCTGGAAGAAAGCTCCTGGACATATTTTTTCATCACTTGTGATCTGCCATCACTTTTTTTATAAACTCTGTGCCCAAATCCCATTATTTTTTCTTTTCTGTTCAGGATATCCATTATGCCTTTTTCAGCATCTGAAGGACTTGAAAATTTTAAAATAAGCTCCATGGCTGCTTCATTTGCACCACCATGAAGAGGTCCTTTTAGCGCACATATTCCAGAAGTAATCGCAGAATAAATATCTGAAAGCGTGGATGCTGTAACCCTGGCACAAAAAGTCGAAGCATTAAACTCATGTTCTGCATAAAGAATAAGGCTTGCATTCATTACTCTTTCTTCAAAAGGATCTGGCTCATTACCTGTAACTAGTTGTAAAAATCTACCTGCAAAAGACAATGTCTTTGTAACTTTCGGGAGTGGCTGGTTTTTTGAAAGATGAAACCATGTCATTAAGGCAAAAGGAAGTTTTGCAATTAATGAGTATGCAATTTGTTTTGTATCTTCGATTGAGAATTGTCTGTTTTGATCAATTGCACCCATAAAAGAAACAGATGTTCTAAGAACATCCATAGGGTTTGCACTTGGTGGAATTTGTTTAAGAATTTTAATTAACAATTTTTGCAGTTTTCTTTCCTGAACAAGAAGTTTGGTAACTCTTTTAAGCTCTCTTTTCTTTGGAAGTCTTCCTTCAATTAAAAGGTGTATAATTTCTTCAAAATTTGCTTTTTCAGCCATATCCGTTGCACTATATCCCCTATACAGCAGATTTTCATTTTCAGGATTAATTGTGCAAATAGTAGTTGTACCTGCAACTACATCCTCTAAGCCTTTTGAAAATTGTTCAGCAACCATTGTTGTCATTTCTTTCTCCTGTTAAATAATAGCCTAATCCTGGGAAATTGTATGTTCGTAATAATAATCCATTTATTATTTTTTATCAATTGCCTTTTCTAATTCATAATAATTTAAGAGCCTGTACAGCTCTTCTCTGGTCTGCATATGATTCAACATACCCTTCTGTGTACCTTCCCTTTTTATAATTTGATATACCTCTTCCACTGCCTTCATCATTCTTCTAAATGCAGTTAAAGGGAAAATAACCATACGAACCCCTATAGACTCAAACTCATACACTGAAATGTAAGGTGTTCTGCCAAACTCAGTCATATTGGCTAATACAGGAACTTTAAGAGTATCAACAAAAACCTTGTACTCATCTTTGCTTTCCATAGCCTCAGCAAAAATAGCATCTGCACCTGCCTCCTGATAAAGTCTTGCTCTCTGTAAAGCATCATCAAAACTATAAACATTTCTGGAGTCTACACGAGCAATTATAAAAAAATCTGGATTGGCCCGAGCTTTAACTGCATTTCTTATTCTGGTTGACATCTCTTCAGCCGTTATAACTTCTTTACCTGGTCTGTGACCACATCTTTTTGGAAAAACCTGATCCTCAAGGTGAATACCCATTGCACCTGCTTTTTCCAGTTCTCTGACCGCAGTACTTTCATCACCAAATCCTGTATCAGCATCAACAAGGATAGGAAGATTAACTGCCTTTGCAATCCTTTGTGTTTCACATACTACATCAGACAAAGTAGTAATTCCCAGATCAGGAATCCCAAAACACCCTGTAGCAATACCTGAACCAGAAATATAAACAGCATCAAAACCTGCAGCTTTTGCAAGAAGGGCAGAAGCTGCATTAAATGCACCTGGAGTCACAAGGGTTTTATGCTCTTTAAGTAATTGGTGGAATGATTTCATAAATCAACTAAGGATAAAAGTTTTCAATACCAGATGACTTATCAAGCTCCATTACTTTTTTAATCTGTTTTTCAATATCATCCTGACCTAAGCATGGTTTTGCAAGCTGTCTCCATTTATTAAATATTTGTTCATCGGTCATCCTGTTTTTCGGATGTCCTAACGAGTGCAATGCTTCTTTAACAGTCTTTGAGCCATCCATTAAAGTTACTTCCAGCCTGTTACCAAAACTACTTGGATAATCATTTGAATATCCCTGATCTTCAACCACCCTTATTTTTCTCAGAAATCTTAACATGTTTGGATCCCTGTAATTTTTTCTCTCAAAGCTTTCATTGGTAACATTTCCGTCCCGCAAAGCAATTGCAGTACAGTAAGGAAGGCTATGATCGGCAGTCTCTTTTGATGTTGGTTTCCATTTCTCAGGTTCTGAACCAATTATCTGGTAAGCAGCACTATGAGTATGAATTACAATGTTCTGAATGTCGTTTAGACTAAGACCCTCTTTATGAAGTGAGATTGCTGCCTCAACTGCGCTCTGTGCATGGTACTCAACAGGATATGGTTTTATATATGTTTCAAGAATCTTTTTTGGCGCTTCACCAGTGTCAGGAAGTTTTAGATTTATAGGACCTGAAACAAGGATTTCAAAACCTTTTGTCCCCTCAAATATTGGTGCAGGGCCTGTCATCCCTTCTTTTGCAAGCCTGCAAGCAAAAAGAGCCTGTTTTGCAGCATTACTGAAAGCACATGCTTTCCACATAGACATTTCACCTACACGAGTCTGTCTGGTAGCAATATTACAAACACCAGCAATGCTTAATGCATTTTCAAGCTGTTTTTCATTTAGATCCATAAGAATTGCTGCTCCACATGCAGTGGAAAAAGCACCATAAGTCACATGATCAATCCCCTTTGCACGGAGGCTTGCAGCATCACATAGTCTGCATTGAATTTCATATGCAACTGCTATTGCAAGTATTAAATCCATGCCTGATTTTCCATATGCCTCTGCAACTGCTATTAATGGAGCAATATTATCAGACGGGTGAGCAGGTTCAAGCGATAAATAGGTATCATTAAAATCCAGGTACCTGACCAGAGCCCCGTTTACAAATGCTGCTTCTTCATAAAATACAGGCTTCTTTTTACCCAGGACAAATGCTTTATATTTGCTTTTTACTTTTGAACAGGCTTTGATAAGTATTTTTGCAACTTTTGAATCAAGCGCACCATATGCACAGGCTATACTATCCAGTATTCTTCTTTTCACCTCATGAACAACATCACTCGATAATCTATCAGTTTTCAGGGACAAAACATAATTTGAGATGTGTGCTGCTTTATTTTCATGTTTAACCAGTAATTCCTGCATATTTTTAATAGCTAGTATAGTTCAGTGTTTGAAATAATACAACAAATAGTAATTATTTTTTTGCAGTAAGAACTATCTGGTTCAAAACTGCTATATGCTTCATAATATCAGCTTTAACTTTGTCAAAATCCCCGACAAATATTGAATCAGCATTAAATATTCCGCTTCCTGGACATACACCATATGCCTGAAATTTAGCAATAACTTCCTGCATGTTCTTTTCATTTACACCACCAACAGCATATGTTCTTATCCCGTTTGGTGAAGCAAGATCTGAAAATTCCATAAGTCGTTCAAACCCTGTCTTTCCCTTCGGAAACCTGATTTTAATTTTTCCGACAGAGGTTTTATTTCTTATTTCAAGATATATGCTAAAAAACTCTGTGGGACTTTCAATTATATAATCACTCACACTACCGGAATCAGAAAACGATTTAATCTCCCATCCTTTATGAATCAATTCATCAAACTCATCACGAAACGGCTCTCTGATTGCTTTAAACAGTTCTTCATCTGACTTTGCACTAGCGGGAAAAAACTTTATGTCTGCTATATCTAAGTTAATTGCCTGTTTTAAATCTGATTCCTTATATACCCCAGGTAAAACCTGTACTTTATATTTATTTGCAACTCCTATTACTTCAGGAAACAGGCCAGGGCTAACAAAAAATTTTGCACCGCAGTTAATGGCCTCAAGTGCAGTAGTTTTATCTTTTATCGAACCAACACCAATGTTAAATTTCTTCCTTGAACATACATCAACCACATTTTCCCAATGGTTTGAATTGGATGTAATTTCTACAGCCTGTAGTCCACAGTTAAAAGCAATTTCTATTGCATTCAAAGTATTGAAAAGAGATGTACCAGGCTTTGTCCGCAAAATACCAACAAGCTTAGTGTTTAAGTAATTCTTCTGCATATGTCAATCTCTTGATTGTTAATAACAAATTTTTAAGAGGAAATATAAAACAAATACTGTTAAAACATTAGTAATATTGTAATATATTCCAGAAGTTTTTTCTTATACGAGTGTTTTACTGATTAGGACTTTTAAACAAAGGAGCAATCCCGTGCAGGAGCTAAAAAACAAAACTCTTGGACAGCTTCTTGACAGCACAGCATTAAAATATGCTGATAAGGATGCCATTGTTTTTACTGACTTAAATTATAGGATAACCTACAAAGAATTTAAAAAAATAACTGATGAAGTTGCCAAAGGACTTCTTGCACTCCACATTAAAAAAGGAGAACATATTGGAATTTTTGCAGTGAACTGCCCTGAGTGGGTAATTTTACAGTTTGCAAGCGCAAAAATTGGCGCTGTTCTTGTAAACATAAACCCTGCATTAAAAAGTTATGAACTTAAATACATTCTTCAACAGGGTGATATAACAACATTGTTTCTGACTGAGTATTTTAAAAACCAGAACATGATTGATGTCCTGAAAGATTTACGGCATGAAAACAAACCGCAGAATAATTCAAATAAAATTGAAGATTTTCCGGAATTGCCTACCTTAAAAAGGATTATCACCATCAGAACAGACAAGCATTCCGAGTATATGAAATGGGATGATTTACTAAAGCTTTCAAAAAACATATCTGATGAAAGTCTTTCTGAAAGGGAAGATTCTTTGCATCATTTGGATCCCATAAACATTCAATACACTTCAGGCACAACGGGATTTCCTAAAGGAGCACAATTAAGTCACTATGGCATATTAAACAATTCATATTTTTGTGGAATAAATATGAACTTAACAGAAAAAGATTCTATCTGTATCCCTGTTCCTCTTTATCACTGTTTCGGCTGTGTACTTGGAACACTTGTTTGTGTAAACTTCGGGATAAAAATGGTTTTCCCTTCTGATGTTTTTGACCCAAAGAAAACACTTGAAGCAGTACATAAGGAAAAATGCACTGCAATTTATGGTGTTCCAACAATGTTCATTGCTGAATTGCAGCTACCTGAATTTAATAACTATAATCTAAGCTCTCTGAGAACCGGCGTAATAGCAGGTGCACCATGCCCAATGGAATTAATGAAACAGTTAATTGAAAAAATGAATCTTAATGAAATAACAATCGGATATGGGTTCACAGAAGCTTCGCCATTAATTACACAAACAAGATATAACGATCCTTTAGAAGTAAAGGTAGGAACAGTAGGGAATCCGCATCAGCATGTCCAAGTAAAAATTATTGATCCGGAAACAAAAAAAGAGGTGCCACCTGGTACAGCAGGAGAGCTTTGTGCAAAAGGATACAATGCAATGATCAGCTATTATAATATCCCTGACAAAACGAAAGAAGTAATTGACTCAGAGGACTGGATGCATACTGGTGATCTTGGCACTATAGATAAAAACGGTGTATGCAGGATCGTAGGAAGAATCAAGGATATGATTATCCGCGGTGGTGAAAATATTTATCCGGCTGAAATTGAAGATTTCTTTATGACAAATCCAAAAGTGGAAATAGTACAGATCATAGGTATCTCTGATGAAAAATTTGGTGAACAGGTTGCAGCAGTAATTAAATTAAAAGAAGGAGATAAGTGGACAGATGAAGAAGCAAAAGAATGGTGCAAAGGTAAAATTGCAAATTACAAGATTCCTTACTATATAAAATTTGTAAATGATTTTCCTATGACAGCAAATGGGAAGATACAAAAATACCGGCTTCGTGAAATTCTCCAGCAGGAACTCAAAATTCTTTTGCCAAAATAAGTTTGGCAAGCCGAGCGTTTTATGCAAAGCCGGCAAATCTTTGCTTTGCAAAGTTTGACGGCGGGTATAAAAAATCTGGTTTGGAATTTACTGCAATAATCTCTTTATCTCTTCATCTGTAACGGGAGTAAAATCTTCATAATGTACTCCAACAGCAACAAAATCTCTTGGAACCTTTAAAGTAACAATTTTTACACCAAGGGATGAAATCTCTTCATGTGCCTGTGAACTAATTACAGGTATTGCTAATGTTATACTCTTTGGTTCCTGTTTCTTAACAGACTTAACTGCTGCCATTGCAGTCATTCCTGTTGCAGTCCCATCGTCCACAAGAATTATATCTTTATAAGAATATTCAATATCTTTCCCCTGCTTATACTTTTTTTCTCTTTCTCTGCAATCATTTATTAAATAAACTATTTGCTTCTGGAGATAATCCCATTTTGATTCTTTTTGAGAAGAGGTTTCGTAAAAGATTTCCTGAGAAAGAGAAGACACAACATAGTCCCCAAGCGAAGTAACAGCACCTATTGCCAGTTCAGGATTATTTGGCGCACCAATTTTTTTTGAAACTATAATGTCAAGTTCTGAATGAAGTGCATCAGCAATTGGTTTTGCAACTGCAACTCCACCCCTTGGAAGCGCTATAACAACTGGATTAGTTAATCCTAAATCTAAAAGCTTTGTAACCAGTTGTCCTCCGGCATCTGCACGGTTTTTAAAAATTAAATCTTTATTTAGATACCTTGCCATTTTGATTATATTGTATTATGAATTTGCATAAGTACATAAAATATGTAAAAGACGTGGTTAATTCCCGGCAATTGTTATTTTTTGATCTCTGGCAAGGGTTAAATCCACAGTAATAGGATCATGATCAGATATTCTGCTCAAATAAGATTCATTTACAAGTTTTAATGTTTGTCCATTAAATGGTTCAAATCTTTTATTTTTTGGTTTTACAAAAAACCAGTCCAGCTTATAATATGCAATAATTCTTGGTTCTACAAACTTAAAAGTACTTTCAAAGCCTTTCAAATGTCTTTCATTTGAATTTGCCAGCAGTCCTCTTTTACCATTAAAGCTGCGATCAGAGTCTCCTCTTACATCAAAAGTTTCTCCATCAGCAAATTGAAAATCCTTAATATATTTAAAAAGTTTTCTTTCATGATTTGGAAAAAACACAGGGATATTAGGAAATGCCGGATCTTTATATTGAAAAGCCTTGCTTAAAGCAACAGATGCAAGGTTTGTTAGTCCAGGTATAGGAATTCCTACAGGAATAAGAAACAGGGCAATTTGTCTTGCAACAAAATCACGATCCATAAGTCTTTTTTTAACCTCTTTTTTAAGAGAAGTAGGCGCCGAATCAGTTGTAGAAGTATTTAAGTCTCCTGCAATCACTAAAGGTGTCTGATAATTTTTTAATTTCTCAAACAAATAATTAATCTGGTTATACCTACAGTCCGGGTAACATCTGTCTTCAAGATGAGTTGATACAACAGTTATTATTTCATTTCCCGGAAGGTTGATATTAGCTACTAAAGCACATCTTCCACCGCGTCTCACTTCATTTTGAATCTCCTGATTAAATATTGTTTTAGCACCATATCTTCTTGCACTTTCTACCGGTGACTGCTTACCTATCTCACTTTCAAACCATTTGTAGCACTGCGGGAGCCTGATCACATAAGCATTTTTAATTGGATACTTTGACAGTATTGCACTGCCATGCAAACCAAGATAACGTTTAGGATCCAGAGAATGCATGTTAATGATGGGACTCAATTCTATAAACTCAGTTGCAAATGCAAAATTATAATTCAAAGTTTTCGCAAGTTCAGAAATAATATTTCTGTATTGAGTTCTTGACATTCCAATATCTGATTCATTAATGGCAATAATATCGCTATTTGATATTGTTTCCAGTTCTTTTTTAAAACTTCCATGCTTTGCATCTTCCAGATTTCCTCTATATGAATAATAATAGTTACGAGAATTATTAAACACGTTCTTAATTGCATTTAAATTTATACCTCTCTCAATATTCCAGTGAGATAATCTTAGGTAAGATTTGTTATATTTATAATTTTCAACAAAGGGGTTTCTGTTAAAAATATATGGCACAGATAATTGCTTATCCAGTTTTAACAACAAATCCTGACTATGCTGGACAGGTTTGCTTAAAGTAACCAGATCAGCATAAGACAAAACACTGAATGGACTAAACTTCTTTATAAAATGTTCACGAAATTCCTTACTCAGGAGGAAAATAATAAAAACAATTACCAATGGCAGAAAAATAAATAATATAAACTTTGCGCTTTTTTTATTACTAATCACTTATTAATCTTTTCTGTTATCATATGCTTAAACCCAGATCTCTCAAGTACTCCAATTATACTTCCATGATAAAAAAAATTGTAATTTTAATATTAATGATTTGCAGCTTGTACTGTTCACATGCTTCTGGAAGTATTATTGGACTTAATTGTGAAAAAAGCAAAATTACTTACTCTCTTTCCAAATTTGGTATACCTTTTAAAATAAAATCACTTCCTGCAACAGGACAAATTGAATTGGATCAAATAGAATCATCTGTTAATAAGGAGCATAAAACATTCCTTTTAAGGAAGCTTGACTTAAAAGCAAATTTTACTTCCAAACTGGAATTATTCAGAAGGGTAATTAATTATGATAAATACCCTTACTTCTCTTTTTCATCTGATATAAAGGAACCAATATTAGTTGATGATAATAAAGAGATCTTTGTAGATGGCTATATCAGTTTTCATGGAGTATCGAGGAAAGTCTCAGTAAAACTTATATGCACAATTGACAAAGAGTTAATAAATTTCAAAGGTAATATAAATATCAAAATGACAGACTTTGATCTTATACCCCCAAGAATTTTATTTATTACAATGGACAACTTAATTAAAACAAAAATAGAATTATGCTCAAATAATTTTCAAAACAGCACGGACTTACAATAATCATTCCATCTAAGCTGGACCTCTGTATATTCACCTGAAAAGATTTTTGAATACCATTCATCCGTATTTTTAACAATTTTCTCTATTAGTTTTTCTTTTGAAAACCTACTGAAGTTCTCTTTTTCCATAAGCTCCTCAAGAGAAACCGGCTGAACAGTATTCCTGTCAAGCAAATATTCTGATTTATAGACATTAATACCTATACCAGTTATAAGTACAGATATTTTGTTTTTTGTTAATTTGCTTTCCACAAGAATACCACCGAGTTTTTTGTTTCCTGCGTATATATCATTTAAAGGTTTAATAGAAGTTTTAAGGTTACAAAATTCATTAATAGATTCTACACAGGCAACAGCACATGCTTTTGTATAGAGGGTTGAGATAGTAATAGGTTTATCAATCAAAGAAAGGTGAATAATTGAAAGATATATTCCTGCACCTTTTGGTGAGTCCCATTTTCTGCCATAGTTACCCCTGCCAGCAGTTTGATAGTCTGCAACCACAAATGCAGTATTACTTACCTGCCCTGATTCAACAAGTCTTTTTGCTTTATCCATTGTTGAATCAAGCTCCTCATACCAGAATCTTTTAATATCTAATTTTGTATCAGGAGTATTCACTTATTAACTAAATATTTAAAATTTGTCCTACTACACCAAGTCTTTGCAACTGCTTGCAGGGAAGTGTACGACCAATAATATTTTGCATATATAAGGATGCCTGGACAAGCTTATTAATATCAACATCTGTTTTAATTTTCATTTTATTTAACATATAAACAAGATCTTCTGTTGCCAGATTCCCTGAAGCTCCAGGCGCAAATGGGCAACCACCAAGACCACCTGAAGAAGAGTCATATGTTGAAATTCCAAGCTCAAGCCCGCTCATTACATTTGCAAGCGCAGTACCATATGTATCGTGAAAATGAAGTCCAATTTTTTCTTTTGGAATTTGATTAATTACATAGCTAATAGTCTCATATACATCTGTAGGAACAGCAGCTCCAATAGTGTCACCTATTGAAACTTCATATATCCCCAGATCAATTAATGCTTTTGTGACATAAAGAACTTTTTCTTTTTTTATTTCACCTTCATAAGGACAGACAAAACAGGTGGAAACATATCCTCTTACAGAAATTTTGTTTTCCAGTGCAACTTTTGTAACCTCCTTAAAAGTTTTCAGCGACTCATCAACAGACATATTTATATTCATTTTTGTAAATGTTTCACTGCAGGCAGTAAAAACTGCAATCTTTTTTATACCAGAATCAATTGCCCTCTGAAGTCCTTTTAAATTAGGCACAAGGGCAGAATATGTTACATTTTCAAATTGTCTAAGTCCTTTAAGTACATCTTCTGCATCAGAAAGCTGGGGTACCACTTTTGGATGAACAAATGAAGTTGTCTCAATATCTTTTAGTCCACTTGCAGCAAGAAGCTCAATAAAGACAATTTTGTTCTTTGTGGAAACATTGACAGATTCATTCTGAAGTCCATCACGGGGACCAACTTCTACAATCTTTACCCTTTTTGGTAAATTGTTTTTTGTTACCATTTTGGGTTTCTCTTTTCAAGAAAAGCAAGCATTCCTTCCTGACCCTCCTGACTTACTCGTCTTTCAGCAATTTGTTTTGAAGTGATTTCAAGTGCTTTATCAAGCTCCATAAAAGAAATTTCATCTGTCATTTTCTTGCATATTTTTATTGCTTCCGGTCCACCGCTTAGGATAGAATCAATCCATCCTTGTATTTTCAAGTCCATTTCCTCAATAGTTTTTGTAACTTCAGAAATAAGCCCGATTCTTCTGGCTTCATTTGCATCAAATCTTTCAGAAGTTAAAAAATATCTCCTGGCTTCACCTGGAATAATTTTTCTCAAAACAAATGGGGATATAACTGCGGGAAGAAGCCCAATTCTAACTTCACTAAGAGCAAATTTGGCTGATTCTAATGCACAAGCCATATCACATACACTAACTAAACCAACTCCACCGCCAATAGCTGTACCCTGAATCCGCCCAATGACAGGAACTGGACATTCATATATAGCTTTAAACATGATTGCAAGCTGTTTTGCATCACTTATATTCTCTTCATAAGAAAATTTAAGTGTTGACTTCATCCAGTTAAGATCACCGCCAGCACAGAATGATTTTCCCTCTGCAGAAAGAATTACAATTCTTAGTTTTTTATCTTTGCTAAACTCTTGGAAAATATTTGTAAGTTCACTAACCATCTCAGCATTAAATGCATTATGAATTTCAGGTCTGCTAAGAGTAACCTTAGCAACTTGATCTTTAATTTCTGTTTTTACTGACATTTCAATAATTACATCCTAAAAACAGGGGTTTCTTTAGAGGGGAAAGGTCCGTTTAACGATGCAGAGATACATCTGGCTAGAACAGTCCTTGTATCTGCAGGATCAATTATTCCATCATCCCATAGCCTACTGGTACTAAAATAAGCACTGCTTTCCTGGGCGTATTTTTCAAGAGTAGGTCGCTTAAATTCTTCTTCTTCTTCTTTTGTCATTGGAGATTCACCTTTAAAGACCAATTGATCTTTTTTTACAGTAAGCAAAACATTACTAGCCTGTTCTCCACCCATTACTGAAATCCTGGCATTAGGCCACATCCACAACATTCGTGGTTCATAAGCCCTCCCACACATTGCATAGTTTCCTGCACCGTGTGATCCCCCTATAATAACTGTAAATTTCGGCACTGCTGCACATGAAACTGCCTGCACCATTTTTGCTCCATCTTTTGCAATACCACCTGCTTCAAACTGCTTCCCAACCATAAAACCAACTATATTCTGAAGGAAAACAAGTGGAATACCTCTCTGACTACAAAGTTGTATAAAATGAGTTGCTTTAAGAGCACTTTCTGAAAAAAGGATCCCGTTATTAGCTACAATTCCTACAGGATATCCAAAAATTCTGGCAAAGCCACAGACAATTGTCTTACCATAAAGAGCTTTAAACTCCTGGAATTCACTGCCATCCACAAGACATGCAATAACTTTCCTGACATCATATGTTCTTCTGGGATCTTTTGGAATAATGCCATATATTTCTTTTGGATCGTAGAGTGGATCTTTTGATTCTTTAATATCAAGAAAGGTTTTAGGTTTAAAATTTAAATTCCCTACAATTCTACGGGTTATATTCAGAGCATCTTCATCATTTTGTGCATAATGATCTGTAACACCAGAGATCTTACAGTGTAAATCTGCTCCTCCAAGATCTTCAGCACTCACCTCTTCACCGGTTGCAGCTTTTACAAGCGGAGGACCACCAAGGAAAATAGTACCCTGATTCCTGACTATTACTGCTTCATCACTCATTGCAGGAACATATGCACCACCAGCAGTACAGGATCCCATAACTACTGCTATCTGAGGAATCCCTGATGCTGACATTCTAGCCTGATTATAAAAAATACGACCGAAATGATCCCTGTCAGGAAACACTTCTGACTGGAGTGGCAAAAAGGCACCTCCGGAATCCACAAGATAAATACAAGGCAAATGATTTTCCATTGCAATTTCCTGGGCACGTAGATGTTTTTTCACAGTAATCGGGTAGTATGTCCCACCTTTTACCGTAGCGTCATTTGCAATAATTACTATTTCTCTTCCATGAACAATTCCAATTCCTGTAATTATTCCGGCAGACGGAGCATCATTGTTATAAAGATCTATTGCTGCCAGTGTGCTGAACTCAAGGAACTTTGTGTTTTCATCTATAAGCTTCTCAATTCTTTCTCTAGCTAAAAGTTTTTCTCTGTCTTTGTGCTTTTTTACTGCTTCAGGCCCACCACCCTGTTTTACTATTTCTGTTTTTGCTTTTAACTCAGAAATCTGTTCTTCAAGAGAAGCATAGTTTTCCTTAAACGAAGGGGCCTTTGTATCAATTTCAACAGCTAGAGTTTCCATATTTGTTATAAACAATTTCCCTTAAGATTATATGACACTATAAGGATGTATCAGAAGTTATTTAATTTTACCAACTATATAAAGTATCACAGATGATAATATTATTATCAATTTCATGAGTACCACTACTGAAATAAAACAAGACAAAATGAATTTCTCTCTTAATGAGGATCAGTTTCTGCTTCAACAGACTATTCGGGACTTTGTAATAAAAGAGGTGGTTCCTAAAGCAAAAGACTGGGACGAAAGTGAAGAAGTCCCTATCGACACTATAAAAAAATTAGCCAGTCTCGGCATCTTAGGTATGGCTGTTGAAAATAAATATGGAGGATCCGAACTGGATCCTGTTTCAATTGCAGTAGTAATAGAAGAACTTGCAAGAGGTGACGGTTCTCTTGCTCTTACTGTAGCTGCGCATAATGGACTTGGTTGTGGTCATATTTCAAGATTTGGCAGTGAAGAGCAAAAGAAAAAATATCTTGGTGATCTTGCCAGTGGAAAAAAACTTGGCGGATGGGGACTGACAGAGCCAGGATCAGGATCAGATGCCGCAGGGATGAAAACTAAAGCAATTAAAAAAGGAAATAACTGGATTTTAAACGGTACAAAAATGTTTATTACAAATGCTTCTGTGGGCGAAACTTTTGTGATATTAGCCGTAACAGATCCTGGAAGAAAACAAAAAGGCATTACAGCATTTATCCTTGAAAAAGGAGACAAAGGTTTTAAAGCAGGAAAAAAACTTGAAAAAATGGGGATGAGATCTTCAGACACCAGCGAACTAATTCTTGAAGATGTGGAAATCCCGGATTCAAGAAGGCTTGGAGAATTAAACCAGGGGTTTATTAACACATTAATGATTCTTGACAGAGGAAGAATTGGGATCGGCGCTCTTTCAATAGGACTTGCACAGGCAGCACTGGATGAAACGATAAAATATATAAACCAGAGAGAAACGTTTGGGAAACTCCTAAAAGATCATGAGGTAATAAGATTTATGCTTGCTGATATGAAAGTGGATATAGATGCGGCAAGATTACTAATCTACAGAGCAGCAACGCTTGCATCTGAAGGAAAACCATATACATTAGAAGCATCAATTGCAAAACTTTTTTCATCAGAAATGGCAATGAGAGTATGTAACAAAGCTATTCAGATACATGGTGGGTATGGCTATATAAGAGAATTCCCTGTTGAAAGATTTTTAAGAGATGCAAAACTTTGTGAAATTGGTGAAGGAACCAGTGAAATACAGAGAATGGTTATTGCAAGAGAATTATTAAAAAACTAAGCTTTTACTTACTACTTGCGATCAAAAAGCTGATTATTAAAGTAACATTGTGAATAAAGTGGACTACTATTGGCGGGATAAGTGAGTTAGTTTTATATCTTATAAAAGTTAAAACAAATCCGTAAAAGACAAACAATAATAAAAGCACAAAAGCATTTCCAATATTCATAAAGTGCGATAACCCAAAAAATAAAGACGTGAGAACAATCCCCCAAAAACTGTTTATTTTACTCTGCAAAAATGGAAACATAAAACCTCTGTGAAAGATTTCCTCAAAAACGGGCGCAAACAGTGCACATGTAAAAAGATAAATCATTCCTTCTTTTGTTTTTGCAATATCCATTGCATAGAACTCCTTAGGCGCAAATTTAAAAATTACAGGCAAAGATACTAAAGATATAACAATCCCGACAACAAAACAAATTAAATATGTTTTTTGGTTTACAGGATGTAAAAACAATCCTTCTTTTAACGTTTTATTTTTTCTCTTACATGAAAAATAATAAATTATAAAAAATATCAGAAATGAAGAAATAAAAAATACGAAGATCCCAAAATAGTGCGAATTAAAAAATGCAACCTTGGAAGATAGTAATTTACTCAAGTAAAAGGGTACAGCTATAAATGAAAATAATGTTGTAATAAACATCAGAAACAAAGCCAGGAAAAATTCCCCTGTTGAGACATAATCAAAGTGGCTTAATTTATCTTTTTTAAAAATCATAAGCTGCATGCGTCATTGACAGTGTACCGCAATTATATGCTTTAAGATAAAATGATAACTATGTCTGAAAAGAAAATATCGATAAATACAAAAGAGATTCCGTTTCAGGACAGATACAAACTTCTTATAGGTTCAATTGTCCCGCGACCAATTGGTTTTATTTCCACAATAAGTACCAGTGGAGCAAAGAACCTTGCTCCTTTTAGTTTTTTTAATGGTGTATGTTCAGATCCAATGGCAGTACTTTTTTGTCCGGTAATCAGAAGTTCTGATGGACAGGAAAAAGATACATTAAAAAATATAAAAGCTACAAAGGAATTTGTAGTTAATATTGTTTCTGAAGAATTTGCAGATAAAATGAATCAGTGTTCAGCAGAATACCCTCCTGAAATAGATGAGTTTAAAGAGTCCGGTCTTACTCCGGTTCCAAGCACAATAGTAAAACCATATTTAGTAAAAGAGGCAAAAGTAAACATGGAGTGCAAGCTAATTCAAATTGTTGAGTTAGGTAAAAACCCAGGCGCAGGAAGTATTGTAATTGGCGAGGTGGTTTATTTTCATGCAAGAGAAGATGTTTATAAGGATGGTAAAATTATTTTAAGTAATTTAAAACCAGTTGGAAGACTTGGCGGAACAGAATACTGCAGAGTTACAGATATATTTAGTCTGCCAAGACCAGCCTTAAAATATCCTGTTCCAACAGGCGAAAATCCAAACAACAAATGACATTAGGTACAACAAAACAAGTCCGCGAGCTTCTGGGATTTATAACACCAGATGAGTTCAGACAAATTAATCTGAAAAAATCCAGAGCCATGACTAATAAAATCATGGATATAAAATCAGCCATAAATAAATTTATAAAAGATGGCGATTATCTTGGCATAGGTGGTTTTGGAATGGACAGGATTCCATCATGTGCACTTCATGAAATTGTCAGACAAAAGAAAAAGCATCTTACATTAGCCGGTCATACTGCTACGCATGACGGACAGATTTTATTTGCCGGGGAATGCATAGATAAAATCGATGCAGCATACGTTGTTGGGGTTGAACTGCTCGGACTATCACCAAATTACAGAAGAGCTTTTCAGGAAGGAAAGGTTCAGGTAACTGAATGGACAAATGCTACATTAGCATGGAGATACAAAGCAGCCAGCATGGGTATTCCATTCCTGCCGGTAAGAACAATGCTTGGGACTGAAACAATTAAACACAGCAGAGCAATTGAATACAGCTGCCCATTCACAGGAGGAACATATGCACTTGTACCTGCCTGCTACCCTGATATTTCAATAATTCATGTTCCAAGATCTGACGAATACGGTAACTGCCAGATAGACGGGATTACAGTTTCGGATAGCGATCTTGCAAGAGCTTCAAGAAAATTAATTATCACCACAGAAGAAATAATTCCCACAGAGCAAATAAGAGCAACCCCTGAAAGGACAATAATCCCTTACTACTATGTTGATGCAGTAGTACAAATCCCTTACGGTTCTTATCCTGGGAATATGCCTGGGAAATACTATCTGGATATTGAGCATTTAAATGAATGGAATGAAGCAGAAAAAGATCCTGCACAGCTTGAAAAGTTTATGGATAAATACATCTATGGTGTAAAAGACTGGAATGAATATATTGAACGATGTGGTGGAAAGAAAAGGCTTGCAGAATTAAAATCAATAGAGCTTGTTGAAAAAAAAGAAGTAAAAGAATCATCTCAGACTAACACCTCACCACCTAATATGATTGAATTTATGATCTGTGCTGCAAGCAGAGTGCTTGAAGACAATAAAACTGCTGTTGTAGGCACTGGACTCCCAATGCTTGCAGCAATGCTTGCACAAAAAACACATGCCACAAATCTTTTATTAATGTTTGAAGCTGGTGGAATTGCACCACTTCTTCCGGCACTACCAATGTCTGTAGGAGATTCCAGGACTCATCATAAAAGCCTGGTTGCAACAAGTATGCCGGAAATTATGGAAACCTGTGCGAGAGGAATGGTAGATTATGCATTTCTTGGTGGTGCACAAATAGACAAATATGGTAATTTAAACTCTACAATAATAGGAAATTATGACAAACCAAAAGTAAGGCTGCCAGGCAGCGGAGGTGCAAATGACCTTGCCTCACTTTGCTGGAACACAATAATCATAATGAAAATGGACAAGCACAAATTTGTTGAGAAGCTGGATTTTCTCACAACACCAGGATACTTAACAGGAGCAGGGGCCAGGGAAAAGGCCGGACTCCCGCCTAATGCAGGTCCATTTAAAGTAATCACTGACTTTTGTATTTTAGGCTTTGATAAAGAAACTAAAGAAATGCAAGTGGAAAGCCTTCATCCAGGAGTAACTTTTGAAGATGTTCAAAACAGATGCTCTTTTAAACTAAAAATTGTAGATAGCAAATTTCCTGTAACAAAAGAACCAACACAAAAAGAATTAGAAATCCTAAGAAAAGAAATTGATCCGAGAAAACAAGTGATTGGAAAATAAATATAAGTGCAAAAAGCATCTTGCGCTCCGCATTTTTCTCCTCAGCCCCTCCGCCCAAGAACTAACGGGTCCCCGTCAGGGCATTCGGAGAATAAATGCTATGCCGTGCTTTTTGCAAAATTAATTATCTATAATTAGTTAGCATGTACTGGAATAATGCTAGGATTTAATCGTTTGTATGACTAGAAAAATTAAAAAGTTATCAACTGTTATTTTATTCACATTAAAAGAAATTTTCATCCACGTAAGATCAAATAATACAGAAAAAAACTGCGGTGAAGATGAGTGCGGCGGCGACGGTTTGAATATAAAGAATAAATTATGAGAAGAATCTTCCCAAAAATGATAAAAAAACTTCCATACTTCGGAGTAGGACTTGGACTTAGAAGAGAACTTTACAAAGATATCATTAAACACAGAGATAAAATTGACTGGCTTGAAATTGCTCCTGAAAATTATATGTGTCGCGGAGGACAAATATTTGAAAGGCTTTTAAATGTAAAAAAGTTTTTCCCTGTAATCCCACACGGACTTAATTTATCGATTGGAGGTACTGATCCATTTGATCCATTCCTTATAGAGAATGTTAAAAAACTTTTCAAAATCATTAATCCACCATGGTACAGCGATCATTTGTGTTTTAACTATGTGGACAAAACCTATATTCATGACTTAATTCCTCTGCCATTTAATAAACCCACTGCAAAGCATGTAGCAGACAGGATTAAAAAAATTCAGGATATTTTTCAGATACCTTTTTTAATTGAAAACCCTTCATATTACATGCTTCTTGAAAAACAAAGCATGAATGAAGCTGATTTTATAACAGAAGTCCTTGAACTTGCTGATTGTGGCTTTCTCCTTGATATTAATAACGTTTATGTAAACAGTAGAAACCACAAATATGATGCGGTAAAGTTCCTGGATAGCTTACCACTGGATCGGGTAGTTCAGGTTCATATTGCAGGGCATTTAAATACAGGAAAAATAATAATTGATACTCATGGAGAATCTATAGTTAAAAATGTTTATAATTTGTTCAGAGAACTGCTTAAAAGGTGTTCACCAAAAGCAATACTCCTGGAGAGGGACTTTAATTTCCCACATTTTAAAGAACTCCTGGATGAAATTAAAATGATTAGATCAATAACCAAATCCACAAAAAAAAGGGCAGCTTAATGCATTACTACTTACTTAACAGTTATAATTTTATAGTTAACTTACTTGTAATGAAAGGTTTTGGTCCGCCCAAGGCGGAGCAAAACCTGTAGAATGTTAGGAATAGCAGACTGTAAGCACCTTGCAAAGCCCGACAAGCGAAGAATGAGCAAGGAGGGCGGTAGGTAGAAACCTTAATGTCAGTTAAAAAATTAAAAGAAAAAGAAAAGATCATAAAAGATTTGATTTTATTTAACTCAGTATGGAACAAGAGAAATAAAATCAGAGCAGCAAAAGAACTACCAAAAGAAGCAATAAAAAGAATCAGTGTTTACCGGGGTTTGGTCAAAACATCATTTACAGATGTTATATCAAGAATTTATCCACTGACTAAAAAACTAATTGGAAATAAATGGAAATCTCTTTTATCAGAATATGTACAGGCACACCCACCTGATTCCCCACTGCTTCATATGGTGGGAGAAAAACTACCTGAATATCTCCAAAAACAAAAACCTATTATAAAAAAATATCCTTTTATATCTGAGCTTACCAGATATGAGTGGGTTGAACTTGAGGTATCTGAAATGGAAACAAATTTAAATGGTAAAAGAGAAAAAGGCGTCTTGCATCTCAATCCTGCAAGTAAAATATGTTCTTTTAACTACCCAATACCACTTATTACAGAAATGCTAGAAAACAATCAGTCCCTGAAAAAAATACAAAAATCTTCTACAAATGTAATTCTTTACAGGGATACAAAAGATCTAACCGTAAGAGTTTTTGAACTGTCACAAAGCACTTTAGATTTCCTGGATCTTTGCAAGGAGGGGTACTCTTATGAGTTATCACTATTTAGCCTTACATTTTTATACCAGATTCCGGAAGAAAATCAGAAAGAATTTAAATACCAGCTTGATGAACTAATTAAAAATCTGAAGAAAAACAGAATACTAATCTAGTTAATAAACCAATTAATTCCTAAATATAAATAAAAGGCACCAAGCAATGCCATTATAATACTGCTCACTACAGTCACAATTTTTGTATGCTTCTTGAAGAAATCAAGCTGCTTAGCAAGTCCGGCAAACACACTGGTCAGAAAAATAACTCCTGTGTAACCTACTGAATAAGCAAACATAATAAGCGCTCCACCAATTGCTGAGCCTGCTGCACTAGCCATTGCCAGTATGGCAAATAATATCGGGCTTGCGCAGGGAGAACTTACAAGCGAAAATGCAATTCCTACAAAAAACGGACTACCATGAGGAATATTTTTTACAAACTGGGGCAAGGGTAAATGCACAATTTCAAGTACAAGCAGGCACATAAATAAAATAAAAATACCAATGACAATATTCACATATCCTTTATATTCAATCATTACAAAACTTGTAAATGAGGCAAAAAGACCCAAGGCAGAAAAAACAACTGCAGACCCAAGACAGAACATTAAAGACTTTCCGATTGCATCCCTTTTGGAAGTTATTTTTGTCGCACCTATATAACTTAAATAAAGCGGAATCATTGGAACTACACAAGGAGTTAAGCTAGCCGACAATCCTCCTCCAAAAGCAAATAAAATCAGTAAAGGTAACGGTAGCCCCTGGTTTACTTTTAGAAATTCTGAAACTGAGTGCTCAAAATTTGAAATAATTGTACTTAATTCATTTAGCATTATTTACATTGTATGTTATGAGACAAATTTTGATATATTTTATTTCAGTATAAAATTGCATCCAAATAGCATCTAAATATCATATAAAATGCCTTTACTAATGAAATAAGTTAAAATATTCCTTCGTTATCTTCATTAAAGAGGCATATATCATGAAAAGAATATTATTTTTAATTTCAGTTTTTATTTTATCAATGTCACTCTCTGGATGTTCTATTATTGGTTTTAAAAAAATCTCTGAAGAAGAAATTCAAAACATCGTAAAGAGAGTTCAAACATCAAAAATTATCATTCTTGATGTTTACCACAAACATTGCGAGAGCTGTAAACATATTGAACCTGTAATAAAAAAACTTGAGTCTGATTATTCTCAAAATCCGGATGTTGTTTTCCTTAAACATGATCTGTCAAACCCTTTTACATCCAGGAATTCCAGAGCTGTTGGAAAAGCACTTGGGATTGAAAATATTTATAAATCCCAGAGATTCAGTGGTATTGTACTTGTTATAAATACCCAGTCTAAAAAAGTACTGGATACTCTAGTAGCAGAGTATAATATTGACACTTACATAAAAGTAATAGAAAAAAGATTAAAAGATAATGAATCATAACATTCCATTTAAAAAACATATTCTCGTATGTATAAATGAAACCTGTAAAAATCAGGGCAGTGACAAAATATTTGAGGCTCTGAAAATAAAGATAAAAGAATTAAACTTAAAAAAGACCTATAGACCCTCCAGGGTGGTTTGTCTGGGTCTTTGTGGAAAAGGACCTAATGTAGTAGTTTGGCCTGAAGGTACAGTGTACTGTGGTTTTAAAGAGGAAAATATTGATGATTTAATACAAAAACATCTTCTTCGTGGAGAAGAGTTAACAAACCTCTTGTACAAGCCTGATATACCAAGTTAAAATACCTAACATGATAAAAAATTGTGTATTAGTTTTTATAATTTTGTTTTTAACAGTATTTAGTACAGGCTGTTCCTTTATAAAGGAACAAATCCTGGACAAATTTATCCAGGATTCCGGAAGTACAGATGAACCGGCAGACCAGGACAAAGAAAAGCAAAGACAGGAATCAGGACCTATTCCTATAAATCCACAGCACTCGTAAACTACTTATTCTTAGTTGTATCCTTAACTTTAATCTTAACTGTATTTGATTCAGATCCATCAGGATTTTGAACCTTAATTTCATGTATTCCCGCTGCATTAAAAACAAAATTCACTATAAGTAAAATGTTTGATTTAAATGTGGTGAGTGTTTCATTATTATCAATTAAAGCTTTTGCACCTTCAATAAAATTTTTTCCCTGAATCTTTAATGCAATCATTGAACCTATTTTTACTTTAGGAGGTTTTATCCGTGTAATACTTGGACTTAGTGGTTCTTCAGTACCAGGACTATTTTGTGAGTTATCTTCAGGCTGTTTAAAAAATTCAGGAAACTGTTTTACAAGTTGATCAGTAATTTTAAAACCAGCTCCTTTAAAGGCTCTGCCAAATTCATTTTGTGGTCCAGCTCCATTTGGGCTAAAATGGCAGACATTACACATGCCTCTTAACTCCGGCAGTGATCTTTTATCACTATCATATTTAAACTGGCAGTTTGAAAATGCATAACCAGCATTTATTGTTAATAGAAATATGAGAAAAAATAATAATAGTTTTATTTTCTGCATATCCATATAATATTACACATATCCTTTTTTTAAAATGATTTTTTATGATGAATACGGCTACTAGTTTTAAACAAAGAACATATTTAGATCCAATACATGGGCCTATTCAGCTAAATCTTAAAGATGAGGCTGAAAATCTCATTGCTCAGCTCATTGATACTGAGGAATTTCAGAGATTAAGAAGAATACGTCAAATGGGTACAGCATCTTACACTTTTCACGGTGCTGAACATACCCGTTTTGGTCATAGCCTCGGGGCATTTTTTGTGGCACGAAAAATGATAGCTCATCTGATTAATTATTACCCACAAATAGAAAATTACAAGTCAGAAATCATGGTCTCAGCATTATTACATGATGTAGGACATGGACCATTCAGTCATACCTCTGAAAAAATTACTAATTTTACTCATGAAGACATTACAAAAAAAATAATTCAGGGTGAAACTAACATAAATAGGATCTTAAAAAACCAAAATAAAGACCTGCCAAGCTCTATTTCACAAATACTTGAATATAAGACAAATCCAAAATTTATCTGTCAGCTTATTTCAAGCTACATAGACTGTGACAGACTGGATTATCTGCACAGAGATTCATATTATGTCGGTGTTCCTTATGGTCTTACTGGTTCTGAAAGAATAATTTCTTCACTTGATATTGATTCAGATTGTCTTGTACTCAGGGAAAGTGTTGGACTTGATCCAGTTATTCATTATTTACAGGCCAGGTACTCCATGTATCAGCAGATCTATCAGCATAAAAAAAATCTGGCTTGTGATTTTATGCTGAGAAAGATTTTTCAAAGAATTAAAGAGACAAAACCAAACAATATTTTCCAGCCTGTTAATAACTGGCTTTCACTGGATAAAAATGACTTAAAAAACTTTGATATTGATTTATATTTGCAAGTTGATGATTATTCAGTTATTTCAAATTTTCATATCCTTGCATCAGATCAGAAAACTGATAAAATTCTCAAGGATCTTTCCAGAAGTTATATTTATAGGAAATTGTTTAAATCCCTTGAATTTCGTCCGGATATAAACTCTGAACAGGTAAAAGAGATAGAAGAAAAAATAAAACAAATTGCAATCCATAAAGGATTTGAAGCCAAGTATTATGTTGGTATAGAACAGTCTTCATCAAAGCCATATGAACCTTATCAAATTAAAAATGGTAAAACAAGTAAAGCAATTTTCATAAAACAAAAAAATGGGAAAGTAAAGGAATTATCTGAGATATCCGATTTAGTAAAGGCTTTAAGTGAAAAGAACGTTGTAAAAACATGTCTTGTGTTTTCTCCTGTTATTGAAGAAGATATTTACAGCATAAAAGGCTTTCACGAGCTATTTATCTAAATCAGTTATAATTGATTTGATTCTTTTGTTACTGGTTTCTTTAGTAAAGCCGTTCTAGTAAAATACAAGCGAAGGTTTTTCCTTATGCGAAAAACCGTAGCGTCAAATAAAGGAGGCATATAAGAGCGAAGCGATTTCTTGAAATCGCGGAGCGATAATACAGAAAGATACGGGCTCATAGCTCAGTTGGTAGAGCGCCTGGTTTGCATCCAGGAGGTCAGGAGTTCGAGTCTCCTTGGGTCCAAATCCATCCCATATTTTTTCATTTCCAAAATATATAAATAAGCAGTCCAGCCATTTGCTGTTTCTTCTCTCCTGTCAATTAATTTATAATTATTTTCTTCTATAAGTTCATCAAGCAGCTCAGTATCAGACCAGTCAGAAAATCCTAAAATAACCTGACCATTTTTTCTCAGATATTGCGGAGATTCTTTCATAAGCCTTCGAAGTGTTTTGTAATTATGATCTGAGATACCATGCTCCAGAATATCTTTTGGTTCTGTTCCATAATATGGCAGGGCAAAAGTAATGGTATCGAATGTCTCTTTTACATTACTGAAAAGATCTGAATAAAAAACCTTTACATTTTTAATATTGAATTTTTTAAAATTTTCTTTTGTATTTTCAAGCGCATAAGCATTAATATCAACAGCAGTTATTTTTTTTGCCTTCTGGAATGCAGCAAAAAGTCCTATTACGCCACATCCACAGCCAATTTCTAAAACACTTTTACCTTTTTGATCAGGCATATTTAATATGTGAAATCTGGAAGATCTGTCATATCTTGGAGACATTACATTTGGATAAACAATTATCTCTTTTCCAAAAACATCAGCACAATAAGGTTCTTTATGACTCCGTACACATTTTAGATATATGTCAGTAAGTGGATGGTTTGTATAAGTCTTGCTCATAAATTTAACAATAAAATATACTAAGCTATAGAGTTTTTACCTACCGCCTGCTCGCTCATAATTCGCTTCGCAGGCTTTCCAACATCCATCTATTAGAAAACTCATGCAATGATATTAAGATTTTACCGAATAAATCGGATAAAATCTTACCTTGTAGATCATTGATTTAGAAGTATTACATTAGCTAAGCAATGACACTATAAAATTAGCGTAGACAAGATTTGAAACTATATGGATTTATTTTTTTCACTGTTTTTAAGAATTATTCCTTTATATGCGTTAATTGCATTAGGCTATTTTGCAGGAAAAAAATTAAATGCAAAAAAAGAAACAGTTGCTCCAATATTAATTTATATAATTGCTCCTTTTGTGATTTTTAACAGTATTGTCACTATGGAAATTAAGCCAGGGCTTCTTCTCCTTCCTGTAATATTTTTCATTATATGTTCTCTTATGTGCCTGATTTTTTATTTTATCGGCGGAAGACTGTTTAAAGATTCGACCAGAAATATTCTGGCATTTACGGCAGGTTCTGCAAATACCGGGTATTTTGGTATCCCTGTGGCAATTGAGCTTTTCGGAGAAGAATTTCTTGGAATAGTTGTATTATGCATACTTGGTTTTACATTATATGAAAATTCATTGGGCTATTTTATTGTTGCAAAAGGAAATCACACAATAAAAGAAGCATTTTACAAACTGCTAAAACTCCCGACAATTTATGCTTTTTTTATTGCTGTTTTTATAAATTTTGCAGACATAAAACTGAGTAAATGCTTGATATGTTTTGGCGGAAATTTTGTAGGAGCTTATTCTGTTCTTGGAATGATGCTGATTGGACTTGGGCTTGCAGATATGAAAAGCTACAGATTTGATCTGAAATTTTTAGCCAGTACTTTTATTTCAAAATTTATTGCATGGCCTTTAATCACACTACTTGTAATTTTTACTGATAATTCATGGCTGCATTTATTTAATTTCGACGTGTATAAAATAATGATTCTAATTTCAATAGTCCCGCTTGCAGCAAATACAGTTGCATTTGCAACAGATCTAAAGGCCCAACCTGAAAAAGCTTCACTTGCAGTTTTTTTAAGTACACTGTTTGGACTTTTTTATATTCCTCTAATTGCGAAATTTCTACTTGATTAACATTAAAAAACTTATTAATCAGATAAGGTATAAAAACTGCAAAAACTGGCTTAATGTTTGTATGAAGATTAAAAGATATTGTCAGTAACTGTTAACAATTCAAAAATCTTACATTTCATAATGGGCAAATATCTAAGGAACAAATTTTCAAAATTCAACCTGAGTCAAGCTTTAGTGAATGAAAATCAAGGTTAACTTCAAAATTGAAAACTTACTTAAAGACAAAACAAAATTTTACATTCACACCCTTCTTACTAATGCTTGAACTTTCATAAAACTGTAGTACAATGAAAGGCAAGTAATAAGCTATGGAAAAAACTATACTTATCGTTGATGAGGACGATTCGGTACATGCACAGATGCATGGAACCTTATTAAGAAACGGATATAATCTAATATCTGCAAAGACCGGCAAAGAAGGTCTTGATGTTGCCTTAAAGGAAACGCCTGATCTTATAGTTCTTGAGGCCAACTTACCAGAACTGGATGGTTTCTCAGTATGTAAGTCACTTAGAGCAGAAGGATTTAAGAGTCCTATCATTTTTTTAACCAATAGGACTTCAGAAATTGACGCAGTTATCGGATTAGAGCTAGGAGCCCAAGATTATATTAGAAAACCACTTCAAACCAAAGAACTTCTAGTAAGAATTGAGGTACAACTTAAGAAAAATCAGACAGAGCTTGCAAATAAAAAAATAATGATACGAGATTTGGAAATTGATCTTGAAAGAAGAAAAGTTAGACACAAAGGGGAAACAAAAGAATTAACACATAAAGAATTCCAGCTGCTTTATGCATTAGCGCAATGCCCAAATAAAGTTTTTTCAAGAAATGAACTGTTAAATGATGTATGGGGCTGGTCACAATATGGTCAGACAAGAACTGTAGATATTCACATTGGTTACTTAAGGAAAAAATTTGAAGAAAATCCCAGAAAACCAAGACTCCTGCAAACAATCAGAGGAGTAGGTTATACATTAAATTCAGAAATGTAAAGACCCGATTAACGAAATTGATACAATGAATAAGGCATGAATGAAGCAGCTTTATTCACATCTTTAATAACAATGGCAATATTAATTTCAGCCTGTGGGAATCTCATTTCTTCCACAAGCACAAGGCTGATAAGGGTAGTTGATATTTGCAGGGGATTTTGCGAAAAAGCCAAAACAGAAACAAATAAAGAAGAACTTGACCAGATATTTACACAGCTTGAGAAAATAGGTCCCAGGATAAAGCTCCTTGAGACTGTTTTAACAATGTTTTATGCTGCTATAAGCTGTTTTGCTCTGACTACACTTTTTATGGCCATTGATCAGATTATTCCAAATGATTTAGGAGCACTTACAGTTGGAAGCGGCACAATAGGGGTCTTAATACTTCCTGTTGCATCAATACTTCTTGTCATTGAAAGGCAATTTACCATGAAGTCAATATGGCAAGAAATTGATTATGTAAACAGGACTTTTAAAAGGCCATAATCGTTTCTGTCTCCGCCCTCCTCGCTCATTCTTCGCTTGTCGGGCTTTGCAATGTACTTTGGAGTAGCTTCGTGCCACATAGTTCAGATTTTACCGAATAAATCGGATAAAATCTTACCTTATAAATAGCTTACTCTGAAATGTTAGCCTAGCTAGGCAGTAACCCATAATCTTACTGGGTAGGTAAAAGGCAGTTTACTTTTTTTGAACCATCTAAAGTTACCAAATTAGTGCTGTCCCCATAGATTCTAGGTGTTTTAAAAAGCATTTTTATAGCATCTATATATGGTATCAACTGAAACCTTTCGGGATAGAGCTTTAAAAGAAGTTTTCTTACCTCAGGATAGTGAGATGAACTCATTGCAGGGAATAAATGATGTTCCACATGATGAGAAAAATTAAAAAATATTTTATCAATGAACTTACTGTTTTTAAGTGATAGTGAATTAATAAGAGGATCATCAATTTCACCTGTTAATGGAGAGAGAAAATGGTTTGTGTGAATGTAAGACATTGCTATAAAGTGAGAAATAGCTATTGGGATAAGAGATATAAACATGTAGTTAATAAAATTTCCTTTTGACAGGTAAGAATAAAGGAAAAACTGAAAAGAAAAAATTACAACAAGCTCAAATATAACGACTGCCTTGTCAGATTTATTCTTAAAAAGTTCCTGGGTTCTGTTGTACTTATTATATTGCTGACTCCTTTTTCCATTTACAAATGTAGAAAGCATTGTATTTGAAAAATACCAAAAAAATCCTGTTGACATAAGAATTAAACTGAGCAAAGGATGGTAGGATTCGTCAGATATTCTGGTTTTATAAGCAATTTTTTCAACTGAGTTTTTTGGTTTCTCGGGAAGAATGTAACTTCTGTCAGGATCATCTACATTACCTGTTCTTGCGTGGTGAAAGTTGTGAACCCTGTGCCAGAAAAGAGGTGCAAATAAGTTTAAAATCCCTATAGAAAGCCCGGTAAAATATGAAAACAATCTTGATTTTATTATAGAGTCATGCAATAAATCATGAAGAAAAAAGGTAAGGGAAGCAAGCGAAACACCAATAAGAAAAGATACTAAAGCCTTGATCAATGAATTGTTTACATTTAAAATCACAGCCACACCACACCAGTAAAACCCCATAAGCATCAGGTATCTATAGTAGTGATTAAACTCAGACTTAAAAACACTGGAAGGAAGATGCTCTCTAAGCTTCTGGCGATATTCGCTTTTAGGGATTAACTTGATCTGATCTGAAAAAAACAAATTATCAGTTTTATTAGGATTAATACTTACAGCCAATTTAATTTACTTCCTTCCCCTATAAAAAATTGTACATTGATAACAGATTATGATTGATTAAATAGTTATATATAAATTATAAATGAAAAAGAATAGCCTGAATTATCACCTTCTCAAGAAAGTCAATTCAGGCTTTTAGCAACCTATTAATAGTCGTTGTTGTAACTTCTTCTTTTACCGCCACCATAGCCCTGGCGATCGCCTCCCCCACCAGAAAATGAGTTTCTATCATTCTCCTGCTGGTTTCTGGCAAGACTTACATTAATTGGTCTTCCTTTTACTTCAAAACCATTTAATGCATCCATAGCTTGTTTAGCTTGATCTTCTGAACCCATTTCAACAAAACCAAAACCTTTTGAACGGCCTGACCTTCTATCCATGACTACTCTAGCTGAAACAACTTCGCCATGTTGCCTGAAAACCTGTTCAAGCTCAGAATCATCTACCTGGAATGATAGATTACCTACAAATAACTTAAGCGACATACTTAATCCTCCTCTAAAGTTATGTATTTGAGAACTTTGAGAGGACAAAGTAAAAGACCGAACTTAGGACTATGACTTACGACTCTCTTGAAAAGCACACAAATACCAGTTATTCACTATCTGTATAACAGACCTAAAAATTATAACATATCTATTAAATAGCAAATAAACGTTAAGGCAAGTTCAAGAATTATTTAAGAATTGGGTTAAACAAACTCATTTCTTATTATTATCAGGGGAATTTATCGGACAAGTAGCAGATTTATTATAGTAGCAGGATCTTTCTTTTACCATTTTTTCATAGATCTCGTTTAGCCTCTTTTCAGCATAGTCATTTCTTAGCAGAGGATTAAGAATTTTGGTAGCAGTCAAATTATCAATTATAGTTCTGAATACTTTATAACCACTAAACACCTCACCCTTTGGTGTAACCATGTGAACATCTTTTTCACATTCTTCTTTGGATAACTGAGGAAACATTTTATAAGTCAAAGGATTACGATAAGACAAAAATTTAAATCTCCCTTCCCAGTCAAGGGACTTAATATATTTGGTGGACTCCCTACAATACGGACAAACATTATCATATATTACCCAGAAATAATCCTCTGGTTTGCAGGTTTCATTTACACTATCTTCAACAAAAATTTCTTCTTCGGATGAACTGCTTTTGTGTAACTTTAAATCTTCAGCATATACCAGTAAAGAAAAAGACAAAAATAACAAAATTAAAATAAAACCAACTCTTAGAAAATTAAAATATTTAGACAATTTTAAGCTCATCATTTTATCTGACAATTTATTCATGATATCTAGTTCCCAAAAAACATTTTAATTTTATCGAATTCTGTATAGCCGATCCAAGGTGAACATATGATGATGATAATATAAAGTCTAAATTTATACATAATAATCATGCTAGTAATTAAACATACAATACAGTAAAAAAACAAGAACAAATAAATACAAAAACAGTCAAATTATATGCTATAGAAACTTGTGTAAAAGCACTTAGGAAATATATCTTCAGACTCAAACCACACATTAAATAAGTGATAACTCATCATATAGTTAGGGGCAAACCAAAAACTTGAGAAATCAAGGGATTACGCCTGTCACTATCCCTGAAATCTTTAACTAATCCTTAAGAGTGATATGAGAAAAGTTATTTCATACTAAAGAATCTTGTTTAAAAGGGAATTGGGGAAGATAATTAATTTTAAAAATTAGTTTAAACCAGCCAAAAGGACTTATTAGGAACTAGTTAAGTTAAGTAAATAAAACAAAATGAAAGTAAAAGCTGTAAAATTAATTTCATTATTTCTGGCAATAACAATTGTTTCCCAATGTCCTGCACAGGCATTATTTATTTACTCTGCCAAAAGTAAAAGCTTAAAAGCTCAGGAAAATCTTCAAAGCCAGATTCTTCCAATTTTTAGATATGACAGAAATAATATTGAACTGAACCAAAAGGCCCGGGTTGATATTATTCTTAATAAAAATTCAAAGAAACTAAAGATTGAAGTGATTTCAGCAAAAAGCACAGAACTTGCTATTGATGATGAAACTTTGTTAAAAAATGGACTTGTTATTCTTAAGCAAGAAAGCCTTAGAACCACAAATACACAGGTAAAAGAAGAAAGAACAATCCTCAGAAATACAAACAGAGCTACATTTAACTTAAAAGATTTAAAAAATCAACCATTACAAATTGATGCTCTTGATTTTAAAATTTTTAAAGTTGTTGTTAGAGGAAAACTTCCAGGACTATATACAGTTAAAGCAACTGTTGATGACAAGCAATCTACAACAACAGTTATTCAAACTAGACCAGAATTTAGAGTTGATGTTATTAGTCCACCAGGAACAGAGCCTGGTATGGAAAAAATTATAACTTTAATAGGAAAGGGTTTTGATTCAACAGATGAAGTAACTTTTGGAAGTCCTGAAATTGAAGTAAAAGATGTTATTGCACTGGATGACACTACTCTCAAAGTAACAATAAAAGTTAATGAAGATGCACCAAGCGGAAGTTTTGATGTAACTGTACAAAGTCCATTTTTTGGAAAACTAGCAAGTGTTTTAGGTGGATTTACTATTAATGCTCATGGATTAAATCCTGATGAACTTCCTCAGGGACCACAAGGACCTCAAGGACCACAGGGAACTCAAGGTCCTCAAGGAGCTCAGGGGCCACAAGGAACTCCAGGCAGCGTATGTAAGGATCCATCAAAATCTCTTACAGTACTAGCAAATAACAGTACAACTGCAGGTGCATTCTTCGATGATATTAACTGCATACTTACACTCAATATTCCTGTAGGTTCTCAGGGACAAGCAGGATCAAATGGCGGTAATGGCGCAAACGGTTCAATTAGTCTAATTACTTCATCAAATGAACCTGCAGGCGCTAACTGTTCTAACAGTGGTAAAAAAGTACAAAGCGGTGTTGATACCAATGGAAATAATACACTTGATGCAGGCGAAGTTACCCAGACAAATTATGTTTGCAACGGAGCCAATGGCACAAACGGTACTAATGGTACCAACGGAACTAACGGTACTAATGGAACCAATGGACAAAACAGCCTTGTAAAAATTACTACTGAACCCAGTGGCGCTAACTGTTCTAATGCAGGTAAAAAAGTTGAATCAGGTCTTGATACTGATAACAGCGGTGTACTGGATGCTGGTGAAGTTACTGCTACTAACTATGTATGCAATGGAACCAATGGCACAAACGGAACTAACGGTACTAATGGAACCAATGGACAAAACAGTCTTGTAAAAATTACGACTGAACCCAGTGGCGCTAACTGTTCTAATGCAGGTAAAAAAGTTGAGTCAGGTCTTGATACTGATAACAGCGGTGTACTGGATGCTGGTGAAGTTACTGCTACTAACTATGTATGCAATGGAACCAATGGCACAAACGGAACTAATGGACTTGCCTGCTGGGACTTAAACGGTAATGGTTCATGCGACACAGCTACTGAAGATATAAATGTCAGTGGATCATGTACAGTAGCTGACTGTCAGGGTGCAAATGATATTCCTACTGTTCAGGAAGTAACCTCAAGTTGGAACTCATACTCAGATGAACAAAACCTAACAACAGCTTCAAGTGATATGACGAGAATGGTAAGGATTCCAAGATTTATTCATGACGGAGTTGTTTATGGAGGATTCTGGGTAGACAAATATGAAGCTTCAAAAGCAAATGCAACTGCTACTGCAGAAGGTACTTCTACTGTACCTGTAAGTCAGAGAAATGTAGTTCCATGGACAAATATTAGTTTTAGTACTGCAAGAACAAATGCCTCTCATGCAAACAGACAGATTTCAAGCCTTGGTAGTTGCAAACTTATTGGAATGAGAGAATGGACAGCACTTTATATTCTGGGCAGATTTGCAAAACAAAACTCACTCTTTGGTGCAACTGCTACAAACGGCTGGAAAGAAAGAGGAAATACCAGAAATGGAAACAGGGACGGGAGAGACAGTGGTTCCTTTACATGCTCAGATGATCCAAATCAAAGCGGCACTGGTGACAGATGTCTGACTGGTACAGGTTTTAAGAGCTGGGGACATATCTTAGATGGTTCAGCCACTAAAGGTGTTGATGGTACAACTTTTGCAGCATCGGAAACTGCTGATGCTGTTAATAACGCAGACAGTGCATTTGACGGTGATAAACAAGTTTATGATTTAGTAGGTAATGTAGAAGAATGGGGTGACTTTACAGTTAAAAACTCTTCAATGTCTGGCGGTTCTGATTTTGTAATTGATGCTGGTTATCAAGGAGCGGGAAGAGTTATACCACATACAACAGATAACGCTACTATTAACTACAAAGATGTTGCAGGCGGCAGTACTTCTGCTTCAGATATTGACTTTGAAGGATTAGGACTTCCAACATCAGCATCAGGAAGCCTCACAGATTCAAATGGTGGCAGCAATGGTGGCAAGCTTCGAACTGATTCTACTGACTCTACCACTTCATATGGTGTGGTTCGTGGAGGCAATTACACTTCAACTAGTGATGCTACATCACCTATTACTGTTGACTTCAGAAATTTAAGTACTGCTTCTGGTGACACTCGCGGCTTCCGTGTAATCTGTGATTTCCCTACAGGACAATAAAGCATCTTCACTTAAATTCTGATACCTTAGGTTTCATATTTAAAATTATTTAAGAATGTTTTTTCATTATGTAACCTACGGTTACTACATTTTAAAAAATAAAATTCTATACTTATCCGTCCAACCTAAAAAGTTGGAGAAGGAGAAGAAGATGTTTAAACTACTTATAACTTTTCTAAGTATAGCTTCTCTACTTTCTGGTCCTTCATATGCAAACGAAACTGACAACTCGGTTCAGCTTGCTGGAAGTGTTCAAGAAAGCGGAGCTACACTAACTGACAATGGCAGCGAAAAACAAAAAAAGAAGAAAAAAGCTGTCAAAAAATCAAAGAAAAGCAAAAAAACAAATGACAGATAAAAAAAGAGGAAGGAATGAACGTGCGGAAGGAAACTTCTGCACGTTCATATTAAAAAGGAGGAATTATGTCAGCTCAAAATCAGGTAACATTAATTGGAAGGCTTGTTAGAGACCCAGAGGTTGAAGAAGTAGGCAACAGCAAAAAATATTTAAAGGCAAATCTATCAATTGCAGTAAAGAATATAAGAAAAAAGAACCAGAATGGAAATCAAATTACTGCAGATTTTATAGATGGTATAACAGCATGGAGAAAGCAGGCAGAGTTTGCCAGAGACTATCTGACAAAAGGCAGAATGATAGTAGTCCACGGTGAACTTCTGCCTGAAAGATGGAAAGACAAGGAAAACAAAAGTCGTTACAGGCTTTCAGTAGTAGCTAATTCCATTCAGTCTCTGGATTCAAAGAAGAAACAACTAGCTTAAGCCTTAGCTTCAAAGAGTATCTTTGATTCTTTAGAAAGCTTCGGCTCAATAAGACAAAAATATAATCCAAAAATTAAACATATAATTGCACCTGCTGAAACAGCTATAGGTGCACCAAAATTGTGTGCCAGAAACCCTACTGTCAGACTGCCAAGAGGAAACATGCCCATGAACATCATGGAATAAAAACCAATTATTCTTCCCCGTAAAGAATCCGGAGACATAGACTGAAGGAGTGTATTACTTCCTGCATTAATAATCATAAAACAAAACCCTGTTATTAATAACGAAAAAGCTGATAAATAAAAACTTTTAGAGAAAGAAAATACAAGCAGACACAAGGGAAACAAAACACTACAGAAAGCAATCATTTTTTTAACCCCATAAATAACACTTCTGTTAGCCAGATATATGCCGCCGCATACAGCACCAATGCCGGAACACCCCATTAAATATCCAAGTCCTTTAGCTCCGCTGTGTAAAATCTGATCACTGAATATCGGCATAATTGAAGCATATGACATGCCGAAGAAACTAAAAACGCCAACAAGTATTAAAAGCATTTTTACCGGCGGATTGCTAAGAACAAACTTAACACCTTCGTTCAGGTGAAAAAGAGGAGATATGGATCTTTTTATAGGTTGCTCATTATCAGGCATTCTGTTGATGAAAAATACAATCGGCAGGTAACTTACCAGATTTATTAAAAAGCAAAATCCTTCATTAAATGATGCGATTAAAATTCCTGCAATTGAAGGACCGATAATCCTTGCTGCATTAAACATGGATGAATTAAGTGCAATTGCATTAATCAGCCCATTTCTGGACACCAAAAAAGGTATAAATGCCAGCCTTGCAGTAACATCAAATGAATTTACAACCCCAATGAATACCGCTAAAAATAAAATATGCCATTTATTAATAAGATGGGTAAAATACAATATAGACAAAATAACTACCTGTAACAGGCATAAAATCTGTGTAATTAAAAGAACTTCTCTTTTCTTAAATTGATCCGATATAACCCCTGAAAGCGGTGCAAATAAAAGTGCAGGCAAAGATCCTGCAAAACCTACAAACCCAAGAAAGAAAGCAGAGTTAGTAAGTTTGTAAATAAGCCAGCTCATTGCTGTACTCTGAATCCACGTGCCTACATATGAGAATAACTGATAAACAAAATAAGTTCTGTATATTTCATGTTGAAATAATCGTGAAATATTTTTAAAATATACATTTTTTTCAGGCATTAAAAATTATCTTAAGGTTTTGAAATAAGAGATTTAATATTTTCAATTCCAACCCTGTTGCAAAAATCACCAAATTTTTCATCTCCTTTATAATTTCCTCTATAAGTATTAAATAATCTAGATATTTCAAGAGCAAGATTTTTCCCTGTTACACCTTCCATATAAAGTTTATTCAGCCTGGTGCCCTCAAGATTCCCCCCAACATAGATGTTATACCTGTCAGCACTCATACCTATTATTCCCAGTTCAGCCATAGGAGGTCTCGAGCATGAATTTGGACAACCGCTCATTCTTATTGAAAGAGCATCATCTCCATAACCAAGTCTCTCAAGTTCGTTTATTATAGATGGAAGAGTTCTCTCAGCTTCTGCAAGAGCTAATCCACATGTAGGAAGAGCAGGACAAGCCATAGAAAATCTTCTTAAAGAAGAAAGATTTTTCGATACCCGATAAAAGCCATATTTATCAAGGAGTTTATCAATTTGATTTTTATCAGCTTCTTTTATATTAGTTAGAATAATATTTTGATTTGGTGTAGCTCTAACATTTGTTTTATATGTTTCAATAATTTCTTTTAGACCTGTTTTAATAAGTATATTGCCAGAATCAAAGATTCTTCCATTCTCAATAAAAATTCCAACATACCAATTACCATCTTTTTGTTTATGCCAATCAATGTGATCATGAAAAGTATATTTAACTCCAGATTTCAAAGGTTTTAGTTTAATTTTTGTTCTGATTGCCAGTTCATCTTTAAACCATTCCAATCCCTTATCATCAATTAAATATTTCATCCTGGCATGTCTTCTGTCAGTTCTACTACCGTAGTCTCTTTGAATTAAAACTATACCTTCAATTGTTTTAATTAAATATTCAGGTTCAATAAAACCCAGCTCTGAAGCTAGTCTTGGATAGGTCTCAGGTTTATTGTGGGTATGACCAAGTCCTCCGCCAACAAGAATATTGTATCCAAGTATTCCTTTCCCATCATCACTTAAAACTGACACCAAACCTACATCCTGAGTAAAAACATCAATGCAGTTGTCATCAGGGAGTGCAATTCCAATCTTAAACTTTCTAGGCAGATAAAATTTGCCGTATAGAGGTTCAACAACATCATTATTATCTAATTCAATTTTTTCTTCATTAACCCATATTTCATAGTAAGCTCTTGTACGAGGCAAGAAATAATCTGAGATTTCCTTAGCAATAGTTCCAAGATTAATCGGATGATTAGAATCAATATCACAGACTGGACAGGACATTACATTCCTTACTACATCACCACAAGCACCATAAGTGTTAACAAGATTTTTGTTTATCTCGTTTAAAGTCTTATGCAGATTACCTTTTATAACCCCATGAAATTGTATAGTCTGGCGGGTAGTTATCCGGAGTGTTTTATTTGTATATTTATTGCTTATTTCATCCAGCCCCAGATACTGTTCAGGAGTCAACTGTCCACCAGGCAGTTTTGTCCTTATCATAAAGCTAAATTCTTTTTCTAGTTTTTTTTCTGCTCTTTCTTGTCTTGAATCACGATTATCCTGTTGATAGATTCCATGGAATTTTAAGATTTTTGCATTGTCAGAATTAAAGCTTGAAGTTTTTTTCAATAATTCATCTTTGACATTTCCGTGCAGATAATTACTATTTTCTTTTATTATTTCTTCTTTTGTTTTCTTTTCACCATCCATGCAAATCTAATTTTAACTTGTTACGGCAGAAGAAAATATATCTGTAAAAAACTGTTCAACTATAGAACATGCTGACTAACAAATTATTCAGATACATTAATTGGATTTATCTAAATCTTTAAATTTTATCGAATTCCTGCACAAAAAAGCTGTTGACTTTTTAACCTTCTCTTAAGAGACTTAGCATAGTATGTGTGACATTAGTCACAGGAAAATATATCCAGGAGAAAAAAACAAATGAATGAAATAAAAGATTGTGGGATATTTGATGCTAATTTTGTCACACGATTATATGAACTACCATTGACAAACAGAGAGAAAGAGGTCATGGTACACCTTGCTAAAGGTAAGACCAATAAGCAGATCTCCAAGGATCTTTTGCTTAGCCCTTCCACAATAAGAAATCATATCTCAAATATATTTACCAAGCTGAAGATATCAAACAGATCCCAGGCAACAGCTATTGCCATTTATTCAGGACTCCTTACCCCTGAATCATTTATGGAAACTGGGGAAACAATCCTAAAAGCAAAAGTAGAAGTTCAATAAAATTTTATTGTATACAATCCGATATGTTTAGAGGAAGTATCTGACTTTTAGCTCATATGTTATTGTTTGGTTAACTGTAAATAGTAATTTTTGCCAATATAACTTTGTCTTGGTTTTTTGATAATCCATGAATATGTTGATAATTGTGCTTTCAGAATATGAATAACAAAAATTTTTCCATCCAATAAATAAGTTCTTTGAAGGATTCATTTGTAAAAGAAATTTTACATAGCCACAAAATCTTACTAAGCCTTAATCTGAAATTAATATCATCAAGTGTTATCAAGCTTAATTACAAAGCGAAAGGTTGACAACATGAATAACCAGGAACAAAAAGGACTCTTTGATTTGGGTTTCGTTAACAGGATAAATCAGTTTTCAGCAGAGTTGCCAATAACTAACCGTGAAAGGGAGATACTTACACACATTGCACAGGGAAAGACAAACAGACAAATATCACAGAAACTTATTCTCAGTCCTTCCACTGTCAGAAATCATATTTCAAGCATCTTCAATAAACTTAGAATTTCTAATAGATCCCAGGCAACAGCTATTGCTATTTATTCGGGATTACTAACACTCGAAGGCTTTACGGAAAAACCATTACCACAGACATCTGATTTCAAATAAACCGACTTTAGGAAAGTCGGTTTGATTTCGCTCACTTATATCTCCGTGGCAAGCCACGGAGTATTACGCTTCGCTCAAAATAAAAATTTGATAATAAAATAACTAGATGCTAATATATTCCCCGTGAAATCAAAGATCAAATTTGGAACTGATGGCTGGAGGGGAGTGATTGCTGAAGATTTTACTTTTGAAAATATAAAGCTTGTTTCAGCTGCTACAGCCAGACAGTTCCTTGAAGATCTAAATAATGATAAAAGCCTAAATAACCTTGTATTTATTGGTTACGATAGAAGGTTTTTAGGAAGAGAATTTGCAAGTTGTGCTGGTGAAGTACTTTCACAGCATGGTTTAAACGTAAATCTATACAAATGTGACGTTCCTACCCCCATGGTTTCATTTGATGTAAAGAAAAACCATGCTGTTGGTGGAATAGTTATTACTGCAAGTCATAACCCACCCGAATTCTCAGGATTCAAAATAAAACAGCCAAGTGGTTGCTCTGCAAGCAAAGATTATACTGATAAAATTGAAAAAAAATTACAGGATATTATTAATAGTCCAAATATTATTATAGAAAAGAATAAAAGCAATTACAAAACCGTCGAGTCATCCAAGGATTACATTGACTATATTAAAAAAACTATTGATTTAGATACACTGAAGACTCTGAATGAAACAATAATTGTTGACACAATGCATGGAGCAGGTGGAACCTATATAGAACAGCTTCTTTCCGGAGGAAAACTCAAGGTAAAAACCATAAGAGGTGACAAGGACACCCTTTTTGGCGGGATAAATCCAGAACCAATGATGCCACAGTTAAAACCCTTATGTGAAGAGGTGGTTAAATCAAAAGCATTTCTGGGACTTTCAACAGATGGAGATGCTGACAGAGTTGGCGCAGTAGATGAAAATGGTGAGTACATTAATACCCATAAAATACTTTCAATACTCCTCTTGTATCTGGTAGAAAAGAAAAAATTATCTGGTGGTGTAATCGTTACAGTATCACAAAGTGTTCTTGTTAAGAAAATGGCACAAAAATACGGACTTAAAGTATTTGAAGTGCCGATTGGTTTTAAAAATATTGCAGAATTAATGTTAAAAGAAGATATCCTTATTGGCGGAGAAGAAGCTAATGGTATAGGTTGCAAGCTCCATTATATGCCTGACAGGGATGGGATTTTTAATTCAGTTCTTTTATTTGAAGCAATAAATTCATTTAAACTTAAACCAAGTGAGCTTATTAAAAAACTTCATAATGAATATGGTGCATTTTACTATGACAGAATCGATGTGCACATTCCAAATGTTGAAATGGGAAAAGATTTTGTTGAAAAAATAAAATTAAAACCACCATCTGATTTAAACGGACATAGGGTAAAGGAAGTAATAACTCTTGATGGTACAAAATTAATATTTACTGATGACAGTTGGTTATTGTTCAGAGCTTCAGGAACAGAACCATTACTCAGGATATATTGTGAATCAGACAGCAAAGAAACCCTTAGAAATATGCTCAAAACAGGTGAGGATCTGTTTAAATCATCGTCAAAGTCTGCTTTAAAAGTTTAATTAAGACCGCCTTTTTCAACCGGACCAGCTTCCTGTTCATTTAGTTTTTCTGCACCGGTCCAGCCTATAAAGTAATCTTTTCCATCTTTGCTTGCTATTGCTTTATAAAGATTTTGTTCCTGCACCAGGTTTGCACCACTAAGCTGGTTTTTAGCAAAGTCAACATACTCATCATCAGTCATATAGCCATAAATATCCGGATGAACTCTTAAAAATAACCTGTGTTCAAACTCTTTCACTTCAACAGGATTATAAATCACATGAACTGGAGTGCCAACATTCACAAGATTAAACAATTCTTTTATGTCATCAGGATACATTCTGACACACCCATGTGTACTTGCCTGACCAACTGAATTTAAATCTGTTGTAGCATGAATACCATATTCCTGGCTTTTCTTATTCATTGCAAAACCAAGCCAGTATCTGCCAATAGGATTATTATCTCCGGCTGCAACAACTTTTGACTGTCTGTAAGGATTTACCCATGCAGGATTTTGTATTCTTCTTACTACTTTAAATCTTCCTAATGGCGTAGGAGTCAGTGATTTCCCTACACCGACAGGGTATTCCTTTATCGGTTCGCCAAAATTATATAGAGAGAGTTTCTTTGCAGGGACATTTAGAACCACTTCATAGCCATTGCTTAGGTTTCTAAGTGAAAATACAGGCTGAAAACTAAATAAACAAAAAACTATTAATAAACTCAATACTTTCTTCATAGTATTAATATTATTCCTTTCTTTTATTAATTTCTAACCCCTGTTTTAAGAAATTACCACATTCCAGCTACATTTTTATTTTCTGCATCTTCTGGATTGTAGGCTTCAGCTGAATCAAAGGCAGATTTATCTTTTGCTGAGTCTAAATCTTTTATATAGCTCTTATCAGATTCTTCCGGCTGTGGTGCTTCTGCAATGTCTTTAGGTACACCTGTATCAGTTCCAGCAAGCCTGCTTGACTCAAGTTGTGCTAACTGATCAAGTAAAGCTTTTTGTTCTTCAGGTGTTAATTCTTTCCCAATTCTTCCACCAATAACTACATAGTTTGATCCAGCTGGTGTAGCTCCTGTTATCTCCCTGTCAGCACCGCTTAAACCTTCAAGAGCAACTCTTGCTCCACGAACTGATCCTTCTACAGCTCCCCCAGTAAATCCACCAAACAGTCCAGTAACTGCACCAGTTGCAACTGCAGCAGCAGATGATGCCCATGCACTTGCTTTTCCTGATGCATCACCACCAAGGGCTCTGGATGCTGCATTAGCAGTTTGTACTCCGATTCTAGTACCTTCATAAAGTCCCTTGCCAGCTCCTGTTATAGTACCAACAGCTGCCCCAAATGGCGCAGCTACAACACCAATAGCTCTGCTCCTTGCATCATATTGTTCTCTTGGAAGCTGCGAGAAATCTCCGACCAGATAAACATGATGAGGTATATTCACAGTTGGTCTTGAATCATTTTTTGCTTTCTCAACATCTTTTTCATGAACAGCGTTTTTGTCAAAAAGAAAATTCTCTTCAAGAACAATTCCTTTTGCACCAGTTTTAAAAAATACAGTTGGCTGGGAAACAAACTTTGTATTGGTTAATTTATAAGAAGTATAGTCACCTTGTGTAACTGGCTGCTGCCCTTCCAGTCCAAATCTTTTCATTACATCATTTATTGCTTCTCCCGGCCTTGCACTGGCACTTGATGTAAAAAATTGACCAATTAAAATTAACGACAATAAAACTCTCACCGATTTCATTTCTGTCTCCTTTGAAAACAACTGTTTTCGATAATATTTTCTATATTTAAATGACGCTTACCTGCTTTTATGGTTTCTGAGGTAATTCCCAATGCAATTATAATAAATAAGTCCAAAACCGGTATCAATACACAAATTATGACTAGGTATAAGCCTAACTTAACTTAAATTTCCAAATGTTGTTTATATTTATTTAAGAAACCTTAATTCTTATCTATAGTCCACTTACTGGTTTATCCCTAAGAGTTCAACATCAAACACAAGTGTTGAATCTGGTGGTATTGAATTACCTGCTCCAGTTTTACCATAGGCAAGATTTGAAGGAATAATTAATTTTCTCTTGCTGCCAACTTTCATTGTACTTACACCTTCATCCCAGCCTTTTATAACCTGTCCAACCCCGATTACAAACTCGAATGGCTGCCCACGGTCAACTGAACTATCAAATTTCTTTCCATCTGTCAGCCATCCTGTATAATGCACTTTTACTGTTTGTCCTGTTTTTGGCTGTGGGCCTGCACCTATAACTTTATCAACATATTTCAAGCCACTTTTTGTTGATTCAGTTTTTTCAGTCTCATTCATTTTCTTATTTACTCCTCCGGTTTTAGTTACACTAAAAGCAGGTCCGTTTGCTGTAAGAACAAGTCCCAGAATAATCAAACCTAAAAAAAACCTTTTAAGCATACAACTTTCTCCTTCTTCTAAGAACTATTTTCGGCTTTTATAATATCATATGTCATTTAAAAAACATCATTTTAATTGAAACAAGAAAAAGAGATGCACCAAATATTTTCTCCAGAAGTGTGCTTGAAAGGGATGTGGCAAATTTAGCACCAAAAAATCCACCAATAAAAAACCCAATACAAATAAATGCTGCCATCTGTAAATCTACATATCCCTGCTTATAATATGTCCATGCTGCAAGTATTCCAACAGGTGGAACCATTAGAGCCAGTGTTGTACCCTGAGCCTCATGTTGTGAAAGTCCAAACAAAAGCACCAGAGCCGGGATAATAATTATCCCACCACCAATACCAATAAGACCACTTAAAGCTCCTGCGATCAGACCAAGAACAATATAAAGTAAAACATCAGTCATGTCCTTTACTCCTTTAAAGCAAAGGACGAAAATAAAAAGCAAAAGTATCACTAACCAGATTCAATTAGAATTTGATTATTTTTGTGCAGAAACAGCAAAAACATCAACAATTGAAACAATAACAGTGTCAGTTAGTTTCTGAAACAGAGATTATTTTTTCTTATCGGAGCCACACTTACCTTCACCACATTTGGCTTCAGGAGCTTTACTTCCTCCACATTTTCCTTCACCACATTTAGCTTCTACAGATTTAGCTTTGGATTTCTTCTTCTTGAAGATTTTCTTTATCTTCTTGGCACCACATTTACCTTCACCACACTTGGCTTCAACAGATTTGGCTTTGGTTTCAGATTTACCTTCACCACATTTGCCTTCACCACATTTACCTTCACCACATTTTCCTTCAGTACCATGAGAAATAAGAACTGTTCCATTTCCAATTTCTTTTAAACTAAAAAGTGGATTCTTTATTGCACTTTCAATTGCATGAGTGCTTGCTGCTGCACCTATTGATAGGGCTAGTGCTGAAAGCAATGCTCTTTTCTTTATATTTTTAATATTCTTCATAATATGTGTCTCCTTTTACAAGCTACTAACTGTTTACACCAGGTAAACGATGGTTAAAGATTACTTATTCCTTACCTATTATCCTTTAAAGTTGATAGAATTATCGAGAAATAAATAAAAATATTAACGGAATAATTATCTTAGTAATACGTTTAGAAGGTAACAGGTAGAAAATTGATCACCTGGGTTAAAAAGACAAAATTCAATAAGCTAATCCAAGATAATCTGGATAGCTTATTAAAGTTAGCTTATATGAGATGTGGAAACAAAGAATTAGCAGAGGATTTAGTGCAGGATACCTGTATAAAGGCATATAATTCGTTTCTTAGCAAGGACACGGTTGAAAACCCCAAGGCATGGCTATACAGGATTCTAATAAATACTCACATTGACCACACAAGAAAAAAACAATTTCAAACCTCAGACATTGGGGATTTTGATTTACCAGACTATAAAAGTCCATCACAAAATATTGAGTCTTCTTCTTTCTTTAATGATTTAACGGAAGTACTTAAAGAAATTGAACCTGATCAAAGGATTGTATTTTATTTATCAGATATTAAAGAACATTCCTACAAAGATATCTCTTCAATGTTAGATATTCCAATAGGAACTGTAATGTCAAGACTTCACAGAGCAAGACAAATAATAAAGAAAAAACTAACTGAGAAAGGTTATGCAAAGGAATATGCAGCAGGGCAGGTGAAATCATGAATTGTAAAAATGCTGAATTATACATGAGTGATCTTTTGGAGAAAGAGCCTCCAAATAAGGAAAGTTTTGAATTTATTGATCATATTAAAAGCTGCACAATATGCAAATCCAGATGGGAATTAAATGAAGAAACAAAAAAAGAATTTAAAAATATTATTAATTCAATAAAAGTTTCAGAAGACTTCAGAAAAAGAATAGCTGCTATATCACAGGATAAAAGAAGCGTGATTTATCTTAAACCATTACTGCTTGCTGCTTCAGTTGCTTTCCTTCTGGGAATTGGATTATTTGCAAATCCATATCTTACAAAAATGCCTTCTCTTGCCAGTATGCATAACAATGCTGGATATCAGATTGCTACAAATGACATAAATCTTGTTAAAGAAAAATTTAATCTGGATGAATCACATCTGTCAGAGCTTCAACAAGCAGATTTTAAGATTGAGGGTACCTCAAAAATAAATAGACTTTTCAGAAGTGATATAAATCTTGTTTCGTTTAAAAATAACAGTGGTAAAAGATTGTCTGTATGCATTTTACCTGCCAACTATAATGCTCCTAATTGCCACAAAATGGAAATAAATGGCACTGTTTTTCACTGTGGTCAAAGCGATAACTGTCAGTTTGCATACTGGAAAGAAAAGAATAAAACAATTGCCTTTGTAAGTGACAGCCTGACATCAGAAGAAATGATTTCAATTGCACTCTCTTAAACAAAAAAAGAGACCAGGTGAAAAAACCTGGTCTCTTAATTAAATCGTTATAAAGAAAAGTTATTTTTTAGCTGTAGTTTCAAGCTCCTTAATAACTTTTTCAAAATGATCTATAGGATATGCACCAAGTATTTTTACCCCATTGAGTATAAAACCTGGTGTACCTGATATTCCAATATCCTGAGCTTGCTTCATTTCTGCATTAATTTCCTTTTCTGCATCTTCACTTGCCCTGTCTTTATTGAACTTATCAAGGTTTAATTTTAGATCTTTAGCAATCTGAACATATACCTCATCACCAAGCTTTGCCTGATTTTCAAAAAGTTTGTCATGGAATTCATAGAATTTCCCTTGTTTTCCCGCTGCCCATACAGCTTTTGCTGATGGCATTGCTTCAGGGTGAAAACTTAAAGGAAGGTTTTTGAATACATATCTTACTTTTTTATCATATCTTTTCATTAGTTCTTTTATAGTATCATCGCCTCTTTTACAAAATGGGCATTGAAAATCAGAAAAAGCAATAACTGTATATTCTGCTTTCTTGTCTCCCCTTATGTGAGAACTACCAATTTCAACGTCTACCCTGTCAGCTAAAAGTTTTTTAAACTCTTCTTCTTTTTCGGTTTCTGCTGCTTGTTTTTCAAACTTTTCAAGTGCTTCTTTTATAATCTGGGGATTTTTCTTTATAATATCCAGTACCAGATTTTCAAATGTTGCTGTTCCTTCTTCAGCTAAGGCTGCCGGAATAAGCAGTACCAATGCTAATAACAGACTCAATAACTTTCTCATACTATCTCCTTTTCAAACAGTTAAATAATTATGTTGCAAACATATTCTACCCATATTCATTGAAATTAGTCACGAACTTTGCAAGTTTTTACAATGTTAAATATATAGTGCAAAATAGCTGAATACGCCTAAATTTACAATTAAAGAATTTTACATAATACTCAGGAATATATCCTAAAAACTTAAGAGGGGTCAAGCACAACAGACTTAACCCCTCTTACAGATAAAATGTAATGCAACTAAAAAGTATTCATTACTCTTTATCAATAGGAACCCCTGCTTTACCAGCAGCAGCTTTATCATCATAGACTTCTATCTGGCTCATTCCTTCACCTGCCATGAATTCATCACTATGAGTTCCATCTGAAGCCATTACAGAACCATCACCATCTTCATCCAGATCTACAATTTCACCTGTTTGTGGCTCAACCCATACTGCACCCCCGGGACCATGTACATCTGTAAGGGCATGACCAGGTACCGTTTCAGAACCATCATCAGTCCAGGTTGCAGTAAATGTAGACATGAATCCTTGTCCTTCAAGCTCTTCTTCAAGATCACCTGCAAAATCATCGCAGTCATAATCTTCACCATATTCCATGGATGGAATCTTACTCATATTTAAAGCTTCCTCAAGTCTTTGTTCAAATTCTTCCTGTGTCTCAGCAGCCATTGTATCGCCACCTTCTGTCATTGAATCTCCGGTACCAGTTCCTGACCCACCAGTATCGCCTCCTTTTGTTCCATCACCAGCTGGAGGAGTTGAACCATCGCCTTGGAAAAGATTTATAGAAGATGACATAGGATCGCCAATATGTGAAAATAATCCTCTTGCTGCAGTAAAACTAACTGTTCCTGAGCCAGAAGCAGTACCATCACCTTTTTTAATAGGCCCAATACAATCAATGATTACCTGTTCTCCTTCCCGGCAACTTCTGGCTGTTTTTTTATTACATGTGTCACTATCAATTGGATCAATTGAATCACAACATCTAAATAAATCACAGGCATCACCTATACGGTTACGGTTGGTATCTTTCTGAAGTGGATTTGATACAAATGGACAATTGTCTTTTCTGTTTTCTACTGAATCTCCGTCAACATCACTACTGCAAATATCTACTACACCATCACCATCATTATCTGCAAGAAAGAAATCAAGCACAGCTTCGCTATCCTGGAAGTCTAATCCGGTATTATCAATAAGATCAGAAACTAACGTTCCTGAAACACAATTTGCTCTTCTGTTTTCACTGCATGTTTTCTTTCCAAGAAAAATAAATGCTTGATTCAGACGATTAACTGATGCTTTTACTTTTCCATCACAAGCAGCGTCAGGCTGATTAACTGCACCGTTAAGACTCTTTAGAAATGAGCTAATTTTACTAGCTACAGGACTCCCTGCCCTATTCGATGGATTCCTTAATTGAGACTGAAAATTATTTAAACCTTCCAGTGTATCCTGAAGCTCATCAGCAAAATCAATCTGCGCAAACGAATTGGATAAAAGAAAAGAAACCAATGCTAAAGCAAGAATTGTTTTTTTTAAAAACTCTTTTACAACTTTCATAAAAACCCCCGTTTTGATTTTTACCTAATCTCTGATCTAAACTGCTCTCATATTACAATCTGAGAAAAAATTGTCCAGATGTTAGTAACTGCAAAGTGATGAAAATCATGTGACATAAGTCAATTTACAATTGGTAATAAAACCTGAAAAGGATTATGACTATTAAGAAATTTTATATTTTGTGACGGCTGTTACATCCTAATGAATGTATACGTTTTCCTAAAAGATAATAGATAGGAATTCCCAATATTACTATGATAAGACCAGGCCATGTATAGAGTGGTTTATATATCAGCAAATCAACTGAAATTGCAGATGCAAAAAGAATATAAAGTGCAGGAATAAATGGGTAACCAAAAGCTTTGTATGGTCTTTCAACATTAGGTTTTTTAACTCTTAAGACAAATAAAGCAATAATAGTCAGAACATAAAATAAAAGAATTGCAAATATTACATAATCAAGCAAATCCATATATTTGCCAGACAGACACAAAACACATGACCATATACATTGAATTACCAGTGCAAACGCTGGTACATGTTTTTTATTTAACTCACCAGCCTTTTTAAAAAACAAACCATCTTTTGCCATTGCATAATAAACTCTTGCTGTTGAAAGAATTATTCCATTGTTACATCCAAAAGTTGAAATCATAATTAAAAATGCCATAGCTATGGCACCGGCATTTCCAAATATTCCTTCAAATACTGCAGTTCCAACTCTGTCATCCAGAGCAAATTGAATTCCTCTTTCATAGACATTACTACCATCAATACTACCCTTTAGCGGCAGCACAAAAAGATATGAAATATTTACCAGAATATAAAGTAAAATTACAATTCCAGTTCCTATTGCAAGACTTAATGGGATATTTCTTTTTGGGTTTATTGTTTCACCCGCAGTATACGTAACTGTATCCCAGGCAATAGCAGAAAAAAGTGAACCAACCATTGCTGCTCCAAGCGCACCAAATATTAAAACCCCGTGCAGATCTTCAACACTAATTTGGGTATTTAAAACATGAGTAAAAGAAGCACTCCATAAATCACTAAAATTAGCATTAACAGCATAAATATTTTTACCAACGGTAAAGCCAAGCAAAATAACCAAAAGTAGCGAAATGACTTTCATTGAAGTAAAAATATTCTGAAGCCATTTACCGCTTTCAAGTCCCCTGGTATTTATCCAGGTCAAAAGTATTATTGAAATTATTGCAAGAAGGTTTTGTGTATTGAGTCCAAATACATAGTTAAAAAATGAAAATTTAAAGATCCATTTTGAGGAGGAAATTATTGGAAATATTACTCCGGCAAATTTTGCAAAAGCAACACTTACTGCAGCAATAGTTCCGCTTTGAATAACAGTAAACAGTGTCCATCCATAAAGAAACGCTGGCAATTTTCCATATGCTTCTCTCAGATAAACATACATACCGCCAGCCTGGGGCATCATTGCTGCAAGCTCACCATAGCTTAATGCTGCTGTAATTGTAATAAAACCAGTTAAAATCCAGGCAATAATTAACCAGCCTGGAGAACCTAAAGTTCTTGCCATATCAGCAGAAACAATAAATATCCCTGAGCCAATCATTGAACCAGCTACAATTGCAGTTGAATCAAAAAGATTCAGACCTCTTTTAAGTTCAGTTTTTTTAGTCATTAATTTAAATGATACTACCTTTTATATTTTCCAATTAACTGTGCCTCTGAAATAATATGTCCTTCCATAGCCTGAAGAAGTTGCTTTTTTGTAGCTCCAGGTTCAAGATCTAACATAGAATCTAGTGCATATAATTTAAAAAAATATCTGTGAGTACCACCTGGCGGACAGGGACCACCATAACCGATTTTCCCAAAATCATTTATTCCTTGTATGGCACCATTTGGCATAATTTCTTGATGAAGGACTTTTGCAGGGAGTTCTTTTGAAACAGATTTAATACTATATACAACCCAATGCACCCATATACCACGAGGTGCATCAGGATCATCACATATTAATGCCAGGCTTTTTGTTTTTTCAGGAATATCGTTCCAGTTAAGAGGTGGAGAAACATCTTTTCCATCACAAGTATATAGTTTTGGAATCATCTCATTATTTTCAAACGCTGAACTTTTAAGTTCCATAGCATTTGACATCGGACAAGTAAAGCTAATAATAAAAACTAAAATGGACTTGAGAATAATGTTTTTCACTATTCAACTTCACCTTCACAAACATCTGATATTTCACTCTCATCACTATCAATTTGAAATAAATCCTTTGCTTCATCATATAAAGGGTTAACATCTACAAAAGCTCCTCCAAACGGACCACCAATTTGCAGTAAATCATCAGGCGGCAGACAATCCACATTAATCTTTTCTAAAATTGGTTCATCTCCTCCTGGCAAGAATGGGGGTATTATTAATGGGCCGCAGGCAATTCCGAGCTGCAATTCCGAAACCAAATCATAAAAATCCTTCATTGCCTGTCTTATTGTATTCATACAGCTTTCAGGAGGAATAGAATTTACTGCTTTTATTATTTTTTTTGTAATAGTTTTAATTTCTCTTGCTACTGGTCTCTTTCGTCTATTCTTTTTTAAGCTCTTCTGTAGAGACGATAAATCAGCTAACAGACTTTCCAGTTGTTCTTCAACAGTTAAAGGCTCTTCAGATTCTATATCGCCTTGTGCATAAGCTACTGTAGAAAAAAATAAAGATAAACTCAAACAAAGTACAATTAATTTTTTCATTAACTTTCTATCCTTTTAAATCATCTCAAAAATTAGTATTATTTTTATACTTCCCAACAAGCTTTCCTCGTCCTAAAATGTGTCCCCTCATAGCTTTTAGTAATTGTTTACTTGTTGCTCTACTTTCAAGATCAAGCACAGCATCAAGAGCAAAGACCTTGAAAACATATCTGTGGGTTTCTTTTGGTGGAGGACATGGACCAAAATAACCAATTTGTTCAGTACCATTAGTACCTTGTCTTGCGCTGTTACTGAGCTCTGCATCAAGAGGTAAACCTTCATCTAGACCCATAGCATCTGCTGGTATATTAAAAATTACCCAGTGTACAAAATTTTTAAAATCGGGGTCAGTTAAAATTAATGCAAAACTTTGTGTGCCAGAAGGTGCATTGCTAAATGAAAGCTCTGGAGATTTATTTTGCCCAAGCGGAGGATCGCATGCATGTGCATCAGGAATAATACCTTTATTATTAAAATCTGAACTTGTAACAGACATCTTTTCAACTGCAAGTACTGGGTTGAAAGAAAACAATACAGAAACTAAAGCAGTAAAAACTAAACATATTTTTTTCATACTAACTACTTCTCTCTACTGTTTGTTGTTTTCACATGCATCAGGGAGTCCATTACCATTACTATCTTTTACAATTCCTTCGGAAAAGCTTTGAAGGATTTCCTCAACACCTTCAAGTTGCTCAGCAAAGTCCTCATCACTTAAACATGGTGGTTGAGATTCCGATTCAGGCATTTCTTCTGATGTTTCTCCTCCAGACATACCACCTCCAGACATACCCAAACTACTACAACCAGGGCCATCAGGATGATGCCCACAAACACATTTCACATCAAACGGACTTTTGCAATGTTTAGCTAATGGATGAAAAGTTCTACTTGGAACAGTTGGATTAACTTCACTACACAGCCTCTCTTGGAATTTCTCAACTTTGGATATAAGGTTTTGTAAATCTACGTTTTTGTTATTGAAAGTTTTACCGCATCTTTCGGGAGGCAGAAGCTGACTTGCTCTTACAAGAGCATCTGCATTCCTTTTAAGGCTTCTAAGAAATGGCCCTACATTCTTTTTTTGTCCTGATTGTTTAGCAGCATTTGCAAGATCTTGTGCTATTTCAGATATTTCTTGTGCTCCTTCTTTTATAAGATCATCTTCAATTGCACCAAGAAAAATGCCAGCAGCTACATCACCAGCATCCGTTTGAGAAGAAACTTGCAAATTTAAACTACAAAAAATAAAAATTGAAACTAAACTTATCAATATATTTTTTTTCATTATTCCCACCTCACCTGAAAAGACTATATTACTTTTTAATTAAATGGTCAAGAATGCGTTATATTTGCAAATCTTTTATAAACCACAGGAATCACTAAAAGCGTCAAAGCCGTAGCACTAAACATTCCACCAAGAATTACTATTGCAAGAGGATGTTCTATTTCTCTGCCTGCACCTGGAAAAAGTGCAAGTGGAAGCATTGCAAATGCTGCAGTTAAAGCAGTCATTAGTATTGGTGATAATCTATCAAGTGCTCCTTGTTTTACAACTTCATCAATTGGCATTTTTGGATTTTCTTTTTGAATGTCATAGAACCTGTTTACAAGTAGTATTGAGTTTCTGGTTGAAAGTCCAAACAAGGTAATAAATCCAATCATACTTGCTATACTAAAAACTTTGCTTGTTATAGCTACTGCAACTACCCCACCAATTAAAGCTAGAGGTAAATTAAGCATAATAATAGTTGCAACTTTTAGCGACTTAAATGCAAGTGATAGTAAAAGGTAAATTGCAGCTAATACTAAAATACTAAGTAAAACCAGTTTTTGATTAGCTTCTTTTTGTTGTTTGTAATCTCCTTCAAAATCTAATGTGTAACCCTGTGGTAGTGAGATTTGTTTACTTATTAATCTTTGGGCTTCTTCTACTGCTTTTGAAAGATCAGATTTTTTAGCATTGGCTTGAATTACAATTCGTCTTGAAACTCTTTCTCTGTTTATTATGTTATAGCCTACACTTTCATAAATCTCTGCAACTTGTCCAAGTGGTACTTTAACTCTACTTGGAGTATCAATTAAAGTATTTTTAATAACTTCTAAATCATTTCTATATGGTTCTTCAAACCACACAAATAAATCAAATGCTTTTTGCCCTTTAATTATTTTTTGAGATGTAACAGTTCCATTGTATGCATTTTTTACTGTTTCAAGTAAATCACCAACAGTTAAGCCATACCTTGCAGCAACAAGTCTTTTAATTTTTATGTGTATTTGTGGTATTTCACTCAGTGGCTCTACTTGTACTTCTGTAAGATTTTTTATTTTCCTAATTACAGAACCTATTTCATTTGCTTTTTCTCTAAGAACTTCTAGATCATTGCCATAAAGTTTAATAACTATAGGAGCTCTTTCTCCAGTGAGGACATTTTCAATACTTTCAGCAACAAATGACCTGATAAGAGTTACTACACCGGGCAACTTTTCAAAATCTTCTCTTATTTCTTCAATTAGTTTTTCTTTTTTCCCTTGTGAAATACCTTCTTTAAGCGTTACATCAAAGTGACTAATATTTGCTGTAATTGGCTCATCATCTGCCTCTGACCTTCCTGCTCTATTGCCAATTCTTATAATCTCTTTGTGTTCAAGTAATATCTTCTCCATTAAAATAGCAATTTTTTGTGTATAACTTAAACTACTACCAGGAGGTGCAATTGCCATAATTACCAGGTTTTCTTCCCCAAGTTCTGGTAAAAATGATCTGCCTGAAAACATAAAAAGAGCTATGGCTACTAGCGATGCAATTATCGTTGCATTAATTATTTTCTTTGGATTTTTTAATGCCTTATCTAATAAGATTAGATATTTCTCTTTTAAATTAGTCAAGAACTTAGGTTCTTGATTTAATAATTTTTCATTCTTACCAAGTAAATAAAAGCACATTGCTGGTGTCAAAGTAAGAGCCACACCAAGAGATGCAAAAAGTGAAATTATATAAGCCCATGCAAGTGGTCTAAATATCTGACCAGCAAGCCCGCTTAAAAAAAGAACTGGTATAAAAACTACAGTTATTATATAAGTGCCATAAACTACAGAGTTTCTTACTTCACAAGAAGCATTAAAAATAACTTCAATAATTGGCTTTGGATTTGGGCTTAGTTTATTTTCTCTAAGCCTTCTATAAATATTTTCTACATCTATAATTGCATCATCTACTATTTCTCCTACTGCAACTGCAAGCCCACCTAAAGTCATTGCATTTATTGTCTGACCAAATGCTTTAAGAATTAAAATCGCAGTTATTATAGAAAAAGGAATGGCTATAAGACTTATAAAACTGGAGCGAAGACTACCTAAGAATAAAACAAGAACAATAATCACAAGGATTGAGCCTTGAAATATTGCAGAAACAATATTTTTTATTGAAACTTGTACAAAATCAGACTGACTATATGTTTGAGTAATTTTTATGTCTTTAGGCAATGACTTTTTTAGGTCTGTAAGTGCAAATTTGATTTTTTCACTTAGTTCAAGAGTGTTGATCTGTGGCTGTTTGCTTACAGCTACAATTACTGCATCTTTACCATCTACACTTCCAAAACTTCTTTTAAATGCTGAACCAACAGTAATTTTAGCTATATCACTTAGATAAATTGGAATGCCATTTCTCTCAGACACTACAGAACTTTCTAAATCTTTAAGGTTTTCTATTTTTCCAATTCCTCTAATTAGATATTCTTTATCTTCTTTAAGTAAATATCCTCCACCAACAATTACATTTGCTTTATCAACTGCATTTATAACTTCGTTTAAAGATATCTCATATTGTTTTAGTTTTTTTGGATTTAGTAAAACCTGGTATTGTTTAACATCTCCGCCATAAACTACGATATTTGCAACTCCAGGAATTGAGAGTAATTTGTTTCTTATTTCCCAATCTGCATATGTTCTAATTTCCCTAAGTGAAGTTTCTTTACCTGTTAAAGCAAAGAAATAAATACTTCCAATTGGGGAAGTTATTGGAGATAAAATTGGTCTTTGTACATTTGCTGGCAGTTTAGATGAAATTACTTGTACTTTTTCTGCTACTAACTGTCTTGCATCATAAATATTTGTACCCCATTCAAATATTACGGTAATAAAGGACAAACCTTCTGAGGAACTGCTTCTTACGGTTTGTACCATGCTTGTACCATTTAAAGCACTCTCTAGTGGAATAGTAACAAGTGATTCTATTTCTTCACTGGCAAGCCCTGGCGCATGTGTTTGAATTACTACTTGTGGTGGTGCAAATTCAGGGAATATATCAACTGGAGTATTAATAGTTGAAAATGAACCATAAATAAAAAGTATAATTCCAAGAACCATTACTATGAACCTATTTTCAAGTGACCAGTTTATTAATTTATTGATCATTTTTACATGCTCCAGACAAGCTGGAGCTTCCTTCGGTCAATCCCTTCCCCTCGATCGGATTTGTCCGCCCAAGGCGGAACAAATCCTTTAAGTTGAGATTACGTTTTGTCCTCATCTTACTTTCTTCTTCTAAAGAGTAGTGTTAGAAAAGCTCCGATTACTAAACCAATAACTCCTGGGATTATAAATCCTGATAAATTATTTTCTTTTTTTGAATGTTCATGAGTATGGGTATCTGTTTCATGATCTTCACTACTTGATTCTTCGTCTAAATGCTTACCCTCTGCATATTGCAACTGATATCCACCATCTACCACTAAAACATCCCCTGCTATAAGTCCCGAAACTACTTCTGTATATTCCTTATCATGTGCAATTACCTTAATGCTTCTTGGCTTGTAATTATTACCTTCTTTTACATAGACTATATGTTTGTGTTCTTCATCTTTTTCCTCATCAATGTCTACAATTGCTTTTGACGGAATTAAAATTGCATCTTTCTTTTTATTTGTGTGTATAACAAGCTGTACAAAAGCTCCGGGTTTTAAAATATCTTTAGCATTATTTAGCTCTGCTTTAACTGGAAGTGTTCTTGACTTTTCATCTATTACAGAACCAATATACGTAAGTTTTCCTTCATAACTTTCTTTTGGATTCCCATCTAAACTGACAAACACATTCTGACCAAGAGATACATTACTAATATCTTTCTCATAGATATTTGCACTAGCCCACAATTTTGAAAGGTCAATGGCATGAAATAGAAGTTGATTTGCACCAACAACTTGCCCAACAGTAACATGCCTTTCAACAACTGTTCCTGATTTTCTAGATTTAACCTGAAAAGTGCCTTGTTCATCTGAAGTAGCAAGTCCAGTAAGTATTTTTAAATTACTTTCCAGTGCTTTTAATTTTGCTTCTGTGCTTTTTGAAAAGGACTTACTTGCCTCAAAATCTTTTTTTGCAGAAATACCTTTTTCAAACAAAATTTGTTCTCTTGAAAAGTTACTTTGAGCAAGTTCAAGCTCTGCTTTTGCCTGGTCAATTTCAGCTTGCAACGTTGCTATTTCTGTACTTTGAATAATCACAACTGGCTGCCCTGTTCCAACTTTACTTCCAAGGTCAACAAGAAGTGATGCTAATGTACCTTGAACAGGAGTATTAATGTCAAAATGGTTTTTAGGAATTTCTTCAATTTGTCCAGTAGTAACTATTGTTTCTTCAACAGTTTTTAACTCAACTGTTTGAGTTCTGATTCCTAATGCCATTGAAATGCTTTTGTCAATGCTTACTTCCTCATTCTTTGGTTTAAAACTTTGAGCTTCATCCCCTCCGTGTCCATTTACTACTAATCCAAAAATCATTAATGCAAAAACAAGATATGGAATTAAATATCCAATATTTTTTATATTTTTTTTATTCCTTGATTTTCTCATTGTTTATCCTTATAGTTCTTCTCCAAACTCATATAATGGTATACCCACAGCATATTCCAGTTCTGCAACAGCCACTCGATAACCAAGAAGGCTTTCAAGATATGATTCAGTTATATATCTGTTTTGTTGTTCTGTATTCAAAACATCAGTTAAGGATAATTTACCTAACTTATATCCTTCTTTTGTCATATCCAGGATATTTTCTGAATCATCAATTAGTCCACTTTGAAACCTGTGAACCTGTTCTTCCTTTACTTCAAGCTCATGAAATGCATTTGCAACTTCAATTTTTATGTCGTGCTCAATTCTTTCCCTCTCCTTTTCCAGATAATCAATATGTGCTTTTGCTTCACTAATTTCCCCCTGTTTCCTGTTAAATACAGGTATTTGAAATGAACCACCAATAAACGGACCCCATCTATTATCTCCCTGACTTGGTCTTACAGGTCCTCCTACAATGTTGAGATTTGGTAAACGTTCCCACTTTGCCTTTTTAATTGTTGCCTCTGCAATTCCAAATTCTTTTTCAAGAATAGCCATGTCAATTCTTTTATCAAGTGCTTTTTCAATTATTTCTTTTATCTCAGGGTGCTCATGTAATTTTATTTTTGGTTTCAGCTCAGCAGCAATCGGCAACAATAATTCAGAACCAGGCTCTCTGCCTAAAATATGATTGAATTCAACTTTTGCTTTTTGCAATCTGCCCTCGAATTCACTTAACTGGTTTTGAGCTTTAAGATATTCTGCTTTTGTTCTTATAAGATCAAGTCTGGAAATATCACCTGCATCATGTCTTTTCTCTGCTACATCCAGTAATGTTTTATAAAAACCAGCCCTTTCTTTTGCTAAGTCAAGAATCTGAAGACCCACCGACAACTGTGCATATACAGCATGAACCTCAGTATGGATTTCCCATAAAGTTTTTCTTACTTCGAGTTCATCCTTGGAGATTTCTTCTTTTGCAAGTTTTATTCTCCAGTATCTTTTTCTCCCGACTTCGATCTCACTGCCTAATTCAACAGCATGGAAAGAACCACCTTTTACAATTTCAGCATTTGAACCAATAAAAGGATTAGGTCTGTACTTTGCAAAAATAAGTTTTGCCTGAGAAACAGGCAAAGTAGCAAGGGCAGATCTTACATGATGATTATTTTCAAGAGCAGTATCAATTGCTTCTTTTAGTGTAATTTGATTATCAACACTGTAAACTTTTCCTCCAGTAACAATTGAAAATAGAAATACTAAAATTACTAAAGAAATTATTAAAAATTTTTTAAAATTTACTCTCATAGAAAATTGCTATCTGAAGTTAAAAAAGACGAGAATTTAACAATGTAGTTCAGGATAAATACCTGAAATTCGTTAGAATTTGGCTTTTATCTTAGAAATATATACAATTCGCGTAATGACATTAAAAAACGTTCAGATAACTATTTTAAGGAATAAAAATCTTTAAGAGTTCGTTCTTAAAGATATAAGAAGGTGTTGCTAGAATGCTTTTTGTAAATTTGGCATCTAAAGCCAAATAAAAGCTAAATAAAAAGGAGAAATTAAGAATGAAGCTTGAAAAGTTAATATACTCAATGCTTTTAATAATCGCTATAGTAGTTCCAGCTATTCCTGTTAAAGCATCAAGTCACAGAGAAGCACCATTTATTACTGAACTTCCAAAAGTAGATGGTACAGACTTTTATATATTCAACAGTTATGAATCAGGTAAAAGTGATTTTGTAACCATTATTGCAAATTATTTACCATTACAACAAGCCTATGGAGGTCCAAACTTTTTTAGTTTAGATCCAGAAGCTTTATATGAAATCCACTTAGATAATAATGGGGATGCAAGAGAAGATCTTACCTTCCAGTTCCAAGTCATGAATAAATTAAATGACATTGCTCTCGATATAGCTGGTCAAATGGTTTCAGTCCCTTTTCTAAATGTAGGTGGAATTGGACCAAATGTAAATGACAATATGTCAACAAATGTTATTGAAACCTACACAGCAAAACTAATCACAGGAGACAGACGAAAAGGGAAATCTGAACTTATTTCAAATGCAGTTAGTGGGGAGACAGTGTTTGTAAAACCAACTGATAATATTGGAAACAAATCAATCCCTAACTATGAAACATATGCCAGAAATCATGTTTATAATATAAACATTCCTGGATGTGATACTCAGGGAAGGATGTTTGTAGGTCAAAGAAATGAAGGCTTTGTTGTTGATTTAGGCGGCACATTTGACCTTGTTAACTTTAACCCACTTGGAGATCCTAAAGGTGGTAGGAGTGAAATAGCAGATAATAACATAACTTCATTTGCTCTTGAACTGCCACAAGCATGCATTACTGGTGACACTTCAGTGGTTGGAGCCTGGACTACATCGAGTCTGCCTAGAGCTCGGGTGTTTCCAAGAGTACCTTCTTTCGACAGACCCGCTCTTGAAAAAGGACCTTTTGTTCAGGTATCAAGGCTATCATCTCCACTCATAAATGAGCTTATAATTGGGTTGAAGGACAAAAACAAATTTAACTTCAGCCAACCAAAAGATGATTCTCAGTTTGCAACCTATGTTACACACCCAACCTTACCAGCAATACTAGAAATTCTTTTTAGTAGCGCTGGATACAAAGCTCCTACTGCATTTCCACGTACTGACTTAGTAGCAGCTTTCCTTACAGGAGTTGACGGCTTAAATAAAAGTACTTCTGTTGCTGAAATGCTTCGTTTAAACACAGCTATTCCAGCTGTTTCTGCATCAGCTCAAAAACCATTAGGGGTTATTGACGGTGATAATGCCGGTTTTCCAAACGGAAGAAGGCCTGGGGATGATGTTGTAGATATTGAATTAAGAGTAGCATCTGGTGTCCTGTTACCAGAAGCAGATGCTCCTGCAGGCAAATTAGCCATTACTGACGGTGCATTCGTTGATGCCAGTGATTTTGATTCAGTATTCCCATACTTAAAATCACCAGTAGCAGGTAAGTAAGTTCATCAGATTAATAAATCTGACAGGGAGGAATGGAAACGAGCACATTTACAGACATGTGCTCGTTTTTTTTAGAAGATGTTAAATGTAAAATACATACTGTTGACTGGATTATTTATTTTCTGTTTACAGGTTGTACATGCAAAACCATATATTCCATCTGACAATACTCAGGTTCTTGAAAAACTTCCATCAGGCAGTAAGAACTTAAACTCAACCAAAATTAGAAAGTTGTTAACAGAGCTAAGAAGCAATCCCAAAGATATAAAAGAAACAATAAGCTTTGCCAAGAATTGCATTGAACTTGCAAGAAGCGAAAGCGATCCCAGATATCTTGGATATGCTGAGGCTGTGCTTAAGCCAATGCTTAAAAAAAATAATCCTGAGATTTTTGTTTTATATGCAACAATAAAACAAAGCAATCATAGTTTTAATGAGGCTCTTAGTATTCTTGATGATGCTTTAAAGATTGATCCGGCAAATGAACAAGCATGGCTTACAAAAGCACAAATACTTACAACGCTAGGTAAATATCCAGAAGCAAAACAAAGTTGTCTTCACCTACTTACAAAATCAAATCAGCTTGTATCAATTGCCTGTATAAGTTCAGCAGCCAGTTTAAATGGAAGTGCTGATAAAAGCTATAAACTTCTTGAACAAATTACAGATACCCTCAAGAACACCCCTGTAAGTAACAATGAAAAACTATGGGCACATGTACTGCTTTCAGAAATTGCAGCAAGAAAAGGAAATAAAGTAAATGCAAAAAGGCATTACAAAGATGCATTATCATTGAATCCTAATGACAACTATCTTTTAGCATCATATTCTGATTTTCTGCTGGATGAAAACAAACCTGGTGAAATAATAAATCTTCTTAAGGATAAGACTAAATCAGATTCCTTGTTCTTAAGACTTATCATTGCTGAGAAAAAAATGAATATTCCTAACTTTGAGAGTCACATAAATGAATTAAAAACCAGATTTTTAGAGAATAGCAAACGCGGAGAAAATATTCATGAGAGAGAAGAGGCAATTTTTAATCTTGATATTTTAAATAATCCTGCTGTGGCATTGGAACTTGCACAAAAAAACTGGGAAAAACAAAAAGAACCGATTGACACAAGAATTTTTCTTAGATCTGCAATTGCAGCAAATAAAAAAAATACTACAAAACGAGTTATTGAGTTTATTAACCAGACAATGATTGAAGATATATATATTAATGATCTTGCTGAAGAAATTAAAGGGATAAGCAAATGAAATTTATTATTATATTTCTTTCAGTAATATTGACAGGGATCCTTTACAATCCTGCATTTGCACATAAACCAAGCGACAGTTATTTAACACTAAAAAAACATGAAACTGATCCCTCACTAATAGATGCCAGATGGGACATTTCCCTCAAAGATTTAAATTTTGCAATCGGGCTCGATGATAACGATGATAATTCAATTACCTGGGGTGAACTAAAAAAACATCATAGTCAAATCTCAGATTATGTCCTGTCATTTCTAAGATTTAAAACTGAAAATAGCTATTGTTCATATGAAAATGTAGAACATCTTGTCGATAGTCACAGTGACGGTACATATGATGTTATTCATTTTTATATAAAATGTCCTTCAGCAAAAAGACCTGTTAAATTTGACGTAGAATACAATTTATTTTTTGATTTAGATTCAAGCCATAGAGGGCTCTTAAATATTGAGCATAAAGGTAAGACACTAACAGCAGTATTTAGTCCTGAAAAATCTATACAGCATTTGGATCTGGGAAAATTTAATCCCTGGAATCAGTTTCTTGAATTTACAAAAGAAGGGATCTGGCACATATGGATTGGGTTTGATCACATATTATTTCTTCTGGCTTTACTCTTGCCTTCGGTTTTTACAAGAACTGAAAATAAATGGAATTCCGTAAACAATTTCAAAACTGCATTCTGGAATGTATTTAAAATAGTTACTGCTTTTACCATCGCCCATTCAATAACACTAAGTATTGCAGCACTCGAAATTATAAAGTTACCGTCAAGGCTTGTAGAATCTGCTATTGCTGCTTCTGTTGTTTTAGCTGCACTGAACAATATTTTCCCAATATTTAAAAAAGGAAGATGGCTTATTGCATTTTTATTTGGTCTTATTCATGGATTTGGTTTTGCAAACGTTTTAATGGATTTAGGGTTGTCAAAGGAAACATTATTAGTACCTCTTATAAGTTTTAATGTAGGAGTAGAACTAGGACAGCTTGTTATAGTAACTGGATTTTTACCTGTTGCATATATACTAAGAGACAATTTTATTTACAGGAAAGTAATAATGCTTTTGGGATCTTTAATAATTGCATTGATTGCATTATTATGGTTTATAGAGAGATTTTTTAATCTTAGTTTTATGCCTTTTTAAAAGGATCTGCTTAAACCAAATACCATCCTAAAATCAGGTTTTTGACCATCCCCAATTGGATCAAGAACTACAGGTATTCCATATGAAAAATATGCAGAGTATTTTTCTCCAATAGCAACTCTTACCCCTGGTGAAACATAGATAAAACTTCCACCACTATCTTCATCTGTAAATCCAAATGGCTGTATTAACCCAAAAACCTGCCTTTGTCTCCATTCCCCATTTAATTCAATAACACTATCAACCCCAAATATTGAATACCATTTGTGTTTGTGTGTATGTGCATGAGTATACTTATTTTCTTCCCAGACCCCATATAAGTGTTCATGAGAATGCTCATGGCTATTGGGTTTATGAGAATGATGGTGGTGTTGTTCCAGGATTCTGTATGATAAAGCTAAATTATAATTATGCAAATCACCAGAATAGTATCTTTGGATACCCTTTACTGCTTTTGTGAAAAGATAATTAGTATCAAACGATAATTTATGTCCAAATCTTTTTGTAAGTGCCAGCCCAACAATAGGATCAAATGATCTTTTGCCCGGTTGATGATCAGGACCAAACCTTTCACCCACATTATCAACTGTGTGGGCTAAACCTGCGGGAATATTTAATCCAGTAATAAGCGCTGCTTCAAAAGCTTTTTCTTTTATATTTAAAAATCTGTATTGTGCAAACAGTGTTAAATCACCAACTCCATGTGAAGTACCCCTTTCAATAATATGGGGAATTCCAAAACGGTTTAATGCTCCGTCTCTTATACCAGCCTGAATACTATATGGATACCTAAAACCAAAATTAAAATTATCTGTAATTCCATATGCTGCAACTAATGCAGGATACATAAAAAATTCACTGCCATGTACAAACTGTCTCTTTTTTGCAAAGAACTTCAGTGCATCATTTGAAAATTCATTAAAGTTTACATATTCAGTTCTAATACCTACCCCAAAATGCCCTTTTTGAATAGTTGAAGCAGGGCTAGTCAGAATAGGCCCTGCAGTTCCAGCAAATCCAAATGTAGGGTTATGATGAGCTTTTACAGGTAAACTCAAAAAGAGAGTTATTAAAATACAATTTAAAAAGTAAAAATACATTTTATACAAAATTTATCCTAACATTGAGGTATTTTTGATGTAAAAATCAAAGCTAAATCGTAACTATTAATCTGTGAAACAATTAGAATTGATCCTTGTATATAGAAGGAGAATATCAAAGTGGATTTTGAACTAACAAAAGAACATAAACAAATCGAAACAGCTGCAAGAGATTTTGCAAAAAAAGAAATTTATCCAACCATAAAAGAAAGAGATGAAAAAGGTATTTATGATAAGTCTCTTTTAAAGAAAATGGGTGAGAATGGTTTTCTTGGAGTATGCATTCCTGAAAAATATAGTGGTATGGGTTTTGATTACCTGTCACTTGGACTTGTTTGTCTTGAATTTGAAAAAGCTGATTCAACTGCAAGAGTAGTTCTTTCGGTTCATAACGGCTTAAATTCTATGACACTTCTTCAGTGGGGAACAGAAGAGCAAAAAAAGAAATATCTTATCCCACAGGCAAAAGGTGAAAAAATTGCTGCTTTTGGACTTACAGAACCTAATGCAGGATCTGATGTAAGCGGGATTCAGTCAACCGCTGTTTTAAAAGGTGATCACTACATACTAAATGGTGAAAAAACATGGATATCTCTGGCTGATATTGCAGACAATTTTCTTGTTTTTGCATACACTGACAAAACAAAAAAACATAAAGGTATTTCAGCATTTATTGTTGAAAGAACTTTTCCTGGTTTTAGTTCAAGTCCTTTAAAGGGAAAACTCGGTGTCAGAGCAGGCAACACAGGTTCATTTGTAATGCAGGACGTAAAAGTACCAAAAGAAAACCTTCTTGGTAAAGAAGGTGATGGTTTTAAAATAGCAATGAGTGCAATAGACAGCGGAAGATTTACAGTAGCAGCTGGTGCAGTTGGAATAATAGAAGCATGTCTTGAAATAAGTGTGAAATATGCACATGAGAGAGAAGCATTTGGAAAAGAAATTGGAAAACATCAGCTTGTCCAGCAGATGATTGCAAAAATGGTGGCTGGAAAAGACATAGGTCGGCTTCTTACATATCAGTCAGGCTGGCTTAAAAATAAAGGCATAAGAAATACCAGAGAAACATCGCTTGCAAAATGGATTAACTGCAATAATGCATTTGAATCAGCAAATGATGCACTGCAAATTTTAGGGGCATATGGTTACTCTAATGAATTTGATGTTGAACGGCACTTCAGAAATTCACGCGGGGCTATGATTTATGAAGGCACAAGAGAAATCCATACAATACTACAGGCAGAATATGCACTTGGATATAGGGGAGACAAACCAATTTCAAACATGCTGCCATCATGGCCTTTTAAAGAATTAACTGTAAAAATTTAGATTTTATTTTGTCTTTGATTTGTGTTTTATTGCTTCCATTATTTCCCGGATATATTTACCGCCATGGCCTTCTTTAATAGCAGTACTCACACATGTTTTTAGATGATCTTCAAGAACAATTTCACTTACTTTTGTCAGCGCAGACTGTATAGCCTGAATTTGTTTAACGATTTCAATACAATATTTATCTCCCTGAACCATCCTGTCAACACCTTCTAAGTGACCAATAATATACGATAGTCTTTTAAGAACATCATTTTTAATTTTTAGGTTATGGTGAAGCATTGTTTTATAGAATTTTTACCCTGACATAATTAAGTTTATCTTAGGTTTCATAAATTTTACAAACTTTAACGAAACGATAATCAATATATGTAATATTCTCATTAAATTCCATATCCATACCCCCCTGGTAGGGGTATCTAGGATGAGGTATAATGTAAATGTGTGTTCGAAAGGAATAGTAAGTATGCCGGAGGTACAAACAATGAAACAAGCAATATTACCTTTTGTAGTTGGACTTTTAATTGCAACAGGTGGAATAGCACTAATGGCCAAAATGCATGGCTGTAATTGCTTCCCCAGTTGCCTTTGCTCGCCATGTAATTGCCACCAATAACAAATAAAATAAAGATATCTGTTTATATTTATGTACATTGTTTACAATGGTTCATATTCTTATGAAATTTCTTACGGAATATCTAATCTTCAACACAAAAGAAAAAAGAGAATATATCAACATCACTTCTCAAGTAGAAGAAATAGTAAAAAAATCAGGCATTAAAGAAGGACTTGTTCTTGTAAATCCAATGCACATCACTGCAAGTTGCTATATAAATGATGATGAAAATGGATTACTAGCTGACTTTGATGAATTTCTTGAAAAAATTGCACCTTATGATGTAAAAAAATATCGTCATCATCAGACAGGTGAAGATAATGGTGATTCACACATAAAGCGGCAGCTATTCGGTCGTGAAGTAGTTGTTGCCATTACAAACGGAAAGCTTGACTTTGGACCGTGGGAGCAAATATTTTATGCCGAGTTTGATGGGAAGAGATCAAAAAAAGTTTTGGTAAAAGTATTAGGTGAATAATTTAAAATTTACCCCAGTCAAAAATACTGAATATATTTGAATAGTCATCAGTCCAAACGTTAATGCTTGGATCACCCTGTAAAAGCTGCCATCTCCTGTCAGCTGTAAGTTTTCCAAAATCTTCTTTTTTTCTTGCAACAAGTATCCATTCAGAACCCATTCTCCCCGTACATGAATCACCACGATCATGCTGATATAAGCCTGTTAAATGAGCATCTTCAACCAAATTTCCAACCACAGGAGCAAGCTTTAGATATCTGTTTGATGTATGAAATGCAATAATGCCATCTCTCTTAAGCTTGCTCAGGTACATTTTTATTGCCTCCCTTGTTAGAAGATGTACAGGAATTGCATCAGAACTAAATGCATCAAGAATAATAAAATCATAGTAGTGACGTGGTGCATCCTTCATTTTCAGTCTGCCGTCCCCGTAAACCACATATGTTTCAGGTGGTGAATTTGTAAAATAAGTAAAAAATTTACCTTTGTTGTTCATTTTCACTATATCTTGATCAATCTCATAAAAGACCCAGTCCTGATCTTCTCTGCCATAACAGGATATAGAACCTGTGCCTACACCCAGAGCGCCAACTTTCATTTTCTGTTCATCATCCTTAAATGCTTCAAACATCTGTCCAATAGGTCCCTCTTTATGGTAATAAGTAGTAGGAATACAGCTGTTTTTTTCTGCAACTACCTGAGATCCGTGCAAAGTAGTATTGTGATAGAGACTGATAACTTTTTTAGAAGAATCCATACTTATACGATGTATGCCAAAGAAATTTCTCTCAACAAGAATTAAATTTTGTCCAAGAGTACTATAGTAAGTATAAACTAGGATTATTGCTGCTACTCCAAGCCCAAATCTTATCTGCCTTGAAGCAAGTTTCAATATGACAACTACTGATGGTACACCATAAATAACAGCGTTAGTTACCCACCACGGATCTGCAAGAAATTTTGGATCACTTTTTCTTATGTCAGTTATAAGATACTTTATTACTACTACTAATACTGCCACAATAAGTGCCCAGCGGACATCATCCATTATGGTTTCGTTTTCTTTTTTCTTCCCTTCATCAGGAACTGCTGGCTTCAAGAAGCATGCAAGCACAATTGCAAGTGGGTACTCAATGACTTCCTTAAAAATAGCAGGTGCTATAAGAGCATTAAAAATACCACCAAGACATCCCCCAACTGAAATCCACAAATAAAACTCTGTTAAATGTTTTGTAGATGGGCGGGTTCTTGCAAGCTCACCATGACAAACCATTGCACAAACAAAAAATGAAAGCAGATGAAGGAAAAATACAAAGCCTATTGGATGCCCTTTAGCTACAATATACACAAATGATCCAAGAACAACGAATGGCATAATCCTTATCATAAGCTCATGCTCAAGAGGAGGATTTTTTGAAAATACAATTATAAAAGTAAGCAGATATAAAGTAAGCGGGATTATCCATATTAAAGGAACGGGAGAAACATCAGTAGAAATATAAGTGGTGACCCCAAGCATAAGACTTGAAGGTACAAAAGAAAGTAGTATCCATCTGATTCTTTGATCACGTGTAAGTTTATCTTTGCTATCTTCTTTTATTGCTTCTGTTTCTTTTAAATCAGCAGAGGATTTTAAAAGTACATATGCGCATGCAATTGTCAGAGCTATATATGCAAAATAAGAATACTGCCAGAATTTGCTTTGTTCTAAAAGTCTTAAATTGGGTTCTATTAAAACAGGATAGCCTATCAGAACAAGCATGCTGCCAAGATTGCTAGCAACATACAGGAAATAAGGATCCTTTGCTGATTCATGTTTTGTACTGCTAAACCATTTTTGCAGCATGGGCGCACTTGCAGAAACTACAAAAAAAGGAATGCCAATTGAGACTGACATAAGCATTAACATCCATGGAATTGGATTTTTATCAGTAGGCGGTGTCCAGCCGTGTGGAATTGTTATTGGTAAAAAAAACAGTGGAAGCAATAAAAGTAAACCATGCAAAATTGCTTGTTTTCTTACTCCCAGATATGTAATAGATGCATGTGCGTAAACATAACCAAGCAAAAGTCCTGCCTGAAAAAACACCATGCATGTATTCCATACACTTGGTGTACTTCCAAGCAGGGGCAAAATCATTTTGCCAAACATTGGTTGCACCCAGAATAAAAGCGCTGCACTTAAAAATAATGTTACTGAAAATAAATAAACCAAAATTCACTCCTTAATTAAGTATGAATTTATTTTATTTGGGACTACCTCTTTTAAGATTAATCCTGCAGAAACATTGAGCCTAAACATTAAGGTAACTTAATCAATGTAAGTTTCTAATGTATTAACTAAATTATTTTTATTAATTAATTTCAAAATTTGCATAGATTCTTTCAACTTCCTGTTTTTAATTATTCCCATAAATAACTTAGACAATAATCTATGTAAAATATTTGTAAGTTTTATTAAGAGGTATTAGTTTAAATTTAATTTAAATACCCATCAGTCAAAGACTAGCTTTGTAATATATACCTCTGTTTCATATGGCCTTATGAATAAACCATTCAATGATGAAAGTAAATCAAAAGAACAGCTCATAAAAGAGTTAAAGATTCATCGTGCCCAGCTTGCAGTTCTTGAAGAAGAAAAAACAGGAAGAATAAAGGCCGAGGATGAAACTGATCTTTTAAAGACTCTGATTATTGCAATCAACGAAGCAAAGGATATACATTCAGCACTTGGAATTGCACTAGAGAAAGTCTGCGAAGCAACAGGCTGGGTTATGGGACAGGCTTGGCTACCATCACCAGACAAATCTCATCTGGTTTGCAGTTCAGGCTGGTATACAAAAATACAAAGTCTGGAAAAATTCAGGACTTTAAATGAAGGATTTAAATTTAAACCTGGTATAGGTCTTCCAGGGCGCATCTGGACTTCAAAAAAACCTGCCTGGGTAAGAAATGTTCAGGAAGACAGTAACTTCCCACGAGCACCAATTGCAAAAGAATGTGAGTTAAGGGCTGGCTTAGGAATTCCAATCATCAGTAATTGTGAAGTTATTGCAGTAATAGAGTTTTTCATGTTTGAGTCTAAAGAAGAGGATGGAAGGCTAATAAGTTTAATTTCTGCTGTAGCAGCACAACTGGGAAATATTATTGAAAGAAAAATTATAGAAGAAGATTATAAAGATTTGTTTGAAAGATTTAGCGGAATCTATAATTCATCAAAGGATGCAATTGACTTTGTAACCCTGGATGGGTTACTCCTGAATGTAAATGATGCATATGTAAACCTTACAGGCTACTCAAAAGAAGAATTATTAGGAAAGAAAAAATATCAGGAGATTACACCAGCAGAATACCATGAAGAAGAAGCAAAAATTGTTCAAAGATTAATTGACACTGAACTCCCCGAAGAATACGAAAAAGAATATATAAGGAAAGATGGTACAAGAGTACCAATATCACTTGCATGTTTTGTAGTACACAGTAGTAATGGGAAACCAATAGGACTTGCAGCAATTATAAAAGACATAACCGAAAGGAAAAAAGCACAAAAAGCTCTTCTGGATTTAAATGAGTCACTGGAACAACGAGTCAAAGAGAGAACAGACGCACTTGTACAAACCAATCAAAGACTACATTTCAAAATAAAAGCACATGAACAGGCTATGGAGTCCTTAACAGAATCAGAAGAAAAGTTTCACCAAATAGCAGAAAATATAAACGAAGTCTTTTGGATGGTAGATACTGCCTCCAAAAACATAATTTATATAAACAATGCTTTCGAAAGGATATGGGGGATTCCTTGCGAAAAGTTATACGAAGATCCTTTAGCATGGTTAAAAGCAATTCATGAAGAAGACAGGGAAAAAATAAAATTGTTTTACGACAATCATCTTTTCTCAGGTACAGTATTTGATCATGAATATAGAATTGTTACCCCTGATGGTTCAATAAAATGGATTCATGACAGAGGGTTCCCGGTAAAAAATGAAAAAGGTGAATTAATTCGCACTGTAGGTATAGCAAAAGAAATAACAAAAAGAAAAAATGCTGAGAACTTGCTTTACAACGCAGAGAAAAAATATCGTTCTTTGGTTGAACAAATACCCGTGGTTACCTACCTTTCAAACTGTGAATTAAACTCAGGCTGGATATATATAAGCCCACAGGTTCATAAACTGTTAGGATTCAGTCCTGAAGAATGGTTGAAGGATCCTTCAATGTGGACTAAACAGTTACACCCGGAAGACAAAGAAAGAGCAATTAAAGAATATTCAAAAGGACTTCTAAAAGGTGATTCTTTTGAGCTGCAGTACAGAATGTTAACAGCTGATAAAAGAGTTATATGGGTGGAAGAAATAGCAAAAATAGAAAGAAATACTGAGGGCAAACCCCTGTTTATACAAGGGATACTTTCTGATATTACAGAGAAAAAACTAGTAGAAGAAATAAGATCCCAACTCTCTGCAATTGTTGAATACTCAGCAAATGGAATTATAGGAGCTTCTGTAGATGGAATTGTATTCAGCTGGAATCCTGGCGCAGAAAGAATTTATGGATATTCTGCAAATGAAATGATAGGACAACACGTATCAAAGATTATGCCAGATGAAATAAAACCTGAGGCTACTAAAATTATTAATAAAATAAAATCCGGGGAAATAGTTGAACAATATGAAACCATAAGAATAAGAAAAGATGGAAAGCAAATTTATGTTTCTATTGATGTAGCACCAATTCGTGATATTACGGGTAAGATTATAGGAATCTCATCAACAGTAAGAGATATTACACGACGAAAAGAAGCAGAAAAGCAGTTATCAGAGCTTCAAAGAAAATTATCAACGCTTCTTAATAACCTTCCTGGAATTGCATATAGATGTGCAAATGATCAAAACTGGACTATGGAATTTCTAAGTGAAGGTTGTTATTGGTTAACAGGTTATAAGCCCGAGGAAATACTAAATAATAAAAAAATATCATATAACGACATCATTCATCCTGATGACAGGAACTATGTCTGGAAAACTATACAGGAAGCATTAAGTAAAAATGAACTCTATGTACTTGAATATCGCATAATAACTAAATCAGGTGAAATAAAATGGTTGTGGGAAAAAGGAAGTGGGATATTTGACAAATCCGGGAATGTTATTGCACTTGAAGGATTCACAAATGACATTACAGAAAGAAAGAAAATTGATGAAACCAGAGCCAGACTTGCTTCAATTGTTGAATGCTCAAATGATGCGATAATAAGCAGTACAACAGATGGAATCATCACCAGCTGGAACTACGGTGCAGAAAAAATATACGGGTATATTGCTGCTGAAGCTATAGGAAAACATTATTCTTTTCTTGTCCCACCTGAACATACAAATGAAGTCACCAATGTTTTCCAGAAAATTATGAGTGGTGAAAGCATTCTAAATTATGAAACTGTAAGAATTAAAAAAGGCGGAGAAAGGGTTTTTGTCTCTCTGACAATGTCTCCGTTAAAAAATTCTACCGGAAATATTATTGGTAAAACAGTAATTGCAAGAGATATAACTGAAAATCTAAAATTGAAGGCAGAGATTGAAAAAGCAAGACAAAGAGAGCAACATGAAAAAGAAATCAGATCGCTTGAAGAACTGGTAAATGCACCAAAAAAACAGGATATTACTGTACAACTTTTTGGAATAAATCCTTTGAAGGAATCTGTGCCTGGAATATTTAACAATCTGGTTAAACAATATGAAAGCCTTGTTGAAAAAGCAATAGAAATGCAGGATGAAAAGGGTAAACAACTAATATCAGAAGAACTGAAATTTATGAGTGATGAACTCTGTGCACTAAAAGCTGGTCCATCTGATTTAATGGAAATACAAAGCAATATAATGAAAAAACGAAATAAAACTCATGGACCAACAACCCAGGAATTTAATGAAAAAGCCAGAGTTATGATTCTTGAACTAATGAGTTACCTCGTAACCCATTACAGAAAACAGTCTCTAATCCCAAAAATAAATGGATCAGGCACAAAAGCATTATTGAGATAGATCTGTCTTTTTTCTTGGAGGCCAAAGAAAATCAGAAGATACATTTTTTTCTTTTTTTCTTGGCCAGATAAAATCAGATGAAGCATTAACGGGTTCAATGCCTTTTTCATTGCTTACATATGAAGTATTTAAATTAACATCTGAATCACCTTTTACATCTCCTTCATAAGAGTCTGCATAACAAACTGTATCCTGAATCGGGTTATCGCTAAATAAATAATCCAGTTCTGATTTTATTTCAGGACTTTCATAATCCACCTGGAATATATTGTCATTAATATTACTAACTTCATGGCAGTAAGGTGATTCAGGAATTCTAGAACTGCCAGATTCCTTTTCAGAGTAACTCAGATCAGGAAATGTTTCCCGAATAACACTGTTTACACAAACTTCTGCAACATTTTCATTTTTTTCAGTTTCATTTCCAACTTCAGGCAGAGAAGGTAAAAGTTCTTCGTGGGATACTGGTATTTCCTTATCTTCTGTAACTGATAATGCCCTGTTAACCAAAAGATCTGCCTCATCATTTCTATTTCGGGAATAGTAAAGTAATGCCAGATTTTTAAGAGACTGCACTACATCAATATGAGAAGGATCCAGTTTACTCTCACGAATTTCAAGTACTCTAGCTGCAAGCTTTTCAGCTTCATCTAAATTCCCCTGAGACTTATACATAACTGAGAAGTTAGTCAGACAGCTAGCTAGTTCTAGGCTTTTCATTTCTTTTTTGTTTTCCCATATACCAATAGCTCTAATAAATAATGGCTCTGCTTCAATATATCTGTACTGACATGACAATGTAAGTGCAAGATTATTTAAAGACTCTGCAACTGATAAATCACTATATCCAAATACTTGTTCTCTGATAGCAAGAGATTTTCTATAGTACTCCTCTGCAGAAGAATATCTATGCTGCTTGTAATGTAATATTCCAAACTTATCGTATAAAGACATTAATTCCGGATGATTTTCACCAAAAGACTGTTTCCTTATTTGAAGGGAATCTTCAAAGTATTTTTCAGCCAGCCCGATTTTACCTTCAGAAAAATAAAGTTCTCCAATATCAAACAGTGAAGCTGCATAAACAGAATGATTTGTACCAAATGTATCAGCAGCAGTATTTAAAACAATATTTGAAATGCTCTCAGCTTTTGAATATTCTCCATTTTCAAGAAGTAAATGAAACCAGAAATTTAAAAAATACAAGGAGAGTATATTTATAATGATCCCGAAAGACACAAAATAATTTACCGGCACAAAAAAGTCATTTTTTATGTTAAAAACCAGAGCTGATAAATAAAATAAGCTTGTGAGTGAATAAAAAGCTGTCCAGAAAATCTTTTTCTTCCATAAAGAGTCAAACAAGAACCATAAAAATGCTGTTAAAATTATTGGCCTTAAAATAAATCCATAATCAAATACGCTCAATATAAGAAACAAGACCGTTCCAAGTTTGGAAAAAAGAATAATTTTTTCTTTATTCATAACAACACCTTTCAACTTCACTGCTAAGGGTTATACCCATGAAAAAGCTAAACATGCACATAAAAAAATAAGCTTTAAAAAGCTCCTTTAATCAAATCGTTCTCTATAATTCTTAAATGTAAAGTTTCTTTTCAAAGACAAGATTTTTAGTTTAATGATTAGAAACAAGGGTAGCAACAAATTCCTGATAAGAAATTGTCATGGTTGGATTTTATCAGAAAGCTATTTTATAAAAATAAGCTCTCCGCTTTGAAAATTAGTTTGCTGACTCAGCCCTAGCGCAAATGAAGTATTCGGATTATCCCTTGCGGTTTGTTTATCGACTTCAGTAATTGTAAATCCCTGGTTTTGGGTTACACCATATGCAAATCCGGTATTTGGGCTGGTTCTTGCTGTCTCAATATCCTGATCTTCCAGACTATAATTTGGATTTGACAGAAGGGTAAAGGCAAATAAAGTAGTTATATTTTCTCTGACAAAAGTTTTGTCATCTACATCTACAACATAATTAGGATTTAGTCCTAGTCCAAAAGCAAAGCTTGAATCAGGTTTTTTAGCTGCAATTTTTTTATCTTTAGCAACCAGTGTGTATTCTTTATTCTGAGTTAGTTTTTCTGCAAATTTTGAGTTAATTTTCTTTCTTGCCAGCTTTATGTCTTTTGAATTCGGTTTGAAAGTTGAATTTCCTAATAAGCCTGCAGCAAAGAGGCTGTTTGGCTTCCTCCTGGCTATTTTTCTGTCAACAGCTTCTATCTCATAACTGCTTTTTTGGGTCAATTCAAAAGCAAAATTTGTATTTGGATTCTTTCGTGCAACTCTAACATCCTCATCTTCAATAATAAAATCAGAATTTTGTAATAGTCCTTTGGCAAAATTGCTGTCAGGATTTTCTCGTGCAAATTCCTTGTCAGATGCTCCAACCTGGTAAGAATCATTTTTAGTTATTGCTTCGGCAAAATCACTATCCAGATTATCCCTGGCGATTTGTTTGTCCTCTTCTTCAACAATATAATTTAAATTCATTACAAGCCCCTCTGAAAAATCTGTATTTGGTTTGGATCTTACAAGATCTATGTCTTCCTGTCCGATAGGATAATTCATATTTTGAGTTAACCCAAAAGCAAAAGCACTTCCAAGATCACTTCTGGCTATTGTCAAATCGCTAGTTTCAATTGGATAATTTTCGTTTAAAGTCAACGCTGCCGTGAAATTACTATTATGATTTAAATTTGCAATATCCTTATCCTGAGACTCCACTTGATAATTAGGGTTAAGCGGGAAACCAAAGGCAAAAAGTGAACCTGGATTATTTCTTGCAGCTTCCTTGTCAGTAGGATCAATTAAAAGTCCTGAATTAGTACTTAAATCAAAAGAAAATACTATACTGTCATCCTTAAAACCAAACCCAATCATGTTTACATGATGAGCGCGTAATTCTTTTTCAATATTTGAGTTGATGCTTCCTGCACATGAAGGAAGGATGCTAAAAGAAATAAGACAGAAATATATAAAACAAATCAGCGGTTTCTTGTTAAATTTATTTCTGTGATTTAATATGCTCATATTTATTCTCCAAAAGCATTAAACATATACTAACCAAATAAGTAACACTATTGGCTGGACGAATAAATATAATGAGAGTTTCAACTCAGTAAATTGTTAGTTGTTAATTTAGTAATTTTCTACTTGTCTTTACCCTGTTTTTCAGTATTCCCAGAGCTTTCAGCTTCTGAATCATTAGTTGAATGAAGTAACACTCCATGATCGAGCTTGCTTGATTCCTTGACTTTCGCTTTATTTTTACCCTGTTTATTTCCTTCGAATTTGTAGTTATTATCATCCTCTTCGCATGCATTTACAGAAAAAATTGTTGTAGTTTGAAAAGTAAAACCTGCTATGGCCGCTAAAGCTATTAATGTAAGCTTATTCATAATTCACCAACCTTGTTTTGATATTCCATATTAATAGACGGAACATCTAAATGATATATTCCCTGTAATAACTCTAAGGACTCATATCCAAGCCTGATTAAGTGGTAAGGGGACCCCTACAAAAGCTTAAGCAGTATTAATCTTTCTTTAGTCATTTCACCATTTCAGAATGACATCCTCGAATTCTTGCTAATTCTCTTAGTTAAGGGCTCGTGTTAGACTGTAAAGAATGAAAATAAATTCAGACAAAAACTGCTGTGATCACCACAGATGTCATGAAAAAACCTGTAAGGTAAAAACTCCTCATGCTCATACTGTTCCAGGACATAAACACGATGATTGTCTGACTTGCATACGTGATCACTTTAAAGGGATTTTTCCATTACAGGAAAAAATCAGTAAATCAAATCTAAGTAGCTTAGCAAAACAATTTTTAGTTACTACAGGGTTTCTTGGTACAGCTATACCAGTAGCAAAGATTGCAAGCACTGGATTCAGTTATCTAAATTTAAATGGTTTTGTATCCTCACTTATAACTGCACCATTATCAATCAGCACAATGCATTTTTTAAACAGAGGAACAAAAAATCTGGACAAGTGGGGACTGACTGTTGCCAGTTCAGCAGGTGCACTTGGTTTAACCCAAATTATAGCCATGCCAAGATTTCTGCTCAGATTTATTATGTGTTTTGCTGTTTTCTTTATTGAAAGACTCATTCCAGACAATAAAGAACACAAACATGATAATCATTGCAATCACACAGAGCACAAAGAAGTTCAAAAAACCAAATTAACTAAAAATGACTTCATAAATCTTGGAAAAGTACAGGCACTGATACTAACTGTTCCACAACTAGTTGATTATTTTGTAGGTAAGCTTGAAACTAAAAACAATGAAAATGACAATTTTATAAAAAGATTTTTAGGCAAGATCGGAATTACTGTTTTTCATGTGCTTTCACTATCTGCAGGATTTGTTGGAGCAGGAAGATTAATTGATGCAGGAATAAAGCAGTTTAATTTAAAACCAAATGAAGGAACTACTGCAGGAAAAGCAGAAGCTGTAATAGATGTTTGTGCTCACTGCGGGATACCAGGCTGTATAGATTCAATTACTGAAAGCGTCGATGCAAGTGTTATAACCTCGATTGCAGCATAGTCTTATTCTTCAGTATCTAAAAAATAACCAGCTCCCCTTATAGTCTTAAACAGTCTGGGCCTTTTAGGATTTTCTTCAATTTTTTTCCTTAAGTATCCAACATGCAAATCAACTGTTCTGGTCTGTGCATTTCCTATAGATTCCCAAACCCTGTCGAGTAACTCATATCTTGAGAATACCTTATTAGGACATGATGCCAGTATATATAGAAGCTGGAATTCCTTATTAGTAAGATCTTTTGTTTTACCGTTGTATTTTACTTTTCTTCTGTCAAGATCAATCTCCAGCCCTACAACTTCTATCTTTCTATTAGACTTTCCATTTTGTTCTTTCTTTAAAAGTCCGTTTATACGAGTCATAAGTTCTCTTTTTTGTAACTGTTTTCTAACATAATCTTGTGCTCCAAGTTCAAGCCCAATCACAGCATCAATTTCAGATATACGGTTAGTCAAAAATATGACAGGCATTCTATGTCCCTCAACCCTCAGTGTTTTACATACTGAAAATCCATCCAATTCTTCAAGGCTTACTTCAAGAATAATTAAATCTAGGCTTTCTTTCTTTGCAAACTCAATTACCTTCTTGCCATTACCTGTAGTAATCACTTCATAACTATCTGAAGAGAGCATTTCCTTTATTTCATTTATGGCATTCTCATCCGAGTCAGCCACTAAGATTCTTTTTTTCACAAGCAGACCCTTTACTAGTTAGTTATTCAGAACTTTATTAATGAATTAACTCTAAATATAAATAAGCTGCATAAATTAAGCTACTCTTTGTATCATTTAACAGATTAAGTATTTCTAATGGCTACGGTGAAAATATAACTCTTCACTCTTAATAAATTAAAATTTGTTAATGTTTATCAACTATAGAGGATTTTCCTCGATCAATAACTACTTTTCCATTCTTAATTACTTTCTCAACAAGGTTTATACCAAAATAATAAGGCAATTTATTGTGATTATCCACCTCAAGAACAATAACATCTGCTTTTTTACCTTCTTCAAGGCTGCCAATTTCATTACCTCTGTCAATAGCAAATGCAGCATTTATAGTGGTTGCATTGATTGCTTCTGATGGTAATAGTTTCATTTTTAAACATGCAAGCGAGATCATAAGCTGCATGTTATAACTCGGACAGCTTCCAGGATTAAAATCTGATGCTATTGCTATTGCCATTCCATTGTTTATTAGTTCCCTGACTGGTGCATATTTTTCTTCCATTAAATAAAACGGTACACCAGGGAGTAAAACACCTATTACTCCTTTATCCACCATCGACTTAATTCCATCAGGTGAAATATATTCCAGATGATCCGCACTTACCACACCTAATTTAGCAGCTAGTTCAGCGCTGTGTAACTGGTTATTTTGTTCAGCATGGAGTTTTAATTTAAATCCATGTTTTTTAGCTGCAGTTAAAATTGTTTCTGTTTCTCCTACAGAAAAAACACCTTTTTCACAAAATACATCACAATATTCAGCATATTTTTTTATCTTTTCAAGCGATGATATAACTTCTTTTACATAATTTTCCTTAGAAGTATTTTTTGGAACAGTATGTGCTCCAAGATAAGTTCTTATTATATCTATTGGTACTTTTTTAGTTACATCCTGAGCAACCTCAAGTATTTTTTTTTCATCTTCAAAAGACAATCCATACCCTGATTTTACTTCTACAGTTGTAGTTCCATATTCAAGCATCTTCCAGAATATCTTTTCAGATTTCTGAAGTAATTCTTCCTTAGATGCTCTTCTTGTTTTTTCAACAGTGTTTAAAATACCTCCACCTTGTTTTAATATTTCAAGATAAGGTATTCCCTGCTGTTTTTTTAAAAACTCATCTTCTCTGCTCCCTGCAAAAACAGCATGCGTGTGACAGTCCACAAACCCAGGCATTACAACCTTTCTGGCTGCATTTATAGTAGTCTTTGCAGTTATGTTTTTTGCATCAGTGCTTGTACCAATAAAAGCAATTCTTCCATCTTTAATACCTAAAGCACCATCTTTTATAATTACAAGATCTTTTAAATCTTCACCTGTTTTAGGTTTTTTTGGATCAAAAGGTTTACAGGTCAGAAGCTCTGATGCATTTGTTATTAAAATATCCACATTATTTTTGGAACTCATTTTAATGCAGGTATTTTAACCCCTTTTTCCTTCGCAACCCTAATAGCTTCTTCATATCCCGCATCCGCATGCCGCATAATTCCCAAACCAGGATCACATGTTAAAACCCTGTTTAGCCGTTCTTCTTTTTCTTTTGTACCAGTAGCAACTATTACCATTCCAGCATGAGTACTATTTCCAATCCCTACACCACCGCCATTATGTATTGAAATCCAGTCTGCTCCACAAACAGCATTTCCAAGTGCATTCAAAAAAGGCCAGTCTGCTACAGCATCACTGCCATCTTTCATGCCCTCTGTTTCTCGGTTTGGAGACGCTACACTTCCGCAGTCCAGGTGATCTCTCCCGATTACAACAGGTGCTTTTACTTCACCAGAAGCCACCAAATCATTTATAACTTTTCCAAACTTTGCTCTGTCACCATAACCAAGCCAGCAAACACGAGTAGGTAACCCAATAAAAGGCACCTTCTTCTGTGCTTCTTTAATCCATCTATGAAGTGCTTTATCATTTGGGAAAGTTTCAAGCAGTGCTCTGTCAATTCTAAGAATATCTTCTTTTTCCCCTGACAGTGCAGCCCATCTGAATGGACCTTTTCCCTCACAAAATAATGGTCTAATATATTCCGGTACAAAACCAGGATATAAAAACTCCCCTTTGTCATTCCTTATTTTTAATCCTGCAAGTTCTGCCTGTGCCCGTAAATTATTTCCATAATCAAAACATATTGCTCCTTTATTTTGCATATCCAGAATAGCTTTTACATGTTTTTTAATAGATGCTAATGCCTCAATTTTAAACTGTTCAGGATTTTTATCCCTGAGTTCAAGTTTTTCCTGTAAGTTTCCTTCAGGGTAATAATATTTAAGATCATGCGCTGAAGTCTGGTCAGTTACAACATCCGGAATAATACCCCTTTTAACAAGCTCAGGTGCAACTGTTGCAATATTTCCCACCAAACCTACAGACAAAGGCTGTTTTAAATTTTTGGCTTTTAAAACCAATTCCAGAGCTTCATCCAGGCTGTAGGTTATTTTATCGCAATAACCTTCTTTTACTTTTTGTTTAACTCTCTCTTCAAAAACCTCAACTACTAAAGCCACTCCATCATTCATAGTTATAGAAAGTGGTTGTGCACCAGACATTCCGCCTAGTCCTGCTGTCAAAACAAATTTCCCTGCTAAACTACTACCAAAATGCTTACTAGCAAGCACAGCTAATGTCTCATAAGTACCTTGCAAAATTCCTTGTGTACCAATATATATCCAGCTTCCTGCTGTCATCTGACCGTACATCATCAGTCCAAGCTTATCTAATTCATCAAAATATTCTTGCGTACTCCACTTCGGAACTAAATTAGAATTTGCTATTAATACACGTGGTGCATATTTGTAAGTTTTAATAACACCAATTGCTTTGCCTGACTGGACTAGCATTGTTTCATCAGGCTCAAGACTTTTTAATGTTTCGACAATCCTGTTATATTCACGCCAGTTTCTTGCTGCTCTTCCTGAACCACCATAAACAATTAGCTCTTCAGGAACAAGTGCAACTCTGGGATCAATATTATTCTCAAGCATTCTTAATGCTGCTTCTATTTCCCAGGTTTTACACCTGAGCACTGTACCAGTAGCAGCACGAATTTCATGCTTTGGTTTTTCTTCAAAGTACATAGGTCGCTTAGATTTTTCAGCAATAGTACTTTTCATAAAAGCTAATCTTTTCTTTCATTCAGCCCTTTAATAAAGCTAATAATCAACTCAGCTCCAAGTTTTACTGTTTTATTTCTAACATCATACAATGGATTAACTTCCATAAGATTAAACAATCCTACTTTCCTATTCTTACCAGCAATATAAGCTGCCTGAATTGCTTGTTTCTTCGTAAACCCATCTATTACTGGAGCACTACAGCCAGGTGCAAATCTTTTTTGAATTCCATCTATATCTATATCAAACATTATAATTTTAGTCCCTCTTTTTGCAATTGAAAATGCTTTTGTCAGTGATTTTTCAATGCCATTTTTATTTATCCAGTCAAGTTTTAATATAGTTGCTTTTTTCTTTATAAGATATGCATAATGCTCAGGTAAATTTTTAGGGGCGTGTGTTCCAAGTTCAACAAAATTTCTGCCATTAAGAAATCCACTCTCCATAAGTCTTCTAAATGGTGTGCCGGAAGTTATTTTTCCATTTACCACTGGTCTTACATCATAATGAGCATCTATATTTATCTGACCAATTTTTTTATAGGTCTGGTGCATTGCTTTTCCTGAAGCAAATGAAATATCATGTCCACCTCCAACAACTACAGGTATTGTCCCTGCTTTTAGTATTTTTCTTACTGCATTTGTTACACGGCTGTGTGTTTTTAATACATTTTCTTTTACCGGTGAAACAAATCCATAGTCTGTTATAGTCACTTTTTTAAAATATTTTTTCCTGTTGCTTAGTTTTAGGAATTCTTTTTTAATTTCTTTTGGACCGAACCTGGCTCCTGGTCTGCCATTTATAAGTTTTACCCCATGATCAAATGGAACCCATAAGATTCCTACAGAGAGCCTCTTCATTTTAATTTACCTAAACAGTCTTCAACATTCTTTAATACATCACCACTGTTAATCATGCTTTTTAAAAAGTTTATATCAGGATGTAATATTCTGTCTTTTTCAAGATGAGATATTTTTCCTCTCACAAGTTTATGTGCAACTTCTACACCATCACCTGATTTAAACTCTTTCAGAAAATCAAGAGCCTGTGCTGCACACATTAATTCAATAGCCAGAACAAACTCTGTATTTGACAAAATAGCCTGTGCTTTTCTTGCAGCAATGGTTCCCATGCTCACATGATCTTCCTGGTTTGCAGAGGTAGGAATAGAATCAACAGAAGCTGGATGTGCTAAAATCTTGTTTTCTGAAACCAAAGAAGCTGCAGTATACTGGCTAATCATAAATCCTGAATTTATACCACTATCTTCTACTAAAAACGCAGGTAAATGTTCGCTCAGCTGACTATTTACCATTCTTTCAATTCTTCTTTCAGAAATATTGGCTATTTCACTGAGTGCAATTCCTAAAAAGTCCATAGCAAGTGCAACCGGCTGCCCATGAAAATTACCACCGGAAATAAAATCCCCTGTTTCAGGAAAAACAATAGGATTATCGGTGACAGAATTAATTTCAGTTTCAATTATCTTTTTTACATATTCCAGAGCATCACGCGATGCACCATGAACCTGTGGGGCACATCTCATGGAATATGCATCCTGTACATGATCACAGTCACGGTGTGATTCTCTTATCTCACTGTTTTTCATAACAAGACGAATATTTTCTGCACTTATTAATTGTCCTGGATGTGGACGCAATTCGTGGAGTCTTTTATCAAAAGGATTGTCAGAGCCTTTCAGAGCATCTATAGTACTGCCAGCAATTATATCTGCGGTTTTCATTATTACTTCAGACTCATGCACAACTAGTGCTGCAACTCCTGTCATTACCTGAGTACCGTTTGTTAATGCAAGTCCTTCCTTTGCTTCAACTTCTATTGTTTTAATACCAGCCTTTTTCATGGCTTCTTTCCCGGGTAATAACTCTCCTTTATAGTAAGCCTGTCCTTCTCCAATTAGCACTAATGACAAATGTGCAAGCGGTGCAAGATCGCCAGATGCACCTACAGATCCTTTTTGTGGAACATAGGGATGAACCCCTGCATTTAACATATCAATCAAAACCTGAACCAACTCAAGCCTTACCCCACAGTTCCCGCTAGCCAGAGTATTTATTCTGAGAAGCATTATTGCTCTTATAACCTCTTCTGAAAAAGGTTCATCAACGCCTGTAGAATGACTTAATAAAAAGTTTTTCTGTAATTGTTTAATATTTTCTTTTGAAATTACCGTTTTGCACAAAGCACCAAAGCCGGTGTTCACACCATAAACAACCTTATTGTCAGCCAAAACTTTATCGACAAGCTGTCTGCCTTTTTTTATGTTTTCAACAGCAGTTTTTGAAAGGGCCGCATTGTAATTATGTTTAGCAACATTAACAACATCTTCTATCGTTAATGATTTGGAATCTATTTCTATAGTTTTTTGGAGGCAGCTTGTTTTCATCATTGAAAATATCCTTTAAGAAGTAAGAACTATTATAAATCACCTCTTGAAACGGGTGTGCTAACAAATCAAGGATGACACGATCACTATTTATTAACTTGTGCTACGAACTACTTTCTTAGTAAATAAACCAGAACAGAACCAATATCGTATACAGGTCCAAATCTTTTTACTAGTTCCACCTTAAACCCAACACTTTCAATTTCATTTCTAAATACTGAATCAGATATCTTATAATCACCACGGGATAAATCTACAGAATCATCACCAATTAACCGGGTATTATGTAATTTGCTTATTTTATCCAATAGCCCTTGTACTAGTTTTTCTGCCATTTGTAAAGATCCAGATTTATTAGAATCTTCAATTAAAATTGCATTTTCAAGAACCAGTTTAATTTGTTCATTAGATTTAATTGCTTCATGATCATGATTTTCACTTAAATCATCTAACAAGGTTTTTGCTTCTTCCTGAGCCAGGTAATTAAATCCTGAACTTAATGCATTAGAAATTATATGGGAGTACCACATAACTGCTTTTATTCTTCTTTCATGATTATTTGAATATTCAGGAAGATATTCATCTCCAAGGATGTATACACCACCTGTTTTAAGTTGTTTATAAATATTTTCAAGATATGACTTTAAAGGAAGTCCTTTTTTGACATGATGGTGAAACCCTTCACTGTAAAACACATCAACAGGTAAGTTATGTTTATAGCCAGCGACTTCACCACAAATAAGTTTTATCGGTAAATTTAGTTCTTTAATTTTCCCGGATGCATGTTTAATAAAATTGTCATCATAATCTATCCCTGTAAGGTTTATATTTTTAACTTGCCCTACTAAAGTAAGAATCCTTGCAGGGCCGCATCCAAGCTCAATCACTTCTATAGGTTTATCAAAATTGGCTGCCTCTTTAGCAACAAGTTCTTTAATAAAGTTGTCGGCATTTGCTATATATAAATGTTCATCAGTATTTATACGGTTATAATCTTCCGGTGAAATAATCTGGGAATATGTAGGCATGTGAAAGCTCATAATTACTCCAATTATGGACGATGACAGCTTTAACCTTCAAGTAGGTTCATAAATAAAAGATTAAACAAAGAAACTAACTACCTAAAATTTGTTTAATTTTTTCTGAAAAGGCTTCAACATCAACGGCAGCCTTTGGAATATAGTCATCAAGATTATTTCGAAGGTTCTCTTTTACCTGTTTTGATTCTTTTGTTGAATAACCAATTATTTTAACCCCTTGTGTTTCAGTTTTCACACTAATTAATAAGTCACTTAATTCTTTATCCTGCTTATCTATATCAAATAAAGCCAGATCAGATTTTGCATTATTCAAGAGATTCAAAGCATGATCTCTTGAATGAGTAGAGATAACCTTATAGCCAGCAATTTCTAAAGCCAATGACAGAGCTTCAAGGCTATGCCGGCTATCACTATATATAAACAGATTTTTTTGTCGATTCTGATTCCTCAATTCCTGTCCCTGAACATATTCCAAGACTTCAGAATGCAAAACATCCGACTGCAGAAGAATAAATGCAGGATAAAGCTCAGCTTCTTCTCGTCTAATCCTGACTTTTAAAAGACCTTTAAAGACTGAGTAAGAATTAATAAAGTCTTCAACAAATATTTTTAAACCCTCTCTATTTACACAATATCTTTTAAAAAAATCCAAAGCAATACATGAAAGCCTTTCCATGTCATAAAAATACTTTTTCCCGATTTCTTCTGTTTCCTTGTGAGCCCTTAATGTCGGATAAAGCTGTTTATCTTCTTTTTCCAAGTGATCAAATAAGAGCTCGGTTATTTTATTTAACTTTTCAATTGACTTGTTTAAATCAGCAGGTCCACTAGATTGATCATCAATCTCGCAAATAGTTGAAATTATTGATTTGTGTTGTGATTTTAGAAGTTTTATAAAATCAATAGGATTATCATAAGTCATATGTAAATTTTAACTGCGCAAGATCTAGCATTGAATACTGCTACTCCTAATCATAAGTAGGCTACCCCTTGCTATAATGCATCAAGAATTCAATAAAGAATAATTAAGGAAAAATATGATAAAAGTTTTATGTTTTCTTCTGCTTCTTACACAATCTGCCTGCACCAACTCAAAGCAAATGTCCTTTGATAAGTCTTTTAATTCCTTTCCTGTGGAGGTAGAAACATTAGAAGTTAAGCCAGGAAATAACAGAAATATTCTTACAGCTACAGGTACACTTGAAAGTCCTAAAACCACAGAACTTACATCTGAAACCAGCGGAAAAATTATTTATCTGAATATTCCTGAAGGTAAATTAGTTAATAAAGGACAACTGCTTGCAAAAATAAATGACAGCACCATACTTGCTGAAAAAAAAATAAGCGAAGGAAAACTAAAAAATGCAAAAGATAATTTTGAAAGAATGAAGGCACTAAGAGAAAAAGGTGCTATCTCACAGCAATCACTAGATAATACATTAGAAGTTTTAAATACTGCAGAAGGCGAATATGAACGATCAGTTTCAGGCAGACAAATGACAGATGTAGTTGCCCCATTTAGTGGTGTACTTAGCATAAAAAAAGTGAGTGAGGGTGCATTTATCGAACCTGGTGATGTAATTGTGAGAATAAGTCAGATAGATCCTCTGCATTTGATTTTCAGCCTGCCGGAAAAATACACACAAGAGATAAAAGAAGGACAAAACATTAAATTTAAAATAACAGGCAGCGAAAAAGAATATACAGCAAAAGTAATTGTTATTGATCCCTATATTAATCCTGACACTCGTAGTGTTCAGGTGAAAGGCATAGTATCAAATCCAAATAAAGAACTGCTTCCGGGAAGATTTGCAAGCGTAAGGTTAGAGGTAAGCAGAATGGATAATATTATCTCAATTCCTCAGGAAGCATTAATCCAGGAAGGTAATAAAAAACAAGTTGCCATTGTAAATAAAGACAATATAGCATCATTCAGAGAAGTTACTGTTACGAGCTGGGAAAAGGATTCTGTGATCATTTCAGAAGGGCTGAGAGAAGGAGACATAATAGTTACTTCAGGATATCAAAAATTAAAATCAGGCATGAAAGTTACTACAAAGCCATATCAACCAATCTATAATCAGCAGCTTGTAAAGGAAACAAATTAACTAATGTTCTTATCTGATACTTCAATTAAAAGGCCTGTACTTGCAGCTGTACTAAACATCTTAATAATTATTGCTGGTATCGTTGCTTATAAGAATCTGCCTGTGCGGGAATATCCTGATGTTGAAACACCTGTAGTTTCAATAACCACTGTTTATACAGGTGCGAGTCCTGAAACAATTGAAAATTCAGTTACACAGCCTCTTGAGGAAGTTTTAAATGGTATCCAGGGTATTAAATCAATCTCATCAATCAGTTCAACAAGTGTAAGCACAATAAATGTTGAGTTTATACCATCACGCAATATAGACCTAGCAGCAACAGATGTAAATAATGTAATCCAGAGTGCACTTGGCAAAATTCCACGAGATGCAGAAAAGCCAGTAATTGCAAAAACACAGGCAAATTCAGGAGCATTTATGTGGCTTATCCTGCAGGGAGACAAATATACTCCTGAAGAGCTAAGTGACATTGCTGACCGAACAATAAAAACACCTCTTCAGGTATTAAGCGGAGTCGGACAGGTAATCATTGGCGGTCAGAGAAAATATGCAATGAGAGTATGGCTTGACCCGGAAAAAATGTCTGCTCTCGGTATAGATGCATCTGATGTCAGAAACACTATTTTAATGAGTAGCTTGAGTGCACCGGGAGGAAAAATAGAAGGTGAAACCAGAAAATTTAATATTTATGCAAATGCACAGATATATAATCCTAAAATTTTTGAAAATCTGGTTGTACGTAGTCAGAGTGGCACTTTAATCCGGATAAAAGATATTGGCGGAGTAGAGCTTGGCTCAGCAAATTATGAAACAATCGTCAGATATAACGGTAAACCTGTTGTAGGAATTGGTGTAGTAAAACAGTCAAAAGCAAATGAATTAAAAGTTGCCGATGAAGTAAAAAAAATACTGCCAAAGATAAAAGAATCTCTTCCAAAAGACACTTCACTTGAAATAGCAGTTGATAATTCTAAATTTGTAAAAGAATCTCTTAAGGAAGTTACAAAAACCATGTTCATTGCAATTATCCTGGTTGTATTGGTTACTTTTCTTTTTTTAAGGGCTGTTTCACCAACTTTTATAATAGCTCTTGCTATTCCACCATCTATCATTGGGCACTTTGTGGGCTTGGAAATTCTTGGATATTCAGTTAATGTTCTTACACTATTAGCACTGGTGCTTGCAATTGGACTTGTGGTTGATGATGCAATTGTAGTTCTGGAAAATATATTCAGGCATCAGGAATTGGGTAAAAACAAACTGGAAGCTGCAATCATTGGCTCAAGAGAAATTGCATTTCCTGTAATTGCAACAACTGTTTCTCTTATAGCTATATTTATTCCATTGTCTTTTTTCACAGGTTACACAGGAAGACTCTTTAAGGAATTTGCTGTCAGTATTGCAATAAGCGTTGCAATATCCGGCTTTGTGGCATTAACTTTAACTCCAATGCTATGTTCAAGATTTTTAAATCACTCATCAAAGCATGGAAATATCTACTATATCCTTGAAGGAATGTTTAATTCCATGGCTAATTTCTATCAAAGGATTCTAAACATTGCTCTTCAAAACAGAAAAAAAGTTATAGTTTTTCTTTTTTTTATAACTATTAGCATCGTTGGGTTATTTGTAATAGTTCCAAAAACCTCTATCCCTGTTGAAGACAGGGGAATGTTTGTAGCCATAATAAAAGCCCCTCAAGGATCAACCCTGGCATATACAAACAGAACACAGCTTGAAGCAGAAAAGATAATTAGTAAAATCCCGGAAGTATCCGGTTACTTCTCAGCAATCGGGCTTTCAGTTGGCGGACCAGGAAGTACAAGTAACGGGCTCATGTTTAGCAGGCTAAAAAATTGGAATGAAAGAAAAGAAAAACAACAAACAATAGTACAAAATCTTTTCTCAAAACTAATTGGACTTCCTGGAGCACTTGTATTTGTGCTGAATCCTCCTTCGCTGGGACAAAGCGCTCTTAGTAAAGATGTTCAGTTAGTAATTAAAGGATCATCAAACAGCCTGGAAGAGCTTGGAAATATAAGTAACAATATACTGAACAAAGTTCGTCAAATACCAGGACTGATAAATGTTGATTCTGATTTACTTATAAGCAATCCCCAGATAGACATAGTATTTAACAGGGATAGAATTGCAGATTTACAAGTAGAAGTTTCAGATATACTAACCACTTTACAAACTCTTTTTTCAGAAGGTAAAGTAAATGACTTTATTTTAAAGAACAAGCAATATGATGTTATTACAGCTCTTTTACCAAAGTATAGGAGCATACCAGAACAAATCAAGCAGATTTATGTAAAAAATAAAAATGATACTCTGATCCCACTTTCAAATCTTGTTGAAATACTTCCAAAAACCGCACCTAGTCAAATTAACCACTATGACCTTCAGCGATCTGTAGCCATAAGTGCAAGTCTGGCTCCAGGGTTTCCACTCGGGAATGCTCTTAACGAAGTAAATAAAATAACAAAAAAAGAACTCCCTGCAGGGTTTACAGTAGTCTTTTCCGGAGCATCAAGAGAGTTTACTGAAACAAAAAGTGAAATATATTTTACATTTATCATAGCAATTCTTTTTATATATTTTGTCCTTGCGGCACTTTTTGAGAGTTTTATCCATCCAATTACTATTATGATTAGTGTTCCGCTGGCAATTTTTGGAGCCTTTATGACTTTATTTTTACTTAATAACACTTTAAATCTTTATAGTGCAATTGGAATGATTTTACTTGTTGGGCTTGTAACAAAAAATGCAATCTTAATTGTTGAATATGCAAATAAAGGAAGACTCGCTGGGCTTGATCTTTTTGAAGCTGTAAAAAATGCATGTAAAACAAGATTCAGACCCATACTCATGACAAGCATGACTATGATACTCGGCGCGCTGCCACTTGTATTTGCCACTGGTGCAGGAGCTGAAAGCAGACAGCCAATGGGGTTTGCAATTGTTGGTGGGCTTGTATTTTCTACAGCTTTTACACTAATTGTTGTTCCGGTGGTCTATATTATTTTAGTTAGATTGTTTGATGATATAAAAAATGAAGTAAAAATTCCATTATCCTCATTTTTAGCTCTGCTTTTGTTTTTAAATTTTTCTCCTGTCTATTCCGCTGAGGATGAATTAAAATATGAAAGTCCAAAAATAAAACTTGAAGCAAGATTCGATGTACCAATAGAAATCGACCTTGAAAAAGCATTGGATCTTGCAGTAAAACAAAACCTGGATATATTTCAGGCAAAGTATCAACAGAACATTGGGAAATGGAGACTTTGGGAAAACATTGGGAATTTTCTGCCTGATACAAAAATTGGGTTTTCAGATCAAAGGCTTGACGGAAGTTTCCTGATTGGCGGGGTTTTCCCGGTAATGACACTAACCAGCAGTGTTAATGCCTTTATGAGATATGACTATCCGTTTTTTGAAGGTGGAAGAGGAGTATTTAATACACTTAGCGCAAAAAATACATATAAATCTTTAAAAGAAAGTCTTCAATCCACGCTGAATAACATCCTTCTGGAAGTTACAAAAACATATAATCAGCTTCTTCTTGAAGAAGCTAAACTTGATGTGCTTGAAAAAGCAGTTGAAGAAGCAAATGCAGAGGTAGAACTAAATAAAAATCTGGATGCACAGGGAGTTGGTACCAGATTTAATGTTTTACAGTCAGAATCACAGCTTGCAAGTCAGGAGCATGAACTGATTTTGCAGCAGTCACTAGTAAGAGAAGCAGCTATAAATCTGGAAAGACTACTGAATTTAAATCAGGAGGCTCATGTAAAAACTGATCTGGATGATTTAAAAACCAGAGAACTTTTTAATATAGACAGACCCATAACAGAACTGATTTCAATTGCAAAAGGTAACAGACCAGAAATTAAAAAAGCACACTTTGATTATCTGGCACAAAAAAATCTCATAGGAGCTGCTTTTTCAGATTTTCTTCCAAGAGCTAACTTTTTTGGTCAGTATGGCGGAACAGGAAATGTAATTTTTCACCGGACAAAAGTCAGGGAAGTAACACCGGATGCTATTGCACTTGATGAAAACGGAAATCCTATTCCACAGATGGTATCCCGTGACAGATTAATGTATCAAACCTTTGACCCCAGTATAAATCTAAACGATGTAACAAATGTATCCAATGTAATCAGAGGCGGAGGAAAACCATTTTTATCAAGGATAGACGATTCACTTATGGCAAACAAGTCTATCGGCATACAGGTAGACTGGACTTTTGCAGATGGACTGGGAGTAAGTACTGTTTCGAGAATAAACCAGGCAAAAAATCAAACCAAAGCTTTAATGACAAATCTGGATATCATAAACCAGAAAATAGAACAGGAAGTAAGGATAGGATATCTTAAAGTTCAGACTGCAGAAAAACTTTTAGAGGTTTCCAAGAAAAGAGTTGCCGCGAGTTCTGAAGCATTAGAGCTTGCAAAAGCCAGATTAGAGAACGGGGTAGGAATAAATACTGAGCTGTTGAATGCTCAGAAAGAATATAAAGAATCTCTGGCTCAGGAAGTAAGCGCAACTGTAGGGTATAACAATGCACAGGCAGAATTATTACATTGTCTTGGTATTATTAGTATTGAAAGCTTAACAGGCAAGTCAAACAGTGACGGGTAGTCACTAAAGGAGAAATTATGAAAATAGCATGGTTACAAGTTTTTCTGGCATTAATTTTAGGCTTTGCAGCAGGCCTTGTGTTTGAAAAAGGTCTGATTCCTGGTTGTCATTGTTTCAAAAAACACTGTTGTCAGTCCAAGGAAAATGTTTTCAAGAAAAATAAGCTTGAAAAGTTTTCAAAAGAACTTAGTTTAACTGAGGATCAAAGGACAAAAGTTGCAGCAATCTTTGAAGCCAAACACAGTGACATGAAAAAACTTCGTGAAGAAATAAGTCCACAGTTTGAGGCTATAAAGAAATCTGCTCATGAAAAAATAAACAAACTCTTAACCCCGGAACAGCAGGCAAAGTTTGAAAAATTTGAAGCTAAAATAGGACAGTTTCATGGCAAGTGCAGAAAATGTTTTGATGATTAATCTTCTGCTATTGACATTCCAGTACAAATTTTGACACTATAGGGATATATGAGAGTATCGCTACTTGGACCTGTTCAGCCAAAATCGCTTGACTGGGTTAATCATATTAGTAAAGCAGTAGCCATCTTTTAACCAAAATTAGTTCAAGAAATCAAACCTGATAACCATTTTTATAATGATTCTGGATTTGTTAAAATAAGGAGAGTCATTTAAGCAGAAGGTTTTTAACTACATGAGCATTATAAACATTGATACATTAAAGAGTTTTTTAGAAAGTCAGTATGCAAGACAGCTTATATTTAAAACAGATAATGTTGAATTAATTTTAATGTGCTGGCTACCAGGACAGGGAACTCCTGTTCATAATCATGGTAAATCAGATGCAATTACACTTGTTTTAGAAGGAGAGATGGCATATACCACTTATTACCCTGAAGACAGAAAAGTTTCAGGTACACTTTGCCCAGGAGATATTGAACATATACCAATAGGCATAGAACATGAGGTGAAAAATAATTCAAATAAAAAACTTGTTACCTTGCATGTTTATTCCCCACCGCTTGAAGTGGATTTATTACCTCAAACATTAGGATATTCAAACGAAGTAACTCTGAAGAAAGTACAGGTCTGTGAAAAAGTAGTTAGTTATCTTGTAGCTGATAAACCTATGGTTACTAGTACAGTAAGCAAAAATAAAACACCGATAGCATACCCGGTTTCAGGGAATGGAACTTCTAAGAAACCTACCATGGTAATAATCGGTGGGGGTTTTAGCGGATCTTTAGTTGCTACTCATTTGATGAAAAAATCAGTCAGTGAACATTTACAGATAATTTTAATAGAAAGAGCACCAAGGTTTGCAAGAGGATTTGCATATTCTACTAATAGTCCTCTTCATCTGTTAAATGTCCCTGCAGGAAAAATGAGTGCATTCCCAAATGACCCTGAACACTTTCTGAGATGGGTTCAAAACCGTGATTTAAACATACATTCAAACTCTTTTGTATCAAGAATGCTTTATGGAGAATACCTGGAGTCAGTACTTTATGAAGCAGAAACAAATAAGTCTCCATCAACAAGTTTTAAGAGGTTAAATGATGAAGCTGTATCCATAGAAATGGACAGCAATAAAAAAGCAAAAATAACACTGGAGAGTGGGATACAAATACCTGCCGATAAAATTGTTCTTTCAGTAGGGAACTATCTCCCAAGGAATCCAAATGTAAAGCAAATGTCTTTCTATAAAAGTAATAGATACATTAGAGACCCATGGTCTAGTAATGCACTGTCAATGATTTCCCCGGATGATTCAATTCTTCTTATAGGTACAGGACTTACCATGATAGATAAAGCAATAGAGCTTAAATGCAGAGGACACAGAGGTATTATTCATGCTGTTTCAAGGCATGGTTTAATTCCCCAGCCACACAAACTAGATATTAAGCCCATTGATATTAAGTTTGATTTTAATGAGTCGCTAACTATTAGAAAGTTAACCAGGATTATAAGAGAAAAAATAAAATACGCCATTGAAGCTGGCAGCGACTGGCGCTTAGTATTTGATTCATTACGACCACATATACAAAACCTGTGGGGTAAGTTATCTGTAGATGAAAAGAAAAAATTCTTCAGGCACCTTAGACCTTATTGGGATATTCATAGACACCGCATGCCACTAGAAGTAGCCAAAGTTATTACTTCGCTTACTGAATCAAAGCAACTTATAATTCACAAAGGAAGAATAAAAGACTATAAAGAATATGAAGAAAATGTAGATGTTTTAATTAACAAATCAGCCAATAAAACTGAAACTATAAAAGTTGCCCGGGTTGTAAACTGCACTGGTTCTGAGCTTGATTTTTGTCAGATTCAGGATCCTCTTATTGTTAATTTGCTTGAACTGGGTTTAATTGCTCCTGATAAACTTTCTTTAGGTTTGGAGGCAGATATTAGCGGTGCATTAAAAGATATAAATGGAAATATTTCTGAAGTGCTTTATACTCTTGGTCCACCACTTAAAGGGCAACTGTGGGAAACAACTGCTGTTCCTGAAATAAGAGAACAAGCATCTCTTTTAGCAAATGAACTTTTAAAATCTTTATCTACCACTGTAAAAGATAACTTAGTTCAGGTTTAAAAAGCTAAAAGTAAGCTTTATCTTGCTAACAATTAGATACAAAACATAAATATTTCAGTCATTATAATCTGTATGAAAAGAATTTTTATAATTTTTATTTTCATTGGAGCATATTTTTTTACTAGTCAATTTGCTTATGCAGACCCATATTTAGAAGATGACTTTGGTATCTGGTCTCCGGTTTATATTAGATTACCTATAAATAAAAAATTTAGAACTGAACTAGAAGTAAATCCCCGTATTGAAGAAAATTTAACCCGTATACATCAGCTAATAACCCGCCCTTCTTTAGGGTATCAGCTTACAGACAATTTATCTATTTGGTCAGCATATGCATGGACCTTGCATTATGTACCAAGGTTCGTAAGAGAACAAAGAATTTGGCAACAAATTCTTTATGAAAAATCATTTCAAAAGATTGACTTTATATCAAGACTTAGATTTGAAGAACGTTTTATACAAAACGTTGACGATGTTTCACTTCGTACAAGATATTTACTAAAAGGGATCTATCCTGTAGGAAGAACCAAAACGTGGGGAATAGTTCTTTCAAACGAACTTTTTGTAAACCTCTTCTCACATTTTGATGGACCTCAAGGTGGAATAGATCAAAACAGGTTTTTTATTGGTTTGAGCAGAAAAATAAGTAACAATGTCAGAATGGAAAGTGGCTATCAGCTTCAATATATAAATGATCCTGCACCCACTATAGATAAACTTAATCACTTAATTATGTTTAATTTTTATGTTGCTCTGCCGCGGTTGCTTGAATAAATAGATTACCTTTTTAAGATTAAAAACTCCTTGTTATTTCCCAATAAAAAATAATTTGCTCTTTTACCTGCAAAGTTTGAACTAATAACACCCTTACCGATTGCATGCCCGAAGTAAAAGATAAAATAAAAACTTTTTTTGAAAAAGACATTAATTTTTAACAATGGGAGGCAGAAAAAAGTTGAGATAAAAAAATACAAAATGATTTAGTGTTTCAACTTTAGGTCCAGGAAAATGGCGATGTTGCAATTGGTATCCTAAATCTGCACTGATATTTTCATTAAACTTACGATTTATTCCGGCATAAATACGATTTTGATCAATACCAGGCTCCGGTCCATCATTAGGAGAATTGAAGTTTATAAATAATTCATCAAATAAAACCAATGACCATTTTTTATTTTTATCCAATGGATAGATTCCTTTAAGCCTGTATCTTCCTCGAAGTGCAACACCATCAACACCCTGTAAAAATCTTTCTTCAAATCTAAATCTATGTTCAAAGCACAATTTATCTACATTATGAGAAATTATTGCTTCTTGATAAGGTCTTTGCTCTCTTGTAAAGTTTGGTATATAAAGTGTACTCCAAGCATGACCTTGGTAGAAAGAAAAATGTTCATTAAACTTATATCCCAATAAACCATGCAAAATAAACTGGTTAAAGTCAGTAGCATTATCAAGCCATCTGGGACTAATTTGAAATCTTGTTTGTACTTTTTCTGTTATTGGAGCATAAACATTAATTGCAGTCCACAAACCAAAATCATTTGAAAATGTATCTTTTGCACAAGCAGAGTTTAGACTCCACAAGGGCAAAATTAAAATAACAATCAGTAAAAGAGGATTTTTCACTTTTCTTAGAGACTATTACTTAAACAAAAAAGTTCTCCTCAAAAGACTTATGCTCACTAAAGCAAAATACATAGTCATTATAATATCTATTATTACTATTAAGGTACATTTTTAATTCTTTCAAGTCTATAATCTAACTATGGGCAGTTCATTAAAAAAAACGCTTCTCATTTTTATAAGCATTATATTTATTCCTTTTAGTTGTTCATGTGGGAATAAAAATTTGGATAAAAAAACTCTAAGACTTGGATATATGCCGAACGTGACTCATGCAACAGCACTTATAGGGATTGAAAGAAAGATTTTTCAAAATAAGCTAGAAAATGTTCTGCTGAAACCAATACATTTTGTTGTTGGGAATAATATTATTGATGCATTTATAACTAATCAAATTGATGTTGCATATATTGGACCGGGACCATTTATCGGGGCAATATCAAAAGGCATACCTCTTAAACTTCTTGATTTTGCCTGTAATGGGGGAACACTTATTGTAGGGGAAAGCATAGGTAAAGATTCAAAGATTGCAGTGCCTCAGTTTGGAAATACTCAGGATTTACTTCTTAGAATGTACCTTGAAGAAAAGAAACTTTTAAATGATGTAAAAATTGTTGCTATTCCTCCGCAAGACGTTGCTACCACATTTTATACAATGTCAATTAATTCTGCTTGCCTTCCAGAGCCTTGGGGTACAGTCATACTGGATAAAGCTAATAGTAGTGATTTGAAAATTAATATTTTAGTTGATGAAAAATCAATTTTAGATAATGGCAACTACCCTACAACTATTTTAATAGTAAATAGTGAGTATGCAAAAAACAACAAAGACGCGATAGAAAATTTTTTATCAGCACATAAAGAAGCAAATAATTTTATATTAAAAAATCCTGATAAAGCTATAGACAGTATTGCAAAATCTATTTCGAATATAGCTAAAAAAGAAATAAGCATTGCTATTGTAGAAAAATCTTTTAAAAGATGCAATTATAATGTTCATATTGATTTAAATGCATTAAAAAAAATATTAGCATATGGAATAAAAGCAGGATATTATAAAAAAGAGCTTTTTAATGAGTTAGCTAATAGCTGTTATGGAAATTGCACTGATCAAAAAAATTAACACTGCCTAGCGCAAAGCTAAACTATCTAAATCAATATTTAATTCAAGCACATTAACTCTTTGGCTACCCAATATTCCAAACTGTTCTGATTCAATATACTTATAGAGCAATTTCTGTATCTTCTCTTCAGGAACACCTCTTACCTTTGAAATCCTTGGGATCTGAAGTTTTGCAGCTTCAGGTGAAATATGGGGATCCAATCCGCTTGCTGAATTGAAAACTAGGTCAGCAGGTATTTTTGAGTCAGATGAAAGTTTATTTTCATTTCTTATTAATAAAATATTTTTTTTAGTTTCTTCAATCAGTTTTTTACTGGTTGGTCCCAGGTTAGTTGCACCAGATTTATTACCAGCATAAACTACGTTTGAAGGTCTACCATGAAAATATGCCGGGTTTCTAAACTGCTGACCAACTAATTTTGAACCAATTATTTTATTATTTAATTTAATTAAACTTCCATTTGCTTTATTATTCCAGATCAGTTGAGCAATTCCTGTAATAAGCAAAGGATAGAGAAGTCCCGATAAAACCGTAAAGAACAAAAACACTACAAGCCCGCTTTTAATTTCTTTTTCCATAAGTTCTTATTTCAGAGAATACTCCTTTCAGCTACACCAAATGCAATGCTACAAGCAGCATGTCAACTAACTTTATTCCTATAAACGGTAAAATAAGTCCACCAAAACCATACACAAACATATTTGTTTTCAACAGTTTTTCTGCAGGAACCGCTTTGTATTTTACTCCCTGTAGAGACAGCGGTATAAGCATAGGAATTACAATTGCATTAAAAATTACAGCTGCCAAAACAGCGCTATGAGGTGTTGTAAGGTGCATAATATTAAGAACATTTAGGATTGGATATTTTACAGAAAACATAGCAGGGATAATTGCAAAATATTTTGATACATCATTTGCAACACTAAATGTAGTTAATGAACCACGGGTAATAAGTATTTGTTTCCCAATTTCAACAATGCTTATTAGTTTTGTAGGATTTGAATCCAGATCAACCATGTTTGAAGCTTCTCTTGCAGCCTGCGTGCCGGCATTCATTGCAACTCCGACATCTGCCTGAGCAAGCGCAGGTGCATCATTTGTACCATCTCCAATCATTGCAACAAGATGTCCTTTTTCCTGGTATTCTCTTATGATTTTTAGTTTTATTTCAGGTTTTGCTTCGGCTACAAAATCATCAACACCAGATTCCTTTGCTATTGAAGCAGCTGTTAAAGGATTATCACCTGTAATCATTATCGATTTAATACCTAAATGTCTAAGCTGGTTTAATCTGTCACTGATCCCATGTTTAACAACATCTTTTAAATAAATAACTCCTATTGCTTTCCCACCTCGCGCAACAACTAAAGGCGTACCTCCTTCTCTGGAAATAAATTCAACAGCATCTTTAATTTTTTTAGATATAGTTCCCTGTCTTTTATTAACAAACTTTTCTACTGCATCATGTGCGCCTTTTCTTATTTCGCCATCTATATAATCCAAACCACTCATTTTAGTCTGGACACTAAATGGTATAAAAACAGAACCTTCTGGTATTTGAATCTCACTTCCTCTAACACCTAAATTATTTTTTGCAAGTGTAACAATGCTTCTCCCTTCTGCTGTTTCATCACTAATAGAAGATAAAAGTGCTGTTTCAGCCAGAAGGTGCGGGTCTACACCATCATCCGAGATAAGCTCTGTAGCAAACCTGTTTCCAAGTGTAATAGTTCCGGTTTTATCCAACAGAACCACATCTACATCTCCTGCTGCTTCAATTGCCCTGCCGCTAACTGCAACAACATTGTTTTTTACAAGACGCTCCATACCAGCTATACCAATGGCAGGCAATAAAGCACCAATTGTTGTAGGCATTAAGCAAACCAACAAAGAAATTAAAACCGTTACAGAGATTGCAATATTTAAGTATTTAGAAAATGCTATCAAAGTAACGATAACCACAACAAAAACAATAGTTAAACCAATTAACAATATCTCAAGAGCTATTTCGCTTGGAGTTTTTTGTCTGTGTGCACTTTCAACCATTGCTATCATATGGTCTAAAAAAGTATCACCAGGATTAGCTGTTATTTTAATTTTTACATTTCCTGATACTATCTTCGTACCTATAGTTACTGCATCCCTGTCACCGCCCGATTCCCTGAATACTGCAGCAGATTCTCCAGTAACTGCTGATTCATCAATAAGCGCCTGCCCTTCAACTATCTGTCCATCACCTGGAATAATTTCATTTTCATGCACCAGTACAATATCTCCTTTTCTTAATAAAAGTGCTGAAATGTTTTCCACATCACCGTTGGCTAATAATTTCCTGGCTATAGTTTCACTCCTGGTTTGCTGCAACGATCTTGCCTGAGCTTTACTGCGTCCTTCAGCCAAAGACTCTGCAAAGTTTGAAAACAATACAGTAAACCAGAGCCACAGAGTAATCTGAGCATTAAAAGCAAAATATTCTCCATGAATTATATTTTTTATTGTTATTAAGGTAGTAATTATTGCTCCAATTTCAACAACAAAAATTACTGTATTTCTCCACAGGATAAATGGGTTTAATTTAACAAAGGATTCTATTACTGCTTCTATAAATAGTTTAGAATCCCAGAATTTGTTTTTATCTGTTGTCATTCATATCCTCTAAAAAGTCACCCCGGAGTACATAAGCAGATGTTCAAGGATAGGACCTAAAGCTAAAACAGGAAAATAATTTAGCCCGCCAACTAAAATTACTACTGCAACGAGAAGCCAGACAAACAAAGGAACATCTGTTGAAAAGCTTGCTGAGCTTTCAGGTACAATTTTCTTTTCTGCAAGCGAGCCAGCGATTGCAAGTGCAGGAATAATTGTGGTAAATCTGCCAATAATCATAGCTAAAGATGTAGTGAAATTATAAAATAAGGTGTTTGCATTAATTCCTGCAAATGCTGAACCATTATTACCAGCTGGGGATGCAAATGCATATAAAATTTCAGACAAACCATGGGGCCCAACATTATTTAGTGAAGAAAGTCCAACAGCAGTAGAAATAGCAATGCCGCTAAATAAAAGAACACATATTGGCATTGATAAGATAGAGACTGCAGACATAAGCATTTCAAAAGGCTCAAGCTTTTTTCCTAAGAACTCAGGACTCCTCCCAATCATGAGTCCTACAATAAACATTGTTAAAACTGCATTTATTAAAAGTCCAATTAAACCAACTCCCACACCGCCAAAGATTATTTCACCTATTGCAATATTAAATAAAAGAACCAAGCCAGTAAGAGGAAGGAAACTATCATGCATACTATTTACACCGCCACATGAGGTTGAAGTAGTAGTCTGGGCAAATAAAACTGACTGGATTATTCCAAATCTTACTTCTTTTCCCTCCATGTTGGTTCCCATATAGCCATTAGTTATACCTAATTTAGCTAAAAGAGGATTTCCCTGAGACTCAGAATAAACTGAAATTGCAAATCCTGTCAGATATAAAATTAACATTACAGAAAATATTGCCCATCCCTGTCTTCGTTTGTTTATTAGTATTCCAAATGTAAATGGCAAAGCAACAGGTATAAGTAGCATTGCCAGAATCTGAAGAAAATTTGTAACCGGAGTAGGATTTTCAAAAGGATGGGATGAATTAGCATTAAAGAATCCTCCTCCATTTGTACCAAGAAATTTTATTGCAATTTGCGAAGCTACAGGACCAAATGGAAGAATTTGATTTCCTCCTTCAAGTGTCTGAAAACCAGAATATGGTCTCAGATTTTGTATCATTCCTTCAGAGATAAATACAAAGGCTAAAACAATACTAAAAGGCAAAAGTATATAAATCATTGATCGGGTTAAATCAACCCAGAAGTTTCCAATTGTATTCGTATTGATCCTTGTAAATCCTCTGATAAATGCTATAGCTACAGCAATCCCACTGGCAGCAGAGAGAAAGTTTTGTACTGTCAATCCAAGCATCTGGGTTAAATAACTCATTATTTCTTCACCGCTATAAGACTGCCAGTTTGTATTTGTAACAAAGGAAACAGCAGTATTTAAGGCTGTATCCCATCTGACAGGACCAAACTTTTGCGGGTTAAATGGTAAAAATTCTTGCAGTCCCTGAAGTAAAAAGAGACAAATAAACCCATAAAAAGTAAAAATCAGAAATGAAAATGTATAAGTTGTCCAGGTCATTTCAGTATTTTCATTAATGCCTGATATCTTATAAACTAATTTTTCCAAAGGACTTAATATTCTTGAAAAGAACGTGACTTGTCCTGTAAAAATCTTTGCCATATATCCACCAAGCGGTAAAGCTAAGATGAGAAGCATAATTAAAAAAATTATAAGGAAAACTATTTCTTTAAACATTTAATTTTAGTTATTTAATAGTTCTAGGTTTACAGCTAATTATCGAGTAGTAATTATATCTTTTGTTTCAGTATAGAAAATTTTAATAATCAAGGGAAGGGTCTATACAGAGACCTACAATCTGGCACTTCAGTACCAATATAGAAGTCACTAACTTCATAAAGTATATAAGCAAGATGTTTTTATATTTATAACAATGATAAAGAAATCAAAAAAATCAGCCTCTGACAAAAATCCTTTGTCACGTATTATACACGTTGATTCTCAGGACACAAAAATCGATTTAACCTACTACGACGAATTTAAATTTGAAGAAAAGGAAGTGTCAAATTTAGAAGAGTGTTTTCCACTTGTAGGAAAAGGTGGAATAGTTTGGATAAATATTAGTGGACCTTTTCGAAGGAATATTCTAGAAAGTTTAGCTGTTTTTTTTGGCATACAACCTGCAGAGCTTCAAGAGGTATTAGATTCTGAGACCTATGTAACCAGCGAATTATTTAGAGCTAACACTTATATTCCTCTAAATGTTATACAATTCAGCGATGAAATCAATGACATTGTAAATATTGAAATCGATCTGATTCTTCGTTCAAATTGCGTAATTTCAATATGCAAAAACGCTTCCTGGAAAATATTTGAACCTGTAAGAGATAAAATTAGAAGTAATAAAGATTCAATAAGGCAGACAGCTATTGATTATCTTACTTGTTCTCTGATAGATACAGTGCTTGACAATTATTTTATAGCACTTGAAAAATTTGGTAAGAAAATAAAACATATAGAAGAAAATATTATAAAGAAGCCAAGCTCTGAGACACTTGAAGAAGTTCACGGATTAAAGAGAACAATAATACACTTACGAAACAATGTTTCATTTTTAAAAGACACTATAAACTGGTTTCATGGCATAAAGAGTATTTCCTTCACAGATAGAACTAAAATACTTTTATCAGAATTACTTGATGGTACAAATCGAATTTTTGACAGGGTTCATACGCTACAGGAAATAGTTTCTGCAATACTTGAGATTTACCTGTCAAGTATTACATACAGAACAAATGAAGCAGTAAGAACACTAACTATTATTTCTACAATATTTATGCCTCCTACTTTCATAGTAGGAATTTATGGAATGAACTTTAAGTATATGCCAGAGCTTGACTGGCAGTTTGGCTATCCTTTAACTATGTTTTTTATATTCCTTGTTATATTTTTAATGCTGATTTATTTTAAAACAAAAAAGCTATTCTAATGTTCAGAAAAATCAATATAAAAATAATTATTCTACTGACCGTGGTTGTAGTTTTTGTTTTATTTCCAGGAAACAAAGCTCTTGCCCAGCAAACTATTTTTAATGTTCCATCTGCTGATGTTACTGAAAAAGGAATGATTTTCCTGCAGCAAGAAGCCCAATTCTCAAACAAATTCGGCCTTTTTACAGAGTATGCTGCTTATGGAATCGGGAAAAATACTGAACTAGACTTAACCCTGATCGGTATAGGCACAAATAATGTAGCTAATGAAGTTCTGGGAATAGGTTTTAAATCTTTTTTGCCACTACATAGAAAGTCAGAAACAAAACTAACTTTTGGTACCTTGATTCCTGTTTCACTTCGTGGAAAAGGTGTAGGGGGATATACTTACTCTCACTTAAGCACAAGATTGCCAAAGACTAAAACAAGACTGACTTCAGGTGTATTGATTGGAACAACTACTCTTTTTGGAAGAGATGTTGTTTGTTATATTGCAGGACTTGAGCAGCCTATTACAAAAAACTTTGGATTGGTTGCAGATTGGCACTCTGGTAAACATGCAAACGGATTTTTAATTCCTGGTTTTTATTACAGCTTTCCGAGGAACACTACACTATGGGTAGGTTATCAAATACATAATAATAAAGCTAATGGTGATAATGGTTTTGTGATTGAACTATCCAGGATTTTTTAGAACTCTTTTATCTTATTGTAAGCAAAATGTTTCCGCTATGTATTTAAATTGATACCAAAAAATGACATAGATAGAATGCAAAATGTCTTAATTACATTACAAGGATCATAAATAGTAACCGATGATAAAATACAATTAATTTTCAATTTTAGTTAGGAAGAGTATCTGAGAAGTACCTGCTGAGATGCACAGGTATAAATCTCACAAATTGTTACTGGATTACAAATGAGTTTAACCATAAGAAAATTGTTTACATGTACTGAGAGTGATTCATTTAGGCCAACAAGGAAAGAATTTGAAAGAGCAAGGACTGAATCAAATCTAACTCCTGATAATAGCAATCATGAAAACTCTATAACACCAGCTGAATATGAATTATCACTTAGGCTAGCTGTTCAGGAATTTCAAAAGCCAGGACAAGCAGAAATCTTACAGGTAGAAAATATACTGCCATTTGAAAAATTAATTGATCCAGAACTTATGCGAGGGTATGAAAAAGTCGCAGGGATCATGGAAACAAAAACAAAAATATCAAATGAACATCCTAAACGCGAATTTGTAGATATTGAAAGTGAAGAAATAGCCAGTCAAATAGAAAGCTGGACTGAAGAGCTTGTTAAAAATATAAAAGCAGAAAGAGGAGTTGAAGGTTTAAGCCAGGATGAAATTTACGAACTTGAGGCTTTGGTGTGGTTTCACTTTGACTCTATGGCTAGTGCTGCTAATGCAAAATCGCTGGAACAGGATATAACTGAGTTCTTCAAGGCATCTAATTATTATAAATCAGACGCAGAAGAACAGGTAGAAATAAGAAATGAGTTGTTAAAGAGCTTAGCAGAAAGGTATCCGTTAAAAAAAGATGAGCTTGAAATTCTGATTGAACTTATGACATCTGAAAAGGATGGAGACGGCTTATTCAGAACAATGCTCAGATTGTGGAATCAATATGAACTAGGGAAAAGAAAAGGAGCAATAGCTAAAATTATCTCAAGTTATTTTCTTGCACATACCATAAATGGGATTACTCCTTTTTTCTTTCAGTATGGGATTGCTTTACCAACAGTTGGACTTGTTACAGGAAACGGTGTCTCTGCGTATTTTGATTTAGTAGGAGAAATAAATGAAGCAAAGCTAATGACTGATATCAAATCTAAAATTAACAAAAGGATTTCTCAGTCATTGATTTTTAATAAATATAGGTTTACTCAGGACAGATCACTTGGTGAAATTATAGAAACTCTAGATCGTGGAAAAGAATCAACCATCAATTTGCTTTCAAAGTCTATGTCAATTCTTTTACCGCAGTCAGTAGGAATCGGAACTGCTTTTACTGGTTTAATGCTCATAAACCCTTTGCTTGGTTTAATTAACCTGGCAAGTATTCCTTTAACATTTTTAATAGGCAAAATTTATAACCGTAGAGTCAGTCCGGTAAATAGGGATGAAATTAAAGCAAAAGAAAAGGTAGCAAATGAATTAGCTTCTGTAAAGGATGGAGTAGAAACAATACTGACTTCTCCCCATACAAAAAAAATAGAACGTTCCGTTAATGACAAAATGGACGAGTTGGATAAGCTGACACTTAAAAGACTTCTTTATGAAACAAAAATGAGGTATGCAGCATATTTTACATTCAGCACTACTCAAATACTATCTTCAATAGCTGCACTTATACTCCACTGGACGGGTAAAATTTCTGAAGGCGCTGTTTTTTCAAATGTATTGTATTCGGAAGGCGTAAGTGATCCATTTAAAGAACTCATTAATAAGCTCTGCACTGAATTCCCAAGACATCGTGAAAATATTAAAAGGATGGAGAAAATACTGGGAGAATCGGATAAACTTGATTTACCAGATGGAGAAAAAGAAAAAACAAGAATCCCTATATCTGAATTAAAAAATCTCAATATTTCTATAAAAGGGTTAAAATTTAAGCATATATTAAATGGGGTTAATTTAGATATTCACGAAGGAGATTTTGTAACGATAGCAGGTCCTTCAGGGGTAGGTAAATCAACACTTTTGAAAAACATAGCAGGACTTGATCAGCCTGACAGCGGGAGTATAAAAATTGGCGGAGAGGGTAAATCTTCTGGGATTAATACAACTGATGTTAAAAGATACGGAGAGAATTCAATTTACTCAATCATGTCTTATTCTAATCAGGATCCGTACATTTTCCCAGAGATGACATTAAGAGAAAACATAGTATTTTACAATGAAACTGTTGATGATGAATCTTTAAAAAAGTTGTTGGAATATTTAAACCTGCATAAATTTACTGATAAGCTTGGTGAAAAAATTAATCATTTTTCCGGTGGTGAACAGGTAAGAGTTGGACTAGCAAGAGCATTATATACAAAACCAAAAATATTACTTCTGGATGAACCTACCCGTGGCTTGGATTCCGAATATGCAACAGAGGTCAGAAATATTCTTCAAAAAATACATAGTGAAGGAACAACCATTATCTGCGTCACTCACGATGATGAATTAATTAAATATACTTCAGCATTGAGAAAACAAGGAAAAGGTAAATCAATTAACCTGGCTAATCGAAAAGCTGCTTAATATTCATACTAAATTAGACAATTCCTGTGCAAGTTCATACTCACTAGCTTTAAATGGCAAAGGTAATTTCTGTAGTTCTTCCAGTTCAGATTTTATATCAGAAAGACTAAAATCTATCTCTCTAGATTTAGTTTTTTCCAATAGCCACTGTAGATAATTTGACTGTAAAACCCCATTATTAGACGGATGTAAAAGCCGTCGAACATTTCCCACTGCATTCTGCCCCATACCAAACTCAAAAGCTAAGCTGCCTTTTTCTTCTGAGAAGAAGTATGGAACGTGCCTTACATCCAGGTATGAAAAATGATACCGGTTTCTTTCTGCTCTTTGTCTAAGAAACCAGGGTGGGTGATCTAATAAAAATCCTATAGGAGTCTGGAAACCTCTTAAAACATTAGCAGCTTTAGCTTTTTTCGGACCTACCTCTATATGATGAGCATTTGGTATATCGGGGGAAAGACTATTAGGAAGAATTACATCATCTTTTCTGTCCTTTAAATCTATAGCAATTACAGTCGTATCAAGAGGGCATGGTGTTGTTTTTGCTTTTATAAGTTCAGGGCTCCCAGCCATCAGTTCTCCCACCATTGGGCATACTCTTTTAAGCAGCCATGGTACAGGAATTCTTTCTGGATTTACTCCATTTGTTGGCATGCCCCAACCAAGAACAATTGAAATATCGTTATTTCCCTCCTGCATAGATTGTAAAGCTGTTAATCCACCCTGACTATGTCCTATGACAGCAACTCTTGGTGTAAGCAAATCAAAAACCCTATTAGCAATTTTTCCTCTTTGTATATGATCAGAAGTTAATCCTGTACTACCAAGTTCATCTAATAAATTTTCTCTGTAGTCAGTAAGAATACCTGAAAGTCTATTCCCTGATCCAGATCTAAATATCCAGGGAAGAAATCCAGACACTTTTCTATCCAGAAGATTTAAAACATATTTTTCAACAAACAAAGATAAATCAGAAGCATCTTTCAAAGAACAAAATTCTCTAACCCAATATCTCTTATCACTAACTTCTTTCTTTGACTCAAGTTCTTTTGCAACAACTCTAAGTCTGGATTTTGCTATTTGTTTTCTGACAGAATCAATTCTTCCTGAAAACCAGTTTTCAGCTGCCTGCATATTTCTGGCAAACAATATCATTGGATTTACCAGGGGGGTGACTGAACTGTGCTCTCTAAGAAACCTTGTAATATGGCTTATACTACTTCTGCCAGCAAAAAGGCCTGCCTGAGTAACATACGGTACTCCTTTAGGGAGGAAAGGGTTATTTCCAATTCTTATTGCCATTTATAATTGTATAAATTATACAGTAATAGTTTAATCAAGGGATATTAAGAAAGGACACAAGGAGGCAGCCAGTCTAAAAAAAGAAGAATTAGATTAGTTAAAATAATAACCGTTTGATTTTCATACTATGAAGCAAAAAAAACCTATCTTCTATGCTGACGATAATACTGAGTCAGTTGGTGTCTTGCTAAAAATACGACTCCCTTATTTATTATTGGGACTAGTATTGGGTATTATAGTTTCTTTTGTAACTTCTAAATTTGAACAAGTGTTATCGCAAAATGTAAGAGTATCTTTTTTTCTTCCTTTTATTTTGTACATGGCAGATGCTATAGCTACTCAAACTCAGTCAATTTATTCAAGAAATTTAAAAACTGGCAAAGCAAAATTTTATATGTATCTAATCAAAGAGTTATCTCTTGGTCTTTTGGTTGGAATAGCTTTTGGTATTATTTCAGGATTGGTTGTTCAAGTATGGTTTTCTGACAACAAGCTTGCTTTAAGTGTTGGTTTATCTATGTTTACAGTTTTAGCTTCTGCTCCTGTGGTAGCACTATTAATCACACAAATAGTACAAATGTTACACAATGATCCAGCTGCTGGTGCTGGACCTATTGATTCTGTGATTCAAAGTATGCTTAGTGTTCTTATCTATGGAACTATATCTAGCTTAATATTTTTATAAATTTTTAATATGTTTAGTTTGTTATGGAACTAAATTATTGATCATAATATGTTCTTAAATGTTAACATTTAAGGATATGCGAATATTCGAAGGTATAATATGGAGATGAAAAAACTTAGTGAATTTAAGGCAGATTTTTTTAAAGCCCTGGCTAATCCCATAAGAATTCAAATTATAGATGCGCTTCGTGATGGAGAACATACTGTCAACCAATTAAGAGAAATATTAAATATTGAAGCGCCAAACGTTTCTCAACAACTGGCTATATTAAGAGTTAATAACTTAGTAATCACCCGTAAAGAAGGGAGCAACGTTTTTTATTCAATAAAAGATCCGACTATATTTAAACTTCTTGATATTGCAAAAATAACATTCAATAACCAGCTTGCCGGAATAAGAGACCTATTAAGCAAAATAAATAACAAGAAAGGAGGACGAGGTACTAAAAATGATCTTAGAAGCATTATTACTCAAATATTCATTCCTTATATTTGTTCTTGGGGCGATTTTTGTATTCCTTATTTGTCTCAAGTCTAAAGTTCTTTCAATTATTGCATCCAGCATCTTTGCAATCATTGCTTCATCTCTTAGCCTTATCAGTTCTATTTTTTCAATAATTTATCAGCATCCTTTTGCTTTTGCTTTAACTTATAATCTTGGATTTCCTTTAGGCAAAATTGAGCTTGTTATAGATCCTCTTTCTGCATTTTTTATTATGATCATTTCAATTCTTGTAATCCCAGTTTCAATTTATTCAATTGGGTATCTTAAAAAAGAATATATTGAAAAGAATGTTGGCATTTTAGGATTCTTGTATCAATTATTTATTCTTTCAATGCTGCTTGTAGTATGCTCTGGTAACGGCTTTCAGTTTCTTATATTTTGGGAATTAATGACACTGATTTCTTTTGCCTTTGTAATTTCTGATATAACAAACTCAGATTCACAAAAAGCAGGCTTTATTTATCTTTTAATGACTCACATAGGTTCAGCCTTTTTATTATTTACATTTCTAATTTTTGCCAAATATACTGGTAGTTTTTCATTCACATCGTTTCATGGAATTTCAAATGCTATGCCTGATTGGTTAAAATTAACATTATTTCTATTTATACTTATAGGTTTTGGAACAAAGGCTGGGATTATACCGTTACATATCTGGCTTCCAGAAGCACATCCGGCAGCACCAAGTCACATATCTGCTCTTATGTCTGGGGTAATGATTAAAACCGGAATTTACGGGATTCTAAGATTTGTATTTGATTTTTTAAGCCCATTTCCATATTGGTGGGGAATTTTATTAGGAATGATTGCAATAATTACAGCCATCTTAGGAATAATTTTTGCTTCATCAGAAAGTAATATAAAAAGAATTCTAGCTTATAGCAGCATTGAAAACATCGGGATAATTTTGCTCCCAATCGGTGCTAGTATGATATTTTTTGGTTTCGGACAAAAAGAACTTGCAGCTTTAACTTTGATACCAGCTTTATTTCATTCCTTAAATCATTCCTTATTTAAAGGTTTGTTATTTACAAGTGTTGGTGCTGTTATTTCTGTTACTCATATAAAAAACATTGAAAAGCTTGGTGGATTAATTAAAGTTATTCCGAAAACAGCGTTTTTATTTTTAATTGGAGCATTATCAATTTCTGCATTCCCTCCGTTTAATGGGTTTATCAGCAAATGGCTGACTTTCCAGTCATTACTCCTTTTATTTCAACTAAAATCAGAAACAATTAAACTGCTTGCCCCAATTGCTGCCAGTCTTCTTGGCTTTGTAAGTGCAATCTCTGCAGCAACTTTTGTTAAAACATTTAGCGGAATATTTTTAGGAATGCCCAGAACACACAAATCAATCAATGCTCAGGAAGCAACTCCGTCTATGATTCTGAGTATGTCAATTTTGGCACTGCTGTGTTTGTTAATAGGGATTTTCCCTAATATACCCTTTTCACTAATTAAAACAATTACTTATTCAATAATTGGACTTGATTCTGCATCAATAACTGCCTTTAATAATTTGCCTGGCTTTAATAATTTATTTATTTCACCGGCTTTAGTTTTTATTTTATTAATAGCAACTCTTTGTTTAACTTACATAGTTGTAAATAACCTAGGTTCTAAAATTCCTATACGAAAGGATGAAACGTGGAGTTGTGGAGTTAAACCAAAATCAGAATTCGGTCATACTCCAAAAGGATTTAGCCAGCCTCTAAACGTAATATTTTCAGAACTTCATACACCAGAGAGTTTTTATCATGACTACATATACCTACCAATAACTAATGGGCTAATGAGTTTATCCCATAAAATAAAACCACTACAATCAGGTATTTTACAAATCGATCTATTTTATATTTTTCTAACTCTAATTGTTTGTTTGGTATGGCTTAGATTATGAATACACCACAGCTACAAACTATAATTTTGACTTTGCTTCACATAGTGCTATTCCTATTACTGGCTCCTTTTATAAATACTTTTATAAAAAAGGTAAAAGCAATATTACAAGGACGTTTCGGTCCTCCAATATTACAGGGTTATTTTGACTTAAAAAAATATTTCTACAAAGAAACTGTTGTTTCAAATCAAACATCATGGATTTTTCTGGCTACACCATTTATATTTTTTACAACAACACTTGTAGCGTCTATTCTTATACCTACTTTTACTACCTTATACCTCCCGAATTTGTTTGGAGGAGTCATTCTGCTGATTTATCTTTTTGGCTTAGGAAGATTTTTTATGGCAACAAGTTCAATGGAACCACATAGTGGGTTTTGCAGCATGGCAAGCAGCCGTGAAATGATGTTATCAGTATTAATTGAACCTGTAATGTTGCTTTCGTTATTTGTTTTTGTTTTAACTAGTGGAAGCAATAACATCTCTGAAATAATAAATCATTTATCGAATAAAGGCATTAGTTTATTTACACCTATTTATTTACTAACAATACTTGCATTATTTACAGCTTCTTTAGCTGAGATGTGCAGAATACCTTTTGATAACCCTGAAACACATTACGAACTAACCATGATTCACGAAGGAATGCTTCTTGAATACTCGGGAAAATCTTTAGGACTAATGCTTTTCTCAAGCTCCCTAAAACAATTGCTCATAATTTCACTAATTGCAAACCTTCTATTTCCCTGGCATATGTGTAATAACTTTGCTATTTCTTCTATTCTGCTTGCAATTTCAATTTACATTGCAAAAGTTTTATTTCTCTCAACTGTAATTGCTTTTATAGAAACAGCAATATCCAAGGTCAGGCTTTTTAAAGTAAGAGAAATTCTTATGGCTTCCTTTGTAATATCTATAATTGCTCTTGTCATCGCTGTTCAGAAAGAAAGCAGGTTTGGATTATGAGTTCCTTAGAACAACTTTCAGGCTATGCTATCGGAGTAGTACTGGTAGTAAGCATTTTAATGTCTGGCTGCCACCGTCTTGAAACAATGGTCAGACTTTTTGTTATCCAGTCTTTTGGATTAATTTTAATTTTGCTATTTGCAGGATTAATTAACAACAATTCTGGGACCATAACATTTTGTGCAATTACCTTTCTTGCTAAATGTATTTTAATTCCTATAATTCTTTTAAAAGTTCTGGAAAATATTCACATAAATAGACAGATAGAGACCTATGTAGGTCTTCCAACATCAATGCTTATATGTTGTATTTTGACTGCTTTTATATTTGAAGCTATTCCAAACATTGGCATTGAAAAAGAGATCCATGTGTTGTCAAGTGGATTACTTAGCAGCTCTATTTCAATGATTATAATTGGTTTATTTATTATGATGACAAGAAAAAAAGCATTTGCTCAGATACTTGGTTTATATGTAATGGAAAATGGTATTTTTGCTTTAACGATTAACACTATTTTTGAAATGCCACATATTGTTGAAATGGGAATATTCCTGGATTTGCTTATTGGTGCACTTGTTATGGGAGTATGGGTTTACAGGATAAAACAATCTTTTGAAACTATAAATGTAGAAGATAATGAAGAAGCTAAAAGGATAGGATGATCCATAAAGAAATAATTTTCTTCCTGAGTGTGCCTGTACTTGCAGCACTGTCTTCTTTGATCATTAAAGACAAAAAAAAGATTGGTAAAGTACAAAGCATATGTATGATTGTTTTATTTTTCTTAGGGTTAAATCTTATAAGAGAAATCTTAAAAAGCACTAATATTGTCGCTTTTAACAATTTTATTTACCTGGATGCATTAAGTGGATTAATGATTTTTTTAATTAGCCTGGTAGGTACAATAGCTTCAATCTATTCAATCGGATATATGACGAATGAAGTAGAGGAAAAAATTCATAATATATGGAAACTAAAAGGATACTATGTTTTATTTAATATTTTTATCCTTACAATGCTATTAACTGTTATGGTAAACAGCATTGGGATAATATGGATTGCTATTGAGCTTACAACTTTAGTTTCAGCATTTTTAGTAGGGTACTACAATAAAGAAGCTCCTGTTGAAGCATCCTGGAAATATATAATTCTTTGTACAGTTGGAATTGCATTTGCAATGATTGGAATTGTTCTTGGATATTATGCAGTCACACACACAGGCGGAACAAAAGAGTTAGGTTTAAACTGGAATTATTTAACAACAATTGCACCTGAGTTAGATCCTGATTTGATGAAAATTGCTTTTGTTTTCATACTTATTGGCTTTGGCACAAAAGCAGGTCTTGCTCCAATGCATTCCTGGTTACCAGATGCTCACAGTGAAGCGCCTACACCGGTTAGTGCATTGCTTTCGGGTGTCCTTATAAAATGCGGGATTTACGGAATAATAAGGTTTGCGGTTATAACTAATTTAGCAATAGGAAGCTTATTTACAAGTAAATTGATTTTAGTTTTCGGACTTATTTCACTTGGCATTTCTGTACCATTTATACTTATACAAAAACATATAAAAAGGCTTCTTGCATACTCTAGTTTAGAACATATTGGAATTATTGCTTGTGGGTTAGGATTTGCAAATCCAATATCAGTATTTGGTGCACTATTTCATATGATAAATCATGCCATGGTAAAATCCCTGATGTTTTTTACAGCAGGTAATATATCACTGAAATTTCACAGTAAAGATATGGAACATATAAAAGGTGCTATTCAGCTTATGCCAGTTAGTGGAATTGTTCTCTTAGTGGGTGGACTTGCTCTTGCCGGCTCACCACCATTTTCAATATTTCTTAGTGAGTTTTATATCCTGTGTGGTGGCTTTGAAGGGAATCACTGGTTTGCAAGCGCACTATTTGTTCTATTTCTAGTAATTGTTTTCGGTGGACTAACTCATCATCTGCTACAAATGGCATTAGGAGAACCAAACAATTTAAGTAATAATAAAATTAAGATTTCAAAAGGTGAGATAGGCAGATCAAGTATCTTAAGTTTAGTAATCCCGCTTTTAATGGTCTGCTTACTTGGCGTTTGGATACCTGGACCTCTTTTTAAACTAATTACTGAAGCAACAAAAATAATTACTCTTGACAGAACAAATTCTTACGCATTTACAAATCATAGAATTCACCCCCAAGTTTATATAAAAAACTCGGTGAATCCGATCCTGCTAGAAGGATCAGCAGATGGAAGCTCCAGTTTGTCTGGAGCTATATAAAAAAATGAAGACAAAAGAAACAAATACTTTAATTGAGCAAATAATAAGTTTTCTAAAAGAATACTCTACTGTTCACAAACTTATTAGTCAAAATCATATTGAGTTTACAATCGATAAAAGTATTTTAGCTATAGCATCAGAACATATAACAAAAGAGCCTGAACTTAATGCCTCACTAATCACTATAACTGCAACAGATGAAAGAGAATTAAACAACAGCTACGTGATTTATGCAGTTTTCTCTCTAAGAAAAATAAATCATCTACTTACACTAAAAGCAACTATTGATAAATCTAATCCTTCATATCCAGCTATAAGCACAAAGATTACATATGCAAACTGGCATGAAAGAGAAATCCATGATCTTTTTGGTATCATACCAGAAGGCATAGAGTTGAGCCCTCTTATTTTACATAGGGATTGGCACCCGGGGAAAAACTTTCCAATGCGAAGAGATTTTCCAAAAGACAAAGAAGTACCTATTACCGATCATGAACTGGAATTTCAGGAACCACATGGAGAAGGTCTTCATCAGATAGCAGTTGGTCCAATTCATGCAGGTATTATCGAGCCAGGGCATCTTAGATTTTCTGCATTAGGTGAAGAAATTCACAAATTCGATGTTCAGCTTTTTTATACCCATAAAGGTATAGAAAAGATGTTAGAAGGTAAAACCATAATCGAAGCACTAACATTAGCAGAACATACATGCGGAATGTGTTCTTATAGTCACTCAACAGCTTTTTGTATAGCAATTGAATCTCTGGGAAATATCTCAATTCCACCCAGAGCCTTATTTATCAGAACACTTTGCCTTGAACTTGAAAGACTTGGAAGTCATATGGCAGATCTTTTTTCCATCTGCTCAGCTGGTGGGTTTGGCTTTGCATCTGTACATGCAGCAAGATTAAGAGAAATAATAATGAGATCAATATATAAACTCACTGGCAGCAGATTTTTTAGAGGATTAAATATAATTGGTGGATTACAAAAAAATATTCCTGATAAAGTTCTTGATTCATTAGCACAACAACTCTTACTTTTTAAATCAGATTTTAAAGAATTAGAAAAATTGATTTTAAGCACAGATAGTCTGCTGGACAGGCTGGAATTAACTGGTTTTTTATCAGATGAGCAGGCTATTTCACTTGGGCTTGTAGGTCCAGGTGCACGTGGTTCAGGTATCAATATAGATGTAAGAAGAGATAATCCTTATTTAGCTTATAAGAGATATAAAATTAATGTGCCTGTCTATACTACTGGTGATGCATTAGCCAGAACACAGGTAAGAATTGATGAAGTAAATGAATCTTTAAGGTTAATTAAAGAACTAATAGAAGATTTACCTGATGGAGAAGTTTTAACCGAACAAAAATCTTATTCACAATACACACCTGCCTTAGGAATTATTGAATCTCCAAAAGGTGAGCTTGTTCACTGGGTAATGCTCGACAAAGAAAACAAAATCTTTCGTCATCATATACGAAGTGCATCATATATAAACTGGCGGGGAGTAGCACAGGCAACTATGGGCAAAAACATAATTCCAGATGGCCCTTTAGTAAATAAAAGTTTTAATTTGTGTTATGCATGTGTGGACAGATAAACTGAGGTAAAGATAAAAATGCTTGATATTTTAAAAATGTGGATAACAAAAGGGGATTTTACTGAAACACCACCAAATATTAGAGATCTTGATATTAACAACTGGCAAAAAGATTTAAGCAGAATTAATAACCTAGATAAAAAAATAAAAAATGCATTAAGTCGTTCACTAGCAGTTAGGCACTTAGATTTAGGTTCTTGCAATGCAGAAGAGGCTGAGCTTATTGCTTTATCAAATCCTTTTTATGATATTAGTCGTTTTGGAATTGAGTTTACAGCTTCACCACGACATGCAGATGTCTTAGCTGTAACTGGTCCGGTTACCAGACATCTTAAAATAGCAATGGAACGAACCTATAATGCAATGCCAAATCCAAAAATAGTGATAGCAATTGGAGATGGTGCCTGCAACGGATCAATATATGAAAAGACATACGCTTGTCTGGGAAGAGTAGATCAATTTCTTCCTGTGGATTTTTATATTCCCGGAGATCCACCAACACCGGAAGAAATTATAAAAGGATTTTTAGTGTGTAAAATGTTTCTAGCAAACAAGGAGGAGAAAAAATGGATAAGAAAGATGGACTCTTAAAAATTGATGTCTTGTCAGTTGGACTTTTTGGGCTTGCTGTAGGTGCCCTAACGTTAGGGTTTGTACAAATAGGAATAATTCCACACAATGATGATTTGGCTATATCAATTATTTGTCTTATTTTCGGAGGATTAGTTCAAGTGGTTGCCGGGATGGTTGACATAAAATATCACGACCAGCTTGGTGGAACCGCACTTACAATGTATGGTTTTTACTGGACCTCAATTTTTGTCGTTAAGATTTTAGGACTAGTAGAAGGTTTTCACTGGGATAATATTCTTTTTCTTCCAATTGTAGCTATCTATACAATTTTTTCTCTTATTATGATTTATCTTACTGGACATAAGTCATTTACCTTAATGCTACTGCATGTCTTTATTACAGCTGTTTTTACGATTGATATTTTTATTAAATTAAACTATCCATTTGAATATTATGCAGGAATTGACCACATAATAATTGGCTCAATTGCACTTTATCATGCAATGGTAACACTGGTAAATAAATACACCGGCAAGGCTGGATATCTACTGGGCAAGGCGCCATTCAGCTTTAAACAATAATAATTCAAAGTGAATATTTGGAAAAATTTGTTAATTTTATTGCTGGTTGTAATATGCAATTTAATCATTTTTCCCGTCCTGGCAGTTGAAAATGATTTAGGCTTATGGACACCTATTTACATAAAGCTACCTGTTACTGAGAAAATAATAACTCAACTTGAAATCAATCCACGTATACAGGAAAACATTACTCACATTAATCAGCTACTTGTAAGACCTTCAGTTGGATATCAGTTAACTAAAAATCTTTCTATCTGGCAAGGATATGCATGGGTTACAAATTATATTCCTAGCTTTGTGAATGAAAATAGAATCTGGCAACAAATACTTTATGAAAAGGAAATAGGCAGATTTGTTTTTTCCAGCAGGTCACGTTTAGAAGAAAGATTTATTGAAAATGTTCACGGTACACCAGTAAGATTTCGTAATATGTTTAGAGCCCAGTATGCTTTAGATAAAAATAAGCACTGGGCATTTGTAATTTATGATGAACCGTTTATAAATATTGGATCACATTTTCAGGGTCCACAATCCGGGATAGATCAAAACAGATTTTTTGTAGGGTTAAATAAAAAATTTACCCAAAATACAAGTATTGAAGGTGGATATTTAATGCAATATTTAAATGTTGCTTCACCAATTCAAGATAGGTTAAATCATAATATTTTAGTTAACCTTTATTTGACTTTGCCACAGGTTATAAAAAGAAAAGAATAATGAAAAAGATATTAAATATTTTACTTTTCACAATAATAGCTTTAGTTTCTTTCAGCACTAACGTTTATGCCCAGCAAACCATATTTAACGTTCCTTCAGCTGATCTTACAGAAAAAGGAATGATATTTTTCCAGCACCAAAGTTCTTTTTCAAACAAATTTGCAGGTTTTGACAATAATTTTGTGCTAGGTGTTGGAAAAAACTCTGAGTTAGATATAACACTGTTTGACGTAGGAACAAAAAATATTCAAAATGAAGTACTTGCATTAGGATTTAAATCGGTTATTCCACTTTTTGAGAAGAACTATACTAAGCTTACTTTTGGACATTTAATTCCGATATCACTACGAGGAAATGGCGTAGGTGGTTACACATATTCTCATTTAAGTACTGTTTTACCTCGTATAAACACAAGGCTTACTTCAGGAATAGCCATTGGCACAACTACATTATTTGACAGGGACTTTGTTTGTTACATTGCAGGTGTTGAACAACCAATAACAAAAAGACTTAGTTTAGTTATGGATTGGTATTCAGGCAGACATAGTAATGGATTTTTAATTCCTGGATTTTATTATAGCTTCACACCAAAAACTATATTATCTCTTGGTTATAGGATCAGAAATAAAACACAAAACGGACCAAATGGTTTTATTGTTGAGATTTCGAAATTTTTTTAAAGGTAAGGTACTTCAGTCAATAGGCGCCCCAGCCATTTCTGCTGCAGCTTTATCCATATAGACTTCTATTTCTGCCATGCCTTCAGTATTCATTATTGGATCACTGTGCACACCATCACGAAAGCCAACCATACCATCCATATTTTCATCAAGATCGATAACCATCCCAGTTTGTGGTTCTACAAAGACTATTCCACCACTGGTTGTAGGATGAACATCTGTTACAGCATGTCCATCCATGCCATTATTTCTCCATATAAGAGTAAATGTAGTGTCAAATCCCTTCCCTTGAAGTTCCATCCCAAGATCATGTGCAAAATCATCACAGTCATAAGTAGTAGCCATGTATGGCATGCCTCCTTGCATAACTGGCACAGTGCTCATGCTTAGTGCATCCTGAAGCATGGCAGTAAAATCACCACTGCTTGTACCTACAGTACCACCAGAAGAAGTAGTTACAACTCCACCACTAGATGAAGATCCACCTGAAGTATTTCCACTTGAAGAGCCCACAGGGCTACGACAACTACCATCAAAATCAAGATCTGCAAAAATATCAAAGAAAGAATCCACAAACACCATATTATTTTGCGGGTCAACAAATAATGAAAGGCCAAGCTGATCATTCATTTGCGAATCAAAAGGAAAATTGTTTAAAGGAATTACAAAACTCATATCACCGGTAATTTGAACTGTACTACGAGGTCCTGTTTCAACACCATTTGCTGCAGGACCAAGCTCAAAAATGCCACCAGGAAAACCAGGTGGAGGAGTAAGAGTAATATCAAGATCATCACAGTTAAAATCACTAAATCCCATTAAAACAGCTTGCGAATTATCAAATGGGAAAAAGCCTGTATCAATCATAATCGTTGAAGGAGTTGCACCAGTACCAAAGTTAATGAAATTCCTAATATGGCTGGATATTTGATTAAGTACTGTAGGTGTAAATGTAATCTCATCATCACTACCTTTTCCTTTGCTAGGACCACCTGTTTTAGGTGCAATACATCCGATCACTATATTCCCTTCTTCACTACAGGATTTAATTGTTTTTCTTTTACACTTTTCAATAGGGAAAGTCAAGCTGCTATCTTCACAGCAAAGGAACAAATCACATGCATCCCCAATGCCATCTTTATCAACATCTTTTTGTTCTGGATTACTCACAAGAGGACAGTTATCATTTTTTCCAAGGATCCCGTCACCATCTGGGTCTTCACTGCAAATATCAGGTATCCCATTTCCATCACCATCTAATGATGTTGTTTCCCTAAGACCATCTATTGCATCCTGAAGGCGAGCTAAAACATCATCAGCTAAATTATCCTGAATACAGTTTTTCTTTCTTGAATTACTACATTTTCTGTCTGTAAGCACCTTTGCTATACGATCTAATTTTGAAAGAGCAACATTCAATCCTACAGTACATGAGGAACTAGTTTGAGAGATGGCATTATTTAATTGTTTTATAGCAGAATTAATGACTCTTGAAATACTTCTTGTGCTGCTTGAGGATGAAAGTTCTGACTGTATATCATTAAGTGAAAAAATATCATCCGATACAGAATTAACATCATCCTCGTTAAGTGCAGATACGGCCATAATTGTAAAAAGGATAAATACCAATATTACTGTTATATGTTTTATAGTTACATTCATGCTTTCTCTCCTAATAATTCTCTATAAATCAAACTAACTTATGTTAGCCCGATTTTACAAATCATAAGTACTTACGTGAATAGTATTAAACACGAGAGAATATCCACGCAGGAAGGAAAGCACTAAATTGTATTTAAAAAATGAAAGCGTTGTAAATCCTATAATTTAACTATTAGGCACACATGTGCATTCATCTGCAGTTGATCTACAACTGCCTATTTGATTATCATCCAACCTGCATTCACCTTCTTGACAAATACTCTATAATCTAATTAAGCAGAAATACCTACTGGTAATAACCCTAAAAGTAACAAAGATGAAGCAAAGACAATTAGATCCAGTTTATTAACTATGCCTTTGGCAACAGACAATTAAATTGGTTGCTGCCATCATAATTAACAAGACTAGTGTTGTTATTATATATCCTTGGTGTTGTACAAAGTAGTTTTACGGCATCAAACATTGGAATTAGCTGAAAGCGGCTCGGATATAAATCTAAAAGTAACTTTCTAACTTTTGGGTAGTGTGATGAACTCATTGCTGGAAACAGATGATGTTCCACATGGTGAGAAAAGTTTAAAAATATCTTATCTACAAACCAGCTATTCTTCAAGGAAAGCGAATTGAGCAGAGGGTCATCTGTCTCCATTGTAAGTGGTGAAAGAAAATGATTAGTGTGAATATACAACATATTTATAAAATGCGATATTAGTACAGGAAAAAGTGAAATAAGAAAATAACTTAAGAGATTACTCTTTGCAACAACAGTAAACAAAAATCCCTGGAATGAAAAGATCAAAAGTAATTCTCCAAAAACAATAAGCACATCTTTAGCTTTAAAAAGTTTATTTATCCTTTGATATTGGCTTGTTTTTTTGAAGTTAGTTCTTCTTTGCAACAGAGCATAAACCATTGTAGAGAAGTACCAAAAGAATCCGAAAGACATTCCAATCAAACTTAAGAAAGCATTGTACGAATCCCTGGAAATCCTTAATTTGTAGATAAACCTCTCAAATGCATTTTTAGGTTTCTCGTCCCATATATATATGCGATCAGGATCATCTACATTCCCGGCTCTTGCATGATGGAAATTGTGCACTCTTTGCCATAAGAGTGGTGCAAAAAAGTTCAGCAACCCTATTGATAATCCAGTAAAATAAGTAATTTTTTTTGATTTTATGATTGCTCCATGCATCAGATCGTGCATAAAGAAAGTCAATGAAGCAAGTGATATGCCCATAACAATTGATATAAATATTTTTACTGGTAAAAAAAGAAGTTGAAGATGTACCAAGCTATAAATCCCGGATAGAAATACAAGCATGGGTACAAAATAATAAAAGAGCTCCTTTTTATCAGGATTAAAATCTTTACTAGAGATGTACTTTCTTAATACAGAACGATATTCATTCTTAGAAATAAGTTTTAGCTCTTTATTTGAGTTAGGGTTATTAACTGTAGCTGTCGACATAGAAAATATCTTCCGAACTTTACAGGACTCAAATTAATCCAATCAGTACCGACTAAGATTTAACTTTAAACTTTAAAGGTAACTTTTTCATCTACACTGATCATTATAAATCTTTCCTTAAGAGAGAAAATCCTACTTCTGGATAATCAAAAGGATGATTTTTGTTTACCTAGATATATTAATTATACCCTTAATTATAATCTTTCTATTATGTTAAGTAGGAATAAGCCTATTTGTGGATGTGTTCTTGTAATCTTCTTAAAGAAAGAGATTTGAAAGACAGTGTGGTTTTGAGATTACTTTTATTGCAATTTTCATAAAACCAGTATTTATGAGCTTTTCAAAGACTTAGTCATAAACACAAAATCATTATCACTATTTCTTACAAGTTCAATAATTAATTAATTATAAAAATCGTTCAGAAAACATTTAAAGAATCCGATTTTGAATAAAATATCAATGGCCAATTTTATGCAGATGATATACTTGTAAGCCTAAAAATGATTTTTAATGGATGCTCGCTAACTACAAATAAAATTAACTTCAACAATTAATACTAAGGGTTTCTGTTTCAATAAGTTTTTAAGAAAAAATAAATTAAGGAAAATAAATATGCAGGAAAAAGCATTTAAGTTTAACTATTCTTTTAAAAATAGGAGAAGAAATAACAATCCAAGGAGAAGATCCTCGTTTAATAATCAAGAAGAGATACAAGTATCCAGGTATGTAAAAAGATCTGTAGAAAAAGTTGCTAAGGAAGAATATATACCAAAGATTCTGTTCTCTGACTTAGAAATAAACTCACAACTAAAAAATAACATTTTAAATCGGGGCTATGTTAAACCAACTCCTATACAGGATCAGGCTATTCCAATAATTTCAGAAGGTAAAGATATTCTTGGAATTGCAAATACCGGAACAGGTAAAACAGCTTCATTTTTAATCCCTTTAATTGAGAAGGCATTAAAAAATAAAAATGAAAGAGTGTTAATTATGGCTCCTACAAGGGAGCTTGCATTACAAATAATTGATGATTTAAAATTATTTTCGAAATCTCTGGGTATTTATTCTGTAGCATGTATCGGGGGTTTAAGCATTAGGGAACAAATCTTTGGATTGAGAAGAAATCCTGATTTTGTAATAGGAACTCCAGGTAGATTAAAAGACCTGGTTAACAGAAAGTGCTTGAATCTTTCCAGATTTCCTAATGTAGTATTGGATGAAGTTGACAGAATGCTTGATATGGGATTTATTAACGATATTAAGTATCTAATATCCTTACTTCCTGCAAAAAGGCAATCGTTATTTTTCTCAGCAACTGTTCCACAAGAAGCTGATAATTTGATCAAAGGATTCTTAAATAATCCTATTAAAATTTCAGTAAAATCAGGGGATACTGCCGAGAATATAGATCAGGATATAGTAAGAGTAAAAGACAAAAGCAAGAAAATTGAAAGCTTGCATGATTTGTTAATAAAAGATGAATTTAAAAAAGTGCTGATATTCGGCAGGACAAAAAGAGGTGTTGAAGGATTATCAAGAACTTTACAGGAAAGAGGATTTAAGGCAGGCTCAATACATGGAGACAAATCCCAATCAAAAAGAGAAAGAGTTTTAAAGCTTTTCAAAACAAACCAGCTCCAAACCCTTGTAGCCACTGATGTTGCAGCACGAGGATTAGATATTGCTGATATAACGCATGTTATTAACTATGATCTACCTGCTACATATAACGACTATATCCACAGAATAGGAAGAACAGGCAGAGCAAATAAAACAGGAAAAGCATTAACTTTTGTTTAACTAGCAATATCTTTTTCTTCAGTAGTTAAAAACATGTCCACATCGTTGACATGTTCAAGGTCTAATTATTATTAGGTTCTTCCTTATAATATAATATCGTTATTAGTCTAATGAAAAATAATACACAACTACTTAATTATTTATTAGTCTTTTCAATAATAGTTGCAGGGATTTCTTTTTTAGAAGACTTTAGATTATCAAAAAAAACATTCAACGATGATTTATTTAAAAGGGTATACTCTGCAAAATTGTTGCAGTCAGGAATAAATCCTTATACAGTGATTTATAGTGAGGATAAGGAAACTGTTTCTTACTATGGCATAGCCGATGATCATTCAATAGTAACCAATGCAACACCTTCGTCTTTATTTTTGCACATATTATTAATGAGTAAAGATTATATTACTCAGCAAAAATTATGGTTTTATCTTCAATGGGCAATGTTGTTATTAATTTTATTAGTTCTTTATAAAATGGAAGGACTAACTACAAAGTCACAAATTGTTTTTATTTATGTACTTGCTTTTATAGCTGGAAGCTACTTTTGGAGACTGCACGTAGAAAGGGGGCAAATTTATATATTGCATTGTTTGTTTATTATTATTTCTTATTATTTTATTATGCAGAAGAGTAAGAATGAATTCTTAAGTGGTTTGATTCTTGGTATTGCTGCATCATTTAGATTACATACAATATTCATTTCAATTCCATTTATCTTATTTAAATCTTATAGGGTTGTGGCAGGAATTATTATTGGGTTCGTTTCATCAGTCTGTTTTATCATATATAATTATGGGCTTAAAATCTGGACTGGATACTTTGATGGGATTAATTTATATAACAATTCTTTTTTTAATCTTATAAAAGATACAAAACCAATAATTAAATGCATTGACAATGCCTTTTGTACAGTTCCAGACGGGGTTTCTGTTCTTTTGCCACTCCTATATTCTAATTCATCCATTCAGCATATCTTGAAAGACAAATATAATATTTTAGTCTCACCTTTAATGTTGATATTGTTTTTGTTTATAACATTTATTGCTTATATTTTTGTTATTAAAAGATTTAAGGTTCAGGCACTAAATTACAGTGAGCTTTTTTTCACCGGCAGTTGCTTTGTCTTACTAAGTGAATACTTTACAGTTATTTGCAGATATTCTTATTGTAATGTTATTTGGATTTTAACTTTTGCACTTGCTGTTTTTTCATATAGGTCATTAACAGACTTATTTTATTCAAAATCAATAATAATTTTATTATTAGGGATATATTTCAGTTTAAATCCTGGTATTTTCCCTGATGCAATTCTATTAAGCGACTATTTAATGCTTATTTATTTTATAACTATCAACATACTTCTGTTTAGAAAGTTGAACAATGCTACAAGTTAATATATGGAATCAGAAAAAACATCTTTAAAGGAAAAACTTTTTTTAATTCTGATTGTTTCACTATTTTTACGGGTTTATGATTTAGGAAATGCTCAAATATGGTTTGATGAAGGTCAATCAATCTGGATATCAAGCTTAAACAATGTTCATCAAATTATTAAAGAACTGGTAGTATGCGGTCAGCAACCTTTGCATTACATACTTCTGCATTTATGGATTAATTTTTTTGGGAAATCAGAATTTTCAGCAAGATCCTTGTCAGTTATTTTTGGTGTTTTAACTATTTTAATGAGTTGTAAGATCAGTAAATTAATTTTTGATAGAAATACAGGAGCTTTATGTGCTTTTTTAATTGGGATTTCCACATTCCATATATATTACTCCCAAGAAGCTAGACCTTATATGCTAACTTTGTTTTTATCTCTTTTATCCATTTATTTTTTTATAAGATTATCAGAGAATCAGGATATTAAAATTCTGGCTGGCTTTATAATTTCAAATACGTTATTAATCTACAATCATTATTCAGGGATTTCAATAATACTGGCACAAAATATCTATGTTTTAACTCAATACTTTTTCAATAAAAATTTAAAGCTCAATATTAAAACGTGGATCATTTCACAAGGTTTAATTCTAACCTTATTTGTGCCGTGGATTATAATTATAGTGACCTATTACAAGGAGAAGAGTGCTTCACTTTTTTTCTGGGTGCCTCCCATCTCAATAGACGGTGTAATTAAAACATTTATTAGTTTTTCCGGTTCAGAATCTTTGCTTTTAATTTTTGCAATATTATTTCTTTTAAATAAAAAAACGCTTAGCCTTAAAAAAAATATTTATTATTTATTATTTTTATGGTTATTAACACCTTTTATAATCCTACTTGCTATATCAAAAATATTCTTCCCGATTTACCATGAGAGATATGTGCTTATAGCTTTAATCCCATTTTATCTTCTTGTCTCAAAAGGATTAATGAATACAAGCTCAACAGTCAGGACAATAATACTTACTGTAATTATTGCACTTTCTCTAACCAATCTTACAAATTATTATTCAACACCAAAAAAATATCCCTGGAAAGAAGTAGTAAGTTTTATAGAAGAACAGGCAACCAGTCAGGATTTAATTGTGTTTAATGCTGCAAGATCCAGGAAGTATAATTTTGACTACTATTCAAAAAGAAATGACTTAACTAAGATCGGCTTCCCATTCAGTCCTTATGAAGAAGAATTACCAGTTGAAGAAAACAATATAAAAGATCTGGAAAAGCTTATACGCGATTATAAAGTTGTTTGGATTATAAAATCTCATTCTTACGATCCTAATAGGTTAATTGAGAAAACACTTAATAAAACATTTAATTTACGTACGGAGAAAAATTATCGTGGTATTCAGGTGATGTTATTTTTAAAAAATTAAACTCCTCTTAGCTTCCTCCTTTAGCGGAAAGGCTGCTCAAACTTGCATATATAAAAGTAGCTTGAGTTTCTGCTGAAAATTATATTTCATGTTAAGCTGAACCTGGTTTAAGAAAATGAGAAATAACATTTACTTTTTAATTAGATCACTTCTTATCTCATTATTGTTTTTCCTTTTATTACCTTTGCTTTCATTTGCCCAGGGTCTTGCCCCAATTCCAGATGTAGGCGAAGGAGTATGCGTATCAAATTGTGGGGGTAGCACATCTATGGATTCACAGCCTACAATGACATCAGAACCATTGACTATTTCTATAATAACCAACAGTTTGCAAACCATTATTAGTTTAGAAAATCAGGCATTAAAGAAAATAAAAGAAAAAGAATATGCTGAAGCTGAGTTATTGATTAATAATTCAATTGAATCCTTAAATGATGCTAAAACTATTCTTTATATATATCCTGAATTAGAACAATTTAGAAATGAGAAACCAGAAGTAGTATCAAAACTAAATAAGTCTATAGACAAATCATTAAAGAGCCTTGAAAAAGCATCTTCACTCATTGTTCGTGTAAACAATCCCGAAACAGAAGAAGGATTACTATCAAAACTAATAAAGGGTATAAAAAAGCCTTGCTAGATGGAAGAAGAAATGTGCGAGTAACAAGTAGTATTGCTGTAGCTGGTGTTAGAGGATAACTCCCCTAGTTTCCGCCGAAGGCGGACCCGCCTGTGGCGGGAAGGAAGTTCGAATTTGCATCTACGATTAGAAACCTTATATTTTTACGGAAAGATTTATAACTCAAGTTGAAGGAGTTTCACTGCGGGGAAGGCATTTATTAAGAACAATGTATCCTTTAGGCAATAAAAAGAAGTGGTTACTTGTTATTTCAAACGAATTATTTTTAAACCTGAACTCTCATTTTAAAGGACCTCAAGCTAGAATTGACCAAAACAAATTTTTTACTGGCATTAACAAAAAAATCAGTGATAATATAAACCTGGAAGGTGGTTATCAGCTCCAATATATTAATCAGAAAGGTCCACAAGCTGACAAATTAAATCATATAGTACTATTCAACCTCTATATTCCATTACCACAACTCATTGAGGATTAATATGACTTTAAGTGACAACATTAATCTTCTTGGAAGCTTACTAGGAGAAGTGATTTCAGAACACGCCGGAAAAGATATATTTAATATTGTTGAAAGGCTAAGGAAAACCAGCAAAGAATTAAGAAAAAAAACATCACTAATAGAACATTCTGAAATTGCAAATATAATACAAGATTTAGATACCTGTACCTTAGCAAGTGTAATTAAAGCATTTACTGTATATTTCCATTTGGTAAATGAAGCAGAAAAAATTGAGATTATAAAAGTAAATAAAGAACGTGAATTAGTTTCTACATATGATAAGCCAAAGAAGGAATCAATTCTTGAAGCAATTCATTCTATGAAACTTGAAGGGATGACAACTGAAGAATTACAAACCATAATAAAAAATCTCAATATTGAACCAGTGTTTACTGCACATCCTACAGAAGCTAAAAAGTTAGATGTAATATCAGCATTAAATAGAATATCTTTATTAATCTTTAACTACCAAATGAAGGAGCTCACGCTTAAGGAAAAGAAAGATTTAATAGCAGAAATTAAAAGACAAATGACCTTACTTTGGTTAACTGATGAATTAAGGTATGTATTACCTACAGTACAAGAAGAAGCTGAAAGTATTTTATATTTTCTTGGTAAGACTTTTTTCCCCTTAATAGCAACGTTACATACTGACTTGAAATATGCACTTGACCTATATTATCCCAATTGCCAGTTCAATATCCCACCAATCCTTAAAGGTGGCTCATGGGTTGGTGGAGACCGTGATGGCAATCCAAATGTATCACTTGAAACCACAAAAAATATTATGATACTTCAAGCCTCTACAATTTTAAAAAAATATATTGAACAAATTAAAGTTCTTATAGATGAGTTAAGTATTGTAATTGATGCTAGTGAAGAATTAATCAGCTCAATTCAAGAAGATTTAAAAGTAATTAATTTAGATACTAAAATTAAAGAGTTATACAAAAATGAGCCCTTTAGGATAAAGTTTTTGCTCATTGAAGAAAAACTAAAAAATACTTTGATTGATATAGAGGTTACTTCAAAGACATCAAAAGATGTCATATATAATAATCCAAGTGACTTTCTCAAAGATTTAAATCTAGTAACAAAGAGTTTAATTAAATCAAATGTTTCTGTGATTGTAAATAGCGGAACATTAGCTAACCTTATTTTACAAGTAAAAACCTTTGGCTTTCATTTTGTTGAACTAGATATAAGGCAACACAGTGATGAACATGAAACAGTGGTTGACGAGATTCTTTCTTACGCAGGAAGTTTATCCCATTCTTATAAAAAACTAAGTGAGCCTCAAAAAATAAAATTACTCACAGAATTATTAATCAAACCACAAAATATAGATTCAAAGAGTATTAAACTATCTGATAACAGCAAAAAAGTTTTTGAGGTATTTAAACTTATTAAAGATATGCATCAAAGAATCAGTGCTGACTGCATAAGATGTTACATCATAAGCTTTACACATGAAGTAAGTGATTTATTAGAGGTTTTGTTTTTAGCTAAAGAAGCTGAACTAATTAAAATACTCCTAGAAAATGGTGAGATTATAGTAAAAAGTGAGATTGATATAGTCCCTTTATTTGAAACCTTAGAAGATTTAAGAGGTGCTCCACTACTTCTTGAGAATCTATTTACTAATCTTATTTACTCAAAGCAGTTGCATTCTCGAAATAATTTTCAGGAAATAATGCTTGGCTATTCAGATAGTAATAAAGACAGTGGATATTTAGCTGCAAATATCGGTTTGTTTAATGCGCAGATAAATATGATTGATGTTTGTAAAAAACATAATATAAAATGGCGATTCTTTCATGGTCGTGGAGGAAGTATAGGCCGAGGTGGGGGGCAAGCAGGAAAAGCAATACAAGCTCTTCCTTATAGTAGTGTAGGAGGACAATTCCGATTTACCGAGCAAGGAGAAGTACTTTCTTCTAGATATTCTTTAGCAGAATTAGCACATCGCCATCTTGAAACTATTTCTAATGCAATCCTACTTGTAAGTTCTAGGAAAAAGAACTCTTTAAAAGACTTTGACCAAGAGTGGTTAAAAATAATTAGTAGCTTGGCTGAGATTTCATGTAGGCATTACAGAAAATTAGTTTATGAAGATATAGACTTTTGGAATTTCTATACTCAATTAACACCAATTCAATTTATAAGTCAGTTAAGAATAGGTTCACGTCCAACAAGCAGATTAAATATTGGTAGGATAGAAGATTTGCGTGCTATACCCTGGGTATTTAGCTGGACCCAAACAAGGATAATGCTGCCTACTTGGTACGGTGTAGGGACTGCATTAAACGAAATCGGCATCCATGATAACAGATTTGATTCTCTCCAAAAAATGTACAATAATTGGTCTTTTTTTAGAACGCTAATTAATAATTGTCAAACTGCTTTAGCAAAAGCTGATATGAACACTGCAAGTCAGTATGTTGCATTCGTTGAGCCAGCTACATTGGGCGAAAGAATTTTTGGAAATATAATCAAAGAATATGAACTGACTTGTAAAATGATACTTGAAATTACAAATCAAGAACAACTTCTTGAAATTGCACCAGTCATCCAAAAATCCATCAGCCTAAGAAATCCTTATACTGACCCTCTAAACTATATTCAAGTTGAATTATTGAGAAGATTAAAGCAGTCTAACGAAAAGATAAATGAGTTGAACCCAGCAATCCTTGCAAGCATAAATGGAGTAGCTGCAGCAATGCAAGAGACTGGTTAGCTTTCTTATTTTCAATCAGCTTTATACATATATAAGAGCTTTTTGTTTATTAATTTTACTCCTTCAAATCCAAACCTAGTTAGAAGAAAAATGCTTATGCACCCAAAGCTAATTTCAATGGGCTTTTGAAAAATGAAAAACCCCATTAGTTAAGATTACTCGAACTTGTATTATCCAAGAAAAGCCTTATATTTTTAGGAAAGTTGCTTAGTTTAACTACTGTTACTATTTTTCAGACTTAAGTAAAAGCCCTAATTCTTCGAGAATCTTGTTTTTGCAGATTATTGCTTCATCCATTTTTTTCTTTGCTATATCACGAAATAAGACTCCTTCATTATTTCTACTTTTATCATTTTTTAGAGCTTTAATTGCCTTCCTGTCATTAGTAGTGGCACATTCAAGATTTCTAAGAATTGTTCTTTTTGATTCATTGCTTGCATTGTGAATAACCGATTCAACTTTAAAATCAACATTTTTAAACTCTTTTAAGAAGCTCAAAGAATTTTCTATATTCTTTACAGCAGTCTCATCTTCAAATTCTTTTATATGTTCAAGAGCTCTGTTCTCATTAGATAAGGCTGCATCTATTTTAGTAATCAAAGGATTTTCCGGTAGACAACAAACTGAATAATCTACTACGCTCAAATCACAGGACAAACTTTTTCCATTGCCGACTCGCCCACATAAAGTATTTGCTTCTCCGTAACAATCTGACTCCCCTCCTCCTGTAAAAGTAACTTTTTTCGTTGTACAGTTAACTGAGTAAGAAATAGTCAAGTCATTCAAATCATCCCCTAAACTATCACCAAAAGAAATTGCATCTTTTTCATGTTTTTTTACTGGGCAGCATGTAATTGATTTCCCATCTACACTGCAACCGTTAGGATAACTCGGATCAGTAATTGAACCTGCAAGCCTGGAGTCACAACTCGTGGGCAAAGTAGTATTAGGCAGTGGATTTGCTCCGCTGCTTGAGGATGATTGTCCAATAGCTTGTAAGTTAATAAACAACAAAGACACAACAATCAAAACTAATAATAGAAATCTTTTCATATAAAAATATTATAACCAGTCTAACTAAATTGTCCAATTTAATAATGAAAAACTCTCCCCTAGTTAAGGAAGTTCGAATTAAAATTTTCTTAACCAAGGATTTTTGTGAATGTAGCTTAAAAATTGTGTATTTAAAACCATCTTTGTAACTTCTTTTGTTAAATTAATTAAAACAAACCAGATCAACACTTTACAGGAATAAAATAGTAGATTGTAATTCCTTTTTTATTAAATAATAAGGATAGAAATTAAAAAGGAGAAAGCTATTAAATCAAAATTTGAAAATACCATTACAAAAACAGAAAACAAAAAAGAGTTAGGTGCCTTGTTAATTAACTCTTTTAAATCAATAAGAGATCTCACTGAAGAGCTTTGTAAACCTCTTGAAATTGAGGATTATGTGATTCAAACAATGGAAGATGTAAGTCCCCCGAAGTGGCACCTTGGGCATACGAATTGGTTTTTTGAAACTTTTGTACTACAAAAATTCAAACCAAATTATAAGGTATATAACAACACTTTTAATTTTATTTTTAACTCTTATTATGAAACCATTGGTCATAGAGTACAGAGGGGAAAACGTGGTATGTTATCAAGACCAACAGTAAAAGAAGTATATGAATATCGCAGACATATCAATGATCAAGTTATTGAACTTATAGAAACTGCTAATGACAAAGTTCAAACACAAATTGCGAACATTGTTGAGCTTGGTTTAAATCATGAACAACAACATCAGGAATTACTCTTAACTGACATTAAAAATATTTTTGCATGTAACCCATTAAAACCAGTTTATATCAAATCAAATCCAGCTCCAGATCTCTTAAATAAAGAGATTAAATCAGAATACGTAGACTTTAAGGGAGGCGTTTATGAAATCGGACATAGGAATAACGGGTTTGCATTTGATAATGAATCTCCAAGGCATAAGATATTTATTGAAGATTTTAAATTACAAACCAGATTAACTACAAACGGTGAATATCTGGAATTTATTAATGACGGGGGGTATTTGGATCACAGGCTTTGGCTTTCAGATGGCTGGGAAAAGGTTCACTGCGAAAATTGGACATGTCCACTCTACTGGAAAAAGGAAGATAATGAATGGTTCAATATGACATTATTCGGCATGCGAAAACTAGTCTTATCTGAACCAATTTGCCATATAAGTTATTACGAAGCAGATGCTTATTCAAAATGGTCAAAAAAACGGTTACTAACTGAATTGGAATGGGAAGTAGCCGCAAGTATTAGTCTTAAAGAAGACATAAGTGGTAATTTCTTAGAAAGCAGACATTTTCACCCTGTTCCACTCCAAAAGTCAGAAAAAAAATTACACCAAATGTTTGGAGATGTCTGGGAGTGGACTAATAGTAGCTATCTGGCATATCCTGGTTATAAACAACCTAATGGTGTTTTTGGTGAATATAATGGAAAGTTTATGAGCAATCAAATGGTTCTAAAAGGCGGTTCTTGTGTTACACCAAAAGATCACATTAGAACAAGTTATCGTAATTTCCTTCAGCCTGAAAAACAGTGGCAATTTAGTGGAATTCGTTTAGCATATAGTTTGTAAAAGGAGCAAAAATGATTTGTACATATAAAGTGCTAGAACAAGACGATATTGGAAAGGCACTGGAAACTAGAGAGGTGCTTGCACTTGATATTTTGCTTGGTTTATCTGAATATCCCAAAAAGATTTCTCCAAAGTATTTATATGACAAAGAAGGTAGCCTGATATTCAAGCACATTTGTGATTTAGAAGAATATTACCTGACGAGATGTGAGTTTGAAATTTTAGAAACCTATAAAGATGAGATTTGTCAATTAGTCTCTGGGCAACCATTTAATTTAATTGAACTTGGAGCTGGTGATGGACGCAAAACAAGTGTTATTTTAAAACACTTCTTAGAATTAAAATTAAACTTTCGATATATCCCTATTGATATCTCTGAACCATCAATGCAAGAACTTATTCAATCACTAAAAAACAAACTTCCTGAGGTAGAAACATATGGTCTTGTATCTGAATATTTCAATGGGATTAAATGGCTTGGTAAAAAAGAAAAAAGAAAAAATATGATTTTATTCTTAGGATCAAATATTGGCAACTTTAGCAAATCAAAATCCTACGTATTTTTAAGAAGTTTATGGAACTCACTAAATCATGGAGATATAGTCCTGATTGGTTTTGATTTAAAAAAAGATATTGATTTGATGTTAAAAGCTTATAATGATTCAAAGGGATTAACAAGTAAATTCAATCTTAATTTGCTTAAACGTATTAATTACGAACTTAATGGCAATTTTGCTCTTGACAAATTTAGACATTTTTCAAATTATGATGTTTACTCAGGAGCAATTGAAAGTTATCTTGTAAGTCTTGAAAAACAAACAGTTCTTTTAAAAGAACTTGAGCAATCTTTCTCATTTGATGATTGGGAAGCAATCCACACAGAATATTCATATAAATATCTTGAATCAGATATTAAATCATTAGCTAAGGAAACCGGCTTCATTATTGAAACACAGTTTTACGATTCAAAGAAATATTTCGTTGATTCTGTTTGGAGGGTTAATAAGTTGAATTTATAAAAAACCCCTAGTTTCCGCCAAAGGACGGACCTGTTTTTGGCGAGAAGTTTGCTTTATATTACAGCGTCAGATTTCGTTTATCACACACAGCCCCTAATTTTCCACAAAATCACTAGTAGGGTCTTGCTCTAGGACTATTTACTCTGTTATACTTTTAGCTAATTTTACCAAAGTAGGTATTTTAAGTAGCAGGTTATTTGTGAGAACAAATGCATCACATACTGTATATGGAGCTGGTTTGCCAAAGCATACTGGCTATAGGAGATTTCATGACCAAGGTGTTTTAGAACAGGCTAGTGATGCTATTAATAATCTACAGCATCCACAGGATTCAGATCTTTTCACTCGTAGAACTGGAATAAAAGTTGGTGGATTAGCACTACTTGGCTTAATGTTAGATCGTCTAGGAATAGGTACAAATAGTACTGCTAGAGCGGCTGAAACTACCAGCAGAACTAGACAAACAGAGTATATTGGTCCACTTAATACTCGAGTTAGTGATCCGGGAATTTCTATGATATTGGTTGTTACTAGTGGTGGTCTAAGTAAGTGGGATACTTTTTCGCCACTTTCTGAAACTAGAGGAGCAAACCCTTCATTTATCGGTCCATTTTCAGAGGAGCGTACTTCGCTTCGTGGAGAAACAGTAAACTTTACGGAAGCTATTCCAAAATTAGCTAGGCAAATGCATAGAATGACGTTAATTAAAAGTTTATTTCATGACAATATTCAATTGGACCACAATTTGACAACAGCTGCAATGTTCACTGGTAATCATATGACACAAAATCCTATGGACTCTTATGCTCCTCCAGTTACCCCTCCTCCATTTATAGAACTTGCCGACATGCTATCTAACAGCAACCCAAATGTTTATGCACTTCTTCATTTCAATGAAGGACCTTTTAGATTTCAAGGGGGAAGATATGGATCACACCCACACCCATTTTCGGGGTTGTATCATAATCATAGGCATACGATTTACTCACAATATAACACTGCAAATGGTGCCTTTAACCGCACTCAGAATAATGGGGGTGATATAGCCAGGTACAGATCCAGACGCCCGCTTCTTGAAGTATTTGACAATGATCCCAAACATAGACCGTTTGGACCTGCAGTAGATAGAGCTATTGCAATAGACAGGCAAGCAGATTTATTTTTAAATGGTGACTTTGACAATGCTTTTGATTTAACCAGAGTTCCTGATCGAATCAGGGACAAATTTGGAAAAAATCCTTTTGGAGACTCATTGGTTACAGCTCTTAGGATGGTTGAAAAGGGAGCAAAAATTATAGTAGTATCTTTCGGTGACTGCGATTTTCATGACCTAATGGAAAGGAATTGCAAAGAATATATGCCTGCATATGATCAAGGACTTGCAGCTTTAGTTGAAATGGTTGATATGTTAGATCTTCCAATTGTAGTTGTAGGAACAGATGAATTTAATAGGACACCACGGATAAATAATATAATGGGAAGGGATCACTGGGGAGAAGCCAATACAATGGTTCTATCTGGCCGTGGTATACCAAAAGGCAGAGTTATTGGAGGAGTAGATGAAAGGCATGGAGTAGCAAACAGACAAAGAATTCCTGCCAAACAAGTACCAGAATTACTTTTAAATCTTTTAGGGTATGCACACTTTGAAATAAATAGTGGGGGTATAAGAACCAGGGACAGAACCAAGCCCTCTCCTTTTAATCTAGTAACAGGTTCTTAGTTTTAAGGACCTGCATAGCAAAGGGTAGTGGTGCAATATGTATAAAACCTTATATTTTTAGGAAGATGGATTAACGTCTTCGTTTTTCTTGTTCTTAGGATTTGATTTCGTCTTTGTCGCTGTATATGACACACCAGCCATAAGACTAGCTATAAAAGCTTCTGCAAGATGTCGATGACAGAAAGACGACATATTAGTGCTTTCTATAATGTTATGGTGACTTGGCTGGCTAGGTTTTAAATCACTGGCTTGTGCTGTATTTCTTAGGTCGGTAGACTCTAAAGCATAGATAAAATCCTTAGATACCCCAGTACCATAAGCAGCTAAAGTAGTTGCATAAAATATAGACGCCAAGGAGAATTGCAGTTTCATAAGAATTTTTAATACTTTTCAAGCAATATAACTACATTGCTAAAAAAGAAAAATATGTTCTTGTTTTATTGAACTAAGTAATGATAAGTATATCATGGCAATATGAACTCTCTCCCCGTGGCGTATGTCCGCCAAAGGCGGATCCGTCCTTTGGCGGAAAGATTGCTTGATCACACAGGGTCGGATTTTGTTTATTGGAAAATGAGAGGATAAAAACTTTAATCTATAGGTGCACCTGTCACTTCTGCAGCAGCTCTATCCATATAAACCTCTATTTCTGACATGCCCTCTGTAAGCATAGTTGCTGGGCTGTGTGTACTATCTCGAAAACCAACCACCCCATCCATATTTTCATCAAGCTCAATAATCATCCCAGTTTGAGGTTCTATAAAAATTACTCCTCCGCCAGTAGGATGAACATCGGTTACAGCATGTCCAATATTGTTCATACCATCATGTCTCCAGATTAGGGTAAACGATGCATCATATCCCTGACCGTCAAGTTCTCTTTCAAGATCACTAGCAAAGTCATCACAATCATAAGTCGTCATGTACGTCATATCTGGCACAGTGCTCATACTGAGAGCATCCTGAAGCATGGTGTTAAACTCTTCCTTACTTATTGAACAATCACTGCTGCCTGACCACTCAGCATCACAAATACAGTTACCATCCATACAGGTACCATGACCTGAACACTTGTTTGGGCAAAGAGTTGAGCAATCATTCCCTGAGTATCCAGGATCACAAATACATTCACCATTACTAGTACAGAAACCATTATCCGAACAGCTATTTGGGCAGAAAGTGACGAGATTAATTGAGCAATCGCTGCCTGACCACCCCGCATCACAAGAACAGCCTCCAAGAGAACGACTACAAAAACCATGACCTGAACAATTATTTGGACAGGAAGTGGTGGTAGGAGTATCATCAGGACAATTACTAACACATACTCCTGGTCCTACATCTGGAATAGGAGCAAGACTCTGAGCAAATGAATAAAAAGGTAATAATAGGGAGAACAATAACGGGATAAGAAGTAATCTGTTTAAAAAGTAAATGTTATTTTTCATTTGGTTATGTATAAATCCTATTTCTTAGCCCCTCTTGTCTGACGAGATGGAATACCACCAAGCACAATTCCACCCTCTTTATTGCAAGAATTAATTGTTTTTCTTTCACACTCTTCAAGTGGAACAGTTAAGCTGCTATCCTGACAACAATAAAATAATTCACATACATCACCAGTTCCATTCTTATCTGCATCAACTTGATCAGGATTATTTATAAGAGGACAATTATCCTTTCTTCCAGCTATTCCATCATCATCCGGATCCTCATCACAAACATCAGGTACTTTATTGTCATCTGTGTCTAGTACAGCTATTTCTTTAAGATCATCTATTGCACCTTGAAGATCACCAAGGATCTGATCTGCTAAATTATCTTGGATACACACTTTTCTTTCGGAGTTAGCACAACTTCTACTTGCAATTCTACTTGCTGCCTGGTCTAATTTTAATAGACTGGTTTTTAGTTTAGAAACACATGAAGTCCCTGGATTAGAAACTGCTGTGCTTAACTGTTTTATAGTCAAGTCAATTATTCTTGATATATCACTTGCACCTTTAATTGTTTTAAGTTTAGATTGAACTTTTGTTAGCGTAGAAATACTCTCAGAGATTACATTTGCATCGTTTTCATTAAGTGCAGAGACTGACATAATTGTAAGAAGAGGAAATATTGAAATCAGGATTATAGTTTTAATAGTCCTCATGATGCAATGTACCTCCATTTATTAAGAGCACGATTAATTATTTTACTCTAGTTTTGCAAATTATAGGCATTTTTAATAATGCCGAGTATTAAACAGAAAGAAAAACTCCCCTAGTTAAGGAAGTTCGAACTTGCATATACGATGAAAACCCTTATACTTTTAAGAAAGTTGCTTGATTGCACAGCGTCAGATTTTGGTTATTTAGATTCAAAAAACACTGAACAACTATCAATTAAATGCTATAACCCTCATGTGGCTTTGGCATCTTTACCATATGTCCTCTGACTTTCAATTCACTAGCAATACTAGCCATAGCTTCAGGAGCACCATGAACCAGAAAAGTGGTTTCTGGCTTACCGATATTTTTATGCCATTGAAGTAACTCATTACGTCCAGCATGAGCTGAAAAACCATTTATTGTATAAATCTTTGCACGTACTCCAATTTCTTCTCCATATATATAAACTGTTTTTGCACCATCAATTATTTTTCTTCCAAGTGTTCCACCTGCTGCAAAGCTAACAAAAATAACACTACATTCTTCTCTCCATAAATTATGTTTTAAGTGTGAGCATATACGACCACCAGTACACATACCTGATCCAGCCATAACTACTGCTCCACTTTTTATATTGTTTATAGCTATTGATTCAGAAACGTCTCTTGTATAAGTTAAAGTAGGCAGATAAAAAGGATCAATATCGTTTCTAAATAATTTAGTGAACTCTTCATCGTAACATTCTGGATGATGCCTATATATTTCTGTAGCTGAAATTGCCATTGGAGAATCAAGAAACACCTGCATATTACGTGGCAGTTTACCTTTTTCAACTCCCTCTCTTAGAAAAAAGAGTAACTCTTGAGCTCGTTCAAGAGCGAATGTAGGAATATAAACATTACCGCCACGCTTGAACGTATCATTTATAGCTAAATAAAGTTCGCTTACAGATTCTTCAATTGATTTATGAGATCTATCTCCATAAGTTGTTTCCATAACTACAAAGTCTGCTTGTGGCAAAGGTACCGGATCACGAATGATTGGTTTATTTTTATTACCAATATCTCCAGAAAATATAATTCTCTTTTTTGATTTACCTTCTTCTGTTTCTAATAAAATTGATGCGGCACCGATTATGTGTCCAGCATCAAAGAATGTTGCTTGAATTCCTTTTGAAAGCTTTATTGGTTTTTCATATACTGCATTATGCCCAAAATAATCCAGAGAATTAAGTACATCCAAGGTACTGTAAAGTGGTTGAATATTATGCTTACTTTTTTTACGGTGCTTATAACTCCTCTTAAAATGTTTTGCACTTCTTTTAGCTTCTTCTTCATGTACACGGGCAGAATCAAGCATAACAAGCTTTGCTAATTCACGAGAAGCACTGGTAGTAATAATTTCACCCCTAAATCCTTGTTTAACTAAAAGTGGTATTCTTCCGCAATGATCCAAATGGGCATGAGTAAGCAAAAGATAATTAATATTTTTTGGTTTAAATCCAAATGGTTTTAAATTTTCTTCGGAAAGACCACCTCCACCTTGGTACATTCCACAATCAATTAAAATCTTTATGTTTCCAATTTCGACTAAATGGCATGAACCAGTTACTTCTCTTGCTGCTCCGTGAAATGAAAGTTTCATAGTTAATTTCCTTTGTGAATATGCTTAATAATAAACTTTGCTCTTTCTGAGATAGGAGCAACTGGTACTGTTATTACTTTATAACCAAGCTCTGTGTAACAATTATATAAGGCTTCATGAATTTCTTTAGCTTGTTTACTGGTTTCTGTCCTTGCATAATCTTTTTCATATCTTGGAAGTAAATCCAAAATAAATATTCCTCTATAGCGTATCCTTCTGCTCATTTCCAGTACACCATTAAGATCACCGCCACAATCCTTAAGATAAACTATACTGTCAGGTAACCCTCTTTCCCAAAAAATTAACTCTTCTTTAGAAGCTTTTGTTTCTATTTCAATCTTAATTCTTAAAATATCTTCTTCAAATTGCCGTTCATTACCTCTAATCTGAGCAATGGTTTTACCCTTGCTAATTTCATTATCAATTAAAATACGAGCAACTTCAGGTCGTATAGAATAACCTAAAAACGCAAGGTGATCTATTGTCTTTGATTTACCAGTTGAAGGACCACCAGTTATGACATACCAGTTTGTTTTTTGAATAACCTCACCCATAAGCTAATTCACTTAAAGATATTACCTTACAAGCAACACAGGACGCTTTGAAGCTGACAATATAGTCCTTGCAGTACTACCAAATACTAGTTTCATTAGATTATTCTTGTTCCTGCCGCACATGCCTATTGCTACCAAACCAGCATGGATTTGATGTGCATATTCAAGAATTCCATTCCACGGTTCAAAGGTACCTGTAGTACTGTAAAAAGTGGATTTAATTCCATAAGGTTTTAAAAACTCTCTAACTTCAACAAATATACTTTCTGATTCAGATTCATTATCAGCAACATTAATAACATGCAGTTTACCATCTAATTTTGAAAGAAATGGAGCAAGGAACATTAAAGCCCTTTGTGATGACTCACTTCCGTCATATGCCAGCAAAGTATCAAAATGATGCTTAGTTTCTTGAGATACTACTATAACTGGTCTTGCTGTGCTTTTCATAAGTGAGGTTACAGTTCGTCCTGGTTCAACTTCATCTTCCTTATGTTGTTTCCCTCTTTTTCCTATTACTACAAGATCTACTGTCTTTGACATTTCGCCTATTAATTCTCCTACATCACCCCTTGTAATTGAAAAATATCCTTCAATCTTACTCTTAGATAAAGCTTCATTAAACTTTGATTGAAGCTTAAGCTCTTCTTTAACCATTTCAGATTCAATTTCTTTTTGTTCTTTTGTAAACGTTGCTGATGAAAGTTTTGTAGCAACACTTACAATACTTCTTTTTGCTTCTGGTGGTCGCCAATTAAGTATTCTCTTAATATCCTCAACATACAGACATTTTAACTTTGCTTGAAATTTTGAAGCTAAATCAATTGCATAATCAAGTGCATAACCAGCATTTTTAGAATCATCTATAGCAACAAGTATACTTTTTGCCATTGGTTTATCCTCCAAAATATTTACCTTGTAAGAAGAACTGGACAAGTGGCTTGCTTCAATACCTCTTTAGTAGTACTTCCAAAAATTAATTCCATAAGTCTGTTTTCTCCAAATGCACCTATTACAACTAACCCAGGATCAAAAATCTTTATCTGCTTAGCAATTCCTATCCAGGGCATAGTAGCTCCAAAATCTACCACATATGTAGCATTTAATTCATAAGGTTCAAGAAACTCTTTTGCTTCATCCAAAGGCTTCTGTGCAGAATCAATATCATTAGCGACACTTATAACTATTACTTCAAAGTTTAAAAGTTTTGCAAATGAAGCTCCTACACTTAAAGCACGTTGTGAATTTTGGCTACCATCATAGGCAATTAATATTTTATTATTTATCTTTGTATCTTCAGGTACTACAAGTACAGGTCGTGTAGTAGATCTAAGTAAGTCTTCTGTAACTGGTCCAGGCTCTTTTGAAGCTTCAGGATATGTTTTTCCTCTCCTGCCAACTACTATAAGATCTACTGTTCTTGTCATTTGTTCAACTGTTTCGTGAACCTTTCCTCTCTTGGTGAAAAATTCACAGTTTACAGCAAACTTTTTACATTCTTCTTCAAAACTCTTTTGTATTCTGTTAGCTTCAGCAATAAACTGTTTTTCAACCTCTACTTCTTCCAATGTCGGACGTGAATGAAGGGTAGCTGAAGTAGCCCCAATTGCTGCACCCATCAATTCAACAGGCTGCCATTCAAGCAAGCGCATAATATCTTCTACATAAAGTCCTTTTACTTTTGCACCACAAATCCTAGCTAAACCAACTCCGATATTTAGTGCTGATTTGCTTGATTTGGATTCATCCATTGCTATTAATATACTTTTCATAAGTTTATCCTTTCAATGCTTTGTTTCCTTAGCCATTTAAATTCTATTTACACCTAACATCATCACTTAACTCACGAACCATATCAGAAATGCACTCATCATCAAATTCAACAACTGGTGCAAGATCACTCATGGAAATAATACCGACTAATTTCCCGTCTTTTTCCACAGGTAATCTTCTATATCCATAATCACCCATTATGTCCAGTGCTTCTTTACAAGTAGTTTCTGGAAATATTGTCATAGGCCATCTTGTCATAATTTCATCGGCTGTTGTTGTTCCCAGATCTCTTTTACGTGCAACAACACGAGTAACTATTTGCCTATCAGTTATCATTCCAAGTAATTTTTTCTGTTCACCAACTATAAGCACAGTACCTACATTTTCTTCATCCATTAATTTGGAGGCTTCATAAATACTTGTTTTTGGAGTTATAGTTACAAGATTTATTTGCATTACTTGCTGAACTTTTGTTTCTGTCGCTATTGTCATTATTTTATCTCCTACTTTAATTTAATCTACCTATAGAATGCCCTGAATTACTAATAGATTCATCAACCAAGAGGATAAACTTAAGGGTAATTTTGGTTGAGAAAAATCATCCTTTTGGCTATTCTTGAGGTCGATTTCATTTATTAAAGCAACAAGTATCTTTAAAAGAAGATAAATTGGGCTAAACTGAAAAACAAACAAGGCAAGAAAGGATTATTTAATGAAGGCTTCCGAATCGTTATCACCATGGTGGAAAAACACATTAATTCTTACCATGATAGTTGGGTTTACTGTTCTTATCTGGGTATCCACTAAAGCATATAAAGATGCACCTCCAATTCCACAACAGGTTATAAATGCAGCAGGTGAAACACTCTTTACTAAAGATGATATTCAAAAAGGTCAACAAGTATTTTTAAAATATGGACTCATGGAGAATGGAACAATCTGGGGACATGGTGCTTATCTTGGTCCTGATTTCTCGGCAGAATATTTACATACTCTTGCAGCTTATATAGGAGATCCAAATGAAGCCAGGAAACTATTAAAGCAAAATCGTTATAATCCAAAAAGTAATACTTTAATTTTTACACAAGAAGAAGAGTCTTCATACAAAGATCAAATCACAAAATGGAGAACTTATTTTTCTAATCCAAAGATTAATTATGGACTACCTGCAAAGTATATTAATAATCCAGAAGAACTTAAACAGCTTACTTCATTTTTTGCATGGTGTAGTTGGGCAAGTGTGGTTAATCGTCCAGGAAAGAACTATACTTACACCAACAATTTTCCATTTGAACCTGCTGTAGGAAATATGCCAAGTGCTGATGCACTGTTATGGAGTGCACTTAGTTTAGTAGCATTACTTGGTGGCATAGGATTTATTTTATTCCTTTTTGGAAAGTTTGATTACTTGGGCTGGAAGAATGGAAAAGAATATTTACAACAACAAATGTTTCCTGGTGCTGCAACTAAAAGCCAGGAAGGGACAATAAAATACTTTGCAATTGTTGCAGTTTTATTTTTACTGCAATCTTTAGTCGGTGGTGCTACAGCACATTACCGTGCAGATCCTACTGGTTTCTTTGGAATTGATTTGTCATCAATATTACCCAGCAACATAGTAAGAACCTGGCATCTTCAGCTTGCTATCTTCTGGATAGCTACTGCTTATATTGCAGGTGGATTATTTCTTGCACCTGCTGTAGGTGGTAAAGAACCTAAAGGACAAGCATTTGGTGTTAATTTTTTATTTCTTGCTCTACTTATTGTTGTACTAGGAAGTCTTAGTGGAGAAATTTTAGGAATTAATAACGTGCTTGGGAAACTGTGGTTTTGGTTTGGGCATCAGGGCTGGGAATATCTTGATCTTGGTAGAGCATGGCAGATTTTGCTTGCAGTTGGACTTGTGATTTGGATAATTTTACTATTTAGAGGAATTCTGCCTGCAATTAAAAATCCGGAAAGCAAAGAAATATCGTCTCTTTTTCTTTACTCAGCAGTTGCAATTCCTCTGTTTTACCTGCCTGCATTCTTTTTTAATAGCACAAGCCACTTGACAGTAGTTGATACCTGGAGATTTTGGATTATACATTTATGGGTTGAAGGCTTCTTTGAACTTTTTGTTACTGTCATGGTAGCAATTATTTTTTACAAACTTGGTATTGTTTCTCATAAAACAGCTACAAGAGTTGTTTATCTGGATGCAATCCTTTATCTTGGCAGTGGCATTATTGGCACAGGACATCATTGGTATTGGACAGGACAATCAAATATAACAATGGCATTAGGTGCAGTATTTTCAGCACTTGAAGTTGTACCACTTACATTACTTACTTTAGATGCCTGGGATTTTATAAAACTTGAAAAAGGTGAGGCAAATATATCAGGGAAAAACATTTTCACCATTCACAAATGGACATTTTATTTCCTTATGGCAGTTGGTTTTTGGAACTTCCTTGGAGCAGGAGTATTTGGATTTTTAATTAATCTCCCAATAGTAAGCTACTTTGAAGTAGGTACACTACTTACTCCTAACCATGGACATGCAGCTATGATGGGAGTATTTGGAATGCTTGCTATTGCTCTTATGGTTTTTGCTTTAAGACAAGTCTTAAATGATGAGAATTGGAAGAAGATAGAAAAATATATTTGCATTTCATTTTGGGGATTAAATATTGGGCTTATACTTATGGTTGTAACAAACCTATTTCCTGGTGGAATAGCACAATTAATAGATGTTTTAAATAATGGTTACTCACATGCAAGAAGTCCAGAGTTTTTAAATCAATCTTTTATGCGAACTATAGAGTGGATTAGATTACCAGCAGATTTTATATTTATTGTATTTGGATGTATACCTCTTGTAATAGCATCATCTCTAACTTATGTGTATATAAAAGGGTCCTCTTTGGTAAAGCAACCACAAGAAAAGTTGTTTTAAAAGATTAGTCTTTAAGCTGGTACAAAGTCAAGCAACTTTCGTCTTGTAATCTATGCAAGAACAAACACATCATAAAGAGCCACCGTTTGGACATCATCTGGGTATTTGGTATCCACTTGTATGGCGGCTCTTAGCAACAAATAGATTTTGGTCACCATCTATGTGGCTGCCAAAAGATTCAGCTCTTGCAATTGATTTATATATTGGTGCATGGTGGGTGTTTGAAATTGTATGCATAGTTTTCTGTGACCTTTTATTTAAACAAAATATCTTTTATATTTGGTTATTTACAGCTCTTGCGATTTTTAGATTGACTGACATTATGTTTGTTTTGTTATCTATTCTTATAAAAGGAAATTATAGAAGACAGGGTGACTGGCCTTCTGTAAGCAGAGTTATTCTTCTGGTAATTTTAAATGCACTAGAAATAATGATTTTGTTTGCTGTGCTTTATTATTCACTAACTTTTTTAAGTCCGGAAGCTGGTGGTACCTTGCCAAAATTAGAAAATTTCTTTAATAGTTTGTATTTTAGCTTTGTTACAGGTACATCTCTTGGATATGGTATTCCACATCCTGTTGGTAAGCTCGCAAGATTTCTTTCAATAGTTGAAGCCTCATCTATTATTCTTGTTGTTATTGCAGTAATTGGATACATTACTAATGAAAAAAGAAAATCACAGCATTAAGTCTGTAAACTTATCTCACTAATTTTAGCTCCTGGGCTTCTTCAACTCCCTTGATTTGCCCTATCTCTTCTAATGTTCTTAGCTGTTTTTCTGACTGGGCTTCTTGTTCAACACCCCAATCCTCTGGGTTGCCTGCTGAAGATGAAACTCGCCCTTTGTTAGCTGTAACTGCAATAGCTCCTATTTGTGCAAGCAAAGCAGGATTTAATGCTTGTGTATTTGAGGTTACAACTGTATTTAGCGGTAACTTATTAGCTAAAGGCAGTACTCTTACAGGTTTAAATACTGCTACCTTTATTTGACTAGTAAGTGTTGTTAATGGTGTTTTTACCATTGTAAAAGTTCTTGACAAAAGTAAAAGTGTCTTCCTGGTTAAATTCGTTAATGCTTTTGAAGCTAAAACTGCACTTTGTAGAAAACCTTTAATTAACTTATTTTCATTTATGGTTATTTTCTTTTGTGATTCGTTGATTGATCTCAATGCTTGAGGTAATGAGATTCTTTTTTTACTCAACAACTCTGGTTTTGCTGTAACTGTAGCTAGTAATTCCGGATTCTTTCCTAGCATAGCTAATAGTGATGGCTTTGTCTTGAGTAAAGTTAACAAGTCTAGATTTTCTGTAAGCAAGAAAATCAATTTTGGATTTGCTGCCACCAGTCTCAATAAAACTGGTCGCTTTGCTAATAAAGCTAAAAAATCGGGACTAGTTATTGCCAGAAATATTAATGATGGATTTGTTTCAAGTATGGTTAATAATGCAGGATTGCTAATTAACACATTGAGTAGTGCTGGGAACTGTGAAACCATTGCTAACAGTCTTGGATTTCCTATTAGGATGTTTAGCGATGCAGGGTTAGTGGTGATTGATTCTACTGTTCGAAATATTCCAGGCAGTTGCCCTTTGGGAAATAATGATTTCTGAATGGGTGCTGATCCTTTGTGTAACCTAAAAGCATGTTCTAAAAGTAACTCGCCCCCAGGTGGTAATACAGGGGAACTCTCTATCCTTCTTGTGCTCTGAACTTCACTCATTTTTAACTCCCAAAGTTATATCTACTCATATAATGTTATAAAAAGACTATTAATTTATCCTTCGTAAGGTTGTTTAAAATCATCCTTTTGGCTAGCTATTAATCGTCTTCCCCATTACATACGTAGTGGGTACTAGCTATTTCATTAGAATCTAGTACATTGTTTTGATTTGAATCTAAGCCCATTTGAACTTTTATTCCGCCTTCATCACAATTAGATCCATCTGGCTCATTTGTAACTTTTATTAAGCTAGTTAGACCACTTGCACCAGTAGCTCCTGTTAAACCTTGTGAGCCTTCACCTTGCATACCTTGAGAGCCTTGGGTACCAATTGGAATTCCAAGTGTTAAATTACAGAGTACCGGATCAAAGAATGAAGTTGCTTGACTTCCTGGAGAAAGATTATTAGCAAAAACCATTAATGTATCAGCGGCATTATTACAAATACTCATTCCATCAACACCTGTAGGACCTTGTGGTCCAATCTCCCCATCTTTGCCAGCAACACCATCTTTACCGTCTTTTCCATCCTTCCCATCCTGTCCAATTTTAGGACCTATATATAAACCATTAACTAAAGTAGCTAAATTACCTATAAGCAAGTTTGTTATTGTTACATTTCTAAATCCTCTAGATGCTCCTTCAGTTACATATACAGAAACTTTTAAATCTCCATTATCTGAAGCTTGAATATCTTTTATTTCAATATCGTTTCCTAAATTAATTTGAGTAAATGAATCCAGACTTCTACCTTCAACAGTTAAAATACCCTCAACACCAATGTCTAAAATTGATGGCGATATACTATCTATTCTAAATTCTGGCTTTGTTAATATCGTTGTTATTGCATATTGCCCATCGGTAGTAGAAGCTTTTAAAGTATATGCACCTGGAAGAACCCCTTTTACTGCAATTTTATAAACTTTGTAATCTTTTTCTTTTACAAGATAAGATTTGTTTTCTATTCTTTTTAAGTTATAAGTTAACTTAGTTCTAAATATTCTTTCTTCCAAGATTTCTTCACGTTTGCTTGGTTTATTTCTAGGTCTGTGGGGAGTTATTATTTTCAACCCTTTTTTTAAAAGTTTGTCACTGTCTATTCCAAGCCCAACACCTTCCGCACCTATAACTTCCACTTTAACTATATTTGTTTCTGGACTTAAAATTAAATCTATTTCTGCTTTTTCATCAAGTTCAATATCATACCTGTCATATCTAAAAGCAGGATACAGATTTTCTTCACTAGCTATCCGCATAGAAGACTTCATTTTTTTTATATCTGAGTTTACATGCAAATATGGAAAAGAAGTCCACAGAGCAATTATTAATATAAATAAACTAATAAAAATGTTTATTATTAATAACTTTAATATGAGTATCTTTTTAGGTATATTTTCCATTATTGTCTTTCCTCTCTACTTAATACATACCTTTAAATAAATAGAATTAACTTATTCCTAAGGCTGAAATATTTAGTAATAGCCATTAACTATGCATTAAATAAACCATCCTTCAGATTAGCCTTAAGAAGGATTTAGTTACAAAGCTAGGGGATAGCATTATATTTGTCGATGAAAAAATACAGAGAAGTAAGGTATCATAATTTGCATGCTTGACTTAGAAAACATTAAAACCACACAAGCTGACTTTCTTAAACTGATTGAGATAATCCCTGATGCAATTGTAATTGTAGATAACGAAGGAAAGATTAGATATATAAACTCCCAAACCACAAATACATTTGGATATAGACCTGATGAGTTAATTGGGCAAACTATTGAAATATTACTACCTCATCGTTTTAAAAATAAACATGTAGACCATAGAATTAATTATTCTAAGCATCCAGTAAGAAGACCAATGGGTAGTGGAATTGATCTTTATGGAAGAAAAAAGGATGGTACTGAGTTTTCAGCAGATATAACAATATCACCAATTGAAACAGAAAATGGCACATTGGTAATTAGTGTAGTCCGTGATATTAGTGAACGTAAAAAAGCTGAAGAAGAAGCAAAAAGACGAGCTAAACAATTAGAAGATTTAGTTAGTACGATGACGCATGATTTAAGAACACCTTTAGCTGCTGCAGAAACCAGCTATAAACACATGCAAGAAGGTTATTTTGACAAGCTTACTGAAAATCAAAACCAAGTTGTAAATCTGCTAATGCAAAGCAATGAACATACTTTAAGGTTAGTAAATAATTTACTTTCTGTTTTTAAATATGAGTCACAATCATACAAGCTTTTTTTAAAACAAGTTGAAGTCTCTGAACTTTTAGATAGAGCACATGATAAAGTTAAGCCGTTTCTTAAAGATAAAGGAATTAATTTAAAAATTATAAAGACAAACTTTCAGTTTATTTGTGATCCTTTTGAAATAGAAAGAGTAATAGTAAACCTGCTAACAAATTCAATAAAATACACTCCAAGTGGTGGGCAAATAGAGCTTCAGGCAGTTAAAGATGCAGATGGAAACGTAATAATTAGTGTTCAGGATACAGGGATTGGAATAGCAAAAAAAGATCTGCCAAATCTTTTTGAAAGGTTTTGGCAATCCACAAGGTCTAATTCAAGCTCAAATAGTACTGGTCTTGGATTATACTTAAGTAGACAAATTATAGAAGCTCATGGAGGGAGAATTTGGGCAGAAAGCACCTTTGACAAGGGAACAAAAATAAGTTTGACGGTACCTGGAATTAAAATATTAAGTCTTAGGGATGATGTTTTAGATTAAAAATCTATGTAAAGTTTAAGTAAATGACAGAAGATAGTCCAAAAAAAATTAAATTGATGCTTGTAGAAGACCATGTTCTAGCAAGACTTGGTCTTAAAGTTTCTCTTGAAAAATACCCAAACCTTGAAATTGTTGCTGAAACAGCAAATGGAAAAGAAGCAATTGAACTTGCTAATAATAAAAAACCTGATTTAATTATCATGGACATAGGCTTAATTCAACTAGATGGGATTGAGGCTACAAAAAAGATTAAAGAAGCTAACCCAAACATAAAAGTAATAATGCTTACAAGTCATGAAGCAGAGCATGAAATAATGGCAAGTTTAGCAAGTGGTGCTGATGGATATTGTCTTAAAGACACTTCTCCGGAGCAGCTTTATACAGCAGTCCAATCAGTTAATGAAGGTAATGCATGGCTTTCAAGTCAAGTGGCTGAAAAAGTATTAAGAAATTTTTATGGGAAAGAGGTGAGTCAAATAAAGCAGTCTGATTTCACTAATCCTCTCCCAGTAAGTGATGAGAAAAAACAAACTAAATCTACAGGTTCAATCCCAATAGTTCCTTTATCAGATCGTGAAATTGGAGTTCTAGAATTAATAGTCGAGGGTAAGAGCAACCAAGAGATTGGTGCAAAACTTTTTCTTAGCATAGCCACTGTAAAGTCACATGTTAGAAATATTTTAAACAAATTAAGTGTTGATGACAGAACGCAAGCTGCTGTTAAAGCAATGAGAGAAGGCATTATAGCTTTTTAACTGCAACACTTTGAATGAACTGAAGATTTACCTAACTCTTTTGCAAAATCAATTAATATGCAATTTGGATCTGGAGATTTTTTATTGGGGCAAAAATTACTTACACAGGCAATATCTGCCAGTGAAATTATTCCTACCAGCTTATCTCTTTCTACAACAGGTAACCGTCTCACCCCAAGCTCTGACATGAGCTTTACTGCATCATCACATGAAGCACTTGGAACAATCCTTATTGGATTTGGTGTCATGTATTCACAGACTTTTGCTTTCTTTGAATCTTTTCCAATTGCAATACACCTTGTTACTATATCTCTGTCATTTATTATGCCAACTAAAATGCCATCTAATGTTCCATTTCTTTTAACGACTGGTAAGCTGCCAATGTTTTTGCTTGCCATAAAAACTGAAGCATCAAATACGGTAGAGTTAACATCAATTGAGTAAACATTTCTCTGCATGAGTTCTTTCACCAACATTATTTTGGGGTCTTTTTCCATTTCTGTATTACCTCCTAAGTTAAAAGTACCCTTGGGTAATGTCAAAATCCCCAACCTTAGGAGTGATTATGGATCAGTCTTAGGATTGATTACATTCTATTCCTTCAAATCCAAAACATTTCATCCTCCTTTGGTCTAAGAGTTTAATGTTTAAGATCATCCTTTTGGTTGTTCGGTAGAAGGATTTCATTTTTATATAAAATAGTTATATTTGTGTGTGTAGGTTAAAGAAAAGGAAGGGTATTGATATGGCACTTACAAAATGGAGACCGTTTAATGGTTTAACTGGATTTTTTGATGAAGATTTTCCACTTATGGCGTGGAAACCTTTTGGTGAAAAATTCTTTGAAAAAGATTTCCCGGTTAGTAGATTACCAAAATTCGGATGGGATTTAGCAGTTGATGTCTACGAAAAAAACGGAAATATAATAGCAGAGATGAATCTGCCTGGTATTGATCCAGAAAAAATTGATATATCGGTAGAAGATGACTATCTGACAGTATCTGGTTCAAGGGAAGAAAAGAAAGAAACTAAGGAAGAAGATTACTACAGCAAGGAAATTAGACGTGGTTCCTTTGAAAGAACAGTTAAATTATCACATGCTGTAAAAAAAGATAAAGCAGATGCCAGTTACAAAGATGGTGTCTTAAAAATAACAATTCCTAAAGATGAAAAGAAAGAAGGAACAGTCAAGGTAAAAGTAACAAAGTAACCTTTGACTGGCTTAAAAAGAAAAGGCTTGTCTTATGAGGCAAGCCTGATTCTTTTATAAGAGGTACAAAACATGACGAAGGATGGTTAGATATGTCAGGAATAGAGTGGGGATTCTACAGAGAACTTAAAAACAAGCTTGCAGCAAATCAACGAAAGACAGTACCATTAGTTAAAAAGTGGAATGTAGCAGTTGCTGTTTATGAAGAAGGAAATGATTCCATTCCAACAAAATTAGGCTTTCGCGATATTCAAGCAGAAAGAATAAATGTTTGTTTTAAAGATAAATATTTAATAATTTCTGAATTAAATGAAATGCAAGCTATTTTTGAAGATAACAGACAAAGCTCATTTGAAAAAATAATTGGATTTCCAAGAACAATTAAAAAGATAGCTTTCTCTGCTACTCAAAATGTAGTTTAAATTGTAGTGGACAAAAATGAAAGGAGTTATATATGCAAGTAAAAGATTTAATGACAAGGGATGTTTTTACACTTAGAGAAGACAGTAAGATATTTAGTGCTTCTGAGGCAATGACTTTTAGGAATATTAGACATATTCCTGTAGTTGATAAAGAAGATAAACTCGTTGGGATTGTCACGTACAGAGATTTGCTTAGTTCTCTTGCAAGGGAATTAATGCCTCTGCAGGTAAAAGATATTATGACAAGAGCAACTATTACTGTAACTCCTGATGTAACTGTAAATATGGCAACTGAAATAATACTTGGTAATAAATTTGGATGCCTTCCTGTCATAGATAAAAGCAACAAACTTGTGGGGATTATTACTGAAACAGATCTTCTAAGAGAGTTGTTTAAAATGACAAGGACAACAGGTTCATTCAGTAAAGAGAAAATTAGGAGCTAGTAAGTTTTCCTACTTTCTATAGCTCTTATAATTTCATTCTCAGAAAAAGGCTTTTCAAGGAAATGAAAATGTCCCCCAGCTTTCATGAATTCTCCTAGTTTTATTCTTAGATTTTCATCAAGCTTGTCATATGTAAGTATTAAAAATGTTGAAGGGCTTAACACATTAATTTTTTTCATTAAATTAACTCCATTTGTATCAGGTAAAATCATGTCTACAAATGCAATGTCATATTTTTTCAGTTTAATTCTTATAATGCTTTCCTTCCCATTTGTGGCAATGTCTGCTGTGTGTCCATGACTGCTTAAAAGTTTGTGTAAACCTTCTCTAATTTCTTGAATATCGTCAATGATTAATATGTTCATAAGGTTATTTAAGCAGGTTTTGCTTTATTTAATTCTTTCTTGTACTTAACACAAATATGGGTATTGAAACAGCCTGTACTATTACTGAAAATAAAACTAAGTAAGCAATAGAAAAATCATATAGAAATCCCATTAAAGCACTTCCTAAAAACCAAAATAATCCACATATTGTATTAAATATTCCAAAAGCTAAACCTCGTCTATTAATTTGAACCATGTTACTAATGGCAGCTCTCATAATTGATTCCTGTGTACCAATTCCAATTCCCCATAAAATCATACCTATTAGAGCTAAATGAAAATTACCCATAAAAACACACGGAGCAAATAATAAAGAGAATAAAGTAACAATCACAAAAGTAAAAATGCCTATCTTATCAAACAAACGACCAAATACAAGTGCACTAATAGCATCAACTCCCATAGCAAGAGAATAAAAAATCGGAATCCAATTCTCGGGTACTATTGAGACCTTTTTAAAATGATAAGCAATAAGTGCAAAATCAGCATATCCACTAGCAACTAAAGCAACCGCTATAATATAAAGCCAAAATGGTTTGGAAAATCCTTTCCTTTGGAGGTTAATTTTTTCTACTTCAAAATCACGAGGATTTGAATAAGTTAACCTTGCTACAAAAAGTACACTTAATGCTATGAATGCTGGCAGTAAAAGCAGAACAAAACAATTTTGATAACTTCCTTTCAAGTAAAGAATAAAAGCCACTATTAATGGACCAAGAACTGAACCAACTTGATCCAATGCTTCATGTAATCCAAAACCAAACCCTTGCCCGATTTTACTATTTGCATGGGAAAGCATTAAATCACGTGCAGGGGTACGAATAGCTTTTCCTGCTCGTTCAAGAATTATAAAAACAGCAGCAATTTCCCAGCGTCCTGCAAGCGCTAAAAGTGGTACAGCAATTAAGTTTATTGAGTAACCAACTAATGTTATAGTCCAATACTTTTTTGTTTTGTCTATTAAATAACCAGATATAAGCCTTAGGCAGTATCCTATTAATTCTCCAAATCCTGCTGTAACCCCTACAACAGTTCCACTTGCACCAAGGATTGCAAGGTATTGACCATTAATACTCCATGCACCTTCATAGGTTATATCAGCAAAAAGACTAACTATTCCAAGCAGAATAATAAATTTTAATGCATTACTTTTTGAAGTATCCATTTTACTAAATTTAACCTTAAAAAGAAAAAAAAAGAAAGTAGGGAAATAATTAGATTACAACAATATATAAAAAAGTTGTATTTGTTGAGGTTAAAAATCATCCTTTTGATTAGCCTTAAGAGGGATTTTGTTTTCTTATCTAAGGGGTATTCTTATTAATGTAAGTGAGGATAATTTAAAGTGCAAGGGCAACTTTCTCGAAATGAAGTGAAACTCAAAGTAAAGAAAAGCTACAAAACTTAAATAAAATATTACTTACAGCAGAGTTTGAAAATTATTTAATCGTAGCTGGATAATAGATCTGGTTTGGTAAAACGAATGTTCTGGTTATTCACCCAAGGTTATTTGGTTTCCAAACTCCATTTTTAAAGCAAAGAAGGTGAGAATTATGTTAAAGCAAGTAGGAAATGTTATTAAGTTAGCAACTGTTTTTACCTCTGGTTTATTTTTAGGTGTGATGGCAGGATTTCTTACCGCTCCTAAATCAGGGAAAGAACTAAGGAAAGACATAGCTGATGAAACCTTAAAACTAAAAGAACTAACAAAAGATAAGCTTGAAGAATTTGAAGATGTTGGAGTAAATAAAGTTAGAAAAGCAGGACATGCTATAAGAGATGCTGCAGATAAAATGTGTCTAAGCATAGATGAGTTAGGTAGTAAAAGTAAGAAATGTGAAGCTAGTGAAAATCTTCCTGTTTGTTAAAGTTAAAGAGGAAATGTTTTCCTCGTTGTTTTAACGCTTATCATTTCTTTTCTATCACTCCTTCAAATCTAATTTGGATCTGCTAATTATCTCTCGAAAATAAAAAACCCTCAAAGCTTCTTGCAATGAGGGTTTTTAAGGATACGAACTCCCCTTAGTTAAGGAAGTTCGGACTTGTGTATACAAAGAGAAACCTTATATTTTTAGGAAGGTGGCTTGAGCGCACTTGAATTTACTTTTAAATGCTATCAAGATCTAAATGTAATTCTTAACTCTTAAAATGGAGTACAAACTAGAGGTGCATCTTTTAATGAACCTGCTAAATTAATAGTATTTCCAGAAGCACATTGAGAAACACAAAAACCATTTATTTCTATAACTGGTAATCCTTCAGGACAAACACATTCTACTGAACCTTCTTGGAAATTTGGGTTAGGGATTAAATTAGTCGGGCAAAGTGTAGGAGCTGTTTCAACACACCTTTGATCAGTAGGATTTTTTAAGCATATACACTCTAAGCTATCTGGATTAAGTTCACAAGCAGATTTAGTAGCCTCATCTTTTTTCTCACACTCTTCTGGATGCTTTTTGCAAAACTCTTCCTCAATACATATTTCAGGGTGCTCCCTACAAAAATTTAACTTCTCGCATTCCTCTGGTTTCTCTTGACAAATCTTTTCTTTCGCACATTTTTCTGGCTGTTCTTTACAGAAATCTACTTGATTACATTCATCAGGGTGTTGCCCACAAAGCTCCTCATTTTTACATTGCTCCAGATTCCTTTCACAAAACTTTTTTCTACACTCTTCTGGGTTTCTTTGACAAACTTTTCTTCTAGCACACTCCTTCGGATGATTTGAACAAAATTTAATTTCTTCACATCTTTCTGAGTGATTTTTACAGAAAGCTTCTATTTCTTCTTTACAAAGGTCAGAATTTTCTTTGCATTGTTCTCGATTAGTACAAACTAGTGATTTTGATTGTACTTCACAAGCTTCATCAATTAAACATAAGACTGGATGTCTATGACAAAATATTCTTCTACATAATTCTGGGTTTTCAGTACATTTCTTTTTATTTTCGCATTCTTCCGGGTGATTGTTACAAAACCCTTTATTTGCACAAATTTCAGGCTCTTCATCACATTCAGATTGATTAGATAAAGAATTAGTCTCCTCTGATAAATCTGAAACATCAACTTTTGCTACATAAACATTAAGACTATTTCCTAACTTCTTTTCTTGAATTGGAAACTTAATAGGAAAATCACTTGAGTTTGTATCTCCAACTATAAATATTTTGCCATTATTATCAACTTCAATGCCTCCTGCATTTTCTGTTCCACTACCACCATAAAATGAAGAAAATAAAAGATTATCTCCATTCTTCGTTAATTTGACAATGATTGCATCCTGAAAACCACTTTTGGATTGAAGTTCATTTTTTAGTGGAAAGTCATCTGCACCTGTCCTGCCAAAGATATAGGCATTACCGTTTTTATCTACTTTTATATCTGCAAGACTGTCTTTGTTAAAAATAGAGGAGCCATCATTACTACCACCAATATAGGTTGAAAAAATTAATGCTGAACCTGTTGGATCTAATTTGGTTACAAAAATATCTCTTGTACCTTTTAAAGATTTTTGAAATGCATTTTCTGTCACAGGGAAATCATTTGCTATTGTGCTTCCAGCGATATATGCATTTCCATTTGAATCAGCAGCTATTTTTACTGGTGGAAAAGGCTTTGAATCTGCATCACTTTCTTTACCGCCAATCGTTACAGAATATACTACAGAACCATTAGGCGTGTATTTGGTTATAAAAAAATCATTGTTTCCAATTGAAGTAGAACCAACTGGATTTTTGTATGGAGAAAGAGTGGTTGGAAAATCTTCTTGGTTACTAACATTTTGAGTTGTACCGGAAACATAAATCTTCCCATCAGGATCAACAGCAATCCCGCTTCCAATATCATCATCAAATCCACCAAGATATGTAGAAAAGACCAAGTCTGAACCTTGCGAATTAATTTTAGTAACAAATGCTGAAGGATTTGGATTACAACCAGAACCAAAACAGTCAAAAAAACCATTTGCTATGGTATCTTGAGCAGGATTTGCTAAGGGGAATTTTGTTGTATCAGTTGAGCCAGTAATACAAGCCTGTCCTGAGCCATCTACAGCAATATCAAAAGCTTTCCCCGTGCCAAACACAGTTGAATAATTAAGAGATGTACCATCTTTACTTAATTTTGTTACAAAGGCTTTTGGCTCACCTATTATTAACAAGTTTGGCTTAAATGAACTTAAAGTAGTAGGAAAATTATCAGACTTTGTGAATCCAGTAATATATGGAAAACCAAGACTATCAATAGCTATAGCACTTACAGTATCTTTTTTATTACCACCAATTATTGTTGAATAAAGTATTTTTGATCCATCATTGCTTAGTTTTGTTAAGAAAATATTTTCAGTTGGTGGCTTATCATCAGAAAAACTCTCTTGAATAGCATCTTCTGTAATTGGAAACTTATTCCCATTTATTTTTAAATTCCCATCACTCCCTGTAATATAAATATTTCCATCAGGGTCTAGTTCTATATCAACACCAGTTGTAGCACTTCCATTACCAAAGTAAGTTGAGAAATCAATTACTGGATCTATAATAATGCTTTTACTTCTTTCATACTTTGCCAACTTAAAACCAACTTTATTATTCTCTCTTAAAACGAATTTACCTTCTACTTCAGTGTTCTTTCCATTAATTTTCTGATAAATATAAGGTTTGAGCTGTGTAACATTTCCAGATTGAGTTTCTATTACAAGATTGCCATTATCTATTTTTAAGTTTTTAACACCATCATACTGAAGAACAATGTTTTGTGGATCAGCTTTCGGTGAAACTATAAAATCATATTCCAATCTTCCTTGATTACCGTAATAAATAAGATCAATACCATCATATATATTTTCATACTTTACTTTTGAATATGTTGGGATATTTATTTTCCAGTCTTTTTCATTATTTCCTATAATGTAATTTGCAATTCCAGAAAGTTTATTTAGGGACTTGATCTTTGGATTTTTATTACTGTTTAGTAAACTCACTTCAATAATACTTGACTTAGAATTGTTAGTGAGTGACAAAAGGGATTTAGTAGGAGTTAAAAATAAATTGTAATTGTACCCTTTAGATATAAACTTAATTTCTTCACTATCTGCTTGTCCTTTATTAGGTTCGAAACTTAGAGGTAGACTAATAAGTTGAGATCTTAATTTATTGTTTGTAATTATAGTGGTCGTTTTTTTTTCTTTTTTTAAAAGTTTAGGAAAATTTGGGAAAGCCTGTGAAGGTGCCCCGCTTATTAAAAATGAGATAATTAAAAATAAAAAGATTTTTTTGTTTTTGTTTTGCACTTGTTTTAATGACGGTTTGGTATAAATTTATGTTGCAAAGATATAACCCATTGTTTTAACTTGATTTAAGCTACACTTCCTCCTGTTTTTGTAAACTCCCCGTAGCGTATGCCAGCCAGAGGACGGGTCTGCCTCGTATTTACTGTCCTAAGGCTGCTTAGTTTACCCCACAGTGCTATTCACTACATTTTAAGTTTACCTTAGTAGTAAAATTACTTATTTAATTTTGTAAATTTTGAGCCTTCTAATGTCAGATTATACATAAGACCTTTTTGACCAATTATAAATGCAATTATAGGTTGATTAAACTTCTCAGTATCAATTGATCCATCAGCACCTACGGCTATTACTGCAATGGAGGCATTTATACCTGCTTTCCAATTTGAAGATTTGCGAAATTTGTTTAAAGCATCATTCCCCATAAACAATACAATAATAGATTTTTTCTGTGCACCAAGTTGAAAACCAAATGAACCAGTTGTAGTGCTGTAGTAATCAACAGTCTTACCATTGATTCTTAATGCACCTTGACCATATTCTCCACCGACTACAAATCCAGCCTTATAAACGTTTGGAAAAATAAGTACACCTTTAGCATTTTTAATTAAATTTTTTCCGTCCTTAACTTCTTTATAAAAACGCTCAAGAGCAACATCAGCACTTACATTAATTTCTCTACCTGTTGCAGCAAAAGAGTTTTGCGCCAAACCTAATATGAATACCAAACAAAGCAACATTACAACAGTGACATTATTTTTTATTAAAACTCGCATATATCTTTATACCTTTATTTTCTACTTCACTAGTTTAGCATAAATCAATATTCAAATAGAAGCAATCCTTTTGATTATCAAAAAAATAAAAATGCACTTCTTGCTGAACATTCGGAAGCTGAAATTGAGTACACAGGACCAATGAAACCCTTTAAAAAAGAAGGGACTCCGCTACAAACGGAGACCCTTGAAGTTCTGTCTATTAACTTAAATGGCTCCCCCCTAGTTAAGGAAGTTCTCCGCCAGAGGACGGGCCCGCCTTTGGCGGGGAACTTGTATTATACAAGAAAAATCTTATATTTTTAGGAAAGTTGCTTAACTTATCACCCTCTCTAAGATTTTATACCCTTCTAATATTGAATCAAGAATAAATTCTTTCAACGGTTCTGCATCTTCCATTAACTGGGCTTTATTCAAGCAAGAATAATACTTTTGTTTTTCTTTTTGTTTAATAACTGCTGGTGCATTATTTTGTTTTAAAAGCATTGTATTCATAATTAGTCTTCCGACTCGCCCGTTCCCATCACCAAAAGGGTGAATTTGCTCAAATCTGCTATGAATAATTGCTACATGTTTAACTACATCTTTTGATTTTTTATTTATATCTTTAACTAATTCTTCCATAAGATATGGAACCTTAACATGGTTTGCTGTTGGAACATTTGAGCCTACTATTCTTACACCATGTCTTCTATAAAAACCAGCATCAGAATGAATACCGTTCATTAGTATTTCATGTAGCTTTAAGATTAATTTTTCATTTATAGGATCTTTATTTATTAAATGACCAAAAAGATATTCCAATGCTGTTTGGTGATTTTTAGCTTCTAAATGTTCAATCATAGATTTACTGGGGAAAGTTTTATTCTGAAATATTATTGCACGAGTTTCATTCTCTGATAATGTACTGCCTTCAATGGTGTTTGAGTTATATGTAAGTGATAAAACAAATTGATCCTTTATATCAGGATTAGAAATGATCCCTTTAAGAACATTTTTATGCTTCTTTTTCTTGTTTTCAAGCAGATTGCTCTTTGCTGCTTGTAAATTTTCAAAAACTTTGTCTTCACCAGTAACCTCAATATATAGCTTGGTTATTTTCTTTTTAAAACTTTCCCTTGGAACAGCTTTATCATTTAGCCATCTGTTTAATGCAGCAAAAGTAACACCAAGCCTATTTGCTATTTCATCCTGATTTAGGCCTGTTATTTTTTGAATTAGTTGTATTTGTTCTTTGTAATTCATAAAACTATATATAGTTGTTAAAATTATCTTTCTATATATAGTTTACCATTTTCTGCAGATATTTAAACAAGTTAAAATAATTATAAAACAAAAAGAGAGTAACCCCTAGAACAGAAGTTCTCTCTTTAGTTGATGAAACCTCCCCCTAGTTAAGGACGTTCGAACTTGTATTATCCAAGATAAACCTTATATTTTTAGGAAAGTTGCATAGGGCACACAGCGTCAGATTTGCAACAGACCTAATAAAACCTCTTGGTTTAATACTTTAGGGGCATTACTTAATTTTTGTAGGATTGATTTAATTTCCATTTCCTCAGAAACGATTGCTAACATTATAAAATCAATTTTAGTTCCTTCTATAGTGAAAGCACCACTTGATATTAAGTCCTCTAATTTAGTTCTAATTAGATTCTCTCTTTGCTCTATATCTCCATCAACTTCTAATTTTAATTCCTTTATTACATTTATGATCGTTTCTGGTTTAAGTGGATTTTCTTGAATACTAGAAATTGATGTTATTACATCAGCTGGAGCTAAACCTCTAGCCAATGTTGATACTAATCCTATGTTAACATCACTTCCCACTCTTCCAATGTTAGACAAATAAGCTAAATATTCACTCACAAATAATGAACCGACAGATTTTTTGTGAAACAAATAACAAGGCTGGAGTATTGTAAAAAACTCAGGATTAATAGTCCTGGAAAGAACGTTGTCTATTTCTTGCGACGTTCCATCTTCATTTATTTTCATTCCTTCAATTTTGCTCAATTTAGGGTGATTGGTTGTTGCAATTACAACCACCGGGTGTTTACTAGATGCCAACCCTTGAAGGAATTTCAGTAGCTGAGAAGTTATATTAGGATCTTTTGGGTTTGATACTTCTTCTAGCTCATCAATTAATAAGACCCCGGGTCCCGCACCTACAACTTTATTGAAATATCCAGAGAGCGTAAGTAAGGTTCCATTATGAGAATATAGTAACTCACCACTTTGTCCTTTTTCAATTTTACTTCCTAATAATGAGCAAAGAGGGACTGCTAATTCATTTGCTAAAACCTCAGCAAAAAATGATTTCCCGGCACCTATATCACCAGAAAGCAAAAAACCTAACTTACTACTGGAGCCAGTAATGCGCCCAAGTGAGAATTCCAATGCTTTCCTTTTTAAATCTGGGCACCCAAAGTACTCTTTATAAGAGTTTGTAATTCTTCTATAAAGTGTCAATGCCTTTCCCCGGGGGGTTAAACATAATGAATTGCTCAAAAGGTCTGTAGTAGGAGGTTTTGAATAAATAACAGTTCTCAAAACTTCGTTCAATTTAGCTTTATTCCGTACATCAAAAGCTTCATTAAAAGTTACTTTACCTCTATCACTTAACATTACACCTTTTTCAGTTATATTTTCAAATAAGCTTAAAATGTTAAATTGGCTTGATTCACTCTTTAATGATTTCACTAACTCAAGCAAGTTATTTACACATGAATTAAATTCTAAATAGTTACCCCACTTAATTTGATCAAAAGGAGTGTTTGCTAAATATCCAACTATTGCACTATCAACTTTTTCCAAAGCTTCGTTTAGCTTTGAATTTACTTCAATGTCATTTGCCACATTTTTCTTCTGAGAGATTTTACTCTTTAAGGAAAAGTAATGTTCCAAGGGTCTTTCTAGCCCTCTTGATGATTCGTCTAATACCCTATTAGCAGTAGAAGAAGCTGCAGCCCATGTGTTGTATTTTTGCCAGTTCTTATCATTGAAAGAAATGTTAGTTACAACCTCAGTTAATGCAGCAAAATCAATTTTCCCAAGTCTACTAACCAGTCGTTGGTATTCGCTATTACCCTCTTTCTTTGCATCTTCTATGTCTTTATCTGAAACCAGATTTGAAAGTACACAGAAAGAATTGTATAGTACTTTTGCTTCATCTTCACACAAAGAACCTTTCCTTATCATTCCCTCTACAATTTGAAGAACACAGCTTAAGCAATCATTTTTTTGTTTTGTATTCAGATGTGGTATCTCTGAAAAGTCTTCATAATACCTCCCGACTTTACTTCTAGCTTGAAGCAAATTACCTATACCACACAATAAGTTAATTCTTACAGAAAAACTCCGATCAGATAATACACGTGCAAGTGGACGGAACTTATCAACATCATCACCAACGGGATACTCTTCTAATATCATCTTAGGATTTGCAAACGATATAGCTCTTGCTATTCTGTCTCTTAGTGAATCATTTTCTTCTTTCTTAAAAGCCAATATAAGTCCTGTATCTCTAATCTTTCTTCTCCACTTATGTTTGTAAGTATTTTCCGCAGCTATTGCACCTTGCTCCCTAACTTTTTTGGATGAAGAATTTAGCAACAATCTTATAATTTCTGCTTCATCATCTAATCTATCACCAATTTTTTCCACTATTATCCTTAGAATTTTTGCGGAATTCTCTCTTGCTCCAGGACCTGTCTGAAGCCCCCTATATTCACCACGTGTAATTCTCATCAGGACTGAGCTTGAAAATGGTGAGAATGGACCAAATTCAACTTCATACGCGTTATGTGCACCTATCATACCAGGATCTAACTTGCTTACTATCTCAAGCATTACTGAGACAAATATTTCCAATGTTCCACTGTTTCCAAATGGCCTTGTTCCTTCTTTACCCAACTGTTGTCTAATCTTTTGAAAATTGTACCAACTTGGATCTTTAGTTAAATGACGAGCAATTCTATTTCTATCTGATGAAAGCTGAAAATCAAATTCACTTGCAGCTAAAGATTCTAAATCTAAAAAAGTTTTAGCTTTTTGGATAGCTGATATTTGTTCTCTAAGTGATGCTTCATTGGAAGAATAATTAGTAGTCTCATCACCTGGCTCAATCTCTTTTTTATTTTGAGGTTGTTGTATTTTGTCATCAAAGGGAAAGGGCATTAATTGGCTAGGTTTTATTTCTTTGACTCTCATATCCTTAGTTTCCCTTAGCTATAAATACTGGAGCATGTTCAATCCCCGACATTATAAATAAGTTGGGGGAATTATTTTTACTTAAGATATCAATAAGCCTTGTTCTACTTTGAGAATTGGATTCAGCTATCAGCTGCCTTCTCTTTTCAGACAGAAAGAGAAGCTGTTTTGCTAGTTTTTCTTCATTATTCCATTTTAATTTATTGAACTCACGTCTTAATAATTTTGGGCTTACATCAAAAGCTTTTGCTATTTGATTTAAACCATCATCAAAAGCATTTTTAAATTCATTAGCCCCTAACCTATCAATTCTATTATCAGTAAGAAAGTCTAAATAATCCATCACTAAAACCGATAAAGCAGCAAGAACATTTTCTACGTAAGCTGCGCGAGCAACTTCAGATGTAAAAGGCTTTGCAATGGGGTCTTCAGCCTCAATGTTAAAAAGATCAACAAAACTCTCCAAGTAAGTATTCTCGACAGATGAATATCTCCTGTAACCTTCAACAAGAAATAACCAATCTTGTGCATTTACACTAGCAACTAATTTTGTCTCATTTTCTACAGCTTCTAAATTATATGGCAAATTGTGCTTTTTGACGAAGATTGCTCTAGCATTTCTCCTCTGAAATGGGCTACAGATAACGAAATTTGTAACTAGAGGATTCAGCATATTTTAATCTGTTAAAAGTTAAGGGTCTGAAAGCAAGGTCTTTATTTCATATCCAATTGCCTTTAAAATTCTATCAGTTACATCTTCCCCTCTACGAAGAAGATTATATGTAATTTTGCGCAGCAACTCTCGAACTCTTCCGTCTTTAGACTCACTAATAATTCCTTTTAAAAGTCTTATAATTTTCTCCTCTTCTAACGTATCAGTAAGTCCTGAAACAGCTTGATTTGGAACTTCATTGATTTCTCCTGCACAATACCTTTTAAGAATATTAGTATGGTAATTGGCTGCCTTGTCTTTATCTAACTTATCCAATATAAATGATTCATTATGTGGATACTCACTGATCTCATTATTGTAGTATCTATTCAAGGTTTCAATTAAACATTGAGTTGCATAATCTTTATCTTTTTCTAAAGCAGTCATTGCAATACCTTGAACATACCTTTTCCCTCCACCAAAATTATAGAATCTTCCTAATGCTCTAATAGCCTCAGGATCTTTTATTTTCCCTAATGCCTCCGCAGCTTCTTCAGTTACTTCCACAACAGGATCGGTTAACAAATTATTCAATGCTTCAACTGCCTTCTTGTCTTTTATTTTACCTAGTGATGTAGCTGTCTTAATACGGACAAAAGAATCTTCACTGTTTAACTGACTCATAAGCTTTGAAGTTATCACATGATCTTTTTGAACAAAAACCTCTCTACCAGTTAATCCAAGGAAGCAATTTTCTCTTACAGATTCAGGTAAATTGTTGTCATTGATATATCCAAGCAGTTTCTCTACAACATTTCCATCACCTATCAGAGAAGAACACAAAATAGCAGCACATATGTTTTCTTGCTCTTCTCTTTTTAGTTTTACAAATGTTTCACTTTGTAGCTTTTCGTCGACAATTACTTCTTCTAACCATTTTGTTATTTGTTGCTTACCATATTTTTCAACCAATGAATTGACTGATTTTATATACTTACCACCAAATGAATTAGGATCTGTTTCATAATCTGCATGCTTGCAAAAGCCAGAAGACATATTTAGATCCTTTGTAGTTTTTCCCAACTCTTCTAAAAAGTTCTCCTTCTCGGAGCCATCTTTAGATTTTTCTGATTTTGACTTAGTTTTATTTACTGCTTCAACAGCATCTAAATTTATTCCAGCAAGTTTTCCAACACCAGTAGCTATAACTCCTACTAAAGCTAAAAACCCACCTAGCCATTTCCACATACGTTCATCTTTTTTAAATCCAATTAGCCCAAGAACTACACCAATTACTGCTCCAGCAGCTCCCCCAATAGTTAAAAACGACTGGCTTTGTATAAAATTAGGTTTTTCTTTTTGATACCAATCTTTAATTTCCTGAGCAGTAATCTCATGTCCTTTTCTACCTTTAAAGCCAATTGGCCTAAATGGAAAACTCACTACTTTTGTTGCATCTGAAACTACTGGCATAATTAAAATCTATGAAATACTTAAATAAAAAAGCTAATATCTATACCAATAATAAACAACTGAGGTTAAGCAAAACAACCCTATAATATTTTGAAAGCTTATAAATTTCTAAGTTAATTTAGGTTAAGATGGGAGGTTAAGATTTTTTTTATAATTTCTCAACTAGATGGGGTAATACTTTACCTTATTGATCAATCACTGCCTACAAGGTATATTAAGATTTCAATTCAAAAATACAAAAACATGAACAATATAAGCAAGATCAAAGGACCCATAAATAATAATTCAAGTCCTAGGATTAATCTAAATTCAAGAAAACCTAGGACTTCAGTGTATGGCTCTGGTACTAAAGCTGTAACATCTGTGCCCTCAACAAGTGATAATTCTCTTGTAGCTAAAAAAGTAGAAGCAATTCAAAGAGTTAAAGCCGATCTTGGGCTAGAATCTCTTGCTGCTATGGATCCTTTTACTATAGCTGGAATAATCGGAGGGGCAATAACAGGTGCTAAAGGAGCATATGAACTTTATAAGTCTTGGAAAAGTGATAGAGAACGAGACCATGCAATAACTGAAGTCAATACTGCAGTTACTGAAGCTATTGAATTACTTGGTGAATATTGGAATAACGATCTTTTGTCAACTGCCCCTAATGAAGTAGAAAGTGGGATTAATAAACTAACTCAGGGGTCTCTTAAAAATCCAGACAAGGTTACAACAAAGGTTGAAATTGCACTTGATCAACTCCTTAAAAGTAAGCACCACTCATCTGATAAAGAAAATGAGGACAGAAACAAGCAGACAGCAAGAGGCTTGATTTTATCATTACTAGCGCTTTATGGTAGAAGTGATACTAGATCTAATATAAGAAACTCTTGTGACAAGCTAATTAAGTACCTAGAAGATTCTTCCAATTATCCATTAATAAAGAAGGAAGAAGCATCTCTCGAGGCAATGAGAGTTATATTAGTTACTAATTGGAAAGTACCCATTGCGGGTTATAAAATACCAGACCATCAAAATAGAGATAAAGACTATCGCCACAAGATTTACCTAACAATTTTGAGAACAGTTCTAGATCCTCAAACACGTCAGCTAACAGGAAAAGATCCTTTATATCTTAGGTCAGATCCACCACCAGAGTTGAGATCAAAAGTTATTGAACTCAAGGAAGCTTTGGTGAAAGCATACGACTACGAGTCTGGACTTAGTGAAGGCCCTCATAAGGATAAGCACTATTGGCCAGTAGTAACCACCATTGAACAAATATTAACCCATTCAAACATCCCACAAGAACTATGGAACAAACAAGCTCAGGAAAACTTAGTAAAAAGAGGAAACGACAGAAAGAGGTTCCAAGAGTTAAATAAATGGACAGCTGGTTTACAAGATGTATTTAAGATGTCTGAAGTACAAGCGCAAGCATGCTTTGATTCCTTAAATCCGAAACAAATAGAATTCTTAGGTTATCTTCCAAAATTAGGAGATGCAAAATCAAAAAATCTCGAGCTGTTTTTCCAAACAGAGAAATATTACTATAAAGAACAACTCAATGATTGGTTTACAGCCTTAATGAACTTTATGGACCTAGATGCCACCACTAGCTCAGAAAAACTAACTGAGAGAAACGTTGAAAAAGGATTGTTTTTCTTAAGGTACATAAATGCACTTTTAGAAAAGAAGGTTGTTATATTAAACGAAGGAACTACTTCTGTATACAAAAATCTCTTGAGCGAAAATAATAAAAGAGCAATATTAAAGGTATGTCAAAGAATTGTTCACGACACAGAAAGCTTCCCATCAACCCATAGAGGCTATGAATTCTTTACTAAACCATATTTGGATTCAGTACCAGGACAAGCACTTGCTTTGTACCACAGATTAACAAGGTGCTTTGATAATGAAATAGGTTATGTGGATGTCCACGGATTAAAAGATCTGGTTGTATCAAATGCAGCACACAACCTTTATCCGACAGGAGAACAAAGTGAAAGTTTTACAAGTGGGTTTTTACTTTCTGGTCCACCTGGTACTGGTAAGACATTTTTTGCAGAGGCCTTGGCTAACCAACTTGCAATACCTCTATTTAGATTAAACCCAAGTATGGTAGTTGTCAAAGGAAAAAATATTACAGTTAACCTTGACAATAGAGAAATTTCACTTGGTAGTTTCTTTGACAAAGTGAAAGCCAATACTCCATCTGTACTTCTTTTAGATGACATAGATGAATTATTAAAACCAAGAGAAATCGATAAGTTAAACAAAGTTGAAGATGATGGTGGAGAACTAGAGGATGAAAAAGATGATTCTACACAAACAGGTAAGTTCTTGCCAGAAATACAAAACCTTAGAGATGGAACAGGTGCATCAAAAGTCATACTTATTCTAACCACAAATCAACCATCTGCTGCAAGGATAAACTTAACAAAGCTAGATGACAAAGGGTACAGTAAAGATGGGTACAAAGCATTATGTGAATACGTAAGCCGTGCAGCTATAAGGCGAAAAAGAGTTGATTACAAAGTGTTCACATTCCATAGGTTATTCAATGAAAATCAAGGAGAAGCATTTGCAAAACGTTTTATAGATCCATATGTTGAGTCAGGAAAAGTTACTGGACCAATTGATTATGCAAAGGCTAGTAAAGTCGTTATGAAATATACTCCTGCAACTATCGAATCAACTTTCAGTAGTTATATAAACCATGCAAGTGAGCCAGTTACCCAAGACCAACTACTTACTGAGCTAGAAAAACAACCAAGTATGTATGAAGGACGAGCTTCCTCTGAAATGATAGAAATGATTGAGGCCAGAGTTAAAATTCTGGTGTTAGATGAAATAAAAAAATTAGAAGCAGAACTTGATCTGGACGAACTCGCTATTAAAGCCCAAGGTCTAAGCAAGGCTCAAATTAAAACAGCCTTGGAAGATTTAACTCCTGATGTGCTCACTCAGCAAAATATTATTGAAGCATTTGAAAAAGTCAGAAGAGAACTTACTTAAGGAATAGAAGTAATTTTAGAATAGACTGTTACTTATGCTTTCTTACCTTGAAACTGAACAAAAGGAAAATGAGCATAGTTCTAATAGTATTTCTCTATATCTAAACGGCTCAGCCACATTTTTAAATCTTCCATTATTAGCAGAAGAACTTGAAGCAATGCCTCATAATAAGACAATATTTATTCGTTTTGAAGGAATAAATTACATTGACCATGCATCACTAGACTTAATAGCTAACTGGAAAAAGCAATATGTAAAATCAGGTGGAAATGTTTATGTTAAATGGGAGGAATTAGAAGCTAAGGTATTCAATCCAAAGAACTTAGTAACCAGTATTAAAAAATGATACTTATTGACTTGAATTATAGTATGCAACCAAAGAAAATTAAGTTAAGCCGTCATTTTTAAAGTTAATTTTTTATTTTGGTTATTAATTTTATTCCTTCAAATCCAAAACCCAATCAGAAGAAACTAAGCAAATGTCCAAGTATTTTTAAAACTAAAAAGTCCAAAGCTAATTGCAATGGGCTGTTAGAAAGTAGCTCGAACCAACTAAAACTAATTTTTGCTAGACAAAACTAACTTAAAATAAAGAATAATTAAGGTCTAGAGAAATTTAATCCAGAGTTTTAGCTTGACTTTAGATTGTCAGTTTGATAACTTTATAGTATGTCTAGAGTTACTTTCCAACCAGGATTCCATATCAATCCTTTTCCAATGATGCCATTTAATGCATTTGGCACAATTCGACTAAATCAAGATGTTAAGCCTCCTGAGCTTCAACATGAACGTGGAATTTATTATTCTCCATTTCCAATAAATCCTTTTGGTGTATTTAAATTTGAAGAATAGTCTGTAACTTTTTAATTCTTACTTTAATCTCAAATCTTTCTAAATTAAAATATTGAGTTCTTGAATTAAAATATAGCAAAAACAAAAAAAGCCCAAAGCTAATTGCAATGGGCTTTTGGAAAAATGAAAAACTCCCACTGGTTGACGCTCTTAGAACCTCAAGGGTAGACTTCAATAAGTTAAAAGTAACTGAGTTTTTGGAAATGGCTGCTTAAGTACATATAAGTCTTATTCTCTGGAAGTTAACTAAAATATTTTTTAATCCTATCCCTATCTTCATTTTCCTTTTCAGCTTTGATATAGATTTCTACAAAGGTAACTTTTTCAGGTTTATTAATAAAATACCCATAAATTACCCTTATTCCAGAATTGCTTCCTTTACCCTTAAGTGATGAACATCTAAATCTTCTTACTTTGAAAACCTTTGAGTTTAATAGACCTAAGTCAGATATTTGAACAATTTTGCCGGGAATACCAGCAGGATTTACAGGAATAACTTTCTTAAGTATTTCTAAGTCACTTTCTAGAGATTTATACTTTTTTAATAATCTTTTTAAATCTTTTTCAAACTCTTCTACAGGTTCAAAACTAAACTCAGACATTAAGAAGCTACCCTGCTAAACTCTGGAGTTCTATAAAAAACCAATTCATAATCAATTGCCTCATTGGATTTTGTAGCACTCCAAGGTATATCCTCATGAGAATAGTCACTTATATTTGAGGCTTTAAAATCAGCAAATCTTAGAAGAACATTATTTATTACTTCCATCTCAGAACCCGAAAAAACATTTAGGTCTGCTTCGGTTAAGCTTATTGGCTTTTGTTGGTTATAGTTATGAAAGTGTGTATTCACCACTTTCATCTTATTTTCTCTTTGAAGTTCTTTAAGAACCTTATCTAGCTTACTTGGAACTGGTCCTCTTGGTAGTCTTAAGTAAGTTTCTCCCGTAATTGAAGTCTCATTTATTTCATAGTAATCAAAATCACAAAAATACATTAATTTGCAAAGAACGGTTTTACCAAAATTGTCCTTATTAGCACATTTATGGGATAAGTATAAAACTAGATTTTTATATTTTTCTTTATGAATTGACATGGTTTTAATTTTTATATTCCACTATTGATTTTAGTTGAAAACCTAAAATTAGTAAAACACTCATTAATGATACTATTTACAAACAGTTAAGTATGTATTAAAGAACAGAGATACCCCTTTAGAACATTGAATCTGTCAAAATACAACCTTTAGGATTATTGACACAATTTGAAAGGTACATGTTTTCTTGTTTTTTAATTGAATTATTTACAACCTATTCTTTGCATACTCAATTTTTTTTGAGCGATTTTTGTTTATCTTTAACTATCTTGTTGCTTTTTTCAAGCTCAAATAATGTTTTTCTCTGAAGCTCTAAATTATTTAATTGGTATTCCTTTTGATTTTGCATCCATTCCTCATTGCTTCTATTAGAAGAGTAGAAAAGGATAATATTTATCGTAGTTAGTATTGTACTTAATAAAGCAAAAAATGCAGCCCACTTTGCCATAGTTGAGGAAGCTTTTGCTTCTTCAATCAAAGGAGTAACTCCTTTTCTTACAGACTTCCAAATACTTATGCCTGCGGATTCTTCGTTATTCTCACTTTCCATATTCATCACATTCTTCCATTATTTTTTATCCCTTTTCTTTCTTAGAAACCAAGCCACTAATTAATGGAATCCAAGCTATAAATAGCAAGGTTTTATAATGGTTAATTTTGTATTTAATCTTATCTGTTCTTTGTTTGTATTTTTTATCCGCTTCATTTTTGCCATTAATGTACGGCGAAGACTTTAAGCCAAGTCCTCGCTTGGCACAATCAGCCTGTACTTTACTAAGTTCATTTATATTTTCATCTTTGGCTTCTTCTTTTTCAACTTCAAGGGTTTTAATTTCCATATTTATTTTTGAATATTCTTTAATAACTAATGCAATGTAAATAACTACTCCTGCAATAAGAATAAGTTTGTTTTGTACCAGAAAATCTATAATTATTTTAATGGTTTCTCCCGTAATACTCTACCTATCCAATTCCCATAAAAGAATGTCTTTTACCTAAACCATCAGTAAAAAACAGATTAAGTCTAAAGCCTACAGATTGTACTTTAGTCATTTTTTCATCTGAATCGCTGCCACCTGGACACAAAAACCATACTTGAACCAATTCATTAGAATTAACAACAAGAGGCTTATCTTTTATTTTGTTGTACTTTGCTGTTTCCTTCTGAATAGCATATTCATCAAGTCCAAAACTTAGAACCTGAGGATTGCCTTCCATTTTGTTTGGGATTAATGCAATGTCTAGTTTGTGTAAACTAATAGGTGAATCAGAAACATTTAATAATGCTAAAAAGAAATGCAACTTGAATGACGGTCTATTATTTCCGAATTCCCTAATAATTTTTATATACTCTGATTTGCCTCTAATCCTTAATGGTCTTTCCTTTTTTAAGATTTCAGGTAATTCATTATTAGAATTAATGATTTTTATACCAGCGTGACTAGCTACATCTTCGATACTGTCAAATGCACCATATCTACCAATTACTTTACTCAACCTATATGGAATACTATCTTTAACATAATAATATAGTGGTTCATCAAATGTAGGATTTTCCAAACCTATTTCAGGCATAGGTATAAATATTCTAAATCCATCTACCGTAGCAAATAATAGCTTTTTTTCGATTGGGGTACCACTAACTAATAATTGAACATATTCTTTCTGAGAGCCATATTTGTCTGGAAATTTTGTAGACCATTCTTCAGAAAACTTTGAATCTTCTTCTCTGTTTAATATTTTTATTTGATACAATTCATCCTGTTCACATATAAATAACTCACCGTCTTCATCATTTATATGTTTCCAACTACCAGTATCAACTAGCTCCATAAAGTAAGAAAGCTGATTTGCAATTTTATTAGATTTAGCCTCTTTTTTACCAATTAATAGTTGTGATTGTTCTATAAAACTATCCATTCTATCCCAAGATGATTGTATAGGAACTGCACCTTTGTCTTTCAATATATTAAGCAAGTGATTAATGCTTTTTTCTGTTAAAAAATGTCCTTGAAGATTTGTTAATGGGGTTTTTAAATCAGGCTTATAAAAGATTGGTATAGTTTTTTCTTTTTCTAACCCTGCTCCACATTCAAGATGAACCCACGTACTATTCTCAGACTTATCAGTTATCAAAGCAAGAATGATTTCTGAATCAACTAAGCTTGCAACAATACCGTTAAACCAACCTTGTCCAGAAGGAACACCGCTAGGAGGATGTGAGGTAAAAAAAATTGCCAGATTTTTGAAGTTAGATATCAAAAATGAGTATGCAACATCACCAAGGTCTCTATCCTCTCCATCATGGCTTAGAAATATCTTAACTTTAGAAGATATACCTAACGTAGAGGTAATACACTTAAAGATTTTTCTAGCTAACATATTCCTACAACGCCCCCCTAAAAGCACTATCCAAAATACTAGCCTTCAGAGCTTTTAAATGTTCTAATCTTTGTGTAAGTTTTGATTTTAAGTATTCATATTTTCCTGACATTTCTTGAATATAGTCTACGATTAGGTTTTGCTCCGAAAGTGAAGGAAGTATGATTTCAACATTTTTCAAAATTGCAACTGAAGCCACATTTTTAATTGCCGCACCCTGTGAATATATCCTTAAGTTCTCTTGAAAACTTTCACTTTGCATCCAGAGTTTTAAAAATACATTTGATATTTGCTTTGAAGTACTAAGTTTTAATAATGCTTGATTAATAATCCCTTTTTTTATGTTTTCAGGAGCTATTGCAATTTTACCCATAGTGCCTGAACAACTCATAATTAAATCACCGGAGTGTAATTCAAACCTTCTCATTTCATTGAACTTGTTTTCATCAATAAAATATGCTAAATCATCTTCCAAAAATCTATTCGATAAACTATAAGCATAATCTTCAATTTTTTCACTATTTTCTAAATCAAAGAAGTTCTTTTGTTCAAATAGTTTTTTCATTAGTTCTGGTATGATATCCCGTTTAATCATTGGAGGCTTGCTCAAGACTAAGTTAACTGTTTCAGCAATGGCATACATAACCTCCTCAACCAAGGGTGATTTAGCGGTAGGATGAGCATATAGATTTCTTCTTTTCCATATATGGTCTAACTTATTTTTATCAATTTTAGATATTCCTATATATTTCGACGATTCTAATATCTTTTCATCAGTAGACCCACCTTCTTTATCCTTATTCTCAATTGAAATAACTGCTGATTCAATATCAGGGTCATTGTCTCTTAATTTAAAGAGTTTATTTCTTATTGATTCAGCTACACATACCCAAGTCATAACATAAGCAGCACGATAACAAGCATTTAGTAAACATTGTCTTACTTCTTGGAATAACGGTATATCACTAGCTTCAGATATCTGTTTTTCAAAATTGTCTAATCTTTCTTGAATAGCTTTTTTATAATTTTCGTCCATATCTCTACAACGCCCCCCTAAAAGCACTATCCAAAATACTAGCCTTCAAAGCTTTTAAATGTTCTAATCTTTGTGTAAGTTTTGATTTTAAAAGGTTTTGTTTATCCTGCACCTTACGTATATAATCTGCAATATGTTTTTGTTCTTTAAAAGGCGGAACAGGTACTTTTATTTGCTTTAATTGAGTAATATTAATTCCTGCTTGGCTTATCCATCTTTTTGATAATCTTGAAAAACATCCCTCTTGAAATAATTTGTTGAAATAATAAACTACAAACAATGGATAAATGCTTTCTTTCACCCGAATCTTTGTTAGATGATTGCTAAAAGCATAATCATAGTCTCTATCAACTAAGCATGTTTTTCCTACAAGTTCTTGACTATTTGTATTGTTAAAAATAATGTCGCCATTAAATATTTTAGATTTTTTACCATTTACTAGTTTTGGATTAATTTCAAAAACATTCGAAAAATTAAGGCGGCCATCTAATCCAATATTGTTTGTTCTAAGATGAACATAACCCCCACGCTGTTCATTAGATTTATTGCAGGCAAAGCCAGCTTCAATAGTTTTAGATATAGATTCAATTGCTAGAACTTCCCACCCCTTCTCCTCAGCTCCTTCAAACACCTCATTTAAAGCCGACTTCATAAGGTCATCACAGGATTTAATATCTTCTTTCAGTAATTCAATAGCCCTGTCAATTCTTTCAAAAAGAGTTTCAATTTTAGCTACTATGCGTTTTTGGCTATCGTGAGATGGGAAACAAATCGGATATTTGTTTAAAGCAGGTTTATTTACACCTGTTTGACCAGCGGCTCTCTGAGATAAGTTAATAATGTAATTTTGTATTTGACTGTTTTGCAAGAACCAGAATAAGTAATCTTTATCTAATCCGTTTTTAGGTTCGGCTTTCATTAATGCAACGTTATAAGCACCTTCTAATCCTCTAAGTATCTGAAAAATGGGAGGCCCATACCGACCAATCATCACATCATCCTTTGAGCAAAACCTTCTCACTTTGTCTTTAGCTACATAGACCATAAAATTATCTGATTTATAATCACGAATCTGAATTAGCCTTATATAGCCAGGTCTTAAGGTCTGAGAAAAATTACTTTTTGCAGGTTGAGAGCCGCCTGCAAAATCTACGACATCACCTAAGCTTTTAACTTCCCAACCTTGAGGTGGTTTAATATCTTTAGACATGACCTTCCTCTAAAACTTTTTCTATATCAGCAATGACTTGGTTTACTTCCAGGTCATCCTGTTTTATTTTTTCTATTATTTCTTTTGGTGAAAGATGTTCTTCTTTAGTTGATTTATTTGGATTTTTTGCAGACAAATCATAATCTTTGATATCCACTACATCTACAATCCATGAGTTTTCACTATCTTCTTTTTTATTGTAAAGCTTTATAAAATCTTTCAAATGCTCAGATTCAAGAGGTTTATTTTTAGTCAGTGTATAAGGTACGTTAACTTCGCAGTACCAGATTTTAGAAGTTTTTCCTTTTCTTTCAAAAAAGACTATATTTGTTTTAACTCCACTGTATGGTAAAAACACACCAGGCGGCAGGCTGAGAATAGTATGAAGATTAAAGTTTTCAAGCAGTTCTTTTTTTACTGCTTTAAATGCTGCATTGGTTTGAAATAATACACCTTCTGGAACTACAATTGCAGCCCTGCCGGATACTTTTAAATATTTCATAAAGTGTTGTAAGAAAAGAAGCTCGGTTGCATTTGACTTTATTGGAAAGTTTTGCTGTATTTGCTCTTTTTCCTTGCCGCCAAAAGGTGGATTAGCAAGAATAATGTCATATCTGTCTTTTTCCTGAATATCTCTTATATTTTCAATAAGTGAATTGATTTTAATAATATTTGGGCTTTCAATACCATGAAGAATCATATTCATTACACCCATCACATAAGCAAGCGGTGTTTTTTCTTTCCCATAAAATGTATCTTCTTGCAGCTTTATATAATCAGAGGTACTAAGTCCTTTTTTCTTTTGCATCTGGTCAAATGCTTCAATTAAAAACCCACAGCTACCGCAGGCACTGTCATAAATGGTTTCACCTGCTTTTGGTTTTATTACTTCAACAATTGCTTTAATTAAAGGTCTTGGAGTATAAAACTCTCCAGCATTACCACCAGCACCGCCCATATCTTTAAGGAGATTTTCATATATCTGAGACATTTCAAAAAGCTGATTTTCAGACTGGAAATCAAGTTCATCTACTATATCTAATACTTCTCTGAGAGTGTGTCCGCTTGCAATACGATTATCCAAATATTCAAAAATCTCGCCTATTTTATATTTAACGCTTTTAACATCCTGTTCAGCATCTTTAAACTTTTTAAGATATGGGAAAAGTTTCTCATCTACAAAATCCTTTAAATCATCTCCTGTTTTTGCTTCTTTTAAATCCAGCTTGTCATTTTTATCTTTAGGACATGCCCATACATTCCATCTATAAGCTTCATCTAAAACAAACTTATACTTTTTATTTTCAAGCTTTGCTTCATTTGCTTTATCTTCTTCATAATCACTTAAAAACTTTAAAAACAAAATCCAGCTTATCTGTTCTGTGTAGTGCATTGCACCACTAATACCGTCATCTCTCCTTAAAATATCTGTAATCCTGTCAATTTTTGGTTGTAGTGTCATAAGTTACCCCTTATATAAGTTTTCCTGTAAATCATAGTAAGCCTGGATTAATTTATCCATATTGCCAAATGCTTTTCCAGCTTCTTTTGTGGTTTTTAACTTATCCATTTTTACAAGCTCGCCAAGTCTGTCTCTTTTAAGTTCTTCAATCCCATCTTTTTCATACCTGTCTAAAATAAACATTAAAAAATCACGTGCTTTTATATTTTCATAAATCTCAAAAAACTTCTTATCACCTCTTACATGGTCTGTTCTTTCCTTCCTCTTAAGCATACCTTTGTTAAAAGAAATATAAGCCAGTACATCAAAAATATCACAGTCACTTGCATTAAAAAGCCCACGCAAGAAATCCAGCTGCTCCATATCAAAACCTTTATCCTGAAGCATTTTAAGGACATCTTCTCTAGTTTCAGGCTTCGACCACAATTCTCTCAACTGCTTTTCACTTTTAAACATTATCGGTATGCAGCCAATTAATTTTTCTATAAACTCCTTCGCTGACAGGGGCTTACCATCTTCATCTATATATCTGGTTTCTATATCAATTATTGCAAGTTTTCTTCCGTCAGAAAGTTCAACAACTGCTTTTTCTCTCCTATTACCATCTTCTAATAATCCAAACTCATCTAGGTTATATACAGGTTCAATAATTTCTTCTTCTTGTTTTTTATCTCTATCTTTTTTAGTTACATTTTTATTTTCATCTATTTCCAATTCTTCATCTGGCAGCCCATCCCATTCTTCGTCATAGAAGTGGTTTGTAGCACCCATAAAATCAAGAATAGTAAAGAAATCTTTCCCTTCAAAAACCCTTGTACCTCTACCAACAATCTGCTTAAACTCCACAACATAATTAATATTTCTTAGAATTACTATATTTCTTACATTTCTGGCATCAACACCAGTAGTAAGCATTTGAGAAGTTGTAAGAATTACTGGAATATCTTTTTCATTATCTCTAAATGCTTCCAATAACTTTTTCCCATCTTCACCTTCATCACTTGTAACCCTTACACAGTAATGAGGGTCTCTTACTTTCTTAAATACATTAATTGAATCTCTTATTAAGCTTGCATGGTCTTGATCTTGGCAGAAAACAATTGTTTTATCCATTTCGTTTATATTATCTAAAATTGCTTTTGCTATAAGTTCTTCCCGCTTTGGAATTACAACTGTCCTATTAAAATCTTTCAACTCATAAACTTTCTTTTCTTCAATTTCACCGCTTACCACAGTGTCATCTGAAGTATAAATATACTCATCAATGTTTGTTCTTATTCTTTTTACTTTATATGGTGTTAGAAATCCATCATTAATCCCATCTTTTAGGGAATATTCATAAACAGGTTTTCCAAAATATCTGTATGTGTCCACATTATCTTTTCTTTTTGGTGTAGCAGTTAATCCTAAATGCACAGCAGTATCAAAATAATCAAGTATGTCTCTCCAAGAACCGGTTTCATTAGCACTTCCTCTGTGGCACTCATCTATAATTACAAGGTCAAAAAAGTTTTTAGGATAGGCTTTGTAGTACCCTTCAAACTCTGGATTTTCAGCTATAGCCTGATAAATAGCAAAGAAGATATTGGCATTTGTTGGTACTTTACCGTTTCTTCTTCTAACTTCTTCACCTGTTACCTTAATCAAATCTTTTTCGTAAAAGTTAAACTCATTAATCGCTTGGTCAGCCAAAATATTTCTGTCAGCAAGAAAAAGAATCTTTGGTCTCCTGTCCGCACTATCTATATTCCATTTTGTTTCAAAGAGCTTATGTACAATCTGCAATGCAATATATGTTTTCCCTGTACCTGTTGCAAGTGTGAGTAAAACTCTTTTATTACCTTTTGATACTGCATCAAGAGCTTCATTTACTGCTATTTCCTGATAGTATCTTGGTTTTTTGCCACTTGTAAATTGGAATGGTTGTGATAAAAGTTGCTCAGTAACAGTATCTTCTCTTTTAACATATTTTCTGTACAGTTCTTCAGGAGAAGGAAATCTTTGGATGTGCTCTCCTTTCCCTTCAAGCAGGTCATATTGGTAAAACCCTTTCCCATCTGTAGAAAATACAACTTTTAATTTTAATTTTTCACCATATTTAATTACCTGCTGCAGTCCTTTTGTAGCACCTTCACCATATTTTTTTGCTTCAATAATTGCAAGGGTTTTATTCCGGTACTTTAAAAGGTAATCGGCAAATAACCTTTCACCTCTTTTATTTCCAACCAGCTTTCTACCGTCTGTAAAATAATATTCTCTGGTAATTAAATCTTCAGTCCAGTCGCTCTCTTTAAGCTTAGGGTCAATAAACTTAACCTTGGTATCTTCTTCGCTGTAGATGTCTTTACTTGTGTGGGCCATATTTTTCGTAACCCTCGGTTACATCCTTTACAAACAGCTTCTAAAGCCCTAAATCAAGGCTTATTTGATAAAGTATATTCCAAAAGCAGTAAAATTACTAAACAATCAATACTGAAAACAGTATTTATGCTTGGTTACGAGCTTTATGAAATAATTCAAGTATTAAGTAATACCTTTGAAGGATGTAATGAATGGAAGTGTCAAATCATGCCTAACGAGTTAGTTCTTGTCAATAGTCAGCAAAAAACTTTTTTAGACGAATTGATTTTAATTTTTTTAAGAAGGATTAAATTAACTTGGTATCACGACACAGAAGGCAATCTTAATTTTGCTATATTTCACCTACATTATTTTCTGCAAAACTCTGATGAGGTCAAAAAACTTGTAAAACAAAAATATGTTAATGATTTTATTAAACAGGCTTATGAAAAAAAGGAGCAAGAATACCGCCTCGTAATAAAAACACTTTTGTTGTTAAAAAAAATATATGGTAAAAATATTACACTTTTTTATAGTGAGCATGGATTCTCAAGTATAGAAGTTCCTGGGATAGAAGATGAAAGCAGTAATAATCCTTTAATGACCAATACCGCTGCATTAGAAGCGGGCATTAAAAAAGCAAGTGAGATTTTAAATGAATACACTTTAGAAGATATGGCTGCATTGGGTAATGCGGGGGATTTATTAGGTAAGCTTAGTTTAGATTCAAGTGTTATTGCTCCTATCCCACATTTTATTCCAAAAGATATAAAAAGCAATATAAATCTCTTTTCTGCTTTGAGTTCAAAATATCAGCTTCGAGTATTTATAAGTAAACCAAATATTCAAAGTCTTGCAACTTTTTTTGAAGATTATGTAAATGGTTTTATATCACAAGACCTTGCTGGAATAGTAGGAATCAACAATTTAAAAACACACCTAGATTTATTTGAAAAAGTTGTAACTGAAGTATTAGGGGAAGGAAAACAAACCAAATGGGCTGAGGTTTTACTTTCTAAATCATTAATTGCTTATTATGCCACCTTAATGGATAAGGCAGAGAATAGGGATTATTTGCAATATAGAATGATTGAATTTCTATTGTATCTGGAAAATAATTCCAAAATTGAAATCTTATTTTTGGACACATTCGATGAAATGAACATAATTAGATATGAAATAACCAGTATGCCTAAAAATGCCTTGAAAATTGACAGTATTGATTGGGTTATGAAAATTAAATTATTAGTATCCCTGGATGATATTATTGATTTTATTTCAAAACCAACAGATGAAATAAACCATATCAGAGATGTAAAACTAAAGATTAAACATGATTCAATATCCAGAACATTTTGGATTAATGGGGTCAGAAAATCTTTTCAAAAAGAAAGTGAACTTTATTGTTTGACAGTTGAGTTGTATAACTTAGCTGGAGCAGCAATAGCAAGAAGTCGAGTTTTAGAAATACTTAAATTACCCCCTAAAGAAGGAAATGATGAAATTAAAAATGACAATAATTCATTTATTCGTGGCAAAGTAAAAGAATTGAGAGATAAGCTGGGTCTTGATTCAGAATTACTAACTAATAATGACGGGAACATTTCACTAATTGCAGAAAAAGAATCAATATAATTCTTAACCCTAAACTTACCTCAACTTTACTCCAAAGTTACCCTGCTTTTTTCCTACTTTTCTACCCACATCAATTAGAAATATTTGATTTTATTATCTTAGGCTCAAATTGAGCTTAAAAATAAATAAGGATTTTTTAATTGAAAAATAGCAACTATCTAGATTTAACAAAACAAACATTTGAGCCTCTATATGGTCGCCCTTTGAGTGACCAAGAGGCTTTCAATGTTAGAAAAAATCTAGTTAGCTTCTTTGAAACTTTAATTGAAATAGATGATGAATTGAAAGGACAAGAAGGTAATGAAAAATCAAATATCAGAAGTTCGAATAGTACCCATAAAACCAAATAATGGACTAGTTGCTTTTGCTAGTTTTATTTTAGATAGCAAATTATATTTAAGCTCAATAGCTGTCCATAAAAAATTGGATGGTTCAGGATACAGACTTACTTATCCAACTAAACAAGTCTGCAAGAAAGATTTTTCTCTTTTTCATCCAATAGCAAAAGAGCTTGGGCAAGAAATTGAGCAAGCTATATTTCAAAAACTAAAGAAAGTAATGGAAGGTTGTAATGATAGATACAGTAATACTAAGTGTTCCATTTGGTAAGTATCAGATTTTGGAGCCAAGAAGATTTAATCCACCTACGTTCTTTGTGGAAGAACATATTAAAGCTATGAAACTTAAAGCGTTTACAAGTTATATACAAAATCCTGAAAAAATCACTTACAGTAATGGCAAATATGCTCCAAGATTAACGATTTATGTAAGGCCGAGAAAAAAAGGTATGATTGGCAAGTTTCCCTATGAAATCCCTTTGAAGATTGAGTTCTCAGCCCCAAAGCTTTTATATCAAAACAATCTGGATGAGCTAACAGACAAAGACTTTAACAATGTGATTAATGTACTGCATACAAGACTTATGGAAATGGGTGTATTTGTAAAAATAGCTGATTTAATTGAAGCTCAAGTTAATACAATACACTTTAGTAAAAATATTTTACTGAGTGATTTCTACAGTGCAAGCCTAGCCATAAGAGAATTGTATAAGTTAGATGCAAGTAAATGGCTAGATATAAACAAAAGGCATTTCCAAAATCATGGTCATGCTCTTTATTTTGATTCTACTTCTTATTCAATGGTTTTCTATGACAAGCTAAAAGATGCAACTGAAACCCAAAGACACTCAGTAGATAAAGAAAAGACCAGCTATCAATTAAACTTGTTTAAACACTTTAAAGAGAAAAAAGAGCCACTGGAAGTCTTAAGGTATGAATTAAGAGTGGTAAAAAAGCAAAAACTTAATAGCCTATTAAAACAATTAGGCTATAAAGAAAACCCCACCTTCCAAGATGTTTTTAATTCTGAATTATCAAAGGAATTACTTTTAAAACAGTGGAAAACTATTTATCCAAGTGAAACTCGTTTTATGCTTCAGTTTGATGAAGGTGATTTGGGTAAAACTTTAGAAAGCATTGTTAATTACCACAAACAAAACAAAAAAAGAATCACTGTTAAAAATGCCTTAGCTTTACTTGGAATAATTCATTATGCAAAAAAGGAAGGTATAAGACCTGTACGCAATAAGGTATCTTCAGTATTTTCTGAAAGGACTTGGTATAGGGCTAAAAAGCTCTTTAATGATGCTAATTTATTGCTTTTAAATAATAAATCCTTTGGTTTTGTTAAAGATATTGAGGATACGCTTAGTTCTTTTACCCCTTTTAAAGCAAAAGATTTATTATATACAGAAGGAGCAATGCAATGAAAGCAGTGATTTTAGCAAGAGTTTCAACTGAAGAACAATTAAAAGAAGGTCAATCTATTCCAGCCCAATCAGCACGAGCAAAGGAATATTGTCAGCGAAAAGAACTTGAAATCAAAAGCGAATATCAATTTGATGAATCTTCGACCAAAGACCAAAGGGAAAAGTTTGAAAAAGTTTTAGAAGAAATCAGAAGTTCAAATGAAAAAATTGCTTTGATAGTTGAAACAATTGATAGGCTTCAAAGGAGCTTTAAGGAATCAGTTGTATTAGACGAACTAAGAAGGCAAGATAAGGTTGAAATTCATTTCTTAAGAGAAAATCTGGTCATATCAAAGAACTCAAATAGTGCGGATTTATTGCGTTGGGATATGGGTGTAATGTTTGCAAGAAGCTATGTTTTACAATTGAGCGACAATGTTAAAAGAACTATTGAACAAAAAATATTAAGCGGAATATGGTATGGCAAAGCCCCAATTGGTTATAAAAATATAACTAAAGAAGATGGTACAAAATGGATAATATCCGACCCGCAGAAAAAAGATTTAATAATAAAAATGTTTGAGCTGTATGCTAATGACGGATTTTCTATGGAAATGCTAAGGGAAATGACTAAAAAAGACAGGGTAATTTATGGAATAACTTCAAAACATGGATTGTCAAAAGGTCATATAGATAAGATTCTAAAAAACCCTTTTTATTATGGAGAAATGAATGCTAAAGGGAAACTAGTACCTCACAAATATGAAAGGCTAATCTCAGAGGAATTATTTGACAAGGTTCAAGAAATAAAGAAAAGTCACCATAAAAAATCATTTAAGTCTGCTGGAAAAGAACTTTTGTTTAGAGGTTTAATCACCTGTGAAATATGTGGCTGTGCAATTACATTTGATAAGAAGGAAAGATACTACAAGCAAACAAACAGACATGCAACTTTTATCTTTGGTCGTTGTACTAACTATTACAATGTTCACAAAAAAAATGAGGTTCCAAAAATTACTGAAAGAGAGTTAATAGAACAAATCTCTGAAATGCTTAAAGGTATGACTATTCCTGAAAAGACCCTAGAGTATCTGAAAGTTGAATTAAATAAAAGCCATGAAAATAAAAAGCAGTTCCATGAAAATGCAATGGTTAATTTAAGAACAGAGCAAGCAAAAATGCAAAGAAGGCTTGAGCTTATGTATGAGGATAGATTAGAAGGGCGTATTACGCCGGAAATCTATGACACAAAAGTGCAAGAGCTGAAGCAAAAGCAAGTTGAAATATTAAAACAAATGGAACTTCATGAAAGAGCAGATGAAAACTATTATATTCAGCTTGGAAGGCTGTTAGACCTAGCTTCCAGGGCTCATGAATTATTCACACGTTCGAAAGTAGACCAAAAAAGAAGGCTCTTGCAATCTTTACTTTCGAACCTCACCTTAAGTGGCAAGAAACTAAGTATTTCCCTGCAAGAACCTTACAATTTGATTTTTGAACATGCGAGCCGTTCACAATGGCTCCCCTAACTATACCAATAAGAGAACTTTTAAGTTAGAGTTTGATATATTACTAGCAAATAATAAGCTAAAAGTAAGCAAAAAGAAGAAGACCTACAAAAATCCTATATACACAGCAATTGAATGGAGAAAAATGCTTAACAGTGGGCAATATAAGTCTAAAGTCGAGCTTGCTAAGTACCTTGGGGTATCTAGGGTAAGGGTTGTACAAATGCTTAACCTCTTAAAACTGGACAGTCAAGTGATAGATAAATTAAAAGAAGTTGGGGAAACTTTTGATAAAAAGTTGTTTGGCGAAAAAACTTTACGAGCAGTACTAAAACTTAATCCAGAAAATCAAAAGTTAAGATTAAATCTTTGAAAGAACTAAGATTATATAAAGTAATTAAGGATGTTAGGTTTGCTACTAGTATTTAAAAATGTAAAAAATCTGTATTAATACTCAGATTAGACTTTATTTTTAAATTATCTATAAAAAGCTTCCAAGAATTTTCTTCTATACGCTTGGAGCAATATACTGAAGTTAATAATAAAAAAATCTTTAGCGTATTATATAAATCATCAAAATATAATTTAAAATCATATGTACCTGCTCCATAACCTAGAAATATTGCCCCCCTATAGTTAACTCTTCCTCTATATCTATATGCCATATGTAAAAAACTACATGTATGGTTCTTTAATATCTTATCTCTTATGCCTTGTGACTGATTTGTATGAAAGCTTTCAAGTCTATTGTCTTTTTTGATTTGTTTCTCTCTTAATTCTCTATAAAACTTTGTACATCCCTTTAAATAGTTAATGTACACCTTGTAAGCATCATTAATATTTCTAGGATACAGTTCATGTAAAACTGCTTTGCCAAATTGCCCTTCTAATAAATTAATTTCTTCTGCTGATTGTTTTTTTACTAAACTTGATGCTCTAAAAGATAAAGGTCTTGGAGCCAATGCCTTCAATGCAATTAATGTATCCCAATGCCTTGCAAGACCTGCATGGTTATCTATCATAGAGTTGTCTGTTGCTGTCAACATTGCTTTGGCTGAATAAAAGAGACCATAATACCAATTAATAATAGCTATTCTAATTAAGTCATTTGCCTTATCAGGGATTGTTCTAAAAACCTCTAATGCTGATAAAAAGTTGATTGCTAAAAAAATATTACTTAAAACTGTATTGTCTGATTCTTTTATTGTTTCTCTTCTACTGACAGTTGAATAAAAGCCTATAAGCTTACTTGTTTGAAAATCTTCATGATTCAGAAGAATAGATAAACTTCTCATCCAGTTAATTAAAGCATCAAGCATAAAATTACTGTTTTCTTCTTCTTGAAATATTTCACTGAACTCTTCTTCAGAATCCTCATTTATGTTTATTAACTCTGATTCATTTAACATAATTGAAATTATATATTACTAAAATCAACATCTTTTTTCATTTCTTCTTACTTTTTCTTTTAGCCTTTTAGCTTTTTTAGCCTGAACCTCTAAGGTTTTTTGATTAATAAAATCATATAAATTAGTTTTAGGGCTAGAATAGCATGTTAAGCACCCATCCATTTTTATTAAATCATCCATAAAGTAGCTACATTGTGTTTCATTCCAATCATAGACCTTCTTAATTTTCTCAGTAATTGATTTTACATACTGCTCTCTTGGTATTTTAGCTTGTATATAATCCATTCCATTAATTTTAAATTGATGCCCAGTTAATTGATAATCCCCACCAAACATCCCTTGTAAGCAAATATCAGTTAGATAAACAAGCTTCAATGCCGAATCTAATGCTTCTTTTCTATCTATGTCTTTCCCGAATTTACTTTTATATAAAGCAATAAATTCATCTAAGTGTTTATCACTTATTTGGAATGTCCTAGGTACTTTTTCTAATGGAATTACCATTCTTATTATATAACTCAAAAATAATTCAACAATAGAATTCTAATAATGTTTAATTTAAAAACAAATACAATAAACAAACTACTTAAAAAGAAGTAACAAACATTTCTTAACTTTTATATAAATCAGCCCAGAAGTCACATAAACATTCAAAAGCTCCTTCCAGAGTTTTCTTTGAAGCACCCCACTGATTAGCCAGGCTTTTATATGGCTTTTCCCAGTCTTTTGATGGTTCTAAAATTATCTTTGGGACATCATGAATATTTCTGGTTTTAAAAGTTAAACTTATTTCTTTTTTCAGAAGCTCTTTATCTTTAAAACCTTGGTCTATGTAAATAATCAAATCTACTAAATCTCTTGTTCTTGAATTATTAACTAGTAGAGGATTTGTATAAGCATGTATCTTTTCTGCAAACTGTTTTTCAATAGAAATAAGTAGTATCTTTGCTGGTTCAATACCAGCAAAACTTAAAATATCACTTCCCTTTTCCCAGGAAGGCTTTGAAATAAAACCTTCAGCAATAGAAACATCTACATTAAACCTGTTAAACTCTCTTGGTCCAATTTTTGAAACTACAAGAAAACGCCAACCGCCATAAGTAGGCAGGACTAGCTCTTTTGTCGGTGCATTTACTTCAAAAGTAAACCAGTCATTTAAATCTATTTTTGCTATCTCTTTTAAAGAATCCCACAGTTCTTCTTCAGTAATAGCTTTCAGTTCTCTAAGAGCAAAATCTATATCTGTAGTTGTCCTTGAAACACCACTGATATCTTTAAATCGTAACTCTAAAGAATACCCACCCTTTAAAATCCAGTTTTCATTCCCATTGTGAAAAATCCTAGCCAAAAACCTGTCAAAAGAAACTTTATACATTACATCATTAACAGTTTTATTCTCAAGCTCAGCAGCCTTTTTAATTCTTTCTTCAAGAGCCTTTCTGAAATCTTCTGGAGTTCTATACTTATTATTTCTCATTACCTTTTATTTCTTACTTGTGCAAACACAGATAAAAGTTTTCTTTTAACTTCTACATTGGTATTAGACAACTCTATTTCCCGCTGACTTATAAGACCTTTTTTATAAGCATCTTCAACTATTTTTTTTAATTGCTCAGGGTCAACATTTTCTGTTACATCAATAATAGTTTTTACTACATTAGTAACTTTAAAAGAATCTCTCTTTTCAATTTCTTTATTTGTTAAATCAGCTTTATGAATTAAGTACTTTCTAGGTGCTTTTTTTCTAAATGATTTAGGGACAGTAAGATTTACCTTATCTGATATTATTTCTCCTAGTCCATGAACAGAAAGAGCAGATTCGTGAGAAATTACAGCCTGAGGGATATCTTTTTTATCTCTACTCCAAAAATATGCTTTTATAAGTTCATCTTCTTTTAAAATAGGCAAAAAACTAAACCTATAAAGAGCTCTATCTTCTTTTAGCCACTGCTTTGTTTCCACGTAATAATTTTGTGCTCTATAACTATATCCAAACTTAAGAGCTTGCTTAGCAGTAAAGTATCCACCTTGACTTATGGCTAATTCTATAAGCTCTTTTTCTTTATTTGTTTTATTTTTACTTTGCATAGAACTTACGATTTCCGTAAGTATTATACACTGAATCTTGAGAGACTAACACTAAACTTACGATTTTTGTAAGTTTAATACATAAATCTTTTAGCTTATAATTGAAACTTACTCTGTCTTTTCTCTTTTAAGACTTCTTGTAAATCCAATACCCAATTAGCATCTGTACAATAAACCTTACATAAAGCCCTAAACTTTGAGGTTGTAATTTCGCATTCACCCCTTTCTACTTGTCCTAAAAATGTCCTACAAATAGTTATTCTTTCTCTTTGTTTAAGTAGATTCACTGCTTCAGCTAAAGATAGACTCATAGCTTCACGAGCTTTTCTTAACCTTGTATTCCATCTAGCCATATTGTAAATACTCCAGATATTACAATAGATGCTAAGAGGATGACTTGAACGGTGAGACCGTTCAGATTATAATAGCCCTTTGAACGGTAAGACCCTACAGTAGGTATTTTTCAAGTTTTAAATCGATTTGGTTTATTAACAAAAGTAAAATCCTACAAATATAAAACAAAGGAATATGATTATGAAAGCTGTAATTTTAACTTTAGTTATTTTAATATATGCATTTCCAGCAATAGCATTTGATTCACATACAGTAGAAGTTTTAAAAGAAAGAGTTAGTCAAATAGAACACAATGGTGATATAAGTTCTTTCAGAAGCATTAATAGACGCTTAGATAAAAAGAAACCAAAAAATCCAAAAGGTGGGTTTGGAACTGATTCAACATGTCCTATATGTCCAGCTCAACCTACATGTCCGCAACAAACATGTCCCACTTGTCCAAATATTTCATGCCCTGGCTTAGAAGATTCAGTCTCAAAATTAGCAAGCAAATATAGAATACAAGGAAATTTTTACACAGGTCAAAGTGATACATTTAATCTGCAAATAACCAGTAGAGATGTATCCTCAGCTAGCTTTGGATACTCAACAAATCACATAAATAGTGGAACACAGTTTAATAATGGCATAGGACTGTCAGCATATGATACATTTCACTTTTTATTACCAGTAGAAGCTCCTGTGCCAAATACTACTTTAATAGGATTAGATACATGGGATTGTGCAGCATTCTTTGTTAATGGAAATTCTAACCAAATAGGTGGATTATGTTTTATTGCTGGATTTGACCAATCTGGAAATATTGGTCCGGTTCTTGTTGAATTTACTGGAACAAGTTTTTAGAGGTAGCAATATGAAAAAAATAACATTTCTTATATTACTAGCTTTACTTACAATAAATACTAAAGCACTTGCTATAGATAATGATGCTCTATTAAAAGCTTTGAACACAAACCTTATGGAATATAAGGAAAAAAATAATATTGAAGTAAGAGATCAAACAAATACTTGTAATAATATTCCTGGGAAAAGAGGTGCTCTACAAGAAGATACTGGAACTACTCGTGTATGTTCTGGTTTTACTGCCTTTGATATCCAATGTAAAAATAGTACTAGACCAAGCTTCACTAATTTTTTAAAAAGAATTTCAAGGAATGGTGCTGTTTTATGGACTTACAGTGGAAGTGGTACTGTTTTTCAGATAGGACATTCATGTGGTAATTTTGCTGTCTCTTGGACAGAACCTTTCAATTTTAATGATAGTAATGGAAACACCGTTGCAAGGAAACAAACAACTATTACCTGCCAAGGTATTATGGATATAAAAGATAGATTTAATGCTGTTTGCACAAATGATAGTATTTCTTACTGCTATTCTAGTGGTCAATGTGTTGCTGTAGGATATTCATTTAACATATCAGGGCGATTTAGAGATTAATATCCATAATGATGATGCCTGTCTATATGCTCTAAATTATCATTTACTTGTCTTAATTCTCTCCTAATTTGTTGGTGTTCAAACCAGTTATTGTCATTATTTAATCTAACGTATGTTGGTTGTTGAGGATAGTAATAATTAGGTCTTGAAGCATTTGCAGCACCATAAGCAGCTAAGCCTACAGCAGCTCCAACCACTGCAACCTTTGTAAGTTCAAACAATCCTTTTCCTGTTGCTTTAGCTATTGGATGTGAACCTTTAAACCATTTACCAACCTTAGAGCCAGATTGACTATTATTTGCGGTTTGATGTTGTTGATTATTTTCTTGTTGAGCTGGTTGCTGTTCAGAAACATATGAAGGATTAGCAGTTAAACCATAGGCAAAATAAGAGTTTGGATTAGTTCTTGAAATTAATTTATCTTCCTCAGTAATTTTGTATCCAGGACTACTTACAATACCAAAAGATAGCTTTGTACCAGGATTAGTTCTTGCAAATTGAATATCTTCTTCCTCAAGGGAATAACTCTGATTAAAAGCTATACTCTCTGCAAGTTTACTATTTGGACTTTTTCTTGCAATAATTTTATCTTCTTTTTCAACTTGATACAAATTAGTATTAGAAAGTAGAGAAGAATACTCACTATCAGGATTATTCCTTATATAAGCAATGTCTTCTTTGGTTATTTCAAAGTCAGGGTTCTGGATTATGCCTTGTGAAAAATGATTTTTTGGATTGCTTTTTAAACAATTAATATCCTCTTGTGTAATCTTATAGCTTTCTACCTGTGTAAGACCACTTGCAAATAGAGTATCAGGATTATTGCGTATATGTTTAATGTCTTCTTTCTCAGGTTTAAAATTAGGATTTAGAGGTAAGTTTAAAGCAAACTTACTATTTGAGTTTTCTCTAGCAACTATTTTATCTTCCCTTGCTACTTTATAAGCAGGATTTAATACTAATCCTATTGTTAATGAAGTATCAGGATTTTTTCTAGCAAAAGCTATATCATTTTTATTAATAAGGTAATTCGGATTCTGCACAAGCCCTATTGCAAAGTTAGAACTTGAATTATTTCTGGCTATTTCTTTATCTATAGCTTCTATCTCATAACCTGATTGTTGGGTAATCCCTAGTGCAAACCCACTGCCTAAATTAGCTCTTGCAATATTTCTATCTTCAATCTCTACTATATAATTTAGATTTTGAGAAAGTCCTTTTGCAAAAAGAGAGCTTGGATTATTTCTGGCTATGATTTTATCTTCATTCTCAATGACATATTTATTAGTTTGAGTTATTGCTGATGAAAAAAGGCTATTTATATTAGACCTAGTAAACTTTTTTAATTCAGGAGTAAGATTTAGGGAATCATCTAAAGCTAACTGAAAAGCTATTAGGGTATTTGGTATAGCTTTTATTAAAGCCTCATCTTTATTAAAATTATTTTTTTTATTTTCAGATGAAAGAAGATTTTGTAATAATCCAATAGTAAATAAGCTCTTATTATTCTCTCTTGCAAACTGCTTGTCAGATTCTTCAACCTTAAAGTTCTTATTTTGAGTACATTCTAGAGCAAACCAACTATTAGGATTTTCTTTTGCTGAAAGCTTATCTTTTAATTCTACCTGGTATTTAGAACTCCTAGATAGCTTCCAAGCAAAGCAAGAACCAGGGTTATTTCTTACAACTTCTTTATCCCTGGCTTCTATTTCAAAAGCAGGATTACTCAAAATACCCAAAGCAAATAAACTGTTTGGATTTGCTCTTGCTATTCTTTTATCTTTCTCAGTTATAGAATATTTAGGATTTTTTGTAATTTCATATGAATATAAAGTAAATAGATTTTTTCTGGCTACATATTTATCTTGTTCTTGGATTTGAAGTTTATTTTGTGAAGCTAAGCGATAAGCATAAGAGCTTGTTGGATATTGTCTTGCAAATGTACTTTTTTTAGTTTCATCCACATATGCTTTTATTTGAACTAAAGCAAAAAAAGTAAAAATCAATGAGAATAAAATAAGTACTAATTTCTTATTCATAGTTACAATATTTTAAACAAAAATATCTCAAAAAGCTCTAGTAATACCAGTAACTAACTTAACATTTGGTGGAGATTATTTGCTGCTTATGAAAGTGTTAAACAAATACCCTAATAAAAGCACTTGTGGTATTGCAATAATTGGAAGCCAGATAGCAGCTCTTCTCCCAATGTTAGTCCATATAAGCCCTATTTCAGTATAGTCAGTAGCTACTCCGGCATTTAAAAATATAAATGCATTTCCAAAAGCACCAGTTTGTTTAAATATTTCAAATGAAAGAGGTGCTGATCCCTCTGAACAGACTTCAATTACAGTAGCAAATGCCAGAGTAACAAACATACCTAACAACGTAGGACCTAAATACTTCATAAAAAAATCATGCGGAACATATGCACTAATAAGAGAAGCAAAAAACATACCTAGAAGTATCCACCATAAAACCATCTTTGCCAATTCCCATGAAGAAAGAAAAACCTTTTTAATGTCATTTAAAATGTTATGAAGTGAAAAAGAGTAATTTTTAAATCTTAAACTTAAGTCTTTACTTATGGAAAAATCTTCATTGATTTCAGTTGTATATTTATTACGTTCTATAAGATTCTTACTATCTAAAAATTGATAAATAAATCCAGTAATGATTGCAATAATAACTGAAGAAAATATAATATATAGGGCTTTTACTGAAAATAATCCTATTAATAAAATAGTAACTGTCATATTAGCCCATGGGGAAGCTAGTAAAAAAGCAATAATTGCAGGTACTGAAGCCCCTTTTTTATATAACTCCATTGAAATTGCAAGGATTCCATGTGAGCAACCAGACATTAACAAACCTAACCCTGTAGCATATACAATAGATTTTTTATCTTTCCTCGCTAAAAACTTTGAAATATACTCTTTAGGTACAAAACGATCAATTACTCCACCAAGGAGAAGTCCAGCAATGATTGAAATCCAAATCATCTTTAAATATACAAAAAATGAGTTTATTAATTTTTGAAGTATCAAAATATTAAAGTTAGCAAGAATTAAATTTGTTAAATAAAGTAAAAATAAAAAAACAATGGCAAAAAAAAGTTTTTCCTTGTACCATTTTTTAGGTTCCATATCATGCTGACAAGTTTCCATTATTTTGTCCTTTAATTAAATCTTTAATACATGACCTTTACAGCAATCTGGTAATTCATTTTTTATGTAATTAATTGCAATTGATATCTTTTCAAGAAAGTCTTTTGTGCTGTCTATGAAATATCTCTTTGGATGCCCATTCCATATCTTTGCAATTTTTTCATCTATTTCTAAAGCTTGTTTTGCAGTCTCAATACGTATAGGATTTGAATGGTTGTACCCGCCTTGTAAAGTAGGGGTTCTTAAATGGATAACAACTGAGTATTTCTCAAACTCTTTTTCTTTTGTTGTATTTAAATCAGAAAAGAAAGATTTTTCATCTGAAGGCCAATATGCCATCCCATCAACTGTACCTCTGTCACATAGTGCAATTGCCGCTTTTCCTTCTTCTCTAACAATATTTTCTAATTCTTTTTGTATGTGGAAAATAGCTCTTTGGGCAGCCTTTCTTGCTGGCATACTTTCACCACGCCAGAAGCCACCTTTAAATACAATGCTTGCAGCTTCTGGAAGTATAGAAATATGTTCACAAAAGCTTTTCTGGGCAATTTCAAGAATGGCAGTCTTACCTGCTCCTGGTCCGCCAGTAAGAACTACAAACTTAGATTTATGACTTTCTAATTTGCAGGAACAAGGACCTGAATATTTTAATTTTTCTGTCATAACAACTCCTTTGCTTCCAAGTAATGTGGAATATGTGAATTCCAATTAAATTGTTTTTTAATTTCTTTTTGTAATGCTGTTGCTGAGTGTAATTCCCCGTGTGTAATAAAGGTGAGTTTAGGTGGCTTTTTAAAGTTTTTTAACCACGCTAGTATTTCAGATTGATCAGCATGTGAAGAATAATTATCCAGACAAATTACTTCAGCATTGATCTGTACATATTCACCGTACATTTTTATACTCTTTGCACCATGAACTAATGCATCCCCCCTTGTGCCAGGTGCCTGAAACCCTACAAAGAGGATTGTATTTTTTGAATCAGGTCCGAACTTTTTAATATGATGTAAAACTCTTCCGCCTGTTGCCATTCCACTTGCTGAAACTATTATCATAGGACCATCTTTTAAATTAAGGGCAATTGAATCCTCCATACTATTTACATAGGTTGCAACTTCACACATATTTCTGCATTCGTCAGGACTAAGTTTATGGTCTTTTTTATGGTTACAATAAACATGCATTGCATTAATAGACATAGGGCTATTTAGAAAAACTGGAATATCTTTTATTCTATTTGACTTTTTTAACAAATATATTGAATATAAAATGCTTTGTGTTCTTCCGACAGAAAAGGCTGGAATAATAATTACACCTTTTCTATTTGTAGTTTTATTAATAATTCCTTCTAATTGAATTAATGGGTCAGTTTGATCATGATTTCTATCACCATAGGTTGATTCTAAAATTAAGTAATCAGCAGTTAATATCTTTGCAGGTGGCTGCATTAAAAAATCATTAGTTCTTCCTAAATCACCACTAAATAAAATAGAAGTATGTTCATTTTTTATTTCAACGAATGCTGAGCCTAATATGTGTCCATTGGGAATAAACTTAGCAGTTAATTTATTTTCAAAGTTAAAACTAGTTCCACATTCAATTGGCTTAAATAATTTAAGTGCTTTATCTACATCTTCTGAGGAATATAAAGGTAAAGCTGGTTTGTGTTTTGAATAGCCCTTTTTATTAGCATATCTTGCTTCTTCTTCCTGAAGTTTAGCACTATCAGGCAAAAGTATTTTACATAAATCAAAAGTTGCTGGTGTGCAATAGATACTTCCACTAAAACCATTTCTAACTAATAGAGGTAAATAGCCTGAATGGTCCATATGAGCATGAGTAAGTATAACGGCATTTATTGTTTTAGGTGAAATTGGAAACTTGTCCCAATTTCTAAGTCTTAGTTCTTTTAAACCCTGAAATAATCCACAGTCAATGAGTACGTTTACCCCTTCTTCAGTTAGCAAATATTTAGAACCAGTTACAGTTTTTGCTGCACCTAAAAATGTTAATTTCATCTTATATTTTGCTCCTTTTTAAAAGTTTGTTAAACAGAGTACTAATAATAAAAACGCTAATAACTATTGTAAAGATTACACCCCATTCACTTATTCCTAACGGTACCGTCTTAAAAACTTTTTGTAGTGGTGGTAGGTAAATTACAGCAAGCTGAAGAAGAAAAGAAGTACCTAGTGATGCTACTAGCCAGGGATTTGAAAATACACCTATTTTATATTGAGAACGAATAACTTGAACTCTTACAAACTCAAGTGCTATTAATGTAGTAAAAGCCATGGTATGAGCTAATTCAACGTTTATAGAAAGCCTTGAATGACAGGCTGTTATTGTCCCAATAGCTATTAGTAAACTAATAATGATTAACTGAGTAGCAAATTGAAAAGATAAAATAGGCTCAGAGGATTTCCTTGGTGATTTGTTCATGGCAGTTGGGTCTATTGGATCCATTGCAAGTGCAATAGCTGGAAAGCCGTCAGTTACAAGGTTCATCCATAAGAGCTGAATTGCTGTAAGCGATACAAAAGGATGTCCTTGTGGACCAGTAAACCCAAATGCCATTGCAGCAAAAATTACAATTAGTTCAGCAAAATTAGAAGAAAGTAAATAATTTATAAACTTTATAATATTGTCATAGATTCCACGCCCTTCTTCTACAGCATTTACAATTGAAGCAAAATTGTCATCTGTAATTATTATGTCTGAGGCTTCTTTTGTAACATCAGTTCCTGTAATGCCCATAGCTACACCAATATCTGCTTTCTTTAGAGCTGGAGCATCATTGACCCCATCTCCTGTCATTGCAACTATTTCACCTAATTCTTTCCATGCTTTGACAATTCTTAATTTGTGTTCAGCAGATACACGAGCATAAACACTAACTTTACGGACAATATTTTTTAAATCATTGTCACTCATCTGGTCAAGCTCTGCTCCATTTAATGAGATTGAATCTTTCTCTATTAAACCTATTGCAGTGGCCACTGCAATAGCAGTTTCTTTGTGATCTCCAGTAATCATTACTGTTTTAATCCCTGCTTTTTTACACTTTTCAATTGCTGTTTTTACTTCAGATCTTGGGGGGTCCATCATTGCAAAAAGTCCTACAAAAGTTAGTTTTTCTTCTAATCCTTCACTGGTTGTATCATTATTTGATACTTCTCTAAATGCAACAGCTAATACTCTTAGAGCTTGAGAAGCAAGTGTCTTATTGGCTTCTGCAATTCCTCTTTTAATATCTTCACTTAAAGAAACCTTATTTCCATCTACCAGTATATTTTCTGAAAGACTTAAAACAACATCAGGAGCCCCTTTCACAAAAAGTATATTTTCATTATTTACTTTTCTAAGCATGCTCATTCTTTTTCGCTCTGACGTAAAAAGAAATTCCTGCATAATTGGATTTTCGTGTTCAAGAAATTCTTTTTTTAATTCTGCTTTTTGTGCCACAACAAGCAAAGCACCTTCAGTGGGGTCTCCGACAACTTGCCATTTGTTTTCAATCTTTTGTAAGTTTGCATTATTACAAAGCGTGCTAATTCTTAGAGCAAGTATTAGTTCAGGAATATTTTTTGATTCTAAGGTCTTGCTATTGTATTCAAATTGACCTATAGGTGTGTATCCAACTCCTGTAACATTTATAAACTTTTCATTTATCCAAATCTTTGATACTGTCATCTCATTTTTAGTAAGTGTTCCTGTTTTATCTGTGCAAATTACTGAAGTGCATCCCAATGTCTCAATAGAAGGCAGTCTGCGTACAAGGACATTACGCTTGACCATCCTTTGTACACCTATTGAAAGGGCTATTGTTACTACAGTAGGTAACCCCTCTGGAATAGCTGCTACTGCAAGACTAAGTGCTATAAGTAATATACTAATAAAAGTATAGCCACGACTAAGACCAAGTAAAAATACAGCTATTACAATTAACAAGCACATTAGGACTAGTTTATGTCCTAGTTTTTCAAGATTTTTTTGTAAAGGAGTTTTTTCTTCAGTACCTGCTTGTAATAGAGAAGCAATTTTTCCAAGCTCAGTAAAATTTCCTGTTTCAGTTACAATAAAATATCCTTTACCAGCTACTGTAATTGTTCCTTGGAAAACAAAGTTTCCCCTGTCTCCTAATGAAAGCTCTTTTTTTTCTAAAGTTTTGATATTTTTTTTTACTGGTAATGATTCACCAGTAAGAACAGCTTCTTGTGTAGCCAGTTGAATGGATTCTATTACTCTTCCATCTGCAGGGACATTATCTCCTGCCTCAAGCAAAACAACATCACCTGGTACTACTTGTTTTGATAGTATTTGTTGTAATTGACCATCACGAATAACTTTTGAGGTTGGAGTAGATAGCTTACGCAGAGCAATTAAAGATTTTTCTGCTTGATATTCCTGCGTAAAACCTAAAACAGCATTTAAGAGAATTATAAATCCAATTGCAGATGCATCAACTAACTCACCAATAATCAAGGCAATAATTGCTGCTATGATAAGCACCCATATAATAAAATTTGAGAATTGCCTAAGAAATATTTTTAATGGGGATGTTCTTTTTTGCTCTGGTAATTGGTTTAAACCATATTTTTCTAACCTATTTTCTACTTCGTTTGTTGTTAAACCACTTTGAAGATTAGTTTTAAACTCCAGACAAATATCATTTGTGTCTAGTCCCCACCACAATTTTTTATCATTTAAATTAGTATTTGTTTTAAGTTTTGTATCCATAACAGTTATTTAGTTTATGTCTTTAGTTTAAGTTCCTTCATCCTCCATAAGTAGTAAACTGCAGGAAGTACTCCTAAAATTAATATTGTTGAAGTTACTGTGCCACCAATTAAAGGGGCTGCCATTCTTTGCATTACATCAGCACCTGTTCCTGCACTAAACATAATTGGTAGAAATGCTGCAATATCTGTTGCAATAGTCATAAGCTTTGGTCTAACCCTCCTTACAGCACCTTCAATAACTGCTTCTTTTAAATCGTTTATTGTATTTAGCCTGCCTTCCTTTTTAAATCTTTCAATAGCTTCATCAAGAAAAACAATCATTACCATAGCAGTTTCAATAGACATACCAGCAAGTGCAATAAAACCAACAGCTACTGCCATACTAAAGTTAAACCCATTTAAAAACAAATACCAGACGCCACCAGTTACAGCAAATGGTATATAAAGCATAACCATAAGTGTTTTAGCAACAGAATTAAAATTAAAATAACAAAAAAGAAAAATAATAAACAGAGTCAGTGGAATTAAAAGAGTTAACTTCTTATACATTCTTTGAATATATTCATATTGTCCTGCCCATTCGATTGTGTAACCAGCAGGTAATTTAAGTTCAGCATCTACTAGTTTTTTTGCATTTTTTACATATGTGCCAATGTCAATCCCTTTAATATCAACATATACATAACCAACTAGTGATCCGTTTTCATCCCTGATTTGTGAAGGACCTTTTACTAATTTTATATTTGCCACTTGTGATAGCGGTATTTGATAGCCGTTTGGTGATATCAAGGAGACATTCTTAATTTTCTCTGGTGAATCCCTAAGCTCCCTGGGGTATCTTACATTTACTGTGTATCTTTCTTTTCCTTCAATAGTTGTAGTTATTTCTTCTCCACCAAGTGCTGACTGAACATGCAGCTCAACGTCTTCAATTCTCAAACCATGCCTTGCAGCAAGTTCTCTATTTATATTAATTTCAATATAGTAACCAGAACCAGTACGTTCTGAATACACACTTCTTGTACCTTTTACTTTCCCTATGAGCATTTCAATATGCTTACCAATTTTTTCAATTGTCTTTAAATCAGGTCCATATATTTTTATTCCAAGAGGTGTTTTAACTCCTGTTGTTAACATGTCAATCCTTGTTTTAATTGGCATAATCCAAGCATTTACTATCCCTGGTATTTGAACCGTGTTATTTAATTCCTCAACAATTTTTTCCCAGGTTATCCCTGGTCTCCATTTTTCCTTTGGTTTCAAGTTTACAATTGTTTCCCACATTTCAAGTGGAGCGGGATCTGTGGGTGTGTCTGCTCTTCCTATTTTCCCGAACACGGATTCTACCTCAGGTACTTTCATGATTAGTTTGTCTTGAATCTGAGTTATTCTTGCAGCTTCAGAAACTCCTATGCCTGGTAATGTTGTTGGCATATATAGAAGCGTCCCTTCGTTCAGAGGGGGCATAAACTCAGTTCCAATTTTTGTAGCTATTGGTAGAGAGAAAATAAAAAACATAAAAGAGATAATTATCATTTTGTAGGGATTTTTAATAACAAATCTCACTATAGGTTCATAGGTTACAAGCAGAAATTTGTTTATAGGATTATCTTTTTCTTTTACAATTTTCCCTTTTATAAATATAACCATTAGAGCAGGTGTAACTGTTATAGCTAGAAATGATGCAAAAAACATAGCTATTGTTTTTGTAATTGCAAGTGGCTTAAATAATCTTCCTTCTTGTGCTTCAAGTGCAAAAATTGGCAAGAATGACACTGCAATTATAAGTAAAGCAGAAAATAGTGTTGGTCCTACTTCTTTAGCAGAATTTATTATTACTTCTATTCTTGGAATCTTCTTCCCTTCTATCTCCCATTTCTCTAAATGCTTGTGAGCATTTTCAACCATTACAATTGCTGAATCAACCATGTCACCAATAGCAATACCAATGCCAGCAAGTGACATTATGTTTGCATTAACACCTAAAAAATACATAGGGATAAATGTTGCTATCATTGCAAGTGGCAGAGTTAAAATTCCTATAAAAGCACTACGAAAATGAAAAAGAAATAAAATCACTATCAGTGCTGAAGCAATAAACTCTTCAATTAACGTCTCTTTTAAATTATCTATAGATTTTAAAATTAAGTTAGAACGGTCATAAACAGGTACAATCTCAACACCTTCAGGTAAACTCTTTTCTACTTCTTTTAATTTCTTTTTTACATCATTGATCACTCCTAATGCATTTTCACCGAAACGCATTACTACAATGCCACCGACCACTTCACCTCTTCCATTGTATTCACCAATACCACGCCTCATATTAGGACCAAGGTGTACGTTTGCAATGTCTTTTATACATATTGGAACACCATTTAGTTTTGTACCTAATACTACTTTTTCAATATCTTCTGCTTTTTTTATGTAACCAGAGACATTAACTAAATACTCATGCCCTGCGATTTCCAAACTTCTTGCTCCGGTATCATTGTTGCTTTTTCTAATTGCATCAATAACTGTTGGAAGTGAAATCTTATATGCCCTAAGTTTAATCGGGTCTGCCTCAATCTGATACTGCCTTTCAAAACCACCAATACTTGCAACCTCAGCTACACCAGGAACTGAAGCTAGCCAATACCGAAGATGCCAATCCTGAAATGTTTTAAGTTCAGCTAAGCTATATTTATGCTTTTTATCTACAAGAACATACTGATAAACCCAACCTAATCCTGTTGCATCTGGACCTATTACTGGATTTACCTTTTCAGGTAATTTACCTCTAATACTATTTAAATATTCAAGGACTCTGCTTCTTGCCCAGTAAATATCAGTGCCTTCTTCAAAGATTACATAAATAAAAGAAAAACCATAAAAAGATTGTGCTCTTACATCTCGAACTTTTGGTGCTGAAAGAAGTTTTATAGTTATCGGATAAGTGATTTGGTCTTCAATAATCTTTGGGGACCTACCCTTCCATTCAGTAAAAACTATTACCTGCACATCTGACAAATCAGGTAAAGCATCTACGGGAGTATTTTTTATTGCAACTAATGAACCAAAAAAAAGAAATATAGTAAATGTGAAAACTATAAAAACATTTCTTGAGCAGTAATCAATTATTTTGTTAACCATTTAGCTGACGTTTCCTCCACAAAAAATAAATTGCAGGTGTAATAATTAGAATTAGTGATGTCCTTCTCCTGAAGCACTTATTGGATCAACATGGATTATAGCGTTAGAAAGATATTTCGAATGATTCATAAGGTTATGCTTAACTTCTTTAGCAATATTATGTCCTTCTTCAACCGATAAATTTGGACTTACAGCAATGTTTAGTTCTGCATGAACGAAATGACCAATCCATCTAGCCCTAATTTCGGTAATTTCTTTTACCTCTTTAACATGACTTGCTGCATGTCGAATTTCTTCAATGATCTCAGGTTCAACGCCATCTAATAAACGAGAAAAGACTGTTTTTATAGAATCCCAGACAATCTTTAAAATGACAATTGTAATAAGTAATCCGACAATAGGATCTGCTAGAGGATAGCCAAGCCAAACTCCTATTGCACCAAACAGTACAGCCAAGCTAGTAAAACCATCTACACGGGCATGATAACCATCTGCAATAAGTGCAGCACTTCCTATTTCTTTACCTACTTTGATGCGAAAAATAGCTACAGCCTCGTTTCCAAGAAAACCGATTATAGATGCTATCATTACTGCTGCCAAATACTCTACCTTTTGAGGATGAATGAACCTATTTATCGATTCATATCCAGCAACAAGTGCACTTATCAAGATTGTTAAAACTACAGCAATACCAGCCAAATCTTCTACACGACCATACCCATAAGTAAAACGCTTACTAGGTTTCAGCCGTGAGAACATAAAAGCAATTCCTAGAGGAATTGAAGTTGCTGCATCACCAAAGTTATGAATGGTGTCAGCAAGGAGAGCGATGCTTCCAGAAAGCCAAACAATAATTAATTGAAAAATAGCAGTAGCAGCTAATCCTATAAACGACCATTTGATTGCCCAAATCCCACGTTGGCTAGTTAAGATGGATGGATCTAATACTCCATGTGTATGGGTGTGTTCATGCGAAAGGGAGATTTTATCATCGTCACAATGTTTGCTCATACTTTTAAAATTATTTTGCAATTGATTCAACCTGACGCTTCCTCCACAAGAAATAAATTGCAGGTACTATAACTAGTACAAGTATGGTTGAACTAAGTATCCCCCCAAAAAGAGGAATAGCAATTCTCTGCATTACATCAGCACCTTCACCAGTACTAAACATGATGGGTAAAAATCCAAATATATCTACTGCAACTGTCATAAGTTTTGGTCTTACTCTTTGGACAGCTCCTTCATGAACAGCATCTTTTAAATCTTGAATGGTTTTCATTAGTCCATCTTTTAATCTTCTTTCATAAGATTCATCTAAAAATACAACCATTACAATTGCAGTTTCAATAGCCACACCAATTAATGCAATAAATCCTACTCCAACAGCCACACTTAAGTGAAACTTGTATAAAAGCAGAAATAGTAAACTTCCAATTATTGCAAATGGAACAGAAAGCATTACCATTAGAGATTTAGCAACTGAATCAAAAACAACATAGTGAAAAAGGAAAATTATAAAGATAACCATTGGAACGATAAGAAATAATCGTTTTTTAACTCTTTGTAAAAACTCATATTGCCCAGTCCATTCAAGACCGTAACCAGCAGGTAACACTAATTTTTCTTCAATTAATTTCTTCGCATCTTCTACATAGCTTCCTACATCTCTGTTTGTAAAATCAATATACACAAATCCTACGGGGGAACCATCTTCATCCCTGATTAACATTGGTCCAGTATCAAGTTTAATTTCAGCGAGCTGAGAAAGTGGTATTTGATATCCATTTGGAGATTCAACATAAATGTTTCCAATTTTTTCAGGTGAATCTCTTAATTCTCTTAAGTATCTAACACTTACTGTATATCTTTCTTTTCCTTCAACTGTTGTGGTTAACTCGTCACCACCTAATGCTGATTCAATAACAGTTTCAACATCTTCAATTGTTAATCCATGTCTTGCAATTTTTTCTCTATCAATGTTTATGTTCAGGTAATAACCAGTAACAGTGCGTTCAGCAAAGACACTTCTTGTCCCTTTTACTTGCCTTATAAGAGGCTCAACCTGTTCTCCAATTTTTTCAATCACTTTTAAATCTGGTCCAAATATTTTAATACCTACAGGAGTTTTAACCCCTGTTGTTAACATATCAATCCTTGCTTTTATAGGCATTATCCAGGCATTTACAATTCCAGGGATTTTTACTAAACTATCAAGCTCTTCAATTATTTTGTCCCAAGTTACACCAGGTCTCCACTTTTCTTTTGGCTTTAAATTAATAATAGTTTCATACATATCCATGGGTGCTGGGTCAGTAGGTGTATCTGCTCTGCCTACTTTTCCAAAAACAGATTCAACTTCAGGTACTTTCATGATTAGTTTGTCTTGGATTTGAAGAAGCCTTGATGCTTCTGATATACCGATACCTGGAAGTGAGGTAGGCATATATAAAATACTTCCTTCATTTAATGGGGGCATAAATTCTGAACCAATTACTTTAAAGATAGGCAGACTTAAAACAAATAACAATACACCAATAAGTATAGTTTTTCCTGGTGCTTTTAAAACCAAGTGGATAATTGGGTCATAAATTTTCATTAGTACCCTATTAAGCGGGTTCTCATGTTCTGGCTTTATTTTCCCACGAATAAAAATCGTCATAAGGGCAGGTATAAGGGTAATAGATAAAAGCGAAGCAAAGAACATTGAAAAAGTTTTGGTGTATGCAAGAGGTTTAAATAACCTTCCTTCTTGTGCTTCAAGTGCAAATATTGGAATAAAAGAAACCGTAATAATTAAAAGTGCAAAAAAGAGTGGCTCCCCAACTTCTTTTGCTGCATTTAAAATTACTTGATTTCTTGGTTCTTTTTTGCCTGTTTCCTCCCATCTTTCAAGATGTTTATGTGCATTTTCAACCATGCAAATCCCAGAATCTACCATTGCACCGACTGCAAGCACAATCCCGCCAAGGGACATAATGTTTATTGTAATTCCCATAAAATACATTGGAATAAAAGCCATAAGAACTGCTATGGGTAAAGTAATAATGACTACAAAAGAACTTGGGAAGTGAGCTAAAAATACAATGATTACGAGTGCAACTATTATTGATTGTTGAACTAGTGTGTCTTTTAAAGTATCAACCGCTTTTAATATTAAGTTTGACCTATCATATACTGGTACAATTTCAACACCTTCTGGAAGGCTTTTTTCAACTTCTTTTATTTTTTCTTTTACTCTTTTTATAACATTTAATGCATTTTCACCATGCCTCATTACAACGATGCCACCTACTGCTTCACCTTTTCCGTTGTAGTCAGCAACACCACGTCTCATATTTGGTCCAAGATGAACATGAGCGATGTCACTTATTCTTATGGGTACACCATTTAGTTTTGTACCTAATACTACTTTTTCAATATCTTCTACTTTTTTTATGTAACCAGAGACATTCACAAGAAATTCATGTCCTGCAAGTTCAATACTTCTTGCTCCAGTATCATTGTTGCTATTTTTAATTGCTTCAATTACCTTTTGGATTGAAATCTTATATGCTCTTAGTTTAATTGGGTCTACTTCAATTTGATATTGTTTTTCAAATCCTCCTATTGTGGCGACTTCACTAACTCCTGGAATTGCAGCTAGCCAATACCGAAGATGCCAATCCTGAAATGTTTTAAGTTCAGCTAAGCTATATTTATGCTTTTTGTCTATAAGAACATATTGATAAACCCAGCCAAGTCCAGTTGCATCTGGACCTATTATTGGATTAACTCCTTCTGGCAGCTTATCTCTAATACTGTTTAAGTATTCAAGAACTCTACTTCTTGCCCAGTAAATATCAGTTCCATCTTCAAAAATTACGTAGATAAAAGAAAGTCCAAAGAAAGACTGTCCTCTTACAACTTTTACTTTAGGAGCTGAAAGAAGTTTTATAGTTATCGGATAAGTGATTTGGTCTTCAATAATCCTAGGGTTTCTACCCTTCCATTCGGTAAAAACTATTACTTGAACATCTGATAAATCTGGAATTGCATCAAGAGGTACATTCTTTACTGCAACGATAGAACCAACAATAAAAAATATAGTAAAAATAGAAACAATTAAAATGTTTTTGCCAGAGTAATCAATGATTTTGTTTACTAACTGTTTCATAAACTCTGTATTAGTGTCCGCTATGTCCCTTCATTTGTTCAAGAGCAGTTTCTAAATTACTCTCTGAATCGAGCAAGAAATTACCATCTGTAACTACTTCTTCTCCATCATTAATTCCAGAGTAAATAACTCTTTCGTCATTTACTTCTGGTCCAAGTTTCACTTCTTTTGGAATAAACTTCCCTTCTTTTTCTTTCACAAATACAATTTGTCTTTTACCACTATCTATTGCTGCTCTTTTTGGTATTACTATATTTCTGCCAATATTTGCAGTCAGGATTGCATTAACGTACATATTGGGTTTTAGTTTAAAGCCAGAATTATTTACTTCAAGTCTCACTTTTGCAGTTCTTGTCATTGGGTCAATTTCAGGATAAACATATGTAATCTTTCCTGTAAATGGTTTTATATTCTCATATTCAAAATTAATTATTGCTGATTGACCAACTGAAATAAAAGGTAAATCTTTTTCATATACTTCGACTATAACCCAGACTCTTGATAAATCAGCGATATCATAAAGTGTGTTTTCTGGAGCTATTTCAGTACCTTCAAATGCTTCTCTTTTAGTTATGAAGCCATTTGTAGGTGAATAAATTGTTAGCTCTTTTGTAACTTGTTTTGATTTTTCTAGTTTATTAATTTGTTCGTCTGACACATCCCAAAGTTCAAGTCTTCTTCTTGCTGCAGATAAAAGTTCACTTTGTGATTTTGCAATTTCAGGGAACTTGCTTCCTTGTAGCTTTTCTTTAGCTTCAAGTGCAAGTAAATATTCTTCCTGAGTACTTACTAGCTCTGGACTATATACAGTAAATAAAGGCTGCCCCTTTTGTACTAGTTTTCCTTCATAATTTGCAAAAACCTTTTGAATATAACCAGAAAACTTTGTATGTATATGGGCTAATTTTGTTTCATCTACGGTAACGGTTCCTAATGCTTTTATTTCTTTTTGTACATTTTCTAGTTTTGCTTTTGTAGTTTTTATGCCAAGGTACTGTTCTTTAACTGGGTCTATTTCTAGCTTGAACTCCTCACTCCCTTGTGATTTTTCAGAGCCTTCCTCCATCTTCATGTCATCCATAGGCATTTTCATATCCTTAACCATTCTGTGTACAACTTTTTTATCTTCCTTTTCTCTTTTAACAAGCCTCATACCACAAATCGGACAATCTCCAGGCTTATCGCTTGTGTATGTAGGATGCATTGGGCATAGATATACTTCTGCTTTACTTTCAGTCTTACTAGAAGAAAATATATTTGATATGTTTTGTACAAAGTTAAACTTTATAGCTATAAATCCAGCCCCAATAATAACCAATAAAATAATAGATATTTTAAGTATTTTATTCATTATTTTTATCCTCATCCATAGGCATTTTCATACCTTTATGATCCATATTTTCAGGCACAGTGTCTTCTTTTTTTGTACAGCTAACACAAAGAAAAACAATCAAACATAATCCTACAATTAATAGATTTCTCATTTTATATTTCCCTCCCTATTAATGGCTCAAGTTCAGCAACTGCTTTTTCATAATCTGCCAGATATTCATAATAATTAATCTGAAATTCAAGTAAAGCTCTAACATTATCAAGTACATTTAAAAAATCTGTTTTGTTTACCTTATATGCAGCAATTGAAGCATCAAGAGTTAATCTTGCTTGTGGAATAATACCTGTTTCAAGAAGATTTAATAAAGTATCATTTTTCTCTATTTGAATACTTAGCTCTTTAACTCTTTTCTCAGCTTCAACAAGTGTGGCATTATAGCTTTCATTAGCAGCTTGCAAACTTGCTTTAGCTTCTATAACTTGGTTTCTTTGTTTAGAGCGAAAATAAACTGGAAGTGAAGTCATAACTTGAAACATATACATAGGGTCCATGGGTTTAGCTCTTAATCCATATCCACCTTCAATGCTGTAATCAGGATAGTATTCTTTTTTCGCAAGTTTAACCCCATAATCACTTTTTTGAATTAAAGCTTTTTGACTGAGTAAAAGTGGGTAATTTATTTTTGCTAAACTAATTAGCTCATCTGTTTTGTAATTTAGTGCTTGCTTCTTTACTTCATCAAGCTCCTGAATATTTGTACCCTGAGGTCTAATTACTATGCTATTTATCTCTGCTACATATTTTTCTTTGTCTTTTTTTAATGTTTCAATTTGTTCTATTAACTTTGAGATTTCAAGATGTACTTTTAGTAATTCCTGCTGGTTTCCATCACCAACTTCATATTTTGCTTTTACAGTACCAGCTAGTGTTTCAAGTAAAACTTTAACCTCGTCAATAATTTCAAGAGATTTAGAAGACAAATATAAATCATAATATGACATCTTTAATCTTGAAATTAATTCAAGTTTCGTTAGGTCATATTCTTTAGTCATTTTTTCAAGTTCAGAAGCCTCCACCTTACCTTTAAGTTTTAGTTTTCCTGGAAATGGGAAATCTTGTCCTAGAGCAAATTGAACCTGGTTCATTGGATCTTTGCCCAATGAACTATAGTTAAGTGGATATTGGTGAGTATTTGTAGAATTAGTAAACATTGGGTCAGGTCTTACTTTAATCCATTTAGTTTTAGCTCCTTGTGCTGTAATTTGATATCCCAAAGAAAGCAATATTGGATTTTTAGATACGGTTTCTTGAATTAGATTATTTAAGGAAGTAATATTTTCTTCATCTTTAGTATTCAGCTCAATTTTTTCTGTGCTTTCAGCAAACACAAATGAAGTACCTGAAAGTGAAAATAAAAACGTTAGTAGTAAAACTATTTTTTTCATTTTTGTTTTTTAGTTTCTTTTATTGTTTCCATTACTTCTTTAATTAACTTCTGTCCTTCGCCCTTTTTAATAGCGTGACTTACACAAGTCTTTAAATGATTTTCAAGAGCAATGTCTGTTACTTTGCTAAGTGCTGCTTGTACTGCTTGTATCTGTTTAACAACATCAATGCAGTATTTATCATCTTCAACCATTTTGTTGATGCCTTTAACATGTCCTATGATAAAAGATAAGCGTTTTAAAACATCCTTTTTAATTTTTGGTGAGTGGTGAAGCATAATTCTATAGATTCCTTCCTATTTACCTAAGTTTCTCATTTATTGGTCATTTTAACAAAGTTATAACCTTTTTATGTAATCTTATCTTTAAGATACCCATGCTAGGGGGGTATGGGTATAATATAAATTATTAAGATATAAAACTTAATAAAGGAGAACAATTATGATTAAGGCACTGCTAACAATTTTTTTCAGCTTAGCAATTACTCTAATAATGCCTGGCTTAAATAGTTTGGCCCAAGAGGGACACGAAGGAACTGAAGCTGCTACAACAGAAACAAAAAACATAACAGGGAACATAGTTGGTGAGGGAGAAAATAAGGGAAAGCTTCAATGTCCTGTAATGAAGACTTGGTTTGTCCTCGATGAAAAAACAGATAAAGCAGTTTACAAAGGTAAAACTTATTACTTTTGCTGTAAAGGATGTAAGCCAATGTTTGAAAAAGACCCAGCAAAATATTTGAAAGGATAAATAATATGAAAAATAAACTTTTAGCATTACTTGCTCTTCCTACAGTTGTTTTATTTATGGGTAATTTTGCATTAGCCTGTGGTTGTGGATGCATGGGTGATAATTGTGGTGCATCTAACACTTCACCTACTCAGGTTCAACAAACAGAAGGGAAAGTTCAATGCCCTGTTATGAAAAACTGGATTCTAGCTTCTGAAGCAGCAGATAAGACTGAATATAATAATAAAACTTACTATTTTTGCTGTGGTGGATGTAAAGAGAAGTTTTTAGCAGAACCTGAGAAATATATTGAAAGCCAGTCATAGTAATAATAAGAGTTTTTTGTGAATTAATGCAACAAATTGAACTAGCGTATCCTTTAAATCTCTAGATTGCTCCTAAACCCTACTAAATAGCAAATAATCTAAAGGATGATTTTAAAGAGACTATTGGAACTAATCATCCTTTAGTTCAATATCTTTCCCAAATCAATAGAGCTAAGCTTACTCATGATTAATTGGAGATTTAATAAGGAGAATTTTATGAAAACAATGACTAAAGATTTGCAAGGTTGTATTGATAACTGTCTCAAGTGTTATGAAACATGCAGAGAAACAATTACCTATTGTTTGCAAAAAGGTGGCGAACACGCTAAATCCGAACATATAAATCTGCTTTTAAACTGTGCAGATATTTGCCAAACAAGTGCCAATTTTATGATAAGCAGTTCTTCACTTCATAGCAGTGTTTGCAAAGCTTGTGCTGAAGTTTGTACTAAATGTGCAGAAAGTTGTGAAGGCATTGGACGCAATGATGAGAAGATGAAAGAATGTGTAGAGATTTGCCGCCAATGTGCAGAAAGCTGCAATAGCTGCAAGTAAATGTCTAGGTAATGATATAAATAAGGTATGAATAAGTTACTAAATATCCAACAATTAAATAAACCTGCAGTTATTGCATTTGGTTCAGTTTTATTATTATTGGCAGTTTTGCTTCTTAATAAGCTGACTTGTAGTTGTGCGGGTTTATGTAATTGTCTTGCTTGTTTTTGTTGCAAGTAAATTAAAACTTCTTCCTTAACTCAATAGCTTTTGTCTAACAAACAAATAGTTAACTAAAGTTGTGGATTTGATTATGAAATCACTCTTACGAAAAACTTTTCAGGCTTTTGGAATAACGCTCCTTATTCTTGGAAGCATATATGTAATGTTTGGTTGTAGTGCTAGTCATCGCAGTTACGAAATTGAAGTAGTATCATCAGTCAATAACATAAAGCCAAATCAACAAGTTGAAATAGTATATAAAATTAAAGATAATCAAGGTAATATCGTGAAAGATTTTGAGGTTATGAATGAGAAGATTATGCACTTCATTATCATTCGCAAAGACCTCCAATATTTTCAGCATATACATCCAGAATTTGACAAAACGACAGGAGAGTTTTCCATAGCAGTAACATTTGCAGCGGATGGGGAATACCGCATGTTTGCTGACTTTATGCCATCAACAAGTCGGATGGAGATGGAGTCTGACAGTGAACGCCTACCAGTTACAGTCTATAAAGATGTGAATGTTGGCAATCTTGAGAACTATAAGCTAAAACCTCTAGGAAGTACAGACCACACTAAAACTTTTAATGGCTATACGATTACAATAATTCCAAGTTCTGAACCACTCTTATCTCAAAAAGATTTTGGATTTACTTTTGAGATTAAAAAAGACGGCAAGCTAGTTACAAACTTAGAAAAGTATCTAGGAGCGTTAGGGCATACTGTTGTTATTAGAGAAGGAGACCTGCAATTCATACATGCACATCCAACCCAAAATCCTGATGCACAACAAATTGGAAAAGTAACCTTTATGATTACATTTCCTAAAGCAGGTAACTATAAACTTTTCTCTCAATTTCAACATGAAGGAAAAATTATTACTTCGGATTTTTTGGTAAATGTCAGTAAAGGTATGAAGAACTATCCTGATAGCATGATGATGGACGAAGGAATGAAACAATAACCATGGACAAGGATGAAAACTCTAAAACTTTATATGTTTGCCCAATGCATCCAGAAGTACGACAGCCGCAACCTGGAAAATGTCCTAAATGTGGTATGGATTTGGTGCTTGAAGGAAGTAAGCCAATAACCCCAAAGCGAACAATTCAAGATTTTTTGCCGCTCATAATTATTTTCTTAGTCATATTTATCCTAACTGGTGGAATGATTTGGCGATTAGGATATTGGGACACAATGTTTGCAATGCGTTATTTTGAAGGATTTTTCTTCCTTATTTTTGGGGTATTCAAATTGTTCAACTGGAAAGGCTTTGTTGATGCATATTCTACTTATGACATTATTGCCAAACGTAGTCGCTTTTATGCTTATCTTTATCCGCTTATTGAATTAGGACTTGCCGCTGGCTATCTCTTTTCTTTTCAATTATTAGCAGTGTCGTGGGTTACCCTAATTTTAATGCTCATTGGTAGTATTGGTGTTGCAGAAGCCTTGAGAAAGAAAAATCAAGTCCCTTGTGTTTGTTTGGGTGTAGTATTCAAAATCCCAATGACCTGGGCAACTTTTATTGAAGATATCCTTATGGCGATTATGGCTGCTGTGATGATTTATTTGCAACGCTAAAGTATTTTTATCAAATTGTAATTTTTATGGATATAAGACCATCTTTGGATTTGCTAAAGCTACCCCATTTCCCAAAACCTCTTACCAAACAAATCTTCAAAAACTGCAATATTTAAGTTAAAAAGTTCTTCATCCATAGAAACCTTATCTAAATCTAGATATACTTCTGCTCTATTTTTGAAAACCTTATCTTTTGGTGAATTGTCTAAATCCCCTGCTTTCGCTCTAGAAAAATCAATAAGCATAAAATCAATAACACCATCATATCTCTTAGCTCTATTACAAACTGATTCATAATATTTATTAGCCTTATAACAAACATCAATCCCCAACTTCTTGCTCACTTTAAGCAAAACATCCCTATTAGCCCAAATAATAGAATAAATACTTCTATATTCTTTTAAAGCTCTATTTAAAGATTCTTTTACATGCCCTGTCAGCTCAACATCTTTTATATTCTTTTTTACTCCTAATTCTTTGAAAGTTTTGTTGTCTTCTCGCAATCCCTTCAAAATAGCCAAAGTGTAGATTTCTTTCTCATCTAACCGATTAATACAACTATCTATCAAGTAAGTATCAGCAACATCTTTAGCAGCAAAAAGACATAAATCTGTTAAGTGATTATATAAAAGCACTAAAGCTGAATATGAAAAAGAAAGCTCCGTATTCAAAAATACTACATTGGTCCAGCTTTTTACATAGTTATTGTAGGTGTTGATGTAATCATTTGATATAAATGCTTTTGGGTCTTTTATAGCTTCAATATCCTTAGCTGTCAATAACTCTTTCCCTGATTTATCACTCTCTATCTGAGTTGAAATATAAATCAGTGCTCTTTCTTTTGCACTTAACTCACCTCTCCTAATTATTGTGGTTAAGTCTTTCATTTCTTAAGGACCGCTCTTTCTATTATTTCTATTCTCTTTTCAATATCAGCTATTTCTAATGCTTTAGTTATATGACCACTCAGATAACCTATACAGTTTGCAGTCCTTAAATCTAATTCCCCAGCCCTAACTTTATTTATAGTGTCCTCAAGCAGAACAACTACATCAGAAGGATTTTTGACTTGTATAGGCTCTAGAGGTACTTGTAAAACATGCTTATTTGCTTTACCGCCCTTTGACTGGACAGAATGCTTTTCTTCTTCATCTATTTCAGGATTATGTAAGTAACAAAACTCACTATCTTTCATAGAATTAGCTTTGCACTCAGTATTATCAGGTTTTATAAATTCACATTTCATAACTTAAGTTATAGATATACCCCCTACTTTTTTTATCCAAGGTTGTTCAGCTTCATTATTGTACAAATTAAGAATTGCTGGACCACCTACAGTCTTTTCATGTATGAGAGAAATATGTTTTTCTGTAACTTCACCTATAACAGTTAAGTCATTAATAAAACAAATTAACCCCATCTCTGCATAATTTCTATTGCTTGGCTTATTCCATAGCTGCTTATACGTCCACCCTTTCTTTAGTGCTTCTTCTTCTACTGTTTTGACTTTCTGTTCAGGAGTTAACACCTGCAAAGGAGCCGAGTTATCTTTTTCAGGAAAATCAAATCCAATTTTTATCAGAGCATCAATTAACCTATCTGGCTCTAGTTTAAACACTTCTGCTATGTGTTCGATTTGCCTAATTTTAGTTTTGCTTAACTGCATTATCTTCTAACTCTTTCTTTAAAACATCTGCCATTTTTATATCTTTTAAAGGTTCAATTAGTTCTTTACTAATAATTGGTAATTGTTCACTTTCAACTGTACAAGTGTGCAGTTGCTTGTTTTGGCTTAATTCTTCATTATTTAAGACTGCACGGTTGCACACTTCATTTTCAACATCTTTATTTTTTAATTTTAAACCTTTAAGCCCCCTTACTCTATTTCCTCTAGTATTCTTTAAAAAAGTACCACTAACTTGTCCCTTAAACCTTTGGTTAATCCATTTGCTTAAAGCATGAGGGGTTCTACATGCTTTATCATTATTTTCATCATTCCAAATGATTTTTACGGTTCCAGCTTTATTTTGATGTTCTTGAGCTATACCTTCCTGGAAACAATAGCTGACATAAGCATTATGCAAATCATCAGATGCTACTTCTGAATCTGGACTAAATTCTATATCTTCTTCAAAAAACTGTTCTTTATGTGAGCCTTTTAATACTGCTTCTTTTAAGGTTTCACTTACTCCACCTTGCCAGATATAACCACGCTGTAGCATGTTTTTAATAGCATCTAAGGTTAGATTCAAAATGCCACTCACAATATCTTTTGTATATTCATAGTTATCCAGCCTTGAATCTGCAAGCAATTCACCATCTTTTGGATTAGCACTAAATCTATTAGAGAAATTAATTACCTGCATTCTTCTTTCTAAAGCAAATGTTCTATTTGCAGGTAAAACAGGTGGTTTGTTTATAGCAAAAAATAATATCGGGTTTACAGAAGCAAAGAATGCTTGCTTATGCTTAAACTCTACTGACATTTTATCTCCAGACTTCCCTGAAGTTATTTGTTTTAGGGTACTTGATTCTCTTATAAATGAACTTTCATTTTCAGTAGAGAAATTAGCTCTTTTCTTATAAAGAGAACTTGCTGCAAACCTATTTTCTTTTCTAGTAAGAGCATCTAGGGATAATGAAGAACAGATATACTGACCGATAATTCTTTCTCTAAAATCAGTATAAATACTCTTTCCATTTGACCCATCTCCATATTCAAGCGTAAACTTAGTAAACTCAAACCTCTTTCTTAAATCAGGAAAAATTGCAAAACCTATTGCTTCAAGTGCAATAATTCTCTGATTTTTATCTGGAATTACTTTCTCCAAGAAATCAATAGCTGAAGCATTATCTAAATCAGGAAGATAGTTTACATCAGCAATATAATTTAAATATTCAGAGCTTGAATGACTTATAAAATTAATACTTCCACTATCTAGGTCTAATTTAAGCATTCCATTCTTTACATTATGTAAGTTACCAGGATTAAAATCTTGTTCTTGAATAAAACAATATGTTGAAAGTAATTTAACAGTTTCAGTTAAGAAATATGGCTTAGGAACTACTTCTGCATATTTCAATAGTTCTGCTGCTATGAGCTTAAGAGAGTCTTCCGATTCTGTTTTTTTATAATAACCAGAGCTGTATATATGAAAGCCAAGATGTGTGTTTATAAGCTTTTTATCATACTTTATATACTCAGCTAAAAAATGTGGTATTTCTTCTTTTCTTTTTTCAGCAAATGCTATTTTCACCAATCCAAGAGCTACTGGTGTAGCCTTTGAAATCAATTCTTCGAACTTTTCTTTTGCTTCCTGTTCATGTTTTACATAGAAATCATCAATGCCTTTTGCTTCCAAGTCAAATGGAAGGTTAATTATTCTTACTTCTGCACCAAGTTCTTTTAATAATTCCCACAACCCAGCTTCTGCAAGTAGCACGCTGATATTTTTATACTTATCTGAATCAAATAATATGTAAACAATCCTTCCCTTCCAATTAATGTCATTAAAGTCATCTATAGGTAAGGATTGCTCTTCATCTTCATCCTGGTTATTTTTAACTTTCTTTTTTGTTTTCCAATTCCAAACCCCAAATATTCCTATACAAGCATAGCCGTATTGAGCTAGTAGTGCAGCTTTCTTACCACCTTCAGTAATAAATATAGGGGTAGTAATATCTTTTGCTATTTTGGTCCAAGGCTTCAAAGTATTTAAATGTGGATAAAAAAAAGCATTTCCAAGATTTTCATTTGGTCTATATTTAGGAGTAAAGCCTTCTTTACTTGGATACTTATTTTCTTTAATAGCTTCTTCGTTATATCTAGCTCTATAACCTATAATATTTTTGCCACTTAAATCTTTTATCGGCTCTAAATAAGAATCTGCATTTAGGCTTGAAAGAAAACCTATCTCGTCTATGGTTACATCTTTTAAATCTGACTTATAAAGAACATCTCTATGTTTTTTTAAAAGTTCACTTCCTGGAGTAAGTGCTTTATCATAGTCACTCATTATCTTCTATTTCTCCTTCTGTTTTTATATCAATACAAGACAAACGATCTATGGTTGAGTTAATTGTTAGCTTGTCATTATTTTGCCCCGTTTCTTTAATGATTTTTTTAGCGATTATTTTCCCAAGGACTTTAAGTCCTTCGTAATTTATAACTTTTTTATTATTAAATATTTTTTCTTCCATAAATAGTTATAGCCATGTATCAAAAAATCACGAGTCCATCACTTTCATTTCAAAAAGATCGTCAAATCCAAAATCTGGCAAGTAATTCATGATTTTTTCTCTTAACTTGGGTGATGGATTCCGTGTCCCTTCCATCAATTGAGACATATATCCTGTACTAATTTCTAGTCTATGTGCCAACCAATTTTGGGTTTTATTTTTTCTTAAAAGGATTCTTTTTATTGTTTCATTACGTAAGTTTACTTTCATAAAGCCTCCAACGCTTACAACAGTTATCAGGATTGATAACAATAGTATCAATCCTGCGAGGACATGTCAACAATCAGCAAATATTTCTGCTTGCAAAAGTTATCACCTTATGCTATTCTTTTAATTAAAAGGAAATGAGCAATGCAAGAATTGGCAAAATATTTGAAAGGATTACGAGGTGATTTATCTATAAGACAATTAGCTGAACAAACGGGCATATCAAATGCCTATTTGTCTCAACTGGAAAGTGGCAAGCGTGATAACCCACATCCAAATGTTTTAAAAGAGTTAGCAAATTACTATCGTATCCCTGTAATTGAATTCCTTAAAATAGCAGGATATCTGGATGAAAGCAACAAGACGGAAGAAACCTACGAAGAAAAAATCGATAGGCTTTTTAAATATGTTACGAACAATCCGAAATACAAATATGGTCACCGTATAAAAGGAGAAGTAACACCTGAAATAAAAAAGTTTGTAATTGAAATGTATGAAAAAGCTACCAAGGAGAAATTGCTTTGACAAAAATAAAAGAAATAACCAAACCTATATACAGCTTTGTTGATAGTTTGCTAGAGGAAAAAGAACATCTTCATCCAGTGGAAATTGCAAAAAGGTTCATTAAAAATTATGATATGACCAGCCAATATAGATTTGGAAATATTCCCTCATTATGTTACTTCTTAGGAGTAGATTCTATAGAATATGAAAGATTTCCAGAAGGAATAAGGGGATTTCATCAAATCTATGACGATAAGATAAAAATACAAGTCAAGCACGATGATTGGTCTGGTGGAATTAATCATACGATACTACATGAAATGTTTGAAATTATAATTGATATATATAATTCAAAGGCAAAAAAAGAATATGAATCTTCTGAATATAAGGCTAATTTATTTGCAGCAAGTATTTTAATGCCTGAAGACTCATTTCTGGAATTTTGTTATAGAGCAAACTTTGATTTACAGAGAGTCCGTGAAAAATTTGACTGCTCAATATTTTCTTTCTTAATAAGAACACAGTATTTATTTCAAAAAAGAAAAGGTTTCTATTTGGGTTATTTATATGAAAACTCTTATGGATACCCTCATAGAGAAGATTCTATAGAAGGCTATAATAATCCACTTGCTTTTATGTGTGTTGAAAAAATAGGTGCAGAAGACATTATAGATCCTTTTATATATGACAAGTTCATTCAAGAAGCTTTAACAAAAGTAACTCAAAATCCAAGTGATTTTATTGGCTCAGTAAGGTTAGAAACAAAAGACTTTTTAATCAGGGCATGTCCAATATCACATACGAAAAGACTGGAAGCGATTAGGCAAGTAGGAATTCAAATTATAAACAAATATGATTGGCAAAGAATAAAAAGTGAGGTGTTTAATGAAAGTGGCACTTTATGCACGAGTCTCTTCCGAAAAGCAAGCTGAAAAAGATTTATCTATTCCAGCTCAGCTAAAAGCTATGAGAGATTATGCTTTGAAGCGTAACTGGGAAGTTATAAATGAATTTATTGATGAAGCTGAGAGTGCAAGAACTGCAAACAGACCAAAGTTTCAAGAAATGGTTACCCTTGCAAAACAGAAAAACTCACCTTTTGATGCAATCTTAGTTTGGAAACTCTCAAGGTTTGCAAGAAATAGAGAGGATTCAGTTTTATACAAAGCAATGCTCCGTAAAAAAGGGATACAGGTAATCTCAATTAATGAACAAATCGACGATAGTCCAACTGGCAAATTGCTCGAAGGAATAATTGAATCTATTGATGAATTCTATTCGACTAATCTTGCACAAGATACCATTAGAGGCATGAAAGAAAATGCTCAACAAGGATTTTTTAATGGTGGTACTGTGCCTTATGGATATGAATTAGACATCGTTGAAATAAACAAAAGAAAGAAAAGAAAATGGAAATTAAGCAATTCTGAATCTCATACGGTAGAAAAAATATTTGAACTCTGCATAAAAGGATATGGTGCTAAAGAAATAGTTAAAGAATTACATGAGTCTGGTATAAAAACTAGGAGCGGTAAATCCTTTAATAAAGGGCACATTTATTACATATTAAAAAACGAGAATTATACAGGGACTTATGTATGGAACAGGAAATCTGAAGGACAAAAACTTCGATACCCAAACCATCATCCAGCGATCATATCTCAAGAGCAATTTGAACAAGTGGTTAAGCTCCTTGAAGAAAGAACTCCAAAGAATATTCATCCAAGAGAACTTGGTACTAAACATCTTTTAACTGGGCTTTTACGTTGTAAATGCGGTTCTAAGATGACATTAGCTAGTGCTAAGTCAGGGAAGTTTCATTATTACGCTTGCCAAAATGTAATTAAAAGAGGAAAACATGTATGTAATCAAAAGTTTTTAAATACAAAAAAAATTGAATATTTAATCATTGAGATTATCAAAAATAAAGTACTAACCGAAGATAATCTTATTGAGTTAACTAAAATAGTTATTGATGAGCTAAATATTGCTAAGAAAGAAAAGAGGAAAGTATTACCTCAAATTGAAAGCAGGCTAAACGAGATTAATAAGAGGATTCAGAAGCTTTATGAACATTTAGAAACTGGCAAGATTGATTTAGATGACATTGCCCCCAGAATAAAACAATTAAGCAAAGATAAAAAATCTTTATTAGAAGAACATGCTGAAATTGAAAATGTAGTTGGTAATAATGAAGATGTAAAGTTAATTCCAAAGGAAATGCTGAAAACCTATGTTCTTGATTTAAAAGAAACTTTAATGGACGGGAATATAATTGAACAAAAACAGTTCATACGCTCATTTGTAAAAAGCATTTCGGTTACATACCCAAAAGCTGAAATTGAGTACACAGTGCCTTTAATTCAAACAAAAAGAGAGAACCCCTCTAATAAAGAAGTTCTCTCTTTAGTTAAGAATGGTCTTACTTTAATCTCAAATCTTTCTAAATTAAAATATTGAGTTCTTGAATTAAAATATAGCAAAAACAAAAAAAGCCCAAAGCTAATTGCAATGGGCTTTTGGAAAAATGAAAAACTCCCAGGAGTGGAATCGAACCACCGACCAATCGGTTACTTTCCTACTTCAATTACTTGAAGGGTTGGACTTTCTCTTCATCCTCGACTTGACGTTAGGATGGCAGGTGTAAAGTCTCTGCACTCTCCCCAATTTAATTGGGGATAGCTCAGGATTGCCCATATCATTTGATACTTGGGGTTCCCTGACTTAGCCCACTTTTCATCTTAGTGTTTCTACTAAGAGCTGCTAACTATGTTCACAGCCGACCGCTCTACCGCTGAGCTACCTGGGAATACTATAAATCTAGGGTTCAGTGACAAAATCTATTGCCAATCGAATATAATACCGTATTTTCTATTCAATGTCAGTAAAGCAATTAATAAGAAAATATCAGGATATTATTTATAATTAACGAGGTAAGACATATGACAGCTAAAAAACAAATATTAATACCTAAAATAAAAATTGGCACAGATATTTGCCAAATTAACAGAGTGAAATCTGTTTACAGAAGATATGGAGGAAGATTTTTATACAGAGTGTTAACCGAAAATGAAATTAAATATGTTACTTCAAACACCAAAAGTTTAATCAATCGGTTGGCCGGCAGGTATGCTGCAAAAGAAGCAGCATCAAAAGTTTTAGGTACTGGACTTAGAGGAGTTTATTTTAAGGAAATAGAAATTCTACGAGAGGCTTCAGGAGCCCCTAAAGTTATTCTGCATAACAGAGCAAAGAAAATCGCCACAAAGAAAAAATTATCCAATTTTGAGGTTTCAATTTCACATGAAAAGGATTTCGCTATTGCTATTGTTATAGCAATAGCTTGTTAGTCTCGAAAAAATTAAATTCTTACTTTTTTACTTTAATACTGTTCAGGCCGGTTAAAACTTTTTTAGCAAAAGACTCGCTTACACAAGGAATTCGGATTATTCTCCTCTGGCTTCCTTCTACTTCCAGATAGTAAGGTGATATCCTGGTTTGATTATTGTCCTGGGATAATTTCTGATTTTCTAAGTCTTCCTGAATTAATATAGCAGTACTCATAATTTATCCCTATTAGTAATCACTGGCAACATTACAAAATTATCAGTACTCTTAACAAAAAACAATTCTTGACAAGAATGGAACTTTTTGCAGTTCTTATAAAACAATGGTTACCCCTGGTTACAATTTGTATGAATTAAGTTATTCACAACTGCCTGACAGGTTCTTGACATCCACTTGTTATACAGGGTTACAATATAACCCCGGAGTGCAAATAAATTGATACTTGAAGAATTTATAACTTACTATCAGAAAAATAAAAGCAAAAAAAAGCAGATAAAAGAAGTTCTTTTAAGCTGGCTAAAAATGGAGCTTGGTACTATACCACAGAAAAATTATCAGAAAGTACTTCATAATGAGCTCATGATTTCTGAAGACGAAACTATAATTCCAAAGAATAAAATGGGTGAAAATTTGCTTAACTCCTTAATAAGAATGGCAAATATTCTTGAGGAAAAAGAATTTGAATCCTGGGTAAGCGGGGTTAAACCAAAAGACTTTCTACATGCATAAGTTTCTTATAACAGGATATGCAGGCTTTATAGGTAGCCACCTGACAGAAAAGCTGCTTAGTGAAGGGTTTGAAATAGTTGGAATTGATGATTTTAATGATTATTATGATCCAAAAATCAAAGAACAAAATATTTCATCATTTAAAACCAGTAAGAACTTCAATCACTACAGACTTGACATCAGAAATAAGGCTTCTATTGATGAAGTCTTTGCCAAGCATAAACCAAATACAGTAATTCATCTTGCTGCAAGAGCAGGTGTAAGACCATCACTTCTGGATCCAATCCTTTATGAAGAAGTAAATGTTCTTGGCACATTAAATTTGCTTGATGCATGCAGGAAAAACAACTGTGAAAAATTTATATTCGGTTCTAGCAGTTCAGTATACGGTGAATGTAAAAATATTCCATTTAAGGAAACTGAATCCGATCTAAAACCAATCTCACCATATGGTGTTACAAAACTCAGTGGTGAAAGGCATTGTTATACATTTCATCACTTATATAAAATACCTATAGTTTGTCTCAGGTTTTTCACTGTTTATGGACCAAGACAAAGGCCAGATCTTGCAATTCATAAATTTACAAAGTTAATAGAAGAAGGAAAAGCAGTACCGGTTTTTGGTGACGGTATGTATAAGAGAGATTTTACATATATCACTGAAATAATCGATGGAATAATGGGTTCAGTTAATTACAATAAAACAGGTTTTGAGATATTTAATCTAGGTGAATCAAAAACTACCTCTGTTATTGATCTGGTTAAGCTCATTGAAAACGCAACAGGTAAAAAAGCAGTAATTGACTGGCAGCAAGCACAGCCCGGAGATGTGCCCATTACATATGCAGATGTCGGTAAAGCTGAAAAATTACTTGGATACAAAGCAAGAACTACTCCTGAAGAAGGAATTAAAAAGTTTGTAGAGTGGTATAAAAACCAGCTTCTGGCTATTGGCTATTAGTTTTTTGAGAAAATTTAATGTTTACATGTAACCTAAGGTTACATAGTTCTTCAAATGCATGCTATATAATCTTTCGCTACTGTGATTACTAAGCAAGAAGAATATATGGCTGAAGTATGTAAAATAGGAGGTTTTGCTTTAATTGCACCCTTTGGGAAAGAAATGCTCAATGTAACTTATATAGAACTTTTTAATATACCAAGCAGTCATTTACTATATGTAATTTTTACATTATCATTAGCTTGCATCGGTGTTTATATAATCTTTAATGGAACAGAATTTCTAAGAGAAAAAGAGAATAAGATATGATAGATCTATCAGACAGAGAAACACAAAAAATTATTTATACAATTTTTATGTTTAGCTTTGCTTACTTTTTAGCATTCATGCTTCTTAAAATTACATCTAAAGACTCAAAAAAATCAAAAAAGTAAAATTAATTTTTCTTGGGTATCAGTTGAAGTTCAGTAAGATCTAAAAGACGCGGCCTATAAAAATCATAAACCTTTCTTGTCCATATTTCATTACCATCTTTGTAAGTAAACCTGTAAGTTCCTTTATCTTTTTCTGTGGCTTTTTCATCACCATCGAGCCAGGGTATCTCCTGGGTTCCTTCCAGTCCTCTAAGCATTAAAGGAGCTTCTGCACTAAGGTTCACTGTATCTGAAAGTTCTGTTGATATTATCCTAACAGCATCATTGGTAAGTTCTCCTTTTTTTACTTTTCCACCTAAGTAGTCCATATATCTTTTATAGCCTGGTTGGCTAGAAAGAGGTAAGTCAAATACATAATCCTGGGTAATTGCACCATAGTTTATTCTTTTTACATTAGGATCTTTAAAAATATGTTTTGTATGGGCATTTGATTTAGAAACTTCATGACAAAAATAGCAACTGTTCGGAGTGCTTATAATCTCTTCTGTTTGAACTATAGAGCTTGATTTTTTTACATTGTCATAGTCTCCGAAAAAGTGCTGTCTTGCAAGATAAGGGAAAGGTTCTGACTTATCTGCTTTTTTGCCCCAAGCTATGAGAAATCTGTCTGATACAAATAAAAGTTCAGCGTGAATATCCGGTTTGTATAAATCTTCTATTCCATTTCCAAATGCTTGTACCTTTATTCGTATTCCATCTGATGGATGGATGGCACCTGTTTTTTCATTGACTGTTAAGTGAGCATTGGTATAAATTCTATATGTTTTTCCATTAGGCAATTTGTCATCAAAATATTTTTCTACATGTAACTTTGGACCTACACCCATATCATCTCCCTCTTCACCAGCATGCACAAAATCAGTAATGGCAATTTTTACTTTTCTTTCTTCTACAGAAATTCTTCCTTCTTTTAATGCTTTTAAATCCTCTACCTCAGCCTTATATAAATTAATTAGTCTTCCACGCACGGTTGGATAAATAAGTTCTGCCCATTTGGTTTCCTGAAGCCTTAGATCTTCTGGATCATTCATATTTAAAATTGATTGAAGGGGATCAAAATCTTTTTCTTCAAGTGTTCTTGTTTTTGCTAGCGGAGATTCATCTGGTTTTGGAATAGAAGTATTTTCTCTATTTGCAAGGAAAGGTAAAGTAGCTACACCGGCTATAAAACCTGCAAGAATACCAATCCTTGAATTAACACGCATAAGTTTATAAGCTTATTTGCTAATTTCTTTGAAATTAAACAACTAATTAAGCAGAATTATAACACAAGAATAAAACTATTCGTCTTTCTCTTCTTTAAACTCTTTCTCCCAGCCAGAGCCATTGCCGGAATCAATTGAACCACTATGCTGTGCCCTTAATTCCTGAATTCTGGTTCTGACTTTATTTTCAATTTCTTTTGCAGTTTTAGGATTAGAAGTAATAAACTCTACTGCTTTTTCCCTGCCCTGCCCGATTTTTTCAGAACCATAGTTAAACCATGTACCCGATTTCTGAACTACATCAAAACTACAGGCTACATCAAGCAGTGAGCTTTCATGGCTGATTCCTCTTCCGTAAACAAGATCAAACTCTGCTATACGAAACGGTGGTGCAACTTTATTTTTAACAACCTTGACACGGATTCTATTTCCATATTCAACATTGTCTTTTTTAAGAGTTTCAATTCTCCTTACATCAAGCCGAAGAGAAGCATAGTATTTAAGCGCATTTCCACCTGTTGTTGTTTCTGTAGGACCATACATAACACCAATTTTTTGCCTCATCTGGTTAATAAAAATGATTACGCTTTTTGTTTTGCTTACAATCCCGGTGAGCTTTCTTAGAGCCTGAGACATTAAACGCGCTTGAAGTCCCATATGAGAATCACCCATCTCGCCTTCAATTTCTGCTTTTGGTACAAGTGCAGCAACTGAATCCACTACTACCACATCAACTGCACCAGATCTGACAAGCTGCTCTGTAATTTCAAGTGCCTGCTCACCTGTATCAGGTTGGCTGATTAGAAGATCATCAGTATTCACACCTAAAGCCTTGGCATATTCAGGATCCAGAGCATGTTCTGCATCAACAATAGCTGCAATACCACCAAGCTTTTGTGCTTGAGCACAAATATGCATGGCTACCGTAGTCTTGCCGCTTGATTCCGGTCCAAAGATTTCAATTACTCTGCCTCTGGGAACTCCTCCAACACCAAGAGCTAAATCAAGTGATATCGCACCGGTTGGAATTGCATCAATCCCTCCATACTTTGCTTCTCCTAGGCGCATTACAGCACCTTTTCCAAAATCTTTTTCAATTTTTTCAAGTGTAAGATCTAATGCTTTTAAACGTTCAGATTTTTCACTCTGCTTTGCTTCTGTCTTTTCTTTGCCTTTTTCTTTTGCTTCGTCTTTTGTTATCGTCTTTACCATATTCATTCTCCTTCTTATTTATTTTCTACACCCAAAAAATCTAACGGCGTGTTACCAGCAGCAGCCAGTTCTAGTTTTAGCTGCTGGTCCAGATCACCTACTGCCTGCAGTCCTGCAAGTTCAACAAGTGCATTTTTCTGTGTTCTAAGCTGCGCATCAAGTCTTCTTATTTCTCTTTCCATTGATCTTCTCTGAATATCGGCAAGAATTTCAACACCGGGGGAGCTTGACTCCCGAGCATCAAGAGTATCTTTTTTTGTTTCGCCAAGTTCATTTGAGGCAAGAACCCTTTCAACCATAACATTTTTATATTCATGATATCTTTGTCTTAATCTTTCAGCCACCTCATCAATCATCATAAATAAAATTATTGCTTCAGTCTGGGAAAGCTGGATTTCTGCCTGGGTCTTTTTCATTCTCCCTTCAATTACACTTCCTAAGACACGGCCGCCAAGCTGGCTACCGTAAAGAGCACCAGCATTATTCGATAAAGCCTGCAGGGTATAAAACGGCAGAAAAATTGCAGCTCCAAGAGTTCTTGACAAAATTGAATTTGCAGCCTGCGGGGAATTTGCAGGTGTTAGTTTCTGAATAATAAACTGAATGGTTTTATTTCTTTCAATTGTTGATTTCCATAGATTCAAAAGCTGTTCCTGCTCATTTCTTGAAAAAAATTCATCTATTGCTTTTTGTTCTTCTTCTGTAAGTGCCAAAGACGGTTGTATAAAATTTAATCCTGCTACCTCTGCTTTTTTTAGTTCATCTCTTTCAGACTCAAGTCCTTTCAGATCCTTAGTGTTTTCGGATTTTGGCTGAAGTTTTATGAATGGAACAGGCTTTTCAACCTGTAAATCAATTGTCTGTGGGGGAATAATATCTAAGACAGAAACACCTGCTTTAAGAGGTTCATTTATTTTCCCAAAAATTGAAACTGTTGGTCTGGAAAGATTTGTTAATTCATTTAATCTGCCTTCTTGTTCACTTGAAAGCTTTGCATTTACAATCTCAGGACAGGAAATAAAAAATATACCGGCAAGAAATATCCGCAAAACCAATTTTAAATCCAGGATTTTATACATCTGATTAAATAAAGTAGTTTGGTAATCCATCAATAAAATATACTATCATTACATAAATAGTACTAACGTAACCTAGGGTTACTAAATCTAAAAACTTATAAAAATTATGAAGCAAGTTAAAAATGAAACTAGACGCTATACAGGCATGATTGTTAACCTCAAGATTTGAAAGCGGTATACTTTAATTAACACATATGAAAAAGATTAAAAATTCAGTCTTTCTTTTCTTTTTCTGTTTATCCCTTCAGCCTGTATTCAGCCAGGGGAAAATAACAGTAAAAGAAAAAGATATGGCACCGCCAATATGTTCGGGAACAGGAACACTTAGCTGCCCGACGGGCTACAAACCTATATGTCCAAACCAGTACAAACCAGCATGTATATTTGTCATTAACAAACAATTGCCTGCCTGTCTTGCAAACAGCACAGACAAAACTTCTTATAGTTATCATCTGGATAAAATAAGTTGTAAGAAAAAATAATTATGATTTGGAGATTTTTAATATTGCTGTCTGGTTTTATATTTTTAAATTTCTTGCCAGTACAATGTCAGGAAATTACACAAGATATTGATTTTGATGTATGCCCTCTCTGCACAAATTATGGAGAATTAACTTGTCCAAGTGGATACAAAGTTATATGTGCAGATAAAGTCCGTGGTGAAACAGAACCAAAATGCCTGTTTCTTGAAAGCAGATTTATTCCGGGCTGCTGGAAACATGCTGGTAAAAAAAGTATTGATTTCAGTATCCTTCCTGGTAATATGCCGCCATCAACCATGATTAAGATTACAGGCGGCGGTGATGTTTATGTTTTAAACCGTGAAATTATCGGATGTAAGAAGCTGTAAGCATTTGGTTATATGCTTCAGGTTTTGAGTTATTATATTAGTTGAAAACGGCGGCATAGCCAAGCGGTAAGGCAGAGGTCTGCAAAACCTCTATGCGCCAGTTCAAATCTGGCTGCCGCCTTTTTATTTTTTATATCGCTCGCTTCGCACGAATGCTCAGCTCGCTTATAGAGTTACGATGCTCAGAATATTCCTCACCGAAACATTCTTCGCTTAGATAATCATTTACAAATTACCATCATCTATATCCTTAAGGATCTACAAAACTACGCTACAAGAGGCATATCTTCTTTATTGGGTTGATCATGGCTTACAATATTATTTCCACTCTCATTCCAGATTAAAAGTCCAGGATAATCAGCCAGGAATCTGGAAATTTGTCTTTGATGTTTTCGCGAAATAGCCTTTGGCTGAAAGTAATCTATGCTGCCATCTGAAGAAACCTTTGCATCCCTTGTTTTTAAAATTATTGCCGGTACCGCATCATATTTATCTGCAATTTCCATAAAAGCATCCATTTGCTTGGTTGATCGATTACTTAAAATCATGCTAACAACGCTGGATTTTGCATCACAGAATATTCTTACTACTCCTTCTCCAAAATCTTTTTCTGCTATAAAATCAATTTCTCTATACGAACCATGGTTGTCTATTAGTTCTTCAACTGTTCCATTTCTTTCTATTTTCCTTACTGAGACTTCTTTTATACTAAATCCAGCATCCATCATTGAAAGTGCTGCAATTGCTTCAAAATAAAAGCCATGAACTTTATCTCCTTTTTCAACAGCCTCTTCTGCATTTTCAAAAACTCTTTCAACACCAATTACTCTGCTGCCATCTTTATTTGTTAAATTACTCATGGTTTCAAGGTTATGGAGGAAAAAAATTGCACTTTCCAGATCCCCGAATTCTCTCCTGTCCTCAAGAAAATTAATTATCCTGTTTTTAAAAGAATAATTTCTGGGGCCTTCACCAAACTCACAATAATCAGCCAGCTGTTTAAATATCTTTGGTGCAGCATTGTAATTAAAATAAGCTCTTTCTTCTCCTGGATCTCTTTCTAAAACTTTAGTTTTAGCTACAACATGAGGTAAAAACTGATTGTCAGGTAATGTTTGATTCTCTAAAAGACGATCTCTTTCAGCTAGTCCGGTTTTTGAGGAACCAAAGTCATATTTACTCCCACTAGAAATACCACGATGTGTGTGTAAATCTGCCCGAGGAGTAACTTTGTTTTTACTACCAGCTACTGCAGTAATCAAGCTATTATTCCTAAAAAACACTTAGGCTTAGCCTAAATTGCTCTTATATTTTTGAACTTGTTTCTAAGAGTATCAGATTTAAGGAATGTAAACCTGAATTGTAAAGTTAGTTAAAAACTAATCAACCTGGTTATTTTACAGTCTTCAGGCAGTTTTTCGCGTCCTTTTAAAAATTCCAGTTCCACTACAAAGCCTATGCCTACAATAATACCGCCTATTTTTTTTACAAGTTTTATTGCAGCTTCTGCAGTACCGCCTGTAGCAAGAAGATCATCCACAATTAAAACCCTTTTACCCGGCTCCACTGCATCAATATGGATTTCAAGACTGTCATTTCCATATTCAAGTTCATATGACATTCTTTCTGTTTTAGCAGGAAGTTTTCCGGGTTTTCTTATAGGAATAAATCCTTTACCTAATTTATATGCAAGCGCACTGCCAAATATAAAACCACGTGCTTCTATCCCTGCAATATAGTCTATATTTTGTTTCTCATAATGCTTTGCAAGTAGATCAACAGATTTTTTAAATGCCTGAGGATCGCGTAACACAGTAGTTATATCCTTAAAGATAATTCCTTCTCTGGGAAAATCAGGAACATCCCTTATTTTGGATTTAATTGATTCAGGCGTATCACTGTCTTTTTCTGCCACTTTTATAAGACTACCCTCGCTTTTATATTTAATTCAACCTCTGAATTTAAATTATTTTCTTTTAACAGACTTTTTATTCCTTCAATTCCAATATCAGTAATCCACGATCTGAATGCAGAAATTTGTCTTAACTCGGTTTCCAACAGATTATATTCTATTAACTCTTCAAAATTCTGTCGAGAAGGGCTGGAAATATTTATACTTAACTCATTGTTTATTCTTTTGTAGCTTAAAAAGCCTGATCTTACAAGTATTTCAAGCGCATATATAAGAGCAACTTTTGTAAGTCCTAAGGCTGAAGTTAAATTATGTTCTTCTAACTTTCCTCCCATATTGTTTACAGCATAACGAAGCATCCCTGAAAGTCTCTTTAAAACATCAGCTGGATATAAATAATCAGAATAAGTGGAAGGAAATGCAAGGTAAATATTAAATGGAGTGCTTAAAGTTATTACTTCAAGAAAAACATTTTTGTCAGGTGGTGGTTCAAGAAATACTAAATCATGGACAGGGTAAACTCTATTTCTGGAACAGGTAAAATATGGCTGGTAATTCTTTTGTTGTATTTCTGCAAAACAAACACAGGTATTTTTATTAAAGGGCTTAAATATTTCAAGACACTCGCTATCTCTTCCTCTGAAATCAAATAATTTTATTAGCTTAGTCTTAGAATATGATTCTTTAATTTTTATATTCCTGGTCTTACTCAAGCACCAGTCTTTAATTTCAAGCTGAATAAATTTTTCACCATTATACAAATTTATTTTGGGCGTATATGCAACACTGCCTGTATCACCAATATTAAGCTCTTTCGTACTGTCATAATTCCAGATTAGAGCCTCAAGTAAAAATGCTTTGTTGTTTCTAGAGGCATCAGAAGGTTCTTTTGATGGTGCAAGCACTAGTTTTAGATGGTTACCATTTTTGCCTATATTTCTTATGCCAGCAATTTTTACTTCTTCGCTTGAAAAAATTGGTACAGAATTCCCAAGACCAAATGGTGCAAGCATATTAATTTTATTTATAAGATCACTGTTCACAGAAGTAAGAGGAAGCTCCATGTCAATATTTAGCACAGGCTCCAGATTAAATCCATCCAGATGATTGTTTACAATATTTTTAAACTCACAAATAAAATCATCAAGCTTATCTGATTTCAGACTGAGTCCACAGGCAGCTTTATGTCCACCGAATTTTTCCAGATGATGGGCACATCTTCCAAGCATTTCAGTAATATTAAGATGTTCTATGCTTCTACCTGAACCTTTTACCATTTCCTGCTCTTCATCCAAGGTCATAAGCAAAACAGGAAGGCTAAATTTCTCAACCAGTCGTGATGCTACAATCCCGACTACACCATGATGCCAGCCTTTTTTCGCAAGCACAATGGATTTATTATGTGGCTCTGTGCTTTTCTGTTCTTCATATAATTCAACTGCTTCTTTTAAGGTCTCTTCACAGATAAATTGTCTCTGTCTGTTCTGCATATCAAGTTCTGATGATATGTGAATTGCTTCAAGTAGATTTTCAGTAGTGAGTAACTTTACTGCCATGGAAGCATCAGCAAGTCTTCCAACTGCATTTATTCTGGGTGCAATCCCAAAGCCAATATATTCAACAGTCTGTCCTGCATCATTAGTGCTTTTACCATTGCTGGTGTTTTCACTATCCGGGCATTTTACTCCACAAATCCGCAATAACTCTCTTAATCCGACTTTTTTAGTTCTTACAAGTTTTTCAAGTCCGAGCTGAACAAGATATCTGTTCTCATCAACAAGAGGCACAATATCTGCAATCATTCCTAAGGTAACCAAATCCAGCAAATCTTCCTTTGAGAATTTATCTTTTTCAGTTGCAACTTCCAGCAAAGCCTCACAAAGTTTATATGCAACTCCAACTCCCGGCAAAAAATGCAGCTTGTGATCAGATGGTAGCTGTTTAGGGTTTAGAACAGCACAGGCAGGTGGCAAAATCTCCGGCAAAGAATGATGATCTGTAACTATTACATTCATCCCTAGTTCATTTGCAAGTTCTATTTCCTTGTGATTTGTTATCCCGCAGTCACATGTAATTAAAAGTTTTGTTTTATGTTTTTTAGCTATTGTTTTAACTGCATCTGAATTTAACCCATATCCTTCCAGTAATCTGTTTGGAATATAAAAATCCACTTTATCTGTAAATTGTCTAAGTGTAATCAACAAACACGAAGTGGCAGTTACCCCATCTACATCATAGTCTCCAAATATTGTTATTTTTTCTTTTTTTCTTACTGCATCTAAAATACGGTCACGCGCTTTTAACAGATCCGGTATCTCACTGGGAGAAGACTCTGTATAAAATCTGGGATTAAGATAAGCTTTTGCTTTCTCAACTAAATTAATTCCCCTGTTTAATAGGAGCTTTGCAATAACAAGTGATCCACCTGCAGCAGCTAAAAAATCATCTGAAATATTTTCCTGCTGTCTTAACTGCCATTTATATTTCATGAGTAAAAATATATCACCTTCTACTAAGACATTTAAAATGTTACCTTTTGGTACATTTTTTAAGCCGAAAAACTGGAATTGAAGTAAAGACAACACAAAAAACTACCCTCAGCAACATTTTTTATTAAAAAGCTTCTATTATTAAAGTAATCGATATCTGCAATGCCAACATTTTCATATAAAGCCAGAGACAATAAAGGGGAATTGAAAGAATCCTCAGTACTTGCTGGAAATATTGAAGAAGCCAAGCTTTCTTTAAAGCAACAAGGACTTTGGGTAATAAACCTAAAGCAAATTGACTCTCCAAATTTACCTTTTGCATCACAAACATCTGAAACTTCTATTCCTGTATCAAACCCTGAACAGGCTGGACAAACAGCAGCTAAAAAAGATAAACCATTTCTTGAAGATTTTTTAATGAAGTACCAGCCCGTCGGACTAAAAGATATGGTGATATTTTCAAGACAGTTTGCATCAATGGTTGAAGCTGGTGTAGCCATGCTTCGCGCACTAAATGTACTGACTGAGCAGACACAAAATATCAGATTAAGAAAAGCATTAGCACAGGTAAAATCCGAGATAGAGCAGGGGAGCACACTATCAGATGCACTTGAAAAGCACACACAAATCTTTGACAGGCTTTATATTTCAATGGTCAGAGCTGGTGAAGCAGGTGGTGTATTGGATAAAGTGCTGAATCGGTTGGCAATATTTATGGAGGAAAGAAGCAGGCTTACCCAGCAGGTAAAAGCAGCAATGACTTATCCGGTAGTTGTAATGGTTATAGGTGTAGGAGTATTTTATGCAATGCTTACCCTTGTCCTTCCAACATTCCAGGGATTGTTTAATTCACTGGGTAGCGAGCTGCCTGCATACACAAAATTATTGATTACAATAAGTGATTTTTTAAGATCCTGGTACATGCTTGGAATAATAGTATTAATTGCAGGCAGCATATGGGCACTTAAAAACTGGTACCAGACAAAGGATGGGAAATTTACAATTGATCTTGCATTGTTAAATGTTCCTGTCATGGGAGATATTCTTAAAAAAGTTGCAGTTGCAAGGTTTACAAGAACTTTCGGAACACTTACCAGAAGCGGCGTACCAATTGTAACTGCGCTTGAAGTAGTAAAAGAATCAAGTGGAAACGCTGTACTTGCAAGAGCTGTAGAAGCAGTACAAACTAAAGTACAGGAAGGTGGAACAATAAGCGGCCCAATGGGTGAAAGCAAAATATTTCCACAAATGGTTACACAGATGGTTGCAATCGGAGAAGAAACAGGTGAGCTTGAAAATATGCTTGAAAAAGTTGCTGACTTCTATGATGTGGAAGTATCTACAGCTGTAGAAGGTTTAACATCACTTATGGAGCCGTTAATGATCGTTACATTGGGCGGACTTGTCGGTGCAATAGTAATAGGAATGTACCTTCCGATATTTACAATTATTTCAAAGATTCAATAACAAAAACTAAGACTTGCTTTTACGTTTTTTACTGTATTTTTTACTAATTTCATCCAGTATGGATCTTGGATCAGATAAAACAAATGGATTTGTAAGCATATTAGGAAGATGCTGAAGTTTTTTAAGGTCTGCAGCAATTTCAGAAACCTTTGAAGACAAAGTAGCCATTGCACCAAAAGCTCCCATTTTAGAGCAGTCATTTAATTCTTGAAGCAGGTCTGATAATTCCTTTGTGAGGTCTTTATATAACTTGTCTATGAGGGATTGATCAAGTCCTTTTATTGACGATCCTAGTGGATTACTTTTTGAGTTATTGCGCATTTTCCTTAACCTGTAATTAACTATCTTCCAAGGTCTTATTACACAATAATAACTTCTCAATACAAAATTTGAAAGGCCGAGGACAGATAATTTAAATAAAAAATAGTTAATCTTCAGGAGCAAAGAGCATAAAATGTATTTTAACTGTCAGGAAAAGCGGTAATTATTAAACAGATTTCAGCTTCAAACTGTTATTAAATAAGTAATTGTAAAACCAGTCCCAGATTATATTTGACAATACTGCAGGAACATAAACTTATGTAATGTTTTTTTACATAGATTATTTTAATTTAATCTTTTCAGATATAGTTCAACAGTGTTGGTAATGGTCTGATTAACAACAGAAGTAAAAATTATGAATGGAAAAAAAACAAGCCTCATACTAGTCGGATTAATATGGTTAGTTGTAGGAATATACCTTGGTATTATAGGTACTAACTGGATGTTAGGATTAGGCCTGGGAAAAAAGTTGATTATCTTTCTTGCTGTCAGCACAACTATAGGCTTGCTTAAAGGAAAGTTCGTTCTGAAGAAAGTAGCATTAAAGTATTACAAAAGAGCAGATACAATTAGATTTAACAAAAGCGATATCTTAACAGGATGGATAAGAATTTTAGGACTAAAAGGCTTTATATTAATTGGGTTGATGATGGGCATGGGTATTTTTCTTAGACATAGCAACATCGATAGACCTATTTTAGGGATAGTTTACCTGGCAGTTGGTATTGCATTAGTGTATGCTAGTAAAATATTTTTTGAAAATAAAAATACAAATTAACTGATAAGGGTTCAAAATTAAATGACACTGGTAAATTTTGAAGAATTAAAAAATAAATATCAAAACAAACTTGCAAAAGATACTGAGGTTACATGTAAGATTCTTGCAAAGTTAAAAGATGGTTTTCTTGTTGACATTAATGAAGAATGGGAAGGATTTATACCTTTAAAAGAAATAAATAACAATGGAACTGAGCTTTTGCTTTTTGAAACAGTACAGGGACTTATAACATCAGGACCGGATAAAAGTGAAAGGTATACTATTTCTCCAAAAGCACTTCATGAAAAACATGTCTATGAAAACCTTCAGAAAACAGTACAGGAAAATGGCTCAATAAAAGTTGCTATTGCAAAAGTAATTAAGGGTGGCGCAGAAGCATTTATTGATGGTGTAAGGGCATTTCTGCCAGGCAGATATATCAGACTTCCGGGAATTAGCCCGGAAAAATGGGTAGGTCAGGAAATTGAAGTGCTCATTGAAGAAATAGATTACAAAGAAAAGAAAATTATTTTAAATCACAAGAAAGCTGTTGACATAGAGAAACAGAAAAAAGCTGAGTTCACAATACAAAAACTAAAAGAAGGTGATATTGTAAATGCTCCTGTACTGAGAGTCGCAGATTTTGGCGTATTTGTTGATCTTGGGGGACTTGATGGTTTAATTCCTGCATCAGAATTAAGTTGGGGAAGGTTTAATCACCCAAGAGAAGTTGTAAAAGCAGGTCAGACTATTCAGGGAAGAATTTTCAGGATAGAAAGAGATAATTTAAGGGTCGCTTTAAGCATTAAACAGCTATCAGGCGATCCATGGGAACAGATCGAAAATGAAATTGAGATCGGGAAAATAGCAACCGGTAAAGTAATAAGCGAGGCACCATTTGGTATATTTATAGAGTTAATGCCAGGGGTTGAAGCCTTGTTACATAATTCAGAAATTCCTGAAGGTATAGAAAAACCAAAAGTCGGCAGCCTGATTACAACAAAAATAATAAAAATTGACTGTGAGCAAAGAAAAATTGGTCTGTCTGTCAGAAATATAAAACAAGAAGATGTTTCTACCTCTGACACAATTAATGAGTCAAAAAGTTCAGAACTGCTTGTAGTTGAATCTTCAGTCTGCAACACTTCAGACAATGAATCAACTGCTAAAATTACAAATCCGGAAGATCTGTCAAAATATAATTCCACAAATGGCGATCATAAAAGTTCTGAAGCAAATGAGCAAAGTGAAATCATAAACTAATTCCGGCTAAAGGAGAGAAATTGCATACACAGGAATCACAAACACTAAACAAAGAAACCCAGAGAACCATCTTAAAGTCAATCTGTGACAATCCTACTTTATCAGTCGAGGATCATGTTCTTTTACTAAAAAACAAATTAGGTAAAATATCCCGGGATGAAATCATACAGGTTATTCATTCCATTGAACCAAACAAAAACTGGCACAGGGCTTCTGAAGAAGAGGTCCAGGCAGAGATTCTTGAATATCTCTGGACGCTTGAAAGCCAGATCTTGTTTTTACTACCCCCAAAACAGAAAGAAACTACAGTTGCAGAGTTTAATCAAATCAGGCTTCAAAACAAGCAATCAAAAGTCCAAAAAGATATTATCAGACATCTACTTAGTTCACTCGGTACTGAAAGCAAAAATCTCGCCAAGTTTAGAAAACTACAGAAAGAACTTTCAGTTCAAAATGATATTAATGATGAAACCCAGGCAGCTTGGCTCTGCAGGATCCTGTTTACAAACCTGAGACCTGAGAACATCTCCTCAATAAATGATCTAAATCATAATTTAACAGATGAGTTCAGTAATAAATTCCCTTCCTTTAGTGAAAAGACTGCAAAGTCTCTTCAGAGGATCTGTGAAAGATTTGTCGAGAAGTATATTCCAAAAAATATTTCAGACACAAAAATAAAAAGCCTGATAAGCAAATATCAAAACATATATAACACCTATAGGAAGACTTCAGAATCAGAGATATTAGTTCAGAAAGATGAAAAAGACCACAATGAGCTTATTGAAAACATAATTAAACAGCTAGAAGAAATCCAGAACATAGTAAGCGAATCCCATGAAGGTGGTTTTCTGGGTAAACTATTTTCAGGAAAAATAAAAAACAAAGAAGGGGTTATTAAAAAGATAGATGCTGTTATTGAACATTTAAGTGATATTAGTGAATTAAACAGCAGAACAAATAAAACAATGAGTGATAGATCCTTGCTTGTACAAAAAACCCAGTCTGACTATGAAAATATACTGTTTGTAAAAAACCAGCTTGAACATGATTTATATACCAGCAATGAAAAATTTAAGACTCTGGAAGAAAAAGTGGTTCAATCTGAAAACGAGCTGCAGAACAAAAAAACAGAACTTGAAAAAGCACAGGAAAGAATTTCAGCACTTGAGCAAAAAATTAATCAGATTCCGGAGCTTGAGTCCAGAGCTAACCTGTTAAGAGAGGAGTTAGCTGCAGCAAAAAACATTTCACTTAGTTTATACAACAGGGTAGGTAAAATTAAAGCTGATCTTCTTAGACAGCCAACTGAAGCAAAACTTAAGAACAATAATAAAACCATAACTAATGGGTACCACCATCCCAACAGTACTGAAACCAATCAGCCAGCACCACCTCCAGCTGAAATTAGTACCATGCCTAACTAAGTCAAAACTTTATTCTGGAATGAATGATTTCTTCAACAGCTTTTATATCCTCATTTCTGTCCACTGATGGATATGCTTTTGAAACAATGCCAAGTTTTATTTTTATACCATTTTCAAGTGCCCGGAGCTGCTCAAGTTTTTCAGCATTTTCAAGCTGGGAGGGAGGGAGCAGGCTGAATGCCAATATTGCATCCCTTGTATAACCATAAATACCTATATGGCGATAATAAACAGCTTCAGCACCTGGCTCCCTGTAATGAGGAATAGGAGATCTTGAAAAATATAACGCATATCCATTACTATCCATTACAGCTTTTACTATATTTGGATTATTTGCATCCTCATCATCACTATTCCTGGTAACAAGGCTTGTAATTAACTTTTTCCTGATTCCGGGATCTTTTTTGCACTCATCAAACAGCAAATTAAATACTTTATCTATATACTCACCCGGCATAAGGGGTTCATCTCCCTGAAGATTTATAATATTTTCAGCTTCAGGGATTTTCTGGACCACCTCCTGCACTCTGTCAGTACCTGAGTTATGTTTATCAGAAGTCATAAGAACAGAAACTTTTTTTTGTTTATTTTCCGCAAAGCGCTCTCTTACAAAATTAAAGACTCTCTCATCTTCAGTTGCGACCACAACACCATCAGAAAGTCCTGAATTAAGTGCTGAGAGAACAACCCATTCAATCATTGCTTTCCCTGCAATATTTGCAAGAGGTTTACCAGGAAACCTAGTACTCCCGTAACGAGCCGGAATTACAACAACATTTTTCATGAAAATACCTCTAACCTGTTACTAATGCAGGCCTACTCTTGTTTCATTCACAGGAAGAATTTCTTCCATAGTCTGAAAGATTTTCTTAAGTAAATCACATACTTTATCAGGAGTTAATGTAGGTTTTGACCAGTCATCTCCTTTTCTTTCAGATGAATTATTTATGTATGCAACCAAAATATCTTTTGCAGCTCTAAGCTTTTCCTCATTAGAAACATTCTTTAAAGTTAAAGACATAATAAATACCTCCTTTTGAATAAGATATCATATTTTACGTCATTGCGAGGAGGGGCAAAATCCCAGCGAAGCAATATCAAGGACGTGAAAGAGTTATGGAGATTGCTTCAGGCTAAAGCCCTCGCAATGACGTGAAGAGTTATAATAGCCATATGCCTACAAAAAAGAAATCTAATACCAAGCGAAAAAAAATATTGGTTCTCCATGGTCCAAATCTTAACATGCTTGGACAAAGGGAAAAGAAAATCTATGGTTCAATCAGCCTTGAAAAAATCAACAATGAAATAAAAAAAGAATCAAAAAAACTTGGTATTGAGATTGAAATAAAACAATCAAATATAGAAGGTGAACTTGTAAACTATATTCAGAAAGCAGGTAAAAATGGATGTAAAGGAATTTTAATTAATCCTGCTGCATACACTCATACAAGCGTAGCCATAAGGGATGCAATACTTGCAATAAAATTACCAGTAGTCGAAGTTCATCTTTCAAACATTTACAAAAGAGAGGAATTCAGGCATAAATCACTTATTGCTCCTGTATCTACAGGACAAATATCGGGTTTTGGAAAAGAAAGTTATATCCTTGGTTTGAATGCACTTACTTCAATAGTCAGAAATTAATTCAGCAGTTTAACGAAAAGTTTAGTGAGAATATTTTATGTCAGATTTAAATGAAGATGTAGATAGTGAGATTACAAATGATCCGTGGCGCAGGAAAGCTACAACAACAGCAAGATACGATCTTTGCAATCAGTGTATGTACTTTGCACCACAGACACCATACAAACCAGGCATTAGGTGTAAGTTTGGCTTAAGGCCTGATGTAATCTTTGATGAAGAAAAAGCAATAGCAAAATGTAATGTATTCAGGGAAAAGGCTTAATTTTGTAATACTTTCAGAATTACAGGTTAGGGTCATATTTTTTACTCAGGTGGCTCGCTCATAATTCACTTCGCCACCTTTCCAGAGTTCACTAAATATCTGCTTCTTACCACGATGTCCAGGTTTTGCCGAACAAGTCGGACAAAACCTTTCCTGATAAATTGCTATTGTGGTCATTTTATGGATGGTAAGTAGTTACGAATCATATTGTACAGTACAATGGTCATGTCTAATAGTTCAGGAGAAAACCAATGAGAAAAAACTTTTTACTTCTTTTTTTAGTCTCAATTTTAGCTGTCTTTTCATTTACAGGATGTGCTAAAAAGGGACCTTGCTTAAATTGTGCAGCCACTCAGGAGCAGTCAACCAGTGAAGATGAAGCCTGGAAAGCACTTAACATGCGGGTTGTACAGCTTTATCAGCAAGGGAAGATAAATGAAGCAATCTCTGCAGGAAATGAATCTCTTAAATTCGCAAAAAATAAATTTGGGAATGATAACCCTAAAACAGCCACATCACTGAATAACATTGCTGAGCTTTACAGAGTACAGGGGAAATTCCAGCAGGCTGAATCATTTTATAAACAATCACTTGACATCAGAAAGAAAGTTATGGGCGAAGATCATCCTGATGTGTCACTTTCTCTTAATAATCTTGCTACGGTTTATCTTGCTACAAAAAAATACGATAAGGCTGAAAAGCTATATAAAGATGCATTATCAATAATTGAAAAACATGTTGGAAAAGATCATGTTAGCTTAGCAGCTCCACTTGATAACCTCTCAGAGTTGTATAAATTACAAGGAAGATATAAAGATGCTGAGTCAGTTCTTAAAAGACTCATTGCAATATTTGAAAAAGCAAACAAAAAGGAAGATAATGCCTATATTAAAACCCTTAACAGCCTAGCAAGTATCTATTACTTTGAGGGGAAATATCCAAATGCAGAATCCACTTTCAAACAAGCTCTAGCTTCACTGGAAAAAAGATTTGGTAAAAACAGCCCTGAACTGACGATTGTTCTTGAAAACATGGCTGAAGTCTATAAAAAAAGTGGTGATGCAGCAAAGGCCAAAACATTTGATGACAGAATAAGAGCTATAAAGACAGTAAATCACCTGCCTGGATAACGATATCTTACTTATCTATTAACTTTAAATTATCAAGCATGGCTTAAAAGCTATCAATTGTTAAAATACTTTATTATGGAAAGCCGTGGCATATGGTGGAATATTCATGATATTCCAAATTACAAAACTATTTTCTATAGTCTGTTTTTAATATCACTAGGTATTTTTATATATGGTTTCTATCTGAAAATAAAAAAGTGGTCCTGTGGTAAGCCATATAATAAATTCCAGGATCTAAATAACAGCATAAAAATTATGTTTGCAGGCAGCTTTCTCCACAAAGGATGGGGAAAACAAAAAATGCCTGTTATTGCCCATATGCTTATCTTTTACGGATTTTTTATCCTCTGGATTGGAACAGATATTCTTACTGTACAGGAAAGAATGCCAGAGTATTTTTTTGAAGGAGCTTTTTACAAAACATATTCTTTCTGTATGGATTTAGCAGGATTATTAATGCTTATAGGATTATTGTATTTTGCTTATCTCAGATACATTAAAAAACCTGAAAGACTTGATAATAACCAGAAGGACTGGCTTCAGCTCGTATACCTTATATTATTTGTTGTTCTTGGTTTTTTGATTGAAGGGATCAGGCAGGCTGCAACAAACCATATTGAACCGTATGCATTTGTTGGTTCAGCAATTGCTCTTTTAATTAACAATATCCCGCTTCAGACACTTAGACCAATCCATGCATTCCTGTGGTGGCTACATTCGGTTCAAACATTTGCATTCATTGCACTTATACCATTTACAAAGTTCAGTCACATGTTCGTAGTACCAGCTAATTTATTTTTTGCAGGCTCAAGCCAGAAAGGTACACTCAGCACACCATTTAATCTTTCAGAGATTCTGGCAATGGAAAATCCTCCCGATGATTTTGCACAAACAGTAAATAAAATCGAGGATTTTTCATGGAAAGATCTTATGGATCTCGATACATGTACAGCATGTGGAAAATGCCAGGAAGTTTGTCCTGCTACAAATTCTGAAAAACCTCTTTCTCCGAAATGGCTAATTATGGATTTAAAACAGATCCTTTATAATAAACCTCTTTTTGAACATAAATACAAAGGTACTACAACCAGCAGTCCAGGAGAAAACATAACAGATTTTATTTCAAAGGAAACACTATGGTCATGCACTACATGTAACGCATGCGTGGAAGCTTGTCCTGTCGGAATTAATCAGCTCTCAAAAATTGTAGATTTAAGGAGGACTTTAATTGCTGAAAATAAAGCGCCAGCAAACCTATTAAACACATTAAAAAATATACGATCCCGGTTCAATCCATGGGGACAATCGCCGGATGACAGAGAAAAATGGACAGAAAACCTGGATGTACCTAAAGTTACTAACACAGAAGACTATGAATATTTGTACTGGGTAGGTTGTGCCGGTGCATATGATTCAAGAAATCAGAACATTGCAAAGACAATGGTCTCATTGTTAAAAAAAGCAAACATAAAATTTGCAATCCTTGGGAAAAAAGAAAAATGTACCGGTGACCCTGCACGACGTGCAGGAGATGAAGGACTTTTTCAGGAACTTGCAATTGAAAATATTGAAACATTTAAATCACATAATATAAAAAAGATTATCACTCATTGTCCGCACTGTTTTAACACATTTAAAAACGAGTACCCACAGCTTGGTTTAAAAGATGTAGCAGTATTTCATCATACTGAAGTCCTGTGGGATTTGATAAAAAACGGACAATTAACAATGAACAAAGAAGTAAAAGAACAAATTACTTACCATGACTCGTGCTACCTTGGTAGGCATAATAATCAGTATGATGCACCTAGAAACATCTTGAATAAATTGCCTGGTATATCTTATATTGAAATGAAAAACTCACGTGAACAGGGAACCTGCTGTGGTGGTGGTGGTTCACAACTCTGGTTTGAAGCACCAGGAAAACAAATTAATGTTATGAGATTAAATGAAATAAAAGAAAGTGGTGCAAAAACCGCTGCAAGCGCATGTCCATTCTGTACAATTATGCTTGAGACTGCAAAAACACTTGACAAGTCTGAAAGCCCAGTAACCATACAGGATATAAGCGAAATAGTTGCAAAATCGGTATTTTAGAAGTGTTTTTTTAATATTTTTCCATCATTATAAAGATAATCAGCACGAAAGTAAAAATAAAATGTGCAGAAATGGTATATAAATTATAAATCGCCATAATTAATTTTGCGTCAGTTAATTTATGTTTTCATTCACAGATTTAATATTTTTAATCATTGTAATAGTAGTACTTATAGCTGTTGTACTGGTCATCATAAACAGATTTTTTCCTGTAAAAATTCAGGTAACAAAAACTCCTGAGAGTGTTCTGAAAGGAATAGATCAGGAAACCTTATGGAAAGCTCTAAACATGCAGATAGTAAAACTCCATGACACAGGTGAGTATGCTGCAGCTACAGAAGTTGCTGAAGAAGCATTAAAAGCAGCAACACAAATGTATGGTCCAAATCATTCGCAAACTGCAATTTCAATGAATAACCTAGCAGCAATATATCAGGGACAAGGGAGACTTCCTGAAGCAGAAGAACTTTATAAACAGGCAATGACAATATGGGAAAAATCAGTCGGGAAAAACAGCTATGAGGTTGCTTCATGTATGAATAATCTGGCTGATGTATACTCAGCACAACGAAATTATAAAGATAGTGAAAATTTATTTAAATCAGCTCTTGCGATTCTTGAGAAGCTATATGGTAAAGAGAATCTAAATTTAATCACTGTTATGGAAAACATGGTTGATTTATACAAAAAAACAGGAAGTGCTGGTAAAGCAACTATTTTGGAAGAAAAAATAAGATTAATAAAGGCAAAAGCCAGTAAAAAGTAAGTTCGTTTTATATTTATTCAATGCCAGATCTAGCAAAAAACATGAATACTGAAACAGGGATCCTGATATTTATAATATTCTTGCTGTTTATTCTTTATGCAATATATAGTAATGAACAAAATAAATCATCTGTAGCAAAAGCGGTAAGAAATGTGTTCAGCATTGATTTGAGATCGCTTGCTTTATTCAGAGTTTGTCTTGCATTGTTGCTTTTATTTGATCTGATCTTCCGTGGATTTGATCTGGTGGATTTCTATACAGATAGTGGTGTCCTGCCAAGGGCACTTGCACTTAAATTTCTAAATCTTGGTGAAATATCGTTTCATATGATGAGTGGCACAAAGGAAGTTCAGGCAATTTTATTTATAATTAATGGAATTTTTATAATACAGCTTCTTTTAGGCTACAAAACCAGGCTTGCAACTATTTTATGTTATATCTTTTTTATATCTCTTGACTACAGAAATTATTACCAGGCATTTGACGGTGGGGATTCACTTGTAAGGGTTACTTTATTCTGGTCAATGTTTCTTCCACTGGGCGCTTATTATTCAATTGACAGTGCATTAAATAATTCAGATACAGAAACACCAAAACAAATTTTCTCAACAGGAACATGTGCATTCTATGCACAGTTTTTCTTTCTTTTATGGTTTAGCGTTGCTCATAAAATGAAAGACACTTTCTGGGCTAATTACACTGTTCTGTACTACCAGCTTCATGTGCTTCCTTACGTAAGTGAATTTGGCCAACACTTGCTTAAAATACCAAAAGAAAAACTTGAGCTTTTTACAAAATCTATAGTTCAGTACGAAATATGGGGGCCTGTTCTTTTACTTTCTCCAATAAAGACAGAAGCCATCAGAATATTTGCAATAGCTGGTTTTTTACTCATGTTTATAATGTTTGGTTTAAGTTTTACACTGGGCATATTTCCTTTTATATGTGTAATCACTGTGCTTCCATTTATTCCATCATGTTTTTGGAAAAAAATACTTCCGGCATTTAAAACACCACAAAGGCTGAACTTCAGGATTTACTATGACGGTGAATGTGGTTTTTGCAAGAAAATGGTTTTAATATTAAAAAATCTCCTTTTAATTCCTGAAACAAAAATTATGCCAGCCCAGGATGATCCTTCAGTAAAAAAAGATATGGAAGAAAAAAATACCTGGGTTGTTATTGATTCCACTGATATCAGATACTTTAAATTTGATGCATTTATAAAATTAATTCAAGTTTCTCATATATTTTCAATTTTTTCATTTGTACTCAGATTAAGCCCAATATATGAATTAGGGGGTTTTATATATGAAAAAGTTTCAAATAACAGAAAACTGGCATCAAAACTGACTTCATTTTTATCTTACCGCCCCACATGGATAAATCTTACCGAAGTTGAAAATATTATTGTTTTGTTTTTTATAATCTATGTATTTAACTGGAACCTCGGAGGAGTGGATCAAAAGTACAGACTATCTAATGATATTAGGTGGATAGGAGGTACAACAGGGCTCGTACAGGCATGGAATATGGCAATTACCACTTCAAGTAACTGGTATATATTTCCAGGCAAGCTAAGAGATGGATCAGAAACAGACTTATTTTACGATGACGGAAGAAAAGTCAGCTGGAAAATGCCAAAAACGCCATCTGGTACCTTTAAAAGCAGGCTATGGCAGGATTTTATAAACATACAATTTACACGTTTTGCAGACGTGCCAACTTTGAGTACCTTAGCAAATTATTATTGCAGAAAGTGGAATTCCACTCATACAGGAAATAAGCAGCTTGAAAAAGTCTCATTTTATGCAATGAGAGTAAAAACACTCCCTGGCTACAAATTAAGTGAGCCTGAAAAGATATTAAAATGGAAACAATACTGCAGTCATAAAGAAATGCCTGTCGAAGATAAAATAAGAGAAATAGAAGAAGATTTTTCTGAAGATAAAATATTTGCCATCAGTGAATTATGGAAAGCAGGAGATGAATATACAGCAAAATCAAGGTTTGAAGATGCAGACAAATTATATATGAGATCAATTGAGCTTGACAGAGAGCTGTATGGTCCAAATAATCCTTCACTAATTAAAGCATTGGAGCATTTACATTCTCTATATAATTATCAAAACAGGTTTGACAAAGCAAAGGAAATAAAAAAATATCTGGATGAAATGAAAGCTGCAGGTAATAAATAATGGAACAGCCAGCAGCTACAGTTGAAATCAGTAAAAAAAAGATATTCGATCTTAAAGAAATCTTTGGTATAGATATAAGATCTCTGGCTCTTTTTCGTATAGCACTGGCATTACTAATCATCTTTGACTTATACTTTCGTCTTCCTGATTTAGAAGTTTTCTATACCGATGAGGGGATTTTACCCAGAAGTTTTGCTTTTTATTCGTTCATATTCCACCCTTTTGGAACTTCAATTCATCATATGAGTGGTAATTATGCAGTACAGTTAATTTTATTTTTTATATCGTTTGTTCTGGCACTTTTATTACTTATAGGATACAGAACAAGGCTTGTTACATTTTTATCATGGTTTATGCTGATTTCTCTTCACATGAGAAACGAATTTTTGCTCACTGGTGGAGACTTTGTGCTGAGGTTAATGCTGTTCTGGAGTTTGTTTTTACCTCTGGGAGCATGTTATTCAGTTGACAGCGCACTAAACTCTAACAAAGAAAATAAACCTACACACCTTTTAAGTTTTGGTACGTTAGCGCTTCTGATGCAAAGTTGTTATATATATTGGTTTTCTGTTTGCTGGAAGTTAAAAACCCCTGAGTGGATAAATGGTACTGCAGTTTACTATGCATTCAGTGAGGAACATTATGCAAAACCATTTGCAATGGCAATGCTTAATTTACCAATGGAATATCTTAAATTTCTTAATGATTTCATGATCTGGGTTGAATTAATAGCACCTTTCCTATTATTTTTTCCATTGCATAATGGACCTGTAAGAACCATTATGATCTTTTCCCTTGCAACACTCCAGACATTGTTTATGATCTCATTTGAGGTAGGATTTTTCCCTTGGAGTAATTGCGCTGCTCTTTTACCATTCATTCCAAGCTGGTTATGGGGGAAAATATTTTCACGGCTGAAGACAAATGAAAGATTAAATCTGAAAATATATTATAATTCTGCGAATAATCTTAGTGAGAAATTTGTATTGATTTTAAAAACATTTTTGTTATTGCCTGAGACTAATATAATTCCACATGAAGAAACACAAAAGAATAATGAAATTACCCTCATTGATCATAATGGAAACAAATATACCGGAAGTAAAGCATTTTATTCAATTTTTAAGCATTCTCCATTGTTGTCACCAGTTTCATCTATATTAAATTTTCTGAACATTGGGGAATTTGCTTTTTATGCATATAAAACACTTTTAAATTCTCCAAAACTAAATTTATTTTTTTCAAATGCTCTCACTGTTCGTCCACTAAACCTCAAGACATCCAGACTTACGAATATAATCGTGATATTTTTCCTGTTATACGTGACATTCTGGAATTATGGACAGTGGGATTCAAAATATATGATCCCTGACAAATATAAATGGATAGCAACAACACTTGTAATAGATCAGGCATGGGCTATGTTTACACCTATCTCAAGAGCTGGGTACTGGTTTACAATTCCCGGTAAGCTTAAAGATGGAAGTTCTGTTGATCTTTTTAAAGATGGAGGGAAAGTCAGCTGGAAAAAGCCAAAAATTCCATCATCAATATATAAAAATCGTTACTGGGCTGCTTACATAATAAATCTCTACTCATTGGGCAGATATGCATCTCATTTACCATACTACGGGAGCTATCTTTGCAAAACATGGAACAGGAGCCATAGTGATGAAAAGAAGCTTACAGAATTAAAGATGTATATATTTACCGAAGTAACTGCACCAAAAGGCGAGAAATCACCAGTTACCAAAAGACTGATCTGGAAACAAAGATGTGATTAAGCAGTTGTGTATAATTTTTTATTTTTTATTCTTGCCTGAGCTGCAGAAAGTCTTGCAACAGGAATTCTGTATGGTGAACAGCTCACATAATCAAGATTAATTTCTTCAGCATAGGAAATGGATCTAGGCTCACCGCCATGCTCACCACAAATACCTATTTTCAAAGATGGTTTTCTTTTTCGTCCTTCTTCAACAGCAATTTTCATTAATCGCCCTACTCCTTTTATATCAAGCACCTCAAAAGGATTCTCATTAAGTATTTTTTCCGTTAAATAAACTGACAAAAAGTTGCTTTCAGCATCATCACGACTATATGCATATGTCATCTGGGTTAAATCATTTGTACCAAAACTAAAGAATTCAGCATGTTCAGCTATGTCATAAGCAGTAAGCGCAGCTCTTGGAACTTCAATCATTGTGCCAAATTTATAATTTACCTGCAGATTATATTTTCTCATTACTTCTTTTGCAGTATCTTCGAGATGATTTTTGACTACTTTAAGTTCATTTGCCTCTCCGATAAGTGGAATCATTACCTCCACATTCACATCAATCCCGTCTTTGATAAGTTCACATGCGGCTTCAAATATTGCCTGAACCTGCATTTTATTTATCTCAGGATAAGAAATACCAAGCCTGCAGCCACGTAAACCCATCATTGGGTTAGTTTCCCTTAATTGTTTAACTTTCCTTAGTAAAGTTTCTTCTTTATCTGTATCAAGTTTCTTTGCTTTTCTTTCAGATATCTCTGAGACCAGCTCATCATGTTTTGGAAGAAATTCATGTAATGGTGGATCCAACAGCCTGATTGTAACCGGAAGATTTTTCATTATTCTGAATATTTCCTTAAAGTCATGTTTTTGAAATGGTTTAAGTTTATTTAAAGCCTCTTCTCTTTCATTTACTGTTGTAGCCATAATCATCTTTTGTACCCATGGTAATCTTTCCTGTTGCATAAACATATGTTCTGTTCTGCAAAGTCCAATCCCACAAGCACCGAATTCTATTGCCCTTGTTGCATCTTCAGGAGTATCAGCGTTTGCTCTAACACCTAGTCTTTTTATTTCATCAGCCCATTTGAGAAGAATTTTTAATTCCTCACTGACCTTTGGCTCCTGTGTTTTAATCTCACCCCTAAATACCTGTCCGGTAGTACCGTCAATTGAGATAAGATCACCTTTCTTAAGGTTATGACCATTGCAGTTAATCAATTCATTCTCAAGATCTATTTTTAGCATTTCACAGCCCACAACACACGGTTTACCCATACCTCTTGCAACCACTGCAGCATGACTAGTCATCCCTCCACGGCTGGTTAAAATCCCCTGGGCAGAGGCTATTCCGTGAATATCATCAGGACATGTTTCTATTCTTACAAGGATAATTTTCTGACCGGACTGGAAAAGTTTTTCAGATTCATCCGGATCAAAAACAATTTTTCCTATTGCTGCTCCAGGTGATGCATTTAACCCGGTTGTTAAAAGCCTTCCCTCATTCTGAGCAGTTTCTTTTGCCTTAATATCAAAACTTCTGAGTAAAAACTGGTTCAGCAATAAAGGATCAATTCTGCTAATTGCTTCTTCTTTTGTAAGAATATTAGTATTTGCAAAATCAACTGCAATTTTTACTGCAGCCTGTGCTGTCCTTTTTGCAATTCTTGTCTGAAGCACCCATAGTTTTCCTGACTCAACAGTAAATTCAATATCCTGAACATCTTTATAATAAGATTCAAGTTTTTTTGCACAATCAACAAACTGCCTGTAAACGGCAGGCATATCTTTTTTCATCTGTGCAATAGGTAATGGGGTTCTTATACCGCTTACAACATCTTCTCCCTGAGCACATATAAGATATTCACCATATATTTGAGGTTCTCCATTAGCAGGATTTCGGGTGAAAGCAACCCCTGTTGCTGAATCATTATCCATATTTCCAAAAACCATAGACTGAATGTTAACTGCTGTTCCTATATCATCAGGAATCCTGTTCAGCTTTCTGTAATATTTAGCTCGCGGATTATTCCATGATTTAAACACAGCTTCAACAGCAAGTCTGAGCTGCACATTTATATCCTGGATAAAGTCTTTTCCTGTTTTCTCTTTTACAATTCTTTTATAATTTTCAATCACATCTTTAAGCATAGAAACATTTAAGTCAATATCTGAATTTGCTTTGTTTTTTTCTTTTATCTTTCTTAAAACATTTTCAAAATTTTCTTTGGGGATCCCAAGAACAATGTCACTAAACATCTGAATAAACCTTCTGTAGCTGTCAAGTGCAAATCTTTCATTTGAAGTAAGCTGTATAAGTCCGTTAAGTGTTTCATCATTTAACCCAAGATTTAAAATAGTATCCATCATTCCTGGCATTGAAAACCTGGAGCCGGATCTCACAGAAACTAAAAGCGGATTTGAAGCATTCCCAAATCTTCTACCAATGATACTTTCAATAACTGATAATTTCTCAAATACTTCTTCCATAAGTCTTTCCGGAAGATGATTCTCGCTATTCATAAAATCAACACAAGCTTTTGTATTAATAGTAAGCCCAGGCGGCACATTTATACCTGCATTAGTCATTTGAGCCAGACCTGCTCCTTTACCACCAAGATACTCACGCATAAGTAAATCATCACCATGAAGCACTTTATATGCTTCACTAAATAAAACTACTTTTCCGTTTTTCTGCATTACCAAAATTATCCCTCAAATCATTCTATTCAGGGTGTTTAAAATCAGTTATTTTACAGACTGCTTACTTTTTAATATCAAGTTTCGAAACTATCTCAACCGCTGTCTCTTCTACAGCCCTATTTGTCATATCAACAATTCCGCATTTTAATTCTTTAAATATTTTCTTAGAATAATCAACTTCATGATTTATATGATCAAAATCACAATATTCAGCAGTGTAATCCATCTGCAATGAATTAGCTCTTGTACTTCTGAATGATTGTAAAATAAGAGGATCACACAATAAACCTATAATTTTACTTGCCTGAACTTTACTTAACTGCTTAGGGAGATCTATTCCAAAAACAATTGGTACATTTGCAGCTTTTAGTCCATAATGCTGTGCCAGATACATACAGCTTGGGGTTTTACCTGTTCTTGAAACACCAACCAGAACCACGTCAGCATGTTCAATTTCACTTAGATTCTGACCATCATCATATTTAATAGCAAAGTGGATTGCATCCATTCTATTAAAATACGACTGATCAACTTTAAGTCTTAGACCAGGCTCTCTTAGAGGAGGTGCATGTAGTATTCCTTCAAGTTTTCCGACAAGATCCCCAAGAACATCATATATAGGTATTGAATGCCTAAGTGATTCTTCAATTAAAGCCTGTCTTGCTTCAGGCAATACAAGAGTATAAACAATAATAGCCGGTAATTTAATTTCATTTAAAAAAAGTTCTTTAACCTGCTCAGCAGAACGGACTTTTGGCAGTCTCTGAATACTAACTTTTGTTCCATTAGTTCCCTTTTCAAACTGACTAAGAGCAGACTTTGCAACAAGCTCAGCAGTTTCACCACTTGAATCAGATAAAGTATAAACAGTAAACATAGCCTTTAAGGCATATTTTATTACAAAAAAGAAAATATAACATGTCAATAAATCAACCTGTCTAATATGGCTAGGTTAACTGGCTTTTTTGTCTTTTCCTTCTTTTTGGTCAGTTGTTTCTCTATCTAAAGTCCATTGTAAAAGGTGTCTTCTCCACTCAAGATCATTTTGTGCTTCTACTACAAGTTCCACAAGTCCTTTAAAGTCAGAAAACTTAAGATCGATTGAAACGCCTATTTCAAGATTTAACTGAACTCTCTCATGGAATGGTGAACACATCAGACATGCTGCATGTTCCGGCCCATGAACCTCTATCAGAGTACTTTTACTGGAACTCCTTGGGTTGACTGCCCAGGTTACATAATCCATTAATTCTTTTGATTCTTCTGCACTAGTAAGGAGCCATGCAATTGCCTGATATAAAGATGTATTTAAGTATAGAACTATTTCAGACGACTTAAAGTCTAAAGCAATTGTCCCTTCCTGCTTGTTTAAATAAATCCCCGCATGGGAATTAGTAAAGGATATTTCTTCATGTGTATTTGTCTTCATAATATTCCCCTTCTCTAAGTACTAGACTCCATTGCAGTTAGGTAATAGAATCCTATATGAAGGTTATGAAAAGGTTTTGATCATACAGGGGACATTACTAGAAGAAGTTAAAATTTAGATAAATTGCATGGGCAAAATCATGAAAGAACAAGATAGCGAAAGAAATATGGAAGATATACAAAACATAGAAAAGTTACAGGAAAACCCTGAATCCTCTAATAAATCCACTGATACAGATAGTGATACCCTTTCTTCAAGGGTAACCCAGGAGCTTCAACAAATAAAAGAAAAACTTAGCCAAACTGAAACCCATTACTTAAGAGTACTCGCTGACTATCAGAACCTCCAGAAAAGATCTGCGCAGGAAAAAGAAGACCTTTATAAATATGCAGCTCAAAAAACAATTGAAGTAATTTTACCCGCACTTGATACTTATGACTATGCAAAGGCCACAATAAAGCCAGATTCAAAAGCTGAAAAAATAATTGAGGATTTTAATCTTGTTTTTGAAATGTTAATTAAGTGCCTGAAAGATACTGGGCTTGAGACAATCGAAGAAACAGGAATACCTTTTGATCCTGTTTATCATGAACCTCTACACCAAATCCCTACAAATGAATTACCTGATCATACAATAATGCAGGTTTTAAAAAAGGGATACATTTTAAATAAAAAAGTAATCAGACCTGCTCTTGTAACAGTTTCAGTAAAACAGGAAGAATCTCCACCTGAACCAATAGGAAGTGCATAATTTAGTTATAGTATTATAGATAGGGATATGGACAAAGAAATTAAAACTCCTAAAGTTGGTTTCACGCTGTGGTTTACAGGACTATCTGGAGCAGGAAAATCAACTATTGCAAATATCCTTGAGAAGAACTTTAGAGAATCTGGGTTGAAAATTGAAATCCTAGACGGCGACATTGTAAGAACACACCTAAGTAAAGGACTTGGTTTCAGCAAGGAAGACAGGGATACAAACATAAGGAGAATTGGATATGTTGCAAGTCTGCTTTCAAGAAACGGTGTTATAACAATTACTGCAGCAATATCCCCATATCGTGTGATAAGAGATGAAGTAAGAAACATGCACGACAATTTTGTGGAAATTTATGCAAAGTGCCCGCTTGAAATAGTCGAAAAAAGAGATGTTAAAGGACTTTACAAAAAAGCAAGAAGTGGTGAGATACCACAGTTCACAGGCATATCAGATCCATATGAAGAGCCTTTAAATCCGGAACTAACCGTTGAAACAGATAAAGAAAAACCGGAAGACAGCGCAAACAAAATTCTAACCTGGTTAAAAGAAAATAAATACATCAATGCCTGAAATAATCAAGCAAAAATTTTTTCTTTCTGTATTATTAATGTTTATTGCATTTCAGATTATTTCACCTGCTTGCATTGCTGAGAATAAACCAGTTATCAGACCAAAAGTCGGGCTTGCTCTCGGCGGCGGTGGTGCCCGAGGCGCAGCTCATATTGGAGTTTTAAGAGTACTTGAGAGAGAAAATATTCCTATTGACTATCTCGTAGGAACAAGTGCAGGAGCATTAATAGCTGCACTATACTCCGGCGGAGTAGATCCTAATGAACTAGAGAAACATATATTAAGTGGCGCAATTAATAAAGTCTATAAAACAGATCTTTCAATATTCCGTGCGATTTGTCTTTATATGGACAAAACTCTGCGAATATTATTTAGAAAACCTTTTTATGCAGGTATATATAACGATCACAAGCTCCATCATTTTGTAAATGAACTGGTTTCAAAAGGGGACGGTTCTATTGATATAGCTATTCCTCTTCATATTATTGCTGTCGACCTAATAAGCGGGGAGCCTGTCGTAATCAAATCAGGTGATATTGGACTGGCAGTTCAGGCCAGCACAGCAATTCCAACTCTCAGGCGGCCTATTCCGATTGATGATCAGCTTCTTGTAGATGGCGGAATATTAAAAAATATCCCTGTTGATGAAGCTAGAAAAATGGGCTCCGATCTTGTTATTGCAATTGATGTTGAATCAAAACTGGAGTATGGAAAGCTCAGGGATTTCAAGTCATTTGAAGGTGTAATTACCAGAGTAATAAACCTTGGATTAAAAGCACAATCTGAACATGTGCTGGATAAGGCTGATATTGTAATAAGTCCAAATTTAAAGGGATTAGGAATACTGGATCTTGATAAAGGGAGTCTCATAGCTGCAATAAGAGCAGGAGAAGAAGAGACAGTTAAAATGTTGCCCAGAATAAAAAAGAAGCTTGAACAAAAAACAAATGCCTTGAAAATTGCCGAAAATCCTGATTAAATTTACTTCTCATCAAAAGGAAAATAGGGTTTTCCATCTTCTTCTTTATGATCCGGCATTATTTTTCTAAAGACAGTTAAATACAAAGTAAACAATATTAAAAGTATTGAAAACGCAATTCCAGCACCTGTAAGCAAATCCTGATTTATTATCTGATTCAGGCTGTTATCCTTTTTTTCTTTGCCAGTTCTCTCCACCACACAAGAAGAGCACTTGCAACAAATATGCTGGAATATGTTCCTGATGCAATTCCAAGGAACATTGCACCTACAAAGTTCTTAGTAGTTTCTCCACCAAAAAAATATAGAGTAGCAAGAGTAATTAAAGTAGTCATCGAAGTATTAATGCTTCGCACAAGTGTCTGGTTTATACTGTCATTTGCAATCTCGCCAAATGTTTTGTTCTTAGAAAGGTATTTTGAATTTTCCCTGATCCTGTCAAATACAACTATAGTGTCGTGAATTGAAAAACCAATGACTGTAAGAACAGCAGTTAAAAATAAACTGTCAATTTCAAGATTCCATAACAAGCTAAATATTGAAAATAATCCTATAAGGACAAGAACATCATGAATCATTGCAACAATTGCACAAATGGCATAATCACGTCTAAACCTATAACTTATATAAATTACAATTCCAAGCAAAGTAAAAACAAGACCAAGCATTCCCGAGGTTAAAAGCTCAGGACCTATAATGGGGCTGACTGTATCAATTGCAAGTATTTCAAAATCACCTATTTTATCTCTAAATTCTCTGTCAATTTTTTCTTTCTGGCTTTCTTTTGTCTGAGTGGATTTTCTTTCTTTAATAGCTTTTGATCTTATTATTACAACCTGTGAACCATCTTTCATCTGTTTTGAACGTTGGATGGTGCTATTAGAGAGTCCATTCTCATCCAGTACACTTCTCACATCTTCAAGAGGTACTTCCTTATAAAACCTGTATTCAAGTTTTGTCCCGCCTGTAAAGTCAAGCCCGAGCTTTAACGGTGTACCAAATTTCTGAAAACAAAGACCAATTGCAATAATGCCTGGTATTAAAACAGCAAGTGAAAGACCAAACCAGAACCAACGATATTTAACTATATCTACTTTCATTTTTTTTACCGGAAAATCCTCTTTTGAATAAGATTTTTCCTTTTCTTTTACAACACTCATGATATTGCTCCTTGCAACATCCTTTGTTCATTATTTTACATAATAAAATATAGCAAGAGATATATGACAAAATGCTAAACTATTTTACTATATAAAGTTACTACCTATGTCTGGACATTCTAAGTGGGCTCAAATCAAACGTAAAAAAGCAGTTACAGATGCAAAAAGAGGAGCTGTTTTTTCAAAAATTGCCAAAGAAATAATGGTAGCAGCAAAACTGGGAGGGGCAGATCCAGTAAGCAATTTCAGGTTACGGTTTGCAATAGAAAAAGCAAAGGCTAATCTTGTACCCCAGAACAATATACAACGTGCAATTGAAAAAGGATCAGGCACTGGAAACGAAGACTACAAGATTGAAGAAATAATTTACGAAGGATACGGCCCAGGGGGTATTGCACTTCTAGTTCAATGTACCACTGATAATAAAAACAGAACGGTGGCAGACTTAAGGAGTTATTTCACAAAATATAATGGAAAGCTTGGTGAAACAGGTTCTGTAAGCTGGATGTTTACTAAAAGAGGAGAAATCAAAATTAAACGTTCGTCTCTCAAGGATCAAAATGAAATTTACGAACTTGCAGTGGAAACAGGTGCTGAAGACATAGATATCTCAGATGATACTTATGCATTAATAATTACAAAACCTGAAGAGCTGGAAAAAGTACAGAAAAAAATTACAGCAAAAAACATAATTGCTGAGGAAACAAGAATATCCTATGCTCCAAAGGAATATATTGAAATTACTGATCCAGAAACTGGAAGAAGTATAATCAAACTTCTTGATCTAATAGAAGAACATGATGATGTTCAGAATATTTTCTCAAACTTCGACATAAAGGAAGAGGTTCTTTCAGGTATTAAAGATGAATAAAGTAGAATCTTTCATAAAAACAAAAGAGGAAGGTAAAAACCTATCAGACTCAGATATTGATTATTTTATAAAAAACTTAAAGTCATTCAGTCAGGAAGAAATTACAAGATGGCTTAAAGCAGTAAAAAGAAACAGTCTTAACGACAATGAAACAACTACTTTGACTCTCGCAATGGCTAATTCCGGAATAGTTTTAAACTGGGAAGAACTGGAACCAACAATCGATAAGCACAGCACGGGTGGTATAGGTGATAAAATCACCCTGCTTTTTGCACCATTAATTGCTGCATATGGAATTAATATCCCGAAACTTTCCGGCCGTTCTCTTGGAATCTCAGGCGGTACTATTGACAAGCTTGAATCAATAGATGGTTTCAGGACAAATCTTTCAATAAAAGAGATTAAAGAACAAATTAAAAAAATTGGGCTTGCTGTATGCAGTGCAGGTCCGGATCTTGCTCCTGCAGACAAAATACTCTATGTAATAAGAGATGTGACAGGAACTGTTGATTCAATACCACTTATTGCTTCATCTGTGATGAGTAAAAAAATTGCAGGTGGTGCAAAAAATATTATTCTTGATGTAAAAGCTGGCTCAGGAGCATTTATGAAAGACTTAAATGATGCAGAACAGCTTGCTGAAAAAATGGTAATAATAGGGAAAAACCTGAACAGGAAAATAAAAGCAGTTCTTACAAATATGGATATACCTCTCGGGTATGCTGTTGGCAACACCCTTGAGATAAAGGAAGTTATTGAAGTACTATCTGGAAAGGAAATATCTGATCTGCTTGAAATTGTACTGGCTCTGGCAACAGAAGCGGTTTCATTAATTGAGGGTAAATCACAAATAAATACTGAAAAGAAACTCCTGGATTTATTACTTAAAGGAGCTGCATACAAAAAATTTGAAGATATGATAACAATGCAGGGCGGAACCTTGGAAAGCATTTTCAATGAAAACAAAAAAGCCAGGCATATAGAAACCATAAGAAGTAATTCAAACGGGTTTATAGAAGATATAAATGCATATTTAATTGGAGAAACAGTTCATTTGCTTGGAGCAGGAAGAAAAACGGTTAGTGATGCTATTGATCATTCTGTTGGCATTATATTCCATAAAAAATACAGTGATCCTGTCAAAGCTGGAGATATATTATTTGAAATCCACACCAGTAGCAAGAAAAGTGCTGAAATAGCAAAAGATAAGCTTACTCAATCCTTTAAGATAAGTAAAAATAAACCTGCTAAACTAAAACTAATTCATAAAGTAGTAAAATAAAAATTGTTACTGCCTAGTTAGTGTAATACTTCCTAATAAACAACTTTCAAGGTAAGATTTTATCCCCAAGTTATATAATAAACTCGGTAAAATCTTGATTTCGATAGAAATGGTATAAAATAATTGCACTATGCAAAGCCAATTTTAGTCTCTGCTAAAATTGGCGGTAGGCAGAAGATAAAAACCAGAATGAATAAAGAAAATATAAATTTTGAACAAGCATTTCAGTCTGAGGGTCCAAAACTTGGATTCCTAGAAGTTTTTTATGGAGTGCTTTTTAACCCAAATAAGATTTTTCAGGAACTTTATACTGAGGATACATTTACAGTGGTTGTTTATGGAGGACTGGCTGTATTCTTATCAAATCTTGGTAAATTAGGACCCGGGAATTCCGGTATCTTAAATATTATTGGTGTTGAGTTTGTCGGGTTTTTCAGCTGGTTCTTTGTAGGACTCTTTATAATTTTCTTCAGCACTGTTTTTAAAACCCCTAACAATAATTTTGGAAGGCTCCTTGGTTTCACAGGATTATCAAGTATTCCTTTTCTGCTTCTTGCGCCAGTAAACCTTTTAAGCCTTATTAACCCTGCTATTTATTCCGTTCTTGGATTTGTTGTCAGTATATGGGGTTTTATATTATTCTGGATTGCCCTTGCAAAAAGTTTCCAGCTGGAAGCATGGCGCGTCCTCCTTATGGCAGGAATACCTTTTCTGCTTGGAATATTTCTTTTTACACTTATTGCAAACATGCTGGGTATGTTTTCCTCAGGCATGTTCAAACTCCAATAGAAGTAACTTTATCTGTTTTTTCAAATTTCACTATCTTATTCATTGGAATTGTTAGTTCAAGAGTAGTCCCGCCACCAGATCTATTAAGATACTGCATTGAAACACCAATCAACTCCGCTCTTTCTTTCATATCTATTAAGCCAAAACCTTTTTTGCTCTCATTATTTTTATCATTAAAACCAATTCCATTATCATTTACAAGAACCAGAATCTGTCCGGGTTGATCCTGAATAATAACCTCAACCCTTGTAGCCTGAGAGTGCTTAAAAACATTGTTGAGACCTTCTTGTACAATCCTATAGAGATTAATTTCACACTCATCAGAGAATTTCAGGACTGAGAGAGGAGTTAAAAGCTTTGTCTGGATTTTCCCTCCTGATCTTTTTGATACCAAGTCAAGAAGATTTTCAACAGCATGTATAAATCCAAGCGCATTATCAAGCATTGACGGTCTGAGAGCATTTATAACCCTTCTGATTTCACTAGTTACATTATCAAGCGTCTGGATTGTAATGCCCAGTTTTTGTCTTTCTGAAAGAGGTATATTCCCGGTATTAATTAAAGATTCAATATATATTTTTAGATCTGTGATTCTAGCTAATGTGTCATCGTGAAGCTCACGGGCAATTCTTTTTCTTTCTTCTTCACTTCTACTTGATAATTGTTTTCTCAACTCTTTCAACTGTTCAATTCTCATGCGAAGTTCTGAAAGTGTTATGCTTAACTGCTCATTTTTATTTTCAAGCTGTTCCTGAGAGCTTTCAAGCTCAGAGCTTCGCTTACTAAGCATTTCAAGCGCTTCTGCAAGCTCAACATTTTGTTCATGAAGATTTAACTGTAGAAATGTAAGTGAACCAATGATAAAATTCCCCAGTAATATAAAAAGCAAAGGAACAATATCCACCAGAATCTGATGATAGCTGTAAATATGTTGATTAAAAAACGATCCTGCAATCAAAAGAATCGTAGCTGCAAAAGCACCATTAATAAAAGGTATAGTGCTGAATATCATTCCAAGTATCATGCTTAAAAGAATAAGGTGAAATCCATATTCATTTATGCTCAGATTAAACAAATAAGAATTTTTTAAGAGATTTGCAAGTGCTACTGCCTGAACTTCACTGTCTGATATAAAAATGTTTCGTTGAAACGGGGTTAAAAGGCGATCTTTTATTAATTTGTTGTTTAGTCCTGTTCCAAGGATAATTGTTTTTCCTTTTATTGAATCAGAACTAACTCCACCTCTTATCAAATCAATAAACGAATATCTTTGTATTGAGACTTTTGGATAACGAAGGAAAAAAGTATTTTTATTTTTTATGATATTTGCTTCTTTCCCTGTTGTAATTTTGTACAAAGCATAAGAAAATGAAGGAATGTCAGTATATTCTGTCTCAAAGAAGTTAATTTTATGAACAATGTTGTCATAATCAGCATATAATTCACCAAAACCTATCCCGGCAGCACTTTTAAGGACTTTACTTGTTTTGTACAAATTAGCAGAATAAATTGAATCTGCAACTACTATGTTTTTAAATTTCGAAAGGGTCAATGCCAGATTATCATCAGATTTTGTGCCGGAGGGAGTTCCAAGGTTTAAATTAATCCCTATTGATTTAGGACCAAAAGACTCCAGCTTCTGTATGGCAGATGCAATTATATCCCTGCCTCTTTTTTCAAAGTCTTTAATAGGCATTCCTTTATCTCTGAGTAAAAACTGGGTTCTGTCATCAAAAAGAATCAAAACAATATCATCTGCTGAAAACCTCTGAGGCAGAATATAATCAATTACATTACGGTTGTTTGTAGCCTCAAGTTCAAGCGGCCACCACAATTTTTTGTCAACATTTAGTACAATAATAGCGAGCAAAAAACCAAAAGCCAGACCTAAAAGTCTTTTTCTTATAAGGTAATTATCTGTGCTTTCAGTTTTCTTCATGAGGTTTTACAGATGACATTTATTGACTCACATGCCCATGTTATTCTTGAAGCTTTTAATAATGACAGGGACAATGTTATACAACAAGCATTTTCCAATGGCATTACACATATTGTCCAGTCCTGCGACAATCTTGATGAGATCGAAAAGAACCTGGTCTTAACAAAAAAATATGAAAATCTATACTCAAGCGTTGGAATTCACCCTCATGAAGCAAAATTATGGGATGATGTGAGCAAAATCACAATAATCAAATATTCAAATGAAAAAAAAGTAATAGCAATAGGTGAGACTGGTTTAGATTTTTATTATAATTACAGTCCAAAAGATACTCAGGTAAAGGTTTTCAGAGAGCATATAAAAATAGCAAAAGAAGTTTCCCTTCCTTTAATAATTCATTGTAGAGATGGTTTTAAAGAAGCAATTGAAATTATAAAAGAAGAAAATCCAGAACATGGTGGTGTATTCCACTGTTTTACAGGAGACATGGAATCTGCAATAGAAGCATTAAAGTTAAACTTTTATATTTCATTCTCAGGAATAATAACATTTAAAAACTCTGAGGTTTTACGCGGTGTTGCAAAAAATACTCCTCTTGAAAAAACACTTATTGAAACAGATTGTCCTTTTCTTACTCCTGTACCGCACAGAGGAAAAAGAAATGAACCAAAATATGTAACCTTCGTTGCTGAGGAACTTGCAAAGATACATAATGTCAGTGTAGAAGAGATTGGTAAAATTACATCAGAAAATGCAAAAAGGCTTTTTAGAATAAACTAATGCCAACACTAGAGCTTAAATACAAAGAATTAGAATCCTGCGATGTACTTGTTGCAGGTGGTGGTTCTGCAGGGGTTGCAGCTGCAGTGAGTTCTGCAAGATCCGGCGCAAAAACGATCTTAATTGAAAAAGCAACTTTCCTGGGTGGTATGGCAACTGGAGCCCTTGTTACACCAATGATGAAAAATGCGCTTGATGCAAAAAATATACTAACCAAAGGGCTTTTCTTAGAAGTTTGTGAAAGACTTATAAAATCAGGTGGGGGTGCCACATTTAAAGACGGTAATCCCGGCTGGTTTAATCCGGAAATATATAAATGGGTACTGGATGAAATGTGTACTGAAGCTGGTGTTAGATTAATGTTTGATTGTCAGATTGTTTCTGTGTTAGTTGAAAATAAAAGTTTAAAAAAAGTATTTTTTATAAACAAAGGCGGATGTTTTTCTGTTTCTGCAAAAGAATTTATTGATACCACTGGTGACGGAGATCTAATTTCATTATCTGGTATTAGTTACGAATCAGGAGAAAAAAATAAACGACAGGCAATGTCTCTCCGGTTCATGATGGCTGGAGTTGAAACAAAAATACTGGGGAAATGGTTGCAGGAAAATGATAAAAATGGTGATTCCCCTGTTTATTTACTTGATAGTGGAGATGTACTTCTTTCAACTGCTTTTACATATGAAAAAGACTGGACATTAAAACCATTTTTTGAAAAAGCCTTAGAAAATAACGATCTAAAAAAGGAAGATGCTGCATATTTTCAGATTTTTTCAGTTCCAGGATCACCTGGACTTATTGCATTTAATTGTCCTAGAATTACCCCTAAAGACAAGGATTTAGATCCACTTAATAATGAAAACACTTCATGGCTTCTAACTGAAGGAAGACAAATGATAAAACGGATAAGCAATTTCTGTAAAAAATATCTACCCGGATTTCAAAATTCTTATATTTGTCAGATAGCTCCATGTATAGGGGTAAGAGAATCAAGAAGACTTATAGGTCAATATGTGCTTACTGCAGATGATGTGCTTAGCGGGAAAAAATTTGAAGACTCGGTGGCAAGTTCAAACTGGCCTATTGATATTCATCCCTCAAAATTAAATGAAAAAGGGCAACTAAGACACCCAAAAAATGGGGATTATTATCAGATCCCTCTAAGATCATTGCTTCCAAAAGAAAATGAAATTAAAAATCTTATTGTTGCAGGAAGATGTCTTTCAGCTACTTTCGAAGCACAAGGCTCAGCCAGGATACAGGCAAATTGCTGGTCTATGGGAGAAGCTGCAGGGTTATTAGCTACAAAGAGAGTTAAAAGTAATCTAGGAATCTGCTGAAAAAGTCCTAAACCGAACCTGCATGCCTTAAGCGAACCGTATCCCAAGTAAAATGTTGTTAAAATTTATTAAACAATATTTTACGCAGGGTGAAAGGTGAGCAAGGCATGCAGATGAGCATAAAAAAGGACTTTTTCAGTATAACCTAATTATTCTCAGGAGCTTCTACAGATCCGCCACCAACGATTTTCTTTCTGCCAAATCTGATTCTATCCAATGGGATTACACCGCCAACACCAGATTTTATTTTCCCAAAAAGTTCTTCCCCTACTTCTGCAGTCCCGCGAATGGTATTTAGTGCAGCAGATTTTGCAATAGTCCCAACTTTAGATCCAGTATCATATAAACATTGGCTTAGATCTACCAGTGTTTTACCAAAAGTATTTGCAGCTTTAACTGTTACTTCATGACTGCCTTCAATAGTGTTTAACGTGCTTGATTTGAAATTCTTCCCAACCTCATCAGTAACTTCTTTTGTGGATCTTACTACAAATATCGCAGAATCCTTAACCGTGCCTATTACTGAACGAAAAACTGTACTTGAACCATCCAGAACACTTACAATAGCTGTTTGAATTATTTCACCAAACTGGAGCAGAAAACCTGCTTCAGGATTTTCATTTTTTAGTTCTTCTGAACTTTCTGATTTGACTGTTTTCCCGTTTACTTTTGTCATGTTTTTCTCCTTGGTTAAATCCTAACTGTTATTGCCTACCGCCTTCCTCGCTCATTCTTCGCTTGTCGGCTTTGCAAAGTACATTTAGATAACACCTCTTTTCACACCATCCAGATTTTATCCGCCTGAGGCGGAATAAAATCTTACTTTATAAGTAGTTTACTCTGGCATCTTACCTAGCTAGATAGTAACTCCTAACTCTAAATCAGAGTAGAAAAATCATACCATTGGATATTTTTCCTGTTGAATTATTAAAGAATACTAAATTGGTTAAAGAAATCTTTTGTAAAATTATTTGTCTTAACCTCTCAAAATGTAAGATCATATAGACTTAAATCTGATATTTTAGTAGATAATATAAGAATCATTTTAATAATATGCCCAGAATTACAGATGTAATTAGCCTGCCTAATTTACCTGTAGGCCTTATAGCCCCACCAGGCAGACAGGCTACATATAGTGATGTTAGTGAGTTTCTAAAAAAGAACCCCGGACCAATTCAAAAGTTTACTTATTTAACATGTGGCGGGATTTTACTCTCAATAATTGGTGCAATAGCAGCACTATCATCAAAAGCACAAAGTCTTTTTGGTTCATTACTTGTTCTAGCTGGGCTTGTATTAGCTGGTACGGGACACTATAAATCTCCTTGTACTAATACAGGAATATTAACCCCACAAACAGAAGATACAGATGGCAAAGAACTAGTAAAAAAAGAAAGAACTACTGTTCGCACATCAACCCCTGTGCCAGAAAAAGATAAAGGACCGGGAAGTAAAACACCTGTTAACGATACTCCAACTGGTGATGATCCAGCTGTGACAAACGATGATTTAATTAAAATACTTTTAAATAAAGTAAAAGGTAAAAAATATAATGGCAGAGAACGGGCAGAAGCAGCAATTGAGCTTGGAAAAAGAAAAGTAGAAACAGCTGTACATTCGCTTATAAAATGTTTAACTGACAAATTAAAAACTGTTCAAGTAGCATGCATAAAGGCACTTGGAGAGATAGGTGGCAATGAAGCATTTGAGGGATTAAGAAAATTTGTGAAAGACATAGAACGTGGCGACCCAATCAGGTTAAAAGCAATAAATGCAATGAGAGAAATTTTAGTACATCGTAAAAAAGGTCCTAGTTAGTACACCGAGTACATAAAATAAAGTCTATAGGACTTTCACTTTTTATGCTCACCATATTGCCCTCGCTCCAATGTCCGCTTCGCTTCCAAATTACGCTCAGGCAATAGGTTTGCTTTTATGAAAGTCCTGTTTTTTAAGCAAATAATTAATGGGTTAAGTACTAATAATAAAAAACTGATGTATAATAAAACCAATTCCTAAAAAGGGTTTATTATGCTGGATATAAAAAAGCCAGGCTATTTTTCTGGGTCAATTTTTGGCCAAATTGTTTCTATTTTTTCTCCATATTCATCACGAACAAATGGTCATCATTCACAACAACCAGAATATATAAATGGAGTCCCAAGAAATCTGCTTGACGAATTAAAAGATATTGCGGGCTTCAGATGGGCTGAACAAAGACCTCACAGATTAGATCTTATAAACAACTATGAAATACAATACGGTGAAACGGATCTTATTAATCTTCTTAGCACAATATACTCAGATGAAAGATTTGAAAAACCCTGCAGGGATCAGTCCGTACTTTGTTTAAATGCATTGTTAGGAGAAAAATCAAATAAAGAGCTGCATGGACTTGTAACTAATTTTGATGAGATTCATCCATTTGCCAGAAGATGGGGAGTAATGGATCTTAGAGAAAGAAATGACAGCACTGCAAATCTTGCATTTTTATACATAGTTATAGTTACAAGTGATCACCCCGAAGTAAGAAAAGCTGCAGTAGAAGGATTAGGTGAAACTGGAAATAGTGCATGTCTGGATGCGCTGAGAAATATTTCACCTCATGATCCCATATATAATGAAGCACAGGAAGCTGTTAAAAAAATTCAAGCCAGGGCAGGCTATATTACCCGGTTAAGAGACTAAAATATTACTTAAAAAATTCTACGGTGTACCAACCGGAGCTGGTATAAATGCTCCTCCAGGTAATATTCCATTCCCTTCATTTGCTGTACCAGCATTTGAAGAACCTGATGGTGTAGGTGTTACACATGCACATATAGATCTCCCTATGTAATCGACAGTTTGCTGACAAAAATCAGTCGGATCCGAAGTATAATCACATGAACCACCGCTACAAAGACCTGCATCTCTTTGTCCACAATCCTTTGGTGGTGGTATCGGAGTTGGAGTAGGAGTTGCGCAAGTTATTTTACAACCACACCAGCCTTCATGCTCACCACCTTTGCCATAACTTACACAGCCATCTATATGTCCAGGATTTGATTCACCCCCACAATTTTCACAAGTACCAGATACTATACCGGTAGGTTGGGATCCACAGATCCTTGCATAATTAGTTGCTGCGCTGGACTGGCTAGCACAAGTACAAGTCCTTTCATACGGACAATTAAAATTTACAGTACAAGCAGGATCAGCAAGACAATAAAAATATCCCTGAGTCTGGCTAGCAGTTGGACCTGCACTATTAGCTTTTTGCGTTGAAAATAAAACTGTTGTAATTAAACCAACCATGAGAGCTAACGTCATGGCTCTTTTAAAAAGAATTTTAGGGAAATGTTTCATTTTGTGATTTGTAGTGTTTACTCTAATTATCACTCAATGATTATATCTTTATTATGAAAACTACAGGACAACCCTATGTATCCAGAAATAATAATGAGAATGAAAAAGATTGTTTAAACCAAATCAAAACTTTAATTTAATTTTGACACTTACAACTTGCACCCCATGTTTTACAGGACTGAGGAGGTGTACAACCACCATTGCCATCACTACAGAATGGAAGTGCTGAAGAGTTACATGGTTTGGGTGTTGGAGTTGGAGTAGGTGTTGGACAATTAGATCCAGTTGAATTTTTACAGATATTTTCATTTGGTGCAGAACAACACCCATAATTAGGAGTACAAACATTAGTAGAACCAGGTGGGCATGCTGGTGGCGGTGGAGTTGGGGTAGAAGCAGGAGTTGGGGAAGCAGGAGTTGTTTGAGGACAACAGCATGGACCTACTGGTAATTCATTACCTGTGCATGGCGGCGGCATTAGATGACCATCTCCAGCAGAGTTACTACCAAGACCCTCACATATCCCGGGTGAAGGAGGTGTATGTCCGCCTCTACAATCTGGGGTAGGAGTAGGTGTAGGAGTTATACATGCACATGCAAAACCAACTTCAGCACAAAATGTACCAGATGGACAATTTGGTCTGTCAAAGCAAGCAGGCATACCGGTAGCAATTGGACCTTCACATCCTGGAGTAGATGTTGGAGCTGGCGTTGGTGTTGGGGTTGGAGTAGAGGGAGCAGGAGTTGGACTGGGAGAAGGAGTAGAGGTAGGACAATAAGAAGAACCACCTGGACAACACTCACAACTAAAAAAAGTGCCTTCTGAAAAATATGTGGGAATACAGCTTTGACCTGTTTTAGAACAAGCACCTGAGCAACTTCCTGCACTACCACCACATCCTGGGGTCACTACAGGAGTAGGAGTAACACAATCAGATATTGAACTGCATACTCCATTAGGCCCTGTAGAACCAGTCTGACAAGTACCATTACAAGTTCCTCCGTTACTACATGTGAAACTACAAGAGTTCCCTGCAGTACCTATACAAGCGGAAATTGACTGCGCACAACTACCCCAAACTATTTCTTTATTTAAAACCAAAAAGTAAAATAAAACTACAATAAATGTAAATAATAAATTGAAAAAGGGTTTTCTATCTTTTCTATTCATGACCTATATAATTAACCATTCAATAACATAGTAATTATATCCTGGTTAAAAATAGGTAATCTAAAATATAATTGAATAATCCTATGTTCCCTAAAGCCCTGTTTTAAAGCCAGATTGAACATTCAGCCAAAAACCTTAACTAGATTTAATCTGACGCTCTATCTAAGCTGAAAAAATATCACCAAAATATAAGCCAGATAAAATACTCCGCCAGCTAAAAAAGTTTTATAAGTTAATTTACCTTTTTTAAGCGAATATAAAACAATAATCGAGCTTATTAAACAGATAATAAAAGTCATATACGAGATCATTGAAGATACTTTCCAGGTTGTAAATAAAAGTCCGATAGTTACAGGAAAAGTACTTTGAAAAACAAGTGCACCAGAAACATTTCCTACAGCTAAAGTATCTTTGCTCTGTCTGACCCACATCCAGCTGTTAAATTTTTCAGGCAGTTCAGTTGCAAGCGGTACAAGTAAAAGGCTTATTATAAATGGAGAGAAGCTAAGTTTGTGGGAGATTTCTTTTATCACTTCCACAAAATGATGTGCACTAAACAATAAACACACAAGCGAAATCACTACCTGGAGAACAATAAGAAAAAGAGTTGGTTTTAAAAAAGGAAATAGCTTTGAAAGTAAAAACGAATCGAGATTTTCTTCAAGTTCTTCACCTTTATATTTACTACCTGTTTCTTCTTTTATTGTCAGATAAAGATAAAAAATATAAATTAAGAGCATGCTCACAGCTAAAACAACGTGAAATAAATGATTATCTAAAAATATCGCAATAAATGCCAGAGAGAAAGAAAATATGAAAAAAGTTAAATCTCTCTCAAGAACTGTTTTATCTACCTTTAAAAAAGGAGATTTTCTCCTGCCTGTTTTATAATGCAGCCAGCACGAAAGTCCGATCAGAAAAAAAGCAATAGTGCTTAACATAAAAGGAGCACCAATTATTGCCCCGATGCTTATTTGATTAACTGTATTTAATGTTTGTGTTTCACCGGTTAAAATCTTAATAAAAGTCTCTTTGTTTATTCCCCAAAAAATAGCTACCAGAGGAACAACTGTCTCCGGTAAAGCCGTCCCTACAGCCGCAAGAATACTTCCTGTAATGCCATGAGACAGATTTAACCTAGCACCTAGCCATTCAACTGCATTGCTAAAAACAATGCAGGAAAGTAAAATAGCCAGAAGTGAAATCAAAAAATAAAATAAAATTTCCATATTTTGTATCTCAAAGTTATAGAATAGACTATATTTTTAAATAATTGGAATTTTGTAACAAATGAAGAATAATCACATAAAAAAGTATATGAAATTTAACCTGTTTACTTTTCTGTTTGTATTTTTATTCTCTTATTCCTGTCTCTTTAATCACAAAGTAAGTGCTGATTTTGAAACCACATTTGCAAATGAAATTTATAACACTGCTTTAAAAGCAATAAATGAAAAATTTTTCTTTAAATCAAATTTAAATACTGAAAAGTGGGAAACCAGGTTTAAAGACAAAATAGTTACAGTAGGTGACGCACACAAATATATAAGCAAACTTGTAAAAGGACTAAATGACCCATACACCAGATTTCTGTCCTGTGAAGAATTTAAAGATGAACAGGACATTATGAAATCTTCATTTGTAGGAGTTGGAGTAAAGCTTGCTTTAAACAAACCACAAATTATAGATGTAATTCCAAATAGTCCTGCAGATAGAGGAGGAATCAAACCAAATGATTACATAAGCAGAATAAACAATAAAAGCACATTTGGTCTTACACCTTCACAGGTTGCCGGACTGTTAAGAGGGGAAAAAGATACCATTCTCCAGATCAAGGTAAAAAGGGAAAACCAGACAATATCAAAAATCCTTAAACGGGAAGAATTAAATTTTAAAGTGATTTCATCAAAATCTTTGGGAAATAGTATTGCTCTTGTAAAAATTGATTCCTTTATTCCTGAAAACACAAGCAAACTTTTCAGGGAAGAACTGACCAAATTAATGTCTGCAAATGGTCTTATTATTGACCTCAGGAACAATTCCGGCGGACTTCTGAAAAACGCAGTAGAAATTGCTGATATGTTTCTTAGCGAGGGGAAAATAGTCAGCACTACAAGCTATATTGAAAAGAAAAACCAGTATGCAAATTCAAATGTTTTATATAATTCACCTGTTGTAATTCTGGTGAATGAAAATACAGCAAGTGCAAGTGAAATCCTTACAAGCGCATTAAGGGAAAACAACAAAGCAATTGTTATAGGAAAAAGAACATTTGGGAAAGGGCTGGTTCAGGAAATAGTAAAACTTCCTGATGATTCAGCGCTTCATGTAACAATTGGGGCATATTTAACCCCGAGTGGCAAAAATATTAACAAATCAGGCATTACACCAGACGAAGTTGTAAATAATAACGAAGACCAGATTCAGGTAGCAAAGAAAATATTGATTTATTATAAAAATAAAGATATTTCAAGGATTGCATTGAGATAAAACCCTTATTGCAAATCAGGTATAATAAAAATATATGACAACTAATTTGCCCAGACACAATATAGGTGCGATTTGCAGCCAAGTCAGTTTTGATAAGGTAACTCATGCTGTTCATCTTTTTAACATACAGAACGTTTTTCAGACACCAACACTACCTGCCACACTCTCACAATTTGTAGTTGCAAACCAATGGACAAATGCACAGGGGACTTTTTTACAGCAACTTGAAATATTCACACCTACAGGACAAGTGCTTGCAGAGAGAAAGAATCAGTTCACCATCACATCAAGCCCACCTATCTCATGTCACTGGTGCATTGATTCATTTTCAATGATGCTCACACTAAAAGAAACAGGAGTTTACTTTGTAACCATTTCCATAGGCAGAACTGAAGGACCAATGGAATCGGTCTGTAACATACCATTTGAGTGCAGACTTATACCAGTTCAGTCTCCTGGGTAATTTTTTCAGAATAAAATTTGGCTTACACTTTTTGTGCTCAACCCATACCCTTCACTTCGCTTGGTGGGCTTAGCGCCTCCAACGCTCCGTTTTGGGTATGGGTTTCGCTTGTGTAAGCCAAATCCAGAATTAAGACTGGTATTTTTACTAACACTTGTTCGACCTAGTACAATATTAGTTGGGTAAAACCTTTTAATAATGTCGGTAAATATGTTTAGTGAAGGTTTGTCCACTAGCGACAAACCAGAACGTGGCTAAACGAGAGCGCAAAAAGCGAAGCGATTTCTTGAAATCGCGGAGCGTTTAGGTAAAAAATGAAAAAAATCGTTTTATGTGGTGGTGGAACTGGTGGGCATATATTTCCCAGTATTGCTGTTGCAGAAGAATTAAAAAAAGAAAATTGTGATTTATTTTACATCGGTGTTAAAGGAAGACTAGAAGAAACAATTGCAGAAAAAAATGGGATTGAGTTTTATGGTTATGATTTTTCAGGATTTCCAAGAAAGATTCAGAAAGAACTTTTTGTATGGCCTTTTAAACTCTTAGGTGCTGTTTCAAAAGCAAAAGTTTATTTAAAGCACTTTAAACCAGATCTTGTATTTGGAACAGGAGGTTATTCTGCAGCACCGGTATTTATTGCAGCAAAAAGACTTGGAATTCCATACATAGTGCATAATCTGGATGTAAGACTCGGTCTTGCAAATAAATTCTGTGCAAACGGTGCTTCAATGCTGACGCTTGGATTTAACACAAATACTGAGTTTACACAAAAAATAAAATGTATAATTACCGGAAACCCTGTAAGAAAAAGTTTCATAGAGATTCAGAATAAAGATAAAACACAAATATACAAAGAATTTAATTTAAGCCCTGACAAGAAAACGATTTTTGTTGCTGGTGGTTCACAAGGCGCAACTGCAGTAAATGAAGCTGTTTTAGATATCATGAAGGATTTGGTTTTATCAAATGATATTCAGATCCTGCATCAGACAGGAGATATTACACATGAAGAATTTGCAAAAAGACTTCCTGCAAAAGTACTTGAAACCACAAATGTAATTGCAAAACCGTTTTTTGAAAATCCTGAATCCTGTTATCAGATAGCAGATCTGGTGATTGCAAGATCAGGTGCAATGACTACTACAGAAATCACGGTGATGGGAAAACCTGCAATATTTATTCCATATCCATATGCAGGAAACCATCAGGAAGCAAACATTAAACACCTCATTGAAGCAGGCGGAGCACTGTTATTCAGGCAAAAAGGTATAAGGACAAAAATGCTTTTAAATACTATATTAGAATTACTAAATAATCAGCAAAAGCTAAATGAAATGTCCAGAATTACAAAATCTTTTGCAAAACCAGATGCAGCAAAAGAAATTGCCAGGTTAATCTTTTCAACAGTTAATGGGAATTCTGTTAATGAACAAAGTAAAAATCTGACAAGTGTGCTTTAGTCCTAAGTTAAACCTTTTTTATAAAATCCTGTAAAAACTCCAGCCCTGCATCCCCGCTTTTTTCAGGGTGAAACTGTACAGCAAAAAGGTTCTCTTTCTTTACTGCAGAAACGAACTTCTCTCCCTCATGCTCAGTTTCAGATGAAATGATACTTCTGTCTTCAGGAATAACATAATAAGAGTGAACAAAATAAAATTCTTTTTTAAAAGAACTTACTTGGTTCCAGCCTATATGAGGAACTTTCCGTGCTTTTTTAAACCTCACAACTTTTCCTTTTAAGACAGACAGACCTTTTTCATTAGAATCTTCTTCGCTGGAATCAAATAAAACCTGCATTCCCAGACATATACCTAAAAATGGTTTTGAACTTTTTGCTGATTTTATAATAATTTCATCTAATTTATTTTTTTTTATTGACTCCATAGCTGGTCCAAATGCACCAACACCAGGGAAAACCACTGCATCAGTTTTCTCTATAATCACAGGATCTTTTGTAATTTCAATATCTGCACCAATGAACTTAAATGCTTTATATACACTGTGCAGATTCCCTGCACCAAAATCAATTAGTGCTATTTTTTTATTAATTACTCACCGCCTTCCTCGCTCATTCTTCGCTTGTCGGCTTTGCAAAATGCTTACGGTCTGCCACTTGTATATTATACAGATTTTGCTCCGCCCAAGGCGGATCAAAACCTTTCCATGTTGACTGCTTGCTGATAGATTATTGTGGTAGCTGAGTATTTATTTATTATTTCACTACAATATTTACAATCTTATCCGGTACAACTACTATTTTTACAAGTTCCTTGCCTTCAAGCCTGGCTTTCACCTTCTCATGACTAAGGGCTATTTTTTCCAGATCCTTCTGAGCCTGTCCTTTTTTGGTAGTAAGGACATCTATTTTTTTACCACCCATCTGAATTACAAGCTCTACTTCATCAGTAATCAGTGCCTCTTTATCAAATGAAGGCCACTTTTGCTGGTGAATTGAATATACTCCACTAAATTTTTCCCATAATTCTTCAGTAATATGAGGAGCAAGCGGAGCAAGAAGTTTTATAAGGTTTGTAAATGAAAAAGATAAAACGCTTTTCTCATTTTCATCAAATGATTTTTTATCAAGCAGAAACTTATACATTGCATTTACAAGCTCTGTCATCCTTGCAATAGCAGTATTAAAAGTATATTTTTTATCTGAGATATCTTCTGAAACTGTTTTTATTGTCTGATTTGCAATCCTGTATAATTCCTGGGAAACACTGTTAAGATTTTGAATCCCTACAAAACCTTCATATGGAGAGAATGTGGTACCTTTAAAGACATTTTCTTTGAGGTTAAAAAACAATCTCCATATTCTCTCCAGAAAACGATATTGTCCAATTGCTCCCTGTGTTGACCACTCAACTTCCTGCTCAGGAGGAGCTGCAAATAAAATAAAAAGTCTTGCGGCATCTGCACCATATTCATTAAAGAATTCAGATGTGCCAACAATATTTCCTTTTGATTTTGACATTTTTGCAATTTTTCCTTCTTTCTGACTGAACATTGTTACCATCCCCTGGCTAAGAAGATTTGCAAATGGCTCATCAAATTTTAAAAGTCCAAAATCTCTTAATGATTTTGTAAAAAATCTTGAGTACAACAAATGAAGAATTGCATGCTCTATACCACCAACATATTGATCTACAGGCAACCAGTAATTAATATTATTTTTGCTAAAAACTTCTTTATCATTTTTTGCATCTGAATATCTTAAAAAATAATAGCTAGAACAGATAAAGGTATCCATTGTATCTGTTTCCCGTCTTCCTTTTTTACTGCACTTCGGACAGTTTACTTCAAGCCAGTTTTTTGCCCTTAGGAGAGGAGATCCATCGCTTCCAGTAAGCTCAACATCTTCAGGAAGTAAAACAGGTAAGTTACTTTCCGGCACAGGCACGACACCGCAATCTTCACAATAAATAACTGGAATCGGGCACCCCCAGTATCTTTGCCTGCTTATAAGCCAGTCACGAAGTCTGTAAGTTATTCTCTTTTTGCCAAAACCTTTGCTCTCTGCATGTTCAATGGTTTTCTTTTTACCGGATTCATTATCAAGTGCGTTAAATATATCAGAGTTCATCATGATACCAGGATCAATATATGCAGCTGAAAGTTTTCTCTCAAGTCCATCAACTGAAATTACCTGTTTAATATCCAGTTTATATTTTGTAGCAAATTCAAAGTCCCTCTCATCATGTGCAGGGACACCCATAACTGCACCAGTACCATAATCCAAAAGCACATAGTCACTTATCCAGATAGGAATTTTTTTACCATTAAAAGGATTTACAGCAAAACTTCCAAGTGGTACACCTGTTTTTTCTTTATTTTCTGAAAGCCTTTCAACTTCTGTAAGAAGACCTGTTTGTTTTATATACTCTTCAATTTTTATTTTGTTCTCTTTAGTTGTAAGCTCCGAAACAAGTTTGTACTCAGGAGCAAGCACAAGATAAGTTACACCATAAATAGTGTCAGGTCTTGTTGTAAAAACCGGTATTTTTAAATCTGGTCTGCCATCAACATAAAATTCAATTTCAGCTCCTTCTGATTTGCCAATCCAGTTTTTTTGCATCAGCTTAACTCTTTCAGGCCAACCAGAAAGTTTATCTATATCAGACAGAAGCTCTTCAGCATAATTTGTAATTTTTAAAAACCACTGCTTCATCATCCTTTTTATTACAGGAGTATCATCATGCCGCCAGCACATTCCATCTTCAACCTGTTCATTAGCCAAGACTGTCTGACATTTTTCACACCAGTTAACGGGAGCTTCCTTCTGGTATGCCAATCCATTTTTATAAAACTGCAGGAAAATCCACTGTGTCCATTTGTAGTAGTCAGAATTGCATGATATTACTTCTCTTTCCCAGTCATAGCTTGTACCCATTCTTTTAAGCTGCTGATTTTTCATGTAATCGATATTTTTTTCAGTCCATTGTTTTGGTGGTACTTTTCTTTCGATTGCTGCATTCTCAGCAGGTAATCCAAAGGCATCAAATCCCATGGGATTTAAAACGTTATATCCAAGCATTCTTCTGTGTCTGGATATAACATCACTAATGGTGTAAACTCTCATATGTCCCATGTGCAAATCACCACTTGGATATGGGAACATTACTAGGGAATAGTACTTAGGTCTATCACTAAAATCCAACGCTCTAAATATGTGAGTTTCTTCCCATTTATCCTGCCACTTGTTTTCAAAATCCTTTGGTTTATATATATTCTGTTGTGTATTCATAATATTTTAAGGAACAAAATCTATAAAAGCTGATTCTAATTTTTCATAATTTCTGTTAATAGTTATAATTATAGTTATAAATGATTATAAATGGTTAGATTAATTATGTTCTATGGGTATTAATAGTCCAGGTGCACCTTAAAAAGCACAGCCCGGTTTGGAGATTTTAATGAAAAAATACTTGAATTTATTTTTAGGACTTCTGATCTCCTTTAATGGTCTAACAAGTTTATCTTTTGCAAATGAAGTTACAGAAGAAGCTGAGTCAGAAAAACCAAAAATAGAAAGACATTTTGTGTTTGAATCAACTCCAATGAACCTTCAGGAACTTGAAAAAAGTTCAGACAGAATTTTTGCAGGCATATGTACTTCAAAAGAAGAGATTGAAAACGATTCTGAAGCAGGCGGATTACCTACGGTCAAATACACATTTAAAATTACTGATGGTGTTAAAGGGGTAGCTAGAAAAAAGGAAATTACATTCAGACAATGGAGTGCAACTATCCGTTCAGCAGGATTTGAAGTTGGTAAAAAATATGTTCTCTTCCTTTATCCGGACAGTAACCGTAACCTGACAAGTACTATAGGTGTTGACGGACAGGGACTTTTTGAAGTTAGAAAAAGAGGGATCATAAGAAGGAGTGAAATTGTCTCAAACAAACTTAAAAATCACGGGTTGAGCAGAAACTTAAAATCACAGAAAAAAATAAATATAGAACAGGATAAACCACTCAATGATTATATTGATCGCTGCAGCGAACTTGGTATTCCAATTGGTTATAAACAATTCATAAAGGCAGTCAGATATCTGGCTGAAAAAAATAATTAAGTCATGAAAAAAACACTTACAATATTTTTTACAATATTAGCTTTTATTGCAACAAGTCAGTGTATCTCATATGCAGGCGGACCACTTGTGGTAAAAGGCGGTATGGCAATAACCTATGGAACCAGGCCTCTTCTTTATAGATACGACAAAGGTACTTTAGGAATGTTTTCAAACTCTGAAGCAGTTGCACTTATAGAAGATTTATTTAGTGACTGGGAAGCAGTAACTACTTCAACAGTAAATTTTAGACAGGACAGTCCTGGATTTCTTGATTTTGATGTAACAGCCAGCAATTTTGATTCTATTCTTAACGCACCTGACTTACTTGGATATACTCCTGTAATTTTTGACCATGATGGAAGTGTATTAGATGCATTTCTTGGCTCCGGTGCAGGTAGCTCAGTTCTGGGACTGGCAGGACCTATAACTGTAAGTGCAGGTCCTCTTGTAAACCAGATTGCAGAGTCACAGGCAATTTTCAATGGAAGATTCATTAATGGAGTTTCAAGTGATGGTGAGTCATCAGAAAATTCGTTCAGAGGAACAATAATACATGAGTTTGGTCATGGTCAGGGATTAGATCATTCACAGATAAATTTAGAAGCAATAAGACCTGGCGCTACACAGGAAATAAGAGACGCTGTCCCTCTAGAATTCCCAGTAGCAGTAAATGATTTATTTGTCATAAGAAGAGATGATGCTTCTGCAATTTCATTCTTATATCCCAACAATACTGAGTTAAGTAAATTTGGAACTATTGAAGGAACTGTTCTGAGACAGGATGGAGCAACCCCTGTTCAGGGCGCAAATGTAATTGCAAAAAACATAACGAATCCTACCTTAGAAGCAATTTCTTGCGTATCTGATTTTCTAAACAATGGTACCGGCTCATTTACTCTGTTTGCTGTACCACCAGGTGATTATAAGGTTGAGATTGAACCTATAGATCTTTCTTTTACAGGAGGATCTGGCGTCGGTCCATTCACGCAAACAAAATCAGATAAATCATTCCAAAACCCTGTACCAGCTGGTTTTTATACTGGTCCAAATCTGCCAATTACTACTGACGAAAGCATGGCACTTATAGTAATGGTCAGCGCAGGACAAACTATTGATGATGTAAACATTATTGGATCCACTACTGTTTCAAGCACCAGCTCAAGCTCAGGTACGGCAACAAACATAAGTGAAGTAGAACCAAATAATTCAGTTGATCAGGCACAGACCGTGAATCCACCGGTTACAATTTCAGGAAATGCATCAGTTAGTGACCAGGGTGAAATTGAACTTACTTCAGATACAGGAGCATCTGTTGTTATCAGTGATTTATTTAAGGTTATACTTCCTACTTCAGGAACACTGACTACAAAACTTTCAATTCAGAGTGGTTCACTAGACAATGATCTGGATCTGGTTCTGTTTAACGCAAATGCAGCTGACATTCTTGACTCATCAAGCCAGACAGGCAATGTACAGGAACTAATAAGCAAATCACTTAAGGCAGGAACTTACCTGGTTGGTCTAGGAGCATTTAATGGCTCGTCCCAGTATGAGCTTGAGATTACTACAGAGCTGAGTGGCGGTACACCTATTCTTTCACTTTCTGCTCCGGAAGCAGTTTTAATTAAACAAAACGGCAATACAAAAGTTATGATAAGAGCTGAAGCCACAAACTTCTCATCAAAATCAAACTGTGACATTTTTGTATCAAATGACAATAACATAACTCTCAAAGTTAAACCTGCTGCTTTCTTTAGTCTGAGCCCGAAAGCATTTAGGAAGAAATTTAAAATGATTCTTCCATTCAGCGAAGGTCAAAACATAACAAATAACGGTGCCGGTGAAAATGTAAGTGTAAATGTTACCTGTGATAACGGTGCAAATGATGAAATAAATATATTATTTACACCTCTGATTGAAGATATTATTGAAAGTAGAACTTACAGTCAGATCATACATACACAGGAATAAAATACAGGAATGTTTCTTTAAACTACAGCAAACAGCAGTATGTTAAACAAGACAAACTATATTCCTCCTAAAAAAATAGTTCTTGATAACGGTCTAAGAATAATAACTGAAGAAATGCCAAGCGCTTTGTCGTGCACATTAAACATATGGATAAACACTGGTTCAATTGATGAAGAAATAAGCAACAATGGCATATCGCATTTTATTGAACATATAGTATTTAAAGGTACAAAAACCCGCTCTGCACTTGACATAGCAGAACAAAGTGAAAATGTTGGTGCAAATTTAAATGCCTTTACTGACAGAGAGCATACTTGCTACCACACCAGGGTTTTAAGTGAACACACGCTTGTAGGGCTTGAACTGTTTCTGGATATGTTATTTAATTCAAAAGTAAAAGATGAAGATTTTGAACTTGAGAAACAGGTTATTATTGAAGAAATTAAAATGTATGATGATACGCCGGAAGATCAGGTTCAGGATCTTCTTTATGAAGTGATCTGGAAAGGACATCCTCTTAGTAAACCTATTACAGGAACAACAGAATCTATTAAAAATCTTAAAAAGGGTTCAATAAATAATTTTATGGCTGATATGTATACGCCTGACAACATGATAATTTCAGTAGCAGGCAAGTTTCCTCTGGATGAAATAATTAAAAGAACAGAAGAACTTACAAATGGGATAAAAATGAAATGTAAAAAGAAAGATGCTCCGCCACTGACAATCACACCAGATACATTTATAGTTGATAAAGCTATTGAACAAACACATCTTAGTTTTGCCACTAAAGGTGTATCAGTATATGATGAAGACAGATACACACTAGCTGTTATGGATATAGCACTCGGTGGCGGAATGAGTTCAAGGCTTTTTCAGGAAATAAGGGAAAAAAGAGGGCTTGCTTACTCGATTTCATCTTACTATCATACAAATAAACTTGGAGGGATTTTTGGAGTTTACTCAGGTATTGCAGCCAAGGATGCAAATCTTGTTGTAGATTTAATTTTAAAGGAACTAAATACCGTAAAACAAAACGGACTGAAACTGGATGAGCTTGAAAGAGCAAAGATGCAGCTTAAGACTAGTCTTTTTCTTGAACTTGAATCTTCAATGGTAAGGGCCTCAAGAAATGCACTCTATGATTTTTACTATAACAGGTTTATTACACCTGACGAAATAAATCATTCTATTGATTCAATAATAAACGAAAGGATTATAAGACTTGCAAATGAAATATTTGATTCAAAATACTATACCCTCACTATGGTTGGTCCAAAAAAAGAAATACCTAAAAAATTCAAACTCAATTAATATGATATTTTTTCAGCTTTCTTATGTGCAATGTTTTCAATAGCATCATCAATGATTAGTTCAGGAAGTCTAAGTCCTTTTCTCTCCAGTGCAAGTAAAATTATTTCATCAGTAAGATATGGATTCTTTGGCAGCAGGGATCCGTGGAGATATGTGCCAAAAACATTTTTGTGTCTAATCCCCTCATAACCATCTTCACCATTATTACCGGACCCTTGAATAACCTTTGCAAGGGGTTTAACTCCACTTCCAAAATAAGTTTTGCCTGAATGGTTTTCAAACCCAACAATTCTTTCTCCGGAATCAAGCAGTTTGCAGATTACATTACCAATCATCCGCTTTTCCCCGGCTAGCGTATAAATATCAACTGCTTCAATCCCTTTTAATTCATTACCATCTTTTGTCCTGTAATACTTCCCAAGCAGCTGATATCCCCCACAAATAGCCAGAAAAACTGCATCACTATCAATAGCTGAAATAATTACTGATTTCTTTTGTAATAAATCACCTGCAACAAGCTGCTGTTGTTGATCCTGCCCACCGCCAATAAAGTAAATATCAAATTTATCGCCTTGTATATTCTCACCTATTTCAATGGTGGTCACATTCAGGTTAATGCCTCTTGCATTGCATCTGTACCTCAGGGCTAATATATTTCCTCTGTCACCGTAAATATTTAGCAATCTCGGATAGAGATATGCAAGCTCTAATGTTAGTTGTTTTTTATTTTGCATAGTTATTTACTGTTTACTAAATTAATGGTACTTCGTTACTGCCTAGCTGATATAACATTCCCGAATAAACTGCTATTAGGAGAAGATTTTATCCGATTCATTCGGTAAAATCTGGATGATGTGAAAAGAGGTATCCTCTATACATACTTTGCAAAGCCTGACAAGCGAAGAATGAGCGAGGAAGGCTGAGACAATAACGATACTTCCTTATAACATGATATATAATTATCTACATAACAAGCCATAAGGAGGAAAAATCATGGCAGATGCAGTAAAAAAAGCCATTATGCTCTATAAAGGCAGCAAAAAGAAATTTGGTGACTTATCAAAATGGACAGATAAAAATATTATTGGTACCAGAGACAAAATGCGTAAGATCGCCAGGCAAAACAGAGGTAAATGGACTTTGGAATTATACGAGTCATTACAAATAATTAATAAAGAAAGTTTGAAAAGAAAGCTTTCTCAAAAAACCGCATAAAATGACATCAAGAAGAAAATTCATGGGTGCAGATATTGATCTGGTTCTCAAAGAAGAACTTGAAATAGATAAATTTTGTGCAACAAGAAGTGTAAGTCCCAGGACAGCGTTCGTCTGGTGTCTTGAAAGAGCAAAATCAGAAGAAGAAAGAGAAAAAGTAAAAAAATGGATGAAGGACTATTCTGAAAAAGGCATAGGCCTTATTTAAAGTTCTTTTTGTCAAGAACGAATTTTAGAAGTTACTTTAGTATTTGCCTGCCACATATAATCACAGATAGGAACTGACTTACCACTACAAAGCGTTTTAGAATTACAATCAGGCTCGCTATCACTCCCAAGACATTGTGGTATTTTTCCGCCTTCGCAAAATGCTATTGATTTCTCTAAATTTTTAACACATTTTACCTGCTCAAAACACTCAACCACTACATTTCTTGTCTTTGCTGGTAAGGCAGTAAGTAAGTCTATGCATCCAGGGTATAAATTATCTTCAGATCCATTACACAAAGGCTGATAACGGTTTGTTTTATTTCCTTCTACAAGTTCAACACTTTCAATATGAACTTTAGGATTTAAAATAATGCAAACCGGTACTTCATTCTGTCCTTTACAAAGAACTTTTTCACCATTGCACTGCGGGCCAACTGAGTACTTTATATTTGCAAAAGAAACATTTATAGATAATACAAATCCTGTAATCAAAATAATAAATAATTTTGATATAAACAACAAATTGCTAACTCCTAAGATGTGTATCGAACTTTCCAGATAATCACTAAAGTCTGGACATCCCTACAGGTTAATAAGAAAAAGTTAAGCTTTATATAACGGTGCTCAGTTTTGCGGGCAAGCAAAACTTCGCTTGAATAATTATTTAGCTCTAGTTGCTGCATATAAGACTTCTGTAACTTCTCTTTGCTTATTAATGATTTCCTTTATGCCTTTATATGCAATTCTTACTAACTGATCTATTAATTTGGGTGAAAATGGCTTGTTCTCAGCAGTCATTTGAAGTTCAATTAAGTCACCGCTAGAATTCATTACAACATTACAATCAACTTCAGCCTTCGAATCTTCCTCATAACAAAGATCCAGAAGAATCTCTCCTTTTAAAATACCAACACTTACTGCGGCTACAGGTTCTATTAATGGCACTTTTGAAATAATGTTTTTTTCTTTTAGTTTAGTCAGGGCATTATACATGGCAACATATCCACCACATATACTGGCAACTCTGGTTGAAGCATCTGCATTAATTACATCAGCATCAATAGTAATTGTTCTTGAACCAATTGCATTTAAATCAAAGGCCGCTCTAAGACTTCTGCCAATAAGTCTTTGTATTTCATTTGTTCTTCCTGTTACTCTACCTTTGCTGACCTCCCTTGTGTTCCTAGGCCTGGTTGAACCAGGCAATAAAGAATACTCAGCAGTTATCCAGCCTTTTCCTGTACCTTCTAAAAAAGGAGGAACCTTCTCATCTACCATTGCTGTAACAAGAACTTTTGTTTTGCCAAGCTCTACAAGCACAGAACCATCTGCGTTTCGAGAAAAGTCACAGGTAAAACCCAAAGTCCTCAATTCATCGTTTTTTCTGCCATCAATCCTTGTCATAGAAGGATATTCTACCAATCTTTTTAACTAAACCTTTAACGGCTAAAGACAATTAGTGCGGAGTAAACTCCAGCAGGAATCCAGAAAACAATGGTTAGCTTTAGAGATTGGATTCCCATTTATATGGGAATGACACAAGTGAAAATCCACGTACTCACAAGTACAAACTGACAAAAGTAGTACGACTTGTCAGAATTTCTTTTGACATAGACAGGTTTTTTCCTAAAGAAATGTTAGGCAATTTAACGGTTCTATAACGATTAAAAACTATATTATGGGTATAAGGTCTCTAGGGATAGTTTGGTGCAAGTGACATCAGAATCCTAAGGAGTTCGGTAAGGGAAAGTCAAAAGGTAAAAGCCATGATTTATAACCCAATCTTCGAAGAAGAAGCTGAAAGAAAAACCGAGTTCAAAAAGCTAAAGAAGGAAATTAAAAAAAGGGCAAGAAAAGAAAATATAAGTACGGTTATTAACCGTGTTTATAATCTTTTAAAAAGAAAGCCTATTCTTACTTTAGCCACATTGTTCCAGCCACTTATTGAAATGGTAAGAACAAGAAGAGCAAAGGTAGTCTAGCCAAAATCAGGCAGCAGCGCTTTTTCCACTTGATTCAAATTGATGTACCTTATAATTTTTTTCCGGGTCAGTATATAATCCTGCTTTCCTTAAAATGTTAATGCCTAAAGCTGTAGTGTTTGGTTTTTCTTCTTCTGCTGCTCCAAGGAAATAAACTCCATTTACAATATCAAACAAAGAAGCAACATATTTATTGTGTAATCCAAACCACGGTACAAGCAGAAAGCCAAGACTTGCAATCATTTGTCTGACTCCTGCAACAACAGGATTATAAGTCATGTCTTTGCCATTTAAACCTTTAAAAAGTTTTGGCAGTCCGCCGGTATTTGCCATAATTTCTTTTGCATTAAATAGTATCCCCGGTGCTGCAACTGCATTTGCAAGTGCAATAAACATATTCCCCCATCTGTTAAAACCATTATCATCTTTGTCACCAAACCTTTCAGATCTTCCAAAAGTCCCTGCCAGCGCTGCCCCAATACCACTTAATGCACCAACAACAGTTAAAAGGTGACCTGCACTTGGTATTGATTTATAGAAGCTGCCACTCTTTTCAGAGCGTCTGTCTTTATATTGAAGAATAAGCCTTGGATCTTTGAATATATCTTTCACAAACTGAACTGTAGAAAGAAATCCACCTCCCACATTACCAACTACCTCACCAAGCCATGCTGAAAGTCCTTCTTTGGTAGCTTTTTCCTTTACCTTCAGGAGTATGCCAGTACCAAGTTCTGTTACTCTTCTTACAAAAGGTCTGGGATCTACTTCCTGTTCAGGTTTTAAATCACCTTTGAGAACATCTTTCGTATGGTTATTAACTCTTTGCTGTCTTTGAGCAGCCTGTTGTCCTCTACCAAGGAAAAGAACAAAATTACCTAACCCAAGGCCAAGGTGCTTCGGACCATTCGGCATAAATGAAGAGACAATATTTATAAGCTCTCCAAAAGCAATGTTGTGATACTTATGCACGTTTAATTCACCTCGTAATAGTCCACCAAATGCAGAAACTGCACGGAGAGAATTTGACATCCAGTAACCTGATTTGTAAACAGTGTCCTGTAATCCTCCCAGAATAGGACTTACCATTCTCACCAATCCACCTGCAGCCATAATAAGTCCTGAGTATTTTAAAAGTCCATTAAATAAAAGAGGAAGATTCTGAATAAATGTTTTGAGATTATCTTTCCCAAATAGCTTTATAAGTTTTTGGTTCGCTAAAAACCCTTGAGGTTCAGGTACCCTGCTTAAGAACCTGTCTTCTATAACATGATCATTTAAACAGTTCAAATCATCATAAAAGTCTGCAGCAATACCAGATGCTTCATTCCTTAGATAAAATTTCCCATCACTGCCACGTGTAATTTCATATTTAACCAGAGTGGATAATCCTTCTTCACCACCAATAAAAAGTTGTGGAGGTTTTCCATCTTTTCTGTCTATAACAAGCTTTCCGCCTGCTTTTCTGCTCCTATAAACCACAAAATTACCATTTGGATCATGCCATTCATAATAAACATTAAACCTTGGAAGTTCCTGCGGAAGGATATAGCCTTCAAGCCTTTCCCTTGCTATCCTTTCATATCTTCTCAACAGCAGTCTGTCTCTGGGGTTAAGATCTTCCCTTGCTACCTCTCCTTTATCAAGCTTTTGAACTAATGCCGTTGCCCTTAAGCAATCATCAGGGTTTAATTCAATATCTTCACCAGTAAATGCGCCATGGTACTCTGCCCTTCTTCTTAAATATGCTTCAGGACAGGTGTTATGAATAATACGGCTCTGATAATGTTGTTTTAAATCATTTAAAATATCATCTTTGTTATATAGGATGGCTTCACTGGTTTCTGGATTTTGCTCATGCACGGTTTTACCGTTCTGATCAAACCCTGTTACTTTCATATATTTTTCAACCAATTGACCTTTTTGCTGAACTTTTACTTTTTCAAGTGCAAAAAATCCAAACTTCTTACAGCACTGTTGATAAAGACCGTTTACATCAGCAGGATAACTGTATTCACCCGAGTTTCTCACAAAATTCTTAAAGTCTTTTACGTAATCAATCCTTTGTGAAATGATTTCCTCAAAAATATCAACATTTCTTATCTGATTAAATACAACATCTGCATATCCACCTGATTCAAGCGCCCTGGCTAGCATACCAATGTCAGACTTACTGTCGCCTGCAGCATGGCACATGATTTTTTTTCCTTCATGTTTAAAGAGCTGGAAAATTTCAATAGGGTGTGGAAGTGCATTTCCTTTATCAAACGCAGGCTGAATTTCCAGATAGTACTGTCCAAGAGGATTTAAGGGATCTATTTTTAAAACAAGATTGATTAATTTGTTATATGAGTATCTGTTATCGTAACATCGTTTGTTATTTATACTAAACATTTGATTTGGATAAAATGAAGTGCAATTATGCAGGATGTGGGAATCCATTTCTCTCATTCTTTCTAAAATAATCCCGTTAGAAACTAAAGGATGAGGAATAGCAACACTAGAACAAGATTTCATATCAGGTGAAACATCTGGTAATTTATCAGGAGTATGAACGAGGGATTCATAGTCATCAAGTGTCGGGAGAAATGTTTCAATCAAATTGGAATCTTCTGTTAGTGGTATATTTGCTTTCTGAAATCCATTTCTGACAAATTCTCTATATGCATTAAATCCACCGATTTTATATTGATTTATGGACTCTTCGGCAAATTCTTTTGAAAATTCAAGATTCTTTCCGTTATCTACAAACAATGGTTTGCCATTTGCAAGTGTTATATTTTTTAAAAGTGGTTTTTTAAAAAAGTTGGTTTTTTCATCAGCATAGCTGTAATTATCTTCAAAATGCTGAAGCAGTCTCCAGTTCAAATACTGTGGAACTCCCTGTTCCTTAAATATTTTTACCCCTTTTTCAGTAAAACGCATAATATCAGGGTGAGTCTTAGTAGTACTGCCTGCCCTGTGGTTTAATTTAGCTACATACCTTCTAACTGCATGATCATTGGAAACCTGTTCAAAGAATTTAATTATTTCATCCGGCACCTCTTTAATAGGCGTTCCATGCCTGTTTACAAAGTGAACAACAGGTGCAATTAAAACTCCTCTGGTTATTCTTTCCCAGAAAGCCTCAGGATTATAAAACTCGGATTCTTTGCAGATTAGATCGTAATCATTTGCCAAGTTTTGTGCACAGTATTCTTTCGAGGGTGGTTTATCTGCTCCTGCAAGACGAACATGATTATAAGCTTCCTGTCTTACCCTGAGCATTATTTTTGAGTTATCAACCTTGTTTGCTTTAATTTTCTGTTCAAGATCACTAATAAGATCCTGAACAACATCAGGCTCTGATCTGGTTTTAAGTTCTTCAGCAAATAAACTTTGAATATCAAGCTGAGCCACTATCTCACTGGGTGGTTTGTTTTGTCTTAGTAAGTCTTTGACTAAATCAACTGTCTGCCATTTGCTTTTTCCTTCATCAACATTTTTTCTGAGTGCTTCTGCAAAATTTTCCCATGCTTTCTGCTCAGTAATACCGCCGCGCTTTAAGGCATTATCAACATATTCTTTTTTGAGTTTTACTATCTCTTTATAGTGAGGCATATATACCTCACCACTAAGTCTGCTTCCGGTAGCCCGATAAGTATCCACCAAATACTTTGGTAAAGCTTTTGGTTCAAAATAACAGCACCCATGTTTTCTGACTATTTCAGTAAGAGCATTTATAAAAGTTTTTCCGTTAAATCTTGGTCCTTCAAAATCCTCTAAAAACTCATAAAAATACGCAAGCCTCATAACTTTAGCTGAATACTTAAGAGGTTTCCCAGGTTCATGCTGAACACTTCCTGTCAGCGTACTTAAGCCAGTTCTTGAAAGTCCTTCAAGCTGATTGTCTTCTCCAAGTCCGTAGAGTGCACTTACACCACCATTTAAAAGAGCATAAGCAAGTCCATCATCAAGTGCTTCAGGAATAACTCCGTTTAGGGTATCGAATGGCCCCCTTGCAGTAAGAGCAGTTTCCTGTATTCTAAGTCTTGGTCCTAACCTTAAAGCTTCATTACCCCAGAAAGAATGTTCATCTGCCTGAAATCTGTTTGTATCCTCAGGATCCAGATTTTTGTGGTCTCTAGTATTATCAATGTCTGTATAACTCCAGATTTCATACCCATCTCTTATTGCTTCGGAAACACATCTGTACCCACAGTTATTGTAATAATGTTGCATAAGAGTCTGTTCAGGCGTACCGCCCGCCAGAAATTGCTGCTTTGAAGACATTGGAATACCACTGGTCAGTGGAAGTCCTGTCCACGGATTAAGATTATTTTTAATATTTGCATCAGCTGCACTAATTAATCTGCCTGAAAGTCCATATAAATAATTAGCCCTGTTCTCAATTGAGCCATTTGAATTTGCTCTAAGGCTTGTAAGGAGTTGCTCATAGGGTGCATTATCTAATCCACTAAAACCAAATGCAATTCCAACAAGAGCTAAAAGTGGTTTAAAGAATGCCTGTATTTTGCCAAAAAAATCCTCACCAGAACCTGATGCAGGATTTGCCCGCCTTGGCACGGTTGCTCCAGCAACTTTCTTTCCTGCTAAAGGGTTTGAACCAGATGATGGTTTACCTGTTACTTTAGAAGCCGGATCTGTTGATCTTGGTACACCGGGCAAGCTTATTCTCCTTTGAATAATGCTTTAAAAAACTTATATCAATGCAAAAACAATTACCTTGAGCATGTATGTAATGCTCAAATTGGTTTCTTTTGTAATCGAACTTATCTTCATTGATAGTCGTTTAAATAAAAGCCTTAAATATACTAATTTGCTGAATAAGAATGTAAGAAATTCTTACATTAACTATTTGATTCTAACATTCATAATATACATATTCGGAAGTCCCTTTATTTTATCTTTAGATTTCAAATACACACTAAGATTAATGTACTTAACTTTAAATAAATTCAACTCTATTTCCCAGCAGAAATTCAGTAAAAAGCTGATGAAACAATCAAGCTCTTAACTTTCTGCTCTTATCAAGAAAAAGCTTTGCGGTGAGTATATCAAATAATGCAATGCCTAAATTAAATACAAGAATCTTTTTTGGACTATTCCCCCGTTTATATTTCTTTGAAATTAATTCACCGATTTCTTTTTTTATAATGGGCCTGTTTTCAGGAAAGTAATGTCTAATTCTGCTTTTAAGTTCATACTGGGGAATATCATCTGTATATATTTCATCAAGGTGTTTATATAGTTCAGGATCAACCCTAGTACCGTAATCCACAGGCAAAATTAAGATGTCTTTCTTTAAATCCTTTGCATAAATATATGGTGAGATCTTTTGAGGGAAAGTAGTAACTGATAAAACTATATCTGAGTTTCTTACAACTTCATGATGATTTTTAGTAATTTGAAAATTTTCATTTGGAAAGCTTTTCAGAAAAGCTTTTATAAAATGATCTCCATGATTTAATAAAATAAATTTTACATTTTTAAAAATCGCTTTAAAGGCAATAACATGAACATAGGCTTGAAGACCTAAACCAAAGATTCCAACAGTAATTTCTTTTTTTCTTGGGGCAAGGTATTTGGCAGTAACAGCACTAACTGCACCAGTCCTAATAGCAGTTATCCAGTTCCCTTTTAAAACCCCAATAGGTAAGCCATTTTCAGGATCATTTAAAGTTATTAAACTATTTAAAATAGGTATGTTTTTTTTTACATTTTCAGGAAATGAACTTATCCATTTAATTCCAAATATTTCAAGTTTTTTTCTTTTATTACAAACTGCTACAGACATTGAGTCTGAAAATGCTCCTTTAACAGGAAGTTTTGGTCCTATTTTAGGAGGAAGACTAACAAGCCCCAGTCCTTTTTTTCGAAATCCTTCTTCTACAACTTTAATGACATCCTTTATTTTTAAAACTTTTTTAAGTTTGTTATCATCAAGAACAATTGTTATGTTTTCTGTATTATCCTTAGACATTAAATGAAACCTTCCCCAGAACTTACAAATCCTGGATAGGCCTCCATCCCATGTTCACCGATATCAAGTCCGTCAACTTCTTCTTTTTGCGGAACTCTTAAACCCATTGTAAATTTTAATGCTATCCATATAAGAAACGATGTCATAAATGCCCATAACACAATAGCTATAATCCCAATAAACTGGTATATTAACTGTTCAAAATTACCACCATAAAATAAACCAGGACCAGGATAAGAAAGACGAGGATGAAGAATTTTGGCAGGCATACTAAACAACCCGAGTGCTAATGCCCCCCATATACCACAAACACCATGAACTGAGATTGCACCTACAGGATCATCTATATGAAAAAATCTGTCCATAGTAAGAATTGAAATTACAACCACACATCCTGCAATAAAACCAATAATATGTGCTCCGAAAAGACTTACATATGCACATGAACCGGTACTTGCAACAAGTCCGCCAAGAAGTCCGTTAATAATCATTGAAAGATCCGGTTTTCTTAAAAGAATAGTAGAAACTACCAGAGCCCCTATACCACCTGTAATTGCACAGGCATTTGTACACAGCGCAATATGAGCACAAAGTTTTGGCAAAAAACCAAAAGTACAACCCAGGTTAAATCCAAACCATCCAAGCCATAAAATAAATCCTCCCAAGGTAATCATTGGCATTGAATGCCCAAGTATAGGATTTGGACTGAGATCTTTATTATATTTTCCTACTCTTGGACCCAGGGCTATTACTCCTGCAAGGGCAGCTACGCCACCAACAGTATGTATCATGAGTGAACCTGCAAAGTCACGGACACCAATCTGATAAAGAATCCCTTTTCCTAAAATCCATTGTGCTGCAACAGGATAGATAACTGAAGATATAAAGAAAGTAAAAATAAGAAAAGCTGAAAATTTAATCCTTTCTGCAACAGCACCTGAAACAATAGTAGCTGCAGTCCCTGCAAATACAACCTGAAAGAAAAAAATAGCTTCCAGTGGCAAATCAATGTTTCTCAGTAAAAAATAACTTGTTTGTTCCTCAATAAAAAAAAGATTTTCAGGTAAAGATATAAAAGCTGAGCCACTGGAAAATAAAAACGAAAAGCCAATTACCCAGAAGGAAACTGTAGAAATAAAGAACACTGCAACATTTTTCGAAAGCATGTTAACTGCATTTTTCACTCGGCAAAAACCAGTTTCAAGCATCGCAAACCCACAATTCATAAAAAACACTAACAGTCCCATTACAAGGACCCATAGTGTATCAACTGCGATTTTAAGCTCATGCAAATCGTGATCCATATACACCTATCTGCTCTCCAGTGCATTACTCCCGGTTTCACCAGTCCTAATCCGGATCACTTCCTCAACATTTATAACAAAAATCTTCCCGTCTCCAACCTCTCCTGTTCTTGCTGCATCTATTATTATTTGTGTAGCTCTGCTTACATCTGCGCCATTTAGAACCATTGTAAGTTCCACTTTGTCTAGTAAATCTATAACATACTCACTCCCTCTATATCTCTCAACAACACCTCTCTGGCTTCCACAACCTTTTACAGCTGTAACAGTAATACCACTAAATCCTGCTTCATGGAGAGCACCTTTCACTGCTTGAAGCCTGTTTGGTCTGATTATAGCTATGATCATTTTCATTTGTAATTTAATATTATATGTTACTGCCTAGCTAACTAAACACCTAGAAATAAGCTTCTCACAAGGTAAGATTTTAACCGATTTATTCGGTAAAATCTTAATTTGGATAGAAGAAGTATCAAATAAATGAACTTCGCAAAGCCCGACAAGCGACGAAGGAGCAAGGAGGGCAGAGACATATAACAACCATGTACATTAAACAGGTTCTAGTCTGTTGAATTATTTACCCACTACTGTCAGACGATTTTTTTATAATGTACTTGTTTTCATAAGAATTATAAACTGCAAAGTCATCCTTTTTATCTCCATCATAATCACTAATCTTAGGAACAAAAGAATTATCTGTTTCATCACCCATTCGAACAAATTGAATTTCTTCAGGAGAATGCTTACCTAACAGTCTGTAATAAAAGGTCATTGAGCTTGTTCTATAAACACCAATGTCGGTAAAGCTGTCACCATTAAAATTACCTATTACAGGCACATCATTCTCTTCACCGATATGCAATCCAAATTTAATCCCGGCTCTGCTTGAGTTACATAAAAATGTTCCAGTATTTTTAGACCATAGGCAAACATCATAAATATAATCAGAATCAAAATCTGACACAAAAGGAACTGTGTCTTGCTTATCTTTCTTAAAAGTTGAATGATCCATCTTCTTTATAAAAGTGGCAGGAAACATTCTCCTTAAAATAAAATTACTAACAGGGATTGAGTTGGATATTCCTGAGTAATGATATACAGTTTTTTTTAAATCCTGATTCAATCTAAAGCAGACAAGAATCTTCATGGAATCATTCCAGAAAGCAAGTTCACTTAAACCATCACCATCATAATCAGAGGGAACCGGAAAGAAGTCAGTGTTTTTTAACTGATTTTTTATTTTCAAAACAAGATCAGAGGCTATTTCTCCGGATAGCTCTGAGAAATAGGCTTTTACAGTATTGTTCTGAAAATTATAAACAAGAAAATCTGCTTTCCCATCACCATCATAATCAGACGGAAAGGGTAAATAATTAGAACCTCCTAAAGCTTTCTCAAAGATTTTCCCGTTTCTTGAGTTTTTTACAGTCCACACTCCGTTTTTTTGCCTGTATGTAGCAAAGTCACTTCTTCCATCACCATCGTAATCTTTAGGAACAGGAATATCACCATTTATACCAATCTTAAATTCATAAGGTTGCTGGTTTGTACTAAATATAACTCTAAACGTGCTGTCCTTTAATCTGTAAACAGCAAGGTCTGTTTTCTCATCACCATCATAATCACCCGGAACAGGAATATCATTAGAGTTGCCAAACTTTGAGCTGTAGGTATTATTACTACCACCGCTTTTAACAAACCAGTCACTATCACCATAGTTATAGCCCCTGTAAACACCATAATCTATAACAGAATCATCATCAAAATATCCGGTAACAGGAATATCTCCTGCCTCTCCCAGTTTAAAAGCAGAGTGTTGTTTCCCTTTTACAGTAATAGTTTCAAAAAAACATGGTTCAAGAAATTTACCCGGCTTTGACATCCCAGAGGTATTCCAGAAAATAAGATCTGATTTTTTATCATTATTTAAATCAATTAAATTGTTTATTTTTTGTGCTTCAAAATTTGTAAGTAACGCTAGCTGGTTGATATTATTTTCTGAACACCCTGACAAAAACAGTACTGAAAACACTGTCACAAAGTACAAAAAACAAGTCAGTGGTTTTAATTCATTCATAGCTTTGCAGGATTGAAACTGTCGGTATAGAACTTTCAGGAACTTCCCATTTATATGAAGAGGATTCCTGCTTTCTGAAATTCAGCACATTCCAGGATCTTTTTGCTCTGCTCCAGGTAATAAGCTCAGGTACTGAGTCACCATCAACATCACATGAAAGAGGAATATCATTTTTATAACCAAACTTGATCTGGGAAGATTCATTTGGCCCGGTATAACGAAAATACCAGGTCTGATCATCGGGTCTCCAGAATACAAGATCACACTTTCCATCATTATTATAATCATTAGGAACAATAATATCCCGTTCCTCCCCATGCTTAATATGTTCACTCTCGGAAAAATCAAAATCTGCAGATGATTTAACTATATGCCAGAAACCATCATCAGGCCTCCATACAATAAGATCTGATTTTTTGTCTCCATCAAAATCTGCTGAAAAAGCAGCATCCTGGTAACTTCCTTCAAGAATTACTTTTTTTGATTTGCTTCCATCCTTTTCAACCGCTGTAAGAAGCCATGTACTGTTGTTTGGCCTCCAGATTGTTGGATCCTGAACACCTCTTCCATTTATATCTGTCGGTATTGGTATATCACCTAATGAGCCAAGAAAAAACTTTTCCTGAATATCAGGTTTAGAACTATAGTTTATAATCCACTGTCCGGAATCTCTATGGAAAAAAGCCTGATCTGTTTTCCTGTCACCATCATAATCTGCAAAAACAGGTTCATAGGGAATCCTTGTTTCAAAGAATTTCCTTTTGTAAAACTGCTGGTTAGAAGACAGCTGATAATATAAGGTACTTGTATTGTTATCCCACACCGAAAAGTCACATCGCTTGTCATTATCAAAATCAGAGCCATAGTAAGAAAGTGATGCAAAAACAATAAGCTTATCCTTTGTGTACTGCTCAAACCATGCAGGAAAAATAAATAACAACAAAGATAAAATAACAGAATACTTCAAGTTACTGACACCTCATTTTTCGCAATGTTTGAAATTGTAAATTTAGTTTTCTGAATAGATTTTATAAACAGGAAAATATAAATAATAAATCCCAGCAGACTGACATAAGCAGAACCCTGCCTCAGGGGAGTGAGCTCAAAAACAACTTTGATTATATGTTTCCCAGCAGGCATGCGAAAAAGCATTGAGCCATTTTTAGGATCCATGCTTACATCAGTTTTTTTGCCGTCTATATAAATTGCCCATCCAGGAAAATAAAAAGTTCTGAGTCTGATTTGCTGGTTTTCAGGAGAAATAATTTCAAAAATTCTTTCATGAGAATACCACTTTATAAGATTTATATCAGAGTACCCACTTGAGGGTTCAATCGACGGGGTAAAGTCCTGTCTATAATTTACCTGCTTCCAGTTAGGATCTCCCGTAAGACTTGGTCTGTATTCTTCATTCCCCCATAAAACATTTAATGCTGCTTTCAAGAGACTATTCTCAGGCACCCACTTCCACCTGTACATGTTAACTACATCAACATAAACAAGCATGCAGAAGACACAAAACATGGCATAAAATGTCATTTTGTATCCGGTAACATTTATTTTCTCATCTGCAAAAGCTTTTACAAGATCAATCGCATAAACAATAATAAGTGAACCAAATGGTAAAAGAAGAGTTGTAAATCTCCAGGGGAACTGAATGGTTTGCATTGGTTTAAGCATTATCCATGCAAATATGGATACAGGAGTCATCATCAGAAAACATACTGTAAATAAAATCATAGCCATTTTAATCCTGAAAGGTTCTTTAAAATATCGACCCAGATTGTTCAGGTTCAGAATAAGGATCATAAAGCACAAAAGAACAGCAACCGAAAATAATCCATTACTCATTTCATAATATCTGTGATCAAAAATTGCCCATGCATAACCATCATCTCTATGCCTGTCCAGATAAGTAAAAAGAAAGTTTTTTGAATAGTCCCAGAGAGGCGCCTGGGTAAGGATTTCATCAGTATGAACAATGTTTTTTTCTGCACATGCCGGAAATAAGTAAAAACCAGCAATTAGTGCTCCAAGAGCCAGACTTAAAACATAATTTTTTACAAACTTTTTACTCCTGTGAATATAGAGATTCATGAATAAATAAGGAACCGATATTAATGCAAAGATAAAAGCTGTTGCAAGATGTGCCAGTGCCATAAGCGCAAAACTCATTGAAACAATTAAAAATGACTTATAATCAAAGTCTTTTTCTTTGTCAAATATATCAATCCCATAGAGGGTTAAAAATAATAAAGCAAGTGCAAGTGTACTGGTAGGCCAATTAGTGTTATATATAAAAATGTGAATGGCAGGAGAAAAAATAACAAATGCCATTGCAATAGCAGAAGAATAAGGAGATCCGTGCCTTCTCAGATAAAGATATCCAAACACAGTACATAAGATCATTGGGATAACAAAGGTCCATTTAATTGCTAAAACTGCATCCCTGAAAAACAGTTCAAGAAAAGTAAATAAATAATAGACAAGGGGAGCATAATAATTAAAAATCGGTTCACCATATCCGCTAGCATGTGCATCAATCCATCTTGGAAGCCACTGTCCCTGCCAGAAACATCTTTTAAAGTTGTAAGCATGCTCAATATGAATATGCCAGTCAGCATGACTGGGAATACTTTTTCCAAAAATAATCGGACCAGTAGAAAACAATGTAAGCAGTATAAGATATACAACTCTTTCAGTTCTTGTTCCCAAGAACTGATACCCCTTAGCTGCTGCATTATTAATACTTGTTGGTTCTATTGTTTGTTCAGTCTGCATGCTCTGAGTCATAAAAATATTTCATTTCCTCAATTAATTATACTTGTAAACAAACCTGATCTTTAATACTTCTGTAAGCATCTTTATTGAATCTGCAAGAATACTGATTTTAGATCCTTCAACATGGCACCAGTTTACAGGAACTTCTTTAATTTTAAAGCCCAGCCTTTTTGCAAGGAACAGATATTCAACATCAAAAGCATAATTAAAACACTTTTGAAGATTTATGATTTTTTGGGCTGCTTTTGTCTTGAAAAGTTTAAACCCACACTGTGTATCCTTAATATCAGCAAGCCCAAGAACACTTAAAATCATATGAAATACAAAACCAACAGATCTTCTTTTTATTCCCATACTTACTTTTACATCATCTCCTTTTAATATCCTTGATCCACAGACCACATCAAAGCCATTTTCAGCAAAATATATAAGTTTTTCTGCTTCTTCCACAGGGCTTGCACCATCAGCATCACTATACATTACAAGATCTGTTGTTATGTTACGAAACCCATAACTTACAGCATGCCCCTTTCCTTTGTTCGGGAAGTAACTCTCAATAGAAAAACAATTCTTGTTTCTGCAAGTTCCTTCAATCCAATTCCTGACAACTTTCTCGGTATCATCCAGGCTACCATCATTTATTACCTTCACTTTTAAGAGTGAGGCTTTCTGATTTAAGCCAATATACTCATCAATTTTATTTAATGTGCTTATTATTCTTTTTGTTTCATTAAAAGCAGGAATTACAATTGTTAATGTGCTTAATGAATTCTTCAAAACTGATTCTTTAGTATAAATCATATTTTATTTACAAGCACTGAATCCTTTTCACCAAACAACAGTTCATCATACCTATAAGCATCGCTTGACTGGACTATTCCAAATATCCCTGTCGCTGGATTATAAAAAATTAAATCAGCCTTAAAATCCATATCCACATCAGAGCAGAATGCTATCCCTTGGGCTTTTTCATCAAATGAAAGATTAACAAGTTTTCCAAGTCCGGATGATAAATAAGTAAATATTTTATTATTTATGTCAATTAAACCAAGATCATGTTTTCCATCTCCATCAAAATCTTCACTAACAAACTGATTATCAGAAACAATAAATGAAACAGTCTTTTGAGCACCAGTGGATGAAAGCCTGATTACAAAATTATTTTGTAAGTCAAATGCACCAAAGTCATCGATAAAATCACCATCATAATCCCCTATAAAAATCTTTGCACCTAATGGAAGGTTTAATTTATATACAGTAAAATTATCATCACTATTGCTTTCTTCTGTAAGTAAATTTTTAATATAGACAGTGCCGGTTTGCGGCACAAAAACCCCAAAATTTGTTCTGTCACTGTGATTAAAAATACCTACGATGGGTATGCCATTTACTGCTTTAAAAGGAACTGAAACTTCTTTATTGTTTTTTGAAGAATAAAAAATAAGACTATTGTTGTCTTTTGACCAGTAACCCGGATCCAGTTGCCAGTCCCAGTCAAAATCAGCAAGGAATGGTTCAGAATCACTCATGCCAGGCACGTTTTCTACAGAACATCTTTGACATAAAAATTTTCCATCCTTCCACAATGCAAGCCCTGCAAGTCCGTTTCCTTTTACACTTGAGCAGACAGGTCTTATATAGTTATGAAGATATTTCTTAAGAAGAAAATAATTTACAGGCAATGAATTTCCTTTTGAGCTTAGTTGATGAGAGTCATATTTAAGTCCAAAACCCTTAAGATCAAAAACATGCACTGTTTTTTTATCAGAATCCCAGAATGCGAGCTCACTTGCTCCGTCTCCATTAAAGTCAGAAGATGAAGGAAAACATTTTGTGTCTCTCAGCCTGTTTTGAATCTCAGAAATTTCCTTATCTGATAATTTTCTTCTAAAAACTGAAGAGAATACAATCCTGCACTCATTATTTGTATAATTCCATACTGCCAGATCAGAATGTCCATCCCCATCATAATCAGCCGGAATAGGAAAAAACTCAGGGCCCCCAAGAAAAATTCTTCTGTTTGTGCTGTTTTTTGATGACTTTATAAGCCATGTTCCACTTGCAAGCCTGTAAGTAGCAATATCAGTCCTTCCGTCACCATCGTAATCTTTTGGAACAGGAATATCACCTGTAATCCCAAAATGGGATTCAAGTATTTTCCCTTTGTTTGATAATCTTCCATAAAAACCACTGTTTGAAGGTCTGTAAACCACAAAATCACATTTACCATCACCATCATAATCATTTGGAACAGGAATATCACCTACTAATCCAAACTGATCCATTAATGTTGACTGTGTCAGTCCATCAATAATATTCCATTTATTTTCACCATCAGAATTCTGAAAAACACCATAGTCAAAATAACCATCACCTGTAAAATCACCAAGTATCGGGAAATCACCTGTTTTGCCAATTTTTGCAGTCTGATAATTAGTATTCCCAAGAGTTACAGTTTCAAAGAAAGGATCTGATACACCATAATTCCAGAATATAAGCTCTGACTTTCCATCTGCATTCAGATCCGTCAGATTGTTAATTTTTCGGCTTAATTTATTTTGACTAACTGAGCATCCTGCCTGAAAAATAATACAAAACACCATAGTTATCATTAAAATTATTTTCATTAAGCCGCCAACCATAAGTGTATTAACTCTTAGCTCCTATAATCATCCTTACTTAATTAGATAAAAAACTTTTGAATATATAAACAGAATCTTCACCAAACTTTATATTATTGTAACTTTATGTTGCCACGACATGAACCTATTCGTCAATTAGTTATTAGACAACTAAAATAATCTTTTGTACCGTTACTAAACGATTGTTTTATTTTAAGTCCCAGGAAATTTAAAATACAGGAAGGAAAAAATGCAGTTTATTCTCTATGCAATTATATTAAGCCTTTTACTTGGCTCATTCTTTTGGTTCTGCGGTCACATATTGAGAAAAGAACTAAAAACTATAGATGAAAACAATATTCTGCTTTCTCATTTAATTAATATAGCGCTTGGAGCTTCAATTTTTCTTATAGTTCTAAATCTGGTAAGTACAATCTCCAGAAGCTTTTTAATCGGATTAATAGCAAGTCTAGTAGTAATTATTGGAATTATTGGCTGGCAATTTAAAGAATTTAAAAACTTTTACACTGGTCTTTTAAAATCAGTAACAAGCAATGAACTCTTTGAAAAAATAAATAAAAATACTGACAAATATTTCTGGATTCTGCTTGGAACAGTTAATTTTATATACATTACAGCAGCAATATCAGATACAAAATTAGACAGATTTGGAGAAGGAAATACCCACATATTCAACATAAACCAGCTGATTAGTAATATATACCCGCCAAAATATGCATTTTTACCTACAGTAAGCCTCAGGACTCATTACGGGGCAGATATATTTGGTGCAGTACTTTCAAAAATTTCAAATTGCCATCCGGAAATCTCTCTGGATTTACTCACCATTATCTTTCTTAATTTAAGTTTTCTAACTGTTTACGCAATCGTGCTTAAGTTTTTAGATTCAAACCCGGTGAACAAATATCTTGTTCCTTTTGTTGTTTTTCTCGGTTGGGGACCCGTTACATATCTTTTTACCAGCATTAAAGATGAAAATGCTCCAGGGGGAATCCTTGATAAATTATTTTATGTTTCACAAAACACTTTGGCAGATTCAGCCACATGGTCAGGTAATGTACTTAAATGGTTTTTTGAACCATCTAGTGGTATAGGTGTATTCTTCTTTCTGATTGGTTTATATTTGCTCCTCAGATTCTTCAGAAATGAAGAGAAATTTAATTTTCTTATTATCCTAGGTATATTTCTAAGCAGTTTTGTAATTATAGACGGAGCAAAACTTATAATTCTTACTATTGGTACCTTTCTTTATCTTATATTTTCATATTCTCCTCAAACCAGTTTCAATAAATTTAAAAATGAAACGGAACTTCTGCAAAAGATAGGAATAGTCCTGGGAACTGCATTGGTGCTTGGATTTGTTCATGGAAATTGTATAAAGTTTGATAGTGGCTTTGTATCGCTTGAGGAATACTTCAGATTTGGACAAAAAAGTGGTTTCATTGATGAAAAATTTAATATTTTCAAAAGCAATACTCTACTACTTATTGCCTTTACTTATGGTTTTTACCTGGCATTTAAAGCAAAACATGAATGGCTTACATTTCTGATACCTTACTTTATCGCAAGCCTGATAATTCCTGTAATAATTTCGATTCCGGACTCAGGTGCAGGAAAAATCCTGATGAATACAAATATTCTTGGTGCTTTCTCTTTACCAATGGTTATTAATTTTGCTTTGCAAAAATTTAATTTGAAGGATGTAAAATTAACTGCGTTTTATTTGACTGTATTTATACTGTTAGGTTTTTCTACACTATTGTTCTGGGCATTTGGAGATAAATCAAAACCAGTTTTCAATATTGACAAAGGGTTTGTTAAATATACAGGATTACAAACATTTCCTACTGCTCAGACAATAGATGAAGTTAAATACAGGGAAGAGCTTGCGTTCATAAATTACATAAAGTCAAAATCAGTCAGAGGCGAAGCAATTGTAACAGAACCGGATTATGCTGAAATATTCACCAAAGACACCGGGTTGTTAAGCATAGCCCCTCCGCCAAATATATCTGGTTTGCCGATCAGGAAAGAGATAATTGATCAGAGTTTTCAGGACTTCAGAAAATCTTTTCTGCTTGATAATAAAGCATGGTTGTCAAAAAATATAAGATGGATTTACATGACTCCAAGAATGTTCAGGCATTATCTGCCTCCCCAGGTAAGGAAAATACTGCTTAATGCATATCTTAATAAAGGCGCAGAACTTGCATTGAGCAATAAAAAACTGGATAATCTTGAAAACTTGAAAGAGTTATATAAAGTAAATCCTGCGAATCTGACCAGCAACATCAGTGACAATTTTGCAGAACTTATAAACAATTTTCTCCATAGCAATCCTAAGAACCTGCCTTATTACATAAAACAGATTGCATTGTGCCCGTATTTTGGAATTTATGGTGCAAAGTCAAACGATTTTGATGGGGATAAAATCTCAGATATAGCATTCTATGATCCACTTAAAAAAACATGGCATATTGTATATGGAAAAGATGGTAAGGAATCTGAAACAGATCTGTCTGCAAGTATTCTTTTAACCTTGAAGGGAAATGATATTTTAATACCAGTTCCTTCTGATTATGATGGCGATTCAAAAACAGACATAGCTCTTTTTAACAGAGCAGACTCAAGCTGGTATATTTTAAGATCTTCTGATGCGGGAATTGAGCCCACAAAAACATGGTGCGGCGAATGGAGTGAATCACCCCTGCCAGCTGATATTGATGGTGACTCAAAAACAGATACAGCCTGTTACAACGGCAGGGACAGAAGATGGCCTGCATTTCTATCAACTGTAAATAGCTATCATGCTGATGTTCTGGACACTACGCCAGTAGACATAACTGTTTATTCAGATATAGATGGTGATAAAAAAGCTGATTATGTTTTTTATAATCCACAACAGCAGATATTCAGAATTCGTACTGCTTCAATCCCCGGCTCAGGACAGGAAAGTTCAAAGATATTTGAGTTTAAAATGGGTACTAAATCTTCTAGAGTGGTTACAGGTGATTATGATGGAGATGGGAAAACAGATATAGCCAGCTGGTCTCCAGTAAGTGGCAAATGGGAGATCGCTTTTGCAAAAGATATATTGGCATCTGGTTCTAATGAAGGAAATCACAAAGTTATAACACTGGGAAAACCAGGTGATATCCCAATGCCGGGAGACTATAATGGGGATGGAAAAACAGATATAGCAATATATTACATTGATAATTCTGAACTTGAAATTGTATTTGATAATGGTACAAGAAAACAAATTAATCTCTCCAAATACAAAAACTTTATTCCCGCAAATTTTATAGGAATCTAGATGAAGAATATTCAGACTTATGACATAAAAAAATATTTTTTTTTATCTATTATATTTCTATCTTCATCATATTTTGTATTAATTCCTTTTTTAAAATATGAGACCTGGCTAGGTGGACACGATTCTACAGGAACAATATTTAATGCATGGAGCATGGTTAAAACTTTAAGAGAGGATTTTCATCTCCCGTTATATTGGCAACCAGATAATTGTGGCTATAAGGGAAATCCTTATTGGGCTTTCTACCAGCCGCTTTCCTATGCCATGGTCTATTTTAGCTCTATCTTTACTTCACTCTTTGATAGAAATTACCTTTTTTCTGCCTTAAAACTCGCAGTATATCTATCATTCTTAATATCTGAAATTGGTATGTATTTTCTTCTTAGATCCATTTTTAGAGATTCCAAAATAAGAGAGCTTGTATCTGTATATGGAGCAATTATTTATCTTCTTTCCCCATACAGATTTATTGACTTATATTCAAGAAATGCATATTCAGAACTCTGGACTTTTCCATGGATGCCATTTTACTTTCTAGGTTTTTATAAGTTATTCTTCTTAAAAGAAAAGAATGGTTGGATTCTAATTGCAATTTCAACACCACTATTAATTTTTAGCCACCTTATGCCTTCATTTTTCTTTATTCTTATTGTAACTGTGGGTTTTCTCTTTTTTAAACTAATTCAAAGAAATTTAGTAAGTTTCTTCAAAGAAAATAAATCACAAATTATATGGTGGTTTATTGGAAGTATGACAGGCGGTGCTATTTCACTACTATATATTTTACCCGCTATGAACGTTATTAAATATATAAACGGAGACATAATGGGCTTTGATAGAGTAAGTCTTGATAACGTTTTAAATCATATCAGCTGGTGCTATGACATGCTGGATCTATTGAATTTCAAAGGTTCATGGCAGGTGGGACAAACATTCTTAATATCATTTTTTGTTTTAAATTTTTTACTTCTTACAAAAAGAAAATCTCATAATGTAAACCTGATGGTATTTTTAAATATATTGGTAATAATTACTTTTGTCTTTTTAATGAGTAGAATTTTTTGGGAGCATATACCAGCAATATTATATAGCCTTCAGTTTTCATGGCGATTATTTTTAATATATTCATTTTTCTGTTCAATAATTTTGGCTTTACTGATAAATGAATTAAATTTAAGAATTCCTGTTTTGGTATTAATACTTGCTTTCCATTTTTACACTGGTGAAAGGTTTCTGCATTATGGTGGAGAAGATATAGTGGCCAAATATTACGATGTGGAATCCTGGTTAAACACTCTCTACAAAAAGCATTTTACAACCACTAATAATTACAGTCCCAGAAGCATTCTTCCTAAAACCTCAAATCCAGTCTTTTTTAATTTTGATCATGCCGATCAATTAGGAGACAATGAAAGATATTCAAATACTTACTTGATGAATCTAAAGCCCGGCATAAATATACTCTCCCATGAACATTCAGGAAATACTTTTATTTACGAATTATCTCTGGATCATGCCTCGTTTCTGATATTTAAACAGTTTTTTTATCCATCATGGGAGCTGTATATTGATTCAAAGAAATCAGATATTTATCTCACCGAGAAAGGATATATAGGATTTGAGGTACCTAAAGGAAAACATACAGTAAAAATCAGATCTAATTGAAATTTATTCTTCTCAGTAATCCAATATCAGATGATGCTCTATGTCTGTATTTTTTAATTTTCGGCAATTCATTCACGTGCAATAATCTTCCTGATAATTTTCTCAAACTTGCTTTTATTAAATAAATCATTAAATTTTTTAATGTATCGAATGAAGTACCTCTTGTAATTTTTAGAGTTTTTAACTCAGCTAATGTTTTTTTATCAAGTAATTTATTTTTCTTGCCGCGTGAAATACTTTTCGTCATGTCTGTCCAGGTTGCACCAGGTCCAACTGCAACAACATTCACATTAGTACCTTCTAATTCTCTGGCAAGTGTCTCAGTTAATCTTAATACAGCTGCTTTACTAGTAGCATATCCACTAAATAATGGTCTTGCATATGCTCCTCCACCTCCGGATATATTAATAATTAAACCCTTCCTTCTTTTTATCATTGAAGGAACAACCAAATGAAGCATATAGAAAACTCCTAAAAGATTGATTTTAATTGTTTTTTCCCAGTCCTCTAAATTGTTCAGCCATAACTTTCCAATAGGACCTTGATAACCTGCATTGTTTACAAGTAAATCAATCTGCAAAAAGTTTTCTAATGTCTTCCTAACAAGCATTTTACACTGCTTATAGTCTGATACATCCGCTTTCAGAGCCAGACATTTAATTCCATATTTTTCCAGTTCTTTTTTTGCTCTTATAAGATCAGGATGATTCCTCGAACAAATAACAATATTATATTTTCTCTCTGCTAAAATTCTTGCAATCCTAAGACCAATTCCTTTTGAACCACCTGTAATTATTGCTGTTTTTGATCTCACAATATTTGCTTTTATTTTTTTAGTTAACTCTGCATCTAGAACTTTTATAGGTTTCTAGCTAAATCTCATACGGGTATTATATATCGTTTCCATAAACACATAAAACACTCCTTTCGAAATTTAGGTCATACTCTATAAATTTATCTTAAGGGTACTATACTCATCCTTCCTCGACAATGAAATTAGTGCTAGTCTATTCGAGATCGTTAATTTAAAAACATGAAAAAAGCATACAATGTGCTAATAATAGGTGCTGGAAAAATCGGCTCAATCAGAGCTAAAACGATAAGAAAATTTTCTTCACAATCAGAAATATTTATCTTTGATAAAGATTTGAAAAAGTCAACATTGCTTGCAAAAGAGGTAAATGGGCATATAGTTACATCACTGAAAAAATGTCTCAAAAGTAAGAACGTTGATATTGTAGTAGTTTCTGTTTTTAATAAATATTTAATGCCAATCTGTCTCTCTGCATTGAAAAATAAAAAACATGTTCTCTGCGAAAAGCCAATGGGCATAAGTTATAAAGAATCACTAAAAATTGCAAATGCAGCAACAAAATACAATAGAAAATTTAAATGTGGCTTTAACCACCGTTACCACCCGTCAATTCAAGAAGCATATAACCTATACAAAAAAAATGTACTTGGAGAGATTTTATATATCCGTGGAATTTACGGACATGGTGGAAGAACTGGTTATGAAAAGGAATGGCGTGCACAAAAACCGCTTAGTGGTGGCGGCGAACTTTTAGATCAGGGGTGTCATCTTATAGATCTTTGCTATTGGTTTTTTGACTTTGAAAAAGTTAAAAATATCTATGGCATTGCTAAGCCACTGTATTGGAAAATGAAAGTTGATGATAATTCTTTCCTCACAATTGAAACCGAATCAGGTAAAGTTGGACATTTGCACGCAAGCTGGACACAATGGAAGAATCAATTTAAGTTCGAGATTTATGGAACAAAAGGTGCTATTGAAATTAATGGACTAGGAAAGTCTTATGGAGCAGAAACTTTAACTTTATATAAGAAACATAAAACAGGTAAGCCTCCTATTGAAACCAAGAAGAAGTTTAAAAGTCAAGACAATTCATGGGAACGTGAATGGATTGATCTGATTAAAGCTATCAATCAAAATAAGCTTCCAATGTCAAATCAATACGAATCCTGTGAAGTAATGAAAACAATCAGTTATTTGTACAGTCTATAAACATATGTATTATTTATCAGTAGTAATTCCTGCCTATAATGAAGAAAAAAAAATAGCTAAAGATATAGAAGCTGTATATGAATATTTTAAAAACAATTCAATAGATGGTGAATTAATCATTGTCGATGATGGAAGCAAAGATCAAACCTACAATATTGCAAACAATTTTTCCAAACAATTTAATACATTAAAAGTCATCACTTATCTAAAAAACAAAGGGAAAGGTTATGCAATAAAGACAGGTATTTTAGAAGCAAAAGGGGAACGTATACTTTTTGCAGATGCAGGTTTATGTGTACCATTTAAATATGCTAACGCTGGAATAGAGCTTTTAAACAAAGGCTACGATATCGCAATCGGCTCAAGAAAAAGTACTAGTAATATGGCTAAGATCATACAAAAACAACCTTTATACAGAAGGATAGGTTCAAAGGTTTTTCATTTTTTAATCAAGACTTTTAAAATAATTCCAGATGGAATTGAAGATACTCAGTGTGGTTTTAAGCTTTTCAAAAAAGATGTAGCACACAGCCTATTTAAAAAAATTGTCACCGAAAAGTTTATGTGGGATATTGAAATGCTAAGAATTGCAAGTAAAGAAAAATACAAAATTACTGCTTTCCCTGTAGAATGGTCAAATGATCCAGATACAAAATTTCGACCATATATTGGCTCCTTAGAAAATTTTTTACAAATAGCTAATATTATTCTAAGGACCTGATTTTTTTATATAACTCAGAACAGATTAAATACTATTGAAATAATAAACATATTAAACAAATCACAACTATTATTTTTACATATGAAGCTATATATTCTTTTATTTTTTGTCTGTTAAGAATAATAAACGCAAGCATCATATAAACATAAAACAATGCAGGAAAAAAATATCTTTGTTCAATTGAAAAAAAATACATTGTAGCTATAAGCACAAGGGGAATTGAAGAAAGAAATATTATTTCTTTTGATTCAACTATTTTCTTCTTTATGAGAAAATACATTAAACCTGCACCTGTGGATATTAGAAAAATAAGCCAGTTTGACAGTTTTATTAAGCTATCAAAGCCTATTGCAGAAGAGATTGACGGGAATAAAGGGCCAAAGAACATCCCTTTGTAGTATTTAAGATTTGTAACAAGCACCCATGGGTTCTTTTTTATACACTCCATGCCCAGATTGAAAAAATATTTCTGATCATGAATAGGATGATCCGTAGTAAATTCACCCATTTCACCACTTCCAACAAATATAGGTGATGCAATGTGTATATGAATTCCCTTATACAAGCTTTTAACAACAGAAGGTTTACACTGAGCAATAAAAAAATTAATACCACTGTTACCAGCAAGCGATTTCAATTCGCCATGAGAAATATAGTTATTTTCAAGAATAACTAAAAATATTACACTAAAAACCCCTGCAGTAAATAAAAGTCCTCTTATAAGAGCTTTAGTAGAACGGCCACCTGCATGTAAAAGATAAATAAAATAAGGCAGCCCAAGAAGTCCAAGCGCAGGTCTGAATCCTATTGCAAGCCCAAGTAAAAGCCCATTAATAAACATAATGGCTCTGCTTTCATGATAAGCAAATAAAATGTAAGTAGAAATAATAAGAAGGGGTATTGAAAGATTTTCTGATAGAACCAGGGAATTATAATAAATCAGTGGATAAGTAAAAGCATAAACCAATGTCACAACCAATGTAATGAGATTGTCTTTTAGCAGCCTATTTGCAACTAAAAACACAAAATATACTGAAAGAACTGAATAACAAATATTTAAAAAAAGTATGACTTCAAGTCTTTGATGAGACATATTTAAAAAGGCAAGAATTTTAAATATAAAAATAAGGTACATATGAAAAAAAGTAGCCCAGCTGGTCCACTGATACATTGAGAAAATATCACCGTTATAGGTACCATTAGCTCTATCCCAGTATCCGCGCATATCACTCAATAAATAGTTTTTATACTCAGTATTATAAAAAACATAAACAAACCGGGTGATAAAAGAAGCAATAAGTATCAGCTTCAGGTATTTAAATTTTTGTTCGTCTGTTATTTGAGCTAAAACACCTTTGTTCTCTGTTGTAGTGTCGGGCATAGACATAATTTTTAAACAACTACTTAATCTTTTTTATAAGGATCAAAGTTTTGGTTTTATACGCTTTATCTCCTTTATCTCACCAGTAAAATATTCTCCACAAACATTACAGTGAGCTCGATTAGCACCAACCGATATTTGATTGAAACTGATAGGATAAGCTGATAAAACAGAATCTACAACTAATTCATCATCAATCCACACCAATAAGTTATTATTCACTTTATCTGAAATTTTGTTTGAATAAAAAGAATTAAAACTAATATCTACTTTATAAGTATGATCTGGATTTAACTTAAGTATCTTTCCATCAGCTCCGTGAACTCCCCAATGATCACCATTTATTTGTATCGTATCATCAGGCAGATATTTTACATAAACCGTATCACCGAGCCCTGGTTTACCAGTAGAAAGAAGAGGCTCTGAAGAGTCAGGTCTATAATTAAACCGAAGTTTCATAGATATGGGGCCATGATACTTTCTGTTTTCATCTCTCATGAGCCTCCAGGAATAGCCATCATACCAATAAGCAATTTTAGAATTATCCTCACTCCACAATTGTCCTTTTTCAGGAGAGCTAGGGAAGGAAGCGTGAAAGATTTTCAAGGATGGAGTTCCACTAACAAGAAAGTAGCAAGTGCTAAGGGCATTGTACATTTGTGCACTATAATATTTAGATATTGAAGAAGGTGAAAACTTAAGAACAAGACTTCCAATAATAATTAAAAGTAAGGTTAAATAAGCATAGTATCTTTTAAAATTCGAAATAACAAAAACTTGTGTTAATAAAAAAATTAAGATGGTAATAGAAAATAAAACTTTTATTTTCTCTGCAGAATAGAGCAAAACAAAAATAAAAGACAAAATAGGTGGAATAACAAGAAGAATTAAAACAGCAGAAAACATAAAAGCATAAAATATCAATTTGCTTTTAGTCAGTACTTTCATAGTACTGTTTTTTATTTCATGATCTTTCAAGATACTTACCATAAACCTTGCAACTGCGGGTATTATCTTAACTTTATTAAAGACAAGCCATATTCAATAATTCTTTACTTCCAGACATAATAACAATATATCATTTTATTAAAACGTAAGTATCCTAAAATAAGTTACGATTTGCAGAAATTAAAAACAAGGATGGGTATATAAAAAATAACATGGATGTTTCAATTGTAATGCCTTGTCTCAATGAAGCAAAGACGCTCCCGATTTGTATTGAAAGTGCTAAAGAGGCAATTAATGAATTGAGTAAAAACGGACTTAAGGGAGAAATTGTTATTTCTGATAACGGCAGTATCGATGGAAGTCAAGAAATCGCTCTAAGGGCAGGATGCAGGGTAGTAAATTCACCCTGCCTTGGCTATGGCAATGCTTTAAACTATGGCATTGAATCTGCAAAAGGCAAATATATAGTAATGGGTGACTCTGATGCTTCATATAATTTTATTGATTCAGTACCCATGGTTCTAAAACTATTAAATGGTTATGAAATATGCATGGGAAACAGATTTAAAGGCAAAATTATGCCCGGGGCAATGAGCTGGAAGAATCAATATATTGGCAATCCAGCACTGACTGGAATTTTAAATTTATTTTTTCGATCGATTTATTCAGATGCTCATTGTGGTTTGAGAGCATTTACAAAAGATGCATACAAAAAAATGAATCTATCATGCCATGGAATGGAATTTGCTAGTGAAATGGTAATTAAAGCAACTGTCTTAAAATTAAAAGGTACTGAACTACCCATAACCTTATATAAAGACAAAAGAGGCAGGCCTTCACATCTAAGACCATGGATTGACGGATGGCGACATTTAAAGCTCCTACTTGTGTATAGTCCATTATGGCTATATTTCATACCATCAATATTTTTTATGTTACTGTGCAGTATTATTTTTGCAGGACTCCTCTTTACACCTCCTCACGAGACTTTCAGAATTAACAAATTAAGATTTGGAGATCACTGGATGATAATAGCCTCGGGGTTTCTTCAAAGTAGTTACCAGATCCTCTTTTTTGGACTTGCAGCCTTGGTAAACAGGATTAAACAGGGTTCAATTCCAAAACCAAAATTACTACAAAAAGCAGTAACTTTTATAACTCCTGAAAATGCTATTTTATTTGGTATCCTGCTAGTCATGATTGGAATTGGCTCGATTGGTCACTCTGCTTTTATATGGTTACAAAATATTTCTGAACCACTTTATCAAATTAGAAAAGTTATAATTGGGATGACTTTTGTTTGTTTGGGGTTGCAAACTTTCTTTGGAGGATTTCTTATATCAATAGAATTGGAACTAAATGAACAACAAGAGGAAAAAAGTTAGAGTTGCATCTATTGGATTAGGGTGGGTGACCTTAAATAGGCATTTACCCAGCATGGATGAAAGTGAATTATATGAAGTGGTTGGTGTAATTGACCACCATGCTGGCAGAGCTAAGTCTGTAGCAAAAGAAAGAGGATATGCATATCATTCTGAGACAAATAGCCTGGAGGAAGTTACATGGCTTGATAAGGTAGATGCAGTTGTAATAGGCACTAATCCACACGCCCACTACAAATTAATAAAATCGGCATTTAATATGGGAAAACACGTTTTAACTGAAAAACCTTTTGTTATGTCCGTAAATGAAGGAAACGAAATTGTAGAAATTGCCCGCAAGAAAAAATTAACACTAGGAATAGTACACAATTTTCAGTTTGCAACATGCACAAGAAAACTGCTAAGTGATTTAGAAAATAACAGACTTGGAAAGATCAAAGCAATACAGGCAATACAATTAAGTAATCCAAAAAGACGGTTACCAAAATGGTTCGATGAGCTTCCTCTTGGTTTGTTTTTTGATGAAAGTCCTCACTTCTTTTACCTACTATCCAGAATTTCTCCAGGTGAATTGGAAATGCTTAACTGTAATTTATTTTCAAGCTCGCTAGGACTTAATACTCCAGCATCTATCTTTGCAGCATATTGCTGTAACAGTAAAGAATATGGAAAACTGCCTGTAACAATAAACATGAATTTTGAAGCGACTTTAAGTGAGTGGCATATAACTGTTTTTGGGGAGGAATATCTTGTTGACATTGATATTTTCCGGGATATTTACATCAAGCTTCCAAACGATGGTCTACATACGACTAGCACAGTCTTTAAGACGTCCTTATTATCAACTTATCAACACTTTGCACAACATTTTACCAGTGGAATAAAACATTTAAGTGGAACTCTTAGATATGGAAATGATATTTTATTCAGGACATTTGCAGAAGCAGTTATAAAAGGAGAAGAACCTAGATACATTGGGGCTGATAATGCGCTTAGAATCCTTAAAATGCAAGAAGAAGTCGTCAAAAAGCATGTTGTTTTAAAATAAAATGAAAATTCTCCTTGTAACACATTACTACCCAGAGCATAAGAGTGGCATTGAAATTGTAGCTGGTAATATTGCAAATTATATAGTTAAGAACCATGGCTTTGAAATTCACTGGATCTCAAGTGATGTCACAAAACACCCTGAAACCCCAAACTTATTTTGCTATCCTGCAAAAACAGTAAACTTCTTTGAAACAAAATTAACCTTGCCATACCCGATATGGGATTTTAAAAGCCTGCTTAAGATATGGCATCTAACAGATACTATAGACATAGTACACATACACGATTATCTATATATGGGTAACTTATTTGCCTTTCTGTTTGCAAAAATTAAAAAGAAACCCATTATCATAACTCAGCACATTGGATTTATTCCTTATAAAAACCCGATTGCAAGGCTACTATTAGCATTTCTAAACAATACGATCGGAAGAATTATTCTACAAAATTCGGACCAGGTAATTTTTATAAGCGAAAATGTTCAGAGATATTTTTCCAAAATAACATCCTTTAAACGATCTCCTATATTAATTCCAAACGGTTTTGAGGATCAATATTTAAACCCTTTAGATTCTCCAGAAGAAAGAAAAAGGGTTAGAGAGAAACTTAATCTACCTAAGGATAAATTTATTTTTCTCTTTGTGGGAAGATTTATCGAGAAAAAAGGATTACATCTCTTAAAGGAAATTGTTAAAGAATTCCCAGAGGATCTCTGGATATTTATAGGTTGGGGTCCACTAAGTCCCAGAAAGTGGAGATTAGATAATGTTCTTGTATTCGAAAATTTAACCATGGTTGACATTATTCCTTTTTATCAAGTAGCAAATCTACTGGTACTACCAAGTAAAGGAGAGGGTTTCCCTCTTGTAGTTCAAGAATCAATGGCTTGCGGGACTCCATGCATAGTAAGCACAGAAACCTATAATTCATACACACCAGCAAAAAGTTTATTGTTTCATGCCACACTTGAAGGAAATGACGTAGCTAAAAGATGGGTTGAAGCACTGAATAATATTAAAGCAAAATACAAAGTTGCTGAGGAAATAAGGCATAAAGTAGCAGCATTTGCAAAAGAACACTGGAACATGGAAACATGCATAAGCAAATATGTTCAAATAACAAATCAAAGATTAAATAATTATATTCTAAAATAGCAAATATATAAAAAGAATCTGAAAAATATAAGAAGTTATTGTCTGACTATTATGCTGATGATATAAACAATTGTAAAAGTCAGGAAGGAATAATTCCATATTAAACCAAGTCCCTGGAGGTTCCAAAATATTACACAAACAATCAGAAAGCAAAACAGCTGGGGAAAAATAAATTGACGTAAATATTCCATGTTTGTCCCTGTGTGGCTATAACTGAATAATTTCAGTGGCTTATCCATACCATAATTTAGCAGTCCAGTAAGTTTTTTTTTACTTATGTCTAATGGATACTCAGGACCCGAATTTATATTTTCTCTGGTTTCAAGCACCTGAACTACAGGATTATCAAACAAGAAATCAGAGAAGGTTAGTAAAAAAGAGAATATCGACAACACAATCAAAGAAATAACTGCTATCCTGCTGTTCTTTATTTTCTCTATTACATAGACCAGACAAGCAAAATAGACAAATATAAATGGTAATGCCCTTCTGGGGCTGTTTTCTCCGCCAAGCGGCACGATAAGAAGAAACTCAGCAAGAAAAACAATAATCATACAAAGTAACAATCTGGATAGCTTACTTTTTTCAGATAACCCACCTTTTTTAACAAGAAAATAAGTAACAAAAAATAAAAGAGGCCAGTAAATTAGAGACGTAATTTTCTTATAAGCTAAAAGTAATCCTACATGTCCAGCTACAAAAGGAAACAGAATGTTTTTAATGGGGTGAAATAAAAAATCTTTCCAGTAAGGAACAACTTCATTGCCCAGAACACTTGAAGCATAAATATCAGGCTGTCCTGTACCAAATGTATAGGTATAAAATCTCCAGGCTAGATGAGGAAGGAAGCTCAAAAGAAAAAGAATAATATACCCAAAAACACTAAACCGATAGTAGAAGAGAAAGAATAGTAGCAAGGCTCCAAAATAAACATACCAGTCATGAGTTACAGTTATTGAACCAATTAACAAGCCATATTTTATATAATTTTTGTCCCCTTTATTAATTAAAGCAACAATCATCATTAAAACAATCATGTTCGTGCAAAAACTTGTGATATAGACAAGTGGCTGGGAGAGATAATGAGAGAAAAACGGCAGAAGAAGTATGTTAACTCCAGAAAGCAAAATTACCTTATAAGAAATATTGAATTTTACTAACAAATTAACAAAGATCAATAAAAATAAAACTACAGATAAAATATTAACTATATAGCAGGAAAGCAAATAAGATTTAGTAAAAGATAAAACTATTGAAACAAGAAAGCCATACAAAGGATGATCAATATAACCAACCTGGGAAAAATTTGGATTTGATGGTTTATAAAAATATTCAGTAAGCCCGATTGCTTTTGGTGCATCCCAGTTAACAGCTTTACCATCAATTTCATTATGAGCACCATAATGCATAGTTACAATGTAAGTATATGGTGATTTTGTGCCGATATGGGTAAAGAACTCAAGCAAAAGTATTAATAGTAAAACCAGCATCACCAAAGTCTTCATATTCATTTTTCTTTTGAAAGGCGCTTTCAAAAGAACCGTGACTTTGTCAAAAAATAAATTAAACCCTTTAAAACCCTTCATGCTTTGCATATGACGTTACCTCTTAAAAAAGTATTCAGCAAAACAGTCTCCTGTAATAAAACAATATTTCAGATGTTGTAAACATATGTAAATATGGCTATTAACAATTTGTTGTTTCATGCTTTTCTAATTTCACCACAATACTTCTGGAAAAGTAAAAATAACCAATAATTGAAAGAAGAATTAAAACCAGTCCAAGGAATGCTGACTTATAAAATAAAGGTGGTATATAACCAATCTCAATAATGTGCTCACCTTTTGGTAATTTAAAAAAACACCATCCCTTTAAATGCTGATTTAATTTTCTTCTTTTTCCATCTACAGCTATATAATATCCATTTCTGTATTCATTATGATAAAGCCATTTTGTTTTCACTGTAGAACTAATATGAGCTTTTATTTTTTCCCTGTCATATTCAAGTATTTTCAATAAACTTTCAGACGACAAAGGATATATCTGCCTAAAAAGCCATTGTGGTTTATTGGTATTGTATAAAACAATCTCCTCATCTTCATAAATAATAGGAAACTTACTCAAGATTTCTGAATATCTCTCCCAGTCTGTTGTTGCATTTATTTTTAAAACAACTGCTTTTGTTACTCCATACCGACTAAAGTATGTATTCAAGATCATTAATGGAGATCTAATTTTTGTTTTTAAGAAAGGATCATAATAATTCACTGCTCTTACATCATAAATACAGGAATAATTATGTGGAAGTGCAGTCACATAAGGGGCTTTATCATGACGAAAAGGAGCAAAGCCAACGAGAATATCTTTTTTACTAATATTCTGTTTAAGTCCTTTATTTAATTTAGGATATGGTTTTTCACCATAGGTATAAAATGCAGTATTTGTGCCAAATACTGCAATAATTATCGTCACCAGGAAAGAAAGGAAACCAGCATACCCAAGAACCTTTTTAAAGGCTACTAGTTTTCTTAAACTATTAAGCTGAAGCGTACTATACAAAATTACTCCAAATATAGAAAGTGGAAAGCATTTAAATGGATCATGCATATTCTTTAGAAGAGGAATAAAGTGTTTTATAGGATAGATTAATGAAACAGGTCCACTAGGCAAGAAAAATAATACTGTAGCAAAAATTAGAAGCGGTATATAATCCCCTTTGTTGGTCCTTGCATATCTAACTATCCCAAGAAAAAATGGAATCATCCATAGAAGACCTATATAGAACATGTTTGTCATAAGAAAATCGTTCTCATTCCCCCATCCTTTTGGATGCTCTGCCCAGCTAATCGGAAATGGGAAAAATGCTGATATAACAGCATCAAACGAAATGCCGGTATGAGAAATTAATGGTTCCCGAGCTTTCCCAACCTGCTTCAGGACAGAAATCTGTGAAATAAGAAGTGGTGAAATAATTCCGCATGTAAGAATCATGGAACAAAAATAACTACCAAATAATTTTCTTCCCCGTCTGAGCTTAATTTCTCCAAAAAGATATGAAATAAATTCAATTATCAAAACATAAGAGAAATATTGTGCATTTCCGGCATAAAAAAATAACCCTCTCACTATTCCGACACATAAAAACCAAATCCAGCTTGCACCTTTTTTAATTGCAAATAGAAAAAAATATAATAAAGCAGGTAAATATAAAACAAATGCGCTTGCATAATACCAGCTTCTGATTGTTATAAAAAAATAAGGTGAAAATAAAAAAGAAACAGTGGCTACAAAGGATAAAAGTGAATCTATCTTAAGAAGTCTAAATGAATAGCCGAGAAATATGGCGCCAGTAAACATGCACAAGATAACATATATTTCCATAGTAATATATGGTTTTTGGAGAATGTATCTGCCTAGTGCATAAGAAATTATCATCAAAGGATCGAAAATTGCATACGTTCCTGTTTCAAACAACGGAGCACCAAAGTGTTGGTAATTATCAATAAAGGGTGATTTCCCCTGAAAAATGAGATCGAGTCCAACAAGTATTTTAGGAAAAAATTGTGCATGATTATCATCTTGTGTAAAAAAATAAGGATACATAAATTCTTTAAATAAGAGAAATAAAACAACAAAAGCGCCAGTAATCCATATAAGCAAGATAGAGACAGGTTTAGATTCAGTTTTTTCAGAACTAAAGCTGAAAAGCGATTTTAAAATTATTGTTAGAGTAGGATAAACACAATATATAAAAAGAGCAGCAAAAAATAAAATTACCGGAATAAATTTATGAAACCAATTATCTTCTGGAACATGCTGGGATTGAAAAAAACTAATAATCACTGGGTAATTAAACCAGGTTCCTTTAATCACGTTGGAAATTTTTTCTATCGTAATTAATCTTGGTAGAGACCATAAAAAAAATATAAAAAATATATATAGTCCAAAAATTACATAAAATTTGTTGACCAATCTTGTACGGAATTTAAATACTAAAAGCAAAGTAAGTGAAATAATTATAAGGAAAGATAAAAGCATAGATTTAAGCTTCTTTAAGGCTTTGTTCCTTCATTAAGATCAGATAAGCCAGAAATGCCAGTACAATAAGAATTCCGCCCAATAATATTGAATATCCAAACAGTGGAGGAATATAACCAATCTCAATAGTATGCCCACCTTTTGGTAATTTAAAATAACACCATCCATGCCAACTTTGATCCAATTTATATTTTTTACCATCAATAATAATATAATAACCATCTCTATACTCATTATGATAAAGCCAGCCAGATTCAATTGGGGAATTAATTTTTGCTTTAATTTTTGTTCTGGTGTATTCAATGATTTCCGGAACAACCTCAGGCATATAATTATTGCCCACAGGGACTGAAAAACTATAAGGCCACAATAACCATTTCGGATTATCAAAATCATAAAGTGTTAATAAATCATCTTTATAAATTATTTTAAATTTTTCAAACTGACCAGCAAAATAGCGCCAGTTTGTAGGGATACTTGCATTCTGAATAATAACCTTCGTTACACCTAATAATCCAAAATAATCTGTAAGATCTGATTTTGGTGGTGGTTGCTTAATCATTGTCGGTAACAATGGATCGTAAATATTAACAACCATTAGATCATATAAAACTGAGTAATTATGCGGCAATAAAGTTACATATGATGGTTTGTCATATCTTATATGAGTAAAAGTACATATTGTGTCATCTTTTTTAACCAAATCCCTGATTTCTTGTTTCAGATCAGGATAAGGTTTTTCTGCATATAAGTAAAATGCTGTATCAGTTAAATAAATAGCAACAATTCCTGTAATAATCATGTTTAATACCAAAAGAAAGTTTAAGATATTTTTTATTTGAACTATCTTTTTCAATTCGGTCAGTATAAAAGCAGAATAAATCATAATTAAGAACAAAGCAAAAGGATAGAATTTAAATGCCTTATGCATCTTATTTAAAATCGGTATGAAATTCTTCATAGGATAAATAAGAGAAACAGCTCCGCTGCAAATGATAAATAAAAACATTGCCAATAAAAGTATTCGATAGTACAAGCATTTTCCGGTCCTGATATAAAGAAGCGAACCAGCATAAAAACACATCATCCACAAAATCCCAATATGCCACATATTAGGCAGTAACCACCAGTTCTTATTACCCCACGTGGGGGTAGATTGGAAGAAAGGTGACGGTATAAAAGAAGAAATAAGTGCATCTATTGGCATACCACCTATTGAAACAAGAGGTTCAACATGACGTTCAACACCCTTAAGCATTGTTATCTGGGAAATAAAAAGCGGGGAAATCAACCCAAATGTAAACAACAGAGAGCAAAAATACCCAGTTAAAACTTTTTTTCTATTCTCACTGTTTAATATAAGATAAATATATGAAACCAGTTCAATTAAAACACCATAAGTAAAAAACTGGGAATTCCCTGCATAAAAGAATAATGCTCTTGCTAAACCACTTCCCAATAACCACAAAATATCATTTTTACCATGTAAGATCTTTAAAAAAAAGTATAAAAGCAGAGGAAGATAAAATACAATTCCAAATACATAATACCAACTTCTGCCAACCATAAGAAAATAGCCGCAAAGAATGTAGCAAAATACTGCTGCAATCCCTACCAATGAATCAATTTTTAAATTCCTCAGACAAATTCCAAAGAATAGAGCACCAAAAAACATGCTAAGAATGGCGTAAATTTCAATTGTCAGAAAAATATTTTTAAAAAATTCTCTTGCTATAAAGTACGAGGAAATCATAATCGGATCAAGAATGGCATAAGTACCAATTTCAAAGATAGGCGCTCCAAAATGCTGAAAGTTATCAATAAAAGGAAACTCTCCTTTTAACAGCAACTGAATACTAACGATTATCTTGGGGAGGAACTGGGAATGTGTATCATCCTGGGTAAAGTAAAAAGGTGTATTTGTTTCTTTCAACAACAAAATTAAAAATATAATTGAAGAAATAAATAGAATATCCCCGATTGATATTATTGAAATTGTGGAAGCCTGTTTTGAAAACGGGAATTTATACTTAAGATAATTTATAATACTTGGCAATTGAAAAGAAATAAGAATAAGTCCAAGCGCAAAAAATACGGGTATTAATTTTGATATTAATTTATGATCAGGCGTGTATTCAACACCATAGTCAGATTCAAGGATCGGGAAATGAATCCCTAATGAATCAAAAAAGTCCATAAAAGGATTATTTGCAAATAGCCGGGACAAAATCCAAATAATAATTACTGTTAAAAAATAAATACCGACAACCTTATTAAGATTTTGTCCTATAGATTTAAATAAACCAATTGATGCTTTTTTCTTTAAAAAACTAATCGTCTCATATAAGAGTGTTGATATAAGCACTATTAGAAGAATCAATAAAAATATTTTCATGATTTTATTTCATTTTTACTCTAAAGTTTAATTTATAAAACCTGTAATGGCAACAACTCCTATCAGATTTGAGACAGAAGTCCATCCTTGATAATAATTGTTCTTATATTTTCTGATTTATCCTTCCTGTAGCTATCACCAATTATTACAGCATCTTTTCTGTTCCCAGATACTTTTTTTAATGCATAACTAAAAATAAATGGATCAGGTTTTTCAACTCCTGCTTCCTCAGAACTTACAATAAAATCGACATAAGAATAAATTTTTAGTTTGATTATCTTAGAAAACTGTATTTGTGAGCACAAGTCAGTAGCAATTACAATCTTTTTTTTGTTCTTCTTACAATATTTTAAAAATGGTATAACCCACTGAAAAAGTTTCATTTTATAGAGGAAAGCTTTCCAGTAAATATCTTCAAGTGCTAGAGATTCTTTAAACATACTTCTCTTAAATATAAGTTCAAGCATTTTTTGGAAATACAAGAGTCTTGAATGTGAGGCTGCTTGGTTCCTTAGTGGGATTTTCACAAGATTTCTTGCCCCATTATACTTTCTTAAAAAGTTTTTAAAAGTTATTCTCCCTATCTTTTTTAAATAAAACCAGTAAGAAGTTCTTATGGCATGAACATGGCAGGAATCATAATCATAAAGGGTATTATCCAGATCCAAGAGAATTATTTTTTTTGAATCAGCTGCTTTACAAAGTTCTAAAAATATATTTTTTGAAGTTAACTTTCCCATAAATGTGGTACTTTTGTACAAACTGCATCAATCTTAAAATTTTTAAGTGTATTTTTAAACTCTTTTATTCTATCAGTGGAATAGCCTTGAAGCTCCGGAGAAACTATACAGAGCTTGAAACAATTTTTCAGTTTTTCATATGAATTACTATCAAGCGGCATTTTATTAAAACAGTCAATCCAGACCCATTTTGTAATATTTTTAAGTGCCAAAGCCTGCTCCAGTGGCTCATATTCAGAAAATCTCACAGCTATATTATTTTCACCTTTTTTTGAAAGTTTTATTATTGCAGGAAAGGAAAGATCCAGGAAAAAATAATCCTTTACGCGATAAGAATTAATAAGCCTCAATGTCTCATCTTCAATACCCTCAGTTTTTACATTCAATATAATAAATGAATGTTTGTATTTCTTTAATAGGTCTTCAAGATATTCACCGCTTTTATAAGGATCATGCTGAAGAATAAGTTTACTTCCCTCATATCTGATATCAATCTCTATTCCCATATTAAATGGAACAGTTTCAAGGTCTTTTACAGTGTTTATTCTGTGCCTTATATAAAACATTATTACTTACCGTTTAAATCAATTTCCCCTTTTGCAATTTTATCCTTTAACTCGAAAATATACTTGAATGTTCTCTTAATTAGTTTCCACTTCGTTTTAAAATCAGAACCACCGCCACCTTTTGCCTCCCCATAAAGCCTGTCCTTAAAATCCACAGGAATTGTTACAAAATTACATCCTTTCTTTTTTGCAAGATATAAAACATAAAGGTCCAGTGAAAAGTCATCAGGTGGATTTTTCATGCCATTAAAAAAATTTCTCGAAAAAAGCTTTGGCTGAGCATTAATCTCTGAGAGATAAGTGCCAAGAGAAAGACTTGCAAGAAGCTGCATGGCAAATGAAAAGAATTTCTCACCTGCCTTTCTGTTTGTCCTGTAGCCCTTCACAAAGGTATCAGGTCTTGTCTTTGACTCTTCTGTATAAAGCTTATATGCACGGATTACATCTTCCGGATTACATTGCATATCTGCATGTGTCCATGCCAAAACCTCGCCGATAGAATTTTTTAATCCCTGAACTATACCATTACCATAGCCTATATTTACGTCAATCTTTACTGGTTTAAGATAGCTATATTTCTTTTTTGCTTCCTGAAGAAAATTCCATGTGTTATCCTTCGAGCCATTATCAACAATTACAAGCTCCATGTTGTTTTTATCAATCACCTGATCAAACCTGGTTAATAAAGTATTGAGATTTTTCTCCTCATTAAAACACGGTACAACGATTGATAAAGAAATCTTGCTCGTACTCTTAAGGCTGAAATATCTGTTCCAATATTCATATGTCTTTAAATCATTTGGGGTTCCCCAGCATATATATTTCTCCAATTCAAAAACATGCACATTAAGATTATTTTTCACTAAATAATTCATACAGTTATCGATATAGAATTCGTTATTAATTCTGTCATTTGCCTTTATCATTTCTTTTACATTATCAATGAAATACCTTCCTTTCCTGAACCAGAATGAACCTACAACTGCATGATCTCTGACAGGGTTATCGCTCACAGGAATCTTAACTGAGACCTTTAAAACTCTGCTGCCATCTCTAACTAGGACCCACCCATACATTTTAGGGTTTCTTTTAACTGTTGGATTATTCCTGAAGGTAAATATCATTGCATCCACCCCGGAGCCAGGAGAAATCATCTCATTAAATTTTTTAAAATCATAAACCATTCCATTATCACAAGCACCTATCATAAGAGGTTTATCCGGTTCAATAGCTTCCTCCGCCAACAGCACTGTACAAGCTTGTCCTTCAGTAAGGTAATCCACCTCAATAATTTGTGCAGATTTAAATTCTCCTGAAACTGATTCCTTTATATCTTTTCTTTCAGCCAGCTCTTTTCTCATAATAAATATATACTTGTTTCCTTCCGGAATGGTTCTTGCCGCCTGAATAAACATAGGAAATCCATCAATATTAATCAGTGGTTTTGGAAGAGTATATCCTTCATGCTGGAATCTTTTCCCCTCACCAGCCATTGGAATTATTATATTCATTGCGTGTTTTACTTTATACCTTACAGAATTCTTTTTTTGTCTGAAATAATCGGACCAATACAAGTATTCTTCAAGATCTTCCGGTGTCCCCCATTGCAACATGAAAGGTATTTCATAAATAATTATATTCAGATTATCTTCTTTCATCAGTTGAAATAACTGACTAACATAAAATTCATCATTAATTTTCCATTCTGGTCTTTTCTCAATCTCATGCATATATTTCTTTAAGTACTTCCCTTTTTTGAAATAATAAGTTCCTGAGCTGGACCAGTCATCCATTTTATTTTTATGCCAAGAGTGTTTCTCTCTTATTTCCTTCATCCATAGATCACTGGCATCAAGCGTTGCATAATTATTTGGACCAAGAAGATGCGGATGAAACCCTCGATAACAAACCACTGCACCATCACAGTTACTTTCAACAATCTTTCTTTTAAAATCCTTGTAGTCCCATAACCAAGAAAAATCACAGTAGTTTACAATTATTTCTTCATTATCATCAATGCATGATTCCATATTTCTAAGCCCATATAAAGGACCTTCTTTCTTATAGGGTATAGTTATAATTCTGCTTTTCGGTGCAATTTTTCTCAAAACATCAACTATATTGGTGTCTTTTTCCTGCTCTTCATTAATAGCAAAAACAAAATCATCATCTTTAGAAAAATTTCTGACAATATGTTCAACTATTGGGCAGCCATCAACAACAATTAATGGCTTTGGGATCTTATATCCTGCATCCAGGAATCTTTTTCCTCTGCCTGCAAGTGGTATTAATACCTTCATCACTCTGCCTCTAACAGCTTCTGCCTGTATTGTTCTTCTTCCATATTTCTTATAAAATTCACATCACTTACAGACAGATAATCAATCTCCCATTTTTTTAAATTTATAAGTTCGGCAACCTTGTTTGAATAAACATTTAATTCTGATATTGCAATTTTCTGTTTATTTGATAATTTATTTTTATCAAGTGCAGAATAAACTACATGATCAGGTGTTAAAAACCCTTCTAAACTGATACTTTTGTAAGAGTCTGGCGAGTATTTAAAATAACCGGAGAGAGTATTAATAACTTCACTATGTAATCCAGTACACCCATCTTTATTTGGCGCAGAAACAAAAATACCATGGTTCTTTAAAAATAAAACCAATGGTTTGTTTAAATCTATGTCATTTGCTTTTACAAAGTCATGGATTTTCTTAAATAAATTTTTACCGGGATTTGCATAATCAATCCAGAAATAATTTTTCCCGTTAAAAAGCTCATAAAAAACTTTTTTACCCTCTTTCGCACATACAATCCCACCTACAACAATAGGGTGAGTGTGAATAATATATTTGCCAAGCAAAAAATGAATAGCAGTTTCTAATGATGGTCTCAAATTTGGATTAATTAGTGGTTTCATTGTTCCAATTTCAAGAGAAACATATCCATTCTCCAAAGTCACATCTTCCAAAAAGAAACCAGATGCCTTAACAAGCATTTCATTACTGGCTTTTACAGAACAATTACCTCCTCCTCCCTGCACAAAACCGGGGTGCTTTGCAGCATAAGCAGATAAGTCTACTAAGTCTTGAATTAGCCTGCTCAAATCCTTTTTGCCTTCATTTTATTATTGTAAATCAAAAGAAAAATAAGCTGGGTTATTCCATCATAATTGCTCAGCCATCCTGGCGATGATACAAGGAGCTCATCAAAATTAAGACCCATGTCAAATGTAAGTGAGATTATCTCCTGATCTGATATCAAACCATTAATCTCAATTTCCTGATTTATAAGATTTTCAGAATGTTTGTGAGTAACTTCAAGTGTCCTTATTTTTGACAAGCTTGAAAGTAAATTTTCAAGATTTATACTATTATCCAGTTCATACTTTACCTTTATAGGTATATCAGCAGGTTTAAGATCATTAAGATCAATATCAGATAAAGGAATATACCTGATTATAAGATCAGCAAATTCCCTTTGTGGTTTAATATATTTTTCGCTGTCTTTTGTACGTGAATTTATCTGCTCAACAACTTTTTCTTTTCGATAACCTCTTTCTACCATATCTCTGCCAACTTTCCAGAACTGTCTGAGTCTTTCATCAGGATCCATAAATATTTTTATATCAATCTGTTCTCTCATACTCTTCAGATAAAACGGATGAAGACCTATAAAGAAAACAAATTTGTTCGGCTCAACTGTCTGTGGATTTGTAAATCTCCCTGTATCGTGATTATAATGAACAAGTTCAATTTCTCTTTCTTCTTTAAGCGCAACTGCAGACTCAACTTCCTGATGAAGCTTATTACTTGCAGGATCAAGATGAGTGTAAACCTTCCAGTTTTCATCTCCTCTCTCCCATTTATGGAAGTTATCTCCATAAACCGGCACACATGAGGTTTTACCTAAAAGCTTTTCAAATATTTCATATGTAGTATGCTTGCCTGAGCCGCTATCCCCACCTATACCTATTAAAAGAGGTTTTTCTTTTATCTTCAGTTCTTCATTTCGCTTCACACCACTTTGATACATCCAGATTGCACTAAAACCAACCGAAGATAAAAGCAATGAAACAGCAAGATTATGAAATAAAACAGGATCAATAAAATTACTTAAGTGGGTATAACTCTTTTCAAAAAAGAACGTGAAATAAAGGGCATAAATCAGGTTATAAAGAATAAAAGGCGCTCTTGAATGATCAACATTGTTAATATAAAAATAAATCAAAAATGGCAGTGACCATACAAACCAGCCAGGCATTGGAGTAACAAATATAACAAGACATGCAAAAACTACTCCGGCAAACATCATGAGTATTTCTTTATTAAGTTTTTTATAAGAGGAGAATTTCATAAAGAGGAGAAATATAACTATAGGACAAACAACTATACTCAGAGTATTTGAAACCGGAAGTGAAAATTGATAAATTCTTTGTTGTTCAACTGCCTTAAAAACCATTTGTATAAATGCTTTTGAGCTAATATAGGGAGAAATAAAAAGCAGATATAAAGCTAAAAATGACAAGAGGTATAAAGTAAATTTCAAAACACTTGATCTTTGTTTATAAAGAAAAAGAAATATAAAAGGTGTAAAAATAAATATGTGTGTCTTTGTTGCTGCAGCAATGGCAAGAAAAATAATTGAAATATAGTATTTTCTGTTAAGTAAAAGGAGAATTGCATAAAGGAATATTGCTGTTGGAATCAGGTCAAGCTGACCATGTATATAGTTAATAAAAAATATAATCGGTGAACACCAGTAGGTATAAAGAACCATTTCCTTTTTTGTAGGAAAGATTTTTAGAAACAGATTGAACATAAAAATATCAAAACCAAGAAGAGGGAGCCTCATTACAAACAAATCAATACCAGAAATAATATTCCAGTTACTTGCCATTAATTTATTAAATACAATCACAGGAGATGTCATTATCCAGAGCATTACAGCAGGATAAGGAAACATTTTTAATTCATTTAATGAATAAAAGTAATCCCAGGGATTCTTAAAGCCGGACTGAACAAACCACTTTATAAAGGGGGTAAAGTATTCTGTCAGATAATGAGATGAAAAGAAAAATGAAAAAATAATTTTAAGTATCAATATTGAAATAAATAGTTTTGAAAAAAATATTTCATTTGGTTTCTGCTCTCTAAATGAAGGGTTAATATTATTTCTCCTCATGATATTCCATTTCAACGTTAACTGCCCATATATTGTCCTTTGACTTTATACCATTAATTATGTTTTCAACCGCTGTCATTGCAGTAAGCATTGAATGATCCTGATTATTATAGCGATGCATGCCATTCCTACCAACTAAAAAGAGATTCTCAATTTTGTCAGTAAATTCACGTATAACATCAAACTGATCATAGGTACCAAAATATGCAGGATAAGTATTCTTTAGTCTTATCACAGTGCTATCCAATACATCGTTCTTTTCAATAATGTCAATTTTCACTAGTTCATCTATTGCAAATTTTGAAAACTGTTCATCAGTCATACTCCATAACTCATCTCCCACGTTACAAAAATACTCTAGTCCTATCCAGGCCGTATCAGGGTCTTTTACCATATACGGGCTCCAGTTATTAAAAATCTGAAGTCTGCCTAATTTTACGTCTCTTTCCTGAATATAAATCCAGTTATCAGGAACAATGTTATTTATTGTAGGAATATTTGTCTGATTTTTAATTTTTAATTTTTTTAGCAATAATCCTACAGTAATGAAATCTCTGTAAACAAGTCCATCAGAAATTTTGCTTACATTTTCAGGTACTTTATTTCCCATACAGTGAATAAGTTCTTTGACAGGCATTGTTGAAAAGAAGTAATCTCCTTGGACATCTTTAATTTCTCCTGTTTTTGTATCTTTTATCTTTACTTCTACAATATTATTTCTATCAAGTTTTAGTCCTATAACTTCATGGTGTAAAAATACTTCCCCACCTTTTTCCCTGATTATTCTTGTAGTTTCCTCCCACATCTGACCAGGACCAAGTTTGGGGTATAAAAATTTTTCTATCAGGCTAGTTTCTGTATCTTTCTGAGAAAGCGAAGAATCTTTCGAAGATATTGCTTTTAGGGCATGTAAAATTGCTTTTGTTACTGACAGTCCTTTAATTCTCTGTGCTCCCCATTCAGGTTTTATCTTGTCACATGGGGTTCCCCAGACTTTTTCTGTATAGTCCTTAAAGAAGGTGAGATAAAGCTCTCTGCCAAATCTGTTTATAAAAAAATCTTCAAGCGATTTTTCATGTTTAATAGGGAAAAATTTTATTTTTAAATAACTTAAACCAATCCTGATCATTCTTATAAAACCAAGATTGTTTATCGTATTCATATTCAAGGAAACCGGGTAGTTAAAAAATTTCCTTAGAAAGAATATCCTTGAAAGTCTTTTTCTGATTAACATTACTTTGTCATTTTTTTCCGGATCAGGTCCGTTTTTTGACATTGAAATGGTTTTCTTTTTATTCTGATATGTAAGTTCCGTTGTTAATTCATCTCTGGCAGGCATTCCCTGTAAAGGCATAATATTTTGCCACCATTCCATAACTCTGTCTGATTTGGAAAAAAATCTGTGTCCACCCATATCTATTTTGTTACCCTTGTAGTTAACTGTTTTTGCTATTCCACCAATATCACCACTGGCTTCAAAAATAATTGGTTTAATATCAGTTTTGTGTAAAAACTCATACGCTGCAGTTAGTCCTGCAGGGCCTGCACCAATAATAATTGCTGTTTTTTTACTCATTATTTTAAATAAATGCTGTCACGATCCACTATAACCGGGAGGAGTATATTTGCCTCTAAAAATTTATTTCCCATTCTGCCATCAGCTTTTCCATAAAAAAGCTGTAAATTTGCAATAATTCACACAAATAAATAAGATTTACGACTAACCAGGCTAATAAAGATAATCCACAGTCTATTTCTTCTTTAGGGAAGATATTGTTTTTAGCACATTACTAACAAATCTGTCATCAAATTTAAATATTCGTTTGAACATATCATATGAGCTAAGTACCATTTTATCAAGGATTATCATACATCTTTTAAATAAATTGTCTGTTGGAATAGGTTTATAATTTGTTGAGTGTACTTTATGGACTGCTTCCTCCGTAAAATAATAAAGTGCTATTGATTTTCTTGTAATATCTTCCGGACAAGTTATAGGATGGGGATATCCATGGTGGGAATCTTCATCTGTATTAAAAATAACTGCTCTGTTAAAAACCGGTGCAACTTTCTTTACACAACTTTTCATTTTTTTGTCCCATAGCTCCAGAGAACCACCGTAAGATTCTTGCCAGTTTTTATTCAGGTAAACAAGTACATTAACTCTTCTTTTCCATTTTAAATTATGTGGGTGAGCTGTAAAATCCGCATGAATATTTAAAAATCCACCCCTTTTCGTCTGATGCAGTCCGCCACCTTCAAGCCCCCAGTCAGCATTTAAATCCTTAATACCTGTAAGTCTGCTTAAAAAATTTAAGAACTTTTCCGAATTCAACTCTTCAACTATTGCCTTTATTCCTAGTGGAAATGTTTCAATTTTATTTTTACCAAATTTGTTTTCATTATAGTGAACATAATTAATCCATTCGCTTGAATCTAGTGAAGGGAATTCTTTCAGAGCAGTCTCAGCAGCTTCAGTGCTTAAAAAATTTTCAAGAACAATATGAGGATAAGGATCTGCAGATGAATATTTCCTGTTCAGATCAGCTAATTCCTTCTCCCAGTAGGAATAATCAAATATTCTTGTTAAGTAACTGGTACTCATATGGAAATCATACCCTCAAAAGTACTGATTTTAACGGTTTTATTAACTGGAATGATTAGTCAACTTTTACTTATAAATAATTCTCATCCCTGCTCTTCTTGCTTCTATTATCTCACCTGTAAACTGTAGACCACATACACCACAATCAACCTGATTTTTACCTATAACAATTTGTTCGGGTTTTGTAGCATGAAATCCTGTAGGTCTGTCAAGCAGTGTCATCCCATCCACTTTTACAATTACATTTCTACTTAAAGCACCTAAGTCAATACCAGGATAAAAAGAACCAAAACTCACCTCAATAATATATGCCCGATTTGGATCTATTTGAAATATGTTGCTTGGAAAACCTTCTACACCCCAATGGTCATAGCATACCTGCCCTGTTGTAGCAGATAAATATTTTACATATATAGTATCCCCTGAGCCTGGTACACCGGTGGAAACAAGAGGTTCTGATTCACCGTGTCTTGGCTTAAATAAGACTTTTAAAGTCACAGGGCCTAAATATTTGTTTCCATCGTCCCTTATTAAAGACCAATTTTTTCCATCAAACCAGAATAATGTTTCATCGCCATCAGGAGTCCATAGTTGTCCGGTTACAGGATATGATGGAAAAACATTTTTATCATCAAATCGCAAAACCTCAAGAACACCTGATTGTGATACTTTCTTAGAAGCAAAAATACTTATGTAATTATCTGCTTTTTTAAAGAAATTTCTGATTGGCGGTTTGGCATGCTCCGGAACAGACCAGTAGTTTAATTTAAATTTGAGCATAGTCATATTAGCAGTATAAATACTTAGTAATGCAAGAAGTAAAAATATTATCCTTACAGAGATTTTTAGTTTTCCTCCCTTTTTATCTGTCCAGTTAAAGAATTTAATTGCTGCAAATGAAAAAATTAGAAATGTTGGCATAAGATCCGCTGTATATCTTCCTGTCATTGCCTGAAAGGAAAAGAAGAATAAATTAGAAATTACAAGGGCAAGAAAAAGGAAAATTCCTATTCCTCCATATGCGCTAACTAATAAAAAAAGCCCAATAACAGAAGTAAAAAATAAAAATGGTGTGTGAATTATTGCCGGGTTGCCCGGTTCTATAACATCAAACCAGGTATCTTTAAATTTAAAAATATTCCTGTAATCAAAAATTTCTATAAACGGAAATTTATCCGAAAAATGTTCTTTATGCGGGATTAGATGAAAAACTACTGAATGAGGGATCCGTGAATAATCCATAACCCCTTTTGTTGAAAGCCATAGCTGAAGCCTGCCTTTGTCAGCAATTGTTTTCTCGTAATAATGGTAGTCCATCATTACAAATGGATTTCCCATTTTTTCATAATTTAACTTCACCTGGAAAAGAATACTTAAACCAGTAGGAATAATTAAAACAAGATAAGCCAGTAAGAGTCTTGAAACAGTAATATGAGTTTTCTTCCAGCCAAGCCAGTTTAAAACTGACTTGAGCACTTTGTTTTTAAAAAAATCACTTAAATTAGAAAGAAATAAAACAAAAATCAGTAAAAGTATGACAAGGAAAGGGAAAATACCAAAACTTGCACGGCTTAATAATGCAAAGCCAGAGCTTAATGACATAGCTAGCAAAAGCAGAAGGCCTATCCTGTCGGAAAACCAAAAATTAATAAATGCCCAGATAAAAACACATACATTTGCAAGTCCCCAGATTATTGCTTCATGATAAACATACGAAGATGTAAGCAGAATAACGTTATAAGAACCATAGGCAAAGACAAGAAAGAAGAGTATTGTATAAAAGTATCCTGCAACCCTCCGAAAAGCAAATGTACAGGAGAGCAGAATAACTATTGCCGCAATAAGATTTGATATCCTTGACCAGTCAGTATTATAGAATCTAGGGAATACACTAAAAATGCCCCTTACAAAGCCAGGGAATGGCCCAAAATACATGTACCTTTTCCCGTTATGATAATATGTTTCCCCAAAATCAATTACTGCAGGGTCAAGATCAATTCTCCCTTTTAAGAGTTGATCCCACGTGTTTACATAGTTTATCCCCATGTACTCTCTCGTGAATAGATTCATTTCACCATGGGTAACTATAAGTGTATAAAACCAGACAGTAAAAATACCTACAAAAATAAAGAATAAAACTAAAATAGCTTTCTTAGGATTTAGCATCCTTAGCTTACGATCAAAATATGAATACCAGTCCATTTCTAGCTAATTATATTTGATTGTATTGAATTAAGTAAACACAAAAAATAGCTCCTACTTTATTTTATGAAAAATCATGACAGGAGATTTATCTTTAGGAACATATCAGTATTGGGGGAGTATTCATATTTGAACACTTTAACCATGAAAACTCGTCTTATAATAAAACCTGTGGGAGAATTTTACAGGAGAGGTTATTTTAAATCTTATGAGACTGCTTGTAATTGGTGCATCCGGCTTAGTTGGTAGCACCATATGTGAAGAAGCAAAAAAATGTAATATTCCTGTTGAAGGTACATACAACACCTTTTACACCAACGGGTTGCATAAGCTCGACTACAGTAAAAAAAACGAGGTTGTAAAAATTATAGAAGAACAGAAGCCTGAAATCATAATTTGCCCTGCAGGAATAACAAATGTTGACTGGATAGAACAAAATCCACAAAAAGCTTGGAAAACAAATATTGAAAATATCAGAACAATGCTTGAAACTGCTGCTGCTTACGAAATTCCTGTTGCATTTTTCAGCACAGACTATATTTTTGATGGTAAAAACGGTCCATATTCTGAAAATGATCTTTCAAATCCACTTAATATTTACGGACAGCAAAAACTTGCTGCTGAATTAATGCTTAAATCATACATGCCTCAAAAACATTTCATTTTCAGGACTTCATATGTGTTTGGTTTTGAAAGACAGGAAAAAAATTATGTCTATAGTCTGACCAGATCACTTTATGAAGGTAAAGAAACAAAAGTAGCAAATGATATGTTTATTACCCCTACGTATGCACCTGATTTGGCAAAGTTTGTTTTAAAAATAATAGAAAAAAATAAATACGGCACGTATAACATATCTGGAAGCAGCTATCTGCCTCGTTTTGAATTTGCCAGAATGATAGCAAATACTTTTAAATTTAATGAAAATCTTGTAGTTTCTTCAAAATTCCATGAGATGAAAGTTATTGCAGACAGGCCACTAAAAGGCGGGCTGAAAAATGAGAAGGCAATAAATACTACTGGTTTCACCTTTACACCATTAGATCAATCACTAAAAGAAACCAAAAATCTTATGGAGAAAAATAGTCAGTTCCCTCCAAAACCATCTGTAGAAGAAAAACAAATCACATCACTCAAGAGAGAAAAGGGAACAGATTCAAAAATTTGCATTTTTATTCCCTGTTTTAATGCAACTGTTACCCTGCCAAAAGTCCTCGAAAGAATACCTGCAAGCATTAAGGACAAAGTCCAGGAGATATTTATTGTAGACAACAACAGCGTTGATTATACTTATTTGCTTGCAGTTGGTTACAGAGAACATTCAGATATAAAAAATTTAAAGATCCTAAAAAATCTAAGCAATTTTGGTTACGGTGGCAGCCAAAAGCTTGCGTATTCTTATGCAATTAAACAAGGATACGATATGGTGGTTATGCTTCATGGTGATGCACAATATGCCCCTGAAAAGCTTCCTGTAATGATTGAAGCAATGGAAAAAGACAAATCAATTGATTTACTGTTCGGTTCAAGGATGACAGGGGATCCGCTTAAGGGGGGAATGCCTCTTCACAGATATCTGGGTAATATCGCACTAACATTCATTCAGAACCTGCTTCTTGGAACCCATATTAGTGAATTTCACTCAGGGTACAGAATATTCAGAACAAGGGCGTTAAAAGAAGTTCCATTTCATCTCTGCAACAATGATTATCACTTTGATACTGAAATTATAATTTTATTTATAAAAAATAAATTTAAAATAAGAGAAGTACCAATTGATACCCATTATGGCGATGAAAAATGCTATGTAAATATATGGAAATATGGTCTTCGTGTCCTGCTTACAACTTTTTGCTTTTTCCTAAATCAGAAAGGAATCAGAAAATATGAACTTTACAAAGACGGGCTTAAAGCAGACACTGACAAAATTCTAAAAGAACTAAAGACAGAGATTATTCCTTAAAACTAGAGAAATTCTTGTCTTTTTCTGAAATAATAATTTCACTTTCATTCATATTTGGCCATTTCACACCAAAAACAGGATCATTCCATCTTATTCCTGTATAGCTTTTTGGGTTATAAAACTGGGAAATGAAATAAAGAATCTCAGTATTGTCCTCTAGTGTCTGATACCCATGAGCAAAGCCTTCAGGTATATAAATCATTTTTTGGGTTTTTTCTGTAATCTCTATACCAAACCATTTTTTATAAGTTGGTGAACCAGGACGCAAATCAACTATTACATCATAAATTGCACCTTTTATACATAAAATTAATTTTGCCTCTTCATGTGGGGGAAGCTGATAATGCATTCCACGAAGTGTCCATTTTTTCTTACTTAAAGCAATACTTGACTGTGCAAGGTTTGGATTTAATCCATGTGCTTTCAGTTCATTCTGGCACCATACACGTGCAAAAAACCCTCTCTCATCTGTATTAGGCTCCTGCTCAATTACAAACGCGCCTTTTAAACTTGTTTCAGTAAATTTCATATATTCAGAAGATTGCCTGACTTTTGTGTTAATTCTTTTTCATACTCTCTTATCTGGGACATGGTGACTTCCTGCATATTCTTACCTTCTTTATAGGCTTTGTACCAATCTACTGTTTTGTTCATAGTTATGTCAATATTCCACACAGGATCCCAGCCAAGTTCTTTTCTTGCTTTTGTGCTATCAAGCATGAGACATTTCGTTTCATGCCATTCATTACTTTCTTTAATTGTCATTTTTATTTTTTCTTTCCATAATTCAGAAAATTTTTCAAAAATCCAGATTACAGATTTTATATCTTCCTTACCAGGTCCAAAATTCCATGCTTCTGAAAATTTATCACCTGAAGACCAGAGTTTTTCTGCTAAAAGAATATAGCCGCTTAAAGGCTCAAGCACATGCTGCCAGGGTCTCACTGCATTTGGATTACGAATAATAAGGGGAGAGGAATCAAAAATCGATCTGACAATATCAGGGATTAAACGATCCGACGACCAGTCTCCTCCTCCAATCACATTCCCTGCTCTTGCTGAAGCCAGATATAAATTTTTATTCAGAAGTGCATGTGATCCAAAAAACGAGGCTCTGTATGCAGATGTAACAATCTCTGCACATGCTTTGCTTGAAGAATAAGTATCATGTCCACCGAGAGATTCATCTTCTTTATATCCTGTATCCTTTTCTTTATTTTCATAACATTTGTCAGAAGTAACATTTACAATAACTTTAATCCCTCCCTGATGTCTTATAGCTTCAAGCAAATTTACAGTACCCATTACATTTGTTTCAAATGTTTCTCTCGGCTCTAAATAAGATCTGTGAACAAGCGACTGAGCTGCCATATGAAAAACAATTTCAGGCTTGTGCTCTTTCAAGGTTCTTTTTAAATGATCAAAATCATTAACATTCCCTTCTATTGAAATAATATTGTCTTTTACATTTGCAATTTCAAACAGATTAATTTTCGTGGGAGGAGGGAGTGAATACCCAACAACATCAGCGCCAAGACTTTTAAGCCAGGTAACAAGCCATGAGCCTTTAAAGCCTGTGTGTCCTGTGATTAATACTTTTTTCTTTTTCCAGAAATTCAAGCTGATTTTTACCATACTTTCCACGGGGCTTTTCCGTTCTGCCACATTTCTTCAAGCATATTTTTATCTCGCAATGTATCCATAGGGTGCCAAAAACCATAGTGTTTATAAGCTGAAAGTTGTTCATCAGATGCAAGATTTTCAAGAGGGTCTCTCTCCCAACTGGTCATGTCATTAGAAATATAATCAATGGCTTTTGGTTCAAGGACAAAAAAACCACCATTAATCCATCCTCCATCCCCCTGCGGCTTCTCAATAAATTTTGTAACTTTATCACCTGCAATATTCATATAGCCGTACCTTCCGGGAGGCTGTGCTGCAGTAATGGTTGCAGTTCTTTTTTGCTCTTTGTGAAACGTGACCAGTGTAGAAATATTAATATCACTTAGTCCATCACCATAAGTAAAACAAAAAGTTTCATCCCCAATATAGTCCTTTACTCTTTTTAATCTTCCTCCTGTTGCTGTATCTTCTCCAGTATCAATTAATGTAACCCTCCAGGGTTCAGCATTATATTCATGAACATCTACATTTCCATTTTTTATATCAAAAGTAACATTTGAAGTAACCATAAAATAGTTTGCAAAATATTGTTTAATCATAAAAGACTTATAACCACAGCAAATAATAAAATCATTGATTCCATGAGCTGAGTAAATTTTCATTATGTGCCAGAGGATTGGCTTATGACCTATTTCAATCATTGGTTTAGGCTTAAGGTAAGTTTCCTCACTTAACCTTGTCCCCAGTCCGCCTGCTAATATCACTGCTTTCATAAATGCTCAAAACCTTATCTACTTATATGTTATTCCCTTATGGATAAATAGTCATCAGCAATTATCTTGCATGTTTATATATAACGCAACATAAATGCTAACGCATATTATGTTGCTATTTTATGGCGGGTCATAAGCGACGCTCAGTTTTGTCGGTAGACAAAACTTCGCTTGTACAATTACTTAGATCGTTGCGTATAGGAGACACAAAATTACAAAACAAACGGACATCTATGAATAATCTACAGAACTTTCACAAAAGCGAAATCCATACCCTTAGCGTAGCGTTGGAGGCGCCAAGCCCACCAAGCGAAGCGCGGGTATGGGTTGAGCATAAAAAGTGAAAGTTCTATATTTCAGCCAGCTTTTTTCACCCCAAGAATTTCACCTGAAAAACTAGGAGAAAAAGATCCCAGGATTTTATTCTCACCAAAAAGTATATCCTCAGGTTTTGTATAGTGAAAATCTATTCTACAATTCAATACTTCTTTCCCATCAAGTCTAATATCAAGAGTATTTTTTAATGCATCAAGTGACTCAAGATAACGATAAGATTTGTCTCTGTCTCCAGTTCTTTCAGTCAGAACATTTTTATATTCATTAAAATCAGCAGGGAAATAAAACGATCCTATAGATATTCTTAAATCATAAATATGTTCAGGGTCAATTTTCACTGCTCCGCTTATCTCACCCGGCGATCCTATGTGATCAATACCAAATAATGCTTTATCCTCTGACAAATATTTTACATAAATAACATCACCTGCTCCTGGCGAACCAGTCGTAATCAGTGGTTCTCTTGCACCAACTTCAGGTTTAAATTTAATTTTCATGGTTACTGGTCCGCTAAATATTTTTTTATCATCTCTTATCAGATCCCAATTTTTACCATTAAACCAGAAAATTGTTTCCCCGCTATCAGGACTAAAAAGATCACCTATTACAGGTTTTAAGGAGGGAACTTTATCTGATGTAAAACCAATTATGCCTGCTTGGTAATGAGACTTCTCTCTCTCTGAATAAACTTTAATAAGATCAAATCCATATGCAATACCCTTAACAGGAGTATCAAAAAACGATTCAAGTTTTTTATAAACTACTGTATTCCCCCACTTCATTCTCCCACTCCAGCTATTAATTCCAAGGGCAATACCAAATAAAACACAATAGATGCCAAGTGCTAATCCAATCATTCTCAAAATGCGTTTTGCATTTAATTGTGGAGGAAAAACTGAATCAAAATAAAACCATACAAGTATTGAAGCAAGAATCATAGGAGTTGCAGCCGGCATGGCATATCTGAGGGCAGGGGAAGGGAATCCTGATACATAAACTAAAAGCAAAAACGCAGATAAAAAAAGTACTATAAACTGAAAAAAAGGAAATGTTGGTTTGTTTTTAAACTCTTCTCCTCCACAGATATATTTTGCTGAAAAGTACAACATTGGGGAAAAAAGCATTAGTAAAATAAAAGGAATCCCTGGTATTACTCCAACCGTGGGAAGATAATTAATCATTTGCTTGTAATTAGGAAATGAGGGACAAGTCCCATTCATCCGGAGATACGGAAAGTTTAGACTAATTACTGGCATATAAAAAAAGTAAGCGTAAAGTCCAAGTAAAACGATTTGTGTATCAAATAAAGGGTGATGATACATATCAAACGGTGACATTTGATATTTAAGTCCAAATTCAAAAGGATTATCAAAGCGGAAATAATTATATATTGCCTGGCAAAATAGAAAAAAACCAAAAGGGAGTATAAGTGCTAAAGACATATCTCGTACATAGTTTTTATCCTGGAGATTGGTTCGAAAAGTTTTATATAAGATGATCGGTAAAACAATTGCAACAAGTATTAAAAACTGCCTGCAACCAAATGCAAGTCCTAAAAAAATACTTCCAAGCAAAAATACATAAACAGGGGGTTTATTTTCAGATAAAGCTCTTATAAACCAATAATATGCTCCTGTCAGGAAAAATACTCCGTTTAACTCTGAAACCTCATAATGAAATGGCATTAAAAGAAAATAAGTTGTATAGCTTCCAAAACCAGCAATCAGCATTGAAAGAATAACCATCCATTGAGGTACTTCAGGAAAGAGTTTTTGTTTTAAATAAATAATAATAATGGTTGCCCACAAAAAAATCCCACAGGTAAGAATACAGCCGGCAAAATAGTTTGAGAGGTGGCTTCCTGTTATAAACTTGTAAGGTGCATATAAAAATAAAACAGGTACTACCCCATGATATAGGTAGTATCTGCCTTTATACAACGAAAGATCTCTTTCTCTATATGGTTCATTAGTCGCTGGATCATATGGATTTGACAGTGCTAAAAGTGAAGGATGCGGAGAAAGAGGAAGATAAGTATGTCCTGAAAGAAAAGCATCTGCAAGCATTTCATATTGATTTGTTGTAGGCTCATTTCCTCGTTCAAACCTGAAGCTTCCTGCTGTAGCCACCCAGAAATAAAATAAAAGTACAAATAAAACTGTTAATAAAACAGGTAGCTTGTTCAGGATAGAATTAACATAGTCATTATAAAAGTCTTTTTGGGATAAGGTTTTTGAAAGTGGCATTATTATATACTTTTAAAAATTATATTCTTACGCCAACGCGCCTTGCTTCAAGTATCTGTCCATTAAATTGCGGACCGCACACACCACAATCAACCTGATTTTTACCTAAAATGACTTGCTCAGGTTTTGTAGGATGAAATCCTGTAGATCTATCAAGCAATATCACTCCATCTGCTTTTACAATTACATTTCTACTTAAAGTACCTAAGTCAGTACCAGGATAAAAAGAACCAAAACTCACCTCAAAAACATATATTCGATCTGGATCTATCTCAAATGGATTCCCGGGGAAACCTTCCACACCCCAATGGTCATAGCATATCTGCGCTGTCATAGCAGATAAATATTTCACATACACAGTATCTCCTAAACCCGGTATACCTGTACAAACCAATGGCTCTGATTCACCCGGACGAGGATTAAATTTTATTTTCATTGTTATAGGTCCGGAATATTTTTTGTTTTGATCCTTTACCAGGTTCCAGTTTTTGCCATCAAACCAGAAAATTGTTTCATCATTATCAGGACTCCAAAGCTGCCCAGTAAGAGGCTTTAAAGGAAGTGAATCAGAATTATCAATTCTAAGTGTTTCAAGTGGTGACACACCTTTTGTAATAATAGTGGCTGCATCAGAAGTGCCTTTTAAACCAGCCAGCATTTCATCATATGCTTTATTATCAAACTTCAGGGATGTAAAAATCGCAACGAGAACCAGTACTCCTAAAAATATTGGAAATGCAAGGTTAAATTTGTTTTTTTTCACTGAAAATCTCATTAGTCCCCAAAAATAAACAAGTATAAAAATTAAAAAAGTACAACCAAGCAATAAAGGAATTTTTTCTGCAGAGTAAAGAAGATATGAGTTAAAAAAGAAAAGGATTGAAACTCCAATTACTAATGCAAAAATAAGAATTAATAAAAACTGGATCATGATTTAAGTCTTGTATATCCTCACAATAAATAAAACATCTTTATACTACAACATCCGTTTTAATCAGGGAACATTTACATAATTAACTTATAAATAATAAAAGATATAGGTCTGGTAGCTCCTGACAGTTTTATAAACTGTCTTGGGTTTCTTGTTCTTATCCCTCCATGCTCCCCTTGGAAAGCAAATGCTGTACAAAAAATTATACTTGTAGTCATAAGTACTGCTCCTATCTGGGTCAGAAAAAGCCTTGCTATTGATGTTTTCTGAAATAAGGAATCACAGTAAAACCATAGAAATAATGACAGAAGAATAAACAAAGCAGCAAAATCCGCCATATATCTAACCATTATTGCTCCCCACAAGCTCAATACAAGAAATATAGGAACTGCAGAAAAAAATAAAACCCAGAATTCAATACCAGGAACCGTGATTTCTAACTTTTTATTTGGATTAGAAAAATATTTGACAGCTAAATTAATCAGAAAGATAATTGGTGAAAGAAAAATCATGGTAAGAAAAGGAATAAGCCATATAATTCCTACTAATTTATCAATATGTCCTGCATAGTAATAGTCAGGCACATTTAAAAAATCGGGAAAGTCAGGCCCTGTTGGATAAATAAAAGGGAAAAGAGTACTTATTTCAAAATCATGAAATAAAAACAGGTAAATATTTGGGAGTAAGTTATCAATTGACATTTCATTAGGAATCGTATGACCACAGAGCTGATAAGTTGTACCAAATTCAAATGGAGTATCAAATCTGACATAGTTATAATACCCAAGACCAATAATACAAAGAACAAATGGAACTACTAAAAAAATTATTTGACTTATCCTTTTATTCAAGTTAATTTCAGAATTAAGAAATGTTCTAATTACTACAAATAAAATCAAAATCATACTTGCAAAAATAAAATAAGGTCTTGCACCAACAGCCAACCCAAGAAATAAACTGCTTAAAAAATATAAAATCCATTTAAATGATTTTTTTAAAAAGGATAAAGATAAAAAATAGATCCCGCCCATGAGAAAACAAAAACCACTTGAAATTGCCACTTCATAAAACATCGGTCTTTCCATAAGCCAGGATGTCATATTTCCTACTGCAAGAAGAATTATAGAAAGATAAAAAAGAAATGAAGGAAAGTTATTGAAGTATTTATTCCTTATATGAATCAATAATAACAGTGAGAAAACAAAACCAAGAAAAGAAAAAAGAAAAACAGCAAAATTATCCGGCAATCCCTTCCCTGCTAAGAGCATATAAGGAATATAAAGGGTCAGTGCTGGTGTTATTCCAAAGTATAAGTAATATCTTCCATTATAAAAAGAAAGATCATGAATATTTCCATAAATCCTATAATCAAAGTTTGCTACAGGATCATAAGGATCATCTAATGCTAAAAATTCTGGGTTAGGATAAATCGGAAGATAGGTATGTCCTCTAATCAGTGAATATGAAAGTAAATTATAGTACCCTTTGTAACCAGAATTAAAATTAAAGGATCCCTTACAGGAAGTAGCTATCCAGGCATAAAAGAAAAATATCAAAGCAACTATAACCGGGATAACAATAATACTGAAGCTTTTACCATTTTTCATTCCAGAATAACTATTACCATAAAATCAGCTTAAAGTTACTATATATAATAGTTCCACACAAAACAAGCCACGCTAAAACACATAAAAATAAATGTCTATCTGATAAAAGTATTTTTGTAGGATCTCCTGTGCTCCCTTTATCATTTACCACATAAAGATACCTAAAAAGCCCATATATAATAAATGGAATTGTATAAATCATTGCGTCTGTTCCGTATCTGCCTGTTACATAATCAGAAGTTGCATAAAGGCTATAAGTAATAATTATCATTGCAGCAAGAATTACAATCATTTGATCAATTGTTCTCATGCAGTATGATTTCAGCACAATCCTGTGGTTTTTTATACTCTCATCTGCAGTTAGTAAATCAGCTCTTCTTTTACCGACAGCAAGAAACAGCGCAATAGCCAAAGTCATGATAATTATCCATTTTGATGGTGGTACAGTACATGCATAAATACCGGCTATTATTCTAAGCAAAAAGCCTATAGCAATACAAAAAATGTCAAGAAGAACAATGTTTTTAAAATACATTGAGTAAAAAATGTTCAGCACGATAAATGAAACAATCACTATGCCCACCTGATTTGAATGCCAGAATCCCATTATTACAGCTACAGATGCAAATAAAATCATGATCAATCCTGCTGTATTTGTACTTATTTTTTTTGCAGCAAGCGGCCTGTCTTTTTTTTCAGGATGTCTGCGATCAAACTCAATATCTGACAAATCATTCAGGATATAAATACTTCCCGATGCAAAACAAAAAGCTATAAAAACTATTATTCCTGCAATAAGTAATTTAAAATCTGTTAACTTATCTCCAAAAAGAAAAGGAATAAATACAAAGCCATTTTTTATCCATTGACGTGGTCTTACAAGTTTTACAATTGCAAGAAATTGATTAGAGGTGCTTTTTATGAGAATAAACATATCTATGTGGTTATTTTTCAGTTACTGCCTTCTCAAGTCCTGCCGCCATTTTCATTTCGCGCTGGAGGGATTGCCTTCTGTTAAATACATTCACCATTACTTTTGAGCCATCGAAGTCAAAACGAAACCGCATTCTTCTTAAACCACAACCTAACATAGCTTTTGTAAGCTTTGCTTGTTTTTCTTTTGGACAGTAAAAGAACATGAATCCACCACCGCCTGCACCAAGGATCTTCCCTCCAATAGCACCATTTTTTATTCCTACCTCGTACACTTCATCAATAAAACTATTTGAGATTTTATTCGACAATTTTTTCTTTGTCTTCCAGTGTAAATCCATGAGCTTTCCAAACTCTTCAAGATTACCTGATGTTATTGCTTGTACTGTTTTATATCCTAGCTCTTTTATAAAATGAAGACTATCAAGCACTTCTCTGTGAGTATTTGAGCTTTTGTCCTGTGCTGCCTTGCTCTGTTCTTTCAATATTTCTGACGTTGATCTGCTTGTGTGAGTATAGTAAATCATTAGTGAACTTTCAAGCTCATCGATAATATCTTCAGATATAGATGGTCTTTCAACCTTCACAACACCATTATTTTCTATATTTAAAGCAGTAAAGCCACCGAAAGTTGCTGTGTATTGATCCTGCTTCCCGACAGGATGTTTTAAAACATTTATTTCTATAAAGCATGCTTCCTCAGCAAGTTCTTGTCTTCCAACTGGTGCACATTTATATGAATGCAATGCATTTAAAAGCCCTACCAGATAACATCCTGATGATCCAAGCCCTGTACCAGCAGGAATATCAGCCATTGATTGGATTTCAACAGAATCTTTTATACCCATAAGCTTAAGCGCTTCTCTTGCCAGATCATGCTGAACATCATCTACATTAGTTACTTCTTCATATTTTGAATATTTTATTCTTATTAAATCATCTACTATAGGTGTATTGAGATTTATATACATGTACTTATCTATCGTTACTGAAAAAACAAAACCACCATACTGACTGTAATACGAGGGTAAATCAGTTCCACCTCCACCTAAGGTAATTCTGAATGGTGTTCTAGTTATAATCATTTTTTCTGCCTTCCAGAAATAATCAATTTTGCAATTTTTTTGTTACAAGCTCTGCCTGCTTTAACGCATCTATGTCATCAATTGCAATTACAAAACTTTTTGTAACATAACCCTTCAGAACATGTCCTGTTTTAATCAGACTTGGAAAAATATCTTTCCCAAAATCTGAAAACTGCCCTTCTGGAATCATGTCAAGAATTCCAGGTTCTAAGACATAAACTCCAGCATTTACATACCCACTAGTATCATTTTTTTGACCTTCTATGAAGGAATTTATCTTATTATGTTGATCCATTGTTACAACACCGCCTGCAATTCCTGAATTTAATGAAATTTTAGGGTCAAAAAGTGCAATTGTTGCAAAAGAATTCCCAGAGGTATGAAAATTATACATGTCAGTAAGGTTTATATCAGTAAAATTATCACCATAAATTACAAAAAAAGGTTTGTTGTTCCAGAATTTTTCAATGTTTTTAACAGCACCGCTTGTACCAAGTAATTTACTTTCAAGAGAATAAGAAATATTTACTCCCCATTTGCTGCCATTTTGAAAATAGTTTTTTATTACATCAGGAAGGTAATGGAGATTTATATAAATGTCAGTGACCCCATATTTTTTCAGAAGCAGAATATTATGCTCAAGGATAGGTTTCCCGTTAATTTCAAACATTGGTTTTGGAATCTCTTTAGAACCCAGTCTTTGACCAATGCCTGCTGCAAGAACAATTGCCTTCATAAACAACCAGCTTTTTTAAGAACATTTTGTTCTTTCATTATTCTTTCAACCTCTTCATATCTGTCTTTTACATCTGGTTGTTTATGTACCCACTCTACATAGTCCCTGAAAATATCTTCAAGTGTACGTTTGTTTTTCCATCCAAGTTTTTTTAATTTTTCACTAGTTGAAACAGTGTGCCTTGTATCACCAAATCTGTAGTATCCTAGAATCAGTGGTTCAACTTTTTTGTTCAGAACTTTGATTAGGATATTTGTATAGTCAATTAATTTTATCCCCTCTATTCCGCCAACATTTAAAGCACCATAATCAGCACCACTGTTTTCAAATGCAGTCACGTTTGCTTCTGCTACATCAAGAACATGCAAATAGTCTCTTAGCTGATTACCATCTTCATAAATTACAGGTGGTTTGTCATTTATAAGTCTCAGTGTAAATATCCTGCAGACCCCTGAATATGCATTAAAGAAAGAATTCCTTGGTCCCTGCACTATTGAATATCTCATTGAAACTGTAGGTATTGAATATCTTCTGCCAAGCTTACCAGCCAATCTTTCAAGACACTCTTTTGATATTCCATATGCAGTAAAAGGATTTATTACAGCTTCATCAATAAGCACTGGTTCAAGATAGTTAGTGCAACCTTTAAAAGCGCAATGCATTTCCCAGTCAGATTTATCTAACTGTTCCCTGCTTCTTGGCTCAGGATATTGCATGCCATGAACTTTACACTGGTACTTACCTTCACCATAAACTGACTGGGAAGAAGCAAGAACTATCTTTTTTATATCTAATTTCTTTTCAACAATGATCTCAAATATTAGTGCTGTACTATATGAATTCGTTTTAATAAAATTACTGAAATCAGTCATGTAGTCCTGATATGCAGCAAGATGAAATATACCATTAACGTCGGACATTGCTTTTTCAAGTATTGATTTATCTGAAACGTCTCCTTGGATAAATTCAACCTCAGGACTTAAATACTCTGGTTTGCCATATGGATGAACCCTTGGCTGTAATATATCAAGAACCTTTACTCCATAACCCTTAGAAAGCAATAAATCCACCGTATGTGAACCAATAAATCCTGCACCACCTGTAACTAATACTTTCATTTTTTCGTCACTATATATGCTAAGGACACAAAGCTATTATATATTGTTCTGATAAATAAAGAAAAATAGTTACTGCCTACCTGATGTAACATTTCTCCGCAAATTATCTATAGGGTAAGATTTTATCCGATTCATTCGGTAAAATCTGAATAACGTGACAAGAAGCCATTCGTATGCACTTTGCAAAGCCTGACAAGCGAAGAATGAGCGAGGAAGGCGGTTAAAGAAAATTGAGCAGTTTTTTTCTGATTGAAACATTAAAAAGACCTTTGTCAGCACCTTTTTTACTGATTGTACATTTTATTTTGCTCGTAACAATTATTTTTAGACTAAGCAAAGAAATTTATAAAACCCAGATTAACCAATTGAAAAATCTGGCAAATGAAGAGAAGCAAAAAAAATTAAAAATTATTTTTATAGCTGTTATTGTTTATATTCTTAGTGCATTCCCTCTTTTTTATAAAATGGTAGAAATGCCTCCAAGTGGACATGAAGACGATACAAAAGCTGTTATCGGAGCATTCACGATTAAAAAACTTGGATATGATTCTCTTGGGAAAATACTTCCATATTGGCCTCAGTTCCAGCTTAAATATCATGGGGAAGTGGTTTATTCAGAAGGGATGAGAGCTACACCTCTTTATCTGCAGGTTTTTACCCAGCTTATTGCTCCACCTGGATATTTCTCATTAAGACTTGAAACTACATTATTAATTTTCTTTGCATCCCTTGTAATTGTTTATATTTTTTATCTTTTAACTGAAGAAATTACTGCTTCTTTTTTTTGTGGGGCACTCTTTAATTTACTTCCCTGGTCAATAATGCTTACCAAGGTTTCATCTGATTACTCCTGTTATTGTTTCATTGCTTCATGCCTGATTTTAAGCTTCTTGTACATGATTAAATATAAAAATCTTGTTGGTTTTTTACTTTATTTGACTTCTTTATCAGTTACATTTTTTTGCTATGCAGCTGGTCTGCTTCTCGCAGGACTGTGTACAACAATAATTCCATTTATAATTGCAAGGAATAAAGAACATAAAAAACTTGGTATAGCACTTTTTATTTCAGGACTGTTAGTTCTTGGGCTTTTATTTGATAATTTTCATAATGAAGAGGGATTTAAATGGAATATCAGTAGAGCAGAGCATGCACAGGGGATCAAAGGAATCCAGAGTTTTAATTTTAATGAGCTTGCAAATACTTTTATTAAAAAAGCCAATCTTTACACTGCTAACTATTTAAGCTTTCTTCTTCCACAGTTTTTATTTATGACGGGCGACAGTAACCTCAGGCATAATTCTGGCTTTGGCGGACAGTTGCATATTACTCTCTTTATTGCTTTTTACCTTGGGCTTTTTTATCTGATTGAACATGGGCTAAAAGATTTTAAATTTAAATTGCTTTTGATTTATCTTCTAATATCAATAATACCTGCTGGAATATGCGAGGAGGGTTCATTAAATATACTCACAAAGCTTCCAACACATGCTATACGAGCTGCCTGTATTCTCCCTCCAATAGCAATTACATGCATGCTTGGGCTAATAGTGATTTTTAAAAAAAATAAATCTCTATTTGCTGTTTATCTTATCGCTATTCTAATTAACACATACTATTTCTATGTTGATTTTCACACTATGTATCCAAAAAGACTTGGTAATTCATGGGTAAATGATCAGGGTATGCAGTCTATATCGAGAAAAGCAGTTGATATAATCTTAAAAAATCCTGAAAAGAAACTTTTCGTAAATGCTTCCCTGCTTACAATCCCTTTCTACAACCTAGATAGAGTTACACCAAAAGATATATTTTTTGGTACAGGGATACTTACAAATACTTACGATTATAATAGAAGAGGTTTTGCAGATATTAATGCTGGTGATCTAATTGCAGTTCAGGAACCTTTTAATTATTCAAATTTAGATAAAGCTTTTAAATATATATTGAGAATAAGAAATCCTTATCTCCCAAACAATGAATATGGAGCAAGTCTTCTGGAAATAGTTAATAAATAGTGTAATATCTATACGGCAAACACATACTCCTGATATTAGATTTAATCTATCCATAGGGTTATTTGAAACAGTATTACAATTATTAATATCACTTTAGAAAATAGAGCTGATTTGGGTATATGACTCTTAAATAACAGGAACATAAATCAAAAAGAAAAATCAATTTAAAAGTAGGGAAGAATCATGGAATATATAAAAAAATATCTTGAACAAACATCAAAAATTGCATCGATGCTCGATCAAAATGCAATAGCCAAAGCAGTAAAAATTCTAAAAGACGTTCGCGATAACAAAGGCCGCCTCTTTGTGCTTGGCGTAGGAGGAAGCGCCGGAAATGCATCACATGCTGTAAATGATTTCAGAAAAATTGCAGGAATAGAAGCATATGCACCTACCGATAATGTCTCAGAATTAACTGCCAGGATAAACGATGATGGGTGGAACTCGGTTTTTAAAAACTGGCTCAGAGTAAGCAATCTGAATTCGAACGATGTTCTGCTCGTTTTTTCTGTAGGTGGTGGGAGTCTTGAAAAAAATATAAGTGTAAATCTTGTAACGGCAGAACAATATGCAAAAGAAATCGGGGCAAAAATCATAGGCATTGTAAGCAGAGATGGTGGATATACAAAAAATATTTCTGATTGCTGTATTTTAATCCCTGTCTTAAGCCCTGAAACAGTAACCCCACATGCAGAAGAATTTCAGGCAATAGTATGGCATTTACTTGTTTCACACCCTGATCTTCAGATGAATGAAATGAAGTGGGAAAGCGAAGTAAAAACAGTAAAAAGCCATGCTTAAATATGAAAAACTATTCTGGCGCAAATAAAAATAAAATAAACAAAGCAGTATTTTTGGACAGGGATGGTGTAATAAATTACCCGGTTTTTAATTCCAGAACAAATGAATACGAAGCACCTCATAAAAAAGAAGATCTTAAACTTTTTCCGGAAGTAATAGAAGCATTGAAAAGCCTTCTTGAAATGAGTTACAGGCTTTTCCTTGTATCAAATCAGCCTGATTATGCAAAAGGCAAAACATCTATGGAAAATCTTTACGAGGTTCATAAGAGATTAAAGGAACTTTTTGAAAAAAATAACATTTCCTTTACAGAATATTATTATTGTTATCATCACCCACAGGGAATAATCACTGAATATTCATTCAAATGCCAGTGCAGGAAACCTGGAAACTTATTTTTAAAACAAGCAGAATCAAAATATGGTTTAAATATGTCAAATTCGTGGATGGTAGGTGACAGGGACGCTGACATAAACTGTGGACAGTCTGCTGGAGTAAAAACCATACTTATAAAACAACCTTACTCTGATGGAAAAACAGGCCAAAGTAATCCGGAATTCAGTGCCAATAGCCTTAAAGACGCAGTTGAAATTATAAAGAGTACACTTAATAACAGGGGAAAAAATGTCACATCTTAAGGACTTAAAAATAAAAATATTTGCAGATGGTGCTGATATAAAAACAATGGTTGAGCAATATAAAAGCGGAACCATACAAGGATTCACTACAAATCCCACGCTAATGCAGAAAAACGGAATAGCTGAATATGAGGCATTTGCAAAAGAAGTTCTTAAAAATATACCTGACAAACCAATTTCATTTGAAGTGTTCTCAGACGAATTTAGTGATATGGAAAGACAGGCGAAGAAAATCTCTTCATGGGGGAAAAATATTAATGTAAAAATCCCGATAACTAATACAAAAGGTGAATCTTCAATACCATTAATTAAAAAACTTTCAGGAGACGGGCTTTCATTAAATATCACTGCAATTCTTACACTTGATCAGGTCCGGGCAGTAAAAGAAGTTCTGAATCCAAACGTCTACAGTATAGTTTCTGTATTTGCTGGAAGAATTGCAGATACTGGCAGAGACCCAGTTCCTTATATGATTGAAGCTTCAAGAATTTTAAAGCCCTTACTTCCAAATGCAGAACTTCTCTGGGCAAGTTCTAGGGAACTCCTGAACATTTTTCAGGCAGAAGCATCAAATTGCCAGATTATAACCGTAACCCCGGATATTATTAAAAAACTTGGAAGTATAAATAAGGATCTCGGTGAATTATCACTTGATACAGTAAAAATGTTTTATCAGGATGCTCATAAAGCTGGTTTTAAACTTTAACTCGGATTTATAGTCCTATAACATATGACTCTTCTTTTAATGATTCTTACAACACTCCTGATTTTTATATGTATTAAATACAAAGATTACTTCTGGACCAAAATTTATCCAGTCTTTAAATACATAAAAATAAAATTATTAAACAACAAAAAAGCTATTTTATTTTTTACAGCAATTGTTTTTATTGCACATGGATTTCTCGCTTTTTCAATACTTGGCGAAGAAGAGGTAAGAATCACAGCCCCTGACGAAGAGCATTTTATTATTGCAGCTAACGATCTTTTCACACGCATTATGTCTAAAGATCAAAAAAGTATTTTAGATTTTGGTCTGGCATTCGGCTATGGTTATATTTTCTGGCTTATATGTGCAGTTATAGTTGGACCTCTGAAGTTTATAGGATTTTCTGCACAGATATTTGTGGGGAGACTTATCTGTCTTATATTTTTTTCAATCACATTATTCTTTGTCTATAAAATAATTTCCTTATATCAAAGGAAAGAGCTTGCATTGTTAGGAGCATTCTCAGTCCTGCTGCTTCCTCCTTTTGCTTTTTTTGGAAAAATCTTCAGTGTTGAGTATTTATCATGTTCATCCATAATGTGCTTTCTTTATTATCTGCTTAGCGATAAAGGATTGTTTAAAAAGCGGTTTTATTTTGCAGTCTTTATTCTTGGAATTGCAATTGGACTTAAGCTAAACGCTGTGTTTTGCCTGGTATCACTTCCAATATATTTAATTTCATACAGGCAAAGAAATATTAAAAACATGCTGCTAATTCTAGCTACAATGACTATTTGCATTATTATCGGATTTCTTTTTTCAAATTTTGCAATCATCTTTTCTGATAGTGCCAGAAAAATCCTGACTGAATTAATACCAAGACCTCTTGACTTTAATACTTCGATGTTCAAGCTCGCACAGTGGTATTACATAGATTCATTTACGTGGGATGATATTCCTCTTTTAGGAATACATGAGGGCTTAGGAAGAAGATTTGGGGAAACAATATTCACTGTATACATCCTAATAGCAATAATTACAAACATAAGACAAAAGAATCGATTGACAGCTATTTTTATATTGCTATCTGTTTTTTTTACATTTGTGTTTGGAATTGGGACAAGATGCTATTTCCTTCATACCTGGTATATGTTTCCTGCATTCTTAGTAATTTTAATCACACCATTTTTGATAAGTTTCAAAAACCAGAATGTGAATACTGCTCTTATTCTTATATTTTCAACACTGCTCTCAATATCAAATATACCTAAAATAGCTCAAATCTATAATCACAAATTAATACAAATAAAAACAATTAAAAAGAAAAAAGAGAGCACAAAACTGCTTGAAAGCTTTTTCTCAAATGTTGAACCCGGAAAGGTTATTGTCTCCACTGAAGCGGTTCTTATAGGCGACAGACTTAGCCTGGGGAAAAAAGGATTAAGTCATCTTATAGTATATAAAGATTTAGAAACACATTATGCCCTTTATGATTTTTCTCCCGACTTCTTCAAAAAGTATCCTGATACTGAATACATAATCTACGAAAAAAATACCGGTATATTAAAGGAATTTTCAGACTATAAACTACCATCTAAATATGACTGGTATTTCCCTACAAATCACCCGGCAAGACCTGAAGCAAAAGCCCATTGGAAACATCTTCTTACAGATGGAATTGCTATAGACGGAGTGAAATATCGTTTTACACCGGTATTTGAAACTGAAACTGAAATAGTTTATAAAAAACTTGAGTAAATCATGTTATATTATAATTTTCTTAAAACGTTCAGGAGACCATTATGAATATTACAGTTGTTGGTTTGGGCTATGTAGGATTGGTAACTGCCGCATGTCTTGCAGAGCTTGGTCACACAGTTCAGGGAATTGATACTGATCCTAAAAGAGTTGAAATGCTAAGAGAAGGCCAGATGCCAATTTATGAACCCGGACTTCGTGAACTGGTAACCAAAAACAATATGGAAGGAAGGCTTACATTTACTGATAAATATAATGAGGATGTTGAACATTCATTGCTTGTTTTTCTTGCAGTTGGTACTCCTACAGGAGATGATGGAGCACCGGATATCAGCGCAGTTTATAAATCACTGGACTCCATAATTCCGTTTGTAAAGAGTTATAAGGTATTCATACTTAAATCAACTGTACCTGTTGGAACAAATAATGAAATAAAAAAATATTTGAGTAAAAAATTAAAAACAGATTTTGATGTTGCATCAAATCCTGAATTCCTAAAGGAAGGGACTGCAGTTCAGGATTTCATGAAACCAGACAGAATTGTAATCGGGACTGAAAGTGTAAAGGTTGCAGAAATAATGAAAGATTTATACTCTCACTTTATGAGGAATAATCACCCTATTCTGATTATGGACCCTGTATCAGCCGAACTTGTAAAATATGCCAGCAATTTAATGCTTGCTTTGAAGGTTTCATTTATTAATGAACTTGCAATTTTATGTGATGTGATCGGAGCTGATATACGAAGGGTAAGAGAAGGAATTACTCATGATCCAAGGATTGGCTCACAGTTTTTATACCCTTCAATTGGTTTTGGTGGTTCATGTCTTCCAAAGGATGTAAAAGCACTTGAATACTGCTCAAAAGAAACATCTGCAGGTTTACTAATCCCTGAAACCATCCTGAATGTAAATGAAAGACAATTTAAATGGTTTACAGATAAAATTAAAACTCATTATAATTCACTTAAAGACAAAACATTTGCTGTGTGGGGAGTTAGTTTCAAGGCAGGAACAGATGACATAAGAGAATCCCCGGGAATAAAAGTTGTTGAGGAACTGGCAAAGCAGGGTGCAAAGTTAAGGCTTTATGATCCAATTGCATTAAAAAATGCCAGAAAATATTTTTATGAGACTCCTTACAAAGACAAAATAACCTATACCTCAAGCGAAATGGAATCTGTTAAGGGATCAGATGCACTTATAGTTTGTACTGAATGGTTACAGTTCAGGAGCCCTGATTTTGAGAAATTAGGCTCTGAACTGAAAGATAAAATCATTTTTGACGGAAGAAATCTATATGATCCGGAAAAGCTGAAATTATATGGTTTAGCCCATGTAGGGGTAGGAATTACTACAATAAAAGCAAAGGCAAAAGTAAATAGTTAAAAGCAGCAGGTTGTTGTAAGATATATATAATAACCATGACACAAACTGCAAGACTTACTTTTCAGGAAGAATTGGTGAAATTACATTCACTCGTTGTTGAACTTGCTGAAAAAGTAAAAATTAATGGTGAGCTATTACTCGAGTTTCTAACAAATAAAGATAATGTCAATGAATTATTTTTAAAAATAAAAACAAAAGACAGAGAAATTGATAAAGCCAGATGGGAAGTACATGACTTTGGGGATCAATTAATTGTTTTACAACAACCTGTAGCAAAGGATTTCAGACAGATAATTACTTCTATTCAGGTCACAGATAATCTTGAAAGAATTGGCGACCACTTTAAAAAAACAGCGAGGCTTCTCGAGAAAATAAGCCTTTCAGATATTGAAGTACCTCAGGAAATACTAAACATGGCAAAGCTCGGTATAAAAATGCTTACAGAATCAACAAATGCCTACAGCCAGATAGTCAAAGGAGAAACAAATGAAATAGCAGAACTGGATGATCAAGTTGATATCCTCTACAAACAAACAATTGCCAAAATAACAAACCTAATTAAACATGCCCCGGAAGAAAAAATTGACAGTATTTCAAAACTGTTTTTTATTGCCCAGAGTTTTGAAAGAGCTGCGGATCACGCTGCAAAAATTGCACAGCTTGTAAATTATGCAGCTACAGGCATAAGACACAAATAATAATTAAAAATACTACTGATTAATCCTTACCTTCTCTATTTTTATTACTTCATCATCTGCTTTTACCAAAACTCCAATATTTCCTCTGCTTACTGATAAGGGCAGATTACATAATCTGCTTATGCCGTCAGTACCTTTTTCATAAAGCCACTGATGACAATGACCTGATGTAACAAGCACTGGTTTACCTGTTTTCTGTACATGATGATTTAAAATCCCGCCTTCTTCTAAAAGCCACGTTTGTGCAGGTATTCCTTCTCCTATTGCCTGAAAATACCAGGGGAGAACCCGAAAAGGAGCATGGTGAGTAAAAACAAGAACAGGAACATTTTTTTTACAGGATGAAAGCGCCTGCTCCATAAATGTGTAGTTAAAATCATCAGGGAATTTAAACTCTCCGGGAGGAACAGAGTTTAAACCAATTACTAAACAATTCTGAATCTTAAAACTAAAATTTCCGTAATCATCCCTGGATGGTTCATAGTCAGTATCTGCAACCTCTTTAACTCTATCCCAGGCATTATTATTTACAAATGAGAGATCATCCAATGTTTCATAGATATCATCTTTATGTAACCCATCAGAATTCCCTGGAAGAAAAAGAACAGGGAGCCCAACATTATCAATCAAATCTCTGCCGGCATGAAGAACATCTTCTTGCCTAACCCTGTCTCTTCCTGGTGTGGTTCTTGAAAGATCAAAGAAATCACCATTAAATACAGCAAAATCTGCACCTGTTCGACTAAATGAATCCGCAATTCTCAATTTTGAAGCTGAAAACTCTTCAACTCCAACGTGAGGTTTTAGATTAGCTTCCCTACTGGTTATCTTTTCATAGGCTGGCACAAGCAATTTATGTGCAGCAAACTGGAAAGGACCACTTCTGGTAATTTTTTGTTTAAAGCTAAAAGTTGATCTGTCAGCCTCTGGCTTTGGGTATGAACTCCTCAAATGTAAATCTGAACTAACTACTATTTTTAACACTACCTAATCTCCTGAAAATTTCATATCGTTTACAAGTCGCTTCTATAGTAACCTGCTCACAAAGAGCTTTTGAAGCAGTAACATTAAGAAAAAATAAAATCTTTGATTAAATATTTTTAATTAAATAGGATCAGGACTTACGTAAATTATTCAAGATTTAATGATGATGGCTAATCGTTATGTCAGATGCTACAAAGCCATTTACACAAAACTTGAAATGAGGGTTACCCTAGGTTAAAAGTATTCGGAGAGAGGGTAATAATTTATTAAGTCCAATTCTTACCTTAGGGAGAAATTATGAAAAATTTGTTTTTATTAGTTTGTATGTTTGTATTATTTAGTTCAAATACTTTTGCTCAAGACCTAGAAACAGCTGATCCCACTACGGGCCTGCCTGTATTGTCAGAGCCTCCAGAAGACTCAAGCTTTGTCTTTTTTGCAGATGAAAAACCTCACATCCCTCTAGACTGGTTTAAGGTTCGGATAGAAGGTGACAAGAAAATTATATATCTTGAGGCAGGAGTAGCAGGAAATAAAGACAAAGTGGAAAGGACGGTGCCAAATGTTCCTTATAGGCTTTGGTCACGCCCTGACAAGGACATAGTCGTCGTCGTTAAAGATGATGAAACCTTAAAGAAAAATTTCAATGGGGAGATTATTAGCGGCACAGAGGTAACCAATTTCACTTTTACTTGGAACCCCCTTCTTAAGAGGTGGTTATCTGTGAGGTAGGCTTACTACAAGTCTATGCAAAGCTAGCAAGGCAAATTATGAGTGAGCCAGCTGAGTAGGAACAGGATTAAGCACTTCTTTAGGTTCTTCCTTTAAAACCTTCTTGGTATCAAATTTGTGAATAATTCTGTGAATCAGAAAATATGTTGAAAACTTTCTGTTTGGGTTAAAAAACTGATCACATAAAAAGTGTGCTAGTAGTGAAACTGTAATGCCAACTCTCCATGGAGTAAGTGAAGGATCTAATGTGAGCAGAAAATAAATAAGTATAAGTTCATAAGAATGCAATGGTACATAAAGCTTTCCACTTATATGTTCATGATGCGCAGCATTTACTTTTTTCCAGTCCCATTTTTTTCCATGCGCATAAATGTAATCAATTACATGATCAAGATCTATTAATGTACCTACAAGAAAACTAGCTATAGCAGGGCCAATCTCACCATAGCTAACATATGTAATAAGCCCAATTGCTGCTGAAACTACTATGTGGCCAGATGTACGCATATTCAATATTTACCCTTTTATACTAAATTATCAACAAATTTAGTTAAGCTACTATTAAAAAATGGAACAGTAGTTTACAAATAAATGTCTACACTATGGTGTATTAAATGTGCAAAAAGCACGGCGGAGCATTTATTCCCTGAATGCCCGACGGGGACCCGCTAGTTCTTGGGCGGAGTGGTTGAAGGGAAAAATGCGGAGCGCAAGATGCTTTTTGCAGGTATGAAAGTAAAATTAACATGCGAATAGGTATAGGATACGATCTTCACAAGCTGACAGCAGACAGAAAATTAATCATTGGTGGCGTGGAAATCCCTCATACAAAGGGGCTTCTAGGGCATACAGATGCAGATGTTTTAATACATGCAGTTATAGATGCTTTGCTTGGAGCGACTGGACAGGGCGATATAGGTACTCAGTTTCCGGACAATGATCAGAAGTGGAAAAATGCTGACAGTATGAAACTACTTGAAATCATTTATAAAAACAACATAAAAGGAAAAGGATTTAAAATTACAAATATTGATTCAACAATAATTGCTGAAGAACCAAAATTAAAACCTTATGTATCAGACATGAAAAAAAAGATTTCACACATTCTGGAATTTACTGATATATCACAAATTAATATTAAATCAAAAACAAATGAAGGAATGGATTCAACAGGACAAAAGAATGCAATTGCAGCCTGGGCAGTTGTATTAGTCAGCTAGTTTAATTTCCTTAGCACCAAGTAAATCTGTCAGTGTTTTTGAAAGTTCATCTGTACTTTCTGGAGTATTGTTTAATATTTTTGAGGCTGGAATAACAGATTCATCACTATTTGAAGCGGGCGGAATTACAGATTTTTTTCCCGGCACAACAGCAAATTTTATGAGTTTAAAATCCCTGCCAGTTGCTGATTTTGCAGCTTTAAGAATGATTTCTTTTCTTTTAGTATCATCTTTCAGTCTGGGTAAAAACATATTTTTTGAGATCCCTATTTCAAGAAAATCATTGTCAACTGAAATTAAATGACTTTCTGATTGTGTAAGAAGTGTTTTTGTTGGATTACTTTCAACAAGATTTACAATTTTATTCCACAGTGAATCAAGTCCTATTTCCGGCTCCTTCTTAGCGAGAGGTTCCTTATCCACATCTTCAGAATAAGAATCGGTTTTTGGAGATTCTTTTTCTTTTATGGAAATAACCGGTTGAACTGTTTGCTCATTTCCTGACTTCTTTTCAAGTTTTTCAATTCTTTCTTTAAGCTCTGAAAGAGAGACAAGAAAATCTTCATCCATAATAGTTATAATTTCAACTAAAAACTGTAGTTCCTGACTCAATGCAAAACGAAGTTTAGACTGGGATTCATTAAGCCTGTCAATAATTTTAATTAAATGCCCATGGTTGACTTTATTTAGAATATTTAAATCACATCCTATTTCCTGAGATAAAGATTTTTTAAAGACCGGATCAAGTTTTGCTTTTGTAAGATCTAAAAAAAGCTCTCCCAGACATTTAAAAAGTTCGCTTATATCTTTTCCACTTTTTATAAAATTTTCAGCTAAATCAATAGCTTTTTTTCTGTCATAATTTAAAACTGCTTCTGCTAAAGAGAATAAAGATGTTCTATCCACAGTACCAAACAATTCAAATACTTCTTTTGAATCAATTGGTTTATTTTCCTGTTGCAAAACACTGATTTGATCAAGAAAGGATATTGCATCTCTTAAACAACCGTTTGCTCTTTTTGAAATAAAATCAATTACACTTTCTTCAATGCTAATCTTTTCACTCTTTGAAATGTTTTTTACCCTTTCTATAAGCTCAGAATTGGAAACCGGCTTAAAATCAAGTTTCTGACACCTGCTGATTACAGTAGGAATTACTTTATATTCTTCTGTCGTTGCAAGGATAAAAATTACATTATTAGGAGGCTCTTCAAGTGTCTTTAAAAGAGCATTAAATGCATGATCAGTAAGCATATGAACTTCATCTATGATATAGATTTTGTACCTAGACCCAAATGTGCCAAGATTCACCCTGTTTATTAAATCTTCTACATCTTCAACTTTTCTTCTGCTTGCAGCATCAATTTCAATTACATCAAGGGAATTTCCATTCGTAACTGATGTACAGCTAACACATTTACCGCATGGATCAGCTGTAATTCCTTTTTCACAGTTTAATGATTTTGCAAGTATTCTTGCTGTAGATGTTTTCCCTGTTCCTTTTGGACCACAAAATAAATAAGCATGAACAATTTTATTGTGGGTGATTGCATTTAAAAGTGTTCTTTTTACTACTTCCTGGCCAACAAGCTCAGAAAGCTTTTGAGGACGATATTTGAGATATAAAGGCTGGTATTGTTGCATATTGGTTAATTATATAGTGTTCAAACTTTTATATTGAAGGCAAACCTTATGTTTTTAGAAAAGTAGCTTTATTTTAAGATTAGTTAGAATAGTACCAGGTTGTACGATATGTTATACGATACATTAGATATAAATGTTTTAACCAGAATAATGGAGCTTAAAAATGAAAGACAAGAATAAAATCAAGAATGAGTATATTAACGATGAAGATCTAAAAAGATACATTAATTTGTCACCAGAAAAAAAATTAGAATACCTTGACGAGATGAATCAATTTCTTAATGAAGCAATGCCTACCGAAAATAAGAAAATTGCAAAAAAATTAAGAGAAGAAGGATTTTGACAATATTTAACTATTTTTTTGCCAGATCTAATCCATTATACTTATTCATTGCTTCACCAGCACCCTTTAAAATAATTGTTTCAAGTGCATTAATTGAACATTCAACTACTGACTGCAGTAATTCTTTTTCAGCTGGTGAGAATTTATTTAAAACATAATCTGCTCTTTTATCTCCTCCAGGATCAGGACCAATTCCTACTCTTAATCTTGTAAATTCTTCATTGCCTCCAAGCTGTTGTATTATCGATTCAATTCCATGATGCCCTGCTGAACTACAGTTAAAAGAAACTCTCACCTTTCCAAGATCCAGCGCAACTTCATCATGCACTACTATCAGATTTTTTGGTTCAAGCTTAAACCAGCTAAGCATTTTCTGAACTGCACTACCAGAAGTATTCATAAAGGTTGTAGGCCAGCATAAAACCAGATCATGTTCTTCATCTTTTATCTTTGTTTTCTCTCTGCCATACCAGCATGACAAACTGTCTTTTTGTTTGCCTACTATTTTATATTTCTCTCCAAAAGCATCAAGTACAGCAAAGCCTATATTGTGTCGGGTATTTTCATACTCAACCCCTGGATTTCCTAAACCAACGATTAGATTAGATTGCACTTGTATCAAATACTTCTATTGTCTTTTTTCTTACTTCAGAATCAATACTAAGAATCTCTTCCAGAGATTTTGGTTCTGTAGGGCTATGCGCATCGAGAGATTTTGAGATTATTTTCTCAATATCACCAAAGGAAATTTTTCCCTTAAGAAATAAATCAACTGCTATTTCATTGCTTGCATTTAAAACAACAGGATAACTTTCCCCTTTTTCTGCTACTTCATAAGCAAGTTTCAAACAGGGAAATTTTTTATAATCAGGTTTTTCAAACTCAAGTTTCTGTACACTTAATAAATCACAAAATAAATTAAATGGCAACTGTCTTTTCTCAGGATAAAACAAAGAATATTGAATTGGCAGCTTCATATCAGTAGCGCCAAGCTGGGCAATAATATTTCCATCTATAAACTCAACAGCACTGTGCATAATGCTCTGTGGATGAATAAAAACATTAATTAAATTACAGGAAAAATCAAACAAATGCATTGCTTCTATAATTTCAAGTCCTTTATTCATTAGTGTAGCTGAATCAATTGTAATTTTTGGTCCCATTACCCATGTAGGGTGCTTTAAAGCTTGTTCTTTAGTAGCATTTTTTATTTCATCTGCCGTCCATGTTCTGAAAGGACCGCCAGATGCTGTAAGAATTACTTTTCTTACCTTATCTTTTGATATTCCATTTATGCACTGGTGTATAGCTGCATGCTCACTATCAAGAGGTATAATTTCCCCTTTATGTTTTTTAATAAGATCCTGAATTAATCCACCGGCTATTACAAGTGTTTCTTTATTTGCAAATGCAACTCTTTTCCCGTGAGAAAGAGCAGATATAGTAGGTTTTAAACCTACTGATCCCACAAGCCCGTTTACAACAATGTCACATGAACATGATGAAATAAACTCCAGCCCGATATCATTCCAGAATATTTCTACTGATGGATTTTTTAAAAGGGCTTTTAATTCCTGAGCCAGAAATGCATCTTTCACTGAAATAAATCTTGGCTGAAATTCTTTTATCTGTTCAGTTAAAAGCTGAATGTTATTTCCTGCTGCAAGACCAATAACTTCAAAGTCATCCCTAAACGCAGATATGACATCAAGAGTCTGTCTGCCTATTGAACCTGTGGAACCAAGTACTGCAACTTTTTTTCGTTTCATTTTAAAAGTCCGATTTGTTCTTCTATCGTTTTTATCTGATTTTCAAGTTCAAGCACCCTTGCTTTTACTTCGTTTATTTTATCCTGAGCAGCATTGTTAATAAAGTTTGTATTGTTAAGTTTTGCTTTTTGAGATTCCATATCTTTTTCAAACTGAATTTTCTTTTTATTCAAACTGCTTAACATATTGTCAAGGTCAACTAGACCTGATAAGGGAATAAGAATTCTTGTATTCAAAACAAGAGCACCTGTGGATGGTTTAATAGGTTTAAAATCACCCAAGATAGACACTTTGGATTTTGTGAGCCCTTCAATATATGACACAGAACTTTCAAGTGCATTTTTGTCAAAATCATGCTTGGTAAAAAGTTTAACTTCCATTTCTTTTGTCCAGGGAATTCCTAATACCTGTCTTTGGTTTCTTATTTCTCTTGTTGTATCAATTACATGCGAAAATCCTTTTGCAATTCTAGGATTTTCAATAAAATTTTTGTCTGATTTAGGGTAATTTGCACATGAAACAAATTGTGCTTTATCTCCCAGCGGTAACGAGTGCCATATTTCTTCAGTAATAAACGGCATAATGGGGCTTAGTGCCCTCGTTATTCCGCTAATGACAGAAATTAATATTTTCTGAGTTTGTTCTTTTAAATCCGGATTATCAAGTTGTTTTTTTGCAATCTCAATATACCAGTCACAAAAATCATCCCATATAAATTTATAAATAAATTTTGCCATGTCTGAATATTCTTTTCTTTCAAAAAAAATGGGCTGAAAGTCAATCATAGTAGTATATTGATACAGTATCCAATGATCAGCAATTGTAAGCTTTTCCCTGTTTAATTCACTCAGGTTGCCAGAATAAAGTTTGTCTTGTTCAAGATTCTGCATGACAAACCTGACTGCATTCCATAGTTTATTTGCAAATCTTCTATACTGCTCTAAAGTATCTGATTCCCATTTCCCATCTTTATCTTTTCTTCCTGAGAAACGAACATCCTGATTTCCTGTAACTCCAAGACTAAAATACCAGAACCTGTTTGCATCTGCTCCATATTTATCTATCATCTCGAGCGGATCTATTGCATTTCCTTTTGATTTGGACATTCTTTTTCCATCTGGTGTCTGAATTACAGGATGAATCAACACTTCTTTAAATGGAATTTGTTTTGTAAATTCCAGACTCATAAAAACCATTCTTGAAACCCACAGGTTTATTATTTCTCTTGCAGTTGCAAGAACACTTGTAGGATAAAAAGCTTTAAAATGATCACTCTCCTGAGTCCATCCCAGTGTTACAAAAGGCCATAAAGACGAGCTAAACCAGGTATCAAGCACATCAGGATCCTGAGTATAGTTCTCTATATCTTTTGGGGGTTCTTCTTCAACATATATTTCATTTGTATTTTTTTTATACCAGACAGGAATCTGGTGTCCCCACCAGATTTGTCTGCTTATGCACCAATCCTTTATATTCTTTAACCAGTTTTTATAATGCTCAGCATATCTGCCTGGGGTGAATTTTATATGTCCATCCTCAACAGCTTTAATTGCAGATTCTGAAAGAGAATGATTTTTATCATTCATTTTTACATACCACTGCCACGAAAGATAAGGCTCTATGACTGTCCCACAGCGATCGTGTTTACTTGAGCCTTGTTCATATTCAATAATATTTTTAAGCAGTCCAAGCTCTTCAAGCATTTTTACCGTAGCTTCTCTAGCCTGAAATCTTTCAAGTCCATTAATTTCTTTTGGAATTCCTATATTATCCTTATCCTGAATTTTTGCAGATGTAGTCATGATTTCAGGATACGGTGAAAAATGAGTTCCAAGTTTTTCTATCAGATCTTTGTTTCTCTCATATATTTCATAATCCACTGCATCATGAGCAGGAGTTACTTTCAAGCACCCGGTTCCAAAATCAAGTTCTATTGCCTCATCACCTATTACAGGGATTTGTTTGTTTATAAGTGGAAGAAAAACTTTATTGCCAATCAATTTTTTATATCTTCCATCATCTGGATTTACTGCTACTGCAATATCTCCAAACATAGTTTCAGGTCTGGATGTTGCTACAATCAATCCGCCTTTTGAAATATCATTTAAATCAAATGGATAAAGTATATGATAAAGTTTGGCTTTGGTTTCTTCAGTTTCAACTTCAAGATCACTAATACTGGTGAGACACTTCGGACACCAGTTAACTATTCTTTTCCCTCTGTATATAAGTTTCTTTTTATATAAATCTACAAATACTTTTCTTATTGCTTTTGTATAATTTTCATCCATTGTAAAAACCAGGCGATCATAGTCCATAAAACAGCCTAATTTTTTCATCTGTTCAATAATTTCATTCCCGTGTTTTTCTTTCCACTTCCAGATTCTTTTTAAAAACTCTTCTCTTCCAAGGTCATATCTTTTTTTCTTTTCTGTTTTTGATATTTCTTTTTCAACTACAACCTGTGTGCCTATTCCTGCATGATCCGTGCCACCCTGCCAGAGAACATTGCAGCCGTTCATTTTGTGATATCTGATTAAAACATCCTGAATGGTATCTCCAAAAGCATGTCCTATATGAAGACTGCCTGTAACATTTGGAGGAGGAAGAGCAATTGAAAAATATTTTTTGTCTTTAACTGCTTCTGATTTAAAGAGCTTCTTTTCAAGCCAGATTTTCAGCCACTTTTCTTCAACTTCTTTTGGGTTATACGCTTTGGAAAGTTCTGTCATAATTTATATGATAGCTGATTTTGAGTTAATATAAGTACATGCTAAATATCAGTACTAATTTTAGATTTATTTCAGATGCTTATCTGCGCTATCGAAAAGTAGAACCAGAAAAGATAGCTAAAACATTAGAAGCCCTTGATCAACTTGATGTAAAACAGCTTCCAAAACCAGGTTCTGAAAAACAAATATTTGCTAACTCAAACGAAGGAAGAGTTCTTATGAATTTAGGCACTGTAGCGTTAGGAGAATCTACAAGCACTGATGAAAGGCTGAGTTTAGGAAAATATTTGATTGAATTCTATTACAAAGATTTAAATGGAAATCTAAATCTTGCTGATGTGAGTGAAAACTTCATGTATTGATGGCTTGTTCAAGGAGCGAGGACTTAACAAGCTTCTTTACTATAGTTTTTGTGCTAATATTTATCCTTATACGAGGTATAAACAATGTCAGACGATAAAGATCCTGTTGTAGTTTTTGTAACCACAAAAGATGTCACTGAAGCTGAAAAAATTGCAGGTGAGTTGGTGAAGGATGGTTATGCTGCATGTGTGAATATAATTAACAAGGTCAGATCAGTTTACCGCTGGCAGGGAGAAATATGCAGAGATACTGAAGCCTTATGTGTAATTAAAACAGTAAAAGGTAATTTTGAGGCATTAAAAGACAAAGTTAAATCAATGCACAGTTATACAGTACCAGAAGTAATCGGACTTCCAATCGATATGGGATCTGACAAATATTTAAAATGGCTTGCAAAAGAGTCAAAAATCTTAAGCAAAGTATAAAACTGTTCTGGACATAAAAACAAAATCAATATAGAATTGACCCTAATTCAAAATTATGTTTATCTTTACAGGGTTAATTAAATAAATATTAGCTTAGGAGCCTCTTGAACATACAGTTAAATGCAGCACTCCACTGCTACCAACCATTTAGAGATCTTTATGATGTTACTTATATCCCTTTAAAAAAAAGATTCAATGGTTCTGTTCATCCCAGAAGATTAATTCCAGAGCCAAATGGAACCCCTGCAGAAGACTGGAATATTAACAAAATTACACCTGAATGCTATAGACCACTTGCTAATGGAGGAGTATTTCAAAGGTTAGTATTTAACTTTGGTCCAACACTACTTAAGGATTTATGGATTCATGCTCCGGATGTTTATAACAAAATAATAGAAAGTGAAAAAATAAGCACAGATAGATTTGGCGGTCATAGCAATGCTCTGGCTCAAGCATCTCCAAACCACGCAATATTACCTCTTGCAAAAAAAGAGGATAAATTAGTACACATTAAATGGGCAATTGCTGAATATGAAATGCATTATAAAAAACGTCCTGAGGGTGTTTGGCTACCAGAAACTGCAGTAGATGAAGAGACTCTGGCAATGCTTGCAGATGAAGGAATTAAATATGTCATTCTTGCGCCAAAACAAGCAAAACAATTTAGAAAAATTAGTGAGGATCACTGGCAGGATGCTGAATGGGAAGGAAGAAGAATCGATCCAAGCATTGCATATAAAATTCATTTTGAAGATAAAAAATTTAAGAGAAAAAATATAAATGTATTTTTCTATGATGGTGATTTTTCAGGAAACATTGGATATCCTAATGAGCATACAAAATGGATCTATGACAGTAGTGAAAATTTTCTGCACCGATGGCTGGCTGCAAAAGGTAACTTTAAGCATTTTGGAGTAGATGTAGAAACTTTTGGTCACCATCAGAAAGGTAAAGCAGAGCTGCTCTCAGGAGCAGTTCAATTAATTGATAACAAGCAAAATGGAGATTGGCAAGGAGCACAATTCATTAATTATGGTTTGTTCCTTGAAAAGAATCCTCCTGAAATGGAAGTACAAATTTATAATAATTCCTCCTGGAGTTGTGACTTAGAACTAAACAGATGGGGGCAGACTGTAAGAGAAGAAAAAGAACATAATGGTTACAGATGGCTTGAGGATCGATATACTTTACATGGAATTACTAACTGGCATCCTCAATGGAGAGTTCAGCTTAGAAATGCACTTGAAGATTTAAACATAAGATTAAAGCTCATCTATGAAAGATCTGCACCAAAACATTTAAAAGATCCGGAACAAGCTGCTTTAGATTATGGCTCTGTAGTTTCAAATGCAAAGTCTTTTCATGAGTTTTTTGAAATTCATAAAACTCGAAATGCTGATATTGAAAAAGCATATATGTTACTTGAAATGAAGAAATTTATGAAGTATATGTTTACCAGCTGCGGTTGGTTTCACGAATATGTAGACAGAATTGAGCCTTTTACAAATTTCCTTTGTGCAAACAGTGCTATAAGAATAGCTGAAGAATTTGCCCCTGATGCAGGAATAGAAAAGGATTTCCTGAATAGGCTATCAAATGATATGGCAAGGATATGTTTAAAGGCAAAAGAGGTTAACACTCACCGAATAAAAGAATTTGGTTCATCAGAATTACGGCATGAAATAGCAGCTTAAAGCTTATTTTTTCACTTAATGGCCATTTAATTAAATAAATCTTATGTATCTGGTTATAGACATAAGCCTAACTATTTTATAAAATTAGACATATTTTGATTATTATAATTAATTAAATACTTAAACAACGAGGTTTACAGTATGCGAGCAACCGCTGCATCAGGAATTGGACAAAGAGAAAAAATCACTACATTGGCAGATGTTGTGAGTAGATTCTCTCAAAAGACCAAATCTTTCAGACCTCCTATCAGAACTCCCCTGCCACCTACATCATTTAGACCTTCAGATCTTTTAGCTGACAGGTTTGATGGTGATTATTCAAGGATAGTTAAAACAACCGACAGAACCCCAACTCTTGATGAGTTGAAAACAGTAGCAAGTAAAATTAACTTAAGATTTGATGATTATATAGGAGCAAGACCAGCCTCAGGAAGTGTAAATGGTGTTGCTCTTAGTAAAGTTGGAAATTATGAAAGATCCTGGTACAGAGATATGGCTCTCTTGGCTGATAGCATGTTTGAAATTGGACTGGATCAGGAAGGAACTGATATATTATTCCGGATTTTTAAGTTCTCTAATTCTCCCGAGCAGAGAGAACGTTTTTACGATAATTTCGTAGCTGCTGGCAGAGAAACTTCCTGGAATAGATATCAAATGCAAAACACAGGAATTTTTCACCCGCATATTGTTGGAATGCGAAATGATAGTGGAGATCTAAAAACCAGTCATCGTGAGTGGGGTCATGCACAAATTGATGGAACCGCACTTTCATTACAGGTTTTATTCTACTGGGCTAATAAAGGAAGAATTAATGTATTAGATTTTAATGAAAAGCTAAGTGCTGTTGATTATTCAGATTACCCACCTAACAAATCAGGTTCCAAGGAAAACTTCAATAAACATGAATCTATCATGGTCTTGATGTTAAAGTTTTTATCCTATATAAATGCCCCTCATCAAAATGACTTTGCAGCCTGGGAAGAATTCAGGCATCCAAAAAGGCTTTCAATTGCTGCAGCTACTACTGCCTGTGCTATTGAAGCAAAAGAACATTTTGTAAGAGCTAACTGGAACCCAAAAGATACTTTAAATGTAGCTGAAGACTATACATCTCCTGTCTTCTATAATGATTTAAACAGATTAATTGATGCTGGCACATGGGTAATGGAAAATAGAATTCCAACTGACGGTATTAACCCGGCTAGAGAAAGTGATTACCAGGTAGGAGATGGATCTTCTTGCTGGGTTCTTGGGACATTATATAAAACACTTTCTTTATCAATGAATCAGCAACAAGGTTTAATTAATGCTGTTAATACTTTAATAAGAGAGTGGGGAATGGCTAGGTATGAAAATGATCCATTTCTTGGTTCAGGTTATTTGAGAAATGGTAGCCATAGCTTAATGGCATCTAATAGGATTCCTGGTAGAGAAGCAACATGGCCATTACTTAGTGCTTATTATGCAAAATATAATTTTGATAGGTTTGCAAAAGGTGGTTATATAAATACTGAATTATTGGCTCGCGGCATTAGCCATGCAAATAGTGTTTTTTCTCAAGTTACAGTACCAACTAAAGTTCATCATCATATATATGGAGAGGCAGATGTTGAAGGCGGATATCTTCCAGAAGCAAATTCATTTGACCCAGAAGATCAATCCTCAGTAAGACCAACAGCACATGCATCACCATTAATCTGGACCGAAGCAGCCACAATGAGCATGATGGCATCATATTTAAATGCATTAGGATATGAAAGAAAAAAATAATTTCCTATTGTATTAATAATTACAGCTGCACTTAAATATTTTTTAATCTACCTTTCATAGACATTAATTTGTAATTCACAGTAGCATTAACTTAATTTTGTAAAACCATCTAGAATTAGTTCAACTTTCTTATTTAAGAAAAATAAATCAACAAGACAGAGGGCAAAATGGTAACCAAACTTACACAGGTTAGAAATTATCCTCAATTATTAGGAACATTAAGTGCACCTGCGTGGAGACAGTTTGGTACTGAAAGATTTGCAGGTATAGTTGCACCTATTTCTTATATTTGGACACAACAAAGTGTAGGTCACGGAGAAATTTCTGATGAAATTGAGCTTTTACAATTTTGTAAACAAGCAGGAATAAAAGCAACAATGGCCTTGCCTAACAATCCAATAGGCTATGGTGCAAGTCCATATGGAGCAGGTGATCCACAGGCATTTGAACCAATGATTGTAGCTCCAACAGTAATTGAAGATGATGGAATTAATGCAAAAGACTACGATGGAAAAATAGAAGCCCTGAGAAAAAGATTCCCTTGCGGCACTGGAAAAATTAACTATGCAGTAAGACCAGAAAAGCTTGATCTCCTTTGGGAAATGTTTAAAAGCTTAAAAGGTCATGAGTCCCCGCAGTTCAGAGAATTTGTTAAAGAATTCAGAGATAAATGGCTAAGAGATTACCTCCTATACACAGTAATAAAAGAACAACATAATGATGAAGTAAAAAATTGGAAAAGATGGCATGATCCAAAACTAAGAGATCATGATGAAGCATCTCTAAATAAATTTGAGAGAGAACACTCAGAAAGAATAACATTTTATGCATGGCTACAATGGCAAGCACACATGCAAAAAAGAAAAGTAAAAGCATTTGCCGATCAAATTGGAAGAAAAGTGATTGGCGATCTACAGATTTTCCCATCCAGTGACAGTACAGGACCATGGGCTCATAGATCTTTATTTAAGATGAACGTAGTAGCTGGAGCACCTCGTGATCCGTATGCAGATAAAGGACAAAGATGGGACTCTCATCCTTATGACAGAGAAGCCTTACAGTCTAGTGAAGGAAGAAGATATATTGGGAACCAACAGCAATGGTTTAGCATGCATTATCACGGCAGAAGATATGATCACTCCATAGGTGGTCCAAGAGCTTGGGAAATTCCTTTTAATGCAAATATAGAAGATCAAGGACTCCCAGGAGCATATTTCCCAGAACCAGCTTTAAGAAGACAAGCAGGCTGGGATTTCTTTAAATTATTTCTTGATTCTGCACCAGAACTTGCTCCATTTTTTGAAGATCTTGGGAAATTACCAACTTTACAAGAAGATTTATTTGAGTGGGATCAATTTTGTGCTGAATTAGGTGCACTTGGCATGGATGTAGCCTTCTGGAAAAAAAATTGGGACAAAGGTGGAGATAACTTTACTCATCCAAATGAATATAGAGAACTATCCATGTCGACATTCGGTCCACATGATATGGAAGTAGCAGATGCTTATTATGAAAGGGTTTTAGGAACTGTTGATAGAGAGTTATTTATGCGAGCTTGCAATGAAACCGGCATAAACTATAATGCTGCAGTTAATTTATTATTTGATACAGATAAGTCATTCCCGACAAGATTAAGATGGAAAGATACTATAGATGATCATGATCTTACAAAAAGAAAATTAATTCGAATCTTAAATGCAAATAGGGTTGGAGATAGAAAGCTAACCACAGATGAAAAAAAGAATTTTGATTATATGCGCACAAGTACTTATAGAGAACAAAATGCTCTTTGTAATTTAATGGGAGTATCTGGTGATGCTCCAGAAACAGTTACATCAGATTTCGTTGATGGAATGCTCAGGTTTACAGCAAATGCAAGTTCCATGGCAAATTTTGAACTGATGCCACTTCATTTGAAGCTTTCTCCAACTACCTATGGAGCTAAGAGACCAAGGTTTAATATCCCAGGAACCCCAGATGGAAACTGGGAAGAAGGATCTCCAAAATCAATGGAACAACTACAACAAGATCAGGACCTGATTATGAAGCTAAGAGATATTTACACAAGCTCTGGCAGGTTTACGGAATAATTTAACCAATGTCAATCTTTACATTATCCCTAGGTGCAAATTTTAATTCTAGTAAGGGTTCTACTGCCTTCAAGGTCTGGGCTCCAGAGAGAAAGCTAGCTATTGTTCAGGGAGATAAAGTAACTGAAATGGAAAGTGCTGATGGTGGATATCAGGTCAAAGAGCTATCCAGTATATCTCCTGGTGAAAAATATTCTCTCAGAATAGCTGACGGAAAACTTCTTCCTGATCCTGTTTCAAGGTTTTTGCCTGACGGTTTAGATGGTCAAACAGAAATCATAGATCCTAGTAGTTTTGAGTGGACAGACCAGAACTGGAAAGGAATAGATAAAGAAAATCTCATTTTATATGAACTTCATGTTGGCACATTTAATTCAAGGGGCGGAGAAAAATATGTAGGGGATTATGATTCTGTAATAAAAAAAGGCATGTACCTTAAAGTGCTTGGTACACCATGTGTTCAGCTAATGCCATTAGGACAATTCCCCGGAAGATATGGCTGGGGATATGATGGAATCAATTTATACGCACCTCAAAATTCTTACGGAAGACCAGAGCAATTAAAAGATCTAATTAATGTACTTCATAATGAAGGAATTGCTATTTCTCTAGATTTGGTTTATAACCACGTAGGACCCGGTGGTGATAATTACCTCGAGCCATTTGGACCATATCTTACCAACAAATATAAAACACCCTGGGGTAAAACTTTTAAATTTGATGAAGAAGACAGTAAAGCAATCCGTGATCATATTATTTCAAATGCACTTTACTGGATAACTGAATATCACATAGATGTAATCAGGCTAGATTCTGTTGATAATATTTTTGACAGTAGTAACAAACACATTATGGTTGAGATTAAAGAAGAAATTAAAAAACTTGCTCTTGCTTTAGGTAGAAAAGTAGTTATCCTGGATGAAAGCGATAAAAACGAAAGAAAAAATATAAGTCCAAACGGCTATGATCATGATGCTGTATGGGCTTTTGATTTTGAAAGAGCGCTTCACAGAACATTAACTCATCCAAATGAAACAGAAGAAGCCGGCTGGTATGGAGATTTTAATGTACCTCAGGATTTAGCAAAAGCACTTGTAAGCACTCCTTTTGTGCTTGACGGGACAAGACATTCCAGATATAGGGAAAGAAAAGGAGAAAATCCAAGACACGGTGAAAGTGCTAAAGGACTTTCTGGATCTTCTTTTGTAGTATCTGGTCAAAACCATGATGTTATTGGGAACAGACCGGATGCAAAACGATTAACACATTTAGTACACAAAGATCTTTTAAAAGTTGCTGCAGCATGTAATCTCTTATCCAGATATATCCCTCTAATATCTATGGGAGAGGAGTTTGGAGCAAGTACACCATTTCATTTTTTTACAGACCACACTGATCCTCTTTTTAGAGATGGTGTAAGAAATGGAAGAAGACATGGAGCAAAAGAATTTGGCTGGCTGAATTGGGAAAGCATGCCAGATCCAAATGATCCTGCCTGTTTTGAAGAATCAAAACTTGACTGGGGAGATTTAAAGAAAAACAAAGGATTATTTAACTGGTACCATGATTTAATTGCATTCAGGCTGGATAATCTGGTACCGGAAGTATTTGATCCAAAAAATGTTAAGCCTGTTAAATATAATGCAAATACTAAGTGGATTGCAGTTGAATATGAAATCAGAGGTAAAAGAATTGGTATTATTCATGGATTTTCAAATAAGGAAGAATCAGTAGCAAGTAAACCTTTTGGGAACTCTACTTTTCAAATTGCATTATGCTCCAGCGATGAGAGATATGAAGGAAGTACAAAATTAAAAGGACAAACATTACCGGAGTACTTTACACTCCCGCCCAGAACAACTATTGTTGGCTGGCTGGCTAATGCCAAACCTGAAGAAACTGTGGCACAAGATCATGCCACATTCACAAATGAGTCAGAGACAACAGCTGATGATAAAAGTTTAATTCCTCAAACAGCAGCACTTAGTCATTAGTCAAAACCTCACCTTTTTCAGGATCTAATTCATATAGTTTTTTAATAGTATTTTTATCTCTGGTAGAGAATTTTAGTTCTTTTACTTCCCCTTCAAACATAAGATCATCAGGATTTGGACTAAATCCCCAGAGTCCAAGAGCATGACCGGTTTCACGTGCTGCAATAATTTTAAGTTTGTTTATTTGTTCATCAGGACTGAGTTTTGAAAGAGGTTCAAGTGGTATTGCAATCTGTGACTGAAAATATATAAAAGGACTTATCATTATTACCCCAAGCACCCGAAAATTCTTTTTATCCCTGATTATAGGAAAACTCTGCGCATCTATCTCAGCTGCCACAGGATTACTTGGATCACCTTTTATCTTAAATCTGGACGGGAAAATTACTTTAATCTGGGCACTCTCAATAAGTTCTTTTTCCTTTTTCTCTTTTTCTTTTCCATTTAATTTCTCAAGTACAGAATTATCAATTACTTTTAATTCAATATTTGAAAGAATCTCTCCCCATATATTTGCACCCTCAAGAAATGCTTTTTGAAATTCATCTCGGTAGTTTGGAATACCTTTTGCAGGATAAAAATAAATCTTTATCGGGTTACTTAGATTCCATCTGACATAGTGTTCTTTCCCCTGGTGTTTTGTTTTTATCAGATTAAAATAATCACTTCCTGTCAGGGATTCTTCTCCATGTCTTAAGAGGTGAGTTAGATATTTAACCGTTTCTATAACACTATTTCTGTCAGGAGCTTGTTTTGGAGCGAGTTGAAGATATTTGTTATATGCTTTAAGAGATTTTGAATATTCTTTTATGCTGTCATATGCCTGACCAAGTCCTAAATACACAACCCAAAGCTTTGGATCAATTTTTACAGCTTCATTCCAGAGACTAATTGCTTTATCAGTGTTTTTTAATTCCCATTCTTTTACGGCCTCATTAAACTTTAAAATTGCTTCCTTCTTATAGTGCTTTTCAGATACCTCAAGTGGGAGTTCACTCCTATGTTCTGCTTTGGTCAAACTAGCCATTTCAGGGTTGTTTTGTATATTGATATTTGAAATGAGATTTTTATTAACTGCACATGCAAATGGTGCCGAAACTAATAAAAACCAAAGAGTTATAAGGAAATAGCTAAGAATTAACCCAAAGGATTTCATGCTAATATATGTATTTATACAATCCTCTCTATCTGTTTATATTTCTTTACATGAGATATATTGGTTATTAACAAACCAAATCAAGTATATCGCAAAATAATTCCAGGCAAAGCTTTAAAAATATGGATGCCATTGTAAGAACACAAAATGAAACTACAACACAGGTTACACAGCCAACTGATCAACAGCTTGTCGAAAGAGAACCAAAAACAAAGGTATTAATTGTTGATGATGAAACCACTATCAGAAGAATTCTTGAAACAAGACTAAAATTATCAGGCTACCAGGTAGATCTTGCAATTGACGGCGAAGAAGCTATTGAAAAATTTAATACCTGCCACCCTGACATTGTAATTCTGGATATCATGCTTCCAAAAGTTGATGGGTTTTCAGTATGTAAGGAGATCAGATCGTATTCAGAAGTCCCTGTAATTATTCTCAGCGCAATTACTGACGTATCAGAAAGAATAAAAGGGCTTGAAATGGGTGCAGATGATTATGTGACAAAACCATTCAGCCCGAATGAACTTGAAGCAAGAATCAGGGCAGTCCTGAGAAGAGTTACAGACAGGCCTATGGAACAGACTTCAGGACACTCAAATAATGTAATCGTCATAGGAAATCTGAAAATTGATACTAGCAAAAGACAAGTTTATAAAAACAATGAAAGAATCCGCCTTACCGGGATGGAATTTAATCTGCTTGAATTGCTTGTGAGTAATTCAGGAAAACCATATTCAAGAGCAGAAATATTACAACAGGTCTGGTCATACCCTGCAGATCACAGAATTGATACCCGTGTAGTCGATGTACACATAAGCAGGCTTCGATCAAAACTAGAAGAAGATCCTGCAAACCCTGAACTAATTCTGACTTCTCGTGGTACCGGATACATGTTTCAGAAGATTTAGTCCCTGAAAAAAGCATTTGCGCTATTATATTTGTGTCATGGCAAACACTAAAAAGCTGTGGTCAGGCAGATTCAGCAAAGGCGCGGCAAAGCTACTGGATGAATTCAACTCAAGTCTTGGATTTGATAAAAGGCTATATAAAGAAGATGTTGAATGTTCCATGGCTTATGCGTTGGCCCTTCTAAGTGCCAGAATTATCAGTCAAAAAGAAGCATCAAAAATAACAAATGGACTTAAAAGAATAAAATCTCAGATTGATTCAAAAGGTGAAAAATGGTTTTTAGAAAATAAAGGCGAGGATATTCACACAGTTATTGAAAACAAACTCATAAACCTTATAGGAGAAACAGGGAAAAAACTCCACACCGGAAGAAGCAGAAATGATCAGGTAGTAACCGATGTAAGACTCTGGTTTAAAAAAGAATTGAAAGAAATTATAGTTCTTACAGAAATTCTAAGAAACACATTTATAAAAATTGCAAAAAAACACTATAAAACAGTTATGCCTGGTTATACACATCTTCAGCAGGCACAGCCTGTAACTCTGGGGCATCACTTGCTTGCATATGAACAAAAACTTTCAAGAGATCTTGAAAGACTAAATGAATGTCTGAACAGGACAGACATACTTACTCTTGGTTCAGGAGCACTGGCTGGCTCAGGATTCCCCATAAACAGAAATCTCCTTGCAAAAAAACTTGGATTTAAAAAAATATCAGAAAACAGTATTGATGCAGTATCAGACAGGGACTTTATTGCTGAAGGCTTGTTTTCAATTGCATTATTAAATATTCATTTAAGCCAGTGGGCTGAAGAAATGATTCTGTGGAGCACGGAAGAATTTGGCTTTATAGAAATTTCTGATGCATATGCCACAGGCTCAAGCATGATGCCACAGAAGAAAAATCCTGATATACCAGAGCTGGTCCGTGGTAAAACCGGAAGACTAGTTGGAAATCTTACTGCCATGCTAAATATTCTGAAAGGACTCCCTCTTGCATATAACAAAGACCTTCAGGAAGATAAGGAACTTGTTCTTGATTCTGTTGATAATATAAAAATTGTTCTTAAAATTTCAAATGAGTTCTTACAAAATATTGTTTTTAATAAAGATAGAATGCTTATTTCTGTTTCAAACAGCTTTAGTAATGCAACAGAGGCAGCAGATTACCTTACAAAAAAAGGAGTACCATTCAGAATCGCACATGGAGTTACAGGAAAAGCAGTATTGTATTGCATTAAAAATAAAAAGCTTTTAAAAGATTTAACCCAAAATGAGTGGAAGAAGTTTCATAATTTGTTTGGTAATGATATTATTGAAAAAATAAAAGCAAATGGGTGTTTAAACTCAAGGAAAATACACGGTGGCACTGCATCTGAGCAGGTATTAAAAGCAGCAAACCGTGCAAAGAAAAAAAGGTTTTGAATAGTAAAGCTCACAATCAGGCAATGATCCTTGCAGCAGGAGTAGGTTCCAGGCTCGATCCGCTTACATCACAACTCCCAAAGCCACTTTGTCCTATTTTAGGAAAACCTGTTATGGAACACATTATAAACCTGTGCAGAATCCATGGTTTTACAGAACTTGCAGCAAATACAAATGTAATGGGAGATAAAATTTCAGAGTACTTTAAGGATGCAAAAAAGAATTTCGGCGTAACTTTAAATCTTGTTTATGAACCAAAGTTGACAGGTGTTGCAGGTGGAATAAGAAGCTGTAGGAAATATCTGACAGATGATGTAATTCTTATAATAATGGGTGATGCCCTTACAGATGTAAACCTGACTGCGCTTTATGAAGCACATATAAAAGGAAACTGTCCAGTAACAATAGGCTTAAAAGATGTAGAAGATACTTCCCAGTATGGTGTAGCTGTAGTTGATAAAAATAACATTGTTACGTATTTTCAGGAAAAACCAAAATCACATGAAGCAAAAAGTAATCTCGCAAATACAGGAATTTATTTCTTCAATCAAAGCATCCTGGATGAAATTCCATCTGAAACAGAAGCACCAAAGTTTGATGTTGCTACTGACTTGTTTCAGAGACTAATGTCAAAGAAAATCCCAATGCAGGGAATAAACATTAATTCTTACTGGGCAGATATAGGTACACTGAAACAATATCTCCAAAGCATTAAGGATGTCCTTGAAGGAAGAGTAAAAATTCCTGTCCTCTGCAAAGCATCTGAACATGGATTTATTGAATCAGGTGCTATGATTGACCCTTCAGTAAAAATCCAGGGTAAAGTTTACATCGGGGAAAATGTAAAAATCGGACCAAATGTTGTTTTAAATGGTTCTGTTTGTATTGAAAAAAATTGCACAATTGGTGCTAATTCCTATATAAATAACTCAATAATATGGTCCAATTCAAAAATAGGGAAAAACGTAAAAATAATTAATGGCATTCTGGGAAATAACTGCACTGTCAGTGAAGGAACTGAAATAATTTCAAATTCTGTATGGGCTCCTGATACTGTAATAAAGGACGGTACAAAGCCAACAGTGTTAATAAAATAATTGTTAAGTTAAAAACAAAATCTGATGTTTCTTATAGGTAAAATTGTTGGGACATTTGGAAATAAGGGTGAAGTAAAAATTACACCGCTAATATCACCTTCAGATTATCTGCTTCTGGCTGATTCAATTTTTATTGAAGATGAAAATTGTCAGAAACAGGAGCTTAGAGTGCTTAAATCAAAAAAACATAAAAATATTTATGTATTTTTGCTTGAAGGAATAGATACTATGGATGTAGCAGAAAGCCTGTCTGGATTTTCAGCTTATATACCAAGTATTGAATTTAAGGAGTTACAAAAAAATGAGTATTATTACCACGATCTTGTAGGAATGGAGGCATATACAGAATCTGGTGATTTAATAGGAAAAGTTGACCATATATTAAAAAGCGGGAATGACATACTTGTAATTAAGGATGAATCCGGTAAAGAAATTATGGTGCCTTTTGCCGATGAACTGGTACCTGAGGTTAATTTAAAGGAAAAAACTATTACTGTAAATGCCATAGAAGGTTTAATATAAAGCAATTACTCAGCTACCACAATAATCTATTAGCAAGCAGTCAACATGGAAAGGTTTTGACGATTCATTCGTCAAAATCTGTATAATATTAAAAGTGGCAGACCGTAAGCACTTTGCAAAGCCGACAAGCGAAGAATGAGCGAGGAAGGCGGTGAGTAATTACAATATAAAGCACAGGAAACCATACACCTGTCCGGAACGACCTATTAACTGTATCTTTCATTTATGCAAAACATAAGAATAAAAATATGCGGTATTACTTCTGTATATGATGCAAGGCTTGTTGCTGCATTTCCAATTCACGCAATAGGACTGAATTTTGTTAAAAGATCTCCCAGAAGAATAAATATAAGAACTGCAAGAGAAATTCTGGACAAGATGCCACCTATTGTAATTCCTATCCTTGTTTTTGAAGACGAAAAAATAAGCAAAGTAATGTACCTTTGTAATTCTCTTTCAGTAAGTGTTGTTCAGTTACATGGACTGGAAGCTGTTTCATATTGTCATGATTTAAAAAGATTCAACAAAGGTTTAAAAATAATAAAAGCACTCCCAACAAAAGAAGCGTCTGCATCACAGCTAAATGCATATAAAAGAGTTTGTGATGCATTTTTGCTTGACTCTTTTGACAGGAAAGATCAAATGGGTGGTACAGGAAGACCGTCAGACTGGGCAGTTGCACAGGAAATTGTTTCAAAATCAAAAGTGCCAATTATACTTGCGGGCGGGCTGAATCCATATAACGTAAACAGTGCAATTAAAAGAGTAAAGCCCTATGGAATAGATGTAAACAGCGGCGTGGAAATTCGTACAGGAAAAAAAGATAGAAGTTTAATGGAAAAACTTTTTACTGAGTTGCAGTCATAAAATTTAGCTATAATAACCCACATATGAATCCTATGTCTTCACAAGAAATCCGTAACTCCTGGATTAATTATTTTACTAAAGAACACAATCACAAGCTTATAAAAAGTAGCTCATTGGTTCCTGACAATCCGACCCTGCTTCTTACAGGCGCAGGTATGGTACAGTTTGTGCCATATTTTCTTGGGTTAAAAGAATCTGAGTTTCTACGGGCTGTAACCATACAAAAATGTGCTCGTGTCGGCGGGAAGGATTCAGATTTAGAAAATATCGGGAGAACGACAAGGCATCATACTTTTTTTGAAATGCTTGGTAATTTTAGCTTTGGTGATTACTTCAAAGCAGAGGTAATTCCATGGGCATGGCATTACGTAACAAAAATACTTTGTCTCTCTGAAGAAAAACTAACTGTATCTGTGTTTGAAGGAGACAAAATTACACCACCTGACAATGAAGCATATGGTATATGGAAAAAATTAGGGTTACCAGACAGTAAAATTAGAAAACTTCCCAGGAAAGAAGTTTTCTGGGGTCCGCCAGGACCTACAGGACCATGCGGACCATGTTCTGAGATTTATTTTGACAGAGGAACTGAATATGAAGGTGATGACAGAAATTTGGAAATCTGGAATCTCGTTTTTATGGAGCTTGAAAAAGATGAGGAAGGAAATTTTAAGCCATTAGCAAGAAAGAATATAGATACAGGTGCAGGTCTTGAAAGAATTGCTCTTATCTTACAAAATAAAAAAAACACATTTGAAACAGATCTTTTAAAGCCTATACTTGATGCAACCTCTGAAATAACCAAAACACCTTATAACAAAGACAGCAAATCCAATCTAAGTCTGAAAATAATCACAGATCATATTCGGTGCATAAGTTTTCTTATTGCAGATGGCATAAGGCCTTCTAATCTTGGGCGTGGATATGTACTTAGGATGCTAATTAGAAGAGCTAGTAGGTTCGGATGGCTGCTTGGGAAAAAAGAACCATTTTTATATAATCTGCCAAAAATCGTAAGTGATAATTACTCCAAAACTTATCCTGAGCTTTCAAAAAATTTAAATGTAATTTCTGAAGTTACAAAACAAGAAGAAGAAAGATTTGCTGAGACTATTGAAAGAGGACTTGTTTATCTGGATAATCTTCTCTCCAAAGAAAGTAAATTAATAAGAGGTGAAGAAGCTTTTGATCTATACTCAACATATGGATTTCCACTTGAATTAACAATTGATATTGCTAAAGAGAAATGCAAAACTGTTGATATTACTAGCTTCGAAGCCGCAAAAGAAAAACACTCGGAAGTATCCAGTGGAGAAATGTTTGATGTAAAACTTACGGAAGGGAAAATTTACGGTGAACTTTTAAAAGAACTTGGACAGACAAAATTCTTAGGCTATTCAGAAGAAAAATGTAATGCAAAAGTGCTTGCACTAATAAACACAAAAGGTGAAAGAGTAAATGAGCTTAAAGCTGGTGAAAAAGGTGAAGTAATCCTTAATGAAACTGTTTTTTATGCTGAATCAGGCGGACAAGTAGGCGATACAGGTATTATCTCAGCACAGGATACTCAGTCCTCAGCACTTGTAATTGACACACAAAAACACGAAGGACTTTTTACGCATCATTTAATCATAAATTCAGGAACACTAAAATTAGGCGACAATGTTTTATGTGAAATTAACACAACTAAAAGATCACAGACGCGACATCATCATAGTGTTACCCACTTAATGCATTCAGCGCTTAGAAAAATATTAGGCAGTAGTCTCCAACAGGCAGGTTCAGAGGTGAGCCATGAAAGAACAAGATTTGATTTTACTTTAGACAGAGCAGTAACAGAAGATGAAAAGAAAAGAATTGAAGAAATGGTAAATGACTGGATTAATAAAAAACTTCCTGTTGAAATTAAAGAAATGTCATTTAACGATGCCATGAAGACAGGAGCATTAGCATTTTTTGGCGATAAATATGGGGATTTTGTCCGAGTTATCCAGATGGGTACAAATAATGAAATGGCAAGTGTTGAGTTGTGTGGCGGTACACATGTAAAAAACACAGGAGAAATTGGTTCCTTTAAAATAATTAAAGAAAGTTCAATAGCTGCAGGAACCAGAAGAATTGAGGCTTTAGCAGGAGAGGTATTGAAGGAATATCTAGAAAAACAAAGAAAAGAAGAAGGAGAAAAATTAAAACAATCTAAAGAAGAAGATAGAAATTTTCAGGAAGAGTTTAACAAACTAGGACTAAATAAAGAATGGGAAGAATTATCAAAAAAATATACCGAGAACTACAAAGAAAAACACCATAAAGCCAGAGAGCTAATTGCAGGAAAAGTTGCATCACAAAATATTGAGAAATTAAAAGAGCAGGAATTAAAAGCACAAAAGCTACCAAATGGGATTGTTCTTTTCATGCCAAGACCTGATAACTATACTCAAAATGCTGTTAAAACCTATCTTGAAAACAAGATCAAATCTGAAACCAGCTCAGTGTTTATCATTACTGACAAAAGTAATGACCAAAAGCTTACATTTTTTGTTGGCGTCACAAAAGATCTAATCTTAAAAGGACTCAAAGCAAAAGATCTTGTAAATAAAATTGCTGAGGTCTGTGGTGGCAAAGGCGGCGGCAGAGATGATTTTGCACAGGCTGGCGGGAAAGATATTTCTAAGATTAATGATGCTCTACAACTAGGACAAAATCTGGTTGAAAGATTTAAGCCCTGAATTAACCCTTTAACCACGAAAAGCAACTTTTAATATAGGTGTGATTCCATTAACAATATACTGAACCCCAATACATAAAAGCACAAATCCCATAATCCTGTTAAATGACATCATGGTGGTAGCTCCCATTTTCTGGGAAATAATATGTGCAAGTCTTAGAAAGATATAACAGACAAAAGAAACTAATACTATAACAAGAAATATCACCAAATAATGACTAAAGGTTTTTGCATCACTTGTAAGACCGATAATAAGTGCAATTGAACCGGGTCCACTTAGAATAGGCATGGCTAGTGGTGAAAATGCAATGTCATCTTTTGATTCTGATTCTTGTTGCTCATTAGGAAGAAGTCTTTCTTTTTTCTGAAGCATTTCAACTGCACTTCCAATAATCATCAGTCCGCCTGCAATACGAAGACCTTCAATTGAAATCCCGAAAAATTTCAGTATAAGACTGCCAGCGATAAAGAAAACAAGAAGTACCCCAAGAACATAAATGCTTGACTGTTTTGCAATTGCAATTCTTCTCTCTGGTGAAAATCTTTCTGTAAGAGAGACAAAAACAGGAACAGCAACCAGTGGATCCACTATGGAAAACAGTGAAACAAATGAACCAATAAAAAATAAGAAAAATTCATTCATAATTAAGATACTCAGAAAATTAATTCTAACATTTGTTAATAATTAATTTAGAATTAACTCTGAATCATAGTTTAAAATGAAAAAATGACTCATCGAATTCCTGAAAAAGAAATTATGGACTCAGCTCAAAATGCTCTTGCTTATGCAAGTGCAGACTTTACAGAAGTAAATCAAAACTTTGTAGACCATTTAGTAAAAGAGTATTCATCTTACTTAAAAGAAGTATTAGACCTTGGAACTGGTCCTGCTGATATTCCAATTCAATTAGCTAAATCAATACCAAATATTTTTATAACAGCTGTTGACGGATCACCTGAAATGATTAAAATTGCAAAAGAAAAAGTACAATCACAAGGCTTTTCAAACCAAATCAAGCTTCTGGAAGCTTACCTGCCCGGGCTGCCTTTCAGCCCCCATAGTTTTGATGCAATTATTTCAAATAGCTTATTGCACCACCTGCCAAACCCAATGGTTCTTTGGGAAGAAATTAAGCTCTTAGCTAAAAGAAACTCAATAGTTTTTATAATGGACCTTTTACGGCCAAAGTCAAAAGAAATAGCAAAAAATATTGTAGAAACCTACTCAAAGGACGAGCACCCTATACTAAAAGAAGACTTTTATAATTCATTACTTGCTGCTTTTACTTTAGATGAAGTAAACGAGCAGCTTAAATCCTCAGGACTTACAAACTTAAACGCAAAAATTATTAGTGATAGGCATTTGCTAATATCCGGGATTTTGTAAGAAAATTCTCAACAACAAAGGGATTAATAAACCCTAAGCCTAATTATCTGCTCCTGGTCTTCTTTATTCCCTGCAGTTAATCTCCAGCTATCTGAACTGTTTTTGCTCTTGTTTCTTAGTTCTTCACCGTTAACTGAATGCCATTTGAAATTAAATGAAATGTGTTTTGGATCATCCTGTGTAATGATTACTTCTCTAAAAGCATTTGGGTACTGTACTACTGCAGGACAGCTGTTATGGATTTTGTTTTTTATCTTTGTAAGTCTGGCTGCATGATAATGTCCAGTAAAAACACCTAAAACATTTTTATAACTGTTAATTAAATCCAGCAGTTTGGTCCTGTCCGGTTCGAGGAAAAAATGTGTTTGACTTTTATATGGCTCAATCAGTGGGAAATGAAGTGCAATTATTACATATTTGTCCTTATTTGCTTCAAGCTGCCCTTTCAACCACTCAAATTGTTCAGGGTCTTGAATTTGTCCATGGGGGGTAACTACAGCATCAGTAGTACCATCCAGGCAAATAAAAGTAAACTTATTATTTGGTGAAAAAGAATAATATGGCTTTTTATTTGTAAAACTTGTTGCATTTTTAAGTTTGTAAAAATTTCTTATAAACCCATATTTCCCAAGACCCCCGCCAACGCTTACATCATGATTTCCCAGAAGTACATAAAACGGGTATTTTATTGATTTTGTAATTTCAATAAACTTCTTTACAAGCTTTCTTTCAGGCACATCTACTAGGTCTCCGGTGCCAAGCACAAAATCCAGATCTTTTATTTCATTTATCTCATTTACTGCATCTTTTAAGAGCTTTTCTGAACTGCCTAGAAGCCTTACTGCATCATTTGCATAATTATGCTGCAGATGAATATCTGATATCTGTACAAAATGAAGAAGTGTTTTAGAGCTTTCAGCTCTAATAAAAAGAAAATAACCAGACAAACAGAATAAAATCAAACTAAAAAGTAAAAATAATTTTTTAGATTTCATATTTAACACACTAAGCAGTTACACTTTCACCAAATGGAATAGCTAAGGCAGATTCAAGCCTTTCTTCTACTGGTTTCCAGTTTAAATTAGCAACAAATGCATCAAGATATTTACCTCTATCAGTTCCATAATCAATCATATATGCATGTTCATAAACATCCAGTACTAAAATGGGGTGAGTCATAACTGGAACATTCAGGTTATGTCTTTCAAGTCCATAAACACATATTTTTCCAGTTCTGTAGTTAAGAGCTGCCAGTGACCATCCATGAGATAGTTTACCAACTGCTTTAAGATGACCAACAAAATTTTGTACAGTACCAAAATCACGATCAATCATTTTCTTTAAGAGTTTTTGTGGCTCTTTATCAGTTGCGCCAAGGTTTGCGAAATAAAGTTCGTGCAAAACCGCCCCATTTAACATGCTGGTTTGATCCATGTGCCAGCCCCGGTAATTTATTGTGTCAGGTGAATCAATTTTAAAGTTCTTAATTCTTGTTTCAAGTTCATTTATTTTTGTAATATAGCCCTCATATAATTTGAAGTGTGCCTTAAGCTGATTATCGCTTATATCTTTTAATGTACCTCCAAGAAGGTGATCAAACTTTTTAGCAACATACTGCTTCAATGGTAATTTCTCAGAAGGTTTCTCGGCTGCTTTTAAAGAATTTGAAGAAAGTACTGAAGCTGTAGTTAATAATCCTAACTTTAAGAAATTCCTTCTGTCTAAACCATTATTACCCTTGTTCATTTTCTTTTCCTCCTTTTCGTTAACTGTAAAACATTATATTCTTATAAGCAGGTTTATAAAATCAATACACTTTATAAAAGTAACTCAACTTACATAATTGTCATTCTCGCGAAAGCGGGAATCCAGTCAAATTAAGCATTTGTCAGTTTTCTGGATTCCCTGGTCAAGCCAGGGAATGACATTTCCACAAAACTTTTACAGATCCGGGCGTTATAATTTGATTTATGAATGTACTTGTAGTTGGCAGTGGCGGAAGAGAGCATGCAATATGCTGGAAATTAAACCAGAGCTCACATGTCACACATATATTCTGTGCTCCTGGAAATGCAGGAATTGCAGAAATTGCTACATGTGTTCCTATAAAACCAACAGATATAACTAAACTTGCAGAACTTGCAATTGCACAAAAAATTGATCTGACCATTGTAAGTATGGACGAACCATTATCTCTTGGAATAGTTGACCACTTTAAGGAAAAAAGACTAAGAATATTTGGTCCTACAAAAAATGCATCACAGCTTGAGTGGTCAAAATACTTTGCAAAAGAATTTATGCTCAGACATAGGATTCCTACTGCATCATATGCTTGTTTTGATCAGAGAGACTTTGCGCTGGCATATGCAAAATCTCAGGATCCGCCAATAGTTATAAAAGCAGACGGGCTTGCACTTGGAAAAGGCGTAACTGTTGCAAAATCACTTGAAGAAGCAAAAATAGCAATTCACGACTGCTTTGACGGTAAGCATGGACAAGCAGGACAAAAAGTTTTAATTGAAGAATTTATGAAAGGTCAGGAAGTTTCAATATTTGCAATTTCAGATGGTAAAGATGCTGCAATCCTTGTGCCTGCACAGGATTATAAAAGGCTTCTTGAGAACGATGAAGGACCAAATACAGGAGGAATGGGCGCATATGCACCAGTGCCATTTGTTAATATGCAGTTGCTTGGAAAAATAAAAGAAGAAATAATCATCCCAACAATAACAGGAATGGCTAGTGAAGGAATGTCTTATCAGGGAATCTTATACTGCGGACTTATGATTAATGAAAAAGGAGAACCAAAAGTAGTAGAGTTTAACAGTCGCTTTGGAGATCCAGAAGCACAGGTGGTATTACCTCTTCTGGATGAAGATTTATTTGAATTATGCTGGGCTGTAACAGAAGGCGATCTGGGAAAATTTAAGGAAGGTCTTCACAGACTGGATGGATCTGCACTTTGTGTTGTTATTGCTTCAAAAGGGTATCCAATAAATTATGAAAAAGGTATTCCAATTGACTTTTCCAGACTTAATGAACCTATTGAAGTTGTAAGCGGAAAAAATCCACAAACACTTGAATCAATTTTAAAAGCAAAAGGAATTATTTTTCATGCAGGCACTGCCAGAGACTCAGACGGCAGACTTGTTTCAAATGGGGGAAGAGTACTTGGAGTAACAGCGGTATCAGATGGTCTTTTAGATGCACAGGTACTTGCATACAAACTATGTGAAAGAATAGATTTTGAAGGCAAAACCTACCGTAAAGATATTGGAGATAAAGGAATGGTTTAAATTCTAAGTCCCTGGCGCAGTATTGCTCTGCTTAACTCGATTTTGATTATTTGCCTTTTCTTGTCCTTCCTGAGTACTAGCCTGACCCCTCATGTCGCTTATTTCACCTTCAAGCTGTGCAACAAGTGCATTTTGTTCATCTATACGACCCTGACCAACTGTAGGTCCTGAGGATCTTGGAGCACTTACTTCTGTTGACTGATTCCCACCAGTAACAGTTTGAGAAGAACCTGAGTTGCTTTTATCATCTGCTTTTTGTGATTCAAGATTATCTCGCCTCGATCTTGCACTCTCTAATTCGATTTGCTTTGCTTGCATACTATTTCCTGTTCCAAGCGATGCAAATATAGCCCCATCATTTAATATGAACATAGTTTTTCTCCTTATGGGAGCATATAATCACGTGGAAACTAAAAGCAGGTTAAAATCCCATAAAACAAAGTAAAAAACCCCGTAGGAGCTCTCATACAGGGTTTTTACTTCCTTAAGTTCTCTAAAATGAATCCTAAGATTCGACCTTTAGATTAATCAACAATATGCATGGCAGCTGGACCTAGATTTATTTTAATATACTGGACTTTTTGTCCACTCTTTAGGTGCTAATCATGCATAATTCCAGTAAACCATATTTGAATTAAATGGTGGTTAAAAAATTCTTTTGTAAAAAATTTTTTATTAAAATAAAAAATCTATCAAACTAATGGGGGGGTTCCCTTTGTATTATTAAAATCGCCTCCAAGTAGATTTTTTAAATTATCAATTTTAAGTTCAAGAAATTCCTTTAATATTTTTTTGTCTTCAGTGTTGAATTCATTTGAAGCCCTAGTTACAGTTTCACCTTCGGACTGATTTACTTCTCCAGCAGCATTTCCCTGTCTCATAGAACTAAGCTGAAGCTCATATTCAGCAAGTTTATCCCCGATCAGTTTTTTAACATAGTCATTGTTAGAAAACTGGCCGGAATTAGTTTTGAGACCTGCAAAAGGCAAATCTCCACCAGAATTTACTCGCTGGCCGTCCATTAGAGCCTTTCTTAACCCCTGGGATGTAGTTAACCCTAGAAAAATTAAAACTGGTTTAAACCCGTGTAATCTATCACATATATAGTGTAAAAAAATAACCCCCTGCGAGCTCTTGCAGGGGGTTATTTCCCTTTTAACTTTTACCTAAATCCCCGAGAACCGGGAATTCGACCTAGTTTACCGCACCGACTCTGTTAGTTGAACCACGCGGTTAATTTTTCCGCTCTTTTTGGGTCAAACCTGTTGCCCACATTTTGAGGCGCTAACAGATCAGCTACTAATAGATTACTCATATTTGAAGAAAATTTCAAGAACCTCAATCCCCCATATAAAAGGAATTATTTTTAATAATTGAAAGTGTGAGTCTTTGTATGGTTAAAACTAAATTAAAAAAAAGTTACACTTCTTGTTACTTCTTCTTAACCTCGGCCCGGCTTTGCTTTTGAAAAATAAGTCAGTAAATTTACCTGGGATCCGACATTATCCTTCCTTTTTACACTTACAGCTACTTCCTTTAGTCCTGTATCCTGAGAAACATCAGAAGGATAAACATTTGGGGCTTTGCCTGATTTGGGATCTATATATTTTATTGTGATCCTTACTAGATAATCTTCTACAGCTTTTGTTGAACTCATGCCTTCAGGTCCGGGCAATGCATCAAGTTCAGAATTATAATATTCCAGTGCCCGGAGCCTCTCAAGTTCATTTTGTGCAAGATTAATTGCTTTATTCTGCATTTGAATCCTTACATTTTTCTGAATAATGTATGGAAACAATGCAACAATACCAGAAAGTGCAGTAGTAATAATTACCACACTTACCATCAATTCAATAAGTGATTGTCCGGATTGGTTACGCATAGTTCAGATACTAACAGTTATACAACAAATATTGAAATAAGAAAATGCTTGTATTTTTGTTATTCTATTGTTATGAAAATAGAATTTACACATGTTGCTTTATTGGTTTCTGATGTTGATAAAACAGCTGACTTTTATTACAAATACTGTGGGTTAACAGTACTAAACAGAAGAATGGATCCAAATACAGGCTTCAGAGTTATCTGGCTTGGAACAAGTCTTAATTTTATAATTGTAGCTTTTGAAGGAGAAAAGCAGCCTGTTCAATCACTTGCAAAACCACTTAGCCATCTTGGGTTTTCACTTGAATCCAGAGAAGAAGTTAATGAAATTGCTGATATTGCAAGAAAAGATGGAACTTTAAAATATGGTCCTGTATATTTTGACGCAGTAGTTGGTTATATTTGTGAAGTTCTTGATCCAGATGGAAATTCTGTTGAGTTTAGTTTTGGACAGGAACTCGGGAAAAATATTAAACTTTTGAGCTAACCTTTTTCTCTGATTCTTTACTTTTTGCATCCTCTTTTTCAACCACAATAGGTTTTCTCATAACCATCCATGTCTGAACTATCTGAATAAATCCGCTTGCAACAAAATATAAAAGAACACCGGAAGGAACCGGAAAGAACAAAGTCATTACACCAACCATAGGTGGCATCATTGTTTGCATCATTTTTTGCATTTCAGCCTGTTTTTCATCTGTAGGAGGTGGGGAATAACGAGATGTGACCTTCCCTGAAAGCCAGATAGTAAGAGTAAAGAGAAAAACAAGAACGATAACATCAATATTTAATTTCCCTGTCTTTGGATCATAGGCACCTGTTTTCCCTAGCCCACGAATAAAGAGGAAGTCTTCGCTTTCTGAAACAGCAGGCAGAACTGCATTTAAAAATATTTTTCCGGGGTCTTTTGCTTTTATAGTAGAAGTATTATCGGGGTTAATCTGAAGGGTGGCTATTGAATTTAAGTTTTTTGTTGTCTTATAAGTAGGATTATAATATGGTGTGTCAGTTATTTCCCATTTAACATTGTCTGTAATCCCATTTAAATTCCCTTCAAGTTTCTGAACTTTATAATTTATTTCTTTTCCTGCAGGTATTCTGACTTCACCTGGATTTAAAACAAGTCTTCCTTTCTGACCTTTTTCACCAACATAAATAGTAGGATTTGATGAACCTTTTATTTCCTCTTTCAGTGACTCATTTGCATCAAGGACTTGTATTGGTACTGTTACTGCTACAGGTTTAAATGGCGCCCCATTAAAAGCCCAGAAAAGAGCAATCAATATAGGTAGCTGAAAAAGCATAGGGAAACATCCACCAAGAGGGTTTACCTTATTTTTCTGGTAAAACTCCATCATATCCTTCTGAAAATCTGCCTGAACTTCTTTTAACTTTGCAGGTCTGTCTTTATACCTGTCTTTATTCTGATTAAATCTCTCCTGAAGTAGTTTTATTTTTGGCTGAAGAGCCTGCATTTTTTTCATCGATACGGTTTGTTGTTTGGTAAGAGGATAAAGAATTACCTTAACAACAAGCGTCACAGCAATTATTGACCAGCCATAACTCCCAAGCAGTTTTTTAAAATACTCAAGAAGAGGAAGTATGAAATGATATGTGATTAAACCAAAATCCATTATTTACACCCGGACTTTAGAGAACCACATGGAATTTCATCAATTCCTCCTTCAAAGAGGGGATTACACTTCAGGATTCTCTTTATTGACAATAAAAAACCACAAAACAGGCCATGTACTTTAAATACATCTCTGACATAATCAGAACAGCTTGGATAAAATCTGCAATGAGAAAATAAAAAGATAGATCTTAAGGTTCTAGTTTTCTGCCATAACATAACAATAAAAGTAATTACAAAACAAAATGTAAAATAAACCTTTGTAAACAAGTAATTAATAACCTTAAGATAAAAATTTATGACATTCATAGTTTTGTTTATTAGCTCGTTCTTAATTTATCAAGTTTAGTTATTAAAGCATTCATTGTTGATTTAATTCCCTGAAAAACTGCATTTTTTATTGAAGGGTTTGCAATCCATATTAAAGCATTAATATGACTTGTTTTTTCAGCAGATATTTCCTTTCTCAATAATGTATAGGCTGCTTTCATTCTTCTTTTTATCAGATTTCTTTCAGTTGCTCTCTTATCTATTTTCGTACTAACAATAAAAGCAGCTTTAGGGAAACCGCTTTTCCCGTTTTTAAACCTGTTAATATCCTTTCTTTGAAGAAAATAATAAAGCGTTATAAGCGGTGAAGATATTTTCTGCTTTTTTTTAAAAGCAATATTAAATATATACCTCTCTTTAAGTCTTTCAGCTTTAGGCAGCATAACTACCAGCTAGGTGCCAGTTTTTTTCTGCCTTTAAGTCTTCTTCTTTTTAAGACTTCTCTTCCAGCTTTAGTTTGCATTCTTGCCCTAAAACCACTTGTTTTTACTTTTTTTCTTCTTGATCCGCCTAGTGTTCTTTTCATATTTTTACCTATCTCTTACCTATGTAATTTATAACATAGTCTGGCTGATATTTTTTGTTTTACAAATTATATCTTTTTAATTAAAAAATTTCTTCTACATTGCTATGAAAATCAAACAGCTAGGATTAAAGAACTTCATGTTAAGCTCATTAGTCCATTTAAAAACAATTTATTAGCAATTAGAGATTTCTGATCATAAACATTTTTCAACATGAGCACTGAACTTGAAAATCTATGGCATGACATACAGGGCCTTCTTTCAAAAGAAATGAAAGGCCCGAGCTTTCAGACATGGATTAAGCCATCAAAACTAATAGAAGTCAATGATTCAGTGGCAGTTATTGCAGTTAAAAATGATTTTAATAAAAACTTCCTGAAGCAAAATTATATTGAAAAGATTTCAGGTGCAGTTGAAAGAAGAATTAAAAAGAAAATAATTGTTGAGATTGTCGTGAAGGAAGATTTAAATATCGGTGAATTTGTTTCTTCTATTGCAATGCTTGAACCTAAAAAGCTGCAGGAAGAGCTAATAACAAACAAAGAAACAAATAAGGAAAAACAAGGATATTTTGATCATACTTTTAGATATAAAAATAATTTGAATCCATCCTATACATTTGAAAATTTTGTTGTTGGTCCAAGCAATCTCTTCTGCCATGCGGCATGTCTTGCAGTGGCAGAATCACAGGGTGATATATATAATCCTCTGTTTATTTATGGTGGTGTAGGGCTTGGGAAAACACATCTTGTCCACGCAATTGCAAACTATATGCTTGACCAGAACAAAGGGCAGGTAAAATATTTAAGTTCAGAATCATTCACCAATGAACTTATTCATTCAATAAAAAATGATGGTATGAATAAATTTAGGGAAAAATACAGACATGTAGATTTACTTATGATCGATGATATACAGTTTCTTGCAGGGAAGGAAGCTACCCAGAATGAGTTTTTTCATACTTTTAATACACTAAAAGAAAGTGGGAAACAGGTTATTCTTACTGCAGACAGACCACCAAGTTCACTTTCATCAATTACAGACAGACTTAAGAGTCGTTTCGAGGGCGGGTTAATTGCAGATATTCAGTTTCCTGATCTTGAAACAAGAATAGCAATTCTTCTTCTTAAGGCTGCACAACTTAACATAAATCTCCGAATGGATGTAGCTGAATATATTGCAACAGTATTTTCAAACAACATAAGAGAGATTGAGGGAGCGCTTAAAAGAGTTTATGCTTACCTGTCATTCACACAGGAAGAAATAAATTTAAATAATGTTCAAAGAGTTCTTTCTGGAGGAATATCCGGACAAAGCACAAAACCCTCTCCTGAAGCGATTCTCAGGACAATTGCAAACTTTTATAACATAAGATATGAAGACTTGATAAGTCCAAAAAGATCATCTGATTTGACTCTGCCAAGACACATAGCAGTTTATATACTTCATGATTTTTATAATTACAGCTTCCCAAGAATTGGTGAACTTCTTTCAAATAGAACTCACAGCTCAGCTATATATGCCTATCAGCAGGTAAAGAAAAAACTCACTGATAACCCTGGTCTTTCAGAACAATTTGCTTCTTTAAGAGGTTTACTTGAAAGAAAAAAATGAAAGGTATGGACAATCTTTATCTTAAATAAGAACTACAAGTTATTTGGCCTTATAATTTCTAAATAAAGGAAGTGCAAACTTGTTTTGCACTATAAAAAAGGAGAAATTTTATGGCAACGAAGCAATTAGAATTACACCAATCAGTAGTTAAGTTCTTAAGTAATGCCCCTAAAAAAATGTTAATTAACGGGCAGTTCGTCCAGAGTGTATCAGGAAAAACATTTGAAACAATAAATCCTGCAACAGGTGAGGTAATAACCAAAGTATATGAAGCAGATAAGGAAGATATTGAAAAAGCAGTAAAAGCAGCAAGAGTAGCTTTTGAAGGACCATGGAAAAAAGTCCCTCCAAACCAAAGACAAATGCTTTTATTAAAACTTGCAGATTTAATTGAAAAGAATGCGGAAGAACTTGCACAACTTGAAACACTTGATAATGGAAAACCAATTAGAGAATCAAGAGCTGTAGATGTACCAGTAACAGCTGATCATTTCAGATATTATGCAGGCTGGGCTACAAAAATCCACGGTGAAACCATTCCTGTTTCATGCGGAAATTTTCTTACCTACACACTTCGTGAACCTGTAGGTGTAGTTGGTCAGATTATTCCATGGAATTTTCCGCTTCTTATGGCAGCATGGAAAATTGCAGCAGCAGTTGCATGTGGTAATTGTGTTGTGCTGAAACCAGCAGAGCAAACACCACTTACAGCCCTGAGACTCGGTGAATTAATTATGGAAGCTGGTTTCCCTGCTGGAGTAATAAATATCTGCCCTGGATTTGGAGAAACAGCAGGTGCAGCACTTTCAGGTCACATGGACGTTGATAAGGTTGCATTTACAGGAGAATACATAACAGGCAGAAAAATAATTCAGGCTTCAGCAGGAAATCTGAAGAGAGTTTCTCTGGAGTTAGGCGGTAAGGCACCAAATATTGTCTTTGTAGATGGAGACATGGAAGCTGCAGTAAAAGGATGCATTGGTAGTGTGTTCTTTAATCAGGGGCAGGTATGCTGTGCAGGTACAAGGCTCTTTGTAGAAAATAAAATCTATGATGAGTTTATTTCTAAAGTCTCGGACAGGGCAGGAAAATTAACCCTTGGTCCAGGACTTTGCGAAGAAACACAAATGGGTCCACTTGTAAGCAGCGACCAGCTAAAACGGGTTACAGGATATCTGGAAACAGGTAAAAAAGAAGGTGCAAAACCAGTATGTGGCGGTGACAGAGCAACAGATGGTGATCTTCAAAAAGGTTATTTTGTAAAACCAACTGTATTTGCAAATGTCAACAATAAAATGAAAATTGCACAGGAAGAAATCTTCGGACCTGTTGTAAGTGCAATTCCATTTAAAGATATTGAAGATGTTATAACGCAGGGAAATGACACCACATACGGACTTTCAGCAGGTATCTGGACAAAAGACATAAAGAAAGCTCATGCAGTTGCAAAAGCAATTAAAGCAGGTACTGTCTGGATTAATTGCTATAACGTCTTTGATTCTGCAGCACCCTTTGGTGGTTACAAACAAAGCGGCTTCGGACGAGAAGGCGGAATCCATGCACTTGAACTTTATACACAAATAAAGGCAGTATGGGTTAATTTGGATTAATTGTTTAACAAAATCAATTAAACGAAATTTTCAATCCCAGATAAAACATGCTTTGCTGCTTTATACCCAGCTTCAGTCAATTCATGGACCTGCCATTCTTTTAAATTAAAATCAAGTGATTTTATATTCCATACACCAGGATTAATTACAAATAAATTTCCTCGTTTGCCACAGCTTTTCTCAAAATCCCATCTTTTAATATCTTCCTGAACCCTGGCATAAGAACTTATTTCAAGCCCTTTAATGATTTTTGAAATCCTGCCTTCATTTTTTTCAAGCAGACCAGGATAACCAAGACTTACTGCGACTACAGGCAGTGATTTATCATTAAAATTAAAAAATATAGGGCAATTTTGCCAATGCCCACCATCAATATATGTGCAGTCATTAACAAAATGTTCCTTAAAAATCCCGCTTATTGCAGAGCTTGCTGTAATTGAGTTTTTCAGATCTGTGATTTCAAGCATATCAGTATAAATTGCTTTTACACTGCACAGAGGATTTTTAGTAGCCATTATGTGGAGTTTATCCGTGGAATGAATTTGCTGAAGTTCAGCCTGGCTAAACTGTTTTTCAACCCACTCACCCAGTTTTATTGTTTTTGGCTCTATAAATAAAAACTCGAACTTATCAGGCACAAACCAAATAGGAAACAAAAGTCTATGAAGTTTTGTTTCTTTAAAAAGTCTGATTAGTTTATCAACTTCTCTTTTTACAAAAATAAAAGGTGCGACTATTGCCCCACCTGAGACTGCTGCAATTTCATCAATTTCAATATTGTTCTCACACAGATATCTATAAACTCCCAAATGGGCATATGATCTAACTCCGCCGCCTGAAAGTACAAGGTTACATTTTTGCATGTAATTATTTTAAAACAATTTGTTCAATTTGCCTAATACTTATATTTTTAATCAATATTTTTTTTCTTTTCCCCGTATGTCCTGAAATAATCTCAATGTTTCTCTTAGGCACTTTTAACTTGTCAGAAAGAAACCTAGTTAATTCTTCATTTGCTGCATTATCTACAGGAGGTGATTTTAATTTAATTTTTAAGTAATCCCCGTAAAGACCAGAAATCTCTGTTCTTGAAGATTTTGGAATAACATAAACAGATAAAATTATTAAACTGTCTTTTTGTTTAAAGAAGCTCAAATTTTCGGGGATTTTTCTTTTGACGGGCTTTCGGTTTCTTCACCTGCAACATCGACTGAAATCGCTTTTGTTCTTATAATATCAGCTCCAAGTCCTTGTAATTTCTCATCCAGATGTTCATATCCACGATCTATATGAGTAAGTCCCGTAACCTCTGTTTTGCCTTCTGCAATAAGTCCTGCCACCACAAGAGCACCTGCTCCTCTTAAATCCTGACCGCGGACTTTTGTACCGCTTAATCTTTCAACACTGTTTATAACTGCAACATTGTTATTTACATTAATATCTGCACCCATTCTTACAAGCTCATTTACATGCCCAAATCTGTCCTCATAAATGTTTTCTTTTATAGTGCTTGTCCCATAACCTACTGAAAGAGGGACACTGATTATTGCCTGCATGTCGGTAGGAAATCCAGGATACCAGCCTGTGCTTATGTTTACTGCTTTAAATCTTCCTTTTATTTTTCCTTTTATTGTTTTTGAGTCAATCTTTTCAATAATTACACCACTCTCCTGCAATTTACTTACAGTAGCCTGAATATATTCATGTTCTACATTTCTTAAAACAATTTCACCGCCTGTTGAAACAGCAGCGATTAAATATGTACATGCTTCAAGTCTGTCACTTATCGGGGTAAATTCCGTAGAATGTAAATCTTTTGGTCTTACACCACTAATAACAATCTGGTGTGTTCCTGCACCCTGAATCTTTGCACCAATTGAATTAAGAAAATTTGAAAGATCAGCAATTTCAGGATCACATGCAGCATTCTCAATAATGGTTTCACCATCTGCAAGAACGCTTGCCAGAATAATATTTTCAGTAGCACCATTACTTGGTAAATCAAGATATATTCTTGTACCTGTAAGCTTTGCTGCAGATGCAATCATATATCCCTGATCAAGATTTACTTTTGCACCAAGAGCTTTTAATCCTTTTTCATGTAAATCAAGTTTTCTTGCCCCAATCTGACAACCGCCTGGCATTGCAACTTTTGTTTCTTTAAATCTGCCAAGAAGTGCTCCTAAGACAATAAAAGAAGCTCTAAGTTTGTTTACAAGTTCATGAGGTGCAAATGAACCCGAAATATCAGAACTGTCAATTTCAAGAATACTATCTTTAAATTTGACTTTAGCGCCAAGAAATTCAAGTACTTCAACCATGCTAAACACATCAGCAAGGTTTGGTACATTTCTAATACAAACTGGTCCAGGAAAAAGCAGAGCTGCTGCCATTTGTTTTAAAACAGCATTCTTTGCACTGGCTATAGTTAATTCACCAGATATTCTTTTCCCACCAGTTATGACTAATTTTTCTTCCATATTCCTTAATTTTTATACCGCTAATCTTTCCATTTATTGCACAAATGGCATTTTATCATTTTTCCTCTAAATTCAGACAGATTCTTTATACCCTCATTTTATAATGGTTTCGTAAAGGCAGGTGTCATGTGTCATTCAAAGATCTAAGGTCATTCATAAGTAAACTCGAAGAATCAAATGAACTTGTTCGTATTAAAACTCAGGTCAGTCCCTATTTAGAAATTTCTGAAATAACGAACAGAATCTGTAAAGGGCCACAGGAAAAAAACAAAGCCCTTCTTTTTGAAAATGTCAGCGGATTTCAGATTCCTGTTTTGATTAACACTCTGGGGTCTTATAAACGAATGAATCTTGCCCTGAGTACTAATTCATTTAAAGAGATTGGTGAAAGGATTGAAAAGTTCCTTGATAAAAAGGTTCCAGATAGCCTGTTTGGAAAATTAAGCATGCTGCCAAAACTAATTGAATTAGCTTCATTTCCTCCAAAGCTCATATCAAATGCCCTTTGCCAGGAAGTAGTAATTACTGACCCGAAAGAACCAATGCTAGATAAGCTGCCTATTATCACAGCATGGCCATCTGATGCAGCTCCTTTTATAACAATGACTGTAGTAGTAACAAAAGACCCACAGACAGGTATAAGAAACGTTGGAATGTACAGGCTGCAGAAACTAAATAACAACACTACCTGCATGCACTGGCATAAACATCATGATGGTGCACAAAACTATCAGGAAAAGGTAAAGCAGGAAATAAAACAAGATGAAAAGTCAGGATATCACCCTATTTATGATTCTTTGTGCAAAGAAACAAATCCAGATGACTCAGGCGAACATTCTTCAGTTAAGGTTTTAAGCAGAACAGAAACTCATAACTCAGCACTTGGCACTTCCGCCCAAGTCGGACCCGCCTCTGGCGGGCAACACTTAAGAAAAATGGAAGTAGCTGTTGTAATTGGGTGTGACCCTACAGTTATGTATTCTGCATCTAGTCCATTACCCCCAGGAGTTGATGAGTTTTTATTTGCAGGATTTTTAAGATCTTCACCAGTAGAACTTGTAAAGTGCAAAACTGTGGATCTTGAAGTCCCTGCTACAAGTGAAATTGTACTTGAAGGATATGTGGATCTGGATGAACTTACAACAGAGGGTCCATTTGGAGATCACACTGGTTTTTACAGTCCTAGTGGCCTTTTCCCAAAATTTCATATTACAGCAATGACACACAGGAAAAATCCAGTTTACACCACAATTATTGTTGGTAAACCACCAATGGAAGATTGTTTCATGGGAAAAGCAACAGAGCAGATTTTCTTACCATTGATTAAAGTTATCCTGCCTGAAATTGTGGATCTAAATCTACCTCTTGAAGGAGTGTTTCATAATTGTGCAATTATTAGCATAAAGAAAAAATATCCTTATCATGGCAGGAAGGTAATGAATGCAATCTGGGGATTTGGTCAGTTAATGTTTTCAAAATATGTAATTGTTGTGGATGATGATGTAGATGTGCATAATATTCCTGATGTAGCTTTCAGAGTTTTTGCACATACCGATCCAAAACGTGATTCTCTGTTCACAGAAGGTCCAACAGATATTCTGGACCATGCTTCTACTGTTATGTCCATATCAGGAAAAATGGGACTTGATGCAACACGAAAGTGGAAGTCAGAAGGACACAATCGTCAGTGGCCTGATGAAATGATAATGGACTCTGCTACCAAAGAGCTTGTTACAAAAAGGTGGAGTGAATACAGATTTTAATAAAATATAGTACCCTTAAAATATGTACTTTATTTTTCATCCAATATCTTCAATAAATCATTTAATAGCTAGACTTGTAACAGATCAGATTACTTTTATTATTTCAATTGTTTTTTTTATTTTTCTTTCACTAAACTACAAAAAAAGGTTCTGGGAAGATCTAGATAGATCCATGTTTTACTGGACAGATGATGCAAAGCCAAGATTTTTAAAGAATTATGCTGAGGATCTTGCAATTTTTGGGAATGCAATCTTTCATATAGCATTTATGATTGTTCTCTCAGTAATCTTTTTCATTGTAAAACACAGACTTTCTGTGGTTATTTCAATACTTTTTACTCTCATATTTTCATGGGGTTTAAACAGGTTAATAAAACTAATTTACAAAAGAACAAGACCTGAAACAATTGCAAGCAACATCAGAAAAAGAATGAGCTATTGTTTCCCCAGCGGGCATGTAATGGCAAGCATCCCAATATATTTTTTCAGTGCAGTGTTGCTTCAAAATATTATGGGGTTTTTACCTTGGTACATAATTGCATTTGTAATTTGTTATTTTGTTATAGCTTCAAGGATATATTTAAATCATCATTATTTCACAGATATCCTGGGTGGAATTGCAATGGGTATTTTTTGCCTGAATATTTCAATATGGTTTTATTTTATTGTAGGATTAATTTAGGCTTGTTCTTTGGCTCTTTTTTGATCAGCAAGCTGCGTGCAACATTGGGCAATCTCTGGAAATCTTTCTTTCCCCTGATTTCTTGTTAAACGTTGATAGACATTACCACTAGTACTGGTTAGCTGACTTGGAGAAATGGTCTCACCAAAATGCATAAAGACAGCTGCTATGGCATCTAATTCACCTGCATCAAATTTATCAATAGTGCGATCAAATTCTGGTCTGTCATATACATAAGCAACTCTAATTTCTTCAAGTTCTCTCCATACTCTATCAACAGCACCAAACCACTCAGAAATTGATCCAACACGAGCATCATGTAGTCTTGTTAAAGATGCAAGTGCCCTGGGACTAATAATTTCTCTTGGGTCTTTACTATAATCCCTGTCTGGAGCATTTAGCTCTCCTCGTGTAACTTCTAAATGAAATTCTGTTTGCTCATCAATTTGGTTTGAATGAGCACTTTGTATTTGTCCAAGTGCTGGCAGTAAAGCTGTTCTTACTTTGTCGAATTGTACTGTTGAAAGGGGCATATTTATAACCTCAAGTTCAATACTACCAATCCAATGAGATAAAAATATAGTATATTAGAAAAAATTAATCTGAATTATAAATAATTAATTAAAATATCCCAATGATCACTTATTGCTGGCTTGCTTTCTGTTCTATTACTCTCCCTATATAATCAGCAATCTCTATAAGAACAGGTTGTACTTCCAGAAGCTTTCTATACGTGTATGAAAAATTTAAATGCACTCCTGCTAATTCTTCTAGAGAAATATTTTGCCCTAGCTGTCTGAATATTTGTTCAAGTCCTGATAGTGTTTCTAAAGGAATTTCTCCCAGTTGTTGATGAAAAAGCTGCCTGTCATGGATATAAGTAATTCTTATAACATCAAGATGTCCCATAGCATCCGATACCCCTCCAAGCCAGCTACTATATGCTTGTACTGCCTCTCCTGAGTCTGGGCTTTTTCCTGATGTAGCAAGTCCTGCGAGCTCTGCAGGCTCTTGGTTTACAAATCCACCATCAAGTCCTTTTAACTTTCTAAGTGCTTGTAACGGTTGCCGTAAAGTGGAGAAGAGTGTTTGAAGATTTACTGCTGCAGTCATAATATATACTCTAAAACTTAGCAATTATACTTATAAAAAGTAAATTGTATTAGAAAGAATTAATCTAAATTATAAATAATTAATTAAAATGCTCTACAATAATCATAACTATTCACCCCATGCAAACAAAATCAAAAAGTTCAAACCTTGAAACCCTTCTGGAACTAGCCAAAAAGCAGGGTGCCCAGCAAGCAGAAGTGATACAAATGTCCTGGACTGAAAACCCAGTAAATTTCGAGAACAATAAATTAAAAGCTCTCGAGAGCAATGAATCATCAGGAATTTTTGCACGGGTAATTAAAAACAATAAAATTGGTTCATCTAGTACAACAGATCCACAAGCGACAGAAAAAGTTATTAAAGATGCAATAGAATCAAGTGATTTTGGACCTGATGCAACATTTAAATTTTCAGATAAGAAGCTGGAAAATAAAGAAGTTGATTTTAACAAGCCTGATCTACCGCTTGAAGAACTGGTTGAAAAAGGAACTAAAGCAATTGAGTATTTAAGGACATTTCATAAGGATATATTAATCAGCGGTGGATTTAATCTTGGATTTGGTGAGACTGCTTATTTAAATTCAAATGGTGTACACAGCATAAGAAGAAAAACAATTTATTCCACCAGCCTATATGCACTGCTTGTAAGAGGAGAGGACTTTCTTGGAATATATGACGGTAATAGCAGTCTTGAAAGATTTCCTGATGAAAAAGAAATGAGCAGAAAAATATTTGAGAAACTTACATTTGCCCAAGAAAACACAAATCTTACAACAAAAAAATATCCTGTAATATTTACTCCACATGCAGTTTCAGGAATATTTGGATATATCCTTTCTGTGCTTTTAAACGGTAAAGTCATACAGCAGAAAATCTCTCCGCTTCACGATAAACTAAACAAACAGCTATTTGACAAAAAACTTACGTTTATTGAGGATCCTCAGGCTGGTACAAGAAAAGCTGAATTTGATGATGAAGGTATAAAAACAAATCAGAAAGTCCTTATTAAAGAAGGAATCATAAACAATTTTTATTTTGATCTAAGCAGTGCAAGCAAAACTAATAACTCATTATTCTCTTCTACTGGCAATGGCTTCAAACCTTCTTTAGGCAGTCCTTCTTCACCATCACTAACATCGGTTCAGATAGAATCAGGAAAAAGAAATTCTAAAGATATTATCAAAAATATAAAAGAAGGGGTAATAGTGGACCAGCTTCTCGGTGCAGGTCAGTCAAATACGCTTGCAGGAGAATTTTCTGTAGGCATTGATCTTGGTTATAAAATATTAAATGGAAATATTCAGGGTAGAATAAAGAACTGTATGGTATCAGGAAATATTTTTGAGGTGTTGAAAAATGTTTGTGAGATCTCATCTGATAGAGAATGGGTGGGCGGCAGTGAATTATACCCATATTTTATGTTTGAAAATTTAACGGTAGCAGGTAAATGAATATACAAAGCAAACCACAGTTAAAAGACAGGCTTATAATTGCGCTTGATTCATCAGACGAACAGGAAGTCATTGGAATAGTAGATAAACTGGCTGACAAAATTGGTTATTTTAAGATAGGGCTTGAACTTTTTACAGCTTATGGACCATCAATAGTAAAAAAAATAAAAGATAAAGGATGTAAAATATTTTTTGACGGGAAATTCCTGGATATACCAAACACTGTCAGTCATGCAGTTTCAAATATGGTCAGGCATAAAGTAGACATGCTTAATGTTTATTTGTCTGGCGGGAAGAACATGCTTCTTGAAGCTAGAAAATCACTCCTGGAAACAGCACAAAAGGAAAATATAAAACCACCAAAACTTCTTGGTGTAACAGTTCTTACCAGCATTACAAACGATGTCTTGCAGAATGATTTAAAAATACAGGCTCAGCTGGAAGAGTATGTTTTACATCTTGCACAGTTTGCAGTGAAAATAAATCTGGATGGGATTATTTGTTCTCCAAATGAAGCAAAAATTATAAAAGGTGCTGCAGTAGAAAATAAGGATTTTTTAATTGTTACACCAGGGGTAAGACCAGTCTGGGCAGAAACAAATGATCAAAAAAGAATAGCTACTCCGAAAGAGGCTATTTTAAACGGGGCTACACACATTGTAGTAGGGAGACCAGTTACAGGCAGTAAAGATCCGCTTGATGCAGTAAAAAAGATTCTTGACGAATTAGAAGAAGCCATTAGGTAAGGTATAATTTAAATCCATAAAATGATATCCAAACGAATTCACATAATAAAGGATTTGCTCGATTTATTCGACAAATCCGATCAGACTAGGGAGATTGGCAGAAGGAAGCTTCAGCTTGTCTGAAGCATTATAAATAAAGAAAATGGCACAAACAAAAGACTATTACGAGATTCTTGGCATTCAGAAGGATGCTACCGAAGAAGAGATTAAAAAAGCCTTCAGGCAGCAGGCTAGGAAATATCATCCTGACAACAAAGAAACCGGGAATGAGGAAACTTTTAAGGAAATAAATCAGGCTTATGAAATACTCAGTGACCCACAAAAAAGGTCTATCTATGATCAATACGGTACTGCTGGTTTAAAAAGTGCATTTGGTGAAAGTGTTTTTGACTTTGGTTTCAGGGATTTAAGTGAAATATTTTCAGAATTTTTTGGTGCAACTCATAGATCACACAGATCAACAGGACCAGAACGGGGAAGAGACATCAGATATGATCTTGAAATTGAGTTCCTGGAAGCAATAAACGGCTGCTCAAAACAAATTACAATAACACCTCTTGAAGACTGCGAAACATGTAAAGGTACAGGAGCCAAACCAGGCTCAAAACTAAAAAACTGCAGAAGCTGCAATGGACTAGGTGAAATAAGAATGGTATCTGATTCATTTTTTGGTCAGGTTACTCAGATAAGCGCTTGTCCGAGTTGTAGCGGCAGCGGGAAAATTGTTGAACAGCCATGTACTGACTGTAATGGAAAGGCTCAAAGGAGAGTCAAAAGGAATGTGGATGTAAAAGTCCCGTGCGGTGTGGATGACGGTGCCAGACTCCGGTGGGGAGGAAAAGGAGAAGCAGGCAAAAAGGGTGGTCCACCTGGTGATTTATATGTAGTTATAAATGTAAAAGAACATGATTTATTTAAAAGAGAAGGTTTGAACATAATCATTGAACAAAAAATTTCATTCAGTCACGCAGCTCTTGGTGGAAATATAAAAGTTCCTACTACAGAAGGTGAGAAACCATTAGCCCTACCAAGCGGGGTTCAGTCCGGATCAGTATTAAAAATGCCAGGGCTTGGCGCACCAAAATTAAATAATGCAGCCAGACGCGGAGATCAGCTTGTATATATAACTATTGAAACACCTTCAAAATTAACCGCTGAAGAAAGAAAGATCTTTGAACAGCTTGCAAAAATCCAGCAGGAAAAAGGGGATAAGAAGTTTGGCATTTTTTAACTAAGTACTTTTAAATTCAGTATTAAAAAAATTTAATCTGTAAATTCTAAAGAAATGATTTAGATAATCGATGTTCTTATTTTTGATTTGATATATTCAAAACACTATGATTACACTTCAAACATTAACAGCAGGATTAAAAACGGTATTCAACGCAGTGGTCCCAAGCTCTTATTACAGGCCAGCATTCAAAGCTGGTGATGTCATAGAGTCAAAATATGACGAAAGATCTGACGTACCGCGTATTCCAGGGGATACATTGTATTCAATACAACCTGACGGAAAACTTAGAATAGAAAGAATCTCCTATGGAAATTATGTTCACAGTGACCCGAACAATAAAACAGCAGCTACATTCAGACATGACAGTCGATTCGGTTCCCCGCATTATGAAGTTAAAGTTCTTGATGATAGAACATTTTTAAATAACTGGACAAGATACTTCGACCAGTCAGGTTCACTTATTCACTTACCTGTACAAATGGTTGAAGAAAGATTTAAAGTACTGCCTTCTATTGGAACAAAAGCAGCATAGATAATCTATAATATCTATGTCATGCCTGACATAAAACCTGAATACAAAGAAGCAGCAAGAAAAATAGAATCTGCATTATACGAAGTAAAAAAAATCATTGTCGGTCAGGATTATATCCTGGAGAAAGTGCTTGTTGGGCTTTTATCAGGGGGACATATACTTTTGGAAGGACCTCCGGGGCTTGCAAAAACATTGATTTTAAAAACCTTTGCTGAGGTTCTGGATCTTGATTTTAAAAGAATACAGTTTACTCCGGATCTCCTGCCATCAGATTTAATCGGAACACAAATATTTAATCAAAAAACACAGGAATTTGAGACTATCCTGGGTCCAATAATTGCAAATTTAATTCTGGCTGATGAAATAAACCGTGCCCCTGCAAAAGTACAAAGTGCGCTCCTTGAATCCATGCAGGAAAAACAAGTTACAATTGCAAAAAAATCACATAAAATCTCAGAACCATTTATTGTGCTTGCCACCCAAAATCCAATAGAAGCAGAAGGAACATATCAGCTTCCTGAGGCACAAATAGACAGATTTATGTTTAAACTGATTATTGGATACCCTAACACAAAAGAAGAAATTGCAATTATAAACAGATTCTGCACAGAAGAACCCCCGCATATTAAAAAGGCTATAACAAAGAACGAACTTCTTGACTTTCAAAAATTATCAAATAAGGTATATGTCGATCCAAGCATTGTCAGTTTTATAGCTGATCTGGCTTCAGCCACAAGAAATCCTGTGGACTACAAACTTGAAAATATTTCACCTTTTATTAGCTATGGTGCAAGTCCCAGAGCATCATTAAATCTTACTCAGGCAGCAAAAGCAATGGCACTTATAAAAGGAAGAGACTATGCAAAACAGGAAGATGTAGAAAGCCTGGCTCTTGATGTCCTAAGACACAGAATTACTCTGAGCTATGAAGGAATTATGGCAAAAGAAACTGTGGGAAGTATTCTTACAGCTATTTTTAATAAAATTAAACCAAAAGCAGTTCTTGCCAGATAGTTTTGTTATTGTAAATTATTTTTAAGATACTTCGTTTATATAAATGAAAAAATCTTTGTGTGGGTATAGCAAAACTACATGAGAGATTTAAGTAATTTATTAAAATCTAGGAGAGAAAACATGAAAAAGAATTTTATTGTTGGCATTCTGGTTGGATCTGTTATTGCAGGATCAGTAATTTATTTTGGTTATTCAACCTATGCATTAAACACTTCAAAAAGCAGTTTAGTTATACCAAGCACAAGCGACTGCGATAGTACAGGCAGATAAGCTCTGTTATTAATTGTTTTTAATAAATTAGGGATAGCCCTAACCATCTATATTTTAAAAGTATTTATCCCAAATACCTTTTTATAACAATATGAGTACTAAACCAAATGATTTATGAGTTTAGTTGTTTACCGGGGTATAGAAATAAAAGAATAGGTTTTAGTTTTCACTCTGTCACCAGGAAAGAAGGATTAATAATGAAAACTCACTCTAAGCTTTTTTATGCTGTTTTAGTAATTCTGGCCATTTCAGCTTTTACAAATACTTTTAATTATAAGTATTCAATACCATCTATAGCTCAGACTGAGGGCGGTGATGGCGGCTCTGGTACTGGCGGCGGTGATGGCGGTTCTGGTACTGGTGGTGATGGCGGTTCTGGTACTGGTGGTGATGGCGGCTCTGGTACTGGCGGCGGTGATGGCGGCTCTGGTACTGGCGGCGGTGATGGCGGCTCTGGTACTGGTGGCGGTGATGGCGGCTCTGGTACTGGTGGCGGTGGTTCCGGTACAGGCGGCGGTGGTTCTGGCACAGGCGGCGGTGGTTCTGGCACAGGCGGCGGTGGTTCCGGTACAGGCGGCGGTGATGGCGGCGGTGGGTCCGGCACAGGGGGGGGGGACGGGGGGGGGGGCAGCGGGC